>Ga0233449_1000021_pt1 | contig 221231 bp, 208 predicted proteins | sample SI_124_October20_FD_183012 | JGI IMG/M metagenome (GOLD analysis project Ga0233449, IMG submission 183012) | Seawater microbial communities from Saanich Inlet, British Columbia, Canada - SI_124_October2016_200_MG | ecosystem: Environmental > Aquatic > Marine > Inlet | place: Canada: British...
AGCTTACCGATTAACTGAGGACACTCGAAAAGGGTTAATAGGTGATTGTTGCCTAACTTGAAAAATAAAAAAGCGCAACTACCTTTTATGCAAGGAGTTACGCTTTTTACTTGTGGAGCTGGTGGGAGTCGAACCCACGTCCAAACAAGGAACGAGAATGCTTTCTACAAGCTTAGCCTATTGTTTAGGTTTTCGATTATTCTCTGCCCAAAGGCAGGCTAAGAATAACTTAGCTTCTTAAGTTTTGGATTAAAGCCGAAGCATCTTTATTCCTATTCTATCATCGACCGCGCCTTCATTAGCTCAGGGGATAGACAAACCCGAACCGAAGACGTCCTGTTCCGATATCTAATACCGGAATTAAGCCTAATCTCCTATCGGATGATTAAGCTGCAAGAGCGTAAGAAGTTTCGCCAGTTAAAATTTGAACAACGTTTTGACGAGGTGCTATTCAAACCCCGGCTTGCTTACACAAACATTCATCTCGCTGTCAAAACCAGTCAGCCCCAGATTTCAAATAACTAGTGCAAAATTACAATGACACCGCCTTCAACAACGTTTTATTACCGATGGAGTTGTTTTATTCTGAGAGAATATTCCTGAATCGACAATCCCTGCGTGATTACTTCAATATTTTTGTGCCGAATTGAGGTGGGTACTTATCATAGCAATTTTAGTCCTCTGCGCTGTCGAAAGCAGCGCCCAACGTTACTATTGGCAATCCGGAACCAAAGAGAAGAAGATTAAAAATCTGACCATCGATGGCGGCGGTGGATTCCGAATGTATACGGGCGACATCAAAACGGATGGCTCCTTGTTCAACAAATGGAAGCTGGCCTATGGCCTTGGTGCGCGATATCAATGGCGCCCTAAAATTGGTTTTGCATTGGAGCTCGCCGGACGTAGTTATGAAGGCGAAAAGGATCACGGTGGATATGAAGACGCGCTGGATCAAATGACCGGGAAACTCTGGGAAGGAAATCTCACCTTCCAGTATAGTTTCTTGCGCTGGGAAGATTTCACCGTAAGGCAATTTACCGATAGAGATCCTGTCCGAAAGACAAATGGATATGTCGGAGTGGGTTTCGGCGGTGCGCTGTTCAGCTCGTCCTATACATCTAGAATGTATGTCAAGCAAACGGTCACTTGGGTCGATTCCATTACGATGATAAGTACGGATACCACCATTTTTGTTCCCATCGACAACTCAGGATCGGGTGGAGGATTTGGAATGTACGTTCCAGTGGTATTCGGAATGCGATACCGATTCACCCCAGCGTGGAGCTTGGGATTCGAAATGCAATACCATGTCTATATCACCAAAAATATTGATGCGCTTGCTACCAAGAAATATGACGGTATGTTCACTGCTTTCGCTAGAGTAGGATACACGTTCGGCCAAAAGAAGCGTCAAGGCGACGTCAAGAAGTTCAGCAAGAAAGGAAAGGGTAGATGATAAGAATTGGCGTGATTCGAGAGGGCAAAGTTCCACCAGATGAGAGAGTGCCCTTGACACCAAATCAGTGCGTTTCTATCGTCCAAGAACATCCCGACATCTCCCTAAAAGTTCAAGAGTCAGCCGTAAGACGAATTCAGGATGAAGAGTACGTCGCTGCAGGAGTTGATATGGCCGCAACTGTAGAAGATCAGGAGGTTCTCGTTGGAGTGAAAGAAGTGAAGATCGATGATCTAATTCCAAACAAAACATACTTGTTCTTCTCCCACACCATCAAGCTGCAGGAATACAACAAGCCGTTATTACAAGCCGTGCTCAACAACAATGTTCGGCTCATTGATTGGGAGTGTTTGACCGACGCGTCGGGAAGACGGTTGATCGGCTTTGGGCGCTACGCCGGAATTGTCGGTACATACAATGCATTCAGAACATATGGGCTTAAACACAAAACATTCGACCTGAAAAAGGCGACAGATTGTGTTGATCGGAAAGAACTCCAGTCGGAGCTCATGAAGATCAAGATTCCACCTCTGAGAATCCTCTTGACCGGCAGAGGCAAGGTGGCAAAAGGAGCCATGGAAATTTTAGATGAGCTTGGAATTGAGAAGGTGGGGAAGCGTGACTTCATCTCTAACGATGGTGAGCGTCCGGTCTATTGCCAAATCACCTTCAAGGATTATTTTAAGCATAAGTCTGAATCTGAATTTCAAACCTCGGATTTCTACGAACACCCGGAGAATTATGAATCTCAATTCATGAAATATGGTGCTCATGCTGACTTACTGATCACAGGCCACTATTGGGATTCGAACGCACCATTTCTTTTTACCAGAGATGATGTGCGAAGGCCTGATTTCAATATTGAATTGGTTGCGGACATCAGTTGCGACATCGACGGCCCAGTTGCATCTACCATCAGACCATCCACGATTGCGGATCCGCACTATGGGTATGATCCCAAAACTGAGAAAGAAGTAGCATTTGATGGTGCCGGTGCGGTCACCGTTATGGCAGTCGACAATTTACCCTGTGAGCTACCTCGAGACGCAAGTTTTGATTTTGGCGAAATGTTCATTCACCACGTGTTGCCGTCATTTTTGAATGGCGACAAGCATGGGATTTTAGATCGAGCGACAATCGCTCAAGATGGAAAGATCACTGACCACTACTCGTATTTGAGAGAGTGGGTGAATAGCTAAGCGCGCTTCAATGCACTTATCGTCTCCGATGGATTGTCCGACTTGTAAACGGTGCTCCCAGCTACGAGCGCATTTGCTCCTGCTTCTACCAGTTTCGGGGCGTTTTCGAGATTCACACCTCCATCAACTTCAATGATCAAATTTGGATTTGAAGCGTTGGCCATTGCTCTCAGGGCCTTAATCTTATCATAAGATGACTCAATGAATTTCTGACCTCCATACCCTGGATTGACACTCATGATCAAGACCATGTCCAAATCTGGCAGAATACTGGATAGTACACTTATTGGAGTATGTGGATTCAGCGCGACAGCGGCCTTCATTCCTTCTGCTTTAATGGCTTGAATGGTTCGGTGTAAGTGAGTGCAGGCTTCATAGTGTACAGTGAGAATGTCGGCTCCTGCCTTTTTAAAGTCGGAGACATATTGATTCGCGTCTTCGATCATCAAGTGAACGTCAAGCGGCTTTGTCGTGTGCTTTCTGAATGCCGCGATGATGGGTAGGCCAAAGGAAATATTAGGAACAAATACGCCATCCATCACGTCGAGATGAAACCAATCCGCCTCGCTTGCATTTAGCAGTTCGGATTCCTCTTTAATTCTTCCAAAATCGCAGGATAGGAGAGAAGGGGCGACGATCGTGTTACTCATGGCGCAAAATTAGATTTTCATTCTTCAACTCAGTGGAATGATCATGTGGAATGATCCATTCTTTAGATCATCTTGAAGATTAGCCTTTAACTGAGAACTTAGCAATTGAATAAGCTTAAGCCCAATCCCACCTTCGGTCTGAATTTTACTCTGGTCAAAGCTCTTTCCGCTGTCCTTATACTTGAGTTCGACTTTGCCACCATCGGAGCGCAAGTAGATATCGATTGATCCTTGATCTCCGTCTTGAAAAGCATGTTTGATGGAGTTGGAGATGAGCTCATTCACAATGAGGCTTAACGGTAGTGCGATATCCACGTTGAGATTGACATTAGAAATGTCGAGGTGCAGGTCAATCTTTTTCTCCGCAGGAGCATACGATGAAATGATTTGATGACAGAGAGAATCAAAATGAGAGTTCATGTCAATTTCATCGATCGTGTCAGAATCATATAGCTTTTGGTGTATCGAAGCCATCGCCTGAACTCGAGCCTGTCCCTCATTGATGACCGATTTCGCTATGGGATCCGATACGTTTTTCGATTGAATGAAAAAGAGACTTGAGATCATTTGCAAGTTGTTCTTTACACGATGGTGCACCTCCTTCACCAGTAATTCCTTTTCGTGAAGTGTCTTCTCGAGTTCTGTGCTTTTAACTTTCAATTCATCGCTGGTAGCCGCGAGTTTCTCTTTTTCCTTGAGGAGTCGATGGTAGAATTGGTAGATGAGAAGAATAACAAGAACACCTACAAGGATGACAATCGCGATCAGGATGAGCAACCGGTATCTCTTTTCTTCTTCCTCGGCGATCACCTTGGATTGCACATTGGCTTGGGCAAGTCTTTCTTCTTCGAGAATGGCCGTGAACGCAATCTGCTGAGCTTGTGACTTTTCAAGACTTCGGTTTTGAAGCAGTATGTCCCACATGGCCACATAACCCTTGGTCAAAGCATGAGCACTGTTAAGTTGATTGGTGCTCTCGTAGAATTTTATGCGGTGACGCAATAAAATATGGTATTGTTCTGGATTAGGAAAACGGAGCAATAATTTCTCGGCTCGCCTCAGGGTTGATTTTGCGAGGTCAAATTGGTCAATTTCAATAAGGGCGGCAGCGAGCTGAAGAGTGCTGGATGTTCCGTCTTTGACTTGTTCATTAAATTCCTGAGAATGAAGATAGAACGAGGTATCAGCCTTGAAAAGAGGAATCGCTTTCAGGAAATCACCTTGATCATAGAAGAGTGAGGCTCTCAAAAATCTTAGTTCTTCCGCGTAACTTCCAGACGAATCGGACAGAGCGTTTTGGATTAAGTAGGAATTTGCTTGATCCAAATAAAATAGGGCGCTATCCACTTTTCGCAAATTTTGATAAGCCTTACAAAGAGTTAAACTTGACTGAAATGAGTTCTCAAAATAACCGGCTCCCGACAATATTTTCGATGAATTTTTCAAAACGTCCAGCGCCAGGTTGAAGTTTCGAGTTTCATAGTTGACTAGAGCAATGAAATGATTTGGAACTAGTGATTCCCAATGCGCCGGAGCTTCTTCCCAATTGATCGTCCTGTGAATTTCAATTGCTTTTGCGTAGGAATGTAGATCGAAGTAAAAATTACGCTGAAGTACTGTGATCTGTACAATTTGTTGATCGCTCAGCTGCCCATTCGCTAGCAGCTTGTTGAGGATAGAAAGTCCATTTGAATAGTCTCCTTCAAGTCCCGCTCTGATTGCGTCTGATTGTAATTCTCCAAATGATTTGGGGTCAGTTGAAGACTCCGTTGTTTGATTATTATTTTCTTCTTGACTTTGGACCAAGAAAATAAATGAAACATTCAAGGTCAAGACGAGTATAACTGCCTTGATGACTGAGAGGTATGTGGAAATGGAAGCTTGTTTTCGCACAGATCAAACATAGTAGATAATTCTGCTGAGCACTTGCTTCTGTAAATTTCTAACCAACCTCTTGCTTATAGATTGCGTTTTAACTGTTCTTTAGCACCACTTTGCTAGATATCATGCGGGTTTCACGTTGATCCAAATGAACTATAGTGTGGAGCCAATAGAAACTAACCTAAGGCCCATTGATTGCAGGTGTTACGGACATTTTGAAAATCTTTGGACCAGCAATCAGAGAAGAACTGAAAATGATGCGCTCGGTCGTTTTTCAGGACAGTGTTCAGTTTGAGACTGACTACGGATTATTAGGAAAAAACTGGTGATATTACTAAGCCTATGCCTATTGGTATGCGGTATGCGTGCGTCCGATTTGGGCCCCGGTGATATTGCCTTTACCTCCATGAATGCTGATGCACCAAAGATTTTCAGCTTCGTCCTTCTTACTGACATTCAAGACTCAACAGGAATTTATTTCACCGACAATGGATGGAATGATACCAGTTGGCACAATACCTCTGAGGGTACTTTGCTTTGGTACTACATCGGAAATCTGCCTTGTGGAACAGAAATTCGGATTCACCCTGGGCCCGATAGTTCCAATATTGGAGACATCGTTGATGTAGACAACGGATTTGATATCAACGCATCGGGCGATGCGATTTTGGCATATCACGGGACGGGCTTAAATCTTCCCACTACATTTCTTGCTGGAGTAAATATTGACAACGGAGGTTGGCTAACCACGCCTGTAAATGCCACTGATTCTAAGCTTCCCCCCGAGTTAACAGATGGGGTCGATGCGATTCTACTGAACCCTCACCAAGATAATTGGCAGTACAGTTGTGTGCGAACTCGCGGATTGGCAACAAGTATTCGACAGGAATTGATGGATGTGAGTAACTGGGTGTTTAACAACGTAACGCCATATACTCCAGACGCTTGTGTGAAAGGATGTTCGGAAATTGAGGACTACGTTAAACGACCAGGATCTGGAAATACCCTTCGTTTTGATGGTTCCGATGACTATGTTGACTGTGGGTCTGGTTCAGATTTTCAAATTCAGGAAGCACTTCAGCCGGTACTTCTGGGGCAGATGAATCGTCCGGATCTTCTGGTTCTTCAGGAACGGCAGGATCCTCAGCATCCAATGACCAAAGTCAATCTCAAAATGACAGGCCCTTTAAGACCGCTCAGCCTGTGATCGAAGACGATGGTCCAGGGACCAAGACTGCAACCGCGGTTATGGATGACAGCGACTGGAGAATTGGAGATGATATATTGGAAGTTGAACAAACCGAGCGAGGCTGGGACGTTCACTTTGACTTCAATAAATTCCTACTGAATGATGGTCAAATAGAGTACTTATATCAAGTTGTCATTCCAATGCTAAGGGACAACCCGAATATGGAGCTTGTACTGGAAGGACATACGGATAGCCGAGGTTCAGATGAAGTGAACTATAGAATGGCTGTACTCAGAATTTCCAATGTGTTGTATCACATCGAAATGGCTGGTGTCGAGGATACACGTTTGAAGGTCGTTCCAAAGGGTGAGTCTGCTCCAATAGGAGACAACGGTACCGCTGAGGGTAGAGCTAAGAATAGAAGAGTAGAAATAATTAAGGTCGAGTAATTCCTATCCTAGGTAAGACTTAAGAAGCTTACTTCTTGAAGTATGCCGCAATCTTCGAATAGCCTTCTCCTTAATTTGACGAACACGCTCTCTTGTTAGTTCGAATTCCTCGCCAATTTCTTCCAAAGTCATTGGATGCTGCCCTGTAAGTCCAAAATAGAGACGTATCACATCTGCTTCTCTTTCGGATAAAGTAGCGAGAGATCTTTCGATTTCACGACGCAATGACTCATTTAACAGGCTTGACTCAGGATTCTGATGTTGCTCACCCGGCATTAGGTCATACATATTCCTGTCATCATCCTCGGCTCCTGGCAAAGGAGCGTCCATAGAAACATGTCGTCGGTTATTCTTTATATTCTGGGAAACATCCTTTTCTGGAAGCTCCAGAGCTGATGCCATTTCATCTACGGTCGGCTCTCGCTCATACTTCTGCTCAAGCTCTGCATAGATTCTATTAATCTTATTGATGTTTCCAATCTTGTTGAGAGGAAGCCTCACAATACGTGCTTGTTCAGCTAATGCTTGTAGAATTGACTGTCGAATCCACCATACAGCGTACGAAATGAACTTAAAGCCGCGCGTTTCATCGAATCGCTTTGCTGCCTTAATTAATCCGAGATTACCCTCATTGATCAAATCTGGAAGGCTTAGGCCTTGATTTTGATACTGCTTGGATACCGACACTACAAAACGAAGGTTGGCCCGGACCATTTTCGCTAAAGCAATTTGATCGCCTTGTTTGATGCGCTTTGCAAGTTCGACTTCCTGCTCCGCTGTAATCAAGTCTTCACGACCAATTTCAGTAAGGTATTTATCGAGAGACGCTGTTTCTCGATTTGTAATCTGCTGGGTAATTTTTAGCTGACGCATAGGTTGATTTTTCTCATGATAAAGAAACGTCAACACCAACGCCAAAAAGAAAGGCGGTATTTAGATTTATAAATACCGCCTTGTTAAGAGTGCTGTAAACAGTGGGGTTTATTCCACTGGCTTCTGTTCTGGCCGTGGCATGAGAGCTTTTCTAGAAAGTCTCAATTTTCCCGTTTTTTGATCGATTTCGATCAATTTTACCTTCACTTGGTCGCCTGGTTTGAGGACATCTTCGACATTCTCAATTCTTTTATGGTCAATTTCAGAGATGTGAAGGAGGCCTTCTTTACCTGGAATGATCTCAACGAATGCACCAAATGCAACTACGTTTTTAACCTTACCCATGTATTCTTCGCCAACTTCTGGCTTAGCAGTGATTCCTTTGACCATTGCCATTGCCTGATTCATTCCTTCAACATTGTCACATGCGATTTGAACAATACCATTGTTCTCATCTTCTGTGATGCTGATGGTTGTACCTGTTGTTGCTTGAATCTCTTGAATGATTTTTCCACCTGGACCAATCACAGCTCCAATCTGATCCTTTTCAATGAGAATTGTTTCAATTCTTGGAACGTGTGGTTTGTAATCTTCTCTTGGTTCAGAGATTGTCTTCATCATCTCATTGAGAATGTGTGAACGACCTTCTTTTGCTTGGTTAAGCGCTTTTTCAAGAACCTCGTATGCAAGACCGTCAACCTTGATATCCATCTGACATGCAGTGATACCTTCAGTGGTTCCGGTTACTTTAAAGTCCATATCACCAAGGTGATCTTCATCTCCTAAGATGTCAGAAAGAACTTGGTAGTTACCATCTTCTCCCATGATCAATCCCATAGCGATACCGCTTACCGGTCGCTTTATCTTGACACCAGCATCCATAAGTCCAAGCGTTCCTGCACAAACAGTAGCCATGGAAGATGAACCGTTAGATTCAAGGATGTCAGAAACGATACGAATTGTATAAGGATTGTCCTCTGTTCCTGGTATCATTCCCTTCAAAGCTCGAAGAGCAAGGTTACCGTGTCCAACTTCTCTTCTTGATACGCCACGAATAGGTCGGGCCTCTCCAGTAGAGAAAGGAGGGAAGTTATAATGCAATAAGAATTTCTCAGAACCTTCGCGAAGCGCACCGTCAATGGTCTGCTCATCTAATTTAGTTCCGAGAGTAATTGTTGTGAGTGACTGAGTTTCACCCCGTGTGAATACCGCTGAACCGTGGGTTCCAGGTAGGTAATCCACTTCACACCATATTGGTCGAACCTCGTCGGTTTTTCTTCCATCTAAACGTTGACCAGTGGTGAGAATCATTTTTCTCATCGCTGCCTTCTCAACATCGTGAAAGTACTTTCCAACTAAATCTTTCTTTTCATCCTGATCTTCATCGCTCAATGTAGCAAGGTACTCGTCGCGTAGTGCTCTAAAAGCTTCCGAACGATCTTGCTTAGCGGATCCTGATGATGCGATTGTAAAGCATTTGTCAAAGCAGTAAGCGTCAACAGCTTTTGCTAGGTCTTCGTCGCTGTCTTCGTGAGAGTATTCTCTTTTAACCTTGGACTTCTCAATTTTCGAAGCAAGATCCAACTGCGCCTGGCAGTGCTTCTTGATCTCCTCATGCGCTATTTTGATAGCCTCAAGCATAACTGCTTCAGAAACTTCGTCCATTTCTCCTTCAACCATCATGATGTTGTCTAACGTGGCCGCAACCATAACGTCAACATCACATTCTTCCATTTGTTCGAATGTTGGGTTGATAATGAATTCACCATTAAGTCTTCCTACACGTGCTTCTGAAACTGGTCCCGCAAAAGGAATGTCAGAAACAGAGATCGCAGCTGAAGCTGCTAAACAAGCTAATGCATCTGGTTGAATTGATTTGTCTGAAGAGATCAAACTGATCATTACCTGCACTTCTGCGTGATAATCTTTTGGGAATAGAGGTCTAAGTGCGCGATCGCACAGTCTCATCGTAAGAACCTCTCCATCAGATGGACGAGCTTCTCGTTTGAAGAATCCACCAGGAAATTTTCCGGTAGAAGCATATTTTTCTCTATAGTCTACAGTGAGAGGAAGAAAGTCAACTCCTTCACGAGCATCTCTAGAAGATACTACAGAAGCCAGCAACATGGTTCCTCCTTGCTTTATGACAACGGACCCATCAGCCTGCTTTGCAAGCTTGCCCGTTTCTATTGTAATCTCATCGCCATTAGAGGTGGCAATGGATTGTGTTGTTCCAATTAACATGTTTTCGATAAGTGTAAATAAGAAAAAAGGCAATGTGATATTGCCTTCCGTCTTGTGTAAATATTATTTCCTGAGATTCAGGGTCTTGATTATGTTTCTGTAACGCTCAATATCTTTTGACTTGAGGTAATTGAGAAGTTTACGGCGCTTACCAACCATTTTGATAAGTGCTTGTTGGGTAGCATGGTCCTTGCGATTTGCCTTCAAATGGTCTGTCAAATGAGCAATGCGGTGTGAGAATAGAGCAATTTGTCCTTCTGCGCTTCCAGTGTCAGTGGCTCCTTTACCATGCTCCTTGAAAATCTCTTGTCTTTTTTCTGTCGTTAAATACATCTTTAACCGTCTTTATCCTACTTTCTTATTAAGGGGCGCAAAGATAGAAATATCTGCTGTTAATCAACCGCTTGGGTTAATTTTTGGAGAGGGTGATAAATTGATGGATTTTGGCCTTCAAGTCCTTTCTATCTACGATGAAATCCAGAAATCCATGATCGAGCACAAATTCTGAAGTCTGAAACCCTTCCGGAAGGTCTTTCCCAATTGTCTCTTTTACAACTCTAGGTCCAGCAAATCCAATCAACGCGCCTGGTTCTGCAATGTTTATGTCTCCGAGCATCGCGAACGAAGCCGTAATCCCGCCCGTCGTTGGATCGGTCAAAACGGAGACGTATGGAATTTTCTTTTGGGCCAGTAGGGTAAGCTTCGCACTCGTCTTTGCCATTTGCATTAACGAAAATGCTGCTTCCATCATTCTTGCACCACCGCTCTTCGATATCATAATGAAAGGAGTGTTGTGTTCAATGCAGTGATCAATGGCGCGAGAAATCTTTTCGCCGACAACGGAACCCATACTTCCACCGATGAACTCAAAGTCCATCGAAGCTATCACCACTTTTTTTCGGTTCATGCTTCCTGTGGCCGTTTTTACAGCATCGTGCAGACCTGTTTTGGTAATGCTAGCTTGGAGCCGATCCGCATACTTTTTGTTATCCTCAAAAGATAATGGATCACCAGAAATGATGTGTGGATTCAACTCGGTATAGCGGTTGTTGTCAAACAAAAGCTGGAAATACTTCTGAGAGCTGATTCGCTCATGGTAGCTGCAATTCTCACATACCCATAGAGAATGTGCATGCTCTTCCGAACTCACAACATGATTGCATTTTCTGCACTTGTACCAAAGACCTTCCGGTGTTTCACGCTTCTCCTTAGTCGGAGTGCGGATTCCTTCTGTCATTCGTTTAAACCAACCCATACACGAATCTTAGAGTAGCGTGCAAATCTATATCAATTTGGCAGAGAACAATCGCTTAGAAAGGATAGCCGATCGCCAAGTTGAAAGTCATTTGAGTCTTATATCTGTCATAACCCCACGCAACAATTGGATCGAGATCATTTCGGATACGGGTAATGTTCGCTTTACGTCGGTTGGCGATAGTTTGATTCTTGGGTTGGAAAAGCCAACGCTCTCCTTCTGGTAACGACGGATCCTTCAATTGCAAACCAGCGTCCAATCGGAAAATGAAAAAGTTGAAATTAAAACGAACTCCGGCTCCTGGGGCAATTGCCAAATCGTTGTAGAACCGTGTTAGATTAAACTCTGCTCCAGGGCGTTGAGGATCTTCTCGTAAAAGCCAAATATTTCCAATGTCCATAAACAATGCTCCTTCGATTTGCTTGATTACTTCCCAGCGATACTCCATATTTACTTCAAGCTGCATTTCGCCAACCTGATCGAATCCATACGTGAGTGTGTCGGATAGTGAACCAGGCCCAAGTGCGCGTGCGCGCCAAGCCCTCATGTCATTTGAGCCACCTGCAAAAAAGCTTCTTTCGAACGGGAGAGCATTCAAATTGCTCAATGGAATTCCCAATCCAGCAAATACACGATAAACCATTCTTGATTCTCGAGTCAGATTGACATACTTGGCGAAGTCCACGTCAAACTTGACGTACTGAGCGAATGATACTCCGTTGATTTCGTAGCTGTCCTGCTCTTCATCATAGTCGAGGTTGAAAACCCCTGAGAGTGCACGAAGCGTATTCCCGGCAGCTTCTAAGTTCACCTTGTAGTAATAGAAGTTCTTGAGCTTGTTCAGTTGTTGGGAGTTATAGGCATACGAGATTTTTCCTGCAGGAATGATGTGGTCGTTGTAACTATTAATGAGAAGCGAATTATTAGTCGCATTGAGTTGAGCTCGGAATGCTGAGTCTTTAACGAGCTGAATCACACTGAGATCTATAGGGGCTATGATTAACTGGTCTCTCGGGCGAAGACGCAAAGTGTACTGGTAGGACGTATTGAGAAGCGTTCGTTCGTAAAGAGGTCTCTTTTGTCGGTCGGCGGTAATAGAAACAGTTGTCTTTGGTTCCTTGAACCATGGAAGATCAGCTGTACTTATCCGTCCAAAGAAATCCGGAATTGTCAGACTGATATGCGAACCGAATTCGTAGGCATTGATGAACCGAATATTTTCAATAACCTCTGAAGATTGCGTGTTGACTGTACTGTTTGTATTCTGCCATTCGAGCCCTCCATATACTTTCCACGCAAATTGCTCGGCTCCTCTAAACAGGTTTCGGTTGGTATAGTTCAATCCAGCTGATATACCGAGGTTTCCGCTCTGGTTTGTGCCCACAGTTTCGAAGGTCATGCTCTGCTTGGGAGCTTTGGTCAAGTTGATTTTCAAATCGAGGAGGGCTTTGGCGGAGTCTTTTTCACTTTCCTCGTAGTGGAGATCTATGAAACGAAAATTGTTCAGTGCACTGATTCGCTCATAAGTGTACTGCGTCTTGTCGAGAGAGTATTGTTGTCCTGGAGCTACAAAAACATTTCTTGATAATCGGACTGGCCGGACATAAGGTTTTGATTTAAACAAGTAGAGCTTTTGGCAGTGGAGTATTGAATCTAAGATTGAACTTGATCTACCAGCTTGATAACTTTCATCAATAATTACTTCAGCTAGATAATGCTTTCGATGTGACTCCTCGATAATTGTATCTCGTCCGGCTAGCTCTTTCGCCACGCGCAGGTTCCGTAGTCTGACCGCTACTTCAAACTTCTCACCCGGCAAATTTGTATCAATGTCGAACACAACATGAATTTTATCGAAAGTGAAGTAACCTCGGTTCTTCATGATCTTCATCAGCTTGTTGCGCTCCATGTCGAGCCGTTTGACGTCGTATCTGGAGCCAGGAACCAACGAAGTATGAACGCCTTTCTTAAACTCCTTTATAAGTGCCGTGTCTTCGAAAGAGTAGCTGATGCTTTTTAAAGTGTATGCAGGGCCTGAATACACGTAGAAATGCTGTTCTGCTTCATTGTTTGACAACCAAGAGTAGCTTTCAACTCTGGCATTAAAATAGCCTTGATTTTTTAAACTTTTGAGGATTTGATCTCGACTTTTCTCTTGCAAAATGGGCTCGTAGAGCACAGGTTCCTCTCCCACTACATTCAGAAGGTATTGATTCAATCTACCCTGCTTTTTTTGGGATTTTGCATAGTTCCACACCTTGATGTGGAAAGGAATGAACCCAAATATTCGGCGATTTGGGCTTTGCTTGACCGCCGATTCGATGTCCTCAAAATCAGCATCGTATTCAAATTTATCGTCCCCGTTAAAGTGGATGTAGTTTTTCGTCAAGAGGTGCTTGCCGGCCTCAATGTGTCGTGTGGTCTTACAACTCGTAAAGGCAACTATACTAAGACAAATAGAGAAGAAATGAAGTTTCTTCCGCATACAGATAGGGACTTATCTTTGATTCAAAGCTAGGCTAAATCTCTGCCGCACTGATTTCCAAGAATGAAATAAAGCTCATACGATCTCTCCACACCAAAAAGGGTAGGAGGGAACAGGGATCATACATCGTTGAAGGAAGCAAAGTAGTGGATGAGGCTTTGTTGAATCAAGCTGAGGTAGTGAAGATATTTTCGACCAATGATCGGTTGAAATTATCCGGTGATGCTCAGTGCCAAATGGTTTCACAGAAGGAAATGGCTAGCATTTCGACGCTCAGCTCACCGAGCGAAGTATTGGCGGTGGTTCGAATTCCAGAAATTGAGCTGACTTCAGTCAACTTAGCAAATTCACAGGTTATAGCGCTCGATGATATTAAGGATCCTGGAAATCTTGGAACAATCATTCGCAACGCTGATTGGTTTGGTATCAAGAGCATCATCGTATCTCCTGAAACGGTGGATGAATTCAATCCAAAGGTTGTTCAATCTACCATGGGCAGTTTATTCCGTGTTCATGTTTACAGAACAGAGTTGCCAACCTTGCTACTTGAACTAAAGGATCAAGGCGCTGCAGTATTCTCTGCGGAAATGAGTGGTGAAACCTCTTCGATTCTAGAATCACATGGTGGACCAGGTGTTCTTATCATTGGTTCAGAATCCCATGGCGTTAGCAAGGAAGTGAGTTCAATTGCCGATAAGAAGGTGTCTATTTCTGGGATGGGCAATGCAGAGTCATTGAATGCGGCTGTGGCTACCGGAATACTCCTGTATAGCTGGACGAAAGGCTAGCCTTCAAAATTCAAAGCCACGACAAAAATTCTTGAGTTGAGACTATTTATTGGATAGGCAAACTTGGTGCGATCCTGAACCACGATGTTATTGATGCCATAACTGTACTTTATCTCAGGAGAAAATTTGAAATACTCGAGAAAAAAATCAAACCCAACTCCCATTTCCACATGGTAGTTGTTGCGCTTTAGCTTAACCAAGAATTCACCTTTCTCATCCACCGAGTTGTCCACAAACTGCTGCGATGCTAGGTCGATGCCCCAATTGAATCCTGTGAATATGTAGGAGGCGAAGTTGTTGACTCGCTTGGAGCGGTATTTCAAGAGTAGAGGAGCTTCGATGAAAGTAGATTCGATGGTACGAACCACCGGTGACGGAATTGGTCCTTCCTTTCCATAGTAGAAATAGTTCAAATCTCGTGCGGCAAATGCTATTCCGGGTGTGAATCTTAAGCCGAAGTAAGGGCCAATATGAAGTTCAGAAACGACATGTATGATAAAGCCGGGTTGAGTCTGAACTTCTAAACTAATAAGGGAATCTGCTTTGCTCAAATCCGGATCGAGACTAAAGCCGTTGCTGCTCAGTCCGAGCTGAAATCCGAAATGAAGGAGCTTGTTATCGAACTTCGGCAGATTCTCAGGGATATCACGCTGGGAAAATGCCACTCCCGACATGAGTATCGCCAATAACACGAGTATTGATCTCAATCCTTTCATCCGTCGTTCTTAAACGAGATCTGCAATTGTTTATTTCTCTGCAATATAGATAGTCGCAATGCCAAATGTCTGTCGATATTCTCGCACATTATGATAACCTGCTGCCTTCAAAAAGTTGATGAATTCATCACCTTCCGGAAAAGCACTCACTGATTCTGGGAGGTAAGTGTAGGCTCTAGGATCGCTCGATATGGTTTTGCCAACGGTTGGCAATACAAATCGGAAATAAAAGTTGTAGAACTGCTTGAAAGGGAATGATTTAGGTTTTGAGAATTCCAAAACAGCCAGTGGTTTTCCGGCTTTGAGTACCCGTCGAATCTCATCCAACCCCGTTCGGAGGTTTTCAAAGTTCCGCACCCCAAATGCCACGGTAACGGCTTCAAAATATTCATCTGGATAATCGATGTTCTCGGCATCCCCGAGTTGCAGCTCAATGGTATTGGAAAGGCCTTTTTTCTTCATTTTTTCCTTTCCCACTTCGAGCATGCCCGAAGAAATGTCGATTCCCTTTATCTCTTGGGGAGCTAGACGCATTAACTCTACAGCAAAGTCCCCAGTTCCAGTAGCAACGTCGAGTAGAACACCAGGATTATAAGGTTTCAACAACTTGACTGCTGTGCGTCGCCACAGTTTGTCAATGTTCATACTGAGAAGATGATTGAGTAAGTCATAGCGACCAGATATGTTGTCAAACATCTGGGCGACTTGCTCCTTCTTGCTTCCTTCTTCCGTATAGGGTTTTATTCTCTCTGCCTTGTTCTCCATCACTTAGCCTACCATTATGTGTTCTTCTGGGTACCGATAATTCGTACTAATGATTTTTCTCGCAAAGGCAAAAATGATTGAAAGCGTACCAAGACGTCCAACGAACATTGAGAATATGAGTATTGTCTTCCCAGAATCACTCATCATGCTCGTTACCCCAGTGCTCAATCCGCAGGTTGAAAAAGCCGACACTTCTTCAAAGACTAGATCGATAATACCTCTATCAGGTTGTGCCAGAATTTGGGGTTCGGTGAGACACAACAAATAGGTACATAGCATCATTCCTCCTGCGAATGTCACTACCACCGTGAATGCTTTTAGCATGTCATCCGTTGGAATGGTTCTTCCAAGAACTTCCACATTCTTTTTTCCTCGAATAGTCGAGTAGGTGTTGATACATATCAAAGCAAAGGTGGATGTCTTGATACCGCCTGCTGTAGAGAAGGTATTCCCGCCAATGAACATCATGATGATCAACATAAATAGAGTGGCCGTCGTCAAGGAGAATATGTCGGCAGTATTGAGTCCAGCTGATCGTACAGAAACGGACTGAAACAGAGCTACCATCGACTTTTCAAGAAAATTGAGGTCGCCCAGTGATTTGTTCCATTCAGCTAGAAGGTAAAGTCCCACGCTAATCCCAATTAGGATCATATGTGTTCTCACGGCAAGGAGTGTGCTCATGTGGGGTCGCTTCCATGGATGACGTAGTCGATCGCGCATTTGACTTGGCGTGAATAGGTCGAACATGACAGTAAAGCCGAAAGCACCAAGTAAAATGAGTAGAGCTACCACCATGTGCATCAGATACGCGCTCTTGAGAAAAGGAGCATACATACCATGGGTGATGGTGGAAAAGCCTCCATTGTTGAATGCAGAAATCGAATGGAATATTCCAAAGAATAAGCGATCCCCTTCATTCTCAAATGGCATGTCTGGAGTGATCAAAAAGTAGATCAACAAGCCTCCAACTACTTCGATAATGATGCTGAGAAAGAACACCTTGAGTAACATGCCTTTAGCGTTGTAAAATGCATCCTTGGTGATGAAATCCTCGATGATGTCATCTTGTTTCAAACTCACCCCAGCTCGATTAAGAAATGCAGCTAAATATGCGAACGAAACAATGTTCAAGCCGCCGAGCTTCATGAGCATCATGATGACAAAATGCCCCTTATACGTGAAAAACGTAGCGGTATCAACGACGATTAACCCAGTCACACAAGTTGCGGATACAGATGTGAATAGTGCATCAACGAAGCGCATGCTTCCACCATCAACCGTCATTTCAGGCATCATCAAAAGAATGGTGCCTGCAACGATGATGACGAGAAATGAAAAGATGAAAATGGTTGAAGGGTGAAGCTTAATATTCGAAATCAAGCTTGTCTTATCATTCAGTTCAAAGAAGACCATCACAAAGAGGTATATCTGCAGAAAGACAACCGAAAGCGTGCTCATACTTTCAAGACCTATGGCGCCAAACAAGCTTTCGAGGATAAGAACATCAAATAGATTGAAACTGACACCTTCAATGACAAGCCAGAGAACCATGACGCCTTCAAACCAATTGGCCTTGATAAACTCCCTCGGGTTGAAGTCGTAAAAAATCTTGATTAGATAGTGCAGAACATAGAATGCAAACGAACTTTCAACGATCAGTTGAAGAATATGGGATGTACGCTGGTCCAGTTTGAGACCGTGAAAACAAAAGAGGCTACCTATCGCTACCGTAGAAACAATGATGGACATCCACTTCAGCCTTCTGAGGTGCTTGACCTTGTTGTTATAAATTAGAATGTTGATCTTCTCGCGAAGTGACCTGATGTCCACGTTAGAGAATTTTGTCCGTTTCGATTTTCAAGGCATCCTTGGTTATCGGAACAACTCCGGGAAACTGACAAACCCAGCCACCTGCAAGGTTAGCTAGAAAAGCTGTTTCTTCTAAGTTAAGTCCGCTTGCAAGGGCGCAAGTGGCAGTGGCGATGACCGTGTCACCAGCCCCTGAAACATCGGCAATATTCCTTGGGATTGCACCGATGTGATGAGATGAGCTATCAGCGGTGATGTAAACACCATCAGCAGAAAGTGTAAACAAGGCTACATCAACGGCCATCTGCTCTTTCAGCGCAGTAAAAGCTTTGTCCAATTGGACTGGGGTGGCATCCAGATTGGGCATGTTTAAGCCCTCTTTAAGCTCCTTCATGTTTGGTTTGAAGAGGCTTACCCCCGCAAAGGTGAAGAAGTTTTGACGCTTTGGATCTACAGCAGTTATAATGCCTCGCGCTTTAGAAAGTTCTATCACCTTTTTAATGACGACTTCCGTTAAAACACCCTTGTTGTAATCTTCGAAAACCACAGCCGTTGGACTGTGAGTGTCCATCAAGTGAACGATTGAGTTCAGCAATGCCGATTCCTCCTGATCACTAAGATCTGAAGTAATTTCCTCATCCATTCTGAGCATTTGAACATGCTCGCTCATTAATCTTGTCTTAACTGATGTTGGGCGTTTGGCAGACTTCACAATACCTAGAGTTGTCAGTCCACGCTGTGTCATCAAATCCAGAGACAATTTACCGGGGTCATCTATTCCTACTACTGAACAGAGAATTGCTTCTGCCCCAAGTTCACTCAGATTTCTGGCAACGTTTGCCGCTCCACCTAGCCTGAATTCTTTAGAGTCGACATCGAGAATAGGCACCGGAGCTTCAGGTGAAACTCGATCAACATGTCCCTTGTAGTATGCATCCAGAATGAAATCCCCAATGACAAGGATTTTGAGATCCTTGAAATTGTCAATTGCTCCTATGATTCGCGAGCTATTCATCAATCCAACTTCATTACGGCGGTTTCAATTCGACTCAGCGCCTCCAAGAGTTGCTCTTCAGAGGCTGCATAGCTCAAGCGGATGTATTCATCAGCACCAAATGCAGAACCAGGTACAGTGGCTACATGCGCTTCATTCATCAGGTACATGCAAAAATCTTTAGCAGAGTCAATTGGTTGGCCTTCAAAGGACTTCCCTAGGTGATCTGAGATCTTGGGGAATAAATAGAAAGCCCCTTCAGGTTCATTGCAAATGAAGCCCGGTATGTTGTTTAAGCCCTTAATCATGATCGAGCGACGCTTGCTAAAAGCCTCAACCATGAATTGAACATCGGCTGGATCGGCTTCCATTGCCGCCTTAGCTGCCATTTGACTTATGCCGCTTGGGGCGCTAGTGAATTGTCCTTGCATTTTCGTACAAGCCTTAGCAACCTGAATTGGTGCTGCGATGTAACCAATACGCCAACCCGTCATTGCAAATGACTTTGAAACGCCATTAATGGTAATGACCCGATCGTATAGTTCCGGGATCGATGCCAGACTAAAATGAGAACCTACAAATCGAATGTGTTCATAGATTTCATCTGAAAGAATGAAGACGTTCGGGTACTTTTTGAAAACTTCTCCAAGCGCTTTCAATTCATCTGCGGTGTATGCACCACCGGTGGGGTTTGATGGAGAAGAAAACATAAACGCTTTGACATCGTAGTCCAACGCTTCATCCAGTTGTTCTGGTGTGATTTTAAAATTCTGCTCAACCCCAGTGCTGATCGGCACCAATTCACCCTCTGCAAATTCAATCATCGCTTGGTAGCTCACCCAGTAAGGCGCAGCAACGACTACTTTGTCACCAGGATCCACGAGGCAAAGTACAGCATTCATTAAGCTCTGCTTCGCTCCAGTCGAGATGACAATTTGATTTGGCGCGTATTCTGCCCCGTTGTCTCTTTTCAGCTTAGCGGAAATTGCTTCTCTTACTTCTAAATACCCGGGAACTGGAGGGTAGTGCGAGTAATTATCTCTCACAGCCTGAATGGCCGCTTCCTTGATAAATTCGGGAGTATTAAAGTCTGGTTCGCCCAGACTTAGATTGATCACATCAACTCCTTGAGATTGGAGGTCACGACTCCGCTGGGACATCGCAATGGTCTCAGACTCAGCAAGTCGTTGAATGCGTTGGGATAAATTCGACATGCACGCTAATTCAGGACAAAACTAAAGATTAAGTGTCTCGCCTTCCCTATAGTTTTTAGGCGTTGTTCACAATGAAATTAACTCTTAAACGGATCTTTAGGCGTTGGATTGTGCTTTCAATAAATCTCTGATTTCCCGCAATAGTTCAACAGCGTCATCACTGAATTCCGCATTTTCTATCGAAGAATTTGATTGGCCTGATGTGAGGAGGTCTCTTTGACTAAGAACTTCATTCTTGAAATTGTCGGCCTCTAGAATTCCTATCAATTTCATGTCGCTCCCTGTGGAACTGCTATTACCAGCTGTCTCCACCTTTAGGATCTTTAATTCGAGCAAGTCAAGCAGTGGATTCTCAATGAAGGTGAGATCTTGAATATTTTCAAGTGGAATTGTCTTCTCCACCTTAAAAAAGACACCTTTTTTAAACCGGAGATGTCGCAATGTTAACTCGCACTCTAGGTTTTCGTGATACCTTCTGCCAATGGATTGACCTAATCCAAGAAACCAAACGAGCAATAGAGGAATTCCAAAAACAGAGATGGTGATAAGGGCTGCCACCACAATGATCACGTAGGTTTTGATTTTGGGACTGAATTCTGCGGTCTTTATTGGTTTGTCGATATTCATAGTAGCTGTATGTGAGGCTAAGCTAATACATCAGACTTCAATTCTTCGCACCATACATCTCAGGTGTCAATCTGGGTGATGAGTGGTGTATTGAAGAGATGGAAGAAATAGCAAAACGGTCTTTGATGCATTATTTGACATCAAGATCTACTCCAGCATAAAAACCAAGATCATCATCTTTCAAGATTTTCGTCCAGTAAGCAATTTGGCCAGTGTGATAACTCAGATGCTCGGTCACATGAATGATGATGCCCATTCCGCTAAGCTCAAATCCTTGAACCGATCGCACACGCAAAAGTTGTTCCTGAGATTGCTGGTGAATTATATCACATGCCTCTTCAACAGTGGATTCTAATTTGGCTAGAAGTTCGGCCTTCGTTTTCCCTCCTTCCGTGGAAAATTCTTCAGATCGGTTCCGTCCATCTGGTTGATCACCCAAGGATGAAATGGCATACTGCCTAATATTCCCACATAGATGTAAGATCAAGACGGCAACGCTGTTGGAAGATTCGTTGGCTTTTTGCCAGACTTCCTTCTCGCTGAGTCGGTCAAGGCATTTTTTGATTCGAGGAGGGTTCTCTTTTATTCGAATGATCGATTGTTCTTTGAACTCAACATCCCAGCTCATTAGTACAGGATTTTAAAATCGCCAACTGGTTTCATCGGCTCGGGCAAATCGGTTTCTTCAAGCATTTGTCGAATGTCTATTTCTATACCTCGAGCCATGGACGTGATCGGAACGTCATTACCTTCAACAGGACCGCCTTCCAAGACTTTTGTTGCTATCTCAACATAATAATGAATGTGGTATGTGAGTGTTGCAATGTTGTTCAATCCATGGACTTGTGTCTTGGCTTCATCCCAACTCACATCTAAAAGTTGGTCCTTCATATTTGATGCGGTCCAATTTCCGCCAAAATGGACTTCAAGGAGATGCTTTGAAATATTAGCCGAAATGTTCATGGACCTTTCAAATGAAAGAAAAGTATACTATATATCGGTCGAGATGTATTATTTGCTGGAAAGCTGAATTCTAGATGTAATATTGTCCTACATTCCTGCTAGTATGAAATTATTCTTATTCGTCATCTCTATTTTTTACTTGTCCGTTCTTGAGCTTGTGGCACAGACTTCACTTGGATGGATGTCTCTTCCGTCAGAGAGTTCGGTAACAAATGGTCCCACAAATGGAATGTGGTTCACGGCTCCTGCTGATATCACAATTAAAGCTTTAAAGGTTCCTGATGATTCAATGAACCCATTCAATCCCCAGAGCATTGCAGTGTTGAAATTTACCGGTGGTGGTGCATCAACAAGTCCAGCAACGAACTACACGGTTCTGTTTCTAATTCAAGATACAACTGCGGCAGATTCGGTTCCATGTAATATTCCCATTCTCAGTGGTGATCATATCGGGATTATTGGTTCTAGATGGAATGCCTCGTCAAACGTGGGGCAATGCTCGAATGCATCTAGCTCAAATTACAGTACCAGCATTAATGGTTACTCGACACCTCTGTACAAGCTAAATGCAAATTCGCCATTAAATAACCAAGCACCGAGCGTAGTGTGGATGCCCAGCACTTCTGCTTCGATTGCGAGGGTTGAAGTATATTATGAAGGATGCCAATTACCATATCCAGATGCCGTAACTCCAACTAGTTTACTCTGCTATGGAGACACGAACGGCTCAATTACAGCTAGCATTACCGGTTCATTGGGGCCATATGTTATGGAATGGTCAAATTTAGATTCAAATGTCACGAATATTAGCGGATTGACTGCTGGGCAGTACACGGTTACAATTGAAGACTCTTCAGGCTGTCGTTATGATACGACCGTTTCAATAACTCAACCAGATAGTTTAATACTAGCGTTTAACGATCAGGAACCCTTATGCTTCGGGGATGCAAACGGAAGTCTGTCTGTAGCCGCGAATGGAGGAATATCACCTTATTCTTATAGTTGGAATACGAGTTCCATCGATTCCATAATCACCGCCATTCAATCTGGGAGCTATTCCATTACCGTGACAGATTCGAATGGTTGTGAAGTCTTGGAAACCTATTATCTAGCCCAACCAGAATTGCTACAAATCGGCTTAGATAGCGTTGAGCATAACACTTGCCCTGAATCGCAAATTGGTGAAATTTGGACAACAATCATTGGTGGCGTTGCTCCCTATTCGGGATTGTGGGATGATTCAGCAGGGACCATCCAAACCGATGTTTTCAATTTAGGAAACGGGAATTATACCTATTCCATCACAGATCTTAACGGGTGTGCTGCTCACATGACTGATTCGGTAATGGCATTGAATCCAACTCCATTTTTCACTCTTGGAGTCAATCAATCCCTACCAACCACAGGGACATTGTTACTAAATGGGCCGGCAAATATGAGTTCGTATCAATGGTCCACAGGGAGTGGATTTCATCAAATAAATATTAACACTCCAGGGATTTATTGGCTCAATATTTTGGACACTAACGGATGTGCCTCCTCGGATACAATAGAAATATATCCCCCTATTCCTGAAGGCATAGCGCTACCGGAACAATCAATTTTGAAAATTTATCCAAACCCCTCTGATGGGAATCTGATTATTTCGAATGGCGGATCGGATCAACTCGCAATTGACATTCTCAATCAGCTTGGTCAGTTGTTGAGATCAGAATCGCTCTCAGCAGGAATAACGGAATTGAATATATCGGATCTACCGTCGGGCGTATATTTATTGCGCGTCGAGGAGAAAGGCTACATTAAACTCCTGAGACGATAATTTGATTTTCACTTCACAGGAATCCAGAATTCTTCTCTTGCGTTTGGATCATCGTGGTGATAATCGGGCGGCATGATAGCCAGGTGTGGGCGATCATCAATCTCAAAGGCTGATCCTAAGCTTGATGATTCGCTAACCTTGGAGCCTAGTCCAGATGACTATAGAGGAGCATACGGAGCTTTAAAGTTTGACCGAGGGCATATGGCTCCACTAGGTTCATTCGATGGATATGAAAGATGGCATGAAGTCAACTACTATTCGAACATAGTCCCTCAAAAAGCCTCACTCAATAGAGGAGCTTGGAAAAAGCTAGAATCAGTTGAGAGAGAACTGGTTGAAGACTGTCTCAACCTCTATGTAATGTGTGGGACAATTTATGAAGATTCAATGCCTTCTCTACCTACTTAAAATCAAGTATATGGGGATTAAACGTCAGATGGGGCTGAAGAACTCTTGCCTAACTGATAATGTTCACTATATCAGTGTATTATACATATCAGCACTTGCTTCCCCTAAGATCGATGATACAGTATTCTAAAACAGCACTCCATCAATTATGGAACTAAGAGGTGAGGAAATACTGACTATTGGTTGACTTAATCACAAACGAAAAAAGCGTAACCAACTATGAATAAGTCAATTACGCTTTTGTGCTGCGGAGAGAGGGGGATTCGAACCCCCGGTACGATTTCTCGCACGCATGTTTAGCAAACATGTGGTTTCAGCCACTCACCCACCTCTCCGATTGGATCATAAATCCGAAATGGAGCGCAAAAATAGAAGATTAACCTACTACGTCAATCAGCTCCGCAATCTTTTAATTGTAACCTTATTTCCAACCTGTGTAATCTTCCATTGGTCAGCAGAAAAAATCTTTGCCGCCCACTTCATGTAGACCTTGGTTCGTTTGGTCGGAGCGTTGGATTTGGGCCTCTTTGAGACAGGCTCTCCAGCAAATTCAAACGTGTGTACATTGGCGTTGTTACTCCGAAAATCTTCGATGATCTTTTCAATCGTTGCCATGACGGAGTAAAACTCACCTCTATTTGTCAAAACGTATTCCTCCCCTTCGTACTCATCGTTTAACACTCCGAACACAATGTTGACCGACAGTACATTATTCTGCTTTCGTCCAAAACGAACCTCGTACTTTACCCCCGATTCGGTGGTGAAATAGTATCTACCCGCAGAAGGGATGCCAGGAGGAATGATCTTGTAGACTTGAGGCAATTCGAAGGGATTTACAGCAATTTTAATGATTTAATTTTGGCGGCATTGTATGGCTAAGAAGTATGGAAAATGGTTAGGCGGAGCTTTAGGATGGGCATTCGGTGGGCCAATTGGCGGTTTGGTTGGGTTTTCATTAGGCTATTTGTTAGACAATGCCACGCTTGATGCGAAGTACACCGATGGGAGAACCCAAGGGCATTCGACGAGACCCGGAGATTTTGCACTCAGCTTTCTCGTCTTGTCTGCGGCGGTGATGAAAGCTGATAATAGAGTCCTGAAATCAGAACTTAATTATGTCAAACAATTCTTGCGAGCTCAGTACGGTGATCAGAAAACCAATGAGCTACTCGTAGTACTAAAGGACATTCTCAATCGAGATATCAATCTTACGCCAGTTTGCGCACAGATCAGATCTCATATGAGCCACCCACAGCGGCTCGAGCTCATCCACTTTCTTCTCGGAATTGCCAATTCAGATGGAGAATTACATCAATCTGAAATTGATACAATAAAGAACATTGCTCGAAATCTAAATGTGAACCCTCAAGATCTAAGGTCAATGGGGGCCATGTTTGAGACGGATAGAAATCGGTATTATCGCATCTTAGAAATTGAGCCTGGTGCTACGCAGGAAGAAATCAAAAAGGCCTACAGAAAAATGGCCAAGAAATATCACCCAGATCGTCTCGGTGATGTTGGTGATGAAGTGAGTAGTGCGGCCATTGAGAAATTCAGGCAGGTTCAAGAGGCATATGACAAACTATCAAAATAAAGATCAATGAAACGGAGTATTTTACTCGTAAACGCTTTGCTTATCTCAATGCTTACAATGGCACAAAAGCCATCTGGTGAAAAGCAAGATCAAATAATCGAGAGCCAAAAGGAAGTAAACACCTTGCTAAATCAAATAATCCAAAACCAAGAACAGGCCAAGGCGATAATGGGAGGTGAGGTAAACCTTGACGACCCAAATACTAAGATGAGTTACGCGTATGGTATTTCAATTGGAGAAAGTTTTCGAATGCAAGAGTTGGGAGGGATGGATCTTGGAGCATTCATGCAAGCCATGTCTTCAGCACTCGAGCAGAAACCCGGATTGATGACGAACGTCGAAGCTCAAAAATTTATCAATGATTATATGATGGAAATCTCACAGAAAAAAGCACAGGCTAAAAAGGATGAAGGCGCGAAATTCTTAAAGAAGAATTCTGAACGTGAAGAAGTGAAAACAACAGAGAGCGGCCTTCAGTATGAAGTTCTCAAGCAAGGGGAAGGTGCGAAACCCACAGCCGAAAGCAAAGTAACCGTACACTATCACGGTACCAAATTGGATGGATCTGTTTTCGATAGTTCCGTCCAGCGAGGGAAACCAGCAAGCTTTGGATTAAACCAAGTTATAAAAGGATGGACTGAAGGATTGCAGCTGATGCCATTGGGCTCAAAGTATAAGTTTTACATCCCCAGTAATTTGGCTTACGGAGATAGGGGAGCAGGTCAATCCATCGCTCCAGGCGAAGTATTGATATTTGAAGTGGAGCTCATATCATTTGAGTAAATTCATTCGAGCACGAAATAAAAAAAGCCCCATCTGAATCTCAGACGGGGCTTTTTTTTGTTTTTAATGCCGGATTACTTCGTACTCCACTTTTGGATATCCTCGTTAAGATCATCTTCGTACTTGAATGGCTTCTCGTTTTCAACCGACCATTCTTTCCCTTTTTTAATGGACACGTTTGCTTGCTCGATGGCTTTTTCATAGTTGCCATTATCAGCAAGAAGCTCAGCATAAACCCAATAGCTGTACCAGCTATCTTGGTGCAATTTGAGAGACTCTTCCATCCATTTAAGACCTTGTTCTACCATGTCAGCATCGCCAGCATAATGAGCCGCATTTCTGTACACTCTCCACTTCTTATCTTCTTCAGCCTCATTGAGTGCTCGATCAATCTCAGCGCTGATCATTTCCTTAGGTTCTGTGGTAATGTTCAAGTTCAATTGAATCATCGCCCAGTCAAGAGAAAGTACTGCGTCAATCATATTTACTTGAGTGAAGTGATATTCTAGTCGCTCTGTGGCATATGTTGTTGTAGAGGCTTTGACCTTAATGCGAAGTGCATCTTCCTCTTGTTTATAGTCACCGGTGCCCCATAGTTCTGTATTGTTATTGAAAATCACTGTCCATGCCTCTTCTTTCGAAGGGATAATAAAAAGTGAATAATCACCGGCAGCCAATTCTACTCCATCCACTTTGACTGGAGTGCTGAAACTCACTTTTGTTGCTTTATTAGCGCCAGCTCGCCATATTTCGTCGTAAGCAACTAGATCACCCCAGATTGCTCGGTCCTTTACGCCAGGACGTGAATATGTAATGGAAACATCGGTCATTCCAACGCGTTGTTCAACAGTCGCATCAGGACTTGGTTTAGGAAGGTTTTGGGCACTGACTCCGAGAGAGAGGAGTGCAGAAAGTATAATTGTGCTAGTAATTGTTCTCATATTTTTCGGTGCATTAATTCAATAAAAAAGGGGCCGATTTCGACCCCTTCAAAAGTAGTATCCGATTCTATTCGTAGACAATCTTGTCTTTGGCGTAGAATCCGTCTTCTAATTTCTTCTTTATCTGAGTGAAGATTTCAATGGTGTAATTCACATCTTCTTCCGTATGGACCGCGGTCGGTATCAAGCGAAGCATGATGGTGTCTTTCGGTACTACAGGATAAACGACCATGGAACAGAAGATGCCATGATTTTCTCGTAGATCGAGAATGACATTCGCTGCCTCAAATGGGCCTCCGTTCAAGAAGACAGGTGTGACACACGAGTTTGTTCTCCCGAGATTAAAACCGTTCTCACGAAGCTTGCCTTGTAAGAGGTTGACGATCTTCCATAGATTTTCTTTGTGCTCAGGTTGTGTTCGCATTAACTCAAGGCGCTTCAGCGCACCAATCACTAGCGGCATTGGCAGTGACTTAGCGAAAATTTGAGACCTCGTATTGTACCGCAAGTACTCAATGACTTTTTCTTCACTCGAGATGAAGCCGCCGATGAGTGAAAATGATTTGGCGAAGGTGCCAAAGTAGACGTCAATTCCGTCCATGCAACCTTGTTCTTCACCTGTGCCTGCGCCAGTCGGACCTAAAGTTCCGATTCCGTGAGCATCATCAACGAAAAGTCTGAAATCAAAATCAGATTTCAGATCTACTATTTCTTTTAGAAGACCTTGATCTCCGGCCATGCCGAAAACTCCTTCGGTAATGACCAAAATTCCTCCAGTGGTATCTGCTACAAGCTTTGTTGCTCTTGCAAGCTGAGCCCTGAGGCTTTCCATGTCGTTGTGCTTATAAACAAATCGTTTTCCGATGTGCATTCGCATTCCATCCATGATACAAGCATGCGACTCACTGTCATAAACGATTACATCATTCCGATCAACCAATGCATCAATGGACGATGACATGCCTTGATATCCATAGTTCAAGAGGATGGTATCTTCTTTATTAACGAAAGAGGTGAGCTCTGCTTCGAGCTCCTCATGCTGATTTGAGTTTCCGGACATCATACGAGCGCCCATTGGATAAGCCAATCCCCACTCTTCAGCCGCTTTCGCATCAGCTTCTCTTACTTCTGGATGATTGGCCAGTCCTAAATAATTATTGAGACTCCAGGTAAGGGCGTCCTTGCCCCTGAATTTCATCTTATTGCCAATTGGACCTTCTAGCTTAGGGAAGAAAAAGTAACCATGTCCTACTTGAGAGTATTGACCTAATGGACCTTTGTTCTCCCTGATTTTCTCGAAAATATCCCTCATAAATCGCAGATTCAGTCTGTGCTGCAAATTTAATATTAACTTAAATCAAGGCTATTAATAATGTCTAGACTAAGAAGCACTTATTAACAGCTATAAGTCAGTAAGAGCATTAGTTTTGCACGCTTTATGAGAGGAATTTCTTTCGCGACAGCGCTTTTGGCTTTGATCTTGATTTCTTCCTGTTCTGATTACAGGAAAGTGTTGAAATCCAAGGACATGCAGTACAAATACGATACTGCCTTGGAGTTCTATAAGGACGGAAAATACGCCAAAGCCTACCCACTTTTTGAGGAACTCAACATAGCCTACAGAGGAACAGAAAAAGGGGAAAAGATTGCCTATTACCAGGCCAAGTGCGATTACTTATTAAGAGATTATATGCTCGGCTCTCATCGATTTCAGCAATTCTATCGCAATTACCCGAGTTCAAAAATGGCGGAGGAAGCGGAATTTTTAGCTGCATATTGTAACTATCAGTTGTCTCCGAAGTTTTCTCTCGATCAAAACGAAACTTACAAGGCAATTCGCTCCTTCCAACTATTTGCGATTGATTATCCAGATAGCAAACGAATCGATAGCTGTAATATGCTGTTGGATGAGTTGAGAGGTAAATTAGAACACAAGGACTACAGGGCGTCAATGTTGTACTATAAAACATCGAGCTACCGTGCTGCTCAACAAGCACTGTCCAACTTCAATAAGGAATATCCTTATAGCGAACACAAAGAGGAATGCTGGTTCTTAGAATACAAGGCCGGTTATCTCTTGGCTTTCAATAGCGTAGACGACAAAAAAAATGAGAGAATTGATCAGGCTATGAAAGCTTACGTTACTTTTGTCGACCGTTTTCCAGAGAGCAAATATTTAAGGGAAGCAGAGTCGATGTTCGATTCGCTTCAGAAGCAAAAGGGAGACACATAAAGCATACATATGGATTTATTGAAGGATTATCAAAAGTTGGAAGCTCTAGCAAGTGCTGTTACCAGAAATGTTGACAAAATGGAGGAGAAGTGCGGAAATCTATACGAAGCGATCACCATTGTCGCTAAGCGTTCCAATCAAGTTGGAACTCAATTGAAACAAGAGCTTGATGCTAAACTTCAAGAGTTTGCATCCGTTACAGATAGTTTAGAAGAGATTTTTGAGAATAGAGAGCAGATCGAAATTTCAAAAATGTATGAGCGCCTTCCTAAGCCTAGTGCGCTAGCCTTAGAAGAATTTCTCGAAGACAAAGTTTATTTCCGTCGTCAAGAAGAAACGGAAGAAGAAGAGTCAGAGGAAGCGTAACTTCATCCCATGTTAAGGGGAAAGAAAATACTTCTAGGAGTTACCGGAAGTATTGCAGCCTACAAGATTGCGTCGCTCGTCAGAGCGTTAATAAAAGCCGGAGCCGAAGTAAAAGTCGTCATGACCCCTTCGGCTTTGTCATTTGTGACCCCACTCACATTTTCTACACTTTCGAAAAACCCAGTTTACTCAGCCTACATAGAGGATGAAGAAACTGGAGAATGGACAAATCATGTGGATCTAGGTAAATGGGGAGACCTCATGATTATAGCCCCCGTGTCCGCCAATACACTAGCCAAAATGACTACTGGTGAATGTGATAACCTTCTCATGGCGGTTTATCTGAGCGCTGACTGTCCGATCATGGTGGCTCCAGCAATGGATCTTGATATGTCAGACCATTGGACTACCGAAAAGAATATTCAAACATTGAAGGACAATGGCGTGGTGGTTTGCGAGTTCGGTGAGGGGGAACTGGCGAGCGGGCTTAGCGGTAAAGGTCGAATGGCCGAGCCAGAAGCAATCTTTGAAACCATCAAAGCTCATTTTGAACCGGCATCTTCATTGAAGAGCAAGACGGTAATTGTAACGGCCGGCCCAACCTACGAGCCAATCGACCCTGTAAGATTCATCGGAAATCACTCTTCAGGAAAGATGGGATTCGCCCTGGCAGAAGAATTGGCAACCAGAGGGGCCCAAGTTAAATTGGTTACAGGACCTTCTTCACTTTCTGTCAGTGATTCTGGAGTGGAACGCTTCGATATTACGACCGCAGAAGAAATGTTCAAAGCCGTTGAAGAGCAATTTGGAAACGCGGATGCATTGATCATGTCTGCTGCAGTTGCCGATTACACTCCAAAAACAGTGTTCGAACAAAAAGTTAAAAAGGAAGATGTTGACCTTACGTCTATTGAACTTCAGAAAACCAAGGATATTCTGAGCCATTTCGGGCACCAAAAGGAAGGGAGGCGCGTTATTGGATTTGCACTTGAAACGGAAAATGAGATTGAAAATGCCAAAAAGAAGCTTCAGAAAAAGAATCTTGACATGGTCGTGCTCAATTCGCTGAACGACAAAGGAGCGGGATTCAAAACAGATACAAACAAGGTAACTCTTATCTTTCCCGATAGAGAGTTAACCTTGGAGCTAAAAGCCAAAACAGAAGTAGCCAAAGACATCGTAAATGAATTGGAAGCACTCATATAACATCCTCATTCTTGGGATACTCATCCTCCTGAGTTCTGGGACATTTGCACAAGAACTCAATTGTCAGGTGCAGATTAATGCACAACAAATTGCAATGGGCGACAACGCCATGTTCGATGCCATGCAGAGATCGGTCTATGAGTTCATGAACACGAGAAGATGGACGAATGACAAGTACGCACCGACGGAGAGAATCGATTGTAGCATGGTCATTCAGATTGACAAGCAACTGAGTACAGGATTTTACGAAGCCACCTTTCAGATTTCATCTTCCCGTCCGGTGTATGGGAGTACTTATACCAGCACTTTATTCAGATTTCAGGATGAACAAGTGAGATTCAAGTACATGCAGTTTGACGTACTCGATTTTAGCGACAATGCCTACATATCAGAGCTGACTGCAATTCTTGGATTTTATGCATACGTAATTCTCGCTATGGATAACGATTCCTATGCTGAATACGGGGGGCAGGAGCAGTGGCAAAAGGCACAGCAAGTTGTGAGCAATGCTCAGACATCTGGCGAAAAAGGTTGGCAGTCATTCTCCTCGCGGAATAACCGATATTGGTTTGTAAACAATTATCTAAATGCTCGTTTTAAACCCCTGAGGCAGGCCAATTCAATGTATCATCGACAGGGTTTTGATGTGTTGAATGAAAACGTACAGACGGGTAGGAAATCAGTCTTGGCCGCTGTAAAGCTCATTGAGAAAGTTCACCAAGCGGAGCCCAACTCATTTAATGTTCGACTATTTTTTACGGCGAAAAATGATGAGATAATTAAGCTATTCAGTAAGGCAGAACCGTCGGAAAAGAATGAAATAGTTGGACTGCTGGAAACTATTGATCCAGCCAATTCCACAAAGTATACTTCAATTAGGGAAGGGACGCGCTAATCAGATCGTCCTCAGGACATTCACCAAATTACTTCTCGTAACAGGCTTGATGATGTAGTCTGAGACTTCAGCATATTGCTTGGCTCGCTCAATATCACGCTTGTCAAAAGAACTACTCACTATTAAAATGACGATGCCCTTTGACAGCCTTGGTCGTAACAGGATGAATTCGTCCAAAAACTCCCATTTGTTCATGACAGGCATGTTTACATCCAAGAAAATAATGTCTGGAAGTTCCTCTGGTGTGTCTTTCACTTGGGTCATAAATTCAAGAGCCTTAGCCCCATCCGAAAAGACCAAAATCTTGTCAACGATTTGCGTGCTCTTCAGTTCTTTGTTGAGAAGAAACTGGTAGATATCACCATCGTCAATAACACAAACTTTCCGCACTTTATCCATTTCCTATCGTGATTAGATCAAGTAATTGGTTCAAAAATACGTTCAAACCCAATAAAGGTTTCAGGAGCTCCGAAAAACCCTCAACACGTCCTGGTTAAATCGAATCTTTTAGATTGTCGACGATTCCATATTTGACGGCTTCGTCACAATTGAGCCAGTAGTCTCGATTGAAGTCTTTCATGACTTCATCAAAGGTTTTTCCGCAATTGTCTGCGAGGATTTGAGCACTGAGCTCCTTCGTTTTTTGAATCTCGTTCGCCTGAATTTCTAAGTCACTTGCCGTGCCTTGAAATCCACCTAAGCTAGGCTGATGTATCATCACCCGGCCATGTTTGAAAATGCTACGATTTCCTTTTTCTCCTCCGGATAAAAGAATGGAGCCCATTGATGCTGCAAGGCCCATACACGTAGTGTGTATTGGTGATTTGATGGCTTGCATTGTGTCATATATAGCCATGCCTGAGGTAACATAACCCCCAGGAGAGTTGATGAAAAACTGAATTGGTTCGCCAGATTTTTGACTGTCAAAGAAGAGTAGTCTGTCAATAACGTGTTTTGCCGAATCGTCGTCAACACCGCCCCATAAAAAGACCCTCCGGTCTTCGAGCATTTGTTTGCTAATCTGATGTAGCGGTGATTGCTTTTCTTCTTCTTTTTCTTTTTTCTCAGCCATTGCCTATCGTTCAGTTTGAAGTGCTCAAACCTACATGAAAAATCGAGTATTACTTCAATGACCTAGGTAAAATCTCGAAATAGAAATTAGTTCTAGAAAGAGTAAGGATCGAGGTTGAAAGAATTCCTATCAGTAGGAACGAGCAAACTGCTGCTTAAATCGCTTCGGTTTAGACGCGCTCCAGTCATGAGAAACGACTCTACGTTCAGTCGAGTATAGTAGATGTACTCGCCTGTTGCGTCATATTTTGGAAAGAGATTTATCTGATCATCTTCAAGAATGACAGTCTCACTAAATGTCGTTAGATTAAGTTCATTTATCGACCATTTTCCGATGGACAAGTAACTAGGATCATCCAAGGTCTCGTACACCAAAAATTCACCATCAGGAGAGAGAGCTGGGTGGTGATCACTCACTGAATTATTGGTTAATCTAATTTCTTCTCCCGTCAGTATATCGATCTTGAAAATCTCATGGTCTGCTTCTCCGGTTAATCCTTCAGGTGCTACTGAACAAAAAACAAATTGGTCATCAATATCAAATATGGGGTCCAAATAGTTCACGTCATCGCGTGTTGAAATTCGTTCTGGACTTCGTCCTTCTGGATCTGTAAGATACAGTTGCCAAGTTCCGATTCCAGGATCCACCGCAGCCATGACAATTTGCGTCTCATCATAAGACCAGTTGGCGAGCCCCTGCATAATCCAACCAAAAGCATCCTGCGCAATCAGTTCTTGCTGGGCTTGACCGCTCTTGGTCATCACCCATAAGCTTGCATTATCAAAGTCGTTCGCATCTCTTCCTGCTTTAGACTTATAATAAAGGATCTGCCCACCACTCGGTGAAATTTGGGGCCACCAGCAGTCCCACTCTTCATCGACAGTTAACTGTATGTGTTGTTCGTCTTCAAATTTCCAGATTTCGAAATTCCCACTGTAATCTGAGCAGTAGAGAAACCCTTCATTGTTTCCAGTGGATACGGCCGTGTATGGGGTCGAATCTTCTATGGGCTCCTTAGTGCAGCTAGTTAAGTTAAGGCCAATAGCCAAAACTGCGATGCATAATCCTATCAGTCTATTCCCTCTCACAATAATGCGTGTGTCTATCATTCGATAAGTCTTCGAAGATAAAGACGATAAATATGCAAGAAGGAAAGGTTTGGATGATATGACGGATACCAAATGCATATTCTGTGCTTCTTTGCAGTGTGAGAGAATCCTTACAATACGGCATTCCCAGTGGATTGTTTCTTTTCGCCCTGCTTGTAGCGCAGCTGAAGTTTGAGCTATATGATTTTACAATCATTCGCTGGGCTGTGGCAATTACAGTCACTCAGATTTTCAGCGTGCTCGCGTTGAAGACAAGGACAAATGGAAAGTTGGATTTTCGTGTCGCTTGGTTTGGTGGATTCAACATCCTGTTCGTGTCTGTCATATCATATATACTCGTTGGATATTTAATGTCGGGGTTTATTCTAACTCTAGGGACAAATGAATTGACATTCAATCTTCACGTCGCCATTATGGAATTTTTTGGCCTCATGACAATTGGTGTACTTGTCATTACGTTCTTATCATACGTCTTTAAAAGAAAGGATTGATGGATTTTGATGAAAAAGCTAAATCGAAGTTCCAGCCTAAGGATTGGAATGAGATAAAGACCAACGACAGTTGGGCGATTTTTAAAATTATGTCTGAGTTTGTGGAAGCTTATGAGAAGCTCTCACGGATAGGGCCTTGTGTTTCCATTTTTGGATCAGCGCGAACGAAGTTGGACGATCCAAATTTCCGATTGGCCGAAGAGATTGCATTCAGGATCACGCAGGAAGGATATGGCGTCATTAGCGGAGGTGGCCCAGGAATAATGGAAGCCGCCAATATGGGTGCTCAGCGAGGTGGAGGAAAATCAGTTGGACTAAATATTGAACTTCCTTTCGAACAAGATCACAACCCTTTTATTGATAAGGATAAGCTCCTCACATTCGAATACTTCTTCGTTCGCAAGGTGATGTTTGTAAAGTATGCCCAAGGATTTATTGTTCTTCCTGGCGGCTTTGGAACAATGGATGAATTGTTTGAAGCGCTTACGCTTATTCAGACCAAGAAAATTGGACGTTTCCCAATCGTGTTGGTCAATTCAGCGTACTGGGGAGGATTAATAGATTGGATTAAAAACCAGTTGCTCGCTGATGGAATGATCAACGAAAACGAACTTGAGTTATTCCATGTTTGTGACACTGCGGATGAGGCCGTTGGTATCATTCATGATTTTTATCAGCGCTACTTGATCAAACCAAACTTCTAGTCAATTAACAAATTTCTGTTTGTAATTGTGTAGCAACACGCCAAAAGCCCCGTAAATAGCGGGGTAGATTTGTTATCCAAGGAAATTAAGCCCTTGGACAATGGTTAAACAAATCATCCTTCTCTTTAATCTCTTCTCAATGTCATTCGTGACATTCCTGTTTTCAGACGGGATTGAGATCACATCCAACCTCCCAACCGAGCTGGTCAGAGATTCTACTTACATCGTTGAAGTCAATATAAAAAAGGGGGAGTTATTTGGATTTGCCAAGTACCAACAGAATTTTCCAGCAGGCTATATCGCCAAACCGGTAAACACGGAAGAAGCTAGCTTCACATTTGCTGATGGTAAAGTGAAGTTTATTTGGATGGCAATACCAGAAAAGGGTGAGGTGAATATATCATACGCCCTAACAGCCACGGCAGATGCTCCTGACGAAAGTCTCGTTGGAGGGAAGTTCTGGTATATCTCGGACAATGAGCGAAAGAGTTACGACATGAGTAACCAAACGATCCGTGTAATTTCTGAAGAAGACCTTGCTCCACCAGCACCACCGGCCACAGCGGCAGTAGATAGATCAGTTAAAGATCTTGGGAACAACACCTACGAGGTTGAATTGAGCATCGCAAAAGATGGAGTGTATGGTTTTGGGAAGTTAGAAGAGTATTTGCCCGTTGGAGCGGAAGCAGAAGTGATGGTAAACAACAAGGCTGTATTTAGCCAAGTTGATGAGAAAGCAAAATTTGTTTGGATGAGCATTCCAGAAGATGAAGTTTTGAAGATATCATACAGGGTTTCTGCTACATCGGATATTACAAGCGAGTTGGAAACGATGGAAGGAAACTTCGCTTTTCTTGACAACAATGAAACTAAAACGGTTGCGATTATGGGCGCGCCGGTAGACGAGGTTGCGAGTTCTATTGCTCAATCTGAAGAAACCGAGACGATTGATGTTCCCGAAGTTGTGGAGGAGCCAGAGGTCGAAGCACCACAAGAGGAAGTTGCTCAGATAGAAGAAACCCAAGAAGAAGTCGCACAGATAGAAGAAACGAGAGAAGAGGTAGAAGAAATTGCCCAGACTGAAACAGAAAAGCCCGTTGAAACTTTTACACCTTCACCGCAGGCTGAGCCAGTTGCTTCGAACGAACCAGAAATAACATCTATTCCAGATCCTGAAAGTGGAGTCATGTATAGAGTGCAAATCCTAGCTGGCCACAAGATGGTGAGCAAAGACTTTGTCTCGAAGAAGTATTCTTATAGTTCAAACTTTTTGACTGAGAATCACGAAGGCTGGATCAAGTACATCACTGGAGAATACGGAGTGTACAAACAAGCCCGTGACAAGCGTGAAGACTTGGTTGCGGCCAATCATAATTTCCCAGGTCCATTTGTCACCGCATACAACGATGGCCAGCGCATTACCGTGCAGGAAGCCCTTATGATTAGCAATCAGAAGTGGTTCAAGTAGTACGGAAGATTAAATTGCCTTGTGTAAAGGCATTCACTACCTTAGCATTCCTAATTTTCGCTACTTGAAAAAGGGGAATTCCATACCTGCCCGAACGACTTTCTATCTCAGCAGCTTAGTTCTCTGTCTTTGCCTGATGGTACCTAGCGTAAGCGTCTTTTCACAAGATGCCGGCGCCGCCGATTCTAATGAGGTAAAAGAATGGAATATTCGTCCTAAAATCTCAGTTGGAGCGGGAATGATGAATTATCAAGGCGACCTAGTAGGTAGCCGCAGCTATTTCAACCCTTTTCAGAACAAGGTGTCGATCCACGTAAATGTGGCCCAGCCAATTGACGAATACTTTGATATTAATTTTTACATGATCTATGGAAGGTTGGGTGCGGATGAGCGCACACTGGTGCGCAACCTGAACTTTGAGAGCGCCATTACTGCAGGAGGAATTGGGCTTTCCTATAACTTTAACCACTTCCTTAAACCAGACCATTCTCTCGAGCCAATCGTATTCGCAGGCTTTGAAGCTTTTGAATTCCTCTCAAAGACAGACCGTTTCGACCAGTACGGAAACCCCTATTTCTATTGGTCCGACGGAACCCTCAGAAATCAAGCAGAGACAAGGGAGAATTTAAACACGGCAATTGAGATTACGAGGGATTACCAATACGAAACTGACATCCGCACAGCGAGCTATGAGCAATACACTGAACGATCATTTGCAATTCCGTTTGGCGTAGGATTCAACTTGCTTCTCAATAGTCGAATGAGCTACCAAATGGGGCTTGAATACCACTGGACATTTACCGATCACATCGATGGCGTAACACTGGAATCTCGGCCTGAGTCAGGAAATAAGCAGACTGACAAGTTCATGCATACCTTTATGAGGTTTACATTCAACCTGACGCCAACTCCACATGAGGAAGGCCCGGACTTTTCCGGTGGAGATAATGCTGACACAGACCAAGACAGTATTCCTGATTTTGAAGACTTGTGCCCTGAAACTCCACTCGGTGTTGAAGTGGATCTTGTTGGTTGCCCACTTGACAGCGATGGCGATGGCGTGCCAGATTATGTGGACGCTGAGTTGAACTCACCAGAGGGATCGATCGTCGATTCAAATGGTATAGCCATGACGGATGCTGACTTCGAGCAGATGTATCTTGAATACACTGACAAATCTGGTAAGTATTCGACCTATACGAATACAGCTCGATCGCTTGAAACTGCTGAGCGTAAAACAATTCGCCCTAAAGCAAAGTTCACGGTCAAGATTGGCGAATTTGAGGAAGGAGTCAATGACAGTCTCGCTAATGTTCTATTGAGTATGCCAGATGTTACCACTCGACAGACCGAAGATGGTAAGACCATTATAGAAGTAGGAAACTTTGAAAGTCTGCCGGAAGCCATGCAACGCAGGATGGAACTGGAGAAAGGCGGTGTCTTGACTCAGGACGTCATGGAAACAGGAACTTCTGGTGAGTCCTCAAGAGTGACGACTATAGAACAAACGCAGGCTTTACCTGCTTCTCTTGGAGGAATTACCGTGGAAGAAGCACTCGAGAATAACAGGACGCTTCCACCTCCTTCAGAACTTATTCTGAACCGAGATCAATACACGTTGAATCGTCCAATCGATGAGCGAAGCGTCGCGAAAGCCAATGATGATATGTTCGGTGGGGAATCGCTCTACAGGATTCAAGTTGGCGCATTTGCAAACAAACTTGCTGATGACATTTTTGACGATGTAAATGACTTGATCGTCATTACGACTTCGGACGGACTGACGAGATACTACACTGGTGCATTCTCCTCATACGAACAAGCGGCTAGTCGAAAGATTGACATGTTGGAGAAAGGTTTTGATGGGTCCCACGTAATTCCATTCAAGAATGGCAATCGAAACCTAATGAGTCAGTCTGGAGCCACGCCTGCGGACAATGTTGTGCCAATTACTCCAAATAGTTCTACCAACTATGGTAAAGTGAAATTCAAAGTTCAGATCGGAGCATATTCCGAAGGCATTCCAACAGATATGTTGGATAAAATGATGGGACTTGGAAGGATCGATCAACGTGAAGTTGATGGGGTCACTCGATACTTCGTAGGAGAATTTAACAACTATGTAGAGGCTGAGTCATTCAAAGATCAGTTAATTTCGGAGGGATTTGACGGAGCATTCATCGGCGCAGAGTATGATGGTAGAATCATTTCAGCTGAAGATGGCATCGAATTATTAAAATAGAAATTATGAAAACGACGATAGTATTTGCGGTTGCCATGTTGGTAGGAACGATTGGATTTTCTCAATCAACTTCGAGCACCCAGAATGAAACTTCAACGACTAAAAGTGCTAAGGCGAAGTGCGCTCCTAAAGCAGGAGCAGGATGTTGCAGTAAAGCAATGTCAAAGAATTGTGCACCAAAGTCAGGTAAAAGCACAAGCTCTACAGAGTCTAAAGGAACCAAGGAAGAAAATGCGACGACTGCTTCCGGTACATCTAAAGCCTAAAATCACTGTGTCAAGATTTGTAAAGCGGTCAATTGACCGCTTTTTTCTTGTCCTAATAATTGGGATGACATCTGCTGTAGCAGTGGATGCCCAGGACACTGCCTTCCACATTGCTTTTTACAATGTCGAAAACCTATTTGATACAATCGACACTCCTGAAAAGAACGATGAAGAGTTCACTCCATCAAGTAAACTCCAACACGGGTCAAAGAATTATAAGATCAAAATCGCGAACCTAGCTAAGGTTATCAATGCGATGTCTGAATCTAGGAACATGGGCATTCTTGGATTATGTGAAGTTGAAAATTTAGCTGTAGTCAATGATCTGGAGTCCAAGCTCTCTTATTCTAAATATGCCATCATCCATGAAGAGAGCCCTGATGAAAGAGGAATCGACAATGCGATTCTGGTGGATAAGAAGCACTTCAAAATCATTGAATCCGGAAAGCACACAGTGAGCCTCGGCGAAGATGAACGCCCAACTCGAGACATCATATGGGGTCGTTTAAAGCACAAGGCAACCAAAGAGGAACTTCTTGTTTTTGTTAATCATTGGCCGTCGAGATATGGTGGTGCCGAGGCGAGCAATTGGAAGCGAGTGAAGGCAAGTGAAAGCCTCTCCGAAATTATTGCTCTTCTCAAACTTCGTTATGCGAATGCTCATGTCGTTGTGCTTGGAGATCTCAATGACTATCCTTCGAATGAGAGTGTATCGCGTCTTGAACAATGTGAAGAAACTGAATCGTGTCTTAAAGATTTACATGCACGATTCGAAGGGACCGATCGTGGAAGCCATGCCTATAAAGGAGAATGGGGGGTTTTAGATCACATCCTTGTGAGTCAGTCGTTATTAAAAGGAGAAAGCGATTTGAAAACGTCCAAGGAATCAGGTAGAATATTCAAGAAAAAGTGGATGCTCTATGAAAGTAGCTACGACGGTAAACTCTATCCAAGTCGTGCATATGGTCGAGACAAATTCTATGGAGGTTATTCGGACCATCTACCCGTGATCATTGGAATACTGAAATGAAAAGGGCTCATACGAGCCCTTTTTTTATCCTATATATTGCATCAATCGGCGTGCATTGCTGTCAAATGTGAATGTGCCAGCAAGCTGATAGTAATTCATTGGATCGACACAATATTGATACGCATATTTAGCGAGTTCCAATCTGCGAGAATCAAAACTGACAGATTCCAGGATGATCGCCATTTGATCTGTTGTTATTCCGTTGTTGCGAATTGCAGCCCGTGCAATGCTGATTTTGGTTTGATCGAATGCGGTTTGATCTAAGTCGAACATCAGTCGATCAAAATCTTGCGAGTGCATTCCATAAACTGGCGATGTGTATGGCTTTGTCTCAACAACACATTGTGTTGGATGATTTCTTCTTAATGGCATGTAATCAATGTCCATTCCTTGACGTCCAAACCTGGCCTGAATCCTCGTGTGAGCTGGGATTCGAATCATTTCTCGAAAGACGAGTCGAGACGCGGCCCTTGGGTTTCTCCTTGGATCTCGAGAGTGACGCACAATTTGAATTTCCATAATCCCGGGATTGAGATGGTTCAATTCGAGCTGATTTCCGCGAACTGTAAATACTTGGCCATCTATATAGACATCGTAGATTCCAGGATGAGCCATTCTCAAGTTGAAGGAAGAGGCCGATGAGCCGAGCGACAAGAAGACGATCATTCCAACAAATGCGATTTTGATACTTTTTACTTTAATCATGATTACCTCCATTTTCTATGCAAGAAGCAAGGCTTATGCCAAAATGCAATGTTGAAACTTCGAAACTCCGATGTAGGTATCCATATTAGAATCCTCTAACTTCGAATGCATGAGTAGGATCGTCCTATTTCTTTTGTTGATTGTACCTGTCGTTGGTTTTGCTCAAAACGACCTCCAATCGGACATAACCAAGTTTCACAAGTTTCTGATCAGCCTCGATCAGAAATATGTTGATAGCGTGGAAACACACGGACTGATTGAAGAAGGTATGAGACGTATGTTGGAGGAATTAGACCCTCACAGCATTTATCTGGATAAGAGAGCATACGAGCTCGCTAGTGAGCCACTGAAGGGAAAATATGAGGGTATTGGGATTCGATATCAGATTATTGATGATACGCTGGTTCTTGTCGACGTTTCTAAAAAGAGCCCAGCAGACAAAGTGGGGCTCGAAGTAGGGGATCAACTTATCGTTATTTCGGGAGATTCAATTTCTGGAAATACATCTCGAATGAGCAAGATGAATGAGTTGCTCAAAGGAGAGGGGATGGAGTCAATTAACATGATCGCGACGAGAAAGGATGTGTTTTTTCAGAAGTCTTTTGATATCAAAAAGGATGAAGTGGCTATGATTAGTGTACCCGCTTTTTTCATGCTCAACTCTCGTACTGGCTACATTAAACTAACTCGCTTCAGTTCGACGAGCCTAGATGAATTCAGAAAATCGTTGGACAAGCTGAAGCGAAAGAAGTGCAGAAACCTCATCCTTGACCTTCGCGGAAATGGAGGCGGATACCTGAACGTGGCGATTAAAATTGCAGATGAATTTTTAGAGGACCGAAAGATGATTGTCTATACCGAAGGATTGCACCAACCACGACGTGAAACCTATGCTACTTCCGGAGGGAGATTCACAGATGGCGACCTTATCGTACTCATTGACCAGCATTCTGCTTCGGCAAGTGAAATTCTCGCCGGTGCCATCCAAGATCTCGATCGAGGGTTGCTTGTAGGAAGGCGATCATACGGGAAAGGCCTTGTGCAAAGGACGATAGAATTCAGCGATGGTTCAGCAATGAGACTTACGATGTCACGATATTACACACCCACAGGAAGATCGATTCAGCGACCGTATAATCATGATTTAAAGGAGTACAAATCTGATTTGAAAGAGAGGCGTGAACGAGGTGAGTACTTTTCACAGGATTCGATTAATGTAGATGAGGCAGAGGTTTATTACACCCCACTCCATCGCAAAGTTTATGGAGGCGGAGGAATTATTCCGGATGTGTTCGTCCCTGTAAGAGAGCTAAGTTCAGAAGCGTCGATCAGCGAGATTCAAACTCGGAACTTAATCATGGGGTTTGCGATGCGTTACTCTCGCATTCATTACATCGCAATTCAAACGAAGTTTAAGAACATTGAAAAGTTCGATGAGGAATATGTTGTGTCAGCTTCAGATCGATTCTTATTTAGAGAGTTTGTCGAACGAAGAGGAATCAAGATGAGTAAGAAGGAATATGAAGCCAATCGGGATCTGATAGAAGGAGATGTGAAATCACTCATTGCTCGTTTTTCCTTTGGCTACTCTGACCACTTCGTTGTTTCTTCTGCATTTGACGATGACATTCAAACGGCATTGGACCAACTTGAAAATGGAACAATAAACGATCTCGGATTGAAGTAGTCAATTTATAATTTCGCAGTTCAAATCAAAGAAAGATGGATGATCAAATGAAAACTTATATTCTGTATGGCGTCGCAGCCTTGACAGTATTAAATACGGCACTAATATTCACCATGGACCGAGGTGGAGGACGTGTGATTGAAACGCCTTCAATGTCTGAAGGAATTGTCGAATCGACCATTCCGAACGAAGAATCACAAAGTGTACAATTTGGAGAACAATTGAATTATGATGCTCCCGAAGAAGTTGCGAAGCCTGTTGGACCGACTACATCCATGGCCTTTGCTGTACAAGAATGGGATTTTGGGAATATTGAGCAAAATTCTGAAAACACACACATCTTCGAATTTACCAACACGGGTAATGAACCTTTGATTATACAAGATGCTAAGGGATCATGTGGTTGTACGGTACCAAAATATCCAAAAGAGCCAATCGCTCCAGGAGCAACAGGTGAAATTGAAGTTGAATACAAGCCGGGAACTCAGAAAGGAAATCAAACGAAAGCTGTTACGCTAACAGCGAACACGCAACCAGAGCAGACTGTTTTACAAATTACAGCCATGGTCGAGGAGGTTGAGGAAGGCTAGGCTTAATACTAGGTCCTTTATCCTGATTTTAATTTTCGCGGCTGCATTTCTATCTTCAAGAGAATCCAGTGCTCAGCAAAACCATTTCGATGCGGGTGAAGAACTCTCCTATGAGGTGTTCTATCATTTGTGGGGAATGTGGGTTGGGGCAGGTTCTGTGACTTTTTCGATTCAAGAAGAAATCTTTAGGGGTCAGATTTGTTTTCGATTTCAAGGGTTTGGGAAGACCCATAAAAGGTATGATTGGTTCTTCGAAGTGAGAGACACATATTCTGCTTACTCTGCGATTGATGGACTTAAACCACAGCGTTTTACGCGAGATGTAAACGAGGGGAGTTTTTACTTCTACGAGCAAAATCTTTACGATCATTCATCGCAAAAAATTTACTCCGTACTAAAGGAAAAAGAGCGCCCGATTAAGGTGGATACCGTTCAATTGATTGATGGGAGCTTCGATGTTCTTACAATGATGTACCACTATCGAAATCTCGATTTTGATTCGTATGAAATAGGACAGCGCATCCCAATCAAAATGGTCATTGATCGAGAGACCCATGACTTATATCTGAAGTATCTCGGAAGAGACACATACGACCATGATGAATTTGGGGAGTTACAGTGCCATGTAATTGCACCGCTCCTAGTTGCCGGATCCATCTTCCGGGAAGGCGAACGAATGAAAGTTTGGTTTACCGCGGATCAGAACAGAATTCCAATCTACGTTGAAACCGATATTAGAATTGGATCAATTCGGTCTGAAATAAAGAAAATTAAAGGCTTGAAATATCCGCTTGGAGGCTAGACGTCGTAGCTAATCTTGACTTTGTCAGTTTTTGGATGCGACTGACATGTTACGATGAATCCTTCTTCCAATTCTTCATCGGTCAGAACATGGTTCATTTCCATTTCAACCTTCCCTTCCACGAGCTTCGCCATGCAAGTTGAACAAATTGCGCTTCTGCATGAGAATGGAGCATCGATTCCATTATCAAGTGCTACATCAAGAATTTTTTGGTCTTCTCTAACTTGAATAACCCGATCCTTTCCGTCGATTTCTATGGTAACTTCTGCCATACTAGATCAATTTCTCAGTCATAGTTGCTGAGTATTGTGAATGTTTACTCGATTTCCTAGCGATTTGAACAGGCTGAAGACTAATGCTTGACAACCAATCAAATACCAATCGATTTGAGCGCGCAAAGGAATGGTTTCTTTTCATAAGAATTTCAATGCGGTTACTTTATCTCGTTAGTCCACTTTTCACAGCGATCTGGATAGGCAAGTGCCTCTTTTAGCTCTTTCATAAACTGTTTTCTTGCAACTTCCTTCGCGCCTAAAGACTCCAAGTGGGTAGTGTGCAACTGACAATCGATGAACTTGATGTCGTGTTTCTTCGAGAATTCCGATAAGTGATAAAATGCGACTTTGCTCGCATCTCTCGCCTTGCTGAACATTGATTCACCAAAGAATGCCTTCCCTAAGCACAGGCCATACAAACCGCCGACCAACTCATCATCCCGCCAAATTTCGAATGAATGAGCAAACCCTTCGTCGTGAAGTTTCACATATGCTTTTTGCATTTCTTCGGTCAGCCAAGTTCCATTTTGACCGGACCTTGGAGTTTCAGCGCATAGTTCAATCATGTTGGAGAAAGCGGTATCAATCCTTAGTTCAAACCCCCGATTCCGGATAGACTGAGCCAGGGATTTGCTCATTTTTAGTTCTTGAGGATAAAGAACCATTCTTTTTGGAGGTGCCCACCATAGAATTGGCTGTGTGGCTTCGTACCATGGGAATACGCCAGATTCATACGCAGAAACCAAACGCTCTATCGTCAGATCCCCTCCATAGGCAAGCAGACCATTGTCATCTGCTAATTCAACAGGTGGAAATTCTAAGCTAGGTATCCTAGGGCCTCGCATAATGCTTGCAAATCTATATGACGATCAAGAGAACTCTTATCTTCAACGACTGAATAATTCTGTCTACTATGAAATCATTATTTACTGTTTTAGCCATATTGTTTTTTCTAGCGAACATTAAAGCCGCAGAAGGAGACACAACAAGAGTCCAATCCCATCAGAATACTCATTGGGATTGGAATGGAAATTGGTATGATACAACTCAGTTTCCAGCAACAGGTGAATACCGCAGAATTCTGATGTACTACACGCTCGGTTGTCCGGGAGTCGGCTGCAGCGAATGGGATTATACGACCAAAATTGAAATTGGGGATGAAGTCAATGATTCAACCACGCGATGGGTTGAAATGACTCGAATCATTACGCCCTATGCAGGTGACAAGAATTCTAGTTGGAAACATACATGGGTCATCGACGTTACAGATTATGCTCCGATTCTCAATGGTGAGCGAATCGTTCGAGCACATTACGGCGGCTGGCAAAATGGTTTCACAGTGACCGTGGATTTCGATTTCATTGAAGGGACGCCTCCGCGCGAGGTCCTTGAGGTTTCAACGCTCTATGACGGCACATTTAAATATGGTTTCTCGACGAATCCTATAGAAGATCATCTTGTTCCTACGGACATTGCTATCCATGCAGATGCTGCAAGCGCTAAGCACCGTTTGGTTGCTTCTGGTCACAGTTTTGGCGGAAATGAAAATTGCGCAGAATTCTGCAAAAAGTGGTACAGCTTAAAAGTGAATAATACAGAAGCGGTTAAGGAAGATGTTTGGAGAGACGATTGTGGAAGCAATCCTCTTGAAGGTCAAACTGGGACATGGATCTACGACAGAGCTGGATGGTGTCCAGGTGCCCAGACTAAAAGGTTCGACACAGAAATTGGCCTTTTTATAACTGCTGGACAAGACAACGAGTTCAATATTGATTGGGAGTCATACAACTACACAGGAGGCGCGGGATTTGATCCGCAGTATATTATCGAATCGACGATTTTTCAGTACGGTGATTGGAATTTTCAAACAGATGTGGCTATTGATGACGTGACGAAGCCATCAATGAATGACCGCGTTTGGGATGTCAATCCAATTTGCAACAATCCAGAGGTTGTGATTTCCAATTCTGGAGCGGACAATGTTACGAAAGTCAGTTTCGAATTCTGGGTCGAAGGAAGTCCAGAAATAATCCGTCACGAATGGACCGGGTCTCTTGCTCCTGGACATAGTACCACAGTATCACTTCCGGCCTATGACAAATGGCTGTTTGGAGGAAAAACGAAGAATATCTTTCACGTAAAAATCGTTGGAGTGAATCTAGGTGAAGACGGCTATGAAGGAAACAATCATTTTCAATCTAGATTTGAGGACACCCCAGTTTTCCCGGACAAAATTGTAATCGCATACAATTCGAATGCTGCTGGTAATGAGACGAAGTATAAAGTTGTATCTGATCGTGGTGACGTTATCTATGAGCGCAATTCAGGTTTTTCAAACACCGCCTACACTGATACGGTCAAGTTTGATAGCCCAGGTTGTTATACACTGAAAGTAACCGATTCTGGATGTGATGGACTCAGCTTCTTTGCGAACAATGATGGTAATGGCCGAATTTGGCTTCACAGTGGAGAAGATGGGGAGTTCTTCCCACCGTTGCATATGTTCGACAATGAGTTTGGATGCGAGCAAGAGCTGTCATTCACAGTGGGGTATCAAATTGGTGAAGAAGAGACCATGGATTATCCAACTGGCATTGCAGAATTAGGAACGATCGGAATGAAGGCTTATCCAAACCCGACTTCTGACAACTTGATCATCCAAGTTGACGGCGAGTTAGGAGGAACCCTTCAAATATTCAACCAATCTGGTCAGTTAGTGAGCTCTCAAAACCTGCAAGGAAATGGAGTGGAAGTAAACGGTCTCCCGGTTGGGGTTTACACCGCTCAGTACGTCGCTGGATCGAACGTAGCTCACTTGATATTTGTAGTGATAGACTAGTTTTCGGCTGTTTCGAGCGCTTCTTTCAGCGTGATTCTTTTACCATCACGGAATGCGACTATTGCAGCTAGATTATACCCTTGTGATTTGAGTTTGTTCTTCAATGCGAAGGCTGAATTAATGTCAATCAACTCGCCAGCGGCATAACGGTATTTTTCATTTTCTTCATACTCAAATACCTCTTCTTGAATGTCAGGAAATGAATTGGTCGATAGGCGTGCTTTACTCGTTCTGAAGCTCACCCGAAATACCACACCCGCTACATCTTTGGTTGAAAAGGATTTTGGATTGACATCCATTTCATTGACGAAGGCTTTCAAATTTGCTTCGCTGGTTCGACTTTCAGCTAATGCCTCATTCAACATCTCCACTTCTTTCATTGCTTCTCGATACTTCGTGCGATAGTCATCCCGATCGTTTCTGATGAGGTCGACTTCCGACTTGAGTTCCTTGAACACAATTTCGTTACTCATGTGGGCATTTTGAAGCTTGCTCTCGAGTTCGATAGCCTCCGCAGTCAGCTCAGTCTTATTCCGTTCTGTACTAGCAATCTGTTGTTTTAGGGAGTTAATTTGATTTTGATAATCGCCCGAACCAGATTCCGACCTTTGGACAATGGTGCGTAATGAATCGGCTCGACGATCCGCAGTTTTTAACGCGTCGTTCTTGTCATTGAGTGCAGCTTGAATGTGGTTTATCTCTTTTTTGGAGTCCGCTAATTCTTCATCCTTGTTGTATAATTTGTCCTCTAATTGGCTGATGGACTCTTGCTTTTCTTGCATGATGAGAGTCAAATTGTACACCGCTTTGCGAGCACTGTCTTCTTTAATCCTACTCTGCTTAAAATCATCTTGGAGTATGGTAAGTTCAATTCTGGCTTCACTCTCCTTTTTCGAAAGAGAGTTGATTTTATGCATTAAGGATTGAGCAAGGTCAACTTGTCGTCCAGGGGCGTGTTCCAGTGCCTTCATGTTCTTCCTAGCAAGATTCTTTTCTTCTGTTATCTATTCTATTTGGTTGTCCTTCGTCTCAAGTTCATCTCTGAGTTTTGAATCTTGATCCCGAATCGAGGCAAGTTTGGACTTCATCTCCTGAAGTGCCTGAGAAGAACTGTCCGTATAGGAACGTGATGACACAGCAAGATTTGAAATACTATCGATGCGAGTAGCATAGGATTTGACAAGCGATGAACTCGCCATCAGCTTTTCTTGAAGATCAGCATTTTCTTCTGCAGCGTTTTCCAAGAAAGTGGAGATGCTATCACTCGAAACTTCAAGTGTCGCTTTCTCATCTTGTATAGAAGTCAATTCCTCTTCTCGAAGTTTTAGTTGAGATGCAAGCGCCAACTCGGACTTTTCATAGGACTTAATAACGGAATTCAATTGAACGAGTTGGGCAGCAGTACTATCCGAGTTTGCTCCACGTTGACTCGCGACTATGGATAGGCTATCGATTTGATTGGCATAGGTTTCCACAAGAGAACTACTGCTTTTCAACTCATCTTGTAGTTGTTCATTGGCTTTGGCTGCTTCAGAAAGATAAGACGAAACGCTGTCGCTTGAATGTTCTAAATAGGCCTTTTCTTGTTGGAGAGCGGTCAATTCAGCCTCTCGATCATTGAGTTGGATATGAAGCTTTTCGTCGGCACTTTCCATCTCCGATAGTTTCTTTCGAAGGGCTAGAAGTTCCGTGGTTGAGCTGTCGCTCTGAGTACTCGTGATTTTCACGAGATAGTTCAAACTATCTAGCCGATTTTCATATTCATTCAATCTGCTGGAACTCGCAGTGAGCTTGGATTCAAGCTCTTCATTGCTCTTGTTGCTTTTGGCTAAATATTGATTGAGACTATCGGTCGAATTGGCGAATAATTCCTTTTCTGATTTCAGTAATTCGATCTTCTGCTGCTGCTCGTTCATGTGATCGCTCTGCATATCTTGTTCCTTCACTTTCATTGCCAACTCCCCCTGTAGGCGCTGAATCTCATCTTGGGTAGATTCACTCGAAGATTGAGTTGCGCTGAGCACGTACTGCAGTGAATCTATGTGAGCTTGTTGCAAGAGCTCTCGGTCTTTCTGAGCATCCAAATCTGCTTGAAGATCTTGGGCTTTTTCGATCGCTTTCGCTTCAGAGTCAAATCGTGTTTTTAGCTCTGTACTTAGATTAACTGCGTGCTGTTGAGCTGAATCAGCTTGAGTTTGCAATCGTGCGAAAAGGTCTTCCTGTGAGTCAATTTCTTGGCGTAGAAGACTGTCTGAAGATTTCATCGACATCAGTCGAGTAGTGAGTTCTTGAATTTGAGCCACAGCCTCTGAGCTACTAGCCCCATCTGTCTGCAAAGTTTTTTCGAGCTCTGCAAGGCGGTTCAAATTTTCATTTTTCTCCTCTGACTGCTGATAAAGATCACTACTCAGTTTGGAGATTAACTCATCTTTTAGTGAAACTTGCTTCTTTAAGTAGACTAACTCTGATTCAGCTTTTTTAAGCTTGTCATCACCCATAAACCCTTCCATCGTCTCAATGTCTTCTGGCGATACTTCCACGGAAGTAGAAATCACACCATCTTGAAACTGTCGTTCTTGGGTCGTCCCATCATCTGATATGTTGGCACGGACATACAGAACTTCACTTAATAGTTCATCACCTTGTTTCAGAGTAATGTAAACCTCATCGTGAAAGAGCCCGTCGCTTTCTTCAGTCAATAATTTGATTTTGACAAACCCATACTCCTTGCTAAGAACCTCTGATCTTGTATGAACGAAGGACAGAACTCCACTCACGGCTTTAACCGAGAGAATTTTAATTGGGGCAATTCCGGTGTTTCGAAAGATGAAATCTTGCTCAAAACTGTGTTGAGAAGTGGAGATATTCCCGAAGTCGTGTTCGGTTCGATTAAACACAATTTGAGCTTCGCTCGATAAGCCGAGCATTAAGACAAAAAAGAATAGTGATAGAGTAACATACTTCATCCTATCCGAAAGTATGTCAGGGCCTTAGGTGTTTGGGCCCTCCGCGACTCAGATTATCAACAAGTTGTCGTCAATCAGCTGATTAGATTCTGGCGAAGCAGGAATTCGAGCTGTTCGTTCGCTTTTATCAGGCGTTCTGTGAGGATCCGATTCTCTTCTCGGAGACGGAACAAATCAAAGCCATCCCGGATAACAGACTTAACTTCTTCCGCATTCCACGGTTTGGTGAGGTATCGATAAACCTCTCCCATGTTGATCGCATCAATAACGGCATTGATGTCGGCATACCCTGTGAGCAGAATCCGAATAGGGTCTGGGTACTTCTTTTTGGCAGTCTGAAAAAACTCAATACCACTCATTTCAGGCATGCGCTGATCCGATATGGCGATGTGAATGACCTCATTCTGCAGTATTTCGAGTCCCTCGGCGCCCGTTTCTGCGGTGAACACGTTAAAATCCTTTCGAAACGATGCTTTGAAACTGAACAGATTCGTTTGTTCATCATCAACATAAAGCACATTTACCGCGTCATCCATATTCGAACTACTTCCATTCATGTACGAGAGGGCCTTTAAAGAATTAAATTAGTCAGTCAATAATAAGGAATATTCTTCCTCAAAGCCTTTAACCTCACTTGTCTAATTTAGTTAGTTCCCAAACATGATTCCTCCCGAGATTCTTGAATCTGATGTGCCAATTGATATGTCTCGAATATCTCAACTCATTGATGATGAGTCGGTTGAGGTAATCGATAGACTGACTCACCAGGTTGAGGAATTGAGGAAAATCAATGCGGTTACGGGAGAAGAAATTCCAGAAAATTATCCAGGGTGCTGGGTTTTTTTCGATTGGAGCAAAACACTAGTTCGAACTCTAAACAGAGCCGATTTTAATAAAGTGAGAACGAATCGCAACCAAAATAAAATCACGTTGTCCGAACAGGAGAAGTTGGGTGAAAAGCGAATAGGAATTATAGGAATGTCTGTGGGTCGTTCTATTGCAACGACTATGGCAATGGAGCGGGTCTTTGGCCACCTTAAGATTGCAGACATGGACACGTTGGACTTGTCTAATTTAAACAGACTTAAAGCTCCGATTCGAGATTTAGGATTGAAGAAGACGTTGTCAGTCCAGCAAGAGCTTCATGAGCTCGACCCCTTTTTGTCAATTGAGACTCTGGATGAAGGAATCACACCTGAGAACATAGATGATTTAATCAACTACATCGAAAACACCGCGTTGGCGATGAGAAATCATCTGAAGAATATCATAGCCTTCAATAAAAACAAGGTTGAACCGGTTGACATTCGTGAGATTGATGTTCAGGAGTTGATCGACTTTAATCTGAAAGAATTTGAACCTCATCCAGATTTCTCGGAACTGAGTGTAAACATGAGGATTCAACAAAATGCACCATTCGTTTCCGATAGACATAGATTGAACAGGATTCTATCTAACCTTATTTCTAATGTGATCAAGTACAGAGATGTTGAGAAGGACACGAATGAGCTGAATATCGTTGCCATGGCTGATGACAACGGGCTACACCTTATTGTTTCTGATAATGGTGTTGGAATCAAGGAAGAGAACATTGACAAGATTTCTCAGATCTTCTTTCGCGAACCGTCAAGCGAACTTGGAAGTGGAATAGGAATGTACATCGTTGACCAAACGGCTAAAAAACTTAAAGGGAATTTCGAACTCAAATCCAGGAAAGGAGAGTTTACCAAGTACACTTTCCACTTTCCTAGCCTAGAGGAAAAAAAATAAGGGCAAGCTACTTACATCGCACCGCTACAACCGGTTACCCTTGCTTCATTCCTGACCTGGGGGAGTTCACCAGGAGCTGGTCGTATAAGACTTGCCCTTAAGGCTGCAAAAGTACAATTGATGCTCACCCATGCAAGTGGCAATTGCGTCGGTCTGTGTTACATTTGCCACCCCAATGAAAAAGTACGCACCAATACTCAACAATGGAAGTATAGCGGGTTTAGCAGCGTTCGCCTACTTCTTAATTGTATACTACGTTTTAAACTCGAATCCTCTCGGCGCTTGGAAATTTCTAGGTCTCGCAATTCCTGCTCTATTTATGTACAGAGCGCTTGTGAGTTTTAGAGAAACTGAAGGTGAAGGCTTCCTTAAATACGGAAGAGGTTTCATGCTCGGTGTCCTGTTTAGTTTCATTTACTCCTCTTTGTGTGGAATGCTCGTATACCTGTTTGGTTTAACGATCGACGGTGGATTTGTTGACCTAGTCATCAATGAAAACTTGGCAGCACTTGGTGAAGGCAAAGATCAGGTCATCTCTCTTCTGGGTAAGGACACGTATGAAGAAATGCTTGAATACAATAAGGCATTTGATCTCCAAAGCCTTGCGCTCAATGATTTTCAGTCCAAGTCGCTCGGATCGATATTGATTGCACTGATTGTTGCGGCGGTAGTAAAGCAAAATCCCCCGACCTTTGAGGTAAGCGATGAGCAATAGACTAGATATTTCATGTGTTATTCCTTTGCTGGACGAAGCAGAATCTCTTCCTGAATTACACGCTTGGATCAAGCGCGTAATGGATGCCAACCAGTTCACCTATGAAATTTGGTTCATAGATGACGGAAGTAAGGATAATTCTTGGGAAATTATTGAACAGCTCCACGCATCCGATCCGAATGTGAAAGGTATCCGGTTTCGAAGAAATTACGGTAAAAGCGGGGCATTGAATGTCGGGTTTGAAGCCGCTACTGGAGATGTCGTGTTTACACTTGATGCAGACCTCCAAGACAGCCCCGATGAGATTCCAGACCTGTATAGAATGGTGATGGATGAAGGATACGATTTGGTTTCGGGATGGAAAAAGAAGCGATTTGATCCGATCACCAAGACGATTCCGACTAAACTATTCAATTGGGCAACTCGAAAAATGAGTGGTATCTACCTACATGATTTCAACTGTGGGCTAAAAGCATACAAGAACGAAGTCATTAAAACCGTGGAGGTCTATGGCGAAATGCATCGATACATTCCTGTAATTGCCAAGTGGGCGGGATTTAGGAAGATTGGTGAGAAGGAAGTTCAACATCAGGAACGCAAGTACGGGACGACCAAGTTCGGTCTCGAGCGATTCATCAATGGATTCTTAGATCTCATTTCAATCACGTTTGTGAGCAAGTTTGGGAAGAAACCAATGCACCTCTTTGGACTCATAGGGACGCTCATGTTCTTCATCGGATTCATACTGGCAGCGTACTTGGGAGCAGAGAAGCTGTACTACCTTTCTGTAAAAGTTCACGCTCCTTTGATCACAGATCGGCCTTGGTTTTACATGGCTTTGGTGACAATGATAATTGGTGTCCAACTATTTTTAGCGGGATTCCTAGGTGAGCTCGTTTCAAGGAACTCTCCCGACAGAAATAACTACTTGGAGTCAAAACGACTTTTATAATCCTCCAACGATTTGCTGTGTTGTTTGATAGGCCCGAGATGCTTCTGCGTTTCCAGGTTCGAGAATCAGCGCCTTCTCCAATATTCTAAGAGAATTATTGTAGTCACCAAGCATTCCATAGGTCTTACCAAGATTGATGCACACTTGGACGTCGTTGGGGTTGAGTTCAAATGATCGCTTAAATACTTTTTGGGCTGAATTCAAATCACCGCTTATGCCATAAGCCATTCCTAGCTGATTTAAAACCGCTACTTCATTTGGGAATAATTCGAGATAGGAGTTGAGAGCTTTGATCGAACCGTCCCAACGTTGAACATTACCATACAATCCACCCAACTGCTTGTAGAATTCCGGAACAGGGTGGATGGTCTCGGCTTTTTCAATCAATGAAATCGCCCCCTCATAATATGTCCTTTTCGTGGCTTCGTCTGCGGCTTCATTGCCATGTCGCTCATAGATGTTTGCGAGGTTGTGATGGGCTTTGGCATTGTTGCTCAGAACCTTCAGATCGTTTGCAAAGAGATCTTCGTCACTGGACCATGCCTTATTCCTGTTTAGAGTCAGAACGCCAAGCAGAATGATCAATGACCCTCCGATCACCATCGGAACAGATTTGGGCAGCTTATTTACACTAGGGACGTCAAAGCTCAGGAGTAGTATACAAATAACTCCGAATGACGGGATAAACATGAATCGTTCTGCCATTGTCGAACCGATCAGAAATAGAAAGTTGCTCACTGGAATTAGAGGCAATGTGCAGATACCGAGAAAGAGTAATATTTTGGTTCGCTTTTCAGCACTAATGCCACGAAGGGAGATATATGTGAGCAGTAAAGCGCCGATTATAACCATGATCCCCAACCAGAGGAAAGGATCACCAATGTCTGATAAGGGAATGGTATTAAAACTATAATCATATCGAAGTGGATAGGGAATCAACATCAAGCCCAAGTATCTTCCAAGTATGGCAATTTTCGATAGGAAAAGACTAAGGCCGCTTGCCTCTTGGGTCAGTGAGTTATCGAAAAGGTGATACTCCTGATCCAGCAGAATATCCGTCACACCCAAATAGATCACTAGGTAGATGATTGTGACTGCGAAAGGAATACTCAATGAGAAAATAGAAGTCTGTCTATCGTTCTTTTCAGCTATCGCCAAGATCAAGAAGACAGGCAATAGAGAAAGGGTAGTTTCCTTTGAAAGCAGAGAAGCTAAAAATAAAACTCCGGATAAAATGAGTAGGGGCTTGTTCTGTTTTCTCAGTGAATTGGTAAAGGCAATGAAGCTTAAAACCACAAATATAAACGCGTAGATTTCGTCTCTGCTCTTGATGTTGGCAACAACCTCGCTGTGTAAGGGGTGTGCAGCGAAAAGCAAGACAGCAATGACAGCCCACAGAGGTTTGAAAAACCCAAGTTGCTCGAGCCATTTCAACAAGACAACGCAGAGGAGGGAATAGAAGAGGATATTCAATAAATGAAATGGAAGAGGGGTATTTCCGAATAACCCTTGCTCAATGGAAAAACTTGCTCCACTCAACGGTCGATAATTCCCCTGATCTTTTCCATTCAGACCATACCAATAGCTATGTGCAAAATGGTCTGTGATGCCCTCAAACCCTTTTTGTGTAAACTGGTTTTGCGTGATGATAGCCTTATCATCTAGGACAAAATCATGGTTAAGAGTATTGATGAAGCAACTAAATGCTACACAAAAAACGAGAAGGTAGTGCCACAATTTCACCATCCAAACTTCGATAAAATCAACGATGGGGCAATAGCTACATTTGCTCTTTCATGAAAATAGCAATCCTCGGAACTACCTGGCCATTCAGAGGCGGGTTGGCAGCTTACAATGAGAGGTTGGCAAGGGAATTTATCGCTCAAGGCCACCAAGTGGTCATTCACACATTCTCTTTGCAATATCCTGGCTTTCTTTTCCCAGGGAAAACGCAACTTGCGAGCTGGGATAAGCCATCGGATTTACAAATACACGAGGATGTAAATTCTGTGAATCCATTTAACTGGATTAAAACAGGTCATAGAATCCGAAAAGGTAATCCTGACTTAATCGTGGTAAAATATTGGCTCCCTTTCATGGGGCCATGCTTTGGAACGATCTTGAGAATTGCCAAGAGAAACGGAGCCAAGGTTGTTTCAATTCTAGATAACATTATTCCTCACGAATCAAGGATTGGAGATCGTCCATTCACAAACTACTTTGTCGGCCCCGTCGATGCGTTCATCGCGCAGTCACGGTCTGTTCTGGCCGATACGGAAGAGTTCGATAAGCATAAGCCAAGAAAGCTCAATCCCCATCCTGTTTTTGACAATTTTGGAAAAGGTCTTTCAAAAGAGGATGCCTGCCAGTATTTGGGAATTTCATCTGAAGACAATTACATTCTCTTTTTCGGTTTCATTCGAGACTACAAGGGATTGGATTTGCTTTTGGAGGCTTTGGCCCTCAGAAAGGTAGGATCACAAGATGTTAAAGTCATTGTTGCTGGCGAGTTTTATAGCAATGAGGAGAAATACCTCAACCTGATCGAAAGGTTAGGAATTGAGGAGAGTGTAATTCTTAAAACAGAGTTCATTGCCGATGATGAAGTGAGGTACTATTTCAGCGCTGCGGATGTGATTGTTCAACCTTACAAGTCTGCTACGCAGAGCGGTGTGACACAGATTGCGTATCACTTTGAGAAACCAATGATTGTCACGAATGTCGGCGGGCTTTCCGAGATTGTGCCCCATGGTGTTTCGGGTCTGATATGTGAACCTGATTCAAATAGTCTCGCCACATCAATCGAGCAATTTTTTCAAGGGGATCAATCTCGATTGATTGAAGGAGTCAAAGCGGAAAAGAAAAGATTTCTTTGGTCTACCATGGTAGATTCAATTATCGAAATGTACAACCGAGCTAGATGAAAGAGTGGTTAAAAAAGCGAACATCAAAGCGGCAATATGAATTGTTGCGCATGCTTGCGTTTGAATACAAGAGATGGAAATGCAGAATCTCGGCACCTAAATCATATGTTACTGATATAGTAAGACTTCATCTTGGATCCGGAGATAGGAAACTTCAAGGGTGGCTTAATGTTGACATGATTGGCAGTGATTTGGATCTCGACATTGCTGATGGACAACTACCGTTCAGTGATGACCAATTTAGCGTCATCGTCTCGCAGCATGTTATAGAACACTTGACCTTGGAAGATGAACTCATCCCGCTCCTGAAGGAATGTTTTAGATGCACCAAAACTGATGGGAAAATTTGGCTGTCAACCCCTGATATGCGAAAGGTTGCTAAGAGCTACATCGAGCAGGACAGCGATGATATGATCCAAGACAGGCAAAGTCGATTGCCAGATTGGAATTTCGGTGATTACCCTTCGCAGCATTTTGTGAATGACATGTTTCATCAGGGCCTCGAGCATCGGAATCTATTCGACTTTGAGCTGCTTGAGTGGGTATTGAATCAGGTTGGCTATGATCATGTAACCAGAGTAGAGGAGAAGGATCTGATTGATGCTTACCCTGAATTCCCGCCTCGTAATGATGACTACCAATCAGTCTATGTGAACGCTTCAAAAATTTGATTTTGAGCATCTTCAAAGACACCAAGTTGTTGCTTATTCTGGTTCTTGGGAGCATCCTAAGAATATGGAACACGGCTGGAATGAACTATCATCACGATGAGCTCAGTGCTTTACTTAGGTGTCGTTTCGATTCTCTCACAGATCTCATCAACTTTGGTGTGATTCCCGATGGTCATCCTGCATTGACTCAAGTGTTTCTTTGGTTTTGGACCAATTTGGTGGGAATGGATCCGATGCTTGTGAAGTTGCCTTTTATCGTTGCCGGAATCGTTTCAATTTGGCTTGTATTTAAACTAGGGACTCTTTTACTTGATAGTCGAACTGGATATGTTTCGGCGACGCTTTTCGCAGTACTCCAATATGCCATTGTCTATTCTCAATGGGCAAGACCCTATGCTTTCGGAACATTGTTCTTGTTATTGGCACTATTCTTCCTCATCACTTATCAAAAGGAAAACAAGCTGATCAGCCTTCTTGGATTCACTATTTCTGTTGCTCTGACGGCTTATACTCACTACTTCGCCCTTCTTACACTTTTGGTATTTACCTTTTTCTATTGGCTAATCTCTTTGAACAGGAATCAAAAGTTGTACGTGCTTGCAGCTGGATTGGGAGGGTTTTTATTCTGGGTTCCACATCTATCAATTACTCTTCATCATCTCAGCCTTGGAGGAATTGGGGATTGGCTCCAAACTCCTCGATCTGACTTCTGGTGGACATTGATCATGTACACCTTCCACTATAACTTCCTTTTTCTGATTCCCATCGGATTTTCAATTCTCTATTACGCAACAAGACTGCGTGTTTTATGGCATATACTTCCGAAGCGAATTGTATTGTTCAGCACCGTCGTATTGACCTACATTCTCACGTATTATTATTCAGTGAACGTGGAGGCTTTGCTCCATTTTGGAACAATGTCTTTCGTGGTGCCCTTGGTCTGCCTTCTCATTGGTTCGCTTTTGTATAAGGCTGATGCCGAAATTGCGTGGATCATCATGTTCTCTTATACATTGGTAGGGGTTTATTCATTGATTGAAGACAGAGATCATTTTCAACTCAATTATCAGACGGCCTATGGCGATTCATTTGAGTGGTCTCAAAAGCTGGACATCCCATTGCATTTTGACCTTCGAGAGGATGCCGTGTTGTTGTTGCAAAATATTGGAGAAGCTCATGAGGAAGTAGTCTCGATTCGACAAGTAGGATATGAAAATTGGAGCACCCATCTCAAGCAATCTTCAAAAGACACGCTTTTGGTAATCACGAACCCTGGCAGCCCACCCGAAATTCTAGCCGCAGCAGTTGATGAGTTTCCTTGCCTTGTGGAGAAGCACGAATATCACACGACAGCCACGTATTTACTCGCCCGATCCTGCAGCCTCGAAGAATTTGAATCAACTGACGTAGATCGAGTTCAGGAGTCAGATGAATATTCCACCGCTCTTGAAATTCCGTTTCAGGTTGTTTCCAACCCACAATTGGTAATTATAAAAAGCCATTTTATCGCATCGAGAAGAGGAAGTGCCAATCAGCTTGTGACAGAATACAAAGAAGAAGACGGAGCCCTGCAATGGCGAGGAACATCATTTCATCAAACTTTGAACTCTGAACATATGTACCGGGCGGTAACAATGGTCGATAGCCGAGATTTGCATACACTTTCAGACCACGGACTCCTTAAATCGTACGTATGGAACCGAGACCTTCAGTCGCTCGTTGATGTTCATATATCGATGTCTTCTTTTGAGACTAATATGAGCCGATATCGTCTGTTCGAGGAATAATTGTTGGTCAGGTCTTCAATGCGTATTTTGCGTGAAATTGGTTCTATGAAACGCATTTATTTACTCTCCACCTTTCTTGTCCTCTCAACGAGTTTGTTGGCACAGACAATCATCATTGACTACACAGAAAAGACAATCGAAGACGAGTATGTCATTCACTACCTCGCTAAGGCTTCAGAGCCTAAAACGGCAGTTTATGAAGACATCACCGCAGCCAAGAAGGAATTGTTGAAGATGCTCGAAGACCTTCAGAAGGATGGTTTTGAAATCGCTGCCTCCACGATTAGTAGTCACAAGCATTGGCATTGGTTTAAAAAAGGAATGCACTACCACTATCAATACATTCTTCAAAATTCTCGAATGGAAATGCCCGTAATGCCTGGAAGAGAAATGAACAATCAAAGACCGAATGACCAAAAGAGGCAAATGAGAAAAGAGCAAAAGAATCGTCCTGGAAGTGGCCAAGGTGGTGGCCGCAACGGCGGAGGAAGAAGAGGTCAAGGCGGCGGATCCATGAATCATGGAGGCGCTGGCGGGGGATCAACGAATCAAGGTGGGTCAGGCGGTGGGTCAAGTCAGGGAGCTCCACCACCTCCACCTCCCTCAGGAGGAGAAGCTGGTGAGCAGCCACCCCCCGAAGGAGGAATGGGTGGAGGTAATACCCCACCACCAAGACCAAATGACCAAGGGAAAGATGACGGTGATGGTTCTGATGGTAGAAAAGTGCCGAACCCAGCTAAGGGGAGCGTAAAAACCGGGCTTTAACTGGACCTACCCGCAGGTCAAATTGGTATTGTTTTTAAGGCGATTCTTGATGTCCCATGATTGGATCATGATGATTAGGAGATTCACGTATGCCAACGAGGCTTACAAGCATTGACTTCGCCTCTTAATCCCTACTCGTTTCATTACTTTCGTTGCCCTTTAAATTGTACTGAGCATGCAGATTGTAGCGCCATATACTCCTAAGAACAAAATTCGTGTCGTAACGGCGGCTTCTTTATTTGATGGGCATGATGCTGCCATTAATATCATGCGACGAATCATTCAAAGTACAGGAGCGGAAGTCATCCATCTCGGGCACGATCGGAGCGTAGAAGAAGTGGTCAATTGTGCCATCCAAGAGGATGCTCAAGCAATCGCGATGACAAGCTACCAAGGAGGTCACATGGAATACTTCAAGTACATGTTTGACCTGCTGAAGGAGAAAGGAGCAAGTCACGTCAAGGTATTTGGCGGCGGCGGTGGTACAATCCTGCCGGAGGAAATTAAAGAACTCCATGACTACGGAATCACTCGCATTTATCATCCTGATGATGGAAGATCAATGGGGCTGCAAGGGATGATCAATGACATGCTCGAGCAATGTGACTTTGCAACTGGAGTAAATCTGAATGGAGAAATTTCTCGCCTCACTGGGAAAGACAGAGGTTCAATAGCACGCTTGATCTCAGCAGCTGAAAACAATCCTGAAGAACATAAAGATGACCTAAACAAGGTCAGAGATATTGCTGGTCAAAGTAACACACCAATCTTAGGTATTACAGGTACAGGTGGTTCAGGGAAAAGCTCCTTGGTTGATGAGCTTGTACGGAGATTCTTACTTGACTTTCCGGAGAAGACCCTAGCAATTGTGTCGGTCGATCCATCCAAACGCAAAACAGGTGGAGCTCTCCTAGGAGATAGAATTCGCATGAATGCTATCAGAAACGATCGAGTCTACATGCGTTCGCTCGCCACTCGCCAGAGCAACCTAGCATTGAGCAAGCACGTGAAAGAAGCCCTTGATATTCTTAAAGCAGCCCAATTCGACCTTATCATTCTAGAAACATCTGGTATTGGACAGAGTGATACGGAAATTCTTGATCACAGTGATGCGAGTCTTTATGTGATGACCCCTGAATTTGGCGCAGCGACGCAGTTGGAGAAAATTGACATGTTGGACTTTGCTGATATAGTTGCAGTAAACAAATTCGACAAACGGGGCTCCCTGGATGCGGTGCGCGATGTGAAGAAACAATACAAAAGAAATCACCAGCTCTGGGATACGTCGGACGAAGAAATTCCGGTCTATGGTACAATTGCCAGTCAATTTAACGACCCAGGTACCAACACACTCTATAAGGCTATCATGGATCTTATCGTCGACAAAACTGGCGCTGAACAACTCAGGTCGACGTTCGAAATTACGGATGAGATGAGTGAAAAGATATTCATCATTCCTCCAGCCAGAACAAGATACTTGAGCGAGATTTCAGAGAATAATCGAGCGTACGATAAGTGGGTCGAAGAACAGAGCAATATTGCTGGTAGACTCTATTCACTTGACATGGCTATTCAAGAGCTGGAGGTAGGTACAGACCTCCGAACTGCCTTGGAGGCAAAGTTTGAGGATGTCAAAAAAGACCTCGACCCCCGAAATTGGGATTTGATCGAGGACTTTGAAAATCAGATGAATCGTTATAAGAATGAGTTCTACTCGTTCAAGGTTCGTGACAAAGAAATCAAAGTTCGAACCCATACCGAATCATTGAGTCATTCTCAAATCCCGAAGGTTGCGACGCCAGTTTATCGATCCTGGGGAGATTGGCTGGATTGGGCTTTGCAAGAAAACGTTCCTGGTCAATTCCCATACACAGCTGGAATCTATCCGTTCAAGAGAGAAGGAGAAGATCCAACTCGAATGTTTGCAGGAGAAGGCGGACCGGAAAGGACTAACAGACGATTCCATTATGTGAGTCTTGGGATGCCCGCAAAGCGACTTAGTACTGCATTTGATTCTGTGACTCTTTATGGAAATGATCCAGATCATCGCCCTGATATCTATGGGAAGGTCGGGAATTCAGGAGTGAGCATCTGCTGCCTTGATGATGCGAAGAAACTTTATTCAGGTTTTGATCTCGCCGACCCAAAGACATCGGTATCGATGACTATCAATGGACCTGCTCCAATGCTTTTGGGCTTTTTCATGAATGCGGCCATTGATCAAGCCTCTGAGAAGTACATTAAAGAAAATGGACTTGAAGATCAAGTAGAAGCAAAGCTCAAGGAGCTTTGGGATGATAAGGGTTTGGAGCGGCCGAAGTATCAAGGAGATATTCCGGAAGGAAATGACGGTCTCGGATTGATGCTCTTGGGAGTAACTGGTGATCAGGTCCTCCCAGAAGATGTTTACGCCAAGATCAAAACCGAAACAATGAGTGTCGTGCGTGGGACGGTTCAAGCAGACATACTCAAAGAAGATCAAGCTCAAAATACCTGCATTTTCAGCACAGAATTTGCGCTGCGATTAATGGGCGACGTCCAAGAGAGTTTCATTGAGAACAAAGTCAGAAACTTCTATTCTGTTTCAATTAGCGGTTATCACATTGCTGAAGCTGGGGCGAACCCAATAACCCAGCTGGCCTTTACGCTGGCCAATGGATTTACATATGTAGAATACTATCTCAGCCGAGGTATGGACATCAATGCTTTTGGACCGAATTTGAGCTTCTTCTTCAGCAATGGTATTGATCCTGAGTATGCCGTTATAGGCAGAGTAGCGAGAAGAATCTGGGCGAAAGCACTCAAACAGAAGTACGGAGCGAACGCTCGCGCTCAAATGCTGAAGTATCATATACAGACTTCTGGACGAAGCTTGCATGCTCAAGAAATAGACTTTAACGACATCCGTACGGCGCTTCAGGCGCTATACGCGATTTATGATAATTGCAACTCGCTGCACACAAATGCTTACGATGAAGCCATTACAACGCCTACTGAGGAAAGTGTTCGTCGTGCCATGGCAATCCAATTGATTATCAATAAGGAATTGGGTCTGGCTAAAAATGAGAACCCGATTCAAGGGTCGTTCATCATCGAACAACTTACAGATCTAGTCGAAGAGGCGGTACTCACTGAATTTGATAGAATCACGGAAAGGGGAGGAGTGCTAGGTGCCATGGAAACCATGTACCAGCGTAGCAAAATTCAGGAAGAGAGTTTGTACTACGAAACGCTCAAGCACACAGGAGAATTTCCGATTATCGGCGTCAATACTTTCTTGAGTTCAAAAGGAAGTCCAACTGTTCTTCCAAAAGAAGTTATTCGCGCAACCAAGGAGGAAAAGGAATATCAGATTTCAATGCTAAATCGGCTCCACGAGAGCACATCTTCGGAACAAGCCACACTTCTTCGTGATTTGCAGGTGGCTGCCATCAACAATGACAACATGTTTGATCATTTGATGAACGTATGTAAATTCTGTTCTCTGGGACACATTACGAGCGCCCTCTTCGAAGTGGGAGGTCAGTATCGAAGAAACATGTAAATATCCTATGGCAGTAGCTGGTAACCAAAGCTTCTATAAATGGCTTTCATCATTCATGAGAGGCAATGCTTCTTTTCGTCAGTCTTTATGGAAATGGTGGTATAACTTTCTCTCTAGAAAGTATAGCAACTTGACTGAATGGACGTGCATGAACTATGGATATTTACCAGAAGGATTTGTGGGGTCTGCCGCGCATGAAGAAGTTAGCAAGAATCTTTACCAGCAAGTCGTCAACGGTGTAAATATCAGCGACAAAGATGTCCTCGAGGTCGGCTGCGGAAGAGGAGGAGGTCTACATCATCTCCACGAACGATTCAGCCCGAAAGCATCTGTAGGTCTTGACCTGAGCCATCGGAGCATTTCGTTTTGCAACAAACGTTTTCCTGATAAGGGCTTGAGATACATTCAGGGATCGGCAGACGACCTTCCATTAGATTCGGATACGATGGACACGTTGATAAATGTTGAATCATCTCATACTTATCCTGATTTTGATGCCTTTGTGAAAGAGGCTTGCAGAGTGCTAAAACCGGGAGGACATTTTTGTTATGCTGATTTCAGACAGGCCGAGAAAGTAGATTCCATTAAAAAATCAATAGAGTCAGCAGGGTTTCAAATTGAAGTTTACAATGATATCTCCCCAAATGTATTGCTGGCACTAAAGGCTGACGAGCCCAATAGGGATGAGTTGATCAAAGCCCATGTTCCATGGTGGATGAGAACGACGGTAAAGCAGTTTGCAGGTGTGCCCGGATCGAAATTCTTTACTGATCTGAGCTCAGGCGAGACTGTTTATATGCATATCATTTCGAGAAAGATCTGAAGCGGTCCATCCTTGGAACTGCTGTCAATAACCACAAGATGTTTGAGCACTTGCTGAACGTATATGAAGAATTCTGTTCTCTAGGACAAATAACGAGCGCTCTCTTTGAAGGGGAGGCCAGTATCGTAGCTGTAGATTACCCGATCTTCTCAACTCGGCCGATTAAAATGACTGGCTTAGAAACTCAAGGAGTTTAGTCCAGCTTTCCTCATCAACTTCTTTGTTGTATGCCAATGGAAGATCAAATTTCTCACCTTTTTCTGTGGCTCCAGGATTGGTGAAAGCGTGAACTGCCCCTGGATAGTTCACAAACTCATATGTCACGCCAGCTGAATCCATTTCATCCTTGAATGACTCAATCGCCTCCGCTGACACGAAAGGATCATCTGCTCCATTCATCACTAAAATTCTCGCGTTGACAGAACCGGGTGTTGCCGCTTCAATTGGACCGATGCTCCCATGGAAGGTAGCTACCGCATTGAGCTCTGCTCCTTGGCGGGCCATATTTAGAACGACTCCACCACCAAAGCAATATCCGATTGCACCTATGTTCGCATTATCGCAGTGCTCGCTTTTTTTGAGTGTTTCTACGGCAGCGTTGAACCTCTCTTTGGCTCCGTCAAAATTCTGCATGACAGCTCCGGCAAATGACCCCGCGTCCTCTGGGTGGTCCGCTTGCCTCCCGTCGCCGTACATGTCGAGAGCAAAAGCAACGTATCCGGCCTCCGCCAATTTTAGTGCGCTGTTTCTTGAATGATCGTTGTGGCCCCACCATTCATGGACTACGATAATGCCCGGACGTTTATCTGTGGCATTTTTATCATAGGCCAGATATCCTTTCATCGTGATGCTGTCTCCTTCATACATGATTTCTTCTCCGACAATCGATGCGTCATGTTGGGTGCCACATGATGAAAGAATCAAAAGGAGGAATAGGTAGATAAGACTTCGCATGGTTCGGATTTTAGGGCAAGAAAATACAAATTGCGTCGAAGGACTCGATTATTGAGGCTTAATTTTCAGCTTTTTAATCGCTTTCACGGGGCCCGGACATTTGTTTTGGTGACAGACGAGGCAATTATCAACCATGATGTTGAAGGCGGGGATCTGCCCATCTTCATCACCCTCGAAAGACTCATAATTGTCAAGAAATGCGTCAGCCATGCTCTGATAGAGCTCGTCAATTTTCTCTGGTTCCGTAGCATGGGCCGAGGTAATTCTTTCGTAGTTCGTATAGAATTTGGGGCTCACCGAACTTCCAGATTCGAGGGAATCACTGACCAACTTCATTTCGTCGTACATCTGGCGCATCAATCGCGCTAATTCACTTCGTTCAACGCCATTGACTATGATCATTCCACTTTCTCCTTCATCAGCCGGTGGGTTTTCACTACAAGCGATCAGCAAGACACAAAAAAGGGGTATGATCATCCTCATACCCCAAATATCAACAACTCTGTTCAGACCTATGAAAGGAATGCAGAATACATCCATATCAGCTTTTCTTGCTCACGGATGTAATCGCTCATGAGTGCATTGGTTCCTTCATCACCAAGTTCATCAGCCATATCTAGAATAGAGCTGCATCATTCATGGAGTTCAGCGGTGAAGCTGAGCATGACATGCCTGAGTTGTTCCTGCTTTTCGAATCGAATCCGGAGGATGAGATGTTCACCAAGATGATTCGAGAAGAACTCGAATCAGCGATTAATGAATTACCATATGACCAGCGGGATGTTTTTGTACGTCACGAAATGGAAGGGGAATCATTCAAAAGCATAAGTGAGGAAACAGGGCAAAAAGTATCGACCCTCTTATCGAGGAAGAGATACGCCGTGTTACAACTAAGAAGCAGGTTACAGCAGCTCTTTTATGAATTAACTCAAAATTAAAGTTGAAATGAAAAAAGTATTGATTGTATTAGGTTTTGGACTACTGGCCATTGGTGCCATGGGTCTCTTCGCATACGTAACCATGTCACTGTGGAATTGGCTTTTGCCAGTAATTTTCGGATTGCCCCTAATCACGTTCTGGCAAGCGATTGGTTTACTAATCCTCAGTAAAATCATCTTCGGTGGATTTGGAAGGGGAGGAAGAAGTCACGGTGGAAAACGATGGAAGCATCGTATGAAGAGACGATGGATGAGTATGTCACCTGAGCAACGGGATTCATACAAAACATCCTATGCCCACCATTGTTACGATGAAAATACGGTGAAACAAAATCCCGAAGCTTCAGAGTAGCAAGTTCAGGGGAGGGCAACGATCTTAAGACAGGTATTATCTGAAGTTGCCCTTTTCCCACCAGCGTGTCTCTACCACAACGCCTCCTTTGAGAGCAAATACGAGGTAATCCGTTTCACGCCAGAAATAAACGATGTAATACTCGCCTGTTGGAATCTTGTATGCAGGCGGTAGTGCCTTCCCGGTTCGCGTGCCGTTTCGACCTACGCTCACTTTTTGCTTCTCGTAATCTGCTAGTGGACCATGGTAGTAAGGCTCCCCCATATTGCTGAGAACAACCTCCTTGGTCAAGCCTTCCTTGGCAGCTTTGATACCAATCTGTTTCATGATGTCATGAAAGATGCTGTTGGTTGTGTCGCAGTAAGGATTCTTGTATGACCGAAGGCGTTTGTGTTCTCCACACAACTCGGTGGCACTAGCAGCCTCTAAGGATTCTAGCAAGGTCGTGCATCCACCTTGTGCATACGAAGTGTTCATGAACAACAATAACAAAGCGGCTAGCGAAAGCGATCTAATCATGAGTAGTCATTTGATTCAATGCAATATTAATCATCCAAAAGCCTACAGCCCGACATTGAATCCGACTCGGATGATAGGATTGATGTACGGGGAGTAAGTTCGTTGAATAAGCTCATACAACGCCATGACACTCAGACTCGTTCCGCCACCCATTCTGTACAGGTAACCTCCGCCCACAAAAAAGTGAGGAATGTTACTCCGTCTTCCGCTTGGGTCCCAGAAGCCATTCAAGACTTCGTATTCTGCATGAGCAAAGAGATTTTCGAAAACGAAAAATCGATTGAAGACCGATCCACCTAGAACGTGTGAATCCCAATCTGTGTTACGAATAGAGAAATATTGATAGGTGCCCCGAATCCCAACTATATACCGATCGCTGACTTTATAACCGAGCATTGGGGAAACGTTGACGAAAGTGTAATAGCCGAATTGAGCCCCGAGGTTTCCTCCGGTGAACAAGCGATCCTGAAGATTAAGTTTTGATCTCGTCTCCGTCGAATCTTCCTCCATCACTTCCAACCCTTGAGGATAAGCGTGTGTCGCGGAAACTAAGAGAGCGAGTAACCCTATGAATCTAACCCAATGCATTCAGCCGTAAAGTATTAATTCCACCATTGATTTGAAACAAGAAGATTTTGAATGTCAAATCTCTCTCCTATGACGGGTGTCACAAGAGGAAGGTTGAGTTTGGCAGCTGCAACCGAAACTCGCTCTACGGGTTCAGTCCAAGAATGCAATGAAAGGTCAAACATGCCCCAGTGAATTGGCATAATAGCCTTGGCCTGAACATCGATTCCAGCTTGAGCTGTTTCTTCAGGCATCATGTGGATTGCATGCCACAATTCGTTGTACTGTCCGCATTCCATCAAGGCGATATCAAACGGGCCATATTTCTCACCTATCTTTTTGAACTCTCCAAAGTATCCCGAGTCACCGCTGAAGTATATGCTGTTTTGTTTTCCTTTTAATACCCAAGAAGCCCAAAGTGTCTTCGATCTGTCGGTGACACCACGACCAGAGAAGTGTTGTGCTGGGGTGCAGGTGAGCGTAATTCCATCTATTTCAAGTTCATCCCACCAGTCAAGCTCGGTTATCTTGCTATCCTCAACACCCCAGTGTAACAGGTGAGATTTAAGTCCCAAAGGCACATAGAAATGGCCAACCCGATCTTTTAACTTCAGAATAGTGGGATAATCTAGATGATCATAGTGATCGTGTGAATAGATGACATAGTCGATTTGGGGAAATGCCTCTACCTCCAGAGGAAGCTTCTGCTCGAATCTTTGAACTTGAAACTCGAAAGGAGCCGCTGCGGGTCCAAACATTGGATCGAGCAGAATGACCTTCCCTTCCATTTCTAGTAGAAATGCACTGTGCCCAAACCAGGTTAAATGTGCGCTACTATCGTCCGAATCTATAACAGTTGGGTCTAAATCTCTGATCTCAATTGGCTTTTGGGGAGTAGCATCTTTGGGTTTATTCCAGTAAGGTTTCAACATCTTCCACACTTGGCCAGCCTTCATGTCGAGTGATACTTCTCCATAATTTTTAAAGATGGATCCATTGTGCTGAGGAGAGCTTTTTAACGATTCTAAGTACTTACCAGAGGGCGTTTTACCGAACTGGGGGAGGTTCAGAACATACATTCCACCAATGGCGATGACCGCTGCGAGAATAATAATGACTATCAAAATCTTTTTGAATGTTTTCATAAATAGGACGCAAGATTAACCGCTAAATACTGAACGTCTTGAATTCTTTGATAGAAATCTTGCACCAAGGATGGACGGTTCCAATCATCTATGGATCAATGAGTCCAGTTTTTCAAGGGCTCGCTTAGTATCCGTATAAACCGAGTCGATGACCGAGGCTGAAGTAAGCGCGTCAACACTATCCATTTTTCTATTTCCATTGCCTGAAGTTGTATGCACCACCATTTTAAGAGGATCATAGTGAGCGTTGATGAATCGTTCTATCTCTTCTGGTGGTTGCCAGACTTCCCAAGTATGAATAAGCATGACCGCATCCCAATGATTCGGATTAATCAAATCGAGATGCTCAATGTCTATTCCTTTGAGAAAAACGTCGGAGATGAAGTAATGTTCTGTGATAATCTCGATCATCCGGTTCTTATAAGGGCTTCCTTGGTAAACAATCAGAATTTGGACTTCTGCGTCCTCTGTCCCAATTTCAAAACCCGATGCTCGATCCATAGAGAAAGTGACCTTGTACCAGACGCCAAATATCAGGAGCAGGGAAATTGCGACAAGCCCAACCAGTAACCAGCGATTCATAGGATGGAGTAGGTGCAAACTAAATTACACTAATTGGTTGATTTTGAAAGATAATGGATATCCTTCCTTGGTATCGATAGTGCAAGGAAAAGACAGTTTTTTAGTTGTGATGCACTTGAAAGATGTCAACGATTTCTTGTACAGGAATATTACCTTGATCGTATACCCTTGAGCGCTCAATAATTGCGTTTACCGCCTGAATTGGAAGCCCCATATTCATGCTATATTCCTTCAAAAGATGGATTTCATCCAACTCTAATTCTCCATCAGCCCAAACCATCTTCAATAGGTGATAAAAAATAACGATACGCTTCGACTCTGTCTTTGGTGGGATGAATTCTTGTTGAGTTGTGAATAACGCCTCCATTTCCATGGGTTCGATCTCTAATTGTTCTGCAACGAGATGGAGCATATCATACTCCTCATCTCTATGATGACCGTCAGCAGAAGCCATTTTTATGAGCTGAGAAAGAAGGCTGAGTTTCTGTTCGTGGGTTAGTTTCATCTCTGTCAAAATAAACGATTCCTTCGCGATTAGGTTACAACCACCACCAGTTCACCCCTTCTTGAAAACGATTGTAGCTGAGGAATTTTCTAATCTGGTTTCTTTCAAAAAGAGGTGGAAATACAGCCACCAACACCTGAGCTTCCAAATGTGGTCCGAGTAAGTCGATGTCATCTTTTCCGATCACTTTAAACTCAATATCACCTTCCTTGAGGATTTCGGATGCTAGTTTGGACTTGCGGTTATCTCCAAGAATGAAAAGAGATTTCGAATTATCCATGTCCATCTCTATGAATCGGTTGATCTTCAATTTGAAAAATGCTTTCTGCTTATAGTTCTGCGAATTTTTGGACGTTCTTGCTGCATGATCTCGCCATTGATGAGTGACTTGATCAACACAGATTATAGAACAACCAATCTTGTACCAATGAAAGACAAGATCATAGTCTTCAGGATACTTTAAATCGCCCCATTTCAAGTTGTCGCGGTGTGTCATCCAGTTCGCACCAGCTATTGTGCATTCACGATAAATCCATTGGTCATGGTCTTGTGCTTCGACTCGCTGGTTAATCCATGCTTCATACGTTCGATAGCCTTCAGTAATGACATCTTCGCTGAAGTATTCCACCTTGCCTGTTGAAACGCTGGTTTTGCTGCTGTCGAGCGTTTTGAGTAGGAGGTCCAACTTATTTGGAGGCATGATGTCATCCGCATCCATTCTGGTAATCCAAGTACCTGAGGAAGATTTGATCGCCTTTTCAAGCGCTTGAATGATGCCTGATCCGTCGTTCGAGAGCGCACGGATACGCTTATCCTCAACGCTGGCTGATTGCGTGATTTCCAATGAGTTATCGTCAGAATGATCGTCCACTACGATGAGCTCCCAATTCGTCAAGGACTGGGCTTGAATGCTCTCTAAGCATTCCTTAATCCAAGGCTCAGCATTTCTCACCGGCATGATGACGGATATCAGATTACTCATCGTTGTTCGAAGCTACATCGCAAATCTTCAATCATCCTGACCATGGAAGAAATAAATTTGTCGAAGATGTCAAATCCCAAACAACTTCTTTTTGTGGCTCTTCATCGACCGGGACGTTCGCCTTCGCAGCGATTCCGTTTTGAGCAGTTCGTTCCCTATTTAGAGAAGAATGGGTGGCAATGCGACTACGCCTACATGCTTGATGAACAGGATGATAAGGCATTTTACACACCAGGAGCGTATTTCAGTAAGGCTCGTATTGTGTTGAAAGGGTTTAAAAAGAGGATATCCCATCTAAGCTCAGCGGCGGATTACGATGTCATCTTTATTCAACGCGAATCATTCGTGTCTGGTTCAACCTATTTTGAGAGAAGGTTTGCAAAAAAGGGAGCTAAGATTGTATTTGACTTCGACGATGCCATTTGGATGTTGGACATTTCCGATGCAAACAAGAACTTGAGCTGGTTAAAGGATCCGTCTAAAACGAAAAAGATCATCTCCATCAGTGATCATGTTATCGCGGGCAACAAATTTTTGGCAGAATACGCTCTCCAATTTAATGAAACCGTCAGTGTTATCCCAACCGTGGTGGATACCGAATATTATCAAAGCAAGTTTCCAAAATCGAATGGCAGTATAACGATCGGGTGGACCGGCTCTCAGACAACAAACAAACACTTTGAACTCGCTGCTCCTTTTCTTAGGACTCTGAAAGAAAAGTATGGAGACATGCTTCGCATTGCAGCAGTCACAGAACGGGAAATTGAAATAGACGGCGTCGATGTTGACTTTATCAGATGGGATAAGGAAAGAGAAATTGAGAACCTTGATCAAATTGACATTGGTATTATGCCACTCCCGAAGGATGAATGGAGTAGAGGGAAGTGCGGATTTAAAGGCATTCAATACATGAGTTTGGGCAAACCGTCTGTCATGTCGCCAGTAGGTGTCAACCCAGAGATTGTAACTCATGGAGTCAACGGTTTCCTTCCTGAAAGTGATGAACAATGGGTTGATTACTTAACGCAACTTATTGATTATGAGGATTTAAGAAATGAGATTGGTCAAGCTGGGAGAAAGACAATTGAAGAGAAATACTCTGTCAATGCCACGCAGGACCAACTCTTGTCGTTGCTGGATTCTCTTGTTGACTAGGAATACCACACGAGCAATTTAATCGGACAAATCTTTTACGTTTGCGCCGCAATTATCAGAAGCTATGAAGAAGACCGCACTTTATGACAAGCACGTTGCATTGGGAGCCAAGATGGTCCCGTTTGCAGGATATGAAATGCCAGTTCAGTACTCTGGATTGTTAGAAGAGCATCACAATGTGAGAAACAATGTTGGTGTATTTGATGTTTCCCACATGGGTGAGTTTTTCTTGAAAGGAGAAGGAGCCGTTGATTTGATCCAACGAGTCACATCGAATGATGCGTCCAAGCTTGAACCAGGAAAGGTCCAGTATTCATGTCTTCCCAACGAAACAGGTGGAATAGTCGATGACCTATTGGTCTATTGCATTGGAGAAGATCATTTCATGCTCGTGGTAAATGCATCCAACATGGATAAGGATTGGGACTGGATAGCCAGCAGAAACACAGGAAATGTTGAAATGACTAACGACTCTGATGATTACTCCTTGCTGGCTGTGCAAGGTCCGAAAGCCGTCGAAGCGATTAGCTCTCTGACTGACCTTGATGTAGCTTCTATGAAGTATTACACTTTACAGGTCGGAACGTTTGCTGGAGTAGAAGACGTCATTGTTTCTACAACTGGATATACTGGGGCAGGCGGGTTTGAGATATACTTCAAGAATGATCAAGCAGATAAAATTTGGGATGCGGTGATGGAAGCGGGGCAGGGATGCAGCATTTTACCAACTGGACTTGGAGCTCGGGACACGCTTAGAATGGAGATGGGATTCTGTCTCTATGGAAACGACATTGACGATGCTACTTCGCCGCTTGAAGCAGGACTTGGGTGGATTACGAAATTCTCAAAAGAATTTACCAATTCCAGTGCATTGGCCGCTCAGAAAGAGGCTGGAGTGTCCAAGAAATTGGTTGGCTTTGACATACTCGATAAAGGTCCGATTCCCCGTCAAGGACATGAGATTCAAGACATGGAAGGAAATGTCATTGGAATCGTCACGAGCGGTACTATGTCCCCTTCTCTAGGTAAGGCAATTGCCATGGGTTATGTAGATCGACCTCATTTTAGCGAAGGCACTGATGTCAAGATCGCAATTCGAAATAAGCTTCTGGCTGCACGGGTCATGAAGTTTCCTTTTCTGAAGTAAGAAATCGCGAGACTTTCCATTTTGACCACGGCATATCTCTATTTTCGGATAGAATGAAGCGATTGCTGCTCATATCATTGGTTCTTGTTTTTCCTCTCATTAGCGGTAGTTGGGGATTCTTTGGTCATAAGAAGATCAACCGCATCGCGGTCTTCACCTTGCCATCCGAGTTGATGGCATTTTACAAGGAAAACATTGAATTCATCACCAATCATGCGGTTGATCCAGACATGCGTCGATATGTTTTGCCGGCAGAGGCCCCTCGACATTACATCGACATTGACCACTATGGTGAAAGTCCTTTTGATGAAGTTCCTCGACGTTGGGATAGCGCTGTAACGAAATACACCGAAGACACGCTCCAAGCATATGGCGTCGTTCCTTGGCACATCAATTTAATGTACCGCATTTTGGTCAAGAAGTTTGAGAGTCGCGATCTATCGGGAATCTTGAAAACCTCTGCTGACATTGGGCATTATATCGCGGATGCTCATGTACCGCTGCATACCACTGAAAATTACAACGGACAGCTGACTGATCAAAAAGGGATTCATGGCTTTTGGGAGTCAAGACTACCCGAGCTTTACACCGACGATTTTGACCTTTTCACGGGTCGTGCTTTCTACATTGAATCACCACTTGACTATGTCTGGGACGAGGTGGAGAAAAGTCATCATGCGGTCGATTCAGTCTTGGGCTTCGAGAAAGCGCTGAGCTCTGATTATCCGAGCGATCGGAAATATTCATTTGAGGATAAAGGGCGCAGCACTGTCCAAACCTATTCACGCGATTATTCTGCGGAGTACTATCTGTCTATGGATGGAATGGTTGAACGCAGAATGCGGAGGGCAATCATCTCAGTTGGAAGCTTGTGGTATTCGGCTTGGGTTGAAGCTGGTAAACCCGACCTGAGCTCGACGAACCCTCTTGACCTTGAACAATTTGAACAAGAGCAGGACGAGCTGGAAGCCAAGAAAGGTCAGCAGAAAATCCTTGGAAGAATCCACGGCGACTAGTGTTGGATTTTCCAAGTAATGATCGAACGATCATCGCTGCAAGAAGCCAAAACTCCCGATTCCGGAATCCATAAAAGTCGATTTACCGAATTTATATGCCCGTCGGCCTTCGCACGATCAAGCCGGAGTGGTAATTCTTCAAATTCTAAATCCCAGATTTTCACTGTTTTATCTCGACTGGCTGTTGCAACCCATCCATCCGACTGATTGACAACGATGTCGTATACCGCATAGTTATGCGCGGGAATTTCTTTCACCATCTCCATTCCTCCATGCAAATTCCAGATTCTGATATAAGCGTCTTTGCCTCCCGAAACGATTTTAGAATCTCCCAGAAAAGCAACTGAATTCGTGGATAATTCATGGGCTTCAACCTCATGGATGATTCGGTGCTCGGTTGTTTCCAGAATGAAGAGCTTTCCATTTCCACCAGTAATGGCCAAAAGACTTGAGTCTCCATTCAATGCCAATCGTCGGACTTTGTCTGCTCCTAATTTCAAATGCCAAAGAAGCGTCCAATCCTGAACATCCCAAATGCTAATTGACCCATCCGCAGAACTAGCATAAACACGATTTGAAATTGGATCAAAGAGCAAATGGAAAACTCCGTCGTCGTGGAGCTTTAGATGCTTGATTTCAGATTTGCTCTTCAGATCGATAATGTGGATGCTGCCGCGAATGGTGCCTACACACAAATACATATCGTTGATGTTGCAGAGTGAGTAGATTGTTTCTTCCGTCCGAATTGCAAATGGAAGAACTTCCCCATCCTCGATATTCCAAAGGGCAACGACCTTATCTGAACCTCCACTGAACAAGGTATTGGACTCGTTTCCAACAGCCAACGCGTAAAGAGCTGCACTGTGCGCTGTGAGTTGGTGAACGCGTTCTGCCTTCACACGAGTTCGTCAATGGCCGCTGCGAGCGCTCGGTCTCGTTCTGTAATGATGTCTCCTTTATCATGCGTGGAAAGCACGATGGAAACCCGATTATAAACGTTACTCCAGTTTGGGTGGTGATCCATCTCCTCGGCAATTTCAGCCACCTGATTCATGAAACTCCAAGCTGATTTGAAATCCTCAAACTCAAAGGTTGCAGCCAATGCTGATTTTCCTTCACCAAGATCTTCTTCTGTCCAACTCATGATCCTTCTTCTTTAAAAATTCGATGTGCTGCCACGGCCAGAATCATTCCGACAATTGGGGCGACAACGTAAATCCATTGATGCATAAAAATACGATTCATCAAGGCAGGTCCGATCGAACGTGCAGGGTTCATAGATGCTCCCGAAATGGGACCGCCGAGTGCGGCTTCGAGCAATACGGTCATGCCAATCGCTAAACCTGCAACGGTTCCCGTTTCGAGCGATCCCGTTGAAACATATAGAATCACCAGCATGAGAAAGAAACTCATGATTACTTCAAGCAGAAAAGTCTGAGTTGCACCATTGGCTGGCAGCGTCTCACCAAGCGTCGTAGCTTCGGGAAAAAGGAATAGTAAGGTGGCACTTGCGCAAATGGCTCCAAGAAGTTGTGATCCAATGTATGGGGCTAGTTGTGAAGCCTTGAACCTGCCTGAAACCCAAAAGGCAAGCGTTACGGCTGGATTAATATGAGCACCACTTAAATTCCCGAAGCTGTAAACCATTGCCATGACAATGAGTCCGAAGATGACCGAGATTCCAAGATGACCAATTTGTCCGCCACTTACTTCATTGATTACAATGGCTCCAGTCCCAAAAAAAACCAGCCCATAAGTTCCAATAAACTCGGCGAAATACTTGTTCAACTTGTCTGTGTTTAGGTCGGCTAAAGTAATGCGATTTGCTTTCTCAAAGCCCTAAAGAAGCCATTGCTTCATAGACTAGAAACGCAGGCCAAACAATGGCCTTGAGTATTCCGATTGCTCCCGCCCAAAAGCCTGATGTTGTCGAGACGTAGTAGATGGCTGCTCCAATGAATCCCAGTCCGTAGACAGCATTGCTGGCGCTGTTGGTGTGACTTCTGTCCTTCATGATTTACTAGTTTGAGCTAAGTTATTGTAAATCAAGGATTTTGGAAAGGGTTAATCCATCAGCCTTGAGAGTCATCATGAGTTTATTGAAGGGCAAGAATTAGATTACCTCTTCTTTGCTTTTGTCTTGACACAAAAGAAAGAAGCAAAGAAAAGGTCAAGGCTGTGGTCCGCGAAGGCAACCTGTCTCTCGTGCAACCTAACCTCGGCCGGCTGATCTCCTGTGGAGCTTCCCGGTCTCGCTAAGGCCGCACTTCGTCTAGAATACCTTCGCGCCCCAAGGCCAAATTTCTCTTCACTCTTGCACAATCTCAAGGCAAGCATTGGCTGCCATTTCAACGCAGTATGCTTCCGGTTTCTGAATGAAGCTTTTCCAGCATTATGCGAGCAGCCTTCGGCGAGATTTAAATTATTGTTTCGAATGAACGGTGCGGCAACCCAGATCATTGAAATGCATTGCATAAGTGGATTAGAGAAGGATGTCCGCGGTTCGAAGACCGTCGATGCTTCGGCATGGGCGGTTGAGAAAATGCCTCAGGGAAGCTTCTTGATTTTTACTCCACTTTGTATCAAGACAAAGTGGAAGAACAAGAAGTCGAGAACGACCGGCGCGGTGTCTACTTCTCGACTTTTCCATGCTCATGATATTCGCATGGGCTCGAAGTGACACTCAATTTTGTTAGTTGGACTGGGCAATCTTTCGAATCGGCCAGTTCCCCGCCTGCCGCGGGCAGGGAGCGGTCGCGCAGCGAAGCGAAGAAGAGTCGAGAACGACCTCAACGCTCGTTACTCCGGCAATTCTACTGATGCTGTTTTCACATTAATAGTGTGATGCAGACTAATCTGAAGCTGATTCTTCATCCAGGAATTGGTGATTTGGCGCATCACTCCAACTTGAGTCCTCAAGTTTGGTTTGATCGTGTAGCCGATAGCACCATAAGTTCGATTTCGATCAAAAACTTCTACTCGTCGACCGGATCCAATGCCTCTTTCTCCGTTTATGAAGAGCTCATTGTACAGAGCCAAATACCAAACTCCTTTTTCATATGACTTCGCATTGAATAGAATGTTTGCGAAGAGCATGTAACGGTATCTCGTTCTAAAATTTTGATTGTCTACTAAGCGTTGCTCATACCTGAAGCGATGTGTCAACCGAAGCCGACCTTCGAGCAAATTATTAGGGACAAGCGCTTCCTGATAGAATCTGGTTTCCTCGACTCCCACGATTGAAGAACCATATTCTTCTGTCCTGATAAAAGCCGCACCCAGCGTGAACTTTGCCCCTTTGTCTTTAAGTCTCCAAGTAGGTCCTCCTCGAAGCATGAGCTGTTCCATATCACCGCCCAAATTCCAGTTTCGATATTGAAGGTCGCCTTGAAAACCCCATTGGCTTTCATTGAGGTTTAGATTCCAGAAGTACATATACCAAGCCCCGAGTTTGTCGCCCTCTGGTTGGGCAACCACGCTCGTAAACGCTATACAAGCCGCAAAAATTAAAAAGGGATTTTTCATTTTTTCTTCTCCAGTTTTTCTCTCGGAACAACTGCCATTGTAATTCTCGAAATACAAACCATTTTTCCGTTTTCGTTCACGATTTCGATGCCCCAGACTTGAGAAGTTCGTCCCAAATGGATAGGTTTTGCTGTACCGGTGACAATACCGCTCATGACAGGACAGAGATGATTGGCGTTGATTTCCATGCCCACGGTAAAGAATTTTGAGGAGTCAACAACCAAATGGGCTCCGATGCTACCCAGCGTTTCGGCGAGAGCGCAGGAAGCTCCTCCGTGCAGCACGCCATACGTTTGACGGGTTCTTTGGTCTACTGGCATCGTTCCTTTGATATAATCATCTCCCAATTCCGTGATGTTAATATCAAGTGTATCGAGAAGCGTTCCCTTCCTAAACGTTTGTGCTTTATCCTGATCTACTTCACCGTACCATATTCCCATAGTCCTACATTTTCAACAAATAAAATTCAATCTTCGCGATTCTCCGCATGGTTGTCTTTCCAAACATCAAAATCAACATCGGCCTTTTCATTGCAGGCAAGCGACCCGATGGGTTTCACAACATCGAATCTGTATTCTATCCAGTCGACTGGAAAGAAAGCCTTGAAATTACGGATCGAAATCCTCACTTGAACTTGGAAGGTGTTGCTCATCACATGACTGAAGTCGGAAAAGTGCGTTTCATCAGCTACGGGGATGCAATTCCAGGCGAGCCCAGTGACAATTTGTGCATCCAAGTCTTTCAGTTGCTCGAGGAGTGGTTTAACCTCCCCTCAATTGACATGCATTTGCTTAAACAAGTTCCAACCGGTGCAGGACTCGGCGGTGGAAGTGCAGACGCAGCATTCATGTTGCGAGCGCTCAAAGAATATTTTGAATTAAGAATATCGGATGTAGAAGCCATGGAGTTGCTAGCTAAGGTTGGAAGCGACTGTCCTTTCTTTTGGAAGAATCGACCAGCATTCGTTTATGGAAGAGGGGAGAAGATGCATCCAATCGAGTTGGATTTGAAAGGTTGGAAAATTCTATTGCTGAATCCGGGCATTCATGTCTCGACCAAAGAAGCATATTCAGGTGTGAAACCAAATGATCCACCAATCGATTTGCAATTGCTTCCTAGTATAGATGTAGAAGAGTGGGAGCAAGTAGTTAGAAACGATTTTGAGGAAAGCATCTTTCCAGGTCATCCGAGCATAGAAGAATTGAAGAAGTGGATGTATTCAGAAGGAGCCGCTTATGCGAGCATGACCGGAAGTGGATCTACCGTGTATGGAATCTTTGATACGTTGCCAGAACTGCCTTTGGTGTATCAGAACCTGTCTGGTTGGTCCGGTGACCTCTAGTTCTTTCGGACAAAAACTTCGTGGACTTCCTTAGGACCTCGGATGTATTCTCCCATGTCCGTCCAATTCTGAACTTTTAATTTCAATTTTCCGTTGCCGACCTCGACTTCAAACGTTTCAATCGCCGCATCTTTTGCAATTGGATCACAGGGTTCATGATTGTTGCCCATGAATTTGTCTTCAGCAAAAATCATCCTCAACTCACATCCTTTTCTTCTTCGGATTTCTTTGCGATCCAATAGCTCGAACTCTGACGTCTTTTTGTAAGCACCAACGAAGTGGTCTCTATCTGGGAAATCAGAACGTACAATCGAGAATTTATTCTTTCCATCTTGATCCAATCTCCATATTTCTTGCGACGATGGGTTCTTTTTGTCTTTGGTTGGGAAGCGCTCGTAGTAAAGCCAGATGTCATCATCGTGGGTCCAAATCCGTATAATTTCGACCCGTTCATCGACGAAGTCATCTCCAGATTCAGCAGGTTCTTCTTTTGAATAGCTCCCAGTTAACCAATCGCCAAATTGACCAATGGATGCTTCTTGAGCAGACAAGGACGAGAGCATGAAGAAGAATCCTATGAGAAGGCAGGTAAGAGATTTCATAGTCCTTTCAAAGTTAACGATGAATCAAAGGACGCGCGGTACTGATTCTTGTCATTCTCAATGATGGCTTCGAATGGAAAGGCTTCGGGTTTGATGTCTGTAGGAAGCCAAAAGTCTTTTTGACGATCCATGGCGATGAAAAGACCTTCCTCAGATCCAAATGCTGAGAAATATTCGTCTGCTTCCGAAAACCGTTCGATACCTGCTTTCTTCACCAATTCACGGACTTCTGGAATTGAATTCACCACCATTCCAATCTCGCTCACATTGAGGACGTCTTCGGTCGGATCAAAATCCTCTCCATCAACTTCCATGGAAGAAGGGCGAGCGATGAACTCAATGATGTTTTGACTCGAATCAAAAGCATAGATAGCCTTCGAATTCCAGTTGACATGATGAATGATTTCTTCTCCTTCAAACGGCAAGATGGACGCTCGTTCTTTTAGCCAGCGGTGGCAAGAATCAATCTTGTTTAAAGGAATATTAAAAGCGAAGTGATAGAGTCGCTTTTCGTCGCTCTTCTTGAAATGTAATTGTGTCTCTGCCGTGCGAATTAAAAGCTGGTCATCATGCAGCGCTGCGGGCATGCCCAATGTGCCAGCATAGAATTCAAAAAGGGCTTCTAAGTCGTGAGACTCAAGAAAGAGTTGGGAAATTTTCAAGTGGAATTTTGCGGAGAAATTAAATATTCTCCACCAACTCTGGTTTACATCCAAATAGTTGGTTCTCCTTGATTCGCTTTGCCACGATGCTTGGCACCATGAATTCCCAACCTTCATCGTTGTCCTTAATCATTTGGACAACTTGATCTGAGAATATGTGAAGGATGTCTCGATTGGAGCACTGAATGTCTTCAATTTTCTCAACTTGCTTCAAGTAATTGATGAGGTGGTAGAGGTCATCACTTTCCAACTCGATGTTGTCTAGAGTTCTCATTGCACCTTCTTCCTCGCCAAGCGCTGGATAAACATAGACCTTGACGTTTCTTCCAAACAACCTGCCGTATGCTTCTAAAAGCTGTCCTTTGAGCGTGTCGTAGTACTTGTTTTCAAAAATCTGCTTCAGATTGTCAACGCCAAGAATGACACCCACCTTTCGATTGCGAACTGAATCGCTCAAATAGGAGACAAGAGTGTAATATTTTTGATAGTTGGAAATTAGAACGGTGTAGCCCAGACTTGAAATAATATCAACCCGGTCTAAGAAGTCTTTCTCATCGATCTTGCCATCGGCACTCAAATCTTTGAGTGTCAGTTCGAACAGAATTTGAATTCGATCGACATCGATGTCTTCTTCCTTTCTAAACTCCTTCAGTCCCATCTTGAGCATGTCAAGATTTACGTGGGTCAATGGTCTGAAGCGTCCTCTTAGGACTAAAATGTTCTTTTTGTAAAGTGCTTGTGATGCTTGAAGTACATCTCCGTCAGGGCCGAATAAGGCGGCATCAGTCAGTCCATTCTTAACCAATAAAAGAGACATTAGTCGGTTGTCGATGTGCTGAAAGTCCGGTCCGGTCAAGCGCATCATGTCGATTTCGATTCGACCGTGTCCTAGTCCATCAAGAAGGCTATTGATTAGCAGTTCTGGATCTTGATTGTAGTGATATACTCCGTAAAGCAAGTTGACACCGACTCGCCCAAGAGCTTTTTGTTGCATCAAACCATCATTATCGTGGAGAACTACGTGAATGATTGCGGTATTAGGTGGTGTGTCTGGAGACAATTGAAATCGAAGCCCGAGCCATCCGTGACCGCGATTGGTTTTGTAATAGTTGAGAACCTCTACCGTATTGGCAAAGGAAAAAAACAGGGATTCCTTCTTCCTGTGATTGAGTTTTTCGCTCAGGTTGGTGTACTCCCGATCGATCATGGTCATCAACCTAGGTTCTGCGACGTATTTCTTTGAAGCTCCGTAAATAGAATCGGAGATCTTCATGTCGTAAGCTGAGGTGGTCAATGCAATCGTACCCGATGCTCCTCCAGCCGCGAAAAAGTTTGCGGAGACTTCTTGGCCAGCCCCAATTTCGGCGAATGAGCCGTAAATTCTTGGGTCAAGATTTATGGCTAGAGCCTTTTCTCTGATTCCGATTTGTCTGTATGCGCTCATCCTTAGCTATTGTACAACGTCAAATCTATGTGGTTTATACGGTACCGATAGCACTTATTCGACCAAGTACAATGCAATGGCGATGTTTGCTCAATACGTAGTGTTCAAATGATCTCCGTCCTTTTTGATAAGACGTAAAAAGCCCCGAAATGTTTGGGTCCCGGGGCTTTAATTGATGTTTTATTTGATTACGAGAGGAAGTCGAGCCATGGATTCCTTTTCATCGGAAATCTCCAGAATATAGACTCCAGATTCCATTCCCTGAACATTAAGTTGCCAGCCGCTAGCCGAAGCAACTGACTGAATACCGACTAGTGAGCCATCGATCCTCAGAATTCTCAGGTTGAGCTGATCGTTCCATATCGAAGCATCTATCTGAATTTCTACGAAGTCAGATGCAGGATTTGGAATGAGTTTGATGCCGTTAAAATCTATCTCACTAACGCCGATGGTCAGGTCATCCAGATCAACATCTTGGCAATAAGGTGTTGAGGTCCCAATTGAGTTTTTGGCGGTTAAACAGACATTGAATGTGCCTCCTGTCTCTGGGTATTGATAATTTGGCTCAAATACATCGGATGTGTCGCCGTTCATATCGAAATCCCACTTGTATTCGGTAGGAAGAGGAAAACCGTCCGCTGTTAAGTTCTCGAAGTAGACCTTGTTGTTGTCAAAAGGAGCATCCCACAAATACAATGGTATTGGTAGATAGTTGAACAGGGTGATCTCTTGGCATGCCGTATCTGACCCATAACTGTTGCTCGCAATGAGACATACGTTATACGTCCCTGAATCGGCGTATGTGTATGTTGGGTTCTGAGCGGTGTCAGTTCCACCATCTCCAAATTGCCATACCCAATCAGTTGGGTTGTAAATTGAATAGTCGGTGAATTCGACTACTGGATCTCCACTAGTGTTCGCCGTGAAAGCGGCAATTGGAGCAGCATTGCTAATCGTAACATATTCGCAATAGTTTGCGCTTCCAACAAAGTTGGTCGCCGTCAAGCATACGTTGTAAATACCTGGGTTCGAATATTGATGAGTTGGATGCTGAACAGTATCTGAGTTTCCATCACCAAAATCCCAACTCCAAGCGCTAGGGTTGTTTGCCGATGAATCGGTGAAAGTCACCTCAGGATCAGCGGAGCTGTCATATACAAAGAATGCATTTGGTGAAGTTTCAGATTCACCCGTAATGGCGCGGAAGTGATAGGTGTAGGTTGCCGCAGACCATGCTGATCCATTGTAATTCCTTCCTCGACCATTTGATCCAGTAGTTTGTGTAATCCAAGTTGTTCCTGACGGCACTTCAAAACCAATAAATATATTACCTGTGAGGCTATCAAGATCATCCTCATATGGGCGCAGATCAATTCTTGTCATAGCCTGGGGAGTGAGTAACGTAGGTTCCGGAAACACCATTATTGGATCAATCAAATCAGAACCAGGATTACCATTGTTGTCATCCCAAATATGGACCTCTATGCTATCGTTGGGGTTATTAATATCCGTGTAATTTCTGATCAACGCTGTTGTTAGCGTCGCCATCCCGGACAACGTTATGCGATTAGCCACTCCAGTGTAGAAGCCGGTAGATGAGAAGCTTGTTATGAAGTTGACGACCCCGTTGTCGTGTTTGATATAATTACCCGCTATGTAGGAGTATGTATCGGATGTAGCCGAATTGTTTTGGGGCGACGAATCTGTCGCAATAACCCAATATTCAACCCACGCTCCTGGGTCTAATGCAGGAAAGGCAAAAAGAAAAGTGTCGTTGGATTGATAGTAGGGACTTAGCGTTAATGCAGAATTACCATCAACTTCATAATACAAAGTGGCAGAAGCTACTCCTGATATATCCTGAATTAGAACCGTTCGGAAATTGGTATCAATCTGTCCCTCATAGTGTGGATCTGGATCATGAATGATCAGCGGTGGTGCATTGTCAACCGTATCACTTACGATTCTCAGACTGTCTATATAAATACCATCGGCTTGATAGCCAGCATCAGTGTAGAACCTAAATCTCATCTTCACGTTGCTATTCCCGCAGAATCCGCCGATGTTTTGAGTGAAGCTAAGCCAATTGGTAAGTTGATTTTCTCCGTTGAAAGTGTATGCTGTTGTCCATGAACTTCCTCCATTGGTGCTGAATTCCATGTAGCAATAATCAAAGCCGTTCTCAATGTCAAACTTGATTCTCATATGGACATCTGCGTCAAGAGCTGTACTTAAATTCACTGAGTCAACCATGGTAGCATAGGTCGTTTGATTATTGAGATAATCACCACTTGGGCTGTCCGTGAGTGAATTGGAACCACTGAAGGCTTGTGATGTTGTTGTTCCCCACTGGCCCGTAAGTGACCATTGGGATGTTCCACTTTCAAAGTCGTCCTCAAAAATTACCGTTTGAGAGAATGAGTATGTGGAGACTAGAGTAGCAATGAAAAGAAGTAGTAATCGGTTCATAGTTAGGTCAGTTTGTCCCGAAATTACAAATCCTATCATGAAATTCATACCTCTTGGAACCGATAAGTTGATGGCCTTCCGAATCCTGAGGATGAAGAACCAATAAATTTGCGCTTTGAAAGGAGAGCATATGAGGGTGAAGGAAATATGGAAAAAGCAATGGGTTAAGAATGGAGTTTTCTTTGGGATACTCGCCATCATCTATTTTACCGATGTTCCGAAGTGGATCAACGTTCAGCTAACCAAGATGAGATTGGAAGCTCCTGCCGACTTTAAAGGACTTTCAGAACCTACTCAATCTGTCTATAAGTATTCAATCGAATTTGAGAATGCGGAGGGAGAATCCACGCAACTATCTGACTTTCAGGGAAAGACCTTATTTGTAAATTTTTGGGCAAGTTGGTGCGTGCCTTGTCTCGCAGAATTCGAGGCTATGGAAAAACTGAAGGCGAAGTTTCCGAACTCATCCTTCATTTTCGTCAACTTGGAGGATCAAGAGTCTTTTGCCAAGTACGTTGAGAAGACAGATCATGCCCTTCCTTTTTGGAGGCTGATGACGCCTATACCAGAGGAGTTAAGACATCAAGCCATTCCTGCCACGTTTATCTTGAATGAGGAAGGTCAAGTCGTCCTGAAACACATCGGTGGAATGGATTGGTCCGAATCAAGAATTGTGCACAAGCTCCAGGATTATCTGAATTAGTGTACTTCCTCAAAACATATCAGCGGGGAGTATTCAATAGATATCGAAAGGGAATGCCTTGGCCAGAAATGATGTTCAAGGACCTAGTTGCGTTCGGTGGAATTCTGAGGTCGACAATCCTATCAAGCTCTTCTAAGACTATTCTCTGTTTTCCTCATTTTCCAAGCCGAGGATCAACCATTGCACGAATTGCCAAAACTCTTGGATGGCAGATCACAAACAAACCATCGCGTCAGTTTGACCTAGCCATGTTTTGGGAGTACGGTACGATAAGGGAAGAAGATAAACCACTCCGAGAGCTAGATAAATCGGTTATCAACTTGAATAGCTTGAACATTGCCAAGGACTTCGTTGATGAGCACATGCTAAAGGTATTTGGCTATTCCACACGAATTGACCCAATAACCTTCCAAGGAACGGCAGTCAGAAAGAGTAATATCAATGCATTACACGATGGTCAGAACATTGAATGTCCCATAGATCCAGAAGAAGGTTTTATCTATCAGAAGTTCATAGACAGTTCCGTTAGTCAGACCGAAGTCATGGATATTCGGGTGGTGATAATTAATCAGAAGATTCCTCACGTTTATCTCAATTACAGAAACAACTTCGAAAGGTTTAAGAATGTTCCGGATCGGTCTGAATTAGTAGTGACAGTAGACGATCATCTAAGTAAGGAGGAGCAAGTGTCGATATTGAATTTTTGTAAATCGATCGGGCTTGACTATGGAGAGTTGGATGTTTTGCGTGACTGTGATGACTTGAAAATATATGTCGTTGATGCTAACAACACACCTCAAGGCCCGCCCAAGAATTTGAGTTTGGAAGAGAAGGCCGCAGCGGTCGATCTCTTAGCTAAAACGTTCGACGAGGAATTTGCAATTTAATCGTCTCCGATTCGGGCGTCAACGTAGTTGAAGATTTTTTGAATCAAGTGAATCCTGTCCTTTCCTCTCACATTGTGCGGATGCTCCGGATAAACGAAGTAGTCGAGTTGAATTCCTTGATCAATGCATTTTTTTAGAAATTTCTGGCTGTGTTGCCAAACAACGACTGGGTCAGCAGTTCCATGTATTATTAGGAGGTCATCCTTTAAGTTCTGCGCTTTATTGAGAAGGCTGGTTTTGCTATATCCCTCAGGGTTTGTCTCAGGTGTGTCCATATATCGTTCTGTATACATGACTTCATAGTACTTCCAGTCAATTACAGGGCCACCAGCCACACCAGCTTTGAATGTCCCTGGGAATGTCATGAGCATGTTGGTTGTAATAAAACCACCATAACTCCAACCGTGAATCGCTAAACGCTCTTCATCTACATAGTCCAATGTTTTTAAATAGTCCACGAAGAGCTTTTGGTCTTCCATCTCTGCTTCACCAAGTGTTCTGAATGTCGCTTGTTCAAATTCGAGTCCTCGATGCGCAGAACCTCTATTGTCAACCGTTGCAATAATGTAGCCTTGCTCCGCAAACCAATGCATCCAAAGAGGTGCGCCGGCTAAGTATCTGTTCGTTACCAACTGAGCGTGCGGCCCGCCGTAGAGATAAATCAATACAGGATACTTTTTCCCGGACTCGAAGCCGGAAGGTTTGATAATTCTCGTGTACAGAGAAGATCCATCCGGACCCACAATTTCGCCTAATTCAGTCGATCCGATTTTATGGTCAGCCAGCGGATCCGCCGAGGACAAAAGCGTCGATATCTGTTCGCCTTGTGCATCAAAGAGGGTGTATTCGAGTGGTGTTTCGAGATTAGTGAACCAATCAACCAGCAACCTTCCGTTCGAACTGACTCGGCACGAATGCGTTCCAATCCGATCATCAACGATGACTTTGACACCTGACTCAATGTTTAGGGTGTACACATAAGTCTGTGTTCCATTTCTGGAGTCATCTCTTTTTGGGCCGTCTTCGACCACTTCACCAGTACCTTTCAGTAGCAAGTTCTTTCTTTCCGAGTCAAATCCTTCTAAGCTGAGAACTTCCCACAGTCCATATGTAATCTGCCTCATCATGGTTCCATCAGTAGAGTAGAGGTACAGGTGATTGAATCCATCCCGCTCACTGAACCAAAGAAACTTTGAGTCATCCCAGGGTAAAAATGTGGGATTGTTTTCTGGTTCCACATACTTCTCGTCCTTCTCTTCAAATAGCGTTTTTAGCAGGTCACCACTTTTAGACGAATAGCTCTTGAGTTCCATATGGTTTTGATCCCGATTCAGGTGGGCAACATAAATCTCAGAATTACTTGGATTCCACGTCACAGAACAGAGGTACTGCTCGAACGGTTCTCCAGTTTTGAGGTAGAAAACTTCTCCCTTTGCTGGATCAAAAACTCCAATACTGACTTGATGACTGGTCCTTCCGGCCATTGGATATTTAATGAAGTTCGTTGAGGCGGGCATGGATGTCACATCGACGAGCGGATACTCTTCGACCATTGATTCATCCATTCTGTAAAATGCCAACTTTTGGCCGTCGCTCGACCAGAACATTCCACCAGAAATTCCAAACTCGTTGCGGTGAACGGCTTGACCGTACACGATTCCATCTCCTCCGTCTGTTGTCACCTGCTTCTCAACGCCGTTGTTGTCAAGGATGTATAGATCATCATCCTTGATGTAGGCACACTGCGTGTTTTGATCGTTGAGTTTAAGGTGATCACTCTCGTTTGGATAGGTGAAGAGGAGATTGACGGCTTTCGATGTTGTATTGTAGGCGTATCTCTTTTGTTGGTCGTTAAAGGCAAAAGTGGAATTGCTGAGCCATTGAATTCGCGGAAAGGACTCTAAATTGACAATTCCTTCACTTTCATTATTGATGTCTGAATACGAGATGGTCGACGAAGCAGCCGCTTCTCCGGCTTCGTAAATTTCGAGGACGTCCTCCTTAATGTAACAGTATTGTTCGCTGTCAGGAATCCACAACAGCCCGCTGAGTCGCTCAGGTCCGAGCTCAGAAAATCGTTTGAGAATTGCATCTTCCAGCGTGAGTTCTTGCTGTGCAAAAGCTCCGAAGCTGAAAAGAAGTGCAAGTGCGGAAGCTAGAGTTCTATTCCTCAGATTCCTCTTCTTCCCAAGAACAGTGCGGGCAAAAAGTCTGTGGTTTTTCAAGTCGTAAATAGTTTTCATCGGTATCCTTCAAATAAATACGCTCGAAAAATATGTTCTTCTTTCTTTCTGCGGGTATTTCTGACTTAAAGTAATGCTTGAATTCTTCAGAAAAATGCCCATTCATTGGAAATCGCTTAATCTCCGCACCAGTCGAATCGCGATGCACTGCTTCGAGATAGAGTAGATGAAAAAATTCTAACTGGTCATAATACCACCAGTAAGCGGTAATGCCATAGGAATAAAACAACTGTCGTTCCTTTTGATCGAGACGCGGAGGCGTGTTTACGCCATCAAATCCTCTCACGACGATCTCTTCTACTTTGTAACTGACGTGTGTAAGATCTGTTTTTTCGCACCATTCATCTCATTCGGCAAAATGCTGTGCAAAGAGGCCGGAGGAGAGAGTGATCATTAATAGTGAAAGAAGTAGTCGTTCCATAGTTCTGGCTTCAAATCTAACAATTGACTAAAAATTTGCGTCCACGAGGTTGCCCTCTCCTAAAATTTTGATTGTTGGGTGTCCTCTGTATTCAATAGTCGTTTCTTCAAAAAAGTTCACCTCTAGATATTTAGCCGCGAAGACTTGAATGACAGAGCCTCCAATGTTGTTGATGACGACGGAATCTGCATAAAGATTAAATGCGCTCAGTTCGCCTGATCCTTCAGTGCGGACCACGAGATGTTCGCTGTCGCCAGATAAGATGATGTCTCCAGATGCCAAAATGAAGCTTTCCACTCTTTGACTATTCAATACCAAATCAATATCGCCTAACCCTGAATTGTATATGCTAATGGAGTCTTGCTCAATTCTCTTAGTCGAGATAATGTCGCCGGCTGACTGCAGTCTGATGCTTTCGAGGGCCTGTACTTTGGCATCGATGAAGATTTCAGACTGATCTTTGAAACATCCTTCGAGGAAGATATTCACTTGCCTGTTCTTAACCCGCGTGTTCAAGCTAGGATGAACTTCGGCTTGGGCTCGAACTTCAATTTTTGATTGTTCTAGGCTTGAGTCGACCTCCACAGAGGTGTTGACCGGAGTAACAAGGTTGATGGAATGAATAGGGTCGAGGTAGCGAATAACCGATTCTCTTGGACCTTCAAGCCGCTGACACCCATCGTTTCCACAGGAAGCAACCAGCAAGGTGCTCAATATCATTATCCAAATTCTTCCAAACATTCAGGTGCAAATATCTGATACCATAAAACGCGCAATGACGCCCGCCATTACTTTTGTCTAACAATTAGAATTATGCTTCGACTTAAACTTCCAACCGATCCGAGGTGGGTAAATATTGCGGAAAAGAACATTGACGAGATTCTGACGGACCACGCCTATTGTGAACAAAAGGCAGCCAGTGCTGCCATCTCCTTCATCATTTCTCATCCAGAGTTGGACGAATTGACGACGGCCATGGCTGAATTAGCCATCGAAGAGATGGATCATTTCAAAAGAGTTCATGAGCATATTGTTAAGCGAGGGTTGAAGTTAGGACGAGAGCGAAAGGATCCATATGTCAAAGATTTGCGAAAGTTCTTTTCGCAAGGATCCAATAGAAGACGACACTTGATTAATAACCTTCTGACCGCGGCGATGATTGAGGCAAGAAGCTGCGAGCGGTTTAGAGTATTGTCAGAGAATATATCTGATCCAGAACTGGCTGATTTCTATGCTGAATTAATGAAGAGCGAAGCCATGCACTATACCATGTTCTTTAAGTTTGCACGTCAATACGGCGCTGAAGTCTGTGATGTGGATGCCATTTGGGAAGATTTCCTTGAGTATGAAGCCATCGTCATCGCCAAGTACGGAAAGAAGGAGCAAATCCATGGGTAAGCCGCTGGCAATGACCTCATAAAGTTGTCATTTCGAGCCTGAGTCCTGAGCCCTGCGAAGGACGAGAACGACCATTGCCTCTTGATGTCTATTGACTTCTATGAGCCTTTTTCAATCTTCTTTCCTTTTGTCTTGACACAAAAGAAAGAAGCAAAGAAAAGGTCAAGGCTGTGGTCCGCAAAGGCAACCTGTCTCTTGTACATCCTAACCTCAGCTGGGTGATCTGCAATAGAGCTTCCCACTTTCGCTAAGGCTGTACTTCGTCCAGAACACCTTCGCGCCCCAAGGCCAAATTTCACTTCTTTCCGGCATAATCTCAAGGCAATCACTGTAGATTCAGGATAATGCTGGAAAGCTTCACTTTCTAAAAAGGATCGGCCTTGAATGTGAATGTGTTATTGAGCAACAAGCAGAGGTGGCCAGACGGCGCAACCCGGAAGTGAGCATCAGCGAATGTAAAGAGGGGTGAAGAGAATCATGCGAACGGCTTGGTTGCGATAGTGGATGCGGGTTGTTAGCGAAATAGCACTCTCATTCGCAGCCGTGATTTTTGGTTCTTTTCATCAAGGAAAAGAACAGGAGGAGAGAAGTCCCGGCCTGCAGGCTGGCGCTGAAGCTTCAGCGCAGGAGCCCGGACGGGCAGGAAGACAAAGTGGAAGAAGGAGTATATCCACGGGATGGCTAGGAGCGAGTGGCGAGAAGCTCTCCTAAATCGTCATTAACCGATGAGCCGATGCTTGCAACGTCACTTTTTGTTTGCCAGGAACAAAATTATCTAGTGACTGTTTAATCGACTTTCCTCTCCAGAAATAGTTAACCGATTTTTCAATCGGATTGTAGGCAGCTGAGTAAAGCGTGCCGAACGACTTTTCATAGGACGTATTGAATAATGGCGGTTGAAGAAACCGATGCAGAAGTGACTCGTGAGTCTCATACGGATCGACAAGGCAGTGCTCAAGAATAGTTCGGCGCTCTACTGTCTGTGTCATCACGGCATAGTCTGGCCATGTCACTTCTTCTTGATGATTCGTGCCAACAGCACTCGCCGTTACTTGAGTTTTCTGACCTGGAGCAAAATAAATGGTGGCGAAGTTCAAATCTGCATCCAGTAGCGTGATGTTATAGGCCATATGCACTGGAATCTTCAGCATGGTCTCAATGGCTTCGGCCGTTGTGGAGCATGTTTCTAGGCAATACCTGAGAACTATAGGGATCCCAAATCCATCCCCTGTAATTCTTCTCCCACCAAATGTGAGAGACGCGCACAGCCCATCCTCATTGACTCCGTCAAGAAGACCCCACATGCAGTCGCTCATTCCAATAATTTCCTTGTTCCACTTGGTTTTCATCACCAATCCTTCAAAATACTTCGGGCTGTAATCATAGTTTCTGATGAGCATCGGAATATCTCTCGTCCATGCAATTTGACTGCAGCCACTCATGTAGGGTGGAGGGGAATACATGGTTAGAAAACGAGATGCCACGTCGCCGGCGCTGACCATTTTGCTCAAATGTTGAAAAATTGGAAGGAGTTCAGGGAAGTGCTGTTCGAAGGCGCGAACAGAGGTTAAGTAGCCAGGTCTAGCCTTCAATCCTTCCTTCATAAACCAAGCTTTATAAGCTGGCCATGTTTTATCAAAGACCTTCTTCCATTGAGAGTCGTCTTGTGATAAATCAATGCTGTTAATCGGGACAAAGAGCATAAGCGGGCAAATGTACTCAGCCGAGTACGTCGATAATCCTAAGCGTTTTCGATTGCATCAACTATTTTTGAAAGACAATACCCACTAACGATGTCTAAAGAAGAAATCGTCATCGAATTTCAAAATTGGGTCAATCAGGAAAACTTCGCTGCTGATCGCACGAAGTACAATGACTTGATGGAGAAATTCAATGCATTGCGAAATGCTTCCAAAGAAGCACAAGCAAAAGCGCAAGCTGAAGAAGGAGAAGAAAGTGAAATCACTTACGCTCCAGATGAACATGATCAACGCTTTGATGAGCTGGTCAAGCTATATCACGAAAAGCGAAAGGAGGCTGAGAAGAGTTTTAAAGAAGCTCAATCGAATTCCCTGTCTGAGAAGAAGGCTCTTTTGAAAGAGTTGGATGTTCTGATAAAAGACGAGGAGAATATTGCCAAAGCATATCAACGCTTCAATGCTATAAAGCAGAAGTGGAATGAGCTGGGTACTGTGGGCAAAGATGAAAGAAGAGAGATTCAAGCTGAGTATAGCAGATTGATCGAACAGTTCTATTACAACATTCACATTTACCAGGAACTTCAGATCAACGATCTGAAAAAGAACCTCGAGCTGAAGAAGAGTGTCATTGTCGAAATCAAGCTTTTGGAGAATGAAAGCTCGATTAATCAAGTGGATTTTCTAGTTCATAAGTACTTGGATGAATGGGACGAAATTGGTCCAACGTTTAAAGAAGAGTGGGATAAGATTCGCGATGAGTTCAAGGAATCAGTTGGAAAAGTCTTTGATCGAATCCGCGAGCACAGAAAGACAATTAAATCAGAGCATGTTGAGAATTACACCAAGAAGAAAGAATTGGTGACGCGTTTGGAAGAAATTGCCGGGACTGAATTGGAAGAGGTGAAGCAAGTTCAAAAGCTGACCAAGGACGTTATCGATACTCAAAAGGAGTGGAAGCATCTTGGGTTTGCAGGCCGCGGTAAGAATGATAAAATATGGGCAGAGTTCAGAAAGGCTTGCGATGTCTATTTCGAGCGCAGGGGTGAGTTTCTGAAAAAGAGCAATTCTGCTTTCGACGACGTCAGGAAAGTCAAACAAAAGCTCATCGATCGTGCCAAGGAGATTCATGGCGGTGAGAACATGGGCGAGATCGCCAACCAACTGAAAGGTTTGCAACGAGAGTGGAAGCAGAGCGGGACATTGTTGCCTCAAGAAGAGTACAAGATGTTCAAGGAGTTTCGGAAATTCTGCGACCAATTCTTTAATCGTAGAAAGGAATCTTACAAGGCCGAAGAAAAAGAACACAAGCAAAACCTTCAGAAGAAAGAAGAATTGGTCATGGGCTTCAAGGCTCAGCTCGATAAGGGAATCGAAAAAGAAGGAGAGAAGGTGATTGACTCATGGCAACAACAATGGAATAGCGTTGGCGACGTCAATCGTAAATTCCACGACAAGTTGGAAAAGGCGTTGGACGGGTTAATTAATCAAGCGTATAAGAAGCTTGGAATTAGCTTGGCAGAAGCGGCCAAAAAGAAGTTTGATAACAAGCTCGATTCAATTGCGAATCAATCTGATGCTGAGCGGACTCTTATGCATGAACGTGCAGATATTATTCAGAAAATAAAAGGTGCCAATATCTCTTCCTTACAGTTGGAAGACAAACTCGCATTCTTCAAGTTCTCGGATGATACCAATCCATTGAAAAAAGACCTGCTTGATAAGATTGCCAAGTCTGAAGGGGAAGTTCAAGCGCTCAAGGATCGCAAGAAGCAAATCGACTTATTGATCAAGGATATCCGAAAGGCTGAAGCTGCTGCTCAAGAACCTGAGGAAGAAGTTGTGTCAGATGAGGAATCTACCGAAGGATAATTATTCGCAGATCCAAGGTCCGTATCCGACGCTATCTGTTTCTAGATGAGTGATCAAATTTTTAATGTCACGATTTCGACCACAAACTTCCCGATCTACTTGACCAAAATCCGTCTGGACACTGCAGGTGTAACACTTCTGGCAAGATTCAAGAAGCCCAGAAAGCATGATTAAGGAAAGTGCTGTGAGGAGTGATCTCATCGATGCGAAGGTACAAGTCAGTTACTGTAACGCTGAGAACAACATTATATTCGTGCGCTCTTGAAATTATCAGTTGTCATACCAGTTTACAATGAAGGACCAACAGTCCATCACATTCTTGATAAAGTCATTGAAGTTCAGCTTCTAGGTGACACTCAAAAGGAAATTGTCATTGTGGATGACGCTTCCACAGATAATTCTCAAGAGGCGGTTGAGGCATTCATTGCTTCGCACAGCGAGCACGACATGCGATATTTCAGGCAGCCTAAAAACTGTGGAAAAGGCGCGGCGATCAGAAAGGGATTCGAACTAGCAGTTGGCGAATACATCGTTATTCAAGATGCCGATTTGGAATACGATCCTGAAGAGTACAACTTGCTTCTTGCGCCAATTTTAAAAGGAGTGGCGGATGTGGTTTATGGGAGTCGATTCCAAGGTGGAAATCCACACCGCATTCTATTCTTCTGGCACAGCATCGGAAACAAATTCTTGACCTTTCTTTCTAACATGTTTACGGATCTGAACTTGACAGATATGGAGACATGTTACAAGATGTTCAGACGATCCTTGCTCGAGGAGTTTACGCTTCAGGAAAACCGTTTTGGTATCGAACCTGAAATGACGGCAAAGTTGGCTCGGATAAAAGGAATTCGCTTCTATGAAGTAGGAATCTCATACTACGGGCGAACCTTTGAAGAGGGCAAGAAAATTAATTGGAAGGATGGGGTTCGCGCCATATGGTGCATCCTCAAATACAATCTTTTTCGGTAGTCAAGAAGCGTTGTTTGGTGCGTGCTTTCTATATTGTTGGGCCTAAACCGAACCAACCTAACTACCCACATACTAAGAACGTTAGTTCTTTCTTGCCTCCTTTTCTGTACTTATTCCGCTGTTTCTCAGACCAATGTTGATTCACTGAGACATTCAATCAACGATCCGAACTCGAGTGATTCGGTACTTCTTAAATCGTTGCATAGGCTTGGAGCCCATTATATGTCAGATCTTCCTGATTCGACTTTTATTTACGCTGATAAGCTCTTTCATATTGCCAACAAATTGGAGGACAAATACTACATGGGCATTGCGCTGAATCTGCAAGGAAATGCGGTTAGGAATCAAGGCAAGGTTCAAGATGCCCTTGAATACTACCCTAGGGCAATTCGATTATTTGAGGAAGTCTCCAGCTCCAAGTATCTTATCACAGCTCGGACGAACTATGCTCTTGCATTAGCACAATTGGGTCAAGTAGCAAGGGCCAAAAAGTCATTAGAGGAAGTTCTGCTGATGGCCCAGAAAGCAGATGATCACAAAAACGTCCTATGGATTGCAGGCGGTATCGCTGGAATCTATTACATGATCAATGATTATCCTAACGCAGTAAAATCTATCGAGGTAGGAATTGAAGCTGGTACAATCGCCGGAGATGTGAGAGGTGTCGTTGGCCTAATGAGCAATATTGGATACATACTGACTCTTCAAGGGGAATATTTTAGGGCTTTGGACTATCTGAATAAAGGATTGCAACAAGCTGAAAAGATTGATTCCAAAAGCCACATCGCATTGATTTTAGGAAATATTGGAAATGTTCACTCAGCGCGTGGCGACCATGAATTGGCCCAAGAATTTTATCGCAAGACATTGGAGACACTCACCGAGGTTGAGGCGATAGGAGACAAACCTGCCATCATGTATGATATAGCCAACCACTACCAACAGCGCGGAAATCACGAGAAGGCCGTGAAAATATCGGAAGACGCGTTGAGAATGGCTCAAGAGGCGGGGATTACATATCAAATTCGAGACAATGCAAAAATATTAGCGACCAGTTATCGAGAACTTGGAAAGTATAAGGAGGCTCTTGCTGCCCAGGATATTTATCTAAATATGGTGGACAGCTTGCGGAAGAGTGGCATTGCAGAAGAGACAGTGAAAAAAGATCTGGAATTCGACTTTGAAAAACGAGCATTGGCTGACAGTCTTGAGTTTGCTAAGGAGCAAGAAATTCAACAACTCACCTACCAAGCAAATCTTAATGCAGAAAGAAACAAACAATACGGTCTCCATGGCGGAATTGGCTTGTTGCTGGTTTTGGGCGGAGTCGGTTTTCGGTCTTTTCAAAACAAGAAAAAGGACAACGCCATCATCCTTGCCCAAAAGGCAGAGGTTGAAGAAGCACACAAAGAAATTACCGACTCCATTCATTACGCCAAGCGCATCCAAGCAGCGGTGCTTCCGCCAGATGCTATGGTGAAAAAGCACCTTCCCGGTTCATTTGTTCTTTATAAGCCAAAAGACATTGTGGCCGGAGATTTCTATTGGCTGGAAGAAAAGAACGGAACGGTATTCTTTGCGGCAGCTGATTGTACAGGTCATGGTGTTCCTGGAGCAATGGTCTCAGTTGTGTGTGTGAGTGGATTAAACAGGTCTCTCCGTGAGATGAACATTGTGGAGCCAGGAAAAATTCTTGATAAGACTCGCGAACTTGTTGTAAAGGAGTTTGAGAAGTCGGATGAGAATGTCCAAGATGGAATGGACATCGCACTTTGCTCACTGAAAGGAAAAACGCTCCAATACGCGGGAGCACATAATCCATTATGGATCGTCAGAAATGGGGAATTGATTGAGACCAAGGCTGACAAACAGCCAATTGGTAAATACGACAACCCACAGCCCTATGCGACTCATACATTTGAGCTTCAAAGCGGTGATACGCTCTACATTTTCTCCGATGGATATCCCGATCAGTTCGGCGGCGAAAAAGGGAAGAAATACAAGTCAGTGAAATTCAAACAGACTCTTATTGAACTTGCAGCGCAGCCAATTGTTGACCAAAAAGAATTGCTCGATCGAGAATTCGAATCATGGAAAGGGAACCATGAACAAATCGATGATGTGTGCGTAGTCGGGTTGAAAGTTTGATCAGCTTGCCCGATGCAGCTTATTCGGTGGCAAGACTTCCATTTTAACCGTGTTTCCAACATCCTCATCCATCCACTGGGATACATAGGCATTGAAGACGATTGGGCTATCAAAATTGCACGCATGACCCGCCTTTGGAATCATTTTGAATGATCCGCGTTCGCCAATGCCTTTTGCAATGTATCGAGCATGGTAATGCAGCACTGGTGAGTCATACTGTCCGTTCAGCAGTAGAACAGGGTAGACACCCTTTGAAAGGTTCTGTTTTCTGAACGTGTGTACAGCAGCGTAGATTTTCTTAATCTCACTTCGTTCAATGATGCTAATTGAATCGCGGATTACCTGTCGAGTCTCGTCTCCGCCCAGCCATTTGCTTCCTCTCATAAACCATGTGAGAAAGAACGAAAGCTTCATAAATTGAGGTGTTGTCAGCTGTCCGAAAAGCCACAGCGCCAAACGTTTCGGAAAGATGATGGTCGTAATTGTCTTTTCAAGCGCGGTCAACCTCATGCTTGCTGGTGCTCCAACAAGAACCAATCCTTTGACTCTTTCAGGCACTTTAGAAGCGATATGCTGTACGATCATGGCTCCGAGAGACAATCCGCCAAAGACACAACGGTCTATGCCCATATCATCCAATAATCGCATGATGTCGTCTGCAAAAATTTGTACCGAATACTCATTAAGCGGTGAAGGATCAGACAAGCCGTGACCGCGTAGATCAATAGTGATTACTCGAAACCTATTTGAAAGCGGCTCAATTTGGTGTTTCCAGATTTGCGAATTCACAAAAGCACCATGGATCAGAACCAAAGGTTCGCCTTTACCGTATGTGGTGTAATGAAGCTTCAACTAAACGCTGGAGAATTGAACACGCAATATTCAAATAATAAACCTTCTTATTAATCTGCGTGTTGAATTTTTCACGCTCTTTGCAACGGAATCAGGAAATACCCTATTAAACAGAGTCAACGCTCCCTAGCGTTCACTAGCCTCCTCGATATTTTGGTAGAATGCGGATTCACCATCCTTGATCGAGACGGAATTGAATTCATCATTGATGGCGTCAAGGAGAATCCAGCGTCAGCAAATAAGCACATCAGTATTGATGGGGCAAAGAATGATGAGGCAACAATTCTACGTGTCGATGTTCGAAACATGGGACTCGAATTAATTCGAGATCGTTTGAATGACATTATGGAAATCAAGGTGTTACGTAAACTCCATAAGGTGCTAGTTGATAGCTCCAACACCTACAATCGAAGTATCCGGCTCTCAGCTTAAATGTGAGTGTTCCATTGTCGTGGGTCTTCCACACGACCTTGCTTGATGTTCACCAATTTGGTTCCAATCGTATTCGAAATTTCGCGAGACGAAATCTGGGGAAGTTGGAACGTCTGGTCTTCATGCGTTAGTTTGTCAACCTGAGCAATTGTTGCGGCCGTTCCCACACCAAAGAGTTCTTCAAGTGAGCCATTTTTGCAAGCACCAATAACTTCATCAACAGTGATAGGTCGTTCCTCTACGTTATAACCTTCCTCCCGCGCTAACTCTAAAAAGCTTGCTCTTGTGATTCCAGGAAGGATGGTGGAGGTAAGCGGCGGTGTAATCAAAGTCTTGTTGATTACAACCATCATGTTCATGGTTCCTGCTTCTTCCAGATACTTGTGTTCTTTTCCATCCGTCCAGATGAGTTGATCAATTCCTTCTTCAGCGGCTAACTGAGCTGGATACAGTGCACTGGCATAATTTCCAGCGGCCTTAACGGCACCAACACCGCCCATCGCTGCGCGTGTGTACTTTGTTTCAATTTTCAAATGCAAAGGCTTGCTGTAATATGGACCAACAGGGGCGAGGATGATCATAAACATATACGACTGAGAAGGCTTCACGCCGAGCATTGCGTCGGTAGCGAAAAGGAAAGGTCGAATGTATAAGGAGCTCTCTTCCTTGGTTGGAACCCAACCGCGATCGAGGTCAATCAGCCTTTTCATTCCTTCAATGAAAATTTCTTTAGGAACACCCGGCATGCAAAGTCGCTTTGCCGATTTGTTCATTCTCTTCCAATTTTCTTCTGGTCTGAAAACAGCAATCTGACCGTCTTCAGTTCTGAATGCTTTCAGCCCTTCAAAAATTGACTGACCGTAATGAATCATTGAGGTTGCTGGAGACATCTGAATGTCACCAAAAGGAAGTATTTGAGTATTACCCCACTTACCATTTTCATATGTAGCACATAACATGTGGTCAGCAAAGACCTTTCCGAACGGAATGTTATCAAAATCAATTTCTGGAAGCTTGGATGTTTCCCGCTGAACCACCTCAAAATCTATCGTATCCAAAATCATAGACTCACTTTTAATATCGCAATGAACGATTCACGCGAATATAAGGTTTAGAAGGCTTTCTAGAATGGAATCAAGCTTTCCATCGCCCTGTTTTCGACGATCAAATCTTCTCAATCGACTGAGTATAAATCCAACCTGAATTTCCATCATAAAGTTCAATCCTCGACCAATCTCCATCTTCATCCACCACTTTTACTTTCAAACCCGCATGGATGACGAATTGATCAGCGGAATTTAACCCTGGGGCACTCTTCACGTTTGCACTTGATGCAAAGACAATTGCCTCGCCTTTGGTTTGTTCTTGATTTGATGTGCTGGCCAATGAATACAGGACGACCGAGAAAATAATGGTAATCAGTCCACCTAGGAATCCCATCTGACGGATGGATCGATTCGAAGCAATAAAGTAGAGCGTAAATAACGAGCACGCGAAGACGAGCAAAAGGAGAAATATCCAAGACCATTGATTAGGACTCATCAATTTTGCAGCGCCGACCCACCACTTCGAAACGAAGAATGGCTGAATTGGTTCGATCTTGTCGGTAACAAACTGCTGCGCGATTTTTAAATTGTATTGAATGTCGTCGTCACCCGGGTCAAGTCGCAATGCACGTTCGTAAAAGAGAATCGCCGCTGGATAGTTCCCTTCTCGGTAGTGCGTATTACCAAGATTGAAGAACAGCTCGGGGGCAACCATCTCATTTTGAAATATATCGGTGTAAAGCGCCTTAGCGGAGTCAAATTCTCCCGCTTTATAAGCGTCATTGGCAGATTCATACAGGCCGGTGTAATGAGTGGTTTGTTCAGAACTGATTACAACTGAACTAACCAAAAGCAATATGATTGCCAAACTAAACCGCATCTTCCATTGATTCAATCAGGTTCATACTGGTATCGAGCATTTCTTGCATTCCTCGAACCACGCCAGGAGCAAAGCGGACCATTTCACACTCGTCAAGTGCCTTTCTCAGTTCGGTCTGAAGTTCTTCTGGCACATTGTGGGATCGAAGTCGATCTTCGATGGTTTCTCGACTTAATTCTGAAGCAGGAATGCTGAACTTGTCACTTAAGTAACCAAAGAGCGCCTGCGATATTTCGTCATAAAATGTGGCCTCTTCACCAGCCATCAATTTCTTTGCCTTCGCCAGGTGAGTTTTGGCAAGACTGCTTGCACGACGTTTCTTAACCCCTTGTTGATCAGCATTCTTTGTGCGGATAAAACCAATGAGAAAAATTGCGAGTCCAGCTCCAGCGAATGGTAAGGTAGTGAGCCCGTAGAAGAGAGGTGATTTAAAGAATTTCTCTTCCGCTCTTTTTAGAGACGGAGCGTCAGTTTTGATGAATCGAATGTCTTGTCCGATCACCTGAACATCTTCTTTCTTTGGCGCTACATAGGCGACCGCATTGTCATCATCTGTGCCATCAGCCCGAATCACTTGAAGCTTAATCGGGCCAGTAGATATTCTTTCGTAGCTCTTCTTTTGAGGGTCGAAGAAGCTCATTGTAATTGGCTTCAGTTCAAACTCGCCGGAGTATCGAGGAATGACGACGTATTCAAATGTTTTTGAACCAGTCGTTCCAGCTCCTGTTACCGAAATATTTTGCTTTGTCTTGGGGTCGTACGACTCAAAATCGCTTGGAAACATCACCTCAGGATCGGTGATTAACTCCAAATTTCCTTTGCCGGTAATTTTCATTGTGAGATTAACGGCTTCGTTCACTCCAATTTTCTCCCTATCAAGGTCGACGCTCATATCAAACTGACCTACCGCGCCACCAAAATCTGCAGGTTGATTAGCCAGCGGAAGAGCGAGAATTTCAATAGTCTCAGGATTGCTTTTTATTTCGAGCTTCTCATTGTGGTACGATCCAAAAAACTGATCAAAAACGGAACGCCCTCTTCGCCTGTCCTCAACGCGAACAACAAGTTCCATTTCCAATGAGGGTAGTTCAAGCTTTCCTGATTTTTGAGGAGTCAATACAACCTTTTTCATCGTAGCGACGGTATAAGGTTTTCCATTGATTGTTTCTTGACGGAGACTTGCGGAAGGATCGAGTTCTACATCCTGAGCATAGAAACCGTTGAATACAGGCCGGTTATGAGCATAGTTTACGATGGTCGTATTCATGTAAATGACATACGTAGCGATGATTTGCTCACCAACGAAGGCTTGCTTTTTATCAACGAATAGTTTCATGAACAAACTCGAGTTCACATCATCATTACCAGCGCTGGTCTGGTGCTGATGCCCTTTGTTCTGCGCCGGTTTGGACTTGTTCTGTGCCTTGGCTCTGGAACCCTTTATGACCTTAACCGACAGCGTATTGGACCGGACCTCTTTTTTACCCACTTCAATGACGCCAGGTCCTATTTCAAATTTCCCCGTGTTTTGAGCGACGAGTATGTAGGTGTAGGTCAAGCTACTGGAGTATTCTCCGTTAACCCACTGCATGTTCGAGGATCGATTGGGACCTGAGAGAAGCGTGAATGCACTTAAATCCGGTGGTCTGAAGTTGGTTCCTTCTGCATCAATGCTATAGCTGAGTTTGAATCGTTCGCCAGACTTGACTGTACCGCTGCTCAATTGAGCAGAGAAATTCTGTGCCACCAAAAAGAGTGGTGCAAGGAGAAAACATATGACGTAAAGCCTTTTCACCAGTCCTTGTCGATGTTCTTGTTTTTAGCCTTTTGCTGTTTCTTGAGCTTCATCTGAATCTTCTGATCTTCATTTCGCGCAGCATCCAGCATCTGTTCCGCTTCTCGTGGCGTGAGCTCTAATGGTTTAGGTTCACCCTTTTGTTCTTGTTCTTCCTTTTCACCTTCATTCTCTTCGCCTTCTCCATCCTTGTTCTGCTCTTGCTCTTCCTTTTTTTCGTCTTCCTTCTCCTGCTGTTCTTCTTGCTTTTCCTGATCTTCTTTGTCCTGCTGATCTTGTTGATCTTCTTTCTCCTGATCTTGATCCTGATCCTGTTCCTGCTGCTCTTGCTCTTTTTTCAGTTTTAACGCATACGCAAGATTGTACCTCGTTTCGTTATCCGATGGATTCAGTCTCAGGGCTTGTTTGTATGCTTTGATGCTTTCGTCCAATTTTTGACCTTGGAGATATGCATTGCCGAGGTTGTGAAGCGCTTTGGCTCGGAGGCCATCGTCTTCGGTCTGACTTGCTGCTTCCTGATATTGCGAAATGGCGTCTTCGAATGATTCGTTCCTGTAATTCGAACTTCCCAAGTTGTACGTTCCTTCAAACGATCCAGGGTTTTGACTGAGTGATTTTTCGTAATGGCTCTTGGCTTCATCCAATTCACCATCAGTGAAGGCCTGATTTCCTCTATACAACTCCAATTGACCTTGAGAAAAGGCAATTTGGCTGAGGCTCGCCATAAATGTCAATATGTATACTAAACGCACCATTCCCAATCTACCCTACGAAGCAAATAGTTTTTCCCACCACCTTGATTTGGTGTTTGGAATTATTAACTCGATTACTAGAAGAATTAACGCCGGAATCAAGAAGTATTGGAACCGGTCTTCAAAGTCAGTGTATATCTTGGAATCAATCTCCGTCTTCTCCATTCGTTCGACTTCATCGAACACGTAGCTCATGCCACTCTCTGAATTTGATGCTCGAACGAAGAGTCCTTCCGTAGAATTGGCTAGAGTCTGAAGCATGTTCTCGTCCAACTTCGTTACGACCGTATTGCCTTCCTTGTTTTTTCTGAAGCCGACTCGATTCCCATTTTGATAGACTGGAATCGGAGCTCCATCTACTGAACCCATTCCGATGGTGTGAACCACCACGTCCAATGATGCAGCCTTTTCAACAGCTTCTTGAGCTTCCTCTTCATGGTTTTCACCATCAGAGATGATGATGATCGTTTTCGATGTTGGAGAATCGAAGTCAAATGAGCTCATACACAGCTCCAAGGCGTTTCCAATGTCAGTTCCTTGTGAGGTGATTAGCTTGGAATTAATGCTGTTGAGGAAGAGTTTTCCGGCGGAATAGTCTGTGGTGATAGGTAGTTGAACAAAAGCTTCACCGGCAAAGACCACAATTCCAATTCGATCAGACTTGAGATAGGTAAACAGCTCTTGGATACTTCTTTTTGCGCGCTCAATGCGATTTGGATAAAGATCCTCGGCCTGCATGCTATTGGAAATGTCCAATGCTATCATGATGTCGACGCCTTTTCGCTTGACTTCTTCAACGCGAGATCCGAATTGTGGATTGGCTAGACCAATGATCAGTGAAATGAGGGCTAGGCTGTAGATGGTTAGTTTTATGGATGACTTGTTCTTCGAAAAAGTTGGAACCAAGTGCGCGATCAATCGACTGTCGATGATACGGCCAAGTTTGCGAGCATTTGATCTTCTTACCAATATGTGAATCAGCCACATCAACGGGATCAATGCGAGCGCATAAAGCAGGTATGGATTCTCGAACCTAAACATCGGCGATTACACTTCTTAGATAAAAACGGCGCAGCACATACTCTAATATTGAGAGCCCGAGTGCGATAAGGCTTATTGGCAAAAACTCTTCGTACTTCTTTTCAAATTGAGTCTCTTCAATGATGGTCTTTTCCATCACATCAATCTCATCATAAATTTCTTGTAAAGACTGATTGTCGGTTGCTCTAAAATAGGATCCGTTAGTGATGTCCGCAATTTGCTCCAGCGACTCCTCATCAATGTTGACCTCCATTCGTTGGTAGCGAATTCGTCCAAACATGTCCGGAACTGGCATCGGCGCCATTCCTTTGGTACCAACACCAATGGTATAAACCTTTACTCCAAATGTGGCTGCGATTTCTGCCGCTGTTATAGGAGGAATGGAGCCAGCCGTATTCTCTCCGTCTGTAAGTAGGATGACCACTTTGCTCTTCGCATCCGATTCTTTCAATCGATTGACGGCATTTGCCAAGCCCATTCCAATGGCAGTTCCATCCACGATCATTCCGTTCTTGATATCCTGAAACAGATTGATCAATTTTTCATGATCTGTGGTCAATGGACATTGAGTAAAGCTTTCGCCACTGTACACGACCAACCCAATTCTGTCGGTCGGACGATTCTTGATGAATTCAACAGCTACTTCCTTAGCCGCTTCTAATCGGTTGGGCTCAAAGTCTTGTGCCAGCATACTGCTGCTTATGTCGATGGCCATCACAATGTCAATGCCTTCTGTTTTGACATCCTGCCAATTAGTACTTGACTGCGGTCTCGCCAAGGCAACAATGATTCCCGCTAGAGCCAGAACTCTCAGAATGATGGGTAGATGAACCAAATAGGATTTTAGACCCGTCGCCCTTAAATCTGAACTGGCCGAAAAAGACATGGTCGGTTGACGATCGTTTCGAACAAACCAGTACCAGACCAGGATCAATGGAAGGATTATCAGCGCCCACAAGAATTCGATATTGGCAAATTCCCAATCAGCCATTTGAATCCTCTTCTTTATCGGGTTCAACAATCGGAGTGGTTTCGACCACAAATGACTCTACAGAAGTGAAGTGTGTTTCATTCTCTGGTCCTACGGGGTTTTCCTTTGCGAATTTGACGAGGTCAGCTAAAAAGAGCAGTCTTTTCAATTGATCGATTTGTTCAGCACTGAAGTCTGGATACCGCCTCATGCTTTGAATAATCTCATCGGAGGTTTGTTCTAATGCTGGAATGTGGAACTGCAATTCCACGTATTCACGAAGTATATCGGTCAGCTCGGAATAGTATTTCTTGATTTCCCCTTTTTGCCAGAGTTCTGCCGAATGAAGCTCAACCAGTCGCTGGTTAGCATGTTCATGTGCCGGGATAGTTGGTTCGATTCGTCTTGGAACCAACTGAGGTTTTTCTTTGGACAAATAGAGCATTAGCCAAGTGAGGATTGCTAAAAAGAGCACGCCTCCCGCAAACCATTGCCAGTTCTCCCCAAACCATTCCTTCCAAGGAAAAGGAGACTCCGCGATTGGTTTGATGTCCGCAATGCCTTTGGCAGTGTCAATTTCGTAGGTCTGAACCGATAGGAGAAGCGGGTTGGATTCAATCGTGTTCCCGTTGACATTCACTTCTATCGGTCGGATGACGAAGTATCCAGAGTCGAAGGACGTGATGGTCAACGATTGAGTCAGTGCTTTTTGACTCAAGTCAGCCCCAGTAAATGCAGTATCAATTTTCCCTTGACTTACAATTTCGATTTCCGCACGTAACGTGTCTTCAAGCATTGTCCATTCAACCGTATCTGCAGCGTGAGTTTTAACGGTTATCGTGAGTGACACCTGCTCACCGATCAGAATTTGATCTTGGTCCAGTACAGCGGTAACAGACTGATTTTGTGCCCAAATGGAAATGGGTAAAAAGCATACTATGACAAGCAGTCTTCTCACCTTCTTGCTTCGCGCTTTTTAAAGAGTTGCATTAATGGTTTTACGTACGATTGGTTCGTGTATAACTCTGCGTAGTCAACGCCTGTCTTGCGAAAGAGATCGTGTGTCTTGGCAACGCGAGCTCGGTTGTTTGATGCATACTGCTTTCGAACTTTTGCGTCGGATGTATCAACCCATTGTCTGCTTCCTGTTTCTGGATCTGATAGTGGAACCAGTCCTAAATCAGGTAGTTCGTATTCAGCAATGTCTTTGGTGACCAAGGCTACCAAGTCATGCTTCTTTGAAGCAATCCTTAATGGTTTCTCGAAATCGGGAGCCATCATATCCGAAATAAGAAAAGCAATGCTTCTCTTCTTAGTCACATTGCTAAAGAAGCCAAGGGCAAGATCAATATCGGTTCCGGTTCCTTCCGGTTTGAAATCAATCAACTCTCGAATGATTCTGAGAATGTGGGACTTCCCTTTTTTTGGTGGAATGAATTTTTCGATTTTATCAGTGAACAGGAGGACGCCGATCTTATCGTTATTCTGAACAGCGGAAAACGCAAGAACAGCAGCTACTTCAGTAATCATCTCTCGCTTGAGTAATGACTTAGTTCCAAAATTCTCGGATCCACTCAGGTCAATCATGAGCATGAGGGTCAACTCTCGTTCTTCCTCAAAAACCTTAACGTAAGGATGATTGAATCGTGCGGTGACGTTCCAGTCGATGCTCCTAATCGGGTCACCAGGAATGTATTCACGAACCTCGCTGAAAGCCATACCACGACCCTTGAAGGCTGAGTGATACTCGCCGCTGAAAATCTGATTACTCAAGCCTCGCGTCTTGAGCTCAATTTTCCGGACTTTCTTTAAGAGTTCCGATGTTTCCATTAATTGGGATGTGACTTTTCAGTACCTAACCCTAAGGCACCTCAACTCGGTTGAGAAGTTCGTCGATGATGTTTTCCGTGGTGATGTTCTCCGCTTCTGCTTCGTAAGTAAGTCCAATTCGATGGCGAAGCACGTCTATGCAAATTGCTCGAACATCCTCTGGAATCACATATCCACGTCGCTTGATGAAAGCATACGCTTTAGAGGCAAGTGCTAGGTTGATACTCGCTCTTGGTGATCCACCGAACGAAATCAATTCCTTGAACTGGGGCATTCCATATTCTTCCGGATTCCTGGTGGCGAAGACAATGTCAATGATGTACTGTTCGATCTTCTCGTCCATGTAAACCTCCCGGACTGTGTTGCGCGCTTTCAGGATGTCATCAGGTTTCAGAACGATTTGAGGCGTTGGTGGAGTTTCAACAGCAATGTTTTGTCGGATGATTAGTTTCTCCTCTTCCTTCTTCGGGTAGTCAAGGACTACTTTGAGCATGAAACGGTCAACCTGAGCTTCGGGAAGCGGATACGTTCCTTCCTGTTCTACTGGGTTTTGTGTAGCCAGAACCAAGAATGGATTCGGGAGAGGGAACGTCTCATCGCCAATCGTGACTTGTTTTTCTTGCATGCCTTCGAGCAGTGCACTCTGAACTTTAGCCGGGGCTCGGTTGATCTCATCTGCGAGAACGAAGTTGGCAAAGATTGGTCCCTTCCTAACGGTAAAGGCATCCTTCTTTACTTGATATATCTGCGTCCCCACTAGGTCAGCTGGTAGAAGGTCCGGTGTAAACTGGATTCGACTAAAATTCGCCTCCACTGTCGATGCGAGAGACTTAATGGCCAGTGTTTTTGCTAGTCCAGGAACACCTTCCAAGAGGATGTGTCCATTCGACAACAACGCGATCAACATTCGATCCAACATGTACCGTTGGCCGATGATGGCTTTATCCATCTCGCGATTTATCAATTCAATGAATGCACTTTCCTTTTCGATCTTCTCGTTCAGTGCTCTTATATCAGTAGCTGTTTCCATTGCAATAACTTTTCAACATTCCGTACTTCTACGCTCTGCGCGAAAATCCTAATAATCAGAGGGGTTGAAAATGGCTGTGCTCCCAAAAAATGTTAAGAATTAATTCGCTCTGAATACCTGTAAAATCAAGGGTTTAGATAATTTTAATGTCTTGAATAATTAGACCTTTTTAAGAAAGTGATGGAGACCGAATTAACAACCAAAATGACGCTGGCCGAGGTAATCGATTGTGTTAGAGAATTTCATGAAGCATTTCGCATTCAAAACGAGTCAACACCACGGGCGGATATAGAGTACAAAATGGTGCTTCTTCGTCACAAATTGATGCGTGAAGAAAATGATGAATACCTCGAAGCAGCGCAAAATGGTGACCTGGTCGAAATTGCCGATGCATTGGGCGACATGCTCTACATTCTATGCGGAACCATTTTAAGTCATGGCCTTCAGGACAAGATGGCGGAGGTCTTTCAAGAAATCCAGCGTAGCAACATGAGCAAGCTCGACAAGGATGGAGAACCTATTTATCGAGAAGATGGAAAGGTGATGAAGAGCGATCAGTACTTCCGACCGGATATTCAGTCGATCCTGAGTAACTAGTCGATCACCATTGTGTACAGGTAACGGAAGTCTCGTCCGAATTGTGTTCAGCCTCGTATTTCTCAATTTCCCTTTTTGATCCACAGACTTCGACGCTTTCTTCAGTAGTTAATCCAACGTCCCATGATGTATTTGGATCATCATTAAAATCGGAGTAGTGTCTGCATTCGTAGCATTTCTTGCAGGAGCCGAATATTGACAAAGCCAGAATGCAGATAATGGATGTTATGATTCTCATCAGTAGATGCAACTAGGGAGTAACAAGTTAACTCATTCGGACTTCGAATCAGACCAAGCCGCTACAGCGAATCTCTCAAGGCTAACATCTCCAAAGCCGTTAATGCTGCTTCTGTTCCCTTGTTACCGTGTTCGCCACCACTTCGCGCTCTGGACTGTTCGATGTTGTCGTCAGTGAGAACACCAAAAATTACGGGCAAATTGTATTCCAAGCTAACGTCTTTTACTCCTTGAGACACTGCTTGGCAGACGTAGTCAAAATGGGCTGTTTCTCCTCGGATAACAGAACCAACACAGATCACAGCATCTAATTCGTGTTTTTCGATTGCCCATTGTGCTCCAAGCGGAAGCTCATAGCTACCGGGCACTTTTAATGTTTTGATATTGGAGTCTTGCACTCCCGCTTTTAGCAAAAGATCATGTGCTCCGCTGTACAACCCATCTGTGATTTCAGAATTCCACTTCGATTGCACGATGGCGATCGTCCAGTCGGGATTTATTTTAGGAAGAGATTCGTAATACGAAAGATTGGCGGTAGCCATTACTTGCCCATTTGGCCTTCAGCTCGGGCAATGTACTTATCGACGAATGCACCTTCGTTGCTGCTGGAGTGATCCATCTTGATGCGATTGTAGTGTACCAGTGCTTCAGAGTAATCTCCCAATTCTTCATAAGCTCGAGCTGCCTTCATCAGATAGATTGGTGCCGTAAAGTCGTTTGCAGAATGATCTGCTGCGCTTTCATAGTAGTCAATAGCTCTGTCAGCTTGTCCAAGCTCCATGTAGGCATCTCCAGTAGCACCCAAGGCAATGGCACATACCAATACATCTACACAGTCGTAGTCTTCTAGGTAATTGATAGCTGTTTCATAATCACCCAATCGGAGGTAAGAAACACCAGCATAATAAGTCGCAAGGTTTGATGATTCTGTAATGCCGTAATTGTCAATGATGTCTAAAAAGCCGTAGGCAACATCACTGCCATTTAAGGCTAATTCCAAGCTGTCATTATCAAATGACCGCTGAGCTTGCCACATTTGCTCTTGAGCTTCTACCTCCTGCGGCTGCAGGATGAAGTTCTTATAGGCAAAATAAGACAGGAGCAACAATACAATAGCTCCAAAAATGATGCTGAGACTCTTTTGATTCTCTACGATCCACTGCTCACTCTTCGTGTAAACCGCCTCAACGTCAACAATTACTTCTTCTTCCTTCTTAGACATAGACCTATAAAAATGAGGCTGCAAATATATTTTTTTTAGAACAGTTAGAGCTTATAGATTTTAAGGATGATTTGAGTCGTGATCAATCCGAAAAACTCAAGAGGGCTAGTGTTCTAAATCGAACAGGGTCACCGGATTACTATCACCTTTTCAAAAAAGCGGTGGCTCCCAGCAGTCACGTCCAAGAGGTATATTCCAGCGGCTAGATTGTCAAGTTGAATGACATTTTCTTTGACAGCCAGAACACGGACTAAATTTCCAAAGAGATCCATCGCTAAGGCCGAGGTCACCATTTCGCTGGACATGAAACGAACTGAATTCGAACTTGGATTCGGATAAATGTGTGGAGCGGGAACATCATTCTGAGTTATCGTTGTTCCGACGACGGGAATGAATGAATAATCGACTGTGACTGGAAGATGATCAGAGGCCCAGTACGTGTCAAGTTCATCCAGGTCGTACTCATTAAGCCTTGATGGAGACATTGCTTCAGTGTCGAGCACGAATCCTTGTTCAAGATTCAAAACGGCGTCTGAAAAGACTTGAAAGTCTAGGCGACCTGGAGGATATCCGTCACCATCCCGATCTCGCCATGTATGCGACATACGTTGATCTGCGTGCAGCGGAACGGCGTCGGAAAGCGCCGTGCTATCCCAATCCAAGGGGCCACCCGATCCGTAGGTTGAAGTGTTTTGGATATCACCTGTCAACATGGTGGTAATTTGTTGTGCATAGCCAACAAAGTTCATGTCGCCTGTTATGATTATTCCAGTTGAATCAGGAATGGTGTCGATGCCACTCTGGGAAGTAATATCTAGTAGGAACTCAACCAATTCGTCCACCTGCTCTTGACGGCCATCATCGTTGGCACAACAGGACAAGTGTGCATTGAAAACTATGGCGTCGTGAGGGTAACTGCTCGGAAGGTCAATCAATGTTGCAAGGTTCCTTGTCAAACCCCATTGCTCAAGAAATGGCCATCTGGAGCATGTAATCAAATCGCCCTGCTTCTTTGCATACCATCCATTCGAAGTTGATAGTGGTATCCATAAATTCATGAAGTTTTTAACGAGCGCTGCGGAGCTGCCCGATGACTCTTGGAAGGCGTAAACATCAGCATCCAAGGCTTGGATAACAGTCTGCACATTGAGCAAATTACTTGCTCCCTGCCAACCACTGTTCAAATGTAAATTGTAAGTAGTGACTCGAACATCGCTAGAATCAAGTTTGGCCAGATTTAGCGGAACCAGAGAATCGGTTGGAGAATCATCAAACACATATTGGAATACTTCACCGTCATCCGGCATTTGATCGTCATTTATCCGATCATCAAATAGAATTCGAATGGTATCACTCGAAAAAAGACTGTGAACTCCATTTGGTTTTATCGCTCGAGGAATTGCAATTTCGAAGGTGTTCGACGTTACCGTTGGTGCTGAAACAAATCCAATGTCTCCATAACTTACCTGAACGCTCGTGCTCGGAACATTAAACCAGGCGGAGTGATCAAGGAAATTCAAGGAAAGCTCCGAGCCATAACCGTCTTGTTCGAAATATCCGGTTGATGGATCGTTATCCGCGTCGATGATCATCCAAAGTTCGTGGTCCACCAAATCATCAGTCAGGTCAAAATCAGAATCTGCGGTCAACTTGATGAATAGGTAGTCCTCATCGTTCGTTACTTGCACTTCTAAAAGATCGAGTCCTCCTGACACATCGACTCCATCAGTGAACGTTGTGTAGTTGCTGTCCCAGTCTGAATAGTCTTCGTCAATGGTAATGACACCTGATTGAGCGATGAGCTCGAGACATAGTATCAAGCACAGCAGCACAGTTAGACTTGTTCTCATGGTCATGAATTTGTGCTGCCAAATTACGTAATAGCAATCCTCCGAAAATGCCACAATTCTTAGCGCGCTTCCTCGGTCCAAATTCTAACTTTGGTGCCAATGCATTTAGCCCATCTTTCCGTCGTTAATTTCAAGAACATTTCTGAAGCAGAAATCACCCTCGCTGAGAAGGTGAACTGCTTTTTAGGAAACAACGGAGCTGGTAAAACCACTGTACTTGACGCCATTTACTATCTCGCCTTTTGCAAAAGCTTTTTCAATCCGATCGACTCTCAAAATATACGCCACGACGAAGGCTTTTTTGTAGTGGACGGGAAGTTTGATTTTGACGGAGATACGAGCCGCGTTTTTTGTGGACTTAAAAAAGGGGAGAAGAAGAAGTTCAGCAAAGACCAGAAAGAATACGATCGATTGGCTGATCATATTGGAACGGTTCCCCTGGTCATGATTGCACCATCTGATTCGCAATTAATAAGAGAGGGTAGTGATGTCCGTCGGAAGTTCATGGACGGCATCATTTCCCAATACAACCGACCGTACTTGGATAAATTGGTGCAGTACAATCGAGTGTTAGCGCAGCGCAATGCCATGTTGAAGTACCAATGGATCGAGCGAAAGTTTGATGATACGAGTCTCGAGGTATTTGACGAACAGCTTCATGACCTCGGAACAAAAATCCATGAAGAACGTGTTGCCTTCCTGAAAGAGTACTTGCCGATTTTCTCCAATTTCTACAAAATGATTTCAGATGGGGCAGAAGAAGTTTCGATCGACTACGACTCCCATTTGAATGAAAAGCCATTGATAGATTGGCTACGAGAGTGTCGTGACAACGATTATCGTGCGCAGTACACCACGAAGGGCACGCACAAAGACGACCTGAGTTTCAAAATTGGCAGTTATCCAATGAAGAAGTTTGGGAGTCAAGGACAAAAGAAAAGCCTCGTCATTGCGCTTCGACTAGCACAGTTTGATCACTTGAAAGCGCTTAAACAACGGAAGCCTATTTTGCTTCTTGATGACATTTTTGACAAGCTAGATGACCAACGCGTGGCTGCATTGATGAAATTGGTGAGTGAAGACCACTTTGGTCAAATTTTCATCACCGATGCCAACCTGCACCGTGTTCCTGACCTCTTTAAGGATGAGGATATCCCGATCAAGAAGTTTCAAGTGGAACAGGGGACGATTAAAGAGTTTGGTCAGTGAAGAAGCGCAAAGCAAATCAGGAAACTTTAGGCGAAGTAATTGATCGCTTGCTCAATGTCTATAAGCTGCGTAGTGGCCTCAACGAACAAGAGATCATCAATAATTGGGAGAAGATCGTCGGCCCAGTGATTGCTTCTCGGACAGACCAAGTGAAAATCAGAGGCAAGGTGCTTTACATCAAAGTCGGCTCTGCTGCCATGCGCCACGAACTCCATTTTCAGAAAAGCGGTATCAAGGACAACGTAAATGAGTTTATTGGGGTCGACTTTATTACCGAGGTGGAGATTCGATAGGCTTTTCATGTTCCGTTGTTCATAGAATTCGACTCGTCATTCTCAAATCACGCCAATCTTCCTCCATTTTTGATCCATGGCCTTAAACTACATCTGGGTAGGATTTTTCCTGATTGCATTCGTAGTTGCGGTTGCTCGATTCATACTTGGAGATACGGCGGTGTTCGGCGACATGGTCCAGAGCACGTTTGATATGGCCAAGGTCAGCGTCGACATTTCAATCTACCTGATTGGCGTCATCACCCTTTGGCAAGGTATCATGAAGGTAGGAGAGGAGGGTGGCGCAGTCAATTACCTCACTCGAATCGTCTCTCCATTTTTCACCAAACTGTTTCCAGAGCTGCCGAAGAATCATCCAGCTATTGGAGCCATGATGATGAATTTTTCGGCCAACATGCTCGGACTGGACAATGCTGCCACACCGCTCGGATTGAAAGCCATGCAGGAACTTCAAACCGTCAACGAAGACAAAGAAGTAGCCAGCAATGCCATGATCATGTTCATTGTCCTGAATACATCTGGATTAACCGTCATACCTGTTAGTGTCATGGCTATCAGAGCGGCTCAAGGAGCCGCAAATCCAGCAGACATTTTTCTTCCTATCCTCATTGCGACATACTTCGCTTCATTAGGTGGATTGATTACCGTGGCCATTAGACAAAGAATCAACTTGCTACAACCAGTGATTCTTGCTTGGCTTGGTGGCATCACGGCGGTCATTGCAAGCGTTCTGGTCGTGTTCTCAAACATGGATTCCGAATCCGTTGGCACTATCTCAAGCGCAGCAGGAAATGGAATAATTCTGACAATCATCACTGCCTTCTTACTTATGGCCCTGAGGAAGAAGGTCAATGTGTATGACACATTCATTGAAGGTGCAAAAGACGGGTTCAACGTGTCCATCAAGATCATCCCATACCTCGTCGCTATTCTTGTGGCCATTGGTGTTTTTAGAGCCAGTGGAGCAATGGACGTTCTTGAAGATTTGATAGCTGGGTTCTTCGGACTCTTTCTGGAAGACACACGATTCGTTGATGCCTTGCCGACGGCGCTTATGAAACCACTCAGTGGTAGTGGCGCCAGAGGAATGATGGTTGAAGCAATGAACACCCATGGAGCAGATTCCTTTGTGGGTAGAATGGCATCCGTTTTCCAAGGATCAACAGAAACGACGTTTTACACGCTGGCCGTTTATTTTGGATCAGTGTCGATTAGAAAGACGCGTTACGCGCTCCAAGCAGGATTGCTGGCTGATCTGTGCGGAATTGTTGCCGCGATTGTGATTGCTTATATCTTCTTTGGGTAGTAGTGGCTGTCGTTCTCGACTTTCCCTCGCCCTTTCCTTCGAGACGTCGTTTCACTCCTCCTCAGGATGACAGGCTCGGCTCCCTGCCCGCGGACTCCTGCATTGAAACTTCAGCGCCAACGTGCAGGCGGGGAACTGACAGTATAAGAGTTATCCCTCTTCAGGTGATGTTGCTTCGACGGGAGCCGCTTCTTCAATCTTCTTTACCAACTTCATTTCATCCACCAAGTGCTTGGCTCCGGCATACTTATCCATGATGAACAACACGTAGCGAATATCAACGGTGATGTTTCTGCAGATGGTAGGATTGAACATGATATCACTCATCGTGCTTTCCCAAGTTCGGTCGAAGTTGAGTCCGATTAAATGACCGTTTCCATCCAGAACGGGACTACCACTGTTTCCTCCAGAAGTGTGATTGCTAGCAACGAAACAAACTCGAATTTTCCCATCCTCATCAGCGTATTGACCATAGTCTTTGTCCGCATACAATTCTTTCAGTTTTGATGGAAGATTGAATTCAGGATTTGTGGGGTCTTCTTTTTCGATTACTCCTTCAAGCGTCGTGTAGTAGTCATACTCCGCCCCGTCGAATGGTACATAACCCTCAACCTTTCCGAAGGTGATTCTCAGCGTTCCATTCGCGTCCGGTGAGTACACGCGTTCCGGTAAAACTTCCATTTGAGCTTCCATCCAAATTCGCATCAGGCTGTCGTTCTGGGAGCGCATAACCGTGATAGGTTCTTTTACACGGCTGAAGTACATGCCTTCCATAGCAACTGAGAGCTGCCAAAGCTTATCCTTACCGATCTTCTTGTACCGCTTTCGATTGTAGTTTTCTAAAAACTCCATCATGCGCTCCTTGTTTGTGAAAACAGATTCACCGTATGCTCTAGAAACATATTCGGCTACATCTCCTTCCATGAGTGGAGCTATGTCAACGCTCAAATGCTTTTTAATCGCTTGTCGTGCCATTGGAAGTTGGGCAATCATGATGTCGCGATCGATATCCGCGTTGTAATTCTTATAGAACCCGAGCTTCTGTTTGCGTTCTGTGATCCAATCTCGAATCGCTTCGTCGCTAACTGATTCATCCTTACTCATCACAACAAGTTCCTTGAAATTGCCGATGAAACGTAGGATTTCAGGTCCCATGTAAAAGAACTCGATGAAGTAATTTCTTCCAATGTTTAACGGGGTGATGTTGCCGTCTATTTCAGCCATGGCTTCTAAGACGCCATCGTATTTTTTGGACCACTCTGGATTGGCCGTCATGCGCTTTTTGAAAAGGCTTTCTAATGAATCTTTCTTAGCAATTGCCTTATGTCGCTTAAGTCCTTTAGTCTGCCCGATCCACTTTTTGTGAGCATTCGATATTCTACTCTGCTTGGCTGAGTACTGAATCTTAGTGAGTGGATCTTTTCGCATCGCAGCATCGATAATGTCTAAGGAAGCTGATCTCATTTCATATCGCAATGGGTTCAAAACATCGAGCACTTGCTCAACGGAAGTGCTCGCGATGTAGTTCTCGGTTCTCCCTGGGAATCCATAAACCAAGGTAAAATCATCCTTCTCCACTCCTGAAACATTCACAGGTAGAAAGTGGTCAGGCTTGTAAGGAACGTTCTCCGTGTTATAAGCAGCCGGATCGTTGTCTTTATTGGCGTAGACTCGGAAGACCGAAAAATCGCCGGTGTGTCGTGGCCAAACCCAGTTGTCTGTGTCATATCCATACTTTCCGATGGACGATGGTGGTGCCCCTACGAGTCGGACGTCTTTGTAAACTTTGGTTTTGAAGAGTAAGTATTGATTTCCATAATAGAATGCTCTTACGTAGGCGTTCAAAAGACTGTCTGCTGTGACCTCTTTTACCAATTCTTCAATCTTCGCTTTGATGTGTTCGCTTCTGGCAGATTGAGAAGCATTCTCGTCTAGACCTTCGAGCACTTTATCTGTTACATCAACCATTTCTTGAATGATGGTTGCTGTTAGATTTGGATTACTCAATTCTTCTTCTTTTGACATGGCCCAAAAACCATCTTCCAAATAGTTGTGATCCAGCGAACTGTGAGCTTGGATGCGGCTATATCCACAGTGATGATTGGTCAAAAGGAGGCCTCCATCACTCACCAATACCGATGTACATCCTCCACCAAAGTGAACGATGGCATCCTTGATGCTTGATTTGTTTACAGCGTATAATTCCTCGGGAGAGATCTTCATTCCCATCGCCGTCATATCGTCAGCGACGAGTTTCTGAATGGTACTTGGCACCCACATTCCTTCCTTCGCCATGGAAAGGCTGGTTACGAGTGATAAAGCACAGAGCGTCAATAATTTCGATAAGTTCCTAAGCATCTTCGTCCAATGATTATTTGATGGTCTGCAAATGAAGCATATTTGCATGGAAACGTCGAACCTGACTAGACAGAACGTTCATTATGAAACGAATCATACTCTCCGCTATTGCGGTTTTTTCCCTTCAACTTGCCTTTTCACAATTCACAAAACCAGAGACAATCTCTGAACCTTTAGGGGTTGCGGACAAAGCTGGAGTTCAACAGAGCGAATTGGTCGGCGTTATTAAGCCATCAGAGCATGTAGGCAAGACCAAGTGGATGAAGTCTATGACAAAATTGGCTTCGTATGATCACGGTTCTCCTGATGAAATCGATCTGATCAAGAAGGAAAAGCAATCGGTCAAGGCTTCTTTCGAAAAGAATATTGGAAATGACATCGGTGCTTCTCGGGCAGCTGATCCATCACTGGGTACAAACTTCTTAGGAAACAGTGTGGTGTCATCGACTCCTCCAGATAACTGTATGGCGATTAGCAATGGTGGGAAGATCATAAGTTCAGATAACAACACGCTAGAGTTCTATAATCAGAACGGAAGCGTGATTTTGAACGATGAGACGCATGAGGATTGGTTTGATGACATCGCACCAAACCTGAACCTTTACAGCGGCATTTTTGATCCAAGAGTTATTTATGACCCAGTTGCTGATCGTTTCATCTTGGTCATTCTTCATGGTAGTAATTACACTTCATCCAAGATATTAGTATGCTTTTCTACTTCAAATGACCCACTCGATGACTGGAATGTCTATGAGTTTAGCGGCAATGCATTAAACGATGGAAGTTGGTTTGATTACCCTCAAATTGGTATCAGCGATAAGGACTTGTTCATTACAGGTAATTTATTCTATAGCTCTGGAGGATTCAATCAGGCGATTGTCTATCAAATTGACAAGGAGGCTTGTTATGGTGGCTTTGCGTCTGATTATGAGCTCTATTCAAATATTCCCGGAGGTTTTATTGGCTCGTTCTCACTAGTTCCGGCTAGCTATGGACAAGGCGGCGATTATGGACCCGGAATTTACATGGTTTGTTCTCGTTCTGGCGGAAACAATCGATTGAACTTTTACGAGGTTACAGACAGCCTTGGTGGAGATCCTGAACTCGAGTTGGCATCTCAGCCCTTGGTTCCAGTCTACTCGGTTGCAGCTGACGCTTATCAAAGTGGAACAAGCAGTCTATTAAATACGAATGACTGCAGAATGCAGCATGCATTTTACCTCGACGGTTATGTACATGCCGTTCATCATGCAGATTTCAATAACAGTGGATACGCGGGTATAATTTACTACAGAATTCCGGTTAACAATCCTATGAACGTCCAGACAGAGACCTTCGGACTGTCTGGCTATGATTACACCTTTCCTTCAATCTCTTCTTATGGCATTCAAGAATGGGATCGATCCGTCATGATTGGCTTCCTCCGATCAGGGAGTTCAATATATCCTGAAATTAGGGTAGTGAATTGCGACAATGAAATGGACTGGTCGAATAGTACGCTCGTGAAAGGAGGAAACAGCTACGTGCATTATTCGTGGGCTTCTGGAACAGAGCGATGGGGAGATTATTCTGATATGCAACGACGTCATAATGAAACTGATCCGACGGTGTGGATGAGCGGATGTTTTGGATCCAGTTCTAGTGTGTGGAATACATGGGTTTCGGAAGTAACCGGAACCTATGAGCCTGCGCTGCGACCTGAAGCTGACTTTGAAGCCGATACGGTGTGGGGCCAGAATCTATTGGATGTGACCTTCTCTGATAGCTCGATTAATAATCCAACGAGTTGGGACTGGACGTTCCCCGGAGGTACACCATCGACTTCATCTGATCAACACCCGATGGTTTCATATACTGACACAGGAATATTTGATGTAACGTTGATTGCGTCGAATACCTATGGCCCAGATACAATGATCAAGGAGAACTACATTGAAATTGAATTCTACATCCCAATTGGCGTTGAAGATGTGCCAAGGACAACAGCTGCTAAGATTTATCCAAATCCGGCTAGAACATTCGAGTTAGTACATTTTGATATTGACGTTCCAGAATTAGCTGACATATTTATTGATGTCGTCGACATGAATGGAAGACTGATCAAGTTGATGTATGATGATGTGATGAGACCAGGAGTTCATCGATTCAGTTTTAATAAACTGGCTCTTTCACCTGGAACATACTTTGTCCGCATTTTGAAAAATGGAGAAATTGAAAGCAATGAAAAGTTGGTTGTACAGTAGTCTGATTCTTGTCTTCTTAATTGGCTGCAGTCAGCCGACTGAGACTGAACCAGCAATTGATGAAACACCGATAGAGGTTTATGCAGAAGCTCCAGCCGTGGATTCTGATGATGCGGCGCCATCCAAAGCATTAGAGCCTAAGATGGACCCTGGAGAAGCAAAAGATCAAGGCGAGGAAGCGCCTTATCACAACGCACCAGAGCAGGACGAGATCGACAAGACTAAGTCGGAAAAGCTTAAGTCAAAGAAGTAAGATTCAGCCATTAGCCATTAGCCATTAGCCATTAGCTCTTAGCCGGACTCCTGATCAGCCAATGGCGAAAAGCCAAAAGCCAACGGCTTTGTTTTGTATCAGATCCTCCCTGGAGCAATCATCTCTATTTCACCACCAGACTTCAGGAGCTTGACAGGTTCCGGAGAAATCAATTCTTTTCCCTGCTCATCAACCTTAAGAGCGCACCCTTCAGGTAGGCAGAGAACAGGTGTATCATTAATCGCGATGTACTCTTTCAGTCGATCCAATCTGCTTTCGCCACCATGGCCGTCGATTGTCTTCTCTGTGTAATGAGGGTTTATCTGCCAATCAATCAAGTCTAACGTTTGGAATGAAGGAGGTTGTACAATGGGCATATCATTGGTAGTGAACAATGTTGGGCAGCAAACATTGGAGCCTGCACTCCAGCCTACATATGGGATGCCTTCATTTGTTCTTGACCGTATCGCTTCGATTAGATTTAATTCATAGAGTTTGGAGACGAGATGAAATGTATTGCCCCCACCAACTAAAATGCATTCGGCATTGGCGATCTCTTCTGCTGGATTATCTGCATGATGAACAGATCTTATGTCGATTCCCATGGCTGAAAATGGTTTCTGAACAGCTGCTTCATACTCATCGTATGAAAAGGAAACTGCGGCATAGGGCACGAAAGCAGCCTTGCTGATTCCAGAAAGGAAATTTGATACAATTTCCTTTGGCCACTCGAAGTAGGCTTGTCCGGGGAGCGAAGAATTGCTGAGTAAAAGAAGTTTCATTTCAATAGTTTTTGATGAGCGGTAGGCTTCAAATGTCTCACATTTTACGATTTTGGCTTAAATCCACAAATCATGAAACTTACCACACTATTTCTACTTGCCATAAGCGCATTGATAATTATCTCTTGCGGAACAAGGATCAAGGGCGAAGGAGATGTCACCGAACAACGCCATGATCTTCCAGAGTTTACAGAAATTCAAATCGGTGGTGTATATGAAGTCGTGCTGACTAGCGGTAGTAACAACCCAGGTATTACCGTCGTTACAAATGAGAACATCCACGATCATATTGAGATCAAGGTGGATCACGGAGAATTGCACATCGGATCAAGAGACAAATACTTTGATGCCGATGAACTGCGACTTGAAATTGAAACGGACTATATCGAAGAAATTGATGTATCCGGTGCGGTAGATGTCGAGGCATTTGATCTTGATACGGAAGAAGCAGAAGTAAGTGTAACTGGAGCAGGCGAGGTTGATGTGAGAGTTGAAAAGAGTCTTGACGTAAGTATCACAGGTGCCGGTGAAGTGAACTATATTGGCAGCCCTGAGGTTTCCGAGTCCATAACGGGCGCTGGAGAAATAAAACAGGTTAAGCGTTAATGAAAAAACACATAGTACTCATCCTTGTAATCTTTGCAGTCAATTCAATTATTACTGCACAAGAGGTGAACGCTGAGGACATGCGTGACCTTTATGATGGCTTCCATACAGTCTATTGGCAGAATGGATCAAAATATTTCGGAGACATTTACGGCGGCGAGATGGGAGGGAGCGGCACCATGATTTGGTCAGATAGCAGTTTTTACGAAGGGAAATGGCACCACGGACTTCGGCACGGAAAGGGTTATATGAAGTGGGTTTCAGGCCGAGAGTATGAAGGAAGGTGGAAGGACGATCAACCCAATGGGAAAGGGCAGATGAAGTGGCCTGATGGTCAGATGTACAAAGGAGATTTTAAAAACGGCAAGATGGATGGAAAAGGGCGCATCAAATATCCAGATGGTCAAATTTTCAAAGGAGAGTTCAAATCCAATTGTGCGGTTGAGGCGCCACCGTCCTAGGAAGAATAAAATCTATGGAAGTCGGCCTTGTTTAAATCAATACCGTCCTTAATCGCTTCCATTTTTTTTGCCAGCATAGCAAACACCTTTAGATCAGCTTTTAGCAATTTTTCATGAGCTTCATTCTCTCCATCACCAGAGAGAGCCATGGTGTGGAGCAGATCATAGCCGTGTTTCTCTAACCAACTTCTCGCTTCTTCATTACCCTCAATACCATTGATTAATGCCAGGAGATGGGGATGCCCATTTTCCATCAACCACTCACGACTCCTTGGCTCATTTCGTAGGGCGTAAAAGAATAACCCTAGTTCTGGATATCCATTTTTGGTTAACCAGCCTGTTATCTTTTGGTTTCCAGAAATACTCTCACCCCAGGCCAATAAAACCTTGATATCGTAGTCTATACCCTTATTTGAAAGCTTGGCCATTTGAATCCATTATGTTGCTCTAACTCTTGCTAATTCGAAGATCAAACTATTTTTTTGGATTATTCCAATCTTCGTTACATTTGTCTGAATGCTAACCAAAACCTTATTAAAATGAAAAAAGTAATATTAGGACTTGCAGTAGGAGCTTTCGCTCTTTCGTTCTCATCTTGTAAGAAAGATTACACGTGTAGCTGTGCTTGGTCTGATGGTAGTGGGTCTTTGACTTACACTATCCCTAAGTCAACTAAGTCTGACGCAGAAGCTGTTTGTAACGGTTATGAGTACACGATTGGAACAATTTCTTGGGATTGCGCTCTTGAGTAAGTTCTAGAGAACTTTAGAATATTAAGTCCCGATATTTCGGGACTTTTTTTTGCACTATGCTTCACCCAATTCTCCGCATCCTTTTTGGACTGCTCTTCATTACTTCGGCTGTCCTTAAGCTGTTTCCACTTGATTACTTTGAATTAATCCTTGTTCAACAAGTAGGAATTGGATGGTCAATGGTGCCTTGGTTGGCTAGAGCGATCATCTTGTTTGAGTTCTTCATTGGAACCTCCATCGTTTTTGGATTCAAGACCAAGTTGAATTTGCAAGCGAGCCTAGCAATGCTCGTTTTCTTCTCCACGTACATTATCACTCAAGTACTCCTCGGAAATGGCGAAGAAGATTGTGGCTGTTTTGGTGAATTGATTCCGATGGATGGACCAACAAGCTTGGCAAAGAATGGAGTCATGTTTGTCTTTGGCTTGTACCTGCTCTGGAAATTGGAAGAACTAAAAAAGTGGTCCGTAGGAATAGTCAGTCCTATTCTATTCATCCTGGCGATTCCAGCCCTTTTAATTGCACTACCGATTCCGACCATTGAACCAGATGAAGATTTCCAATTGGATTATGAACTCCTGAGTCCATACTTCCTCGAGAATTCCAAGGAATCTAATCAGCAGATATATGTCATCATGTATGCGAAATGTCATCATTGTGAAAAGCTTGCCTCCCTAATCTCTAAAATGGATCCTTCGGAAGTCAATGATAGACTTCGACTTGTCATTCTAGGCGGAGAGGATAAGGTGGAAGCCTTCGTTGAGAAAACAGGAATTCAAGCCTTTCCTTTTGCCCGCTCAGGCGAACGAGCTTTAGTGGCTGCCATCAATGGAACTTTCCCAGCACTCGCTTTGGTTGAGAATGAAGAAGTCGTGAGCAAGTGGACGGGTAAAGAAATAAACATCGTGCTTCTAAGTGATCTTCTCGACCTTTAGATTTTATCTTCGTGCTCATCATTTTCGTCTTTTAAGTTATTATGAGATTACTGCTTTCAACACTCGCTACAATCTTCCTGATAGGGACCGCTTCGTCATGCAAGAGGTGTGAAGTATGTTCCGTAGATCTAATCACCACTGAGGTCAACGAAGATGGGGTTGAGGTAAGAGAGTCAAGCGATTATTACCAATACCCAGAAGTGTGTGGGACGAATAGCGACCTTAAAGCATACGCTGATTTATGCAAGGTGGAATTTGAAGACATTTCGGACGCAGAATATGAATGTACTTGCCAAGAGGACTAACATGCTAAGGAGGATAATCACATATACATTCGTCGGTGCACTGCTTTTCACCTTGAGCTCTTGCGACAAATGCCAAACATGTGTGGCATCAGATGAAGATGGGGTAGAAGCGTACACCTATCCAGAAGAATGTGGTTCGAAAAAAGCGCTGGAAGCATATGCCGAACAATGCGCTACCGAGTATGGCATGTTTGACTTCACTTGTACCTGCTCTGAAAACTAAAATGCGCCGACTCTTTCTCGTTTGTGTAATTCTTATTTCGTTGGTGTCTTCATGTGATGAGGAGAAGAAAGCCAATGCGGAACCTAAACCGACATCAGAACCAATCCCTGATTTGGCCTTCGAAGAATCAGGATCTATTGATGCATATTTCGATTCTTTAGCACAGCACGGGAAGTTCAACGGAGTTTATCTATTCGCTCGGAATGATAGCATTCACACTCGATCAATTGGATTGAAACGGTTGCGCAAAAAAGAGGATAGCCTGAATCTTCAGGATGTATTTCAACTCGCCTCCCTCACGAAGTCGATCTCAGCAGTCATCCTTCTCATGTGTCTGGAGGAGAACAATATTTCTTTGGACACAGCAGTTCAAAACATCATCCCTGACTTTCCATACCCCGAAATTACCACGCGTCAATTGCTCGCTCATCGGAGTGGTTTAGGAAACTATATGTATTTGACGGACAGCTTGTGGAACAATCCAGATTCGTTCATGTTGAACAGGGATTTTTACGAATTCCTGCGGTGCGAACAAGTTCCGCTTTACTTTTCTCCCGATAGAACATTTGACTATTGTAACACCAACTTTGCAATGATTCCTATCATGGTAGAGGCGTTGAGCGGGCTGCCTTTTGAAGAATATGCATACGCTAATTTGTTTGAACCATTGGGCATGCTTTCAACGCATTTTATGAACCCTTTCACCCAGAATTCTGAGGAGTACGACGTTATTGGTCACTATCCAAATGGCAAGGAAAAACTGGCCTTCTACTTAGATGGAATTGTTGGCGACAAAGGATTGGTTAGTTCGGTATTTGACCTATATCGATTCTACCTCGAAATGAAATCACCAACCGTGATCGGTAGCGAATACTTAGATGAAGCATTTCAACCGCATTCGAGAACGAAATCAGGAAACTTCTATGGGTTGGGCTGGCGTCTTCGCCCTATGGAACAGGATACCATCATCTTTCATAATGGCTGGTGGCGAGGATTTAGATCCTACTTCTGGATGAGTAAAGAAGAAGACAAAGTCGTAATCGTCCTAACCAATGCTACGCGAGGTGGATATTTGAATCAGAACGAGGTTTGGAGTTTATTCTAACTACTGAACTCTGCAATCTGCACCATCTTCTTCTTTCGCAGTTACCACCTCAGAATCTGCAGTACAAAATTCCTCTGTATTAGTGGTTGTGTCAATGGGATTGTTGTTTCCATCTGTTAGTATGGCATCGGTATCACACTCGTAACAAGTAGAGCAAGAGCCGAATCCAAGTGCAACTATAGTCGCAGTAAAAAAAGCTAATCGTTTCATGGTCGTTTTATTTCCCTAAGGCCAAGATTCATACTAAAGTTAGCAGAGAATCGTAGAGGTCAGTATACCTCGGAAGAATGACTTGAATATCAAACTTTGCGGCCTGTATTTTGGCATTGGCCCTATAAGTTTCGAGATCGTTGAGAATGACCAATGCATTTGAACTCATCTCTTCCACATCGCCAACATCGGACAGAAAACCGGAAAAACCATGTTCATTTACTTCGGGAAATCCTCCTCCATTTGTTGATATAACGGGCATTCCTGCTGCCATAGCTTCTAGTGCGGCAAGTCCAAAACTCTCCGTCGTAGAAGGAAGAATGAAGAGATCACCTTCCATTAAAAGTGGTTCTACCTCTTTCTGTCTGCCAAGAAAGTGTACGTCCTCGATCAGACCCATCTCCTTACAAGATTGTTCGATGCCATATAGTTCTGGGCCATCGCCAACCAAGACCAACTTGGCTTCTTTTTCTTTTCTGATTCCATCAAAAATTGACAGTACATCCTGAACTCTTTTGACCTTTCTAAAGTTGGACACATGAACAATTACATGTTCTCCGTTCGGGGCTATCGACTTCCTTAAGCCAGTTGATTTAGGATTCTCGTAGCGCTCCAAATTAATGAAGTTTGGAATCACTTCAATTTCAGTGTTTACCCGAAAGAACTGTAGCGTATCTGATTTTAAGCTTGCGGATACAGCGGTCACAGCGTCACTGTTATTGATTGCAAATGAAATCACTGGTTCAAAGGACGCGTCCTTTCCTACCAATGTGATATCTGTCCCATGAAGTGTACAGACGATCGGGAGTGTTATTCCTTCGGATGCTAAAATGGATTTTGCCATGTACGCCGCGGATGCATGCGGAATCGCGTAGTGCACATGCAGTAGATCCAATCCAACTTCTTTCGCGACCCTCACTAAGGTTGAGGTCAGAACGAGCTCATAGGGCGAATAATCAAAAAGAGGGTAGACCGTCACAATGACTTCGTGGTAAAACACATTCGCCGTTCCGTCATTCAATCTCACTGGTTTGGAGTAGGAGATGAAATGAACCTCGTGTCCGTCGGCCGCCATTTCTAAGCCAAGTTCCGTTGCGACAACTCCTGATCCACCGTAAGTTGGATAACAAACTATTCCGATTTTCATCTTAGATAGATTGGGCTTTAGGTTGAAACATTAATTCTGGGTGGATTGTTCTGTTCGCTCATTGGCCAAAGGTGAACTCTTTGAGATTGCTTTGTAAAACGCCTCTTGAATATCCGTGCGGATGTTCAATTCGAGCAACTTCTTGTTGTTGGCAGTGGGATATATTCTGTTCGAAAGGAATACGTACACAACATGTTCCTGAGGATCAGCCCAAGTCACCGCTCCAGTGAATCCTTGATGACCGAAGGCCTCTACATGAGTACATCCACAAGATGGACCATTCCCGCCATCTCGTAGCGGTTTATCAAATCCTGCACCTCGACGGTTATCGTTATCACAGAATTGGCATTTAATGAAGTCTTTCAGTGTTTCAGGATTGAGATAATGCTCGTAACCATACTCACCTTCGTTCATGTACATCTGCATAAGAATGCCAAGATCATTGGCGTTCGAGAAAATACCTGCATGTCCAGCAACACCTCCCATCATTGCTGCGCCAGGATCATGGACATCGCCGTGGACCAACTGGTGACGGAATGATCGATCAAATTCCGTTGGGGTGATTCGTTCTTTCGGAAATCTGTTCAGTGGATGATACCCCATGGTTGTCAGTCCTAGCGGTCGATAGTAGGTGCTATCTACAAAATTGTCAAGGGTGGTCTTAGACAGCCTTTCGATGATCTCTTGGGTGAAATAGTAGCCCACATCACTATATCTATACTTCTTCTTACTCGAAACCTTGTGATTGAGAATTTGCTGGTAAATCTCCTTTCGGTAGTCTTTCTTGATGTAAATCTCTCGAGCTACTCGGGTAGGATAAAGGTCGGATTGAGCAAGACTGTAGACGTCATATCGCGGTACACCCTTGGTTAAGGTATTGGCATAGAAAGGAATGAATGGGGTGAGTCCTCCTTGATGTGCCAGCATCTCACGAAGGTTCATATTCATGTATGCCGTCGTATCAACCATGTCACCGATGTAGTCGCACAAGTTGTCATCGAGTTTGAAGCTCCCAACATCGGTCAGCTTCATCAAGGCGGCAACGCTGCTGCTGATTTTCGTAATCGACGCAATGTCGTAGATGTCACTGATTGAAACTGCTCGTTCTTCTTGATAAGTATGATGGCCGAACGCTCCGTTAATAACGACGATGCCATCTTTCGCAAACCAAACTTGGGCGCCTGGATAGGCCTTGGCTTCAATTCCTTTCTGGGCGATTTGGTTAATGACTTTGAGATCTTCGGATGAGATGCCGACTTCCTCAGGAAGTCCATATCCCAACCGTGTTTTTGGTGAAGAAAGAGCAAGGTCCTTATTGATTTCTTCGTTGACATTTCTTCGCAACCGACCATTGATCTCCCGACCTCCAAAAAAGGCTTGAATGGCTAAGTCGTCTGTCCACTTAAGTGGTTGATGGCCCACAATAATGGTATGAAGCTTTTTAATCTCTCCTAGGTTTCTCAGGGCTTTCTCATTGCCGTTCCAAATCAAGACAGTATTGACAGTATTCGCAACGCGTTCAATCACAGATTGCGCGTGTTCTGTCATTCCAAATTGTTTCCTGGCGAGCTTTTCCTGTGTCTCGTCAATCATGAGGAGCACCAAATTGAATTCGTTGCTTCGTCTTTCAAATTCTGTAAAATCATCCTCTAGAGATGCAAACTCCAAATTGAACACCTCCGCCGGGGCATATCTCTGAACCAAATACTCAAGATCAGTGTTGTCCTCTTCACCTACCTTAATGACTGCGATTCTGCTTGTGTCCAGCCTCATCAGAGGTAGTGTGTTATTTCGGTTTCTCGCTAGGGCAAATGACTTCTCGATCACCTGTCGTGATTTTAATAGCAGCAGGTTAGAATCTGCTTTTTCAGCTACAGATATCATTTCTGGTTCATTCCGTTTCAACCAAAGTTTTGATTGGAGAATTCGCTTACATCGCTGATTAATCTTCTCTTCGCTCAGCTTTCCTTTTTTGATTAGGGATTTTACAATTTTGACGTGCTTCTCCAAATCTTCATTTACGACAATGACATCATTTCCAGCAATGAGTGAGGCTTCGAGCATTTTTTTATAGGCTTGATCACCTTGTGGATTTCGGAGATCAACCCATTTTAAGCCATGATAACCAAGTTTGTCTTCAAGTAATTCATGTGCTTTTCCCGAATTTGATACAAGCCTTTCTTGCTGGGCGTCGATTGCTGGAGCGTGAACATTGGCCAAGAGAATCGATTGAGCACCACTGTTTACCAAAGCCTTGAACGGAACGAGATCTCGATGAATTAATTCAGGAGGGCTTGAATACAGCGTTGGATTTGAATTTCGCACTAATTGTTGTGCCATCCCAATTCCCGGAAAGCTACCGGCCACGCAAATCACGCCAGAAGAACGCATGCCTTTGACGTAAGTCAGAGCTGACTCCGTTACCACATCTCTGTCCTCACCAAATGATTGATCAAGAATTGAATTGTCGTTTTCGTTCACCTCCACATCGAGTGCGGGGCCCAGCACGAAATTGTAACCACCATTTTGCAATTGCATCCCAAGTTCCTTCGCATAGTCGTGAATTAATCGCGGATCACCAGTCGAGGAAAGGGCAATTTGATTCGGAATCTGAAGTCTTACTCTGCTTTCCTTATCATTCATCATATCCATTCCAATGAAAAGAGGAACGGGGAACTTGTTTACTCCTGGTTGAATGATTTCATCTAGTCCCAAAATAAAACCTGAAGGCGTCAAGCGACTCGATTCATTTTTGCTCAGAACAAAAGTTTGAGCAATCTTTTCATCGAGCGAAAGAATGGCTAGGAGACTATCCGCAGCGTCAACACTAATTGGTGAGAACGGATGCTCTCGATCAAAGGCGTCAGTTACCGGGTTTCCAGAAATGAAAACAATGGCAAGCAGGCTCCCGACGAGTGTGAGTGAATTACGATAAAACCTTCTTGTCATATTATACGTGAATGTATTCTATAAAGACGCATGAGCATCTCCAAACCTTGCTACTTATCCTCACTGGGTTGTTACAAAAGCACTGCCAAATTCATTCATATTTTTGCAGCATGATTAAGTTCCTTTTTAAGCAACCGAAACCACGTCAGTTTGACTTGAAACCTCGTTTCTATAACGAGCGGAAAGAGTACATTCAAGCAAGGTCCGAAGCAATTGAATGGGAAATGAATGCATCTTCGACTGAGGCTGGAGGCGAAGTCTTTAGGTCAAGGATTACGAGATCTTGGAACGATCAGTCTTTCCGGAAGTCGCGATTAAAGTCCAACAAGATGGTTATCATCATCGCCGGGTTCCTGTTCTTGTTAGCATACTTTTTACTCTACATGTAATGCCGATGTCGATTGTTGAGCTGATTCTCATTTCAGCCCTCTTGACCCAGATTGTTTTTCAATTCTTCATCGTTGTTGGGATGAGACGGGGCGCAACAGCACGTTCGATTCCAGAAGAAACCGAGTTACCGCCTCTTTCAATAATGGTAACAGCGAAGAACGAGTCGGAGAACCTTCTCCAGTGTGTGCCGTCAATACTTCGATCGGAGTACCCAGATTTTGAATTGATTCTGGTCAACGATTTGTCTACTGACAATACGGTTCAGGTAATGAAAGCTTTTGAAGAGCAGGATCCTCGAGTCAGAATGGTGGATATTTCAAGCGATCGCTACAATCAGGACATGGCGAGCGGTAAGAAATTCGCCTTGACCTTAGGAATTAAAGCGGCAAAGAATGACTTCATTGTTCTGACGGATGCTGATTGTGTGGTGAAAGAGGATTGGTTGGACGAGATGGGGTATGCCTTTGCTGCAAAGGGAAGCGTGCTGATTGGGACGGGGAATTATAAGTCAAGTGGGATGATCGGAGCATTGCACTCAGCTGTGAATTTTCGTTTTTCCCAACAGTACTTGGTGGCAAACGAATTTGCCTTGCCTTTTGGTGCGGTAGGCAGGTCAATGGGCATTGATCGAGAGGTGTTTTTTCAAGTTCAAGGATTTAAGGATCATATGTCAATACCAAGTGGGTCTGACGATTTGCTCCTTCAAAGTATCATAGGAAAAGGGATGATCGTGAATGTGCCTCGTGCGGTCACTGAATCGCAATCACCCCGTTCGATTTCAGCTTGGATAAGACAGCGCTCTCGTCATGTAAAAGCTTCGATCAGATATAAATGGTCACATAAAATTTTGCTGGCGATATATGAGCTGTCCAATGTCATCGCCTTGATGTCAATCCTTTATGCAATAATTTTCAAAGATTTGATAGGGTTGCTTCTGATCTCGCTATTTCTGTTTAGACTGCTTCTGTCTGGGGTTGGAATTTACCTAGGCAAGAAGTTGTTTGATCATCCGCAACCAACAGTGCAATTAATGCTTTTGGAATATCCCGGTGCAATTTTGAATAGCTTATTTTCGGGCATTGGTCTTCTGACCAAACCTACTGAATGGATCAGAGAAAAGTAAGCGAACGGACAAAGAGGGATCATGAGCTTGTGGCGCGAGCACTGGAAGGTGATCAACGCGCATACACTGAACTCATGGCTGCATATCGCGATAGCATTTACTTCATGATGCTTAAGATGGTGAGCAGTAAAGATGATGCTGAGGACTTGACGATCGAAGCCTTTGGAAAGGCCTTTAAACGACTAGCACAATACAAGCCTGATTACGCCTTCAGTACTTGGTTGTTTAAGATTGCTTCCAACAACTGTATCGACTTCATGCGGCGTAAAAGAAACGCCAAAATGATTTCTTTGGACGAAGGATTCAATAATGACGATGGCGAAGATTCAGTCATTGAGATTAAGTCCACTGCCTTAAACCCAGAACAAAAACTCGTAAAAGATCAACGTATAGAAGAAATGCGAAAGATCATCGATCAGCTCAAGCCGAAGTACAAGCTGTTGGTGGAGCTTCGATACCCCAAGGAGCTGAGTTATGATGAAATAGCCGAAGAGATGCAAATTCCTCTTGGAACCGTAAAAGCGCAACTATTCCGAGCTCGCGAATTGATGCATGAGATTTTGAAGCACTCGATTAAGCGAATCTGAACCGGATGAGTTCCTCTTTAATTCAAGAATATTTTCCTGAACTACGTGTTGAGCAGTTAAAACTCCTAAACCAGTTTGCTGAATTACTGACGGAGACCAATGCGTCCCTCAACCTCATTTCTAGAAAGTCTGAGGACGAAATATGGGTGAATCATATTTTGCATTCGCTCAGCATTGCGAAAGTTGTGAGCTTCAGAAAGGGCGACCGTGTCCTTGACGTAGGTACGGGCGGAGGCTTACCCGGAATTCCACTTGCGATAATATTTCCAGACACTCAATTTCTGTTGGTTGATTCTGTCGGGAAGAAAATAAAGGCGGTGCGTCATATTGTAGAATCTCTTGGATTAAAGAATGTAAAGTGTGAGCACGCTCGGGCCGAAGAAATTCCACACCGCTTTCAGTTTGTAGTTAGCAGGGCAGTTGCGGCATTCCCAAAATTCACATCTTGGTTTCATGCAGACCCATTAATTACGGATGAACGTCCTGAGTCTGGCGGATTATACTACATCAAAGGAGGCGAGTTTGAGAATGAAATAATGAGCCTTGGCCTCAAATTTAAAACCTGGCAAATCTCAGACTGGTTCCAAGAAGAGTTTTTTGAAACCAAGAAAGTCGTGTGGGTCAGACTTAGTTGAGGATTGTATAAGTCAACTCCTTCAAAAGATCAAGAGGTCTAGCGGTAGCAGATTCAACTCCCTTGGCACGCGCATCAAATTCTCTCAGTGATCGTATTATTTGAGCCGTTTTTAGTGGCGTAAAGTTTTGGCCATGCCTCATAACCTTTCGTGCCACAAAAGGACTTCGAACTCCGGGAAGAGATTGAACTGAACTCATGTCCTTTTGCTTCAATCCATGGTACATCATCAACCGACTGAAGTGATTGAAAACCGCTGATAGTACAAGAACCATTGGATTGTTCTTCTCGTTTTTCCCGAGAAAATAGGCAATTTGAAAGCTTCTGAAGCTGTCTTTGTCTGCCAATGCATCTACATAGTCAAAGGCGCTAAACTCCCTGCTCATCCCAATGTGCTGTCGAACATCATCCTGAGTTATTTCTTTAGATAGAGGAACAGAAATGGTTAGTTTCTCAAGCTCCATCTCTATCTTCTCTAGGTCATTTCCTAAATACTCCGCCATTAAAAATGAAGCCGCCGGGTTGATGCGGTATTTGATGATCCTGGCGAACTGGGTAATGACATCAGGCAAGTCGCTGTCGTAGTGCTTACTTGATTCAAAGGCGATGCCATTTTTCTGGACTGCTTTCACCCATTTCAGGCGAGCATCCACTTTTTTGTATTTAAAATCGACAACGAATAGGGTAGATGCAACCGGATTTTGAAAATAGGTTTCCAGATCTGACCACTTGCCAGAATAGTCTTGAGCTTCCCGAATGATCACAACTTGCCGTTGAGCCATCATCGGGAAACGGCGTAGAGTTTCAAGAAGATTATCCTTATTCAAATCTCGACCGTAGAATATATTGAGGTTGAAGTCGCGCTCGTGCTCTTCTATTGCATGAGTCTCAATGAACTTGCTGATCTTGTCGATGTAGTATGGTTCCTCCCCATAGAGCAGATAGACCGATGAGAACTCGCCGTCTCTCATTTGGTTCATGATCTGGTTATACTGCTTTACATTCGCCATTCCGTGGGAGCATTAAGGATAGATCAAAGAAAATACCCTCCGTTGAATCTACCTCAATTTGAGGTCAAAGTTAGAAGCAATGATGAGCAGATTGAAATCTTTGATTCAATTCGGAAGAAATATTTGATTCTGACTCCTGAGGAGTGGGTGCGACAACATTTTGTTCAATTCTTGACGAATCACCTTCACGTTCCTCCCAGCCTGATCCAATTGGAATACACCATTGAATATCAACGAAGAATAAAGCGTCCAGATATTGGTATTATCAACCCTGGTGGAAGTGTGGACATGATAGTTGAGTGTAAAAAGCCAGATGTTGAACTGAGTGGAGAAACCATTCACCAAATTGCCACTTATGCAACGATTCAAAACCCCCGTTTTATAGTTGTAACGAATGGTATCCAACATCTAGCCGCTGAGTATCGTCCTGAAAAGAAGAACTTTGTCTTTCTAGACACGTTTCCTCAATACAACGAATGGCACTAAGGAACTACTTCATGTTAATCATGTTTGGCTTAGCCATGCGGGTAACCGCACAGGAAAGCAAGATTCCGTTGTTGCACGCCTTGGAACTGAGTAAAGCAGATTCGACGGAGCTTGTCCATGCTTTTCTCAAAGGAAATACCGATGAGATTGCTCGATTTGTACAGAGCAATGGAGGCGTTTATAAATACGACTACAAGCAATATTGTGCCGTAGCGATGCCGGTCTCGGTGTTTTCAATGATCGAGAGTGCAGAGTTCATTACTGCGGTCCATTTTGAGTTAGGTGAGGGTCAACCTCTTCTCAATACATCCCTAAGTACGACTCAAGTCAATAGTGTTCATGATGGCCTCGGTGGGTTACCTGATTCGTATACTGGCAGCGGAGTGATTGTGGGAGTAATTGATGCCGGTATTGAATTACAACATCCTGACTTTAAACGAGAAGATGGAAACACGAGAATAATTGAAATCTGGGATCAAACAATGGCGTACGACAGCAACCGAACACCGTCGTATGGATATGGTCAGCTTTGGGATAGCGCTGACATCAATAGTGGACAATGCCCTCACGAGGACCAAGGGATATTCTATGGCCATGGAACCAACACTGCAGGCATCGCTGCTGGAAATGGAGCAAGCGTTGAGGATTTCACGGGTGTGGCTCCTGAGTCTGAACTGATCATCGTGTCTTCTGATTTTGCTGCAATCGGCTGGACAAGCACCATTGCTGATGCGGTAGACTACATATTCGAGAAAGCGGAAGAGTTGGGAAAACCTTGCGTGATAAATGCATCATTAGGAACTTATATTGGAACACATGATGCGACGGATGTTCCAACACAGTTTATTGAATCAAAAATTGACGCGGTTTCTGGAAGATTAATGGTTTGTGCAGCAGGGAATGCTGGTTCTGAGGATCCATTCCACCTCGGATACGAAGCACAGGGTGATACTCACTTTACTTGGTTAGAGCTTCCGCAAAATGCGAACCCTGGATACAGCTTCGGATTCGAATTGTTTGGCGACAGCAACGAGTTTGAGAGAGTTCAATTCTCGATTGGCGCCGATCGAGTAAGCCCGTTCTATAGTTTCAGAGGAGAAACAATGTTTGACTCTGTTTTGAATCGAATGAATTTCGTCTATACCGATTCATTAATCAGTCCATCGGGTAACTTTTTATGTGAGGTCAAAACATATGCTTACATCGTGAATGACGTATATCGACTCCAAATTCTCTTGGATAACATTGACTCAACTGAATTCAACTATCGTTTGACAATTGCTGGATTTGGAGGATTTGATACTTGGGCAGCCCAGTGGTTAGGATATGGAGATATGGTTAGTCAGGGACTGCCTTCGACCACAGAGTACCAAGCGATTGAGGATTACAAGCTTCCGGATTTGAACCAAAGTATTGTCAGCGCATGGGCTTGCTCAGACAAGGTCATTACAGTCGGCAATGCAATAAATAGAAACCAGTACACAGACGTGGATCAAGAAACAGTCATTCTTAGTGGACAAGTACAAGGTGCTATTTCGTTGACAAGCAGCAGATGCCCATCTAGAAATGGATTGACCAAACCAGAAACCGTTGCACCAGGAGATAATACGTTGACCGCTGGGGCATATTTTCAGTTGAATGCGCTGCTTGCGAATCCATCTACCCGGCATCGTGTAGCATTCGGAGGATTGCACAATCGCTCTGGTGGAACTTCGAGTGCCTCTCCCGTAGTCGCAGGAATAGGAGCCCTCTTTCTTGAAAAATGTCCTCAAGGAAATTGGGATGATTTTAAAGAAGCAATTCAGGAGACGAGTTATGCAGATCAGTTCACAGGTGTGTTGCCAAACCATCAATGGGGAATGGGAAAAGTAGATGCACTGAACTTGATGAAGTTCACAACCCCTCGTCCAAACGTCGAAGCTCCGTCGAGTGATTTCTGCGCTGGGGATACATTGGCAATTGCCTTGGATAATTCATATCCATACGTTCTTTGGAACACTGGAGATACGGCCGCGAATCTTCAGATTAACATGTCTGGATTGTATTCCGCATCAGTAACCGATGAACGAGGTTGTGAAGGCTTCTCAGATACAATGTCGGTATTCGAGCGGCCCATCCCAGATAAACCCGTGATTTCCTCCACTTTAGAGAGTCCAGTATGTTCTGGTGAGACCGCGGAGTTAAGCCTTGATAAAGAGTTTGGAGCCTATGAATGGTCAAGCGGTGAATTCACAAACGTGATTCTAGTGAACCAAGCGGGCTACTACTTCTGCGTGGTTAAAAACGCATTCGGATGCAGCAATGTCTCGGATACTTTGATGATCGACTTTCATGCTGCATCTCCAGAACCTGTGCTTCAATTGCAAGAGGATGGGATGCTCTTTGCTCAACTGGACTCAGGGTTAGCTTCTACATTTTATTGGTTCAAAGATGACCAGGAGATTGGTGAAACTGTAGAGCCCCACTGGGATGCGGTTGAAACTGGAATCTACCAAGTTGAATATGCTGATTCAAATGAATGCGTGATAAAATCAAACGAATTGCTGGTTTACGCCTTGGGAGTTCAATACACTGAAAATGCTGATTTTAATATCTGGCCGAATCCATTTTCTGATGAATTACATTTAGTGGCTGAACGAGATATACACTCTTGGCGTCTTACAAATAGTCTCGGCCAACTATTGGTCTCAGATGATGTCTTGACTAGACAAGTTAAGATCAACGTTGAATCATTGGTTGCAGGAGTGTATACGATGGAAATGAAGGTTGAAGGACAGATAGCTAGGGAGAAGTTGATTAAATGGTAAGAAGGGCAATTACATTAGTGGTGATGGGGTTGATTTGTAATCTATCCTTTTCTCAAGGCGTGAAATACATGCCGAACTCTGTCATTCTGAAAGTTAAGCCAGAGTTTAGAGGACAAGTATCTCTTGAAGCATCTTCGCGCCCTGAACTCAAACTTTATCTAGAAAAGATTCAGACAGATGAGTTAAGTAGGAAATTCCCAAATCACAACGCTCAGCCGGTCAATACTCGATCGCCTGAAAAAGACAAAAAGGTCGACTTATCCTTAATCTACAACCTTCACTATGATGAAGAAGTAGAAATCGCCAAGGTCATTTCCAGGTTGAAGTCATTTGAAGTATTCGAATACGTCGAGCCTTGGATCATTCCGGAAGTCTCATTATTTCCTTCGGATGAATTTGCCGATAGCATGTGGCACCTTCCAGTCATTAAAGCCTTTGACGCTTGGGATATTGATACTGGCGGATCGAACATCACGATTGCCATTGTAGATACCGGGGTTGACTATGCACACCCTGATTTAGGAGAGAATATTTGGTATAATATTCACGAAGTAGGAGGAGATGGTGAAGACAATGATTCAAATGATTTCACGGATGACTTTGTAGGCTGGAATTTCTACAACAATAACAGTGATCCAATGGAGACTGGCTTCAGCCATGGGACTCATGTGGCTGGCAGTGCAGGTGCAGTGCCTAACATGATCGGAGTTATAGGGACGGGTTACAACTGCAAAATAATGTGCATTAAGTCAGGTGATAAGCTCGAACTGCCCTATGGTTACGAGGGAATTATTTATGCCGCTGATATGGGGGCTAATGTGATCAACTTGTCATGGGGAAGCAATGCATATACAGAGTATGGGCATGAAGTTGTTCGCTATGCCTACAACAAAGGGGCTGTCATGACAGGAGGAGCAGGCAATGACAATCGTCAGAATGCATTCTATCCGGCCTCATTTCCAGAAGTGATCAGTGTCGGGTCAACTGAAATTGGGGGTGGGAAATCGGACTTTTCGAACTATGGATACCTCATTGACCTCATGGCTCCCGGAACGGCAATTCTCAGTCTAAAGAATTCGACAGCGGATGTTTATGGTTTTGACAATGGAACGTCTATGTCAGCGCCTATTGTAGCCGGAGCGGCTGCATTAGTGATGCACAAGTATCCTAGTCTGACACCAGCACAGGTAATTGCCCAATTGAAAGAGACAGCGGATAAATCCATTTATCAGAATGATTCGAATCTTGAATTCGTTGGAAAAATGGGAGCAGGGCTTCTGGACATGGAACGTGCTCTCGATACAATTTCAACTCCATCAGTTGCGATTGAGTTTATCCAGGTCACGGATCACGATGATGATATTTTTAATCCAGGTGAATTGGTCGATGTGGGAATCGAACTGGTCAATTACCTTAATCCTACTGGGAATGTTACAGTGAAACTCGTTTCACTCGTGGAGAATGTAACGGTGATCGAAGGGGAGTGGAATGCTGGGAGTATTGCAACCTTGGGTCGAATAAACAACATCAGTTCTCCGTTCAAGGTTTATGTTGACAGCCTTAAGAAGTACAATCAAGATGCAACGGTCCGATTTGATATTTCAGATGGCACCTATTCAACAAGTATTTACAAGCAATTTGTGATCAATCCTGATTATGTGAATGTGGCAGTGAACAGCGTCAAGACCTCCGTAACGAAGCACGGATTAGTTGGCTTCACAGATTTGTTCCATACCTACGGTTTGGGTTTTCAACTTGACACACACGGGAATTTGCTTTATGAAGCCGGATTGATGATTGGCCACGAAAACTTTGAACAAAAGCGAGTTGCGGATCGAGTTCGTTCTGATGAGTTGTTCGATCGGGATTTTTGGCCTATGGAGGTCATTCATCGAACCGTTCCTCAAGGAGAAGAAGCTTATCGTGCGGTAGGAAGGTTTTCTGATACTTCAGCAATTACCGATGAAATAGGTCTTGAAATTCGACAAAAGGTCGTGGCTTATCAGAAGGAAGGACATCGAAACTATGTCATCGTGGACTATACAATCCATAATGTTTCTGGAGATGATCTGAATGATGTTTATGCTGGGGTATTCGCAGATTGGGACATTAAGAACTATGATGAAAATAGAGCCGGCACTGCGTATGGAAAGCGTCTGGGCTATGTCTATCACACAGGAAACGAGGAATTGACTGGTGCGGTACAAGCACTCTCTGATATTCCATTCTACAGCTATATGATTGACAATACCTCCGACGGCGCGGGTGGTATTGTGCTTTATGATACCGATCGGTACAGTACAGCGGATAAATACCTTAGCCTGACATCAGAGAGGAGAAAGGCTGGAGAGAATGGATTGGGCAACGACGTATGTCAGGTTATTTCGGTGGGTCCAATGGACATTCCAAATGGCGATAGCGTCAATGTCGCTTTCGCTTACCATGCAGCGACGAATATTGAAGACGTCTTAGCAAGTGCTGACTCTGCATATCAACAATTCTATTCTTTCCTTCCCGGAGAAAACATTTTCGCACCATTTCAACTTCGATCGGTTAGACCAAATCCTGCGATCGATTATTTGACATTGGAGTTTGATCTCAAAGAGAAATCGGCGATGGATTTCTATTTAATCGACATTAGTGGCGCCCCTGTGAGCTTTTTAGAAGAGACCACACTGTTTCCTGGCTTCAATGAAATCACCATTGATTTACCGCCAGTTTCAAGCGGGCTCTACTTTGTAAGAATTGAATCGGATGATTTCTACAGAACAATTCCACTTGAAATCATCCGCTGATCTTCGTATCAGAATTCAGCTATTTTTGGCACTTCGTAATTAAATATGGCATTCGAAAACATACTTTCAGTTTCAGGTAAGCCCGGCTTGTATAAGTTGGTAGGGCAGATGAAGAATGGGATCATCGTAGAATCCCTTGATGATGGAAAGAGATTTCCCGTTTATGGTTCAGCTAAGGTTAGTGCTTTAGAAGAGATCAGCATTTACACGGAGGACGAAGAAGTTCCTTTAAGAGAAGTATTTCTCAAGATGCATGGTATTACAAACGGGAAAGAAGCTCTTAGTCACAAAGAAGACAAGGATAAGGTAAAGGAGTTTTTTAGTCAGGTACTTCCAGACTATGATCCCGACAGAGTTTATGTGAGCGATATGATCAAGGTGGTCAAGTGGTTTAACAGCTTAATGACCAATGATTCGTTCGATCCTGAAGATCTAAAGGAAAAGGCGGAAGATTCTGATTCATCCGATGAAGGAAAATCTTCAGATTCCAAGGTTGCCAAGAGCACAGCTCCGAAGGTTCCTAAAATGACTGCAAACAAAAGCGCGAGAGGTTCTGCTTCAAGTGCTAAAGGCGCTAGCCGTAAGTCAGGAGGATCACAACGAGGAGGCTAAAACCTCAATCAAGCGTAAATCTTACTTCTTTTCTAGACTTGGTGGCAATTTCAGTCCGGGTGCCATCCTCACTATTGTAGTGGATCAGGTTCTGTTGAGAATCAAACACATTCATGAGCATGCGATTCATTATGAAGAGGATCGATGGATCGTCGTTGAGTGGAACGTCACCATAAATCCAACAGACGTCATCTTCAAATTCATGACCAAGCCAGTCAACCTTCAAGTCCTTGGCGGCATGCGAAATTCGAAAGGTTGATTGTAGATAGGCGCTAATGCGTTTGAAGTCATCGAATGACGCCTGATCAACATTCAAGAAAACTTGGTCCCCATGGAAATCGTTTAGAGCTGTTTCTACATCATCACTAAATACGCGAATGCTGATTTGGAGCGTGTCGTCTTCAATCGTCAACTCGGTAATTGAAACAAAAAATGGATGTGGCGGTTGGGTTGCAGTTGCTTGCAAAGACCAGACGAGGGTGATTATGGAGAGAAATAGTCTCATTTCAGTGCTTCATTGTAAAATTTAACCAGCTTTAGCGATTCCTCTTGCCAGTTACAGGCATCTCTGGCAGAAGAGCAATTATTCTTGAGTCTCGTCAATTCACCTTCGTTTTGGAGAAGGTGTTTTATTGCCTCGCTGATTGTATCAGCCGTGAGGTCGTCAACGAGATGTGCAACTTCATGTTCCCGATTGAAGGATTCGTATTCTGGAAAACCCATCGCGATTTGAGGAATATCAGCATGAAAGTAGTCGAAGAATCTGTTCGCCATAGAGTGCAAGTGATGCATTCCTGTTTTGGAAAAGAGGGTTAATCCGAATCGAGCTTGGGGTGTAATTAGTCTCAATTGTTCCGGTGAGATACTTCCATGAAGCTTCACTTTATCTGAAAGATTATTAGAATCAATTATGCCTTCAAGCTTCTCCCTTATTGGTCCGTCTCCATAGATTCTTAATTGGATAGAATCAATTTCTCTCATCGCTAAAATTGATTCTTCTAATCCACGACCAATATTCAGCGCTCCCTGATAAATGATGAATGGACTCGGTGGTTTCGAATACTGAATTTCTCGTTTCAACGGAACGTTTCGAATTACCTCGAAATTGCCATCGTAAGCGGTTTTAAAAAGACCAGCATATCCTGAGCTGATCGTGTAGCAATGTTTTAGTTTAGGGACGATGGCTCGTTCTATGATTGACCATATTTTGTGCACAAAAGGCCTTGTTATAACTTCCTCTAATTCAGTGAAATATTCATGCGAATCATAAATGATAACTTTAGATGATAGTTTGCTTACAATATAGGCAGGAAGAAGGGTGTCTAAATCGATTGCGCAGAGAGCGTCACTCTTCCTGAAAAGCAAGGACCAAAAGAGTTTAAAGTTGTACTCGATATAGAACAATTTGCCGCGATCAAAGAGGCACGGAATCCTAATCTGCTCGTAGGATTTTTGATTTAGTTCTTTGGATGATGAACGAAGTCGTCCAACCAAAACACACTCATATCCGGCATCGTTAAGCGCGATGCAAATTCTCTCCATTCGTTGATCAAATGAGAGATCATTGGTTACAGTGAAGATTATTTTCTTCTTCAATTATTCCGGAATTCTTCCGAGTTCAATGTCGATCTTCTCGAAAGGTGAATTCATTGAAACGTACTCGGGAATGAGTTGTTTCATTAGCCGAACCGTTTTCTCGTTATCCTGGAAGTCATAAAGCTCAATCAGTGTGTCAACTTGCCCCTGAATTTCTACCCACTCATATTCTCTCACGGAGGCCACCATAATTCTCGGGTGATGCGTGGGCACAGAATTCTCCTTGTTGGCTAGAAGTTCTTCGTACAGTTTTTCGCCAGGTCTCAATCCCGTGAAGATTATTTGCATATCCTTTCCGAGCTCGAGGCCTGATAATTTGACCATCTGTTTGGCGAGGTCAGCGATTTTGACTGATTCACCCATGTCAAATATGAAGATCTCACCGCCTTCGCCCATTGCGGCTGCTTCAAGCACCAGCTGACAAGCTTCAGGAATTGTCATAAAAAAGCGAGTTACTTCAGGATCAGTGACCGTGATTGGACCACCTTCGTCGATCTGTTTCTTAAATAGAGGGATGACGCTACCGTTACTTCCTAGAACATTCCCAAATCGGGTAGTGACGAATCTTGTTTTTCCGTTTCCATTCGCAGTTTGTGCATAGATCTCAGCAATCCGTTTGCTGGCGCCCATTACGTTGGTAGGATTCACCGCTTTGTCTGTTGAAATCAAAACAAATTTCTCAACCTCGTATTCGATTGAAACGTCCACCAGGTTTTTAGTCCCCATCACATTGGTCCGAATGGCTTCTGTTGGATTCTCTTCCATCAAGGGGACGTGTTTATATGCCGCTGCGTGAAAGACCATTTGAGGTTTAAAAGCTTCAAACGTTTTGGCTAGACGCTCTTTATTCCGAATACTCCCAATGACTATCTCATAGTCGATGTTGGCAAAACGATTCTTCAGTTCAGTTTCGAGTTCGTACAATCCACTTTCAGCCTGATCAAGTAAAATGAGCTTGCCTTTTGCAAACCGTGCAATTTGAAATACCAATCCTGCGCCGATTGATCCAGCAGCTCCAGTGATTAGGATGTTGCTCGTTTTTAATTCTTTGATAATTGCCTTTTCATTGAGCTTGATACTAGCGCGTCCGAGCAAATCTTCAATGTTCACATTCCGAATCTGATTTGCACTAAGTTCCCCGTTAATCCAGCGTTGTACTGGTGGAACTGTTGAGACTGTCACATTGTGGGGAAGGCAGATTTTGATGATTTCCGCTTTCTTTTTAGGATCGAGGTTGAGTACAGAGATAATCACCCGGTCCACTTGTTTCTTTTCTAGAAGTGAGCCCAGCTTCTCAAGAGAAACAATGGCAATACCTTCAATTTTTCTCCGAATCTTTTTCGGGTTCTCATCAATAAATGCCGCAATGCGATACTTGCGTTCACTTTCTCGATCAAATGTGCGTTTCGTAATAATACCTGCTTCTCCAGCTCCGAAGATCACCACGGTCTCCTTGATTGAATCAGAACTCTTGTATTCAAAGTAGATCACTTTCACCAGAAGTCTATAACCAATCATGAGGAACGACAGAATGAAAAAATCGATCATAATGACCGAAATAGGCAACAAGAACGGGTTGTCTGTGTATTCACGCCAAACCAGGTTAGCGAATGGATAGATGAGCGAACCAACGAGAACAATTCGAAGTATTCTCTGTACGTCTTGAGAACTGGTATAGCGTACGTATCCGCTGGCCGAACGGAGTACTATAAATGTCAGGGCTCGAACGCTACCAATCAATGCCACTCGCCACCAGAGATATTCGATTTCCGTTTCTGGAATATCAAAGTTAAATCGAAGGTTAAATGCGATGTAGACGCTAATTATAGAGAAGGCGACATCGATCAAAAAGATCATCCATCTCGGAGTACTGATATTGTTTACCAGGAACATTTGGCGCAAAAATAGGGGATCATTGGGCAGATTAGTCTCTGAACTTGTCTAAGTCCCGCCGGTCCTTCTTTGTAGGGCGTCCTATAATCCCAGCAAGCCTATTTTGAGAATTGAAACGTTGAACTTCTTCGATCATCGATAGATCTTCATCACTCGTTGTTTCGACTAAGTAGTCTGGGACAAGCTTCGCCCCAACTCTGTTCTTTGGAAAACCTTTGACCTTGTATGATCTCCAAACGGGAGTGTTCTTGACAGAGAACTCATCACCAACCTTTAGATGTTTGCTTGATTTAACTTCCTCATCAGACACGCGCACCTTTCCTCCTTCCACTTCTGTACTGGAAAGGGACCTTGATTTGAATAACCGAACACACCACAGGTACTTGTCAACGCGCATGGTTCAAAGTTAAGTTCCTTTCATAATAATCAAACAACCTCCCATTTCATCTGCGCCCTATTACCAGCGCGGATTTGTGGTAAATTCGCCGTCTGATAAATGAGTCGACTCAGTTCTATATTCCTCACACTAATTAGTTGTTTGACTGTACAGTTGGGCGTTGCCCAATTTACGATAGGTGGCAGCGCTTCAAATCTGGGCGGAGGCTGTTTCCGACTCACATCGGCCGTGAACAGTCAGGCGGGTTATGTCTATAAAACGGCAGGACTCAATCTCAATGAAGCTTTCGACTACCGGTTTTCGGTATATCTAGGAACCAGCAACGCCGGAGCGGATGGAATCATGTTTGTTCTTAGAGGCGCTTTAGGCACTCCATACATTGGTACTGGCGGTGGCGGTCTTGGATTTAACGGAACAGGTTTTAGTACCAACGCCCTTGGTGTGGAAGTTGACACTTGGTACAATGGAAATTACGGGGATATCGCAGCGGATCACATCGGAATCGAGACGGCCACTCCCAATCACAACTTAGCTGGGCCCATTCAAGCTTCAACGAGTAGTGCTAATGTGGAAGATGGCAATTGGCATACTCTGAATATTCGTTGGGACCCGATTCAAAAAGAACTCGATGTTTATCTCGACTGTGATTACAGATTGCAATACGCTGGAGATTTGATTGATAGTGTCTTTAATGGAGATACCATCGTTCACTGGGGATTTCTTGGAACCACTGGAGGCGCAAATAACCTGCAGCAATTTTGCTTTACAGTTCCGATTGACAGCTTTGTGACTTCCTTGATCGGAGGAACCATCTGTGCAGGAGATTCTATCCAACTTCAAGCAGGGGACAGTGCGGTTTCATACAACTGGACACCGACGGGATCCTTGAGCACGAACGGAATTCCGAATCCTTGGGCTTCGCCGGTTACCAGTACGATGTACTATGTAGAACAAACCTATCAATGCGATACGCTCACCGACTCAGCCCTGATTACTGTATTAAATCCTGACTTCACCGTGTCCGGAGCGGTCTCCGATGCCCTTTGTAATGGAGATTGCAATGGGGAGATAGATTTGACCGTTCAGTTAGGCAGTGGGCAGTTCTTGTTCGAATGGAGCAATGGTGATACCATTCCTGATATTACTGGATTGTGTGTTGGAAACTATACGGTGACGGTTCAGGACGTTGATACTGGATCAGCGTATTACCTATGTCGCGTTATTGAACAATTCACGGTCGGAGAACCAAGCATTCTTACATCCACTGTGGTTAACCCAAGCAAGACATCTTGTCCAGACGGATTGACTTGTGATGCGAATGCCACGGCCGTCGCGAACGGAGGAACTGTTTCATATTCCTACTTGTGGACAAGTGGGGAAACCGGGAATCCAGCAAGCAATTTGTGCGCAGATACTAACTGGGTGACCATCACAGATGCGAACGGATGCACATCCGAGTCGTTTGTTTTTATTGATGTCCCTGATTCAATTCGGACCACCGGATTTGGAGACACGTTGATTTGCATTACAAACCCAGCTGTCATTATAGCTGGATCTCAAGGCGGAACACCGCCTTTTTACTATGTCTGGAGAAAGAACGCATTGAATGGTCCTACCGTAGCTTCAACTTCTGCGGTTACTGTTTATCCAGACTTGACAACCACCTACTATGTGTCATCAACTGACTCGAATGGTTGTGCGGGTGATACCTCTAAAGTTGTTGTGAAGGTTAGGCCTCCTTTAGGGGTCACGCTACCAGAATTGGATACGATTTGTCCCTATGATAGCATAGACATTTTGGTTGAGGGAACCGGAGGAGATAGTATCTACACGTATACGTGGAGTTCGGGAGAATTTGGTTCAGCAATTAATGTTGGACCAGACGAACCATCATGGTTTGTGGTTACGGTCAGCGATGCATGTGGAACACCTACTCATTTGGATAGCGTTTACGTTCAGGTAGGCGGCTATAGTCCGATTGCAACCCAAATTAGAGTTGAAGACGATACACTGTGCGCAGGAGATCGAACCCACATCATTGCTTCTGGAAGGGGTGGATATCACGGACCTGAAGAATATGTGTTCAATTGGGCTCATGTTTCGGACAAGAACCCTATCCAGTTTGTGTCCCCGAATAAGACAACGGAATATGTTGTTACGATCAGTGATTTATGCCTTTCTGAACCTGGTACCGCTAGGATAACAGTTTACGTGGGCAAACCAGAAGTGCCAGAGATGCTTTTTGAACCAAGTGTGGCCTGTGCGGAAACTGATGTCACGATTTCAATTCCACCTTTAAAAACTGGCCATGTCTACAACTGGGACCTTGGTGATGGGAATACTTTAATGGGTTATGAAATTGATTCTGTGATACATCGATATAGCACAAGTGGTTGTTATGACGTGACGTTGGCAACGATCACAGATTTTGGGTGTTTAGGGCAACGGAAAAATAAGTGTGCAATTCAAATCCTAGATCAACCAACCGCTGATTTTGGCACCGATCCTACAAATCCATCTAACGTAAACAGCATCCTCTTGATTCGCGATGAATCAATTGGTGCAGAAACTCTGACCTGGTACATTGAAGAGGATACGATTATCGACGTTGAGTTATTCAGCCGAGAATTCAATGAATATCCTGGATCCGAAGATGTCAAACTCGTTGTAGTATCCCCAGAAGGATGTGTGGATAGCATAACACGGACCTTGGTTTGGCAAAATGAGACGCTAATCTACTACCCTTCAGCTTTCTCACCAGACCAGGATGGGATCAACGATGAATTTAGAATAATAGGGGAGGCCATATCAGACGAAAACTTTGATCTCACCATTTTCAATAGATGGGGCCAACAAGTATTCAGAACCGTTAGAAGACAACGGGGCTGGGATGGGAGGTCAGTTGATGGGACTTGGGCTACGCTAGGATCGTACCCATTTGTTCTGAGATACATGGATCATATTGGCGAAGTTCGAACCATCCGTGGTGATGTCATCATTACACAAAGCGGCAATAAGACTCCTCTTCGTTAATTAGACCACACCAGATGTACCCGGAAGCTTCTCATTTGGATTTTTCACCAAAGCATTGGCTACCACTCCAACGATTACGAGTCCAATACCGACTAAGCTGAACCACGGTAGAAGTTCACCGAAGAACAAAAAACCAATTCCCAGTGCGTAGAGCACACCCGTGTACTTAAACGGCATGATTCGAGAACTATGATCAGCATGGAGCGCTTTGGTCATGTACACCTGTGCGATCTGCGTGAATATACCCAGTGCTAGGAGCAAGAACCATTCAATGCCAGTCGGCGTGACCCAACCAGCCGTTAGACATGCAATGCCCATTACGGGGGTCGCAATCAACGGGAAGTAAAGAACCACGGTGATCGGATGATCTGTAGTCCGACATTTCATAATGGCATTGTAGGCGATTCCTGAAATAAGCGCTGAAATAATGCCAATTCCTAAATAAAGCATCGATACCCTTTCGTCAAAACCCTTGATAAAAAGTACGCCCAAAAAGGCCACCCCGAATAATGCCCATTGTATTGGCTTCACCTTCTCTCTATGAAGTTGAGTGGCTAACAAGACAGTGAAAATGGGGGAGATGTATTGGATGGTCGTCGCACTTGCCAACGGCATCTCTTTAATGGTGACAAAGAATAAGAAAAGGGCCGTCATTCCTGCAACTCCTCTGATTAAAAGCCATTTATGATTGTGTCCAAGAAATGGGATGCCGAGGCGGCGTATCCAAATTGTGCAAATGGTTAAGGAGATTACAGATCTAAAGAAAACGATTTCGTGAGTTGGGATATCAATCAGATACTTCACACAAAAGTTGACTACAGCATACGCGAGCGATGATAATAGAATGAAGGTTATGCCCCTGAACTGCAAGGATCAAAGCTAGGGATTATCAGATGCAATTGTCGATACTTGTGTTCACGTATGGATGACCCTCAAAAAGCGATTGTAAGACCAACTTCCAGCCTTGAAAATCTAATTCAAGCAGTGTTTCCTATCATGGAGAAGATCATGCCATCCGTTGCTAGGAATTTCGCAGTTACCCTTTTTATCAGGCCTTTTCGATTTCCCTATAAACCCGAAGAAGAGCAATTCATGGAGACTTGTGAGCGATTTAAGTTCACGATTGGCGGAGTAGAACATCACGGGTTTAAAAAAGGTTCTGGGCCAGCAGTACTTTGTGTTCATGGATGGAGTGGGAGATCAACACAATTCAGATTTATGGCCCCGAAGCTGATTGAGGCAGGATACACCTTTGTGACATTTGACGCGCTCGCTCATGGAAGGACAGAAGGCAAGAAGGCCACACTTTTCGATTTTGCTCAAGCTATAAAGCACCTGCTGTCAGCACATAATGATGTGCGTGCAGTCATCGGCCATTCTTTGGGAGCAGCGAGCGTTTCCTATGCCATTTCAGAGGGGGCTCATGTTCCCGCATTTATTGCGATGGGTGCTCCGGTGGTTGGAGAAGATATTTTGAATGAATTTTGTAATCGACTAAACGGGTCTCCGAAGATCAAAGATGCGATTAGAGCCCGCTCGAGAGAGGAGTTTGGTATTATGTTCGACGAGGTAGTTATGGAGAAAACCTTTTCGAAGGTTACATGTCCAGTTTTAGGCATTCATGGTAAATTGGATGTGGATGCACCACCTCATGGCTTGGATGTGCTCAAACAAATTCGGCCGGACATGGACACTTTGCTACTACCCAATATGGGGCATCGCAGAATTCTGAAAGAAGATCCAGCATTAGCTCTCGTCGTAAATTGGCTCAGGGACTTAAAGTAGGTCTAACACATTCTCGGGAGGTCTTCCAAGAACTGCTTTCCCATTTTCTACCACAATTGGACGCTGGATTAGTTTAGGATTCTGGATCATCGCATCAATCCACTCGGCGTCTGAGAGCTCTTTTCCTTTGTATTCAGTTTTGAAAATATCTTCCCCCTTTCTAATGAGATCTTGAGCAGAAATACCTAAGAGATCGATGATGGCTCTCAATTCGTCAGCCGAAGGCGGCGATTTTAAGTACTCGACGATTTCGGGAGCTTTGCCATTGTCCAAAATTAGAGTGAGGGTTTCCCTGCTTTTGCGGCAGCGAGGGTTATGATAAATCTTCATGAAGTAAAGCTATGGACTATCGGAGAACGATGACAGTTCCATGCTTGACATTCTGGAATTCTTGTCCTTTTTTGATCGCTTTGTACTCGACCATCCAGCCATATGCACCAGCTGGTACAGCTTCGTTGAGGTAAGTGCCATCCCAAGATTCGTTTGAGACTTCACTTTTGTAAATGATCTCGCCCCATCGATTATAAATGGTGAATTTAAAATCCTCGAATTCACAATCGACTTTCGGCCCAAAAGTCTTGTTTACTCCTTCTGGTGTAGGACGGAAAGCTGTTGGAAAATGAATGAAGCATTCACAGTCCTCGATGAAGATTGTGTCGTTGACAATTCCGCATGCGTGCCATCCTTCAACACTGTAGTATCCAAAATCTGTCACTTGATGTGTTGGTCCAATGTTGCCATCAAACCATCGGTAATGCATTATGCCAGGTGTGGATGCATCGAGTTCAATCTGCTCACCGAGACAGATGTACTCCGGACCAGTAATTTCGAATGTTGGCACCACGAAATCAGTCACGAGAACATCGTATTCCGATGTACAAACACTATCATTCACAAGCAATACATATGTCCCTGGTTCTGTCGTTTCGAATCGCTTTCCTTCTATTCCATTAGACCATTTGTATGAGTACTCATCGCTGCCTTTTGCGGTAACCTTGGCGGTTTTTCCTTCGCAAAGGAGAGTGTCATCAATTACCTGAACCGTTGGCGGTTCTTCGAGCGTTATGTAAATACTATCAGTCGTGCTGCATACCTCATTAACCGCTTTAGCCCAGATAGTCTGATCACGATCAATATAAGTGGTGTGTTTCGCTGAAATGGAACCATTATACCACTTGAAGTTGACGCTTGAAATATTGGATATTGCCTCGAAAGTCAACTCAGAAGGACCGCAGGTGATTGTGTCATTTCCAATACTGATTTCTGGATAGTCGAAGAAGAGTGCAGATGTTTGGTCACTCTCAAAACAGAATCCGTCCGTAACAGTAAGAAAATATGTTCCATTGGAACCAACTTGTAAAATTTTTGATGTGGATCCAGTATTCCAGTTGTAGGAGAGGTTGACGTTCGTATTTGGGATAATGCTGATGATGTCTCCTTCACAAGCCATGTAGAATTCCGGTAAATCAAGATTCATTGGAACGAACTGGTCAACATAGATCGTATCTCTCATTGCACATATCCCGTTGGAAGCCTGTGCCCAATAACCGCCCTGGCTGCCGCTATGAACCATCTGGGTTTGTTTGATTGATCCATTATTCCAGAAGAAAGTATGTGTTGCTGGATCAAGATTGATAGTTAAAGCTACCGTGTCTCCTTCACAGTAACTCGTGTCCACGCCGAGATTAAAATCTGGATCAGTGTGGAATGTGATTTCCACAGAATCTTCAGCAACGCATCCGTTTCCAGATGCTGTGACTGTATAGGTTCCTGACAGCGTCACCGAAATGGTAGGAGTTGATTGTCCAGTTGACCAAGAATATGAACTAGCGTTTTGCGTGAAGGACGCGACCGGAGTAATACTCGAGTCGGGATCGTAACATACATCTTCATCAAGACCAAGATCGATTGTAACTTCTGGAAAAACGCTCACTTGCATTGTGTCTGCGCGCGTACAAAATTGATTTGTCACTGCCACCCAAACCACGGCGGAATCTGAAACACTGATCGTCGGTTGAATGCTTCCGGTACTCCATAAATATGACACAGTTCCCCCGAGGCCCGTAGTCACCGTAATGCTATCATAAGAGCAAATTGACGTGTCGTTTCCGAGAGAAAGAGATGGGAATGGATAGAATTCCACGAGAAAGGTATCAACTGCTTCACAGCCATATTGTTCGATTGTCAAATGGTGGTAACCTGAGTCTGCCGTAATCAAAGCAGAATCAGTACTGCCATCCGACCACGCGAAAGTATACTGGGGTAGATTAATTACCCGGATCACGGTGTCACCATCACATACAGTTGTGTCGTCTCCAACGAAATTTGATGGAAAAGTGACGATGTTCACATCCCATGAGAAGGTATCTCCTGTAGAATCGCCAATGCAGTAATAAGTAGAGTTAACTGTTGGCCAGACAACTATCGTATCCAATGTCGAGATTACATTATTTGGTTGGCTGCTTTCAACCCAAAAAAAGCTCTCTTCGAGGTAAGCGTAAATTATCGCAGAATCACCCTCGCAAATATTTGAGTCACCGCCGATTCCCATATACTCTTCAACCCAAACGTCGTCATAGTACATATATGCACCGCTAATTGACGCGCTGGTATTGTACAAAATGCCGGCGGGTAAAGCATTGAAAGACCCAATTGTGATATAAGTTTCACCTCCCGACGCGGTAATAGTGTCGGCATAAGTCGCCCAAGCATTGTTATTAGTTAGATAGTTACCACTCGCATTGTGCGAGGTTGGTGTCACTCCTAGCGCACCGTAATTTGGTGTCCCGGTCATTGTGGGGTGAGCCGAACTCAACCAAAATCCAAGATCATCGGTCGCGTAGCGCGCATTGTCTCCCAATCTATATTGAAATGAAACGATGTATTGCTGCCCTGCAACTAATGGCTGGGTGAGCGTGTCCATCACATATTCTCGGTATGCCGCGTAGGAACCAGTGTATCCAAGCATACAATATCCACCAACATAGGCGTCACCTTGGGCTGCTAATGAGCTACCGAAAATGTTGTTTGGGACGTCGTTCGCTGTAGATGTTGCACATGCATGAAAATAATCTGCAGAACCTATGTGACTAATTGGTTGACGCCACCAGCATTTTGTGATGTTGCTTAGACCATTCGGACATTGCCAATAATTTTCAAAACTCCCGTTGGTAACAAGGTTTTGCGCATTGAACGAAAGAGTCCAAAAGAGACCAAATACAACAAGTAGGATTCGCAGAGTGCTCTTCATGGTTAAAACAAGGGCTTAAAGTTACAACTATAAACGCAGATTGTAGGAGATGGCTGTCTCTAGAAGCTAGCCTTCTGGGAGTTTTAGAAATTCGGTTATAATGAAAGCTAAGAGCGCATATTTTTGCGTCAATGCAATTCACATTTTCTGTCTCTTCTCGGAGACTATCGATTGTTGTTCTCGTTATCGCTTTGCTTGTCATAGTTCAAGGGTCATGTACTCATGAACCATTCGAGCCAAAAACGGTAACTGTTCATATTCCACCACCAGACCAACCGGTGGATACGAACTCAGATAATACGCCACCAACTCAACCAGTTATAACCGGGTGCGATGAGGATAGTATATTTTTTCAACGAGATATTCAGCCACTATTTATTGCCAAGTGCGGGTCAACTGGAGGTTGTCATTCTGTTGATTCAGCGCAAGGCAACCTTGTTCTGAGCACATTTGATACAACTTTGAATTCAGGTGTTGTGATTCCATTTGATCCTTCAAATAGCCTACTCTATCAGAGAATAACCGCGCCCGACACCTCCAAAAGGATGCCTCCTCCAGGAGCGGATCAGCTGGACGCCAAGGACATGCAAAAAATCTTTCTGTGGATTCAAGACGGCGCAGTCGATTGCGATTCGACCAATGTCTCCTATGCCTCAACCGTTAGGCCATTGTTGGAGTTTTATAAGTGCCTCGATTGCCACAAAAGTGGCTCTGGGATTGCGGACTTATCAAATTATCAAGGGGTGAAGGCGCAAGCCGACAACGACACACTATACGGGGTGATAGCACACCTTCAAGGTTTCCCACAAATGCCCCAGGATACAGACAAAATGGATTTAGATCATATTTTACAAATAAAAGCTTGGATTGATGGTGGAGCAGAGGATAACTAAGCTGACACGCGCTGCTATATCCGTCCTGCTCATCGGGTTGATATCTGCCATGTTCAATGGTTGTTACTATGATAATGCAGAAGATTTGTATCCATTCGATACGATTATTGTGCACGATACAATTGTGTTTGAAGACACCAATACGGTCAATCAATGGTCGGTTGATGTGAAACCAATTATTGTGGGTAGCTGCGCAAACAGTGCTTGTCATTCATCGGGCAATTCTAACGATAGAATACCTTTATCTTCTCACACGGAGATGGTTGAAGGAATCGAGCAACATAACTTGCGCGGTAAAATTGAATCGGGAGATATGCCACCCTTTGGAGAATTGGAACAAGATGAACTCAATACCATTCTGGATTGGATGGATAATGGATATAAAGACAATTAAACTATGAAACGTACCCTCACTTTTGGAGCGCTAACAGCCATTATTATTGGCGTTCTCGTTGCTTATCAAGTAAGCTTCAAAGATCACGATGACACAGCTGATATAGAAGCTGCACATAAGCTAAACTGCGAAGAAGTAGTTCAAGAATTTCTGGATGATGAAACTGCCGCCACCGCAAAGTACGTGGATCAAATCTTGGAGATCAATGGCCCGATATTGGCAATAGAGAGAACGGATCAACAAATTACATCAATGAAGATTTCGATGGATGAGTTATATGTTGTGAATGCCACCCTTCAAAACCCTTTTGAGGGAGAATTGGAGGAGAATTCAGAGATTGTCGTTAAAGGAGTTTGCTCTGGATTTTTGGGTGATGCAGAATCTATGCTGCCCGGCGGAGTTGTTGAACTAAAAAGAGGAAGCATTATTAAGTAGAATAAATATGAAATTACTATTAGTATCAGCATTAATACTCTGCTCATCTGTGGTGAGTGCTCAGGGTAAATACTTCACGCGGGATGGACATGTCAAGTTCTTTTCAGCGACGTCCGTTGAGGATATTGAAGCACGTAACCACAAGCTAACATGCGTGTTAGATGCTGCTTCAGGACAGTTTGAGTTCGCAGCACTGATGAAGTCGTTTGAATTCAAAAAACCTTTGATGGAAGAGCACTTTAACGAAAACTTCGTTGAATCAAACAAGTATCCCAAGGGGACTTTTAAGGGCAGCGTTCAAGGATTGGACGGCATTGATATGGCTAATATTCCTTCAGGGACAAACGTGGTAGCTGCAGGAAAACTGGAAATTCATGGAGTAGTCAAAGAACTTGAATTGGCTGCAACCATTGAGAGTCGTGATGGTGGCTATGCGATCCATTCTACATTCAAAATTGTACCTGAGGACTATAACATAGAAATTCCGAATACGGTTCGAGACAATATTGCGAAAGTGGTTGATGTAACCGTTGAAGCTCAGTTGAAAGCCTTCAATCGATAAGCATGCGCCTGATTTTAGTTTTTGCTTTTCTTGCTTTTGCCCTCTCATCAACTGGTCAAGATGACCTCTTGGATCTATTGGGCGAAGATGAACCAACCCAGGATTTTGCGACCGCAGGTTTTAAGACTACACGAATAATCAACGGTCATTCATTTGAATTGAATTCTCATGGTGTTCTGGATTTCAAAATTTCTCACCGTTTCGGGAGGCTGAATACAGGAGCGTATAACCTCTTTGGCTTGGACAATGCGTTTATGCGAATTGGCCTAGACTATGGGGTAACTGAATGGCTTAATGTTGGAATAGGAAGAAGTGGTGGTGCGATTAAGTACTACGACAGCTTTGTGAAAGCGCGAATTCTGAGACAGCAGACCGGGATGAAGAATGTTCCTGTTTCTCTTTTATGGGTTACGGACTTAAATATCGACGCCAATCAGGTGATCGACACATCCTTGCTGCCGTATCCTTTTACAAATAGGATGTATTACACCAACCAAATCATCGTCGGTCGAAAGTTCAATGATGCTATCTCACTTCAGTTTATGCCTTCATTGGTACACAGAAATTTTGTGAGGACAAAAGCTGAAAGTAATGACGTCATCGTGCTAGGTGTTGGCGGTCGCGTAAAGCTGACAAGGAGGGTTGCAATCAATATGGAGTATCACTATGTCTTGCCGGATCAGCTCGATCCAAAGTATTCCAATTCGTTGTCCGTCGGATTTGACATTGAAACTGGCGGCCATGTCTTCCAACTCCATTTCACCAATTCAAGAGGAATGGCCGAAAGCGTATTCCTAACCGAAACCGATGGGAAGTGGGATGCGGGAGATATTCATTTTGGGTTCAACGTCAGCCGTGTCTTTACTGTACACAGACCGAAACGGAAGTGATTTAGTGTAATACGACCTTCTCGACGTATTCAGATTCTAAACCAGCAATTCTAACCAGATAGATGCCGGATGGCGCATCATTAAGATTCAATCTGTAGTTCCCTAATCCCCTGACCCCTGTCATTCCAAAGACCTTCGCGCCAATTGAATTGAAGACTTCAATTTCATTTATTAGGGCCTCAGGGTTATTCGGCTTGATGATAATTGTTTTAGAATCTGAATAGACGCTGGCGAACTCCATCATTTCGTCTGATTTTTCGCACTGCTCTTTTCGATCAAGCCTCAGGATCATATTCTTGGAAAGCTTGTCATCTTCAAAATGGACTGAAGTTGCGGAATTCTTCACGAGATCGATTGTTTGTCCGTCAACAATCAAACTCAAACAATAATTCCTTGTGAAATGCCTTGTCCCACGAAGCTTTAGGTGATACTTACCGGGTTGTGTTACCGAGGCCTGAAGTATGATTTCATGACTTTTTAGAGGGTCTACGTGATTCACCATCAAGTCATATCCAGATGTGTTCATTGACAGACTCACAGCCTTTGTTGTGGGTAGTTGAATGATTGGGATGTCTTCATCGTCCATTTGTGCAGTGGTCGACACTTGCTTTCTTATATAAATGGCGTCAGCTGCGCTTCGACTCTCATTCATCATGATCAGCTTGAGCTGTTCCTTTATCTCTCTCTTAAATAGTTCGCTTGTGCCTAAGTCTGATCTAATGTGATTCGTTAAATCCAAATCCATCGTTCCTGACCCAGAAGACCATTTTATCCAGAATCCTTGACCTGGAGGTATAAACGTGTTTGGGCCACGAGCATTGAAGGTGACCGAATCGGCATCGTAATACCAAAATTCATCTCCCACGATTTCAGAATAATCATCATTGATTGTTTGAAAGTCGAGAAATGCCGGGAATGGATTAGCGAGAAAATTCCAACCTGCACCTCCTGAGTTTACATCAAGATTTGTTTCGTCCGTATTGACTTCTCCTGAGACATCCCAATTTGCTCCGGTCCATTGACCACTAGAATTGTCAAGCCAGACTTGGTAACCCCGTCCAATTAGAAAACTGTCAGAAGTGTTTGTAGGAGTTACATATTGATTAGAAGAATTATCCCAGTACTGAATTGAAGCCGAACCGCTCGGTGTGTCAGTTCCAGTAAAACCGCTAGTAGCTATTTCACCGTCGAGATCTTCGAGATCAGTGACCACGCCAGATACACCTACAGAATTCCATTCTGCCAATCGGCTCGAAACATATCGTTGAATAGTTACATCGTTTCCGCTGATTCCTGCGGTGCTCACAAACTCCGCAATATGTCCTGTGCTGACTGAATCCGAAATGAAAGTGAATTCATCGGCATTGTTTACCAATGGATCATTTTTAAAGAACAATCCTTCGGTAAGTTCAAAATCACCTCCTGAAGCCAATTCTACATCATCCGCATTATTGAGAATGAGATTGGCAAAACGCAGCGGATCATTGGCTTCATTCACGATGTACTGTGTGTTTCCCGCTTGACCACGCATTGTGATGAAAGAACCTGAAGAGCAATTCAGTTTACCACCTTGGGATCCACCTTCGAGTTGGAGCGAGTCTCCCTTAATCACCAATTCGACTCCTGCTGCAAGGAAAAGGATGCCGTTGTTCTCAATTCGGAGCTTATTTACGGTCGCATTCGAGGTTATGGCCACGCTATCTCCACTACTTATGACCACGTCAACAGTGCTGTCAGGAATGACGCCACAACTCCAAAGTGTAGAAGCGCTCACATTCCACGTGCCATTGGTTGTGCTCGCGCAACCGGCGGATGGAGTCGTTGTTGTGTCCTCAAATACGATTGCAAAGTCTTCAGCTTGCCCATAAGTTGGATTATAGCAAGATCCTCCAATGTTGAGATTTGCCGTTAATCCGTGCCATTCTGAGAGCACACGCATTCGAAGTTTTTCATTGAAAACCACATTGCTTGGAGTGGTTATAGTCCCTGTGTGATGAGTGTCCGAATCGTTGGTGTATACCAATTCCAGCGTGTCAAGAAAGTCACCGTCACCATTGTAGTCAATATATACTCTGACGTCCTCGTCGTTTGATGGACCGGTTGTGATGCTTAGATTATACGTGGTTGAGGCTTCCAGGTATTCAACTTGACTACATGTGCGATCAACATACCCACTGTCGCTGACTGAACCTGGAGAAGTTACATTCAGACTATCGAGTGTGACATTCGTAACTCCTATGGCAAAAAGGTTGCTCAAGTTCGTAGTTTGAGGTGTGCAAGAGGCATTTGCCAGCGTTAAGGTATCAGGTGCTAGGTAAGATTGGGATGACAAGAGACTTCTTCGGGGTCCGAAAAGAGCCGATCGCATTACGGACTTCTGTCCGGTTGTATACATATCCGCACAAGTCTGACTTGAATAGTCCATGTAGTTTCTAATTACCAAACCAACTGTGCCCCCGGTACAGGTGTTTGTTGAACCTGTTGGACAGTTTGAGGATGATCGAATGTGGGGTTCGGTGTCTGTCACACAGTCCCCTAAACCAGTTCCACATCCATTGGTAACCGGAGGACAAGAAACCCCACTACTATCGCCTTCAAATGTGTGATAAAGACCCAAGTAGTGACCAACTTCATGTGTCACGGTTCGGTTCAAATTGTTCCAAGAATTGACAGTACCTGAAATTCCAAATGAAGAGTGCTGGACTACCAACCCGTCAACGACGGCTGAAGCACCGGGGAAATAAGCGTATCCCTGAATTCCAAAACCCGCATTGTTGTTTTCAATTTCGCTGACGACCCAAATATTCATATAATCTGAATTCGGCCATCGACTCAAGTTCTTTACATCAACTTCATCGGCGCCGCTCGTTACTCCTGCTGAAATACCTTGAGAGGCGTAGTTGGTTACGGATGAACCGTTAACTCTAACAACTCCTGTCGATGAATTACAATCTGGATCTCGACTTGCTAATACGAACTGTATTTTGGTGTCGACGCCAGAGGCATCACCGTGTGTGCCTGGTGTTTTTCTGAATCGATCGTTTAGGGCAATTATCGCGCTATCAATTTGGCTCTGAGCAATATTTGCACCGACACCTACTGCTGTTCCAGTGTGGACAACGTGTACAACAACGGGTATCTGAAGAACATCATCGATGATTTGATACTGAGCCCCAGAAGTTGGCTGAATAAGCTGCTGTTGCTGCTCGAATAGGATTTTATCTATCTGTTTGCGAGCAGCTTTGACACCATCACTAAACCCAGGATCTTCGGTCATTCTCTTCTTATGCAACTGATCAAAACGGCATTGTTCAGCCACTTGAGCGTCAAGCGTTAGGCTAGACAGGAATAGAGAAATGGAGAAGAAGTAGGAAGCTAATCTAAAGTTCATTATTGGCAGAATTTAATAGCTGTTAATACGCTGTACTAATTACAAGCGTTGGCATCTCTTTATTCAGGGTCCAGAAGCAAACCCATTTCAAATATGCAAATTATTAAAATACACGGGATCTATAGGAGCGGAGCTTCTTGTTTTCTAACAAGGGTTATCAACAATCGTTACATAAGAATATCAGAGTAGATGCAGCATTTTGAGGAACGTGGTGTCTTTATACTGTTGATGCACGCTTTAAGACAATCGAATAGTATCTTGGTTTCAATGGAAAGGGATCCATCAGAAACTAAAAAACATGAGGTAATAGCCTTGCACGAAATGATATTGCGGCGTTGTACCGAAGGGGATGAGAATGCTCAAATGCAGATCTATTCTCTCTATTAGAAGGCCATGTACAACACGGCCTTAAGAATATCTGGAGATCGAAAGGTCATCATCAAAGTAAGCCAAGGAGGTGTAGAAATTAATTAACCCACTGTTTAGTTAGGCTAAGCGGTCAATGCTCTCGGCATTGGCCGCTTTTTTATTCTCTATAGTAAGATGATCCTGCAGCTTTCAGCTTTGTACTCAATTCATTGACGCTTTTTTGGAGACTCGCCACTTGCGGTTTAAGAATTGCGAATTCATCGGTGGCTGCTTTTAGGCTCGATTTTTCACCTTCTGTAGGTGCTTCGGTGTGGCTTTTCACATTGTAAACTACCAATTCGATTCGTCCAGCTATCCCTGGGTATGATTCCATTTCTCTTTTACCACGAGTTCGGTCACCCCACATTGAATACTCGAGATCCACCAAAGTCTTTCTTGCTTGATCCAATTCTTCCAACCATGATACTTCGGATGAAGGAGTTTTGAGGACAGCGACCGACATGAACTCAATTTGTTTTTTCAAATGGTTCAACTCTTCTGACGCACCACGCATTTCATTTCGAGCAACGTTGATGTCATCGACAAATGCAACCAATGCTTCCCGATCCGCTTTTGAAATTTGGCCGTCGTGAAGCCTCTTGATGTTGAATGATGTAGGCCCCGCTATCTTCGACAATTTTCCATCTTGGAACTGATAGATGCTTACCGAATATTTACCAGGCAACGCAAGCATTCCATGGTCAGGTGATCCATAGCGACCGCCATCATCTTGTTTTAAGCTGATAGGACTGCTCGACTCAAGTCTAAAATCCCATGTGGTCCGATTTATTCCTTTCGCAGCTTTTGACTCTTTGAATCGGCGGACTACTTCTCCTTTTTCATTCGTGATTTCAAAAATGAGGTATGGCTTTGCTTCTACGTCTTCTAATTTGAGTGCGTCCAGTGAGGGATAACTGATCTTGCCACCATCCTTTCGAATCTTCTTTTCTCCTGCTCTACGCGAATCGGCGTTTGTCTTTGGCTTCTCCTTTAAGAAGTAAGTGAACGTGGCTCCTATCGGTGGATTAGGAGTGGTAAAGAAAGATTCACCTTGAGAAGCTTTTCCCTTTGTTCCCAACGGATTGGTGATGTTGTATGTCAACGCATCTTTGATGGGATAAATGTGCGCAGCTACATTGCTCGAATCACCTAAGGTTCTGAGCGGGGAGTAATCATCTAGCACGTAAAAGCCACGTCCAAACGAGGCAAGTACGATGTCGTTTTCTCGGCGTTGAATATCGATGTCACGCACGCCAATTGTTGGGAGACCACCGCCAATTTTGACCCAATTCTTGCCGGCATTTGCTGAGAAATAAAAACCGAATTCTGTTCCGGCGAACAGAAGGTTTTTGTCAACGTGATCTTGAGCGATACTGTAAACCGATCCTCTTTCCGGAAGATCGCCAGTTATAGAGACCCAGGAATTTCCTTTGTCAATACTCTTGAGGATATAGGGTTTAAAATCACCTCGCTTGTGATTATTGAAAGCAGCATAAACCGTATTAGCGTCAAACCGATCTCCCTTAACATCGTTCACATATGTTCCACTCGGAACACCAGGAAAGCTTGTTAGCTTGGTCCATGCATTCAAGTCTTCAGTTCGCTGAATGATTCCATCATCCGTTCCTACATAGAGAAGTTCCTTTTGAACCGGAGATTCATCCATGGCAACTAGATTGCCATAGATAGAGGTGCTTTTATGCAATGCAACCGCATCTGGACCCCATGTCGTTCCCATGATTTCAAGTTTGTTCCGGTCGATTTGCTGTGTCAAATCTTCGGATACAACATCCCATGCATCACCGCGGGAGTCACTTTTGAAAACCTTGTTTGCTGAGAAATACAACCTCTTGTTATCATGATGACTGATCAAGAGAGGTGCATCCCAGTTCCATCGATACGCGTCTTCTCCTTTTCGCTCAACAGGCTTGATGTTGACTCGTTCTCCCGTTTCTTTATTGAATCGAGCCAGCCAGCCATACTGCGCTTGGCTGTACACGATATTTGGATCCGTGGGGTCAACCGCGGGTTCGAAACCATCTCCACCTCGAGTAACGTACCAGTCAAAATTGCTTATCCCGTGGGCGTTGGTAGTCCTGGAAGGTCCTCCAATCGTGTTGTTATCCTGAGTTCCACCATAAACGTTGTAGAAAGGTTCGTCATAATCAACAGCGACTCGATAGAATTGCGTGAGGTTCAAATTTTGGAAAAACTTCCAGTTGGCAGCTCCATCAAATGTCTCGTAGAGTCCACCGTCACAACCCACTAACCAATGATCAGTATTGGCTGGGTTGACCCACATAGCGTGGTTATCAACGTGCTTACTTTTTTCGCCTGTCTTCTTGAATGTCTTTCCACCATCTACAGTATGATGAAGCCAAGTATCCATTGAATAGACCTTGTCAACGTCTTTAGGGTCGGGGATCAACTCTACGTAGTAATTGCCACTGGTGTAGTAGTCACTTTGTTTATTCCAGCTTTCTCCTCGGTTCTCCGACTTATAGAATCCACCGTGTTCTTTATCATAACCTTCAACCATGGCGTAAACGACATCTGGGTTCACCGGCGAAATGGCGAGTGCGATTCTTCCGAGATCCGACTTTGGAAATCCCTTGGCAATTTTTCTCCACGTTTCACCTCCGTCAGTGGTTTTGTATACAGTAGATTCGGGACCACCGCTGAGGTAGGTGTATACATGTCTTCGCCTCTGATGAGCGGCCGCGTACATCGTCATGGGGTCTCGAGGGTCCATCCACAAATCAGAAAACCCAGTGTGCTCGCTAACGAAATGGATTCGTTCCCAATTCTCGCCACCATCTACAGTCTTGTAGATTCCGCGATCACCACCAGCTGACCAGAGTGGACCGTAGGCTGCTACATACACGATCTCGGAATGCTCTGGATGAACAATGATTTTAGCAATATGTTCTGAGCTTTTCAGCCCCATATTCTTCCAAGACTTTCCGTCATCCAGAGACCGATAAACACCATCGCCATAAGCTACACTTCGCTGATTGTTGTTTTCGCCGGTTCCAACCCAAACTGTGTGCGGATTGGAAGGATCGTAAGACACACAACCTATCGAGTAAGAACCCTGAGCATCAAAGACAGGTGAAAAAGTGGTTCCATGATTCGTTGTTTTCCATACACCCCCAGAAGCTGCCGCTACAAAAAATTCATCGTGGTTTGTCGGGTTGACTGCGAGATCAATAATTCGACCTGAAACCAAGGCCGGGCCCAATGCTCGAAAGGATAAGCCTGAAAGAGAAACGGGTTTTTTATCTTCTCCTGTCTTGCTCTTTTGAGCATTAGCCGTGCAGAGCACGGTCGCGAAAACGGTGAGGAGCAGAATTGCATTTTTCATGAGGTGGTGGTTAAGGTTGGCAAATATAGAAGGCGGATTCATAGTCTTTTGAAAGACAGAAATCACTAGTTGAGATTGGGATAGAGAGGTGAGAATTATTAGGCAGACTCAAACTCCACTTCAAAGGTGGTTCCTTCTCCCACCTTGCTGTTGCAACGAATTAGTCCGTTCATTGCTTCTACATATCGTTTGGTAATATACAGACCGAGGCCAGTTGAGTTTTCGTTTTGAGTCGGCTTATTACTCAAGGTTTGAAATGGGCTGAAGAGTCTTTTTTGATCGGAAGCAGAGATTCCTGGCCCCTTGTCACTTACCTCAATAATAGTCTTGAATCCATTGGAAGCTACGTTTAGATTTATGGAAGTGTGTGTCGGTGAGTAGTTAATAGCATTGGTAACCAGATTTTGAATTACGGGCTGCAAGAAGTTTTGATCCGCTATAATGTTCATGTCTTTATCAGGAAGGTTGGATTTGAGCGTTATCTGCTTTTCAGAAGCTGTATTCTTCGCTTCTGAAACCAAGTTCTTTACCAACCGGACAACATCTAATTTTTGTAATGTCACGTTCAAATGTTCGGCTTCGATTGCCTCCATATCCAAAACGGCATTTGTCATTTCAATGAGGCGGGAACATGATCTGTCAATCATCTCAAGATATTGAACTTGATCTTTTGAATGCGCCTTGTCCTTTTGCATGTGTTTCACCAATCCTTGTATGTTGCCCAGTGGAGCCCTCAGATCGTGTGCGACAATACTCACCAAGTCATTTTTATCATCGTTTACCCTCATCAATTGCTCATTTCGAGCCTGAAGCGCTGCTTGATGCGATTCGATCTGCTTGTTTAATTTTGCGAGGTTATCATTGTTTGCACTTGTTTTTCTAAATAGTTGGACGATAATGACAGAGAAAATGTCCAGGAACACTAAGCCGATCATGAGCATCATGCTATTTTGTTTCTGTCTTTCGGCTTCCATGCTTTCTTCAGAGGCTCGTTTTTCGAGGCCTATTTTTGTCTCCATAAATTCTTGTTCAGCGCTTAACTGACTTAGAATTTGCGCATTCTGAACGCTATAAATCGAGTCGTGTAACTTGTTTTTGAGCAAGGCATATTTCAAAGCCTGTGCTGCGTTCTCAGCTTGATCTGTTGTCTTTAGCAAAAGGGAAACATTGAGAAGTTTCCCTTCTAGATCATCTTTGGAATCATAAAACTCAAAGGCTTCTTCCGCCATGAGTTTCGCCTCAGTTACATTGCCTTGTAGAAACAAAATTTCACCACGAATTACTTGATTCTTTGCAATTTGACTAGCGTTTTTAGACTTGTTCGAGTTGCGGAGAGCTTGCTCGATATAGTGCATTGCCATATCAAGATTTCCGAGTGATATGTGGACTTGGGCCAGCAATCTCTGCGCGTAGGGAATCCTTTCTTCACTTTTGGAACTACGTGCTGCACTTAACCCTTTAATTAACTGTTCTTGTGCAAGTTCAAGAGCTCCCATTTCGAATGCTGAACGTCCAATATTGAGGTGATTCAAAGACACACCGGAGACATAACCTTGTTTGGTATTGATGAATAGAGCTTCGCGATAATAGCTGATGGCTTTTTCGTAAAACTTTTGAGCTCGAAATAGATTTCCAATGTTGTTGAGATTTCGTGCTGTGCTTTTATCAAGACCTAATTTCCGATTAATGCGCAGCGAATTATGGTAATATTCTAAAGCCAATTTGAAGTTGGCGTGCTCCTTATAGATTATCGCCATGCTGTTAAAGGTTGAAGCCAAGTTCTTTTCAAGTCCCAATTGACTGTTTAGTTCTTTTCTTTTATAAAATACTCTAAGGCTTCAGCGGTCATGAAGTGTTTGTCGTAGAGCCGTGCAATGCGGTAATAGCATTTTGCGAGCTTAGCATTTTGCTCACTAGCTTCATAAAACTCAGCAGCAATAACATAGGCCTTTAATCCTTCTTCTAAATTGTCCCGGTGTCTCCAATAATGGCCTAGTTCATAATAAGTGCGCGCTAGAAAACGTGGACTTCTCAGGCCTTTTGCCTCGTTAATGGCAAGCTGGAAGGTCTTCATGCTTTCGTCCAAAACCTCTTCATCCTCATACCATTCGGCTAGTTCAATTAAGAGTAGAATTCGATTTGAATCCGGTGACGAGAATTGCGAAAGTTGTTCTTGGATACTATCAATTTTTGTTTGACTAAAACCAAACATTGATGAGCACAGAAGTACGAGACACACCAATAAACGTTGGTGTATTTGAGTCTTTTTCTGCAGCCAGGAAATATGAGAGTATTTAGACATGGTCAATGCTCAACCCTTGCGGCAAGATTACAGAATTATCGGACTCATAGCTTAGGGTCTGACTGATGATCATGAAATTTTACCACTCACGAATATTTTTGGTTGCTTCCTAACACTTTGAGGATAGACACTGGTTCTTTTACTTCTTTTGAGCAAAGACATTTCAAATGAATACACACGAAATTGATTTCAAAATAATTGGGGAAGAGATGCAGTGCGTTGAAATCGAACTTGACCCACGAGAAACTGTCATTGCTGAGGCGGGCAGTCTGATGATGATGAGTGATGAAATTCAAATGCAGACTGTTTTAGGTGATGGATCCGAGGCTACTCAAAGCTTTATGGGCAAGATTTTCTCTGCTGGAAAGAGGGTGTTGACAGGTGAAAGCCTTTTTATGACAGCCTACACCAACCATGGATCGCGAAAGCATCAGGTGACCTTTGCTTCTCCTTATCCTGGTAAGGTCCTCGCTATGGATTTAAGCGAGTTGGGTGAACGTGTCATTTGCCAAAAAGACGCGTTCCTATGCGCTGCACAAGGAACATCAATTGGCATCGAATTTCAAAAACGAATTGGAGCTGGCTTATTCGGTGGAGAGGGCTTTATCATGCAAAAGCTGGAAGGAGACGGAATGGCATTTGTGCATGCAGGAGGTACTATATTGGAACGCAAACTTGAAGCAGGTGAGCTCTTAAAAGTAGATACTGGCTGCATTGTGGCTTTTACTAAAGACATTGACTACGATATTCAATTCGTAGGGGGCATCCGGAATACCATATTTGGCGGCGAGGGCCTTTTCTTTGGTGCATTACGCGGGCCAGGAACCGTTTGGATCCAGTCTCTTCCTTTTTCTAGGTTGGCTGATAGGATCATCAGTTCGGCTCCAAAAATGGGAGGAAAAAGAAAAGGAGAGGGGAGCATTTTGGGTGGAATAGGCGGCCTCATGGATGGGGATAATTTCTAATTCGATTGCGCGTTCGAATTTCTTGATCAACCTTTGTGCACTTAATTATTCGAGATGCGCATCGCTATATTAATCTTGGGGCTTGTTGTCCAATTTCACCACGGTTATTCTCAATCGCTTGAAGCCTATAGACTGTTCAATCAGCAAGGCGAGGAAATCACATTTGCACGATTAAGCGAAGAATTACAATCGTCCGATGTGGTCTTGTTCGGTGAACAGCACAACAATCCAATATGTCATTGGCTTCAACTGGAGCTTTCCAAAGAGTTGAACGAGAAGCGAGGTTTGGTGTTTGGAGCAGAAATGTTTGAGTCCGATGATCAACTCGTTTTGAACGAGTATTTGGGTGGCGATATTAGCTATGATCGACTAAAAGAAGAAGCCAAGCTTTGGAGTAACTATAAGACTGACTATGCACCTCTGGTCGATTATGCGAGAGACAATCAAATCAAGTTCATAGCAACCAATATTCCCAAGAGATATGCGTCGATGGTTTCAACAAGAGGCCAAGGAGCGCTGACCAATTTGGACAAGGAAGCGAAGAAATTTTTCCCAAAAATGCCCTTTGAGGTAACTGCAAATGACAAAGGTTATGCTGAAATGAAAAAGATGATGGGAGGGCATGGGCACGGTGGAGCAATGGATATTGACAAACTCATTGAAGCACAGGCTTCAAAAGATTATACTATGGCTCACTTCATCCTCGAAAATCATGACAAAGGCGAGCTTTTTCTTCACTTTAATGGTGCTTACCATTCTAAGTTAGATGGAGGTATTGTCGGCTATTTGAGGGCGGCTAAGAAGAGATTGGAAGTATCTGTGATTACCTCTTTAACCGTAGACGAACTCGAGTTTAAAGAAGAATATTCGGACCAAGGGGACTACATCCTGTTGATTCCAAATTCGATGACCAAAACGTATTAATATGAGATTGATATCCCAACGGCTATGTATGGAAAAGGATCTTGGGATCCACGGTAACCTATTCGGAGGAATTATGCTTTCGTGGTTGGATGAAGCGGCAGCTACAATGGCCTATGAAATTTGTCATTCTCCCAATATGGTAACTCTGAAAATTGAGGAGGTCCTTTTCAAAAGGCCGGTGAAGATTGGGTTTCATCTCAAGATTTATGGAGAGGTTGTTGGGGTCGGTAATACTTCCATTACTCTCAGTGTTGAAGCTCGGAAATACAATGTTTATTCAGGCGAAGAGCTGGTTGTATGTTCGACCAATATCACCTTCGTGAGAATTGATGAACAAGGCGGCCCAGTTCCTATTTCAGATGAGGTTAAAAACCAACTTACTTCGCTCAAGTGAGTAAGCCTATTGAGTACAAGATTTCCGTTTCCAAGACTGCTCGGTACTACCTTCTAGAGCCTGAAAAAATTAAGTCAGTACTTCTTGTCGTCCACGGCTACAGGCAGCTCGCAGAGAGCTTTATTAAAAAGTTTGAACCACTTCTCAACGAGGGTGTTATGGTTATCGCACCCGAAGGCTTGCATCGATTTTATATTGAAGGATATACTGGAAATGTGGGTGCTAGCTGGATGGACATGCGGACTGGATCGGTAGTGATCAGTACAATCTTGCTCTCTCTCTGAAAAACGAGCTAAGCAAGCCTTTGACTACTTAATTGCCCAAGGCTTGAGCAAGGATAGAATGGAGTACTTCTTCTTCGGAGAAAGCCTGCCAGTCGCTCCGAATTCGAATCCAGATGGTTCAGACAATGAGCGCGGACGTCAGCTTAATCGACGTTGCGAATTTGAACTGAAGAAGGACGGTACTGCCGACATCATCTTCAAGTTCTAAACTTACTTCACATTTAATTTGAGAAGCGTCTCGCCTTGAAGTTTGGCCTCAAGGCGGTCATTTATCACAACACGACCAACTCCAGCCGGTGTTCCCGTGAACAGCAGGTCGCCAATTTTGAGTGTGACAAATTTCGAAACGTAGCTCACGAGAGAGTCTACCGAGAATATCATGTCAGAAGTAGAGCCTTTTTGAACGGTTTCTCCATTCTTCAATAATTCAATGTCCATGGCCTGGATGTCATCATCCTTTTTAAGCTTAATAAACGCCCCTAATGGCGCCGAGCCATCAAAAGCTTTAGCCTTTTCCCATGGAAGACCTTTCGCCTTGCATTCGGCCTGTAAATCCCTCGCCGTGAAATCTAAGCCAACAGTGATTTCATTGTAATATCGATGAGCGAAGCGTTCCTCAATGTTCTTTCCTAGTTTATTGATTCTAACAACGAGCTCTAGTTCATGGTGAACGTCGTTGCTGAATTCTGGAATAAAGAATGGATTTCGCTTAGGAAGGAGGGAAGTATCCGGTTTGAGAAAGAAGACTGGTTCGGTAGGAACTTCATTCTTCAGCTCTTTAGCATGATCGGCATAGTTTCTACCAATGCAGATGATCTTCATTCTTCCTTGGTTGCTTTTCGATTTCGACGCATTCTCTCCATTATTTCCTTGAATACCTTTTTCGTTGACATTGGGAAATCCCCATTCATCAGCCAACCAAAATATCCAGGTTCCTTTTCGAAGACTTCTTCAACGGAAACACCCTTGAATTTCCCGAAGTTGATTAGTTCAACCCCTTCTTCATCGTAAATGATTCTACCCATCAAATCAGCCGTGTGATGGTAGCGAGAGAACTCCTCTAAAAAATCAACATCGGTTTTTAACTCACTATATTTTTCCAGCTGGGCTTCCAGCACCTCATACGTCGCAGTGATATCATCCAGCGCGCTATGAGCGTTCTCAATTTCCTTATTACAATAGAATCGATAAGCGGCGACGAGGGTTCGCTGCTCCATTCGATGAAAGATATTTTGAACATCTACCTTCTTCCGATCGGCGAAATCAAATTCGATTCCTGCGCGGTAGAATTCTTCAACAAGCATCGGAATGTCAAACTTGTTGCTGTTGTATCCAGCCAAATCACAATCGAAGAGAAACTTAAATAGGGAAGGAGCGAGGTCCGTAAATGTAGGCTCGGTGGCTACGTCTTCATTGGAGATACCATGAATGCCAATTGATTCTTCGCTGATAGGCATTTCGGGATTGACTCGATGGACTCGACTCGTCTTGCTCCCATCAGGATTTATTTTGAGGATGGCGATTTCGACAATGCGATCGCTTCCAACAGAGATACCTGTTGTTTCGAGATCGATAAATGCCAAGGGTTTTTCTAGGGTGAGCCGCGTCATGCGGCCAAATATAGCCTCGCTATTTCAACTTAGAACCTTAAAGTAATATTATCTGCTGTACCGAGTTTGTCGATCTTAAATTCACACCTTCTATTCAGCTGACGACCATCAGGGTTATCAGTACCGTCATCATTTGCGTTCGGTGCAATCGGCATCTTCTCACCATGGAATTGGTAGGATAATCTTTCGTCTCCCAACCCCTTATCGACTAGAAAACTCAACGCTGATTTTGCCCGACGTTCTGAAAGAGCCATGTTGTACTCATCTGTTCCCATCCAATCTGCATGCCCATCAATTTGAAGCTCGACATCTTGTTTTGTATTTAGGTATGAATAGATCTTGTTCAGCTCGAGCTTGCTCTCGTTTCTGAGGAAGGACTTATCAAAATCAAAGAGGATGTTTCTGAATACAATTTTTTCTTCTTCCACAGGCTCCTCAATTACAGGGGCTGCTTCTTTAACCACCACTGGTTCAGGCTCTGGCACTTCTTCTATAGCTGCGACTTCAGCCACGGGCTCTTCCTTAACCTCAACCACTTCGGGCTTCTCCTCTACGGCTGCGACTTCAGCCACGGGCTCTTCCTTAACCTCGACTACTTCGGGCTTCTCCTCTACGGCAGCGACTTCAGGTTTCGCTGGAGGGAGTTTAGGAGGAAATACCATAGAACTTTCATCCCGTGTTTGGATTTCAGCAACGTCCTTTTCTCCCAGAGATTCTGTTCCAAGTCGAACTCCGTTCGCATCAATGATGTCGATCATCTGTACGTAGTTGGTAAGTTCAATTGGGTTGTACGCTGCCGCTATTACTCCCCGGAGTGAATCATGTTTGACCTCTTCGGTTTTTGCCAACGTTCCCTGACCAAAGTCTTCTTCAATCTTTTGGTCCACGTTGAAGAAGGCATTGTTGATGTATGCTCGTTGAGCATACACACGTCCATTACTGTCCTCTAAGTTGTCAATCTTGATCTCTTGAAAGAGCGAATAGTAGTCACACTGCTTCGGAACCGTAAAGTCTCCGGAGTGAGGTAGGTATCCTTCTGCATCAATTCTAAAACGATAAGCAGTTTCAGTCTTAAGTCGCATTTCATACTTGCCATCTACAGAGTTAGCGACGAAGTCGTTAATCAGCTCACCGTTTTCAGCATAATAGATCGATATGGTTGCACCCGTCGGTTTTTGCTGATCCTCACTAAACACGACACCGCGAATTATAGTCGCCGATACCGCTTTACAATCAAGGATGATTCTATAGATATCCGTTTCCCCATAACCACCATCTCTGTCGGAAGAATAGTAGCCAACTGCATCGTCATCGGTAGTGACGAAGTACCTGTCGTGGCCAGGTGTGTTGATAGGCGGGCCTAAATTTTCGGGCAATCCCCATTCACCTTTCTCATCTAGAACTGATTTGAAAATATCGTAGTCACCAATAGAGTTGTGCCCTGTAGAAGCGAAATATAATGTGTTACCATCTGGCGTTAAATAAGGAGCATCCTCGTCAAACTTGGTGTTAATTCCTTTTCCGAGATTCTCCAGTTTTTTCCAAATGTTGTTTTCGTCTCTCGTGGTCACGTAGATATCCCTGCCTCCATAACCTGCGCTGATGTCGCTTACGACAAACATTGTTTGCTCATCACCAGTTATAAAAACTGACGGTTCAAATCCTTTTTCAGAGTTGATTCTTCCTCCAATACGGGACGGTCGTCCCCAAACACCATTTGCTAGTTTACTCACCCATACATCCTGTTCTCTGTAGAGAAAGAATTCAGTCTCATTTGCAGCATAAACTATCGTGGCATCATGGCCATCGGTATTTACTTCAGCATTCATAAATCTATTTGAACGATCCGAGTTGCTAGCCGGGCTCCATTCGCCATTTACATTCACAGAGTAGTAGATGTCTTCCATGAATTTACCATCAATCTCATCTTCTTCACCACCAGTTGTATTCTCTCGTCGTGAGGTAAACAGAAGGACAGATTCGTCATCAGTTACTACAGGAGAATAATCTGCGTACTCACTGTTGATTGATGCTCCCATATTCTCTATCCGAACAAAGTCCTTGTTGTTTTCAAATTGGACCTTTCCGTTCTCGCACATTTCGAGGTATCGATTGACATCTTCTTCCAAGTCTTCAGCTTCAAAACCTTCCTCCTTCATCAGACCTAGATAGATGTTGAAATTTTCTATTGCATTGAGATAGTCTCCACCAAATTGATGTGCCTTCCCTGCGAACAGAAACATATCTGCAAGCGTATCAGTTTTTGTGTTGACGATGGCCTTTTCGAAATATGCTGCCGCTTTCCCACGGTGAATTCCTTCGTCGTAGATGGCCAACCCCATCTCGTAGTTATAGTCAGCATTCAGCGGGTCTAACTTTAAAAGCTCCCCGTACAATTCTTGAGCAACATCGTACTTACCAGATTGAAGTGCCTTCACGGCCTTTGCACGAAGCTTCTTGTCATTCGTCTGTCCGACCGCCGATAGGGCGAATAACATCGTCAGAAAAATGAAGATAACAAAGTACTTACCCTGGTTGGCTGAGTGAGTAATTCTTTCTGAATACCGCATAAATCGTGGGTTTTGATAGCTTTCAGACAAAGTTCCCCCTTTAATATGCGGACAAGATTTACCGAATTCGTTGTTACTAACAGGATTTTGTTAATTGATAACCACCCTAAAGTATTGATAATCAGCGAATATGCTTTTTGTGGTGGAAGGATCAGTGAAATAGTCAGGCCCAGAAATCAGTGCATTTTCTGATTTTGTCGAAATCTTGTTCATATCTATTTGAGCAGATTCCAGCGCTTCGAACAGTGCTAACTTCCCGGATTGCAGGCGAATTTTACTTAGCTCAAAATTCCCTCCGGCGAGCGAGGTTGGGGCCGTTGATGCCGAAGATTCCAAGTCAATTGATACTGATCCATTTTCATCGATTTCGTCCTCGATTCTCTTGACCAATTTTTCGAGTATTGACTCAAATGATTCTGAAGATGTTTGGTTGTAGTCGAAGCTGAAAGTAAAGGCATCTTCCGCCGCGTATTTCGGTGTTGGAATTTTCTTTTCTGGGAAGGAGGCCACTTCTTCCTCCTCTCTAGTCGATGTCACAACTGGTTCGATAACTTCTTCTTCTTCCGGTCCGATTTCTTGACTCACGGTCTGTGTCTCTTCGGGTAAGGTGGATTCTTCAGGCAATTCTCGATCAGTAGAAGCGAGCTCAACCATAGATGATTCGAAAAAGAGTTCGTTCTGGTTGACCATTTCGATCTTTTCAATTTTATCCTCCTCATCAATAAGGGTAATTTGAAGGGCACTATTATCAGTTCCAAGCACGATTGGCTTCAAGATGAAATTCCCACCATTCACCAGTTTCTTGTATTCGAAGTATCCATCAATGCTGACTTGAGCTGAATCGATCACGTTTCCATTTTCATCGAGATACATGACTTTCGACCCAAGCGGAATAAGCTTTTTTGGATCGTCCATGCTGAGTTTCCATCTAACTACATCGCCCAATACCTCATCCTTGATAGCAATGGCCGCAATGCTGTTGCCTTTTGGATACAAGAAGATCTCCCTGGTGAGTTCTTGATAGGTAACGCCAGCTGGAATTCGCAGTTTTTCATCGTACAAACTTTCATTCCCGAGTAAGTAGTCAACCTGGTATGAAGCGTCGGAAGGAATAATGAAAACAAAGGATCCGTTTCTTGCGACGGGTTTCGCCTCTCCCACGGGTTGTCCAGACGCGCTGTCTGTAATTGCGATTCGAAAACTGTCTGGGATGCTACCTGATGGTGCGATTACCCACCCTTTTAAAACGGCGAATGCTGTGAGGTCCAATTCTGGCATCAGTTCGGCGTCTTCCAGGTATTCAACCATGAATATATCCGTCATTCCAAGTGAAGTTTTCCCCTTAGAAGCATAATAACCACGTCGACCATCAGGTGTGGCAATATAGCTGTGATCGTCGTCTGTTGAATTGAGTGGATAGCCCATGTTCACTGGTTCTGACCAAATACTATCATCACCTAACTGAGCGTAGAAGATATCAAATCCACCCATGCTTTTATGTCCGTTAGAGGCAAAATACATGGTGCGATCGTCAGGATGAAAAAACGGAACGTCTTCGTCGAATTCTGTGTTGATCTCCGGTCCGGCATTTGTCGCTTCACCCCATGTTCCATCTGGAAGACGTTTGACGTAGTATATGTCCTTTCCTCCTTCACCTCCTTCGCGATCTGAAACGAAGTATAACACACGGCGGTCATAGCTGAGATTGGCGTAAAATTCATTGTAGTCCTTGTTTACATTAGAACCGACCAGAAAAGGAGTTGTCCATCCTTGGCCAATATCCAAATCAGAGACGTAAATATTTCCGTCTACGCTGTAGGTCTTGTAGATGTACAATGTCATGCCATCGGTACTCATGCTCACCACAGAACTATGTTGGTCTGCCACATTTATATTGATGAGCTCTGGCTCGAGCCATTCACCTCTGACGCTACGGTTGCTGACATAAATGTCTTCGAAATGAAGTCCTGTGGTAATGTCAATATCGGCCATGTTTGATTCATCCTTTCTTCGTCTTCGTGAGGTGAAGAACATCGAATTTTCATCGAAGGCGATTATGGGTGAGTATTCGGCGTATTCGGAATTAATTGGTTTGCCAATGTTTGATATTCGAACTCGAACAGGATTGGCAATCAATTCTCTAGCGACTGCAACCATTACTTTCTGATGGTCGGCTTCGGGCTTTAAATAATGCCTTTTGCTAGCGTCGCTTAGAAACTTGTCAAAGTAGAAGTCTGCGCTATCCAATTTTTCGTCCAGGTGAAAAGCGTGTGCTAAGTAATTATGCCTCAACCGGCGCTGATTTCATGCTTGATGCATAGGGGTCGTATGTCTTTTTAATCTTTTTCGCAGCCTTTTGAAGATGGGGGAGTGCACTGTTTTTAGATACACCCATGTCTAAATACGCTCTTCCGACTTTATAGTGAAGGTTGGCGTTGTCAGGGTGGTCTTTGAGTAATTGCATGTACAGACGGATCGACAAGGAGTAGAATCCATCTTCATACAGGATATTGGCTTCAGAAAACTTATCTCTGAATCCTTGCTCATAGGATGTAAGTCCCGTGAGGACAAACAAGGCAAGAATAAATAGACGACGCATTTTTCAGGTATTTAGGCTAAAATACCGTGAGAAGAATCGTGCTTAACTGATGTATTAGGAAAGGATTAACAATGGATCGCTTATATCTCGCGCTCCGAATCCCACTGTTCAAGATAGTCGGCAACTCTGCGAACAAACATTCCACCCAACGCTCCGTCCACTACTCGATGGTCATAGGAGTGTGAGAGAAATATGAAGTGACGAATACCAATGGTGTCACCAGCATCAGTCTCGATGACCGCTGGTTTTTTCTGAATGGCTCCAACAGCCATAATAGCCACTTCAGGTTGGTTGATTATGGGCGTTCCCATGACATTCCCGAAGGAGCCAACATTCGTAAGCGTGTAAGTGCCACCAGAAATCTCGTCTGGTTTAAGCTGGTTATTTCGAGCCCGATTGGCAAGATCGTTCACAGACTTCGTAATACCGAGAAGGTTTAATCGGTCCGCATTCTTAATCACAGGGACGATGAGGTTACCACTTGGGAGAGCAGCAGCCATCCCAACATTGATATCCTTCTTTCTAATGATTCGATCCCCGTCAACAGATATATTAATCATCGGGAAATCTTTAATCGCCTTAACAATTGCTTCTATAAAGATCGGCGTGAAGGTGAGTTTCTCGCCTTCCCTGTCCAAGAAGACTTTCTTCATTCTATTTCGCCAATTAACCAGATTGGTTACATCGGCTTCAACAAAGCTAGTGACGTGTGGAGATGTCTGTTTTGACATGACCATGTGATTCGCAATGAGTTTCCTCATCCGATCCATCTCAATTATTTCAACGTTTCCAGAAACGGAGGCAGCAGGCGCTGGTGACGCGGTCTGCGGTTGAGTAGTGCTTTGAGATGGTGCTTTCACCGGAGTGAGCGCGGGTGCGGCTCCACCATTCGTACGGTTTTGCAGGTAAGCTAAAATATCCTTCTTGGTTACTCGTCCACTTTTACCTGATCCAGTTAGTGCATCTAGTTCTGCAACACTAATTCCTTCTGTCTTCGCTATGCTCTTCACAAGCGGAGAATAGAACTTGTCTGAATTCGAAAATTCTTTGGTTGTCGGAGCGGCAACTGTAGCGACGGCTTCTTGAATCGCTTGTTCGGCAACAGCTACGCTTTCGGCGACAGGTTCGGACACTTTAGTAGCAGCAGCTACAGGTAAAGCCTGTGGAGCATCGCCTTCTCCGCCAATGAGGGCGATGGCTTGCCCAACTTGGGCGACTTCACCTTCTTCAACCAGTAACTTTAAGATTGTTCCTTCAACAGGGGAGGGCACCTCGCTGTCTACCTTATCAGTAGCAATTTCAACAATAGCTTCCTCCGCCTCAACCCGATCTCCTTCCTTCTTCAACCAAGTTGTAATTGTTGCTTCTGCAACACTTTCACCCATTTTTGGAAGGATAACTTCTACTTGCGCCATAACATCAATTTCGCGGGTGCAAATTTAGTCTAATCCGCACAAGCGGAAAAGCCATAAGCAGTTTTATGAACCTCAATGAATCCTGTTAATGGTCATCCAGATTAGAAGCGGATACCAACGATAAGGATGTCATCGATCTGCTCTTCTTCATCACCCATCCATTCTTCGATGCGGGTGTTTAGGATGTCCTTCTGAGAATCCATGGTCTCTTCTTGAACGCCGAGGAGAAGGCTTTTGAATTGAGAATACTTGAACTTCTTTCCATTTGGTCCACCGAACTGATCGGCGTATCCATCTGAGAAGAGGTAAAGTGCATCACCCTGATGAACTTCTATCTCATGATTTGTATATGGCGTTTTAAGGTTGTCGCCAAAGAATCCGACTGGCTGACGATCAGCGCGCGTTTCAAGGATCTCTCCATTTCTAATCTGCCAGAGTGGATTATTAGCACCAGAGTACTCAACCTTGTTTCCTTCTTTAGGAATAACCAAAATTGCGATGTCCATACCATCCTTTGTTTGACCAGCAGATGGATGCTTGTTAAGAGCGTTGATTACTCCGTGCTTAAGAGCATAGAGAATCTCATTTGGTTGTGTGATGCCTTTCTCATTGACAATCTCGTTTAGAAGAGATGAGCCAATCATGCTCATGAGTGCACCTGGAACTCCGTGTCCTGTACAGTCAGCGGCTGCTATGATTGCTTTGTCATCCTTTTCAGAGAACCAATAAAAGTCGCCACTTACAATGTCTTTAGGACGGAACAAAACCATATTGTGCTTAATAGACATGTCAATTTCAGCCTTCGATGGAAGGATGGCCTCTTGAATTCTCTTCGCATATAGAATGCTGTCTTTCACCTGCTCATAGAGTTCAGCAATCTGCTCACTCTGCTTCTCGATTTCTTCTTTCTGACGAACTACTTCCGCCGTACGCTCCTTGACCTTCTGTTCCATGTCCTCGGCATACTCTTTCAAGTTTGTGCGCATGACAAGGAGTGACTGTCCAAGTTCATCTTGTTCACTAAGTGGTGTGTACTCCGAAACATATTCACCAGAACCAACGGCGATGGCAAAGTCCTTTGCACGTCCAATACCGGCAACAACCGTTTCGAGTGCATTGGCCATTTCACCAATTTCATCTCCTCTTGTATTAATCCAGGACTTAGGAAAAATTCCTTTCGAAAGATCCAAAAGAATCAACCTGAGTTTTCTCACAGGTGACACGATTGTTCGGGTCGTTAGGAATGCAATGAGGATACCTGCAAGAGTCAATGAAATACCCAAGGTCCAAATCATAGTTCGTACCAAGTCAAATGAATCATTCATTTCACCAGTAATGGATTCCATCTCTTCCTTCTTCTCAGCGATGAGAACATTGAGGCCTTCCGTGACGAAGTCTGTTTGAAAATCGATTTCACCTCCCTGCTCGACTGTGATGTTGGCAGTAAATCGATTCATGGGGTCGTTGTAACTCTCTAAGCCGCTCAAGGTTTGCTTGATATCTTCATGGCTTGACCAGAGGGTTTCAATATTTCCGAAAAGGATTTCGACTTGGGTATTGGCAGTATCTGTCCAATTCTTGGCTAAAGTCTCAATTTCTAATTTGAGCTTAGGATATTCCGAAACCGTGAGCTTGTTGAGTGCAACTTTGTCCTCGTTTTCTTGCGCGCTGGGCTGATAAACCCAGTTGTTAATAAGCATCTTAGAGCGAACGATCATCAATTTCAATTCCTCCAATTTTCCAATTGACGGGTTGTGATTGGTCGTAATCTCTTCGTTGATTTTCTGGCTACTGTCGAACGTTTTGTTCGTGATGAAGAAAGCAACAATCATCGATACGATGACTACTCCGAAGCCTAGGCTAATCTTCCTTCCAATGCTGAATTGTGAAAACATAGTCTACGGTTTAATTCTGTTCCTTTTCCTCTAACTTCTTCAACTCTTCCTGGTAGTGCTCCGAGGACTCAATATCATTGAGGCCGAAGTAAATACCTGAAAGCCCGACCAAGGTCTCTTTCCTATACGGATTGAGCTTGTATGCCTTAAGCATGTTGGGGAGAGCAGAGCCGAACAGTTCCATGACCGTGGCTTGAATAGCAAATAATTCCTCAAAATCGAGCTCATAGTCCATGTTCTCAATAATGCTTACACCCTGGTTGTAGTAGTGTATTGCGAGGTTATAATTTGCCTGAACATTGTCTGAATCGAGGTCGAGGACTTCATTATATATTCTAATGATTCCTTGGCCTAATTCATCCGGATCGTCTCCTGGACGAGGGTTGTCAAACAAGTGTGAATACTTGGATGCCATGTATAGTTTGAAGTCGATTGTACGTTCGGTCCAATCAATTCCTGGAGTCACAATGCATTGTATCTCCTTGTGCTGTTCAAAGTAATCCACTGCCACATCGAAGTTTGCCGAATCGAGGGCTCTCGCGGCTTCGTTGTACAGTGTAGCGGCAAGGAAGTTCAGCGCTTTATAGCAGTCTGCTTTAAACTCTTCCTTCGTGTCATATTCAACGGCCTTAAAAAAGGACTCAATGGCCTGTTGTCTACTCTCACGTCCATCCTTGGTTTGCTTATTTGCAGAGTAGATATCCTTATAGATATATCCTCTGAAATACCAAGTCTTCGCCTGATTATTGTAATTGTCGTCGCCGGTGGCGATTTCAATGAGCTCACGTGCTTTAGGTAAATCCTTATTCTGATAGGCACGGAGCGCCAACGACACTGGATCGAGCTGAGCCCTTAACCCGACCGGTATCATCATGAATAAGACTACTATGGTTAATAGGTGCCTTTTCATTTGTTCTACTTAATGACTTTAGTTGCTAAATTTTCCAAGAGTGTACTTACTATTAATTCCTGATTATTAAATGTTTTCTTATTCATCTCAAACTTCAATGGACCAGCTATGGTCAAGAAGTTAATTGCTGAAAGATTATCGATTAGACCAGCTCCTTCTGTCACAATGAGACAGCTGAATTTGGAAACTTTTGAAACATACGGTTGCACCTCACCGGAAGCTTTTCCGGCAACGTAAATGAGGTGACATTTAGTAATTTCTGAAGGACTGCTGAATCGCTTAATGACCATCTTCTGACCATTGATGGTCTTAGTCTTAGCCATGGTTTCCATCATGGTGGCAAGTGCGTCATCATTGACGACGCCGACCACAAATTCTCCCTGCTTATACTCGGCTGGCCATTCGGTGTACTTGGCGAAATTCGATATATACATCGATTTCATCTTCGCCCGGGTGTTCAGCTTGTTCATAGTCTGACCCAGCGAGATAACCGTCAATCCGCAAATGAGCGATATAATGAGAAGTAGCTTCTTCACTGCAAAGTTCCGTGCAAAAATACGGGATTAGCCCTCATGCACAACGCGTGCCAAGTGAAGCCAATTTATGAATAAAATGTCTTGAGATGAGATAGACAGAGAATTACTTCCCTTCCATATACCGCGGAGTCAGTCGCACTTCAACCCTTCTGTTCTTTTGTCTATCTTCTATAGGGCATGGATACTCATATGCGCACCGTCCGATGGGCTTTGACTCTCCATGGGCAACCATGGTGATGTTCTCCATTCTAACCCCTTTGGAGACTAGAAGGTTGTGTAAGTTATAAGCCCGCAGGTATGAAATGCGGTCGTTAACTGCTCTTGTGCCATAGGTGTCGGTGAATCCGTCCAGCTTGATCTTCACATTTGGAGACATCGATACCAGCGTTTTCAAAAGTTGATAAGCTTCCTTGTTTCCTTGGTCGCTCAGTTTCCATTGATTGAACTCATATGTTTATAGTCCTTAGAAACCTATTGCGGCTGTCCTTGTGCTTTAGGCTGAGACTGCGGTTGACCTTGAGGTCTGTTTTGCTGCTGCTGACCTTGGTTTGGGTTTGATCCAACCACTTGCTGGTAATACGCCTCGGCCTCCGTGAATACTGGGTCGATGTAGTCGGCCATTTCTTCAACCGTGTATTGTTTCCCGAGTCTCTTCAATTGCTGAATGACAGCAAATCCTTGATTCACTTCTCGGTTAACGGTGGAAGCATATGTTTTATCAAGTGAAGCGTAGTACTGCAAATGCTCTAAGTAATTGGTAGCCAATTGCCTAGTCATATCCATACCCTTGTCCATGTCTCCAATTGCGAAGTAGGATTCACATATCTGAATCAGCGTCACGTCTTTCGGTGTATTGACATTTACAGTCATTTCTACACACTTGTCTAGGACCGCTCGGGCTCGTTCATCGTCTCCTGTCTTGATGAGTACATCCGCTAATCGAGAGAAATTCAATCGGAGATTTGTTACAAATCTCAGGTTGTTTTCATCCAAGAAAATGTCCGGATCATTCATGTTTCCGAATGCGAACTCCTCCATCATGTTTTGGTACATAATGTTTGGCTCAACCTCACCGAAGTAACCGAATTGGTTTCGATCACTCTTGGTTACGTAAGGGACCAATCTGTATGCAAAACCTTCGTGCTGCATGTATTTCTCCAATCCAAAGTAACTGCTCTTAGGCATCGTATTCGCAAAGTAGATTGGGCGATCCCAGTTGTTGTTCGCTAGAATGTCGAGCATGAGTAGTTCACTCTTCAATATAAACTGACCCTTAACATCCCACTGAATTGCATTGACAATCCGGCTTTCATATCCAGTTGGAATGGTTCCGTTTGAAACCACTTTGGCTGAATCAACTGGAAGTCTGAATTTACGAGTGGGGAAGAAGTTCATCTTTTGACCGTTCCCAAAGACTTGCTGTCGCTTTTCATCCAAGACAAACTCGATCAATTGATCAATATTGATGTACTTGTCTGACTTCTTGCGCTCTACGATTGGCAGGTAATCTCGAGTCCCCTGTCGGTAGTCATCTTTAACCATGCTCAGTTTCACAGACTTTCCATCATAGGCATCTCGCTTAATCATGTCAATAAACCAATCGGTACTACCGAGCGTCAAGTTCACGATTCTAACGTCAGTTCGATAACCTTCAACTTCTTGGAGGTACCAAAGAGGGAAGGTGTCGTTGTCTCCATTTGTGAAAAGAATGGCGTCCGGTTCACAAGAGTCTAAGTAGTCTTTGGCGATGTCTCGTGCCGTATATCTGTCCGATCGATCATGATCATCCCATCCATCTTTGGCCATTAGCACTGGAGCACTCATACAGAGTGCAATACTCAATGCCGCTTGTAATTTCTGATCTTTCACCGCTTGGCCTATGCCGTACATAACAGCAAGTAAGACTGAAGCAACAACGGCCATGTAAACCATCAAATATCCAAATGAACCACCGCCACCGAATAAGCTTCCGATCACGGTAATTCCCAAGGCACCACCGAGTAATATTCCAACGTTTTGACCTAGATCTTTTTGAGTCAGGTTTCTAGCCGCATCATATAATGCCAGCACGCCAAACCCTATCCAAATTGCAAATGCGTAGAACGATCCCGTATAGGCATAATCTCGTTCTCTAGGCTGGAATGGATACTGGTTCAAATAGAGCACAATTGCCAGTCCTGTAAAGAAGAAAAGCAGCGTGACCACCCAGGCATTTTTAGGATCTACTTTAAAATGGAACAGTAGTCCCAGCAGTCCCAGAATCAACGGAATGGCCAAGAAGAAATTCCTGGCTTTTTGATCTTCCATGTAGGTCGGTAGTTCCTTTTGATTACCAACATGGGCTTCGTCGATGAAGCCGATTCCGGTCATCCAATTTCCATCTAGGAAATTACCGTGGCCTTGGGTGTCGTTCTGCCTCCCAGAAAAATTCCACATGAAGTATCGGAAGTACATCCAACCAATTTGGTACCGAACGAAATAGGTAATGTTTTCAGAGAAAGTCGGTTTCCTAATCGTTGTCATTTGACCGCGATTGTCCCTGTATTTAACTGGTTTTCCTTCGAAATCACTCCACTCTTTATAGGCCTTTACGTGGTTCTTTTTAGGACTCCACATTCTTGGGAAAAAACCCTTGAATTCATCCGCATAGTTTGGCACTGAGTTCTTCCGATCGTCGGCCAATTCGTATTTGCCTGTTCTGTCATCTGGATAGTAGACCGCATCTCCATCAGCATAGGGAGTTTCTCTATCCAGAGGCGAGTTAAAATACTGTCCGTATAACAATGGGAAATCTCCGTACTGCTCCCGATTAAGGTAGGAGAGAAGGTTCACCAAGTTTTCAGGGTTGTTCTCATCAATCGGAGTATTCGCATTCGATCGAATCATGATTAATACGAAGGAAGAATACCCAATCATCAGAACGAGTAATGATAATAATGCTGTGTTCCAGATTGGCTGATCCTTTTTTATGGTGTAAAAAATTCCATAAACGACGGCTCCTAGTAGTAGGATGATGAAGATGATCGATCCGAGGTGGAATGGTGCTCCCAGCGAGTTAACCATGATTCGCTCGAAACTGGCAGCCCAGCCTACGATTCCTGGGATGATAAAGCTCTGTATTCCACCAAGAGTAATTACCCCCAACGCACCAGCAGCGATCATTCCTTTTAAGTTCGGTTGACGATACTTCTTAAAGTAAATGACGTATGCGACAGCAGGAATAGCAAGTAGGTTCAAAAGGTGAATACCAATTGATAAACCAACCAAATAGGCGATGAGAATGATCCAGCGGTCAGCCTTGTGTTCGTCAGCAATGCTTTCCCATTTGAGAATCGCCCAGAATGTGATTGCGGTCATCATCGAGGACATGGCATAAACCTCGCCTTCCGTCGCAGAGAACCAGAATGTGTCCGACCAAGTGTAGGCAAGACTACCGACAACGGCAGCGCCGAGAATGGCAATATTATCACCCACAGAACGCTCATCAGTCTTCTGCGTGTAAGCCATGACTTTCTTGGCTAGAGCTGTGATGGTCCAAAACAAGAATAGGATGGTAAATGCGCTGCAAAGTCCACTCAACAGGTTGATGGAATAGGCCACATTTTCAGGAGAAACGAACATGGAGAACAGTCGACCGACTAATAAGAACGTTGGTGCTCCCGGCGGGTGACCCACTTCTAATCTGAAGGAAGTAGCGATGTATTCACCACAATCCCAAAAGCTTGCGGTTGGTTCGATTGTGCTGATGTAGGTCAGTGCAGCCATTGCAAAGACTGACCAGCCCAGGATGTTATTCCACTTTTGAAAGTTCATTGTTCAGTTCTCGATTGTAATTGTGAAAGGCGCGAATTTATGACTCTAAGGGAAAGCCTTGAGTGAAGAGAGGTTACTAAATCATAGAATATGTGAATTTGTTGAAAAGAAGTGCCTAGTAGAAGCCATAATTTCCAAGGCATAAAAAATACTTTTGGCACGCAGATTGTTTTACAGTTGAAACATAAACAAGCACCGAAATGATCCTAAATAGAATAAACCTACTTGCCTTCGGAATGATGGCAATCCTTGTCCTTAGTTGTCAGAACCGAAGAGTACAGCGCGTTGACCCCAATGAAACAATTGACCTTAGCGGTCGCTGGAACGATACCGATTCCAAAATGACGTCGAGCGCCATGATTGAACAGGTGCTGAGTGGACCGTGGTTAATCAACCATTTTGAGGCCAATAACAATGAGAAACCAGTCGTCATCGTCGGACTCATTAAAAATAATTCGCACGAGCACATTAATCCTGAAACCTTTTGCAAGGATCTTGAGCGTTCCTTTATTACTTCACAACGTGTGAGACTTGTACAAAGTGGAGAGAAGCGAGAGGAAGTTCGACAAGAGCGAAGTGATCAGCAGAACTACTCAAGTAAATCCACCATGAAGAAGTGGGGACTCGAAATGGGAGCTGACTACATGCTTCAAGGAACGTTGAATTCAACCATCGACCAGTACAAAAAGGATAAAGTGGTTGAATACCAAATTGATCTAGAACTTACCAATATGGAAACGAATGAAATCGTTTGGATTGGTGACAAGAAGATCAAGAAGTTCATCAAAGACTAACCATCAATCAAAGGAATATGCCCCGCCAGTTCGGGGCATTTTCTTTATGAAGTCTCTGACCTACATATTAGTTGGGGTTTTCCTCACCGGCTGCGCGACCTATTATCAGCGCAACGTTCATTTCCAATCTTTAGTGAATCAAGGAAGTTTGGATAAGGCTGAATCCTATCTGGAAGGAGATAAAAAAATGAAGAAGGAGAAGAATCGAGTATTGTTTCTTCTCAACATGGGATTCATAAACCATATGCAACAGGATTTTGAAGAAAGCAATCGTTACTTCAATGAGGCTGACTTGGCCATAGAAGATTTTCAAAAGAACTACGCCCGTGAAGCACTTGCGCTCATTACTAATCCTGAGGTCAAACCATATCGCGTGGAGGATTTCGAAAATGTGATGATTCATTATTACAAGGCGATCAATTATTTGAGTCTGAGACAGTTTGAATCTTCCCTGGTGGAGGCTCGACGCATGAATCTGCTTTTAGATCGCATGAATGACAAGTACAAGGATCATAAGAACCGATACCAAGCTGATGCATTCGCCCATTTAATCATGGGAATATCGTATGAAGCATCAGGGATGATCAACGACGCTTTCATTGCCTATAGAAACGCTTATAATGTATTCAATGGCGAGCATGGTTATTTCGGAATTGAGGTGCCTCTTCAACTCAAGAAAGACATACTTCGTACTGCCGCTCACGTTGGATTAGGTTCGGAAGTCGCATACTATGAGAAGGAATTTGGAATGAAGAGTTCGCCGAGCAACAATGAGTTCGGGGAAGCAATCATTCTCTGGCAGAATGGTATGGGGCCAGTCAAAGATGAATTCAGCATCGATTTTATTGCCTTCGATCAAGGGAATGGAGTGGTTAGTTTCCGAAATGAAGAGCTGGATCTGAGTATTCCTTATCACTACGATGATGATTCCAAGCGGGATCGTTTACTTGCCCTTCAGTTCATCCGTGTGGCATTCCCGAAATATTTGGAGCGGCCAATTTATTTTAATGAGTCTTGGATTGAGTTAGATGGTGCTAAGTTTCAACTCGAACTTATTGAGGATGTCAATGCCATTGCCTTTAAAACATTAGAAGATCGGTTTTTGAGAGAGATTGGTGTTGCCCTATCCAGGTTGGTGTTGAAGAAGCTAACTGAAATCCAGTTGGAAGAGCAGCACGAAGTACTTGGAGCACTGGCTACAGTGACCAATGCGGTTACAGAAAAGGCGGATACTAGAAACTGGCAAACGCTGCCGCACAGCATTCACTATGCCCGAATTGCATTAAGTCAAGGAGATACTGAAGTCATTCTAAAACTAAAAAGTCGTGATGGTGGTTTTCACAGAGCTCCATTTACCTTCAAAGGAGAGAAAGGGGCTTTCTTTGTTCAGCCATACCATAATCTGGAGCATTTAGCAGCAGCTTCCTGGGACAAAGCTGCCACCCGAAATGTCAAGCACAACTAGTTAGCTCTGAAGAAGTCGATTACCGACAAGTTTACCAGATGGATGCTCTTATAGTAGTAATGAAGGATTTCGTCGTAGGGGTAACCTCGCCGCGCCATGTTCATGGCTCCTTCTTGACACAAACCAACGCCATGACCATATCCATGACCTTCTAGTATGACCGAGTCTTGGATGGTTTCAATGGAGAAGTAAGCAGACTGAAGTTTAAGATCCCGTCTGATTTGGGTAAACTTGATTCCATCTCTAGGCGAGCCAAGCTTATGCTGCCTCCGGTCTGGACAATAGTGGAGAGCTCGATCTTTAGCAGCAGGTTCGTAAACCGGATAACCATGATTTGTACTCAGGTAATTGAGCCACTTGTCTCTGGTAGTTGTGTAGCGCCAATAGCTGTGGTTTTCTTCCAAACAATTTTCGTCGATCCGCTCCCGCAAATAGTTGAGTGAACCGCTCCAAACATCTTCGCTATTACATGTATATCCACCGCAGTTTGAAGAGAATGCGGCTGTAACGAGGTTGATGTCGCTGTCAACAATGACAATGCCAATGGTTTCTTGGGTGCCCTTTATAATATCCGGGTTTGACTTACTCTTCTGATGATAAACTTGACAGTGGACTTTATCACACAATTGAAATCCTTCTGCTTCGTGCTTTCGACGATTATTCAGCGCATAGGTTCTGCAGATCACCGCCTGTACCTTATAGTACTCTTTTGGTTCTTTGCTCCCTGCTTCGGACTCTACGACTCCAGCAACGTAGTGTTCAATATAGACGTGGTTGATAATGCGAATCTTTCCCCTTAATGGCTTCATTTCGAAATCATCGTGGTACTCATGAACTGCTGTTCTACCTGCTCGTTGAATCTTCAAGGTGTTTCCCCAACTATTTCTGTTTAATTCAACCTTATAGTATGTTCCGAGATCTTCACTCAAAGTCCGAACATGTAGTAGGCCGCCCTCGCTTTTAATACGGAGGACTGTATTCTTTTTGAGTTCGATGAGGTCCTTCCCATTCCCATAAACCTTGAATGATCCTTGGGCTGCCTGAACGGTAATTTCTGAAGGCTCTTCCCCCCAATACAATCCTACATCGAGAATTTTATTGGAAGCAAAAACGCTGAATGAAAGGATAGAAAGAATGAATACGGCGATTCCGCGCATGGGTAGCAAATTTATCCTAGGCTACTCTGTTGACGTGTTGGTGTTCGCGATGATTTTCAACAATCGATTTGCAACAAGGTCGGATGCTCCTTTATCACCTAGTCGATGCTTCAGGTCCAAATATTCCTTCAGAACGTCAGCACGACTCGATCCACCTTCCAATATCTTGGAGAGTTCATTCACTAAACTTTTAGCATTCACATCTTTCTGGATGAGTTCTGTAACGACCTCTCTGTCCATAACGAGGTTGACGAGTGATATGTATTTCACTCGAACCAAGAATCTCGCGATCATCACGCTGATAGGATTTGCTTTATAGACTACTACTTGAGGCGTACCGATGAGTGCCGTTTCAAGGGTAGCGGTTCCAGAAGTAACAATAGCCGCTTCTGCATGTGCAATAAGGTCATAGGTATTCCCTTCTAGAACCGCTGCGTTTTCGGAAAGACGGTCATAAAGATCTCTACTTTGCCAAGGTACTTTTGAAACCACGAACTGGTACTCAGGAAAGGCTTTTACGACTGCTCTAAATTCAGGAAGCAGTAAGTTGATTTCTTGGGTTCGACTGCCTGGGAGTAAAGCAACGATTGCCTTAGAAGAATCTAGGCCATGCTTTAATCGAAATTCATGTTGATCCACCTGAATCGCTTCAACTTCGTCCAGAAGTGGGTGACCCACAAACTCAGCTTCTACGCCATGTTTCTCGTAGAATTGTTTTTCAAAAGGTAGAATTACAAATACGTGCTTCAGCCACTTCTTTACCTTTTTGACTCTCGATTCCTTCCATGCCCAAATCTGCGGTGAGATATAATAGACGTTCTCAATTCCAAGTTCAGTCATAGTTTTTGCAATCCGTAAGTTGAATCCGGGATAGTCAATATGCACGACGAGGTCGGGCTTGAATTCTTCAATGTGTTGTTTGCACAGTTTGAAATTCTTGAGGATTGTACGAAGATTCGCTGCCACTTCAACGAATCCCATAAATGCCAGATCATCAATGTGTTTGACAACACGGGCGCCGGCACTGGCCATTTTATCTCCACCCCAACACGCAATTTCAGCATCAGGGTTCAAGGCTTTGATAGCCTTAACCAAGTTCGATCCGTGCAAATCACCGCTCGGTTCCCCCGTAATGATGAATATCCTAGGCGACATATCTGAAATAGACAATAATTGGGGCATAGATTAATGTCGCCATGATAATCCCGCGGACCATATAATACCATTCGAGCCTGAGCGCGAGGTAAAAGAAGATTAGATTGAAAAGAATCGAAACAGATATCACGCTGCTGTACGTTCCACTATTGTTTAATATCATTCGGACAAATGATTCGAATGGTCGGTGATTGTACACGATTAAATAGAAGATGCCGAATCCAAACCAGGGCCCGATCAAGCCGAGAACTATTCCGGCCCATAGCCTGTTGAATTTCATTTTTAATTCGTCCATGTGCGCATCTCTTTCAAGTCAACGTGGTTTGTGAGATCATATGTTATCGGAACCACCGAAACATATCCATTTTGCAAAGCCCAAAGGTCTGTGTCTTCTGAATGGTCATCGAATGGAAGGAAATAGCCAGTGAGCCAGAAGTAGTCTTTTCCTGATGGATCTTGACGGCGATCAAATTCTTCCTGCCACTTTGCATGAGCCTGCGTGCAATACTTGACTCCTTTAATCAAGTCAACTCCAAGTTTTGGAATGTTCACATTCAAACAGAAGTTTTGATCCTTATGCTCAAGTCCTGTTTTGATCAATTCTCGGGCGAAATGTTTAGCGGCTGTAAAATCAGCCTCAACACCGTGATCCAGAAGAGAGAAACCAATTGATGGGATTCCTTCTATATACCCTTCCATGGCGGCGCTCATTGTTCCAGAATAGATGACATTGATGCTGGCGTTCGAGCCGTGGTTTACTCCGGAAACAATCAGATCGGGTTTTCGATCGAGGATGACGTCCAGCGCAATTTTCACGCAATCAACAGGAGTGCCCGTGCATTGATATGCCTCATACGATCCGTCATTCGGCATTTTCTCTAAACGCAATGTAGAATTGATCGTGATGGCATGTCCCATCCCACTTTGTGGTTTATCCGGCGCAATTTTGAGAATGTCTCCAAACTCCAAAGCAACTTCGGTTAAAGCGTTGATACCCGGTGCATGAAAACCATCATCGTTGGTGATGAGGATTAAAGGTTTGTCGTTCATTGAATCAATTTGTGATGGCTATGCCGCTACGAAGAAAGCAACGCATGATGGATGGACGAAGGACACATGAAAAAATATTAATTTCACATTCCTTAAAATGATCCCATGAAACAGCTTTTTACATTTTCTATCCTTCTATTTTCAGTAACACTATTTGCTCAGTCACCACGAACTGTGCTTTTTGAAATGAGTGAGTCGGTTTGGACGCCAGCCAGTGTTGAAGCCATTTGTGCCAAGGAAGATCTTAGATCGACTTATGGAAATGATATCGCCATCATCGGATATCATCCTGACAATATTCAAAATGGAGGAGACCCGATGTACAACACCATTTCATCTCAGTGGGCCGATATTTTTGGAGTGAATCAATTTGGAAGAGCTTCCATTGACCGTGTGTCATATAACGGGACCAGCATAACGGCTTTGGGAATTTCGAATTGGAGCGATACCATCGCCGCGAGAATAAATCGACCTGCGGTAGGAGAGGTGACGCTGCCTGAATTGCTAGTTGATCCTAATACTGACGAGATCTACGCTCGAGTTCATATGAACTTCACCAAGGATGTGATTGAGCTAAAGGATTTTCGAATTTTCTGCTATTTGGTGGAGGATGGAAAAGTAGAAATCCAGCTGGTCGATACAAACCTCCTCACAGGATGTTCACTTTTCAATGACACGTTGGATACAGCATTCGCCTTCGCTCATAATGATGTTGTGAAGCGAAATCCATCAACCTATGAGGGAACTGATAATATTATTCCAAATGAGGTCCATGAAGGCGATTATTACACGACGGCGTATACAATGAGTATTCCAAGTGGGGTGAACATTGATGACCTTAGAGTGGTGGCATTCGTGGCGGATTTCAATACCAGTGATATCACCAGCAACGTCGTGATTAATGCCATCGGCAGTAATGATTTTACAGAGTATGATTCCGGAGATGAAACCGATCCTAATCATCCGAATAACCCTGATAACCCGAATAGTATTATGAATCCTGCTAATTGGCCAACGGCGATTCAAGAGATTAGAAATGATCCGTTTGAAATTACTGTTTCTCCAATGCCAATTTCTGACTTAGGAATCGTATCCTTTGAGTTGCCATCAAAACAAACTGTAGAAGTTTCTTTGTACAGTATTGATGGAGTTAAAGTGCGATCAGTTTATCGTCAACAATTGGCTGCAGGGCTTCAAAAGGCTGCTATTCTTAAAGGTGATCTACCAGCAGGAATATATCTTCTGAACGTAGATGGTGAGAATGTCAAGGCATCACATAGAATCGTGATTTTATGAGTTCGACGAACTAGGAATTCAATAATAAATAATCCATTATAATACATGTTGGTGAGTGACGGGCTTCCATCTTGAATTGAAACCGTCTTTTGGTTATCTTTGAAACAACCTCTTTTTATAATAAAACTCTATTAGATGAAAAAAATCTACGCTCTTTTATTCATTTCCCTTGTCACTGTTGGCGCCATCGCTCAATCTTGGAGTGTGCCTGAAGACAATGTAGGCCTCATAACTAAAGTCACAGCGACATGGTGCGGACCATGTGGAGGTTGGGGCTGGGATGCCTTTGGCGAACTAAGCAACGAATATCACGGCGATCACATTCTAGTGGCGTTGTATGCTTCGAGCTCAAGCGGATTCTATAACGAAGGATGCCAAGCAATGGCCGATGAAATTGGTTTTGGTGGTTATCCAAACTTCGCTGGTAACGGTGTAGACGTTGGAACTGCTGCAGCATCAGTAAATCCGATTGTAGATACTTTCAAAACAGACGCTCCCGTAATTGCAAACGCAGCATACGAAGTGATTTGTATTACAGACGACAGTATTGAAATCCTAGTAAAAGCTAAGTTCTTCGAAACAGTTCCAGGTGCAATTCTTGTGAATGCATTTGTGATTGAAGATGGACCGATTTACGCCCAGGCGGGACAGACAGGTGATGTTGAGCATCATCATGTTCACCAGGGTGCTTTTACAGCGGACGATGTTTATGTATCAACAGATGGTGCAGAGGCAGGCTCGGAATATGAAAAGACAATGGTTATCGCAAGATCATCTTCATGGGATTTAGATCACGTAGAGATCGCGACTACGCTTTGGGTTGAGAATGAAGTTAATCCTTCTGACCTTCTCTACATCAATGGAACTTTCGAGCCACAGGCTGGAGAGATCACGGATGGTTTTTGCAATGGTGAAGGAGGTGGTGAAGTTCCATCTGGTGATCCAGGAGATTGGCCAGTTGGTCTAGAGGAAGTAAACGATATTAATATCGAGATATTCCCAAATCCAGCAAAGGACTTTGTAAGTATTAAGTTTAGTGAAGTAACAGACTACACAGTGAGCATGACTGACCTCCTAGGTAAGCAAGTTTATACTGAGTCGTTCACTTCAACCAACAGAAATACGATTAACGTACTTGACATGCCTGAAGGTGTTTACATGATTCAGGTAAAGACTGAAAACCAGTCTTACTTCGATCGAGTTGTCATTAAATAGGGGTTAGCATCAATAGATTATTAAGCCCTTCTGCATTTTTGGTAGGAGGGTTTTTTTATTTCCTGACATTCTTACTTCAATTTTGCGAAGGCACAGTAATTGAATTAACTCAAGAAAATAGAAGACATGTACATCGCACTTTTAATCGGTTTCGGAATTCTTAGCTGGTTTGTTAGCAGCAGACTCAAGAAAAGATTCAAAGAGTATTCTCAAATTCCAACATCCAGCGGATTATCCGGAGCAGAAATCGCAGCTCAAATGCTACGAGACAATAATATTCACGATGTGAAAATCACGGCTGTCCAAGGGCAGTTGACCGATCACTACAACCCAAAGAACAAGACCATTAACCTGAGTCAAGATGTATATGAAGGAAGGAATGTGGCCGCCGCAGCAGTAGCTGCTCACGAAACAGGTCATGCAGTGCAACACGCCACATCATATGCCATGCTCAGTTTTAGATCCGCAATGGTGCCAGCAGTTAACATAAGCAGCAAGCTGATGTATGCAATCTTCATCATGGCTATTCTCGGTGGAGCTGTCTTTGGAATGGCACCTCAGTTGTTCTTCCTCGTCATCATAGCTCAGGCTGTCATCACGCTATTTAGTGTCATAACCCTTCCCGTAGAGTTTGATGCATCTGCACGAGCACTTCAGTGGCTGAATATGAGTCGTATTACTGTTGTAGAAGAACACGAAAAAGCGAAGAACGCACTCCAATGGGCAGCCAGCACTTACGTAGTTGCAACATTGGCCGCTATCGCTCAATTGCTTTATTTTATAACGGCTTTTGGAGGCCGAGATTAAAGGAATTTCATGAAATTTTATACAGTACTTCTAAGCAGTCTAATAACGCTGACAGCGGTATCTCAGGATGTGCTTGAGGTGACGTCAAGCGTCAACCGCGTGGCAGTATTCCCTCGCGGTGCCCAGGTCGAACGACTAGCTTCTAAATTTCTTTCGGTAGGCTCACAACAGGTGAGCTTTACGAACTTGAGCTCACAGCTAGTGCCAAGCAGCATAAGTGTTAGTGCAGGCGAGTCGGTGAATGTCCTTAGTGTGACAACTCAAAACAATTATTTGAAGCCGGGAGAAAAACCAAAAGTGGTGAAGTCGTTGCAGGATAGCTTAAAGACGTATGAATTCGACCACGCCTTTAATGCGAACATGCTCGGAGTCTACCAAGAGGAAAGGACCATGGTCTTGGCCAATCAAAGAGTTGGTGGGGATCAATCAGAGTTCGTCATTGAAGATTTGGAGGACTTGAGTGATTTTTATAGGGACCGACTGGCAGACATTATGCTAAAAACGATGGAGTTGGATGCAAAACAGAAACGATTGAACAAGCAAATCACGCGGATTAGAAAGCAGCTGCAAGAGCACAATACTAGATTGAACATGAGCACAGGCGAAATCCTTGTTGAGCTGGATGTAAAATCAAATTCCAACGTTGATTTCAAACTCAGTTACATGGTCAGCAACGCTGGCTGGACTCCGGCATACAATGTAAATGTCAAGGAAGTAGATCTACCACTGACGGTTACTTACAACGCAAAGGTGTATCAGAATACTGGAGTGGATTGGAATGATGTAAATCTACTCCTCACAAATGCGAATCCGAATTTACAAGGAGACAAGCCAGTTGTACACCCTTGGAGACTGGATTTTATTCAGGTACAACCCGCTTTCAACCCATACTCAAATAAGTTATATGAATCGGCTGGAGCTGTTCAATCTCTGGACGTTCGAGTTGATGATATAGAAGAGAGAAAATCTGCTTCCGTTGAATATCCTGTCAATGAAGCTTCGAAGCAGTTCAAGATAAAAACCAAGCAGCGAATTCCGTCCAATGGAAAACCTCGAGTCATCAATATCGACGAACTCGAAATTCCAGCTAAGTATCAGTATTATACGGCCCCTAAGGTTACGCCTGCCGCATATTTGATCGCTAGAGTTGCGAAGTTTGAGCAGTACGATCTTCTTCCCGGAAGTGCGAACCTCTTTCTTGGAAACACATACGTAGGGCAGACTTACATCAATCCGGCTGTAGTAACTGACACACTTGATCTATCATTAGGTCGAGATCAGAGCATAATCGTCAAGAGGGAAAAGATAAAGGAGTTCACCGCATCGAAAAAAATCGGAAGCAGTACAAAGGAAAGCTTGGGACTTAAGGTCAGTGTGAGGAACACCAAGTCAACCAAGATCAAACTGATCATTGAAGACCAGATTCCTATTTCGGGAAATAAGGATATTGAGATTACACTTGATGAGGCTAAAACCGCCAAACTTGATCCTTTGACAGGAACACTGAGATGGAGCAAGAATATTCTCTCCAACTCAACCGAAGAATTAGTCTTTAAGTATAGTGTAAAGTACCCTTCGGATAAGAAAATCAACCTTTAGTCGAAAAACGTGGAACCTTTTGTTTGATGGTTTAAGGGATTAGGTGGCTTCGGCCACCTTTTTTTATGGAATTTCGTTTCATGCATCCAGAAGTAAACGAACTCATCCGGGCCCCATATTTTGACACCTATTTAAAATTGCTTGATTCGGCTTCTATCGAAGAAGGACTCAATCATTCAAGCAAGGAGTTGAGAGATCTTTTAGAGACAATTCCAGATGATCAATTGGACTATTCATATGCTCCAGGGAAGTGGACGGTGAAGCAAGTCATCCAGCACGTTATTGAAACGGAGATGATCTTCAATTATCGAGCAATTCGAATTGGCAGGGAAGACGTTACTCAAAATCTCGATGGATTCGAGGAGAATCATTTTGCTGCCAATGCGCAAACTGCTGATATGACCAATGCCGACTTGGCTGAATTTTTCACCGCAGTTAGAATGTCAACGAAACATTTGGTCTCCACATTTAGCGCAACTCAATTGGATAAGTCGGGAATCGCTAGTGGACATTACGTTCAAGTAAAAGCACTCTTCCTCATCCAGGCTGGACATACCCTACACCACCTGAACGTCATACGTGAGCGCTATTTGAAGTAGGCTTATCTTAGCTTAACCTATGAGAAACCTCAGCAGCGTCCTGGCTCAAGGCTTTTATTTTCTGATCACATCCTTGATCATCATCGCTCCAGCGCTTTACAATCGCTATCCGCTGATGTACTTTGATAGCGGCGCTTACATGGAAATGGCCAATATTCTTGAGCCGTCTTTCCATCGCGCGATGGGCTATCCGCTACTGATGAAAATGAGCGGATTGCTCGTGAGCAATTGGCCAATCATCATCGTTCAAGGGCTTTTGCTCTCGGTGCTTTTGTACAGGATTATTCTTTCTGTTTTGGGAGCGGAACGCTCGTACCTACGCCATTTCACGACAGTATGTCTCCTAAGTTTTGGATCAGCGATGTCCTGGTATGCAGCGCAGCTGATGCCAGATATTTTTACACTTATCATAACACTCGCCTGTGCCGCAGTTGTGCTGGAAAAGCACATATCGGTTCGCTGGCTTTCCATTTACGCCACAATCATATTCTTTGGTCTCTTGACACATTTGAGTCACATTCCTTTGTTACTGCTCATATTGATTGGGATGGGCTTTCTTCTTTGGAAAAGCCCTGTTGTTCTCGATGGAAGAAAGAAACTCGTAACACTGAGCGCACCTCTAATACTGGCCATTCTCTTTACATGCTCGTTCAATGCGTATCACGGAATGGGTTTCCGTTTGAGTCTTGCTTCCAACGCTTTCATCACCGCGAATTTGGGCGAGATGGGTATACTGAAAATGTACTTGGACGAAAATTGTGACTCTCAACCCATGTCACTCTGTGATATCAAAGACGACTTACCAAAAGAAACCTATGGCTATCTATGGGATCCAGAAGGACCCGTCCAACAACATCCGGATGGTTGGGCAGGCGCGAATGAGGAGTTTAAGCCAATCGTGAGAGACTTCTTTTTCAACGTTCGTTATTCCAAATGGTTTCTGTTTAGTTCGGTCAAGGCTACGATGAAACAATTGTTTCAAATCGAAATTGGCAGTGGTATTCAATACGCCTACGGCGAAGGAACACCACCCTTCTGGCCGATGAGAGATCACTTCAAACAAGAGTTGAACGAATACTTAATCAGCGTACAGAATAAGGGTGATCTATTGCCCATCTCATTTTTCAAGTATGTCAACTACATCACTTTGTTCTTAGCCATTCTTATCATCGGACGAGCAGTGGTGACAAGATCGTTGAGTCCAGAACTAGGATTATTGTTGATTCTTTTCCTCTCCGCTTATTTCTTCAATGCTGCCATCACAGGCGTCTTGGCGAATGTTTATGAGCGCTTACAATGTCGCCTGCTTCCACTGGTACAGCTCACGGCGATTCTCATTTGGTTCCAATCCTCGACCAAAGGAATCCAACCGTCTAAGAATCAAGAGCTGTAAGGATTGTGTTGATTGTTCGACCTTGCAGTATGTCATTGGGCTTTAACTCATCCCTGATTGCGTTGATCGTGGTTTTTCTCGCAGCGTCATGCGAGAAATCGGAACCGATCATTCTTGACGGTCACCTCAATTCAGTCGATGCCACGGTTACGGATGATGAGTCGACCGAAGACTTGGGCTGTGATACTGCGCATCTGGACGACAACTTCATATTTTACAATCAAGGAGAAGCATTCCTGACTGGTGGTCCTGCGGATAGCCAACATTTTGATATATCAAATTGGGATTTGAACCCCTGCAATTTGAGATTCGGTTTTTGCCGAGAGCATTTTCCCACTGTGTATGATCCGACATACGAGACAAGAGAGGGAGGAGATTTTGCGTACGACGCTGACGACCGATTCATCCTTGTCGAGGATGGGGATGTGAAAGCATATTCAATCGAATTGCTGGTAAAGCATGAGGCGGTCAACGACACCACTAATGGACACCCGATTTTGGTGGCGTATTGTGTCCTGGCTGACTTGCCAATTGTCTACTCAAGGAACTACTGTGGCAACACGCACACATTTGCTCTGTCCGGATATACTTATCATGACAAACGCTATCACTGGGATACAGAGGCTTTTGTGATGTGGGATCGAGAGACAGAAAGCCTGTGGTTTCCTCTGGCCGAGAAGTCGGTCTCAGGGACAATGGATGAAGTGCAGCTCGAAACATTCAATCAAAGCAAGTGGCGCGTTACCACCTATGCCGACATCCAACAGAATTATCCAACCGCCAAGTTACTCGCCCGAGATATCGTTGTGGATCCGCCTGAAGGATGGCCAACAATCGACCCGGCTGACGTTAACTGCAATTAACAGCGGTTTTCTTCCAAACCTGTTTTACATTTCCACCGATGTTCCTGGCATCAAACATGAGTATCGTTGGAGAAAGCGAAGAAATATGTTTGGCGACAGGTTCCACTGTTTAGATTTCTCTGGCCATTTCTACTCGGAATTGGCTTGGGGATATATCATGGTGAGTCCCTTTTTTTAGGTTTCGTTCTGCTGAGCACCGTTATCACCGCTCTTCTTGGTTTTCTTCTTTATAAGCTTTACAGAAAATCGCTAGGAGTCCTTCTGACATTTGCCTTGATTGGTTATTGTGTGAGCGTTGCTGCCATCAATACTCCAAGCGGCCTCGAGAGGGAAACCGATATCACGCAACGAATTTGGATTGTGAAATCTAAGGGTAGAGTGGAGTTCAAGAATGATCGGTTGAGGATGATGGGAATCATTCAAAATGGAACGGATGATTTGATGGAGGAAAAGGTGCTGTTCTACTTGAAAGTAGATTCCAACTTTAGTCGTCCGGGATTTGGGGACATGGTGCTTGTCAATTCGCGTTTAAGTTCCATTCGATCTCCGAAAAATCCAGGAATGTTCGATTTCAAGAAGTACATGGCATCAAAAGGAATCGAGTACCAAGGATATGCAGATGTCGACGAGTGGCGAATTCTCAGGAAGAGTTCTGGGTTCAAGAAGCAGTTGAACCAGGTCCATTTTGCGGCTGTCGAACAACTGAACGAAAATCAAGATTGGGAAAAGGAAAGTGCCATCCTCAGTGCGCTCTTATTGGGGAATAAAACCTTCCTCGACAAGGATCAAAAGACATCGTTTGCAAAGGCTGGTGCCATGCATGTCCTGGCTGTGAGCGGTCTCCATGTTGGTATCATTTACCTAGTCTTGCTTTGGTTGACCAAGCCTCTCAGTAGGAGAAGGGCCTTTCGAATTCTAAAAACCTTTCTCATCTTACTATCACTTTGGGCCTTCGCCGGAATTACTGGGTTTTCACCGTCAGTGGTCCGTTCGTCGACCATGTTTAGCTTCATGGCCGTTGCTGGATTGCTGGATCGGAGGTCGTCGGGATAGAATTCGCTCATTGCCAGTGCCATTCTCATGTTGGTATTGAATCCACGCTTCATGCTCGATGTCGGATTTCAACTCTCATATGTAGCCGTCGCTGGAATTATTCTTATTCATCCTCAAGTGTATGGTCTTTGGAAGCCAAAATGGTTTGTTCTCGATAAACTATGGTCTCTGACTGCTGTTTCAATAGCCGCACAAGTCGCCACCTTTCCACTTGGGATCTATTACTTCCATCAGTTTCCGAACTACTTTCTCCTTAGCAATTGGATTGTTATTCCGGCAGTCAGCGTCATCCTGCCAATGGGCATGCTGATGATCTCATTTGCTTGGCTTCCAGAAGTATATGTGTTCATCGAACTCATAGTCTATACCTGCATTCGATGGCTGGGTAAACTGATATCATGGATAAGCGAGCTCCCGATGAGCACTGTGAGTCAGTTGGAAATCAGCATGATTGAGTTGCTTGTGATCTATGCAATAATTAGCTCTTTGGTCGCATTCTTCTTCACGCGTCGATTCAAAATGGTCTTGATAGCTCTCGGCCTTGGGTGCATTTTGCAGACCAGCCGATTGTCAGAATCAGTGCGTAATACGAATCAAAACCTCATGACCATGTATTCCGCTCCGGGATTAGACGTTATGGACTTCGTTCGCGGAAGATCGATTGTGTCTTACATGGAGAGTGAGTCAACCTCAGAGAAGCAAATTCAATATCACATTTCACCATTTAGATCTGCACTGAATGCGACAGTGGTTAACGATTCTTCTTCTCTCCAAACCGTCTGTATCCAGAATGGCCTTTTTGTGTTGAACCTGAAAGACTCATTGGAGATCCTATCTGAAATGAAGGCCGTGGATATTCTACACATCCAAGCGAGAACGATTCAGAGGGTAGATCAAATTCTTGCGCTGACAGAACCCGAAGTCGTTGTGTTATCGCCGAACTTGGAGTGGAAGGTTCGTTCTTATTGGAAGTCCAAGTGCAATAAGCTTGGCTACGTATGCCATGACTTGAAGAACGATGGTGCCTATGTGAGGGAGACGTGAGTCGCTAAACGCTTTCAACGCGCTCGTAAACCCAAACCCGCCATGGGAAGGACATGGAACTTGAGACCCGCTGAAACCCCTGATCGAGAATGAAGGCATGAACGTCCTCTTCGTCATGGGCGTATGAACGGAATGGATTCTTCTTTAAGTACATGTAGATACTTCCTAGTTTCGAAACAAGCTGCGCGATTCTACCTGACATGGGAAAGCTTAGACCGATGCGATGGTTTGAGCTTTGAGTTGCATTTCCTAAAAGCTTGGCAAAATCAGGATAGCAACAAATGACCTTGTCTAGGGTGACGAAGTCAAATGTATCACTGGGCTCTGAAACATCATTGAAGTCTGCCTGAACAAACTCTGACTGTTCCTCCCAGCCTTTTTCAGTAGCGTATTCTTTGGCAATTTTGAGATAACCGCTCGATGCATCTACATCTCGGGTTTTTGAAGCACCCTTTGAATGGAAGTGCCATTGAATGGCCCCGATTCCACCTCCAATGTCCAGCAGAGATTTGCCTTCAACATCATCCGCTACAGCTTCAATCAAGCGTTTGGTGACTTTAGACGCGCCCTTTTTTCGGAAGCTTTTCAATTCCTTTTTCGCTGTTTTGAGATCAAACAGCTTGTCGGCTCCACAGCAGTGTTCGCAGGTCATAATTCAAATATAATTGGAGCCAATGGTTTGAAGCTGCGATATTTGCCTCACAAAGCTGAACTATGTACAAGACAGTACTTCTCATTATCGCGGTTATTGCAATCTCTGCTGCGGCCTGCACCAAGAAAGACTACACCTGTAATTGCTCTGTTGATTTCCCTGATACGGCTGGGATTTCACTGGATTACGATACCACTTTCACCTTTGAGGATAAGGCTGAAGAAATAGCTACAACTGAATGTGATGCTTACGAAGAAGGCGCATCGGTATTGATTCCAAGTGGAGTAAGCTCCAACATCGTGGACATCAATTGTGTGCTTACTGAAATCTAGAGATCGGCTAAGCTTAGAGTCTCTTTTAACCTTACTCCTTTTTCTGTATTCTGAACCGTGCAGCATTCGTTGACCGCGTCGTGTTCTAAGAAAAGCACGTAGTCATTGTGTGCGGCCTCATCCAAGAATGACTTCTTTTCTGCCATAGTGAGCAATGGCCGCGTGTCATAGCCCATCACGTATGGAAGTGGAATGTGACCAGCACTCGGAAGCAAATCTGCCATGAATACCAGTGTCTTCCCTTTGTAGTTGATCATTGGAATCATTTGCTTGTCTGTGTGTCCATCAGCAAAGAAGATGTCCATGTTTGGAAAAGCATCTTTCGTGCGATTGCCTTGCACCTCCACCCATTTCAATTGACCGCTTTCTTCAATGGGAATGATGTTTTCCTTGAGAAATGAAGCCTTTTCGCGTGGATTTGGTTCTGTTGCCCACTTCCAATGTTCTTCGTTGCTCCAGAACGTGGCATTCTTAAACGCAGGTCTGAAACCTTGTTTCGAGTCATTGTATTCGATGGAGCCGCCGCAATGATCAAAATGCAAGTGAGTGAGGAAGACGTCCGTGATGTCATCTCGTTGAAAACCTAAGTTATTGAGTGACCGATCGAGGCTGTCTTCACCATGAAGAAAATAGTGCTTGAAGAATTTCTCACTCTGCTTATTGCCAATTCCCGTGTCGATGAGCATCAACTTATCGCCGTCTTCAATGAGAAGCGAACGCATTGCCCAGGTACACATGTTGTTGACGTCAGGAGCGTTCGTTCTGGACCACAATGATTTTGGAACGACGCCAAACATGGCGCCACCGTCGAGCTTGAAGTAGCCTGTATTTACGGAGTGAAGATTCATGGGGCTAAGGTGCAAATTTGAACTTAACTTCATTCAAACAGGTGTTGTGCTAACCTCACGAACACACCCCGCCTTGCAGGCACCCCTCCCAAGAGAGGAAAGATCCTTAAGCTCGCTTTTTGCTGTTCGCAATTGGCTTTTAGTTAGGCTCTAAGAAATCCGGCTAATAGCCAAGAGTTAAAAGCTAACAGCGTTGGTTCTTATCGTGTTTCGTTAGCACCAACTGAGTTCAAATCCTCATGAGCGGCATATAGTCTGTCAACCATGGCTAGTTCGCCTGAGCGAAGCCATTTGCGCGGATCGTAGTACTTCTTGTTTGGCTTGTCATTACCATCGGGATTCCCTAGCTGACCTTGCAAGTAGTCGTGATTCTTTGCTTCGAATTCCCTTACGCCGTCCCAAAACGCCCATTGCGTATCGGTGTCGATGTTCATCTTAATCACGCCATAGTCAATTCCTTCGCGGATTTCTGCTCGCGTGGATCCTGAACCACCGTGGAACACGAAGTTGACTGGGTTTTCTCGGTCGATGCCGAATTTCTCTTTGATGAAGTCCTGACTGTTCTTGAGAATAACAGGAGTCAACTGTACGTTTCCAGGCTTGTAAACACCATGTACGTTTCCGAATGCCGCGGCAATCGTGAAGTTTGGACTTATGGCATTCAACAGTTCGTAGGCATAAGCTACTTCGTCTGGCTGCGTATAAAGCTTCGAGCTGTCAATTCCAGTATTGTCCACACCATCTTCTTCGCCACCCGTAACACCCAACTCGATTTCAAGAATCATGTCGATGGCACTCATGCGCTTGTGGTACTCGACGCAGGTATCCAAATTGTCTTTGATTGGCTCTTCGCTCAAATCAATCATGTGACTTGTATAAAGCGGTCGCCCCGTTTCAGCGAAATGCTTTTCTCCTGCATTGAGCAAGCCATCTATCCATGGAAGGAGCTTTCGAGCCGCATGATCGGTGTGCAGAATTACATCCACGTCATAGAGCTCGGCCATCATATGAACATGCTTTGCGCCTGATACAGCGCCAGCAATTCCAGCTATTTCACTCTCATTACCGATCGCTTTTCCTGCGTAATAGGTGGCGCCACCATTGCTGAATTGAACAATGACTGGCGAGTTTGCTTTTTTGGCTGCTTCTAACACAGCATTGACACTCTGGGTGCTCACGACATTCACTGCCGGCATTGCCCATTTGTTCTTCTTGGCAATTTCAAATAAATCAAGCGCTTCTTGCGCATTCAGGACTTTTCCCATGGTCTAGCTTAATCGGTGCGCAAATGTAGAATTCTGGCCCTTCTCCATTGGCATCAGAAGGAGATTACCTTTCCTACATTATCATGTTCAAAGCTGGTTGGATGGATCATCAATCTATGGCTCATTCTGAAATAGATTTGTGAAAACCAGCTCAATGAAAATCCACTTCATCGCCATCGGTGGTGCAGCCATGCACAACTTGGCCATCGCTCTCAAACAGAACGGACATGAAGTGACCGGTTCTGACGATCAGATCTTCGAACCATCGAAATCCCGACTTGAGTCACACGGTATACTCCCAAACGAGTTTGGGTGGTATCCCGAAAAGCTCTCTGAAGACATTGATGCCGTAATACTTGGAATGCACGCACGCGAGGACAATCCAGAATTGAAGCGAGCACAAGACTTAGACTTGCTGGTTTATTCCTATCCGGCTTTCATCTACGAACAGAGCATGAAGAAGACTCGGGTCGTCATTGGAGGAAGTCATGGTAAAACCACCATTACTTCAATGATTCTTCACGTACTCAAGACTTTAGGAGAAGACTTTGACTATTTGGTCGGTGCACAGATTGAAGGTTTTGACACCATGGTTCGGCTTTCCGATGCGCCGGTTATCATTCTAGAAGGGGATGAGTATTTGAGTTCACCCATCGATCGACGACCGAAATTCCATCTCTACGACCCGCACATCGCGCTCATCTCAGGAATTGCCTGGGATCACGTCAATGTCTTTCCGACGTTTGACAATTACCTGAAGCAGTTTGAAATATTTGTGGATGAGATGATGGCTGATGGTGCGCTGATATTCTGTCAAGCAGATGAGACGCTCGACGCTTGCGTCCAGGATTTTGGACAGCATTTGGAGTTGATTCCATACAATACCCCAGAATACGAAGTAGAGCAGGGGCAAACCAAGATTCTCATGAACTTGGACAAGATCGAGGTTGGTGTGTTTGGTGAACACAACCTGCAAAACCTCATTGGAGCCAAGCTGGTGTGCGAACATCTCGGAATTTCGGAAGAGAAGTTTTTTAATGCCATTGCCGACTTCAAAGGCGCGGCTCGCAGACTTGAGGAGCTTTCTAGGAATGATTCTTCTGTTGTCTACAAGGATTTTGCGCATTCTCCCTCGAAGCTCATGGCAACAACCAAGGCTGTTAAGGCGCAATGGCCAGACCGACATTTGGTGGCTTGTATGGAGTTACACACCTTCAGTAGTTTAACCAAAGAGTTTTTAGTGGAATATAATGGTGCTATGGACGATGCGGATACGGCCATTGTCTTCTACAAGAAGGAAACGATCGAACAGAAGCGGCTTGAGCCGATATCAGAACAAGAAGTCAAGGCTGCTTTTCAGCGCGATGATCTAATGGTCTTCACCAATTCACAAGAACTTCAAGACCATCTTCAATCCATCGAATGGAACGGGAAGAATTTGCTCTTTATGAGTTCGGGGAATTTTGGTGGGATTGATGTTGATGATTTTGGGCCTTCTTTGATTTAATCATCCTCTTTTTTCTTTTGTGTTGTTCATTCTTTTGAAGGCTTTCAACCTTCTTTCCTTTTGGCTTGACCCAAAAGAAAGAAGCAAAGAAAAAGTCAAGGCTGACCTTGTTTCCTTGAATTGTAAGGACACGCTCACTATCTCACCCAAACTCGCAAACGTCACTAGCCTCGCTTCGCTCGGGCGACTGAGCTCAGACATGGGTTCGATGACGTTCGCTTAGTCCACAATTCTACGGGTCACGCGGCTAGGCCGATCATCACGCCTTACTTGCTTGGTCTGTCGGCAGTCACTCTTGCAACAGGTGGAGCAGGATCATGAAGTATAGAGTGAAGCTTTCCAAGCATTAGGCTGCATTCTTCGGCGCAAACGGAGCCAATAGCTTCGAATAAACGGTGCGTCAATAGTCTTCCACTACTAGCAAAGCATATATGGATTAAAGAAGGATGACAGCGGTTCTCACGAAGTGAGAAAATGCCTCAGGGAAGCTTCTTGACTTTTACTCCACTTAGTGTCAAGACAAAGTGGAAGAGGGGAAAGATCATTATGCTCGCTCTTAGCTAAAATTCTAAGGATTTCTGCTAATGGCCAAGAGCTAAAAGCCAACTGCCCTTCTTAGAGGCTCCCGCGCTTTCCCCTCTTGAGAGGGCTGGATCATGCCGAAGGCATGAGACGGGGTGTGTATCTTAAGGTGTCACCCTAGAAAAATTACCCTCGAAACAACTCAGGCTTGGCCCGCATAATGAGCACCAGCACCAAGGTGTAGAAGAATCCAATGATCATAAACCCAAATAAGGTAATGGTCGAGTGGATGAAGCTGCTGAATACAAACTCTGCTGTGTTTCTGACTTGTTCAACGTCTACAGCTTCAACGTTTTGTGAAGCATGTTCGACACGTTCCGCGATTCTCTCAGCGAAGTATGCTGGATTGATAAATTGATAGTAGACGTACGTAAACGCGGCTATAATGACCGAAAAAATTCCCGTTACCTGCATCCCCGCTTTGACGTCGTCGGTCAACTTCGTGACTCCTTTTTGACTCTTCCAATTTCGTAATCCAAATAGCAGGGCCATTAAAAAGCAAAGAAGGTAGAAGAACCGAGTATACATGTCCATGTCTTCCACTTCTTGCAAGAAGATGTGGTAGATCATCTTGCCTATGATGGAAACCAAGGCAGCGATGATAGCAGTATTAACGACGGGGTTCTTCATCCGAATACAAAAATGGCTTGCCCGCTAAATTATTAAGATAGCGTGGCAAGCCATTGTGTTTGTTTTAACCATTCATCGAAATGAGGAATTCCTCATTCGACTTCGTATTGGCCATTTGTTGTTTTAAGAATTCCATTGCTTCAACAGTATTCATATCTGTCAAGTGCTTACGAAGCACCCATAGACGTTGAAGTACATCTTTCTCGATAAGTAAGTCATCACGTCGTGTACTCGATGCAACCAAATCAATGGCTGGGAATACTCTTCGGTTACTGAGCTTACGATCAAGTTGAAGTTCCATGTTACCAGTTCCCTTGAATTCTTCAAAGATCACCTCGTCCATCTTAGAACCAGTCTCCGTAAGAGCAGTTGCGATGATGGTTAATGAACCTCCGTTTTCAATGTTACGTGCAGCTCCGAAGAATCGCTTAGGCTTGTGCAATGCATTAGCATCAACACCACCCGTCAACACTTTACCAGAAGCAGGAGATACCGTGTTGTATGCTCTAGCCAGTCTCGTGATCGAGTCAAGTAGAATAACAACGTCGTGTCCACATTCAACCATTCGCTTGGCTTTTTCCAATACGATGTTTGAGACCTTCACATGGCGATCAGCTGGTTCGTCAAACGTTGAGGCAACAACCTCAGCATTCACACTTCGTTCCATGTCCGTTACTTCTTCTGGACGCTCATCAATGAGCAATACCATCAAATAAGCTTCTGGATGGTTGTCGGCAATCGCATTTGCAACTTCTTTTAGAATCTCTGTCTTACCCGTCTTAGGTTGTGCAACGATCAATCCACGCTGTCCTTTTCCAATAGGAGTGAAGAGGTCAATGATTCTTGATGACATCGTTGACTTCTTATGTCCAACCAAATTGAACTTCTGCTCTGGGAACAAAGGCTTCAAGTAATCAAAAGGAACTCGATCTCTTACTTGCGCTGGATCAAATCCATTGATCTTTTCGATGCGAATAAGTGGGTAATACTTCTCACCTTCTTTCGGTGGACGAATTGTTCCTTTAATCGTGTCTCCAGTTCTAAGTCCAAAAAGCTTAATCTGGCTTTGAGAAACATAAACATCATCAGGAGAGCTCAAGTAGCTGTAATCTGCTGATCGAAGGAATCCATATCCTTCTTTCATGATTTCCAGACATCCTTCAGCGCTAACGATCTCATCGAAGTTGTAAGTGTATTCTACACGCTCTTTCCGAGGCTGACGATCTCGTCGATCATCTCTGTCACCTTTGTCGCCGTCTCTGTTAGACTTTCGATCTCCGCGATCATTTCGATCTCCGCGGTCGTTTCGATCTCCTCGCTCACGACGGTCATCTTTCCGACGGTCATCTTTTCTGCGATCGTCTCTTTCATTGTCTTTGCGTCCTTCTTTCGATTCCTCTTTCCGCGTGTCGCCTGTAGCTTTAGCGGAGGTACTTGGAGCATCCTTATCGGATTCTTCCTTTTTAGAGTCATCTTTTTTGGCGTCGTCTTTTGATTCAGTTGCCTTCCGAGAGTCGCTCGAAGCTTTATCGGAGGATCTTTCGTCCTTTTTAGGGCGGTCAGAGCGTTCCGGCCGGGTTCGTTTTGGTTTTTCAGAATTGCTATCTCCATTGGAAGAGGCATCTGAAGCTGGCTTTGCTGCGGAGCGTGTTGGTTGCAGCGCCTGAGCATCGAGGATCTGATAGATCAGGTCTTGCTTTTTCAGCTTGTCGTATTTGGAAATTTCTAGCTCTTTGGCTATTTCCTTCAAGTCTGAAACCAGCTTTTCATTTAGTTCAATAATGTCGTACATATAAATTTTGAGTTGTGTTCTTGACTGTTCTAGTCGTATTCGAATTCCGATCTGTTTATGGAATGAATACCTAAGTAAGAAGATGGGAACTGAAGATCGGGTGACCTTCGAAGTGCAATATTAATAACACTTTTTGATTTAGGACTCGTTTGATTTTCAATTTTTGCACCCAAATCACGTTCGATGCTTCAAAGAATACAGACGATTTACTTAGCACTCGCGTTGCTTTCACAGCTCGCTCAGTTCTTTCTGCCATGGGTTGAATACTACGTAAACGGCACTGAGACTGGTGTTTCAGCGCTTGAGCTTGATGGAAGTCATTTTACAGTAATGCCTCTCACCTTTGTTCTCTCATTGTCTTTGGGATTGGTCCTCGGATCCATTTTTGGGTTTAAGAACAGAGCTAAACAGATGAAAACTGCTCGAATGGCCTTGATTTCGACATTGCTTGGGTTTTTGGCCTTCGCTTTCATTCACTACATGAATATTCAAGCCCTCGATGAAATGGGAGAGCTGATGATGACCTATCAGTTAACGACTGTTCTTCCACTGGTGTCTGCCATCCTGATTTGGTTGGCGATAAAGGGAATCAAAAAGGACGACGATCTAATACGTTCAGTGGACAGACTTCGTTGATCGCTGACCCAGCTCCACCACCTTTAAATTCTTCATTTCACCTTCTGCGATTTCGAAGGTAATGAGGGTTCGAACCTTCTGAAATCCCACATTTCCTGCGGCTCCTGGATTAATATACAATAGGTTGAATCGAGTATCGTGCTTCACTTTCAGGATGTGTGAGTGGCCGCAAACCAGAATATTGGGATTGTGCTTTTGAATGAGTTCCCTGACTTTCGGATTATACCTGGAGATCGCATTGGCGATATGAATCAACAAGAACGTAATGCCTTGAATTTTAATAATCCCAAATTCTCTCAGTTGAGATCTAACCTCTGTTCCATCGATGTTGCCATAAACACCTCGAACCTTGTAATGTTCGGTCAGCGGCTCTAAGCATGAGGCTTGCCCAACATCCCCTAAATGCCAGACTTCGTCACAACCTTTTAGGTGATGAATGATGCGATCGTCCATGTAGCCATGCGTATCGCTAATGAGGCCAATTTTTATAGGTTGGTTTTCCACACTTGGGTTGTCCACAACTCTTGAATGAGTTCATTCAGTTGAGAAGGTGCAATCTTACATTTGTTTACTGACTATGGAGCCAATCGTAAGCATCCGCAACACAAACATCTACATCGACAAGCATTTGATTCTTTCGGATGTAGATTTTGAGATCAACAAAGGAGAATTCATTTACCTCATCGGGAAAACTGGAACAGGAAAGAGCAGCTTGCTCAAAACTTTGTATGGTGAGTTTCCGCTCAAAGAAGGGGAGGGTTCGGTTGATGAGTTTAATTTAAAGAAGCTCAAACGCAAGCAAGTCCCATACTTGAGACGCAAGCTCGGTGTCGTTTTTCAGGACTTTCAATTGCTTTCGGATAGAACGGTTGCCGAGAATCTCATCTTCGTCATGAAGGCAACAGGTTGGAAGGATAAGGTGAAGATGAAGGAACGCATCGAAGAGGTGTTGTCCAAAGTTGGATTAGAGACCAAAGGATTTAAAATGCCGCATGAACTTAGCGGTGGAGAACAACAACGCGTTGCCATTGCAAGAGCTTTGATCAACGATCCCGTACTCATTCTTGCTGATGAACCAACTGGAAATTTGGACCCAGAGACATCAGACAATATTTTACGCTTGCTATACGATATCAGTGAGAGCGGTCGTTCTGTGCTCATGGCGACACATGATTATCAGTTGATGAGTAAGTATGGAAATCGCACCATTAAGTGTGAAGGTGGAAAGGTTATAGACTCGAAAAACTCGGCTTTTGCGACTCCAATCGAGCCTCCTGGTGAAAACGGCCATTGAGCATGCTAAGCATCCTCATTCCCATTTACAATTTTGATGTTCGACCCTTCGTAAGAGATCTTAGCGACCTCTGTTCGAAGATGTCTGAACGCTGTGAGATCATTTGCTTGGATGATGCAAGCGATCAAGCCGTTCACATTCTAAACAAGGAAGTGTCCATGTTGCCTCACGTTCAGTATGAAAGAAGCGACACGAATCTTGGCCGAAGTGCTGTTCGGAATGCGCTGGTGGAGAAGGCTGAATTTGAAAACCTTTTGATTCTTGATTGTGATGGCAAGGTGCTGAGTGATGATTACTTGCAACGGTATTCGCGAGCAATGGATGATTATGACGTGATCTACGGAGGCCGAGAGTATCAGGCAGACTCACCTCCAGATAGAGAATTGATGTTTCATTGGTTCTGTGGAAAGGTCAGAGAAGCCGTCATGGTGGAACGGCGTGCCCAAGACCCGTATAAATCCTTTATGACGAACAACTTTCTCATCAGAAAAGAGGTGTATGATGCTGTGAAGATGGACGAGTCAGTTGTTGGGTACGGTCACGAAGACACCTTGTTCGCGATTGAATTGAAAAAGGCGGGATTCAAGGTCAAGCACATCGACAATCCTCTAGAGCACATTGGCCTAGAAACATTTGATGAGTTTCTCAGAAAGTCAGAGAATGGGATTCGAAATCTGGCTCTTTTGATTCAATCTAAGAAGGTGGATAGCAGCATTAAGCTTGTGCGCTACTATCAACGCTTAGAATCCTTTGGCTTGATATCGTTAGTTAATACTCTTGTCGCTAAGTACGAGCACCGCATATTCAAAAACCTCCGCAGTACGGCTCCCTATCTCACGTGGTTTGACCTTTGGAAGCTGTCTAAGCTCGACTTCTATATGAAGTCTACTTCCTAATCATCACCGGAAAGCTCGTCATATTAAGAAAAATGGTGATGTGATTTACCAGCCACCGCTGGCACCACCACCGCCGAAACTTCCGCCGCCAAATCCTCCGAAGCCGCCGCCGCCGCCACCGAATCCTCCGGAGCTTCCGCCACCAAAACCACCACCAATCCATGGAGTGCCGTAGTAGCGTCGTCCGGAATGACCGTAACCGGTATATCGCCGTCGTCCACCGAAAATCCAGAAGATGCCGATCAGAATTACAATGATTGGATAGAACGGAACTCCTTTCGATTTCTTCTTAGGAGTTGCGGTATACTCACCAGCCAATGCAGAGATCATCGCCGATGTAGCGTTGTCAAATCCCCCGTAGTAATCGTTTGCCCGGAAGGCGGGCTTGATTTCATTCTCAATAATGCGTTTCGATATAGCGTCGGTAATGGCGCCTTCAGTGCCGTATCCAGTATGAATACGAATCTTTCGGTCTTGTACCGAAATGAGCAGGAGAATGCCGTTGTTGTTCTCGCTTCCACCAATTCCCCAAGAGTCAGCCAGTCGCTGGCTGAAGTCAAATAGGTCGTCGCCTTTTAAACTTGTGATGGTAACGATGGCTATTTGAGTTCCTGTTGTGTCGTTGTACGATCGCAGTTTGGACTCAAGCTTTTGTTCTTCTGAACTGCTGAGGACCTCTCCGTAATCGCTCACCAAACGGTTTGCTTTCTCTGGAATTTCTTTGGCGATGGAACCGAACGACATCAGAACGATTCCAAGCGTGATTAATAGGCTATTCTTCATCCTTCCCATAGCTTATGTCATCACTCAATTCATTCACATCATCTGCAGCATAGGGGAAGTACTTTTTAAGTTGTTCACCTGCGTCAGAAACGCCCTCGATTATCCCATCCACAACACGTCCTTCTTTGAAGTGTGCTGTCATTAAATCTTTGGTTTGTTCCCAGAAGTTTTCAGGCACTTTTTCGTTGATTCCTTCATCGCCAATGATGGCGAATTTGTGATCGTCCAAGGCTACATAAACCAACACGCCATTTCGCAATTTGGTGTTGGTTAGTTTTAGTTTTTCAAAAACTTGAACTGAACGACTATAAGGGTCTGGTTTACAATGTTTTTCAACATGTATTCTAATCTCGCCTGATGTATTCAATTCTGCTTGTTTAACGGCCTCGACGATTTGCGATTCTTCGCTTTTTGAAAATGGTGGTTTTTCAAACATTAGAACTGGACCGTTGGAGCGTTTTCTGTACCAGCATCTGCTTCGAAATATCCCTTCGTTTCAAAGCCAAACCAACCGGCATAAATGACGCGTGGAAACTGTCGGATATACTTGTTGTAATCCTGTACCGATTCGTTGAAATTCTTCCGTGAAACCGAGATGCGATTCTCCGTTCCTTCGAGCTGAGATTGCAGTTCTAAAAAATTCTGATTTGCCTTCAGATCGGGGTAGCGTTCCACAGTCACTAAAAGTCGAGAAAGTGCACCAGAAAGTTGGGATTGCGCCGCTTGAAATTTGGCGATGTTCTCAGGAGTAAGATCTCCAGCAGAGATGTTGATGCTTGTCGCTTTGGAACGAGCTTCAATTACTTGGGTAAGTGTTTCTTGTTCAAAGTCGGCATAACCTTTCACGGTATTGACGAGGTTAGGGATGAGATCCCCTCTTCTTTGGTACTGAGTTTCGACGTCGGCCCACTTCTGGCTGATGGTTTCATCCTTGTCGACCATGTTGTTGTAGCCACAAGATGATAGGAGTAGGGTTAAAATAGATAGGTAAAAAGGAACACGTAATGCTTTCATTAATTGTAAGTATTGATTCGGGAAAGGTATGATGGAAAATCGTTCCAAAGCTTGAATTGATGGTGGGAGGGGCCAAAATGTCAAGAAAGCTATGAGCTGTGAGTTGCGAGCTGCGAGAATGTCATGAGTCGCGAGGATGAGGTTGCTTGTTTCTCGTAGCTAGAGACTCGAATCTCGAGACTAAAAAAGCCCCGACAATGTCGAGGCTGATATTCGAAAGGGTTCTTAAATGATGCGGCAAAAATATTATTTGGTGCACAGCCGTAAAAGGCCGAGTTCACGAAACCCCGTTTTGAGTTCATGAACGAGTCGAGAGCTGTAAGCTACGAGCTACGAGTTGCGAGAAGCGAGAAGCGAATTTAATGCTTGATGATTCGTTGGACTTCATGAATTCCATCTCCTTTGGCGGTGAGGCTGTAGATTCCAGATGCCTGTGGAAGCTGAATATCAATCTGTTTATTGATTCCAATTTGCTTGAAGACTAGTTGACCGAGCGAATTGTGAATTCGCAAGTCTACAATCCCGTGGACTCCTGCAAGCGTCACATTTCCTTGAGTTGGATTCGGGTAGATTGAAATGATGTCTACGGCCACTTCCTCAGATCCAACCAATTTGCATTCTTCTGTGATTGCTTCATGGTCTATGCAATCAATTCCGTTGGAAAACACGATGTTGTTTGTACTCGGTTCGTTTGAAAAAACATAGACGCAAAAGTCTTTCTTTAAGTTGATTCATTTGCACGGTTATTTTTGAACTCTTCAATAAAACCTTGTTTATATGAAACTCATTTCCTGGAATGTCAACGGCATTCGCGCTTCGATAACCAAAGGATTCATCGATAAACTCACAGAGCTCGATCCGGATGTTCTCTGTCTTCAGGAGACCAAGGCTCAAGACGATCAGGTCAAGGAAGTGCTCTTTGGAATCGACTACCATCTCTACACAAACAGCGCGGTTAAAAAGGGATATTCAGGAACAGCGATTCTCTCCAAAAAAGAACCGATCCAGGTCATTTCAGACATGGGAATTGAAGAGCATGATCAAGAAGGGCGGGTTTTATCAGCGGAGTTTGAAGAGATTTGGTTGGTGACGGTCTACACGCCAAATTCAAAGAGTGAATTGTTGCGGTTGGATTATCGTGTCGAATGGGATAAGGCATTTCTCACGCATCTCAAGAAATTGGAAGAATCGAAGCCCGTTGTGGTTTGCGGTGATTTGAATGTTGCTCATAAGGCGATTGACCTCAAGAATGATAAGTCAAACTACAACAAGACTCCCGGATATACGCAAAAGGAAATCGATGGGCTGGACAATTTAGTCGAAGCTGGGTTTCTCGACACGTTTCGCATGCATTACCCAGAGGAAGTGAAATATAGCTGGTGGAGTTTTCGTGCAAATGCCCGTGCGAATAACGTGGGATGGAGGCTGGATTACTTTTTCGCAAGCGACTCATTGAAGGATCGAATCTTTGATTCATTCATCTTAAATGATGTCGAAGGAAGCGATCATTGTCCAGTTGGAATTGTCTTGAGCGAAAGCTAAATACACACCGAATCTCCGGTCTAATGGGTGGATTATTATATTAGGCGTCCTCAAAATACAAGCATGACCGATTTAGAGATAGCCAGACAGTACACTACGAAACCGATTGGAGAGATTGCAGAGAAGTTAAATCTCCCAGTTGACGAACTCGAACCATATGGTCACAACAAGGCCAAAATTCCGTTACATCATATAAACCATGATAAGGTCGCTCAGTCCAAAATGATACTGGTGACTGCCATTTCTCCAACTCCTGCTGGAGAGGGGAAGACGACAACCTCCATCGGACTGGCCGAAGGCTTGAACCGCATTGGAAAACAAACAACAGTTGTTCTTCGTGAGCCATCGCTTGGACCAGTCTTTGGAATTAAAGGCGGAGCTACCGGCGGCGGATACAGTCAGGTGCTTCCCATGGAAGACATTAACCTTCACTTTACAGGAGATTTCGCTGCGATTGAAAAAGCGCACAATCTATTATCTGCGCTGATCGACAACAACCTTCAAAGCAAGACACGTAATTTAGGAATCGACGCTAGAACTGTTGGCTGGAAGAGAGTGATGGACATGAATGACCGCGCTCTTCGTAAGATTAATGTTGGTTTGGGCGGTCCGACAATGGGCATTCCGAGAGAGACAGGGTTTGATATTACAGCCGCTTCGGAGATCATGGCAATTCTTTGCCTTTCTAAAGACTTGGAAGATTTGAAGACACGCATGGGCAACATCTTTATCGGATACACCTTCGATAAGAAGCCGGTTTATGCGAAGGATCTCAATGCTCAAGGAGCGATGGCAGCATTGATGAAGGATGCCATCAAGCCAAACTTGGTGCAGACTTTAGAAGGGAACCCCGCGATTATTCACGGTGGTCCATTCGCGAACATTGCTCAAGGAACGAATTCGGTTATCGCCACCAAAATGGGAATGTCACTCAGCGACTACGTAGTCACTGAGGCGGGATTTGGAGCAGATCTCGGAGCGGAGAAGTTCTTAGACATCAAATGTCGTGCTGCTGGACTGAGCCCACGAACGGTGGTTATCGTTGCTACAATCCGTGCACTGAAGTACCACGGTGGTAAACCGCTTAAAGAATTGAACGAGCCTGATGCGGAAGCTGTTCAGAAAGGAATCGTCAATCTTGAGAAGCACCTCGAAAACGTGAATCAATTCGGTATACCAGCCGTTGTTGCCATCAACAAGTTCACGCTTGATACCGACGAAGAAGTACAAGTGGTTATGGACTCTTGTGAGAAGCTCGGAGCCAAAGCAGTTGTCTCGAATGTTTGGGGACAAGGAGGGGAAGGAGCTGAAGAATTAGCGCATGCCGTTGTAGAAAGAGTAGACGCTTTTGAAGGAAAGTTCACCCCGATGTATGACTTGGAAGATGACATCAAGACGAAGGTTGAGAAGCTCGCCACCAAAGTGTATGGTGCAGCAAATGTTGAATTCATAGGGAAGTCAAACCGCGATCTGAAGCGCATTGCAGATCTTGGATTGGAAGGACTGCCGATCTGCATGGCAAAAACGCAGAAATCACTTTCTGATAATGACAAGCTCATTGGGCGTCCAACTGGATTCACTTTGACCGTGCGTGAAATTGAAATCGCAGCGGGAGCTGGATTTTTGGTTCCAATAACTGGTACGATGATGAGAATGCCTGGCTTGCCAGCAACACCGGCTTCTGAAAATATTGATATAGATGCTGATGGAAATATCAGCGGTCTGTTCTAAAGGCTAAACTAAACCTACCTGAATCCTGCTCGATGAATTTTGAGCGGGATTTTTTAATGCCTTTTTTTCCTGAATGGTTTCTTTCCTCCTCGGTTGCCACCACCTCGGAAGTTGCCTCTACCTCTGCCTTGCTGAGCGGTAGGGTTCCATTCTGGGCTTTCGCCGATCTCTGCTGGAATTGGAAGCTTCATCACCTCTTTCTCGATCAGGCGTTCGATTCGCAAAAACTTGTATTGCTCCTCATTGTTGATCAGTGTGATCGCAATTCCTGTGGTGTCCGCACGTGCGGTTCTACCAATTCGGTGAACGTAGTCTTCTGCATCGTTTGGAACATTGTAGTTGATGACCAGGTTGATGTCTTTGATGTCAATTCCTCGACTTAAAACATCAGTGGCAACGATGACGCGAATGTTTCTAGCCCTAAAACGATTCAGCACATCTTCTCTCTGTGATTGATCGAAATCTGACGATATTCCTTCTACCACATATTCTTTGTTTCGAAGTGTACGAACGATGTCGCCTACCTGTTTTTTGGTAGAAGAGAAAATGATAATGCTTTTACATGAAGGCTTGTCATCGATGAGCTTCTTGACAAAATCAGCCTTCATTGGATCGTAGCACATGTATGCCGCTTGAAGAACTCCTTCTGCTGGCTTGGAAATGGCTATGCTTATTTCTTTTGGGTTGGTTAGAATCGAATTAGAAAGATCTCTAATCTTAGGTGGCATGGTGGCGCTAAACATCAGGGTCTGTCTTTTCTTCGGCATGTGCCCAACAATCTTCATGATGTCCTCATGAAATCCAATGTCGAGCATTCGATCTGCCTCATCAAGAATGACATGTTCGACTTTGTCCAAGTCCATGTAACCCATGTTCAAGTGAGAAATAAATTTTCCTGGAGTGGCTACGATGATGTCCACTCCTTTTAGAATGGCCTTCTTCTGTTCGCTCCAATCATCACCGTCGCCACCGCCGTAAATAGCAATCGACTCGATCGATGAGAAATAGGTAAATCCTTGAATCTGCTGATCAATTTGAATCGCGAGTTCTCGCGTCGGGCAAATCACCACGGTACTGATATGATCCTTATGGCCACGCTCCAGTAGCTGATGTAGTATCGGAAGAACAAAGGCTGCTGTTTTACCGGTGCCCGTTTGAGCACAGCCGATTAAATCTTCTCCATTAAGAATCGAAGGAATGGCTTGTTCTTGAATTGGGGTAGCCTTGTTAAACCCCATGTAACTGATGGACTCAATAATCGAGTCGTTCAATCCTAGCTCGTTAAAATTCACGGTCTAAAGGTGGGGATTATAATGAAGCAACGAATTTGGCAACTTTTTGTTCATGCCAAAAGACTCCTCTTAGTCGATTGTCTAGAACAAAACCAACATGGCCACCTAGCTCAGGTGTAAGAAGGTGCATATTGGGGATGTCATGAATCATTTGAGGGAAACTTCCAGGAGTGAGGAAGCTATCGTTCTTGGCGTTAATGATGAGGGTTGCAATGCGAATCTGATCCAATTCATTCAAGGCGGAAGCTTGTCGATAATAATTTTCAGCTGTTCCGTAACCATTGTAAGGAGCGGTATAGGCGTCGTCAAATTCGCGAAAATCTCGAGCCGCCCGAATGATTTTTGAATCTAGATTTTCTTCCGGGAAAAGTCTCCCTTTTTCTAACGCTTTGCTTTTCAATTGGCGCAGAAACCGCATCAAATAGAGGCTGTTGTGAAGCTTCCCAAGCTCATCAGCCGAGCCCGCCAAATCCAGCGTAACAGAGACGGCTACGACTGCTTTGATTCGAGGATCGAGTTCAGCGGCATGTGTGCCTGCATATTTCAATGCGACATTGCCGCCGAGACTGAATCCAACGATGATGATTTCATCATACTGCTGGAGTTGATCAATGAGGTGTGCGACATCCTTCGTAAAACCGCTGTGATAGCTGGTGAACTTTCTATTGGGAGTTCCGCTGCATCCCCGATGATTGAGAGCAACCGCATCATAGCCAATGGAATTGGCAAGTTTGGACATGCCGAGCATGTAAGTTGATGAGGAGCTGCCCTCCAATCCATGCACAAGAATGAGCGCCTTCTTGCTCTTGATTCCAGCGATGTCAATGTCGTAGAAATCACCATCAGGAGTTTCGACAGTTTGACGATCATATTCAACTCCACGAACTCTCCTGAATAGATTTGGAAAGATCGTGCTCACGTGAGCGTTTTGGAATAGACGAGGGGTGGAAAAGTCACTCACCCGGCGAATATAGTTTTCGGATCGATGCTATTCTACAACTGTAAGGTCCATCCCACACACTGGGCAGGTATCTGCCTCTGAGTATGTCTTTCCATCCTCACAATCCATTGGACAGGAATATGCGCCTGCAACTTCTGTATCTGAATGCTCATGTCTATCACCGCCATTGCAGGACGTGAAACTTGCAATGCTAAGAGTGGCTGCTAAAATGAAAGATGAAATTCGAATTCTGCTCATATCGTTAATTATCAAAAGGACTAGAGAAACGCTCATCCGTGGCGATCGTTTCATCTGTCAAGGTTTTAAGAAAGGCGATGAGGTCTGCTTTGTCTTGAGCTGTAAGCCTCAGTCCTGTAGAGGTTGTGTTTCTGAGTGCGGGATCTAAAGATGGAGATTCAGCGATCCCATGATCATAGTGATCCACCACCTCTTCCAAAGTTTCAAATCGACCATCATGCATATATGGGGCTGTTAGTTCAATATTTCTAAGAGATGGAATTTTGAATTTCCCTTTGTCCATGGCTTCTCCGGTCACCTCCATTCTTCCTATATCTTCAATATTCGCCTCTGCATCTAAACCATTGTTCATATAGTCATTGTCAGCAAAGTTGTTTCCTCCATGGCAATGTTGACAATCCGCTCCAGAGAACTGTGGGAAGAATTGATCGTACTCTGTAAAGTAGAGCATTCGACCCCTCTCTTCGCTATCCGTGAATTGTGCCTCTCCTGAACCCCATTTGTCGTACTTGCTCTGATTAGAGACGATAGTATTCATGAATTGCTCAAGAGCCAAAGAAATGCGCTCCTCAGTCACATCTTCTGTTCCAAATGCACGCTTGAACTGATCCCTATACACATTTCCAGTTTCCAGCTTGGCCACAACAAGTTCAAGTGTAGTATTCAATTCCAATGCATCTTCTATTGGTTTAAGTGACTGATCTCTCAAGAGGTGTGCTCTACCGTCCCAAAAGAATTCATTCGTGTGCCAAGCAGTATTAAATATTGCCATGGCTTGTCGCCCTCCAGGTAATCCTTCGATTCCAATACTGAACTGCTCTGGATCTGAAAAAGCGTTGTCTTGCAAGTGACACGAAGCACAGTTCATCGTATTGTCACCACTGAGCACATTATCATAAAACAGCATCCTACCTAGTTTCACTCCCTCGACGGTTAAAGCATTATCTCCAAAATCCGGCTCACTGAAGTAGCCTATGCTAAGATCGTACGGTGTATCGTCGTAGTTTATTTCTTCGTTAGATTCCGTGGGTATGATTGTTTCGGTGCACATAGCAGCGACGAGACCAATCAAGAGGATTGTAACGATGGTTCTAATCCGTTTGGTTATCGTTTTCATAGAAAAGTGGGTTGTTTGTAAATTTTTTGTCCGTCAAGGATCTTAGGAATGATTCTAAGTCCTCTATTTCTTGGTTGGATAGATTGAGTGGCTTTATTAAACCACTCTTGTGTGGATGAGATTCCCCTCCTTGGTTGTAGTGATCCAGCACTTCTCGAAGTGTTGAAATTGATCCATCGTGCATATAAGGCCCCGTTAGCTCAACATTTCTCAAGCTCGGCACTTTGAATCGAGCAATATCGTTCGTATCGATCGTCAACCTAAATCTGCCGACATCTTCATACGATTCGTACAGCCCGTTATTTTCAAAAGTGTAGTTAGTGAAGTTGAAACCCGAATGACAACCGGAACAATTAGTTCTATCGGCTTCAAATAGGTCTTTCCCACGAATTGCATCTTCGGAAAGACCAAACCCGGACTGTAAGTACAGGTCGTAAGCACTATTTCCCGAAACAAGTGTTCGCTCAAAAGTTGCAATAGCACGAGTAATAACATAGGCGTCTGGTTCCCTTCCGAAAATTTCCTGTGCAGCTTCAACGTATGAAGGGTCTTCGCTCATTCGTTCTGCCACCTTCACGATGTTGAAGTTGAACTCATCATGTTCCTGGATTGGAATCAGAATTTGCATTTCGAGCGTTGGAATGCCACCTTCTCTGGTGAAATAAGGATGGTAGGCGACATTGGCAATAGAAGGAGAGTTTCTCCTCCCTTCAATTCCACCCACGCCCAAGCTGACAGCTTTATCATCACTGAAACCGAGTTCTGCATGATGACATGAGCCACACGAAATGCTAAAGTCCTCTGAAAGTATTGGATCATAAAAAAGGCGTTTACCAAGCTCCCATTTCTCTTGGGTGAACGCGTTGTCCTCCGGAAAAGGAATTTGTGGAAATCCCCATGGAGGTTGAAGTATTGGAGAAGGCCAAGGAGTTTCCACCTTGCTGCATGCGACTGCGCACACTAACAACAGTGTGAAAACTCCAAGCTTCATTTATTGTACTTGAACTTTCGAAACGGCGATTATATCACCGAATTCGTCAGTAGCTTTAACTATATAGAACCCTTTTGCTAAGTCTGTAAATTCAACAAATCCTTGGTTTGTAGTTCGGTAGGAATCTTGAATTCTTCCGCTCAGGTCAACCAAGTCAAATTGAACTTCTGAACTCAAGGGTTGCACCAAGGATACTTTTACATAACCGTCGATCGATGGATTGGGATATATAGATAGAGAATTGAGGTTCTCAACGGGATTAATTCCTGTTGACGTATCAGTAGTATCAACAGGTACTTCCATTCTTCCGTCAAAAATCCCAAAAACCGGCTCAGTGGTAATATTGACCCATAAGTTTGGAATCGGAGTCGTAGAACCGTGCACTGAAGGGAACATCGAGAGATTGATTTCATTGAAAAGCCGTTCATAGTATCCGGTAATCCATACTTCCAACTCGTCATCTGCATTAATCATGCTATGCGCATCAACACTGATTTTTTTCACAAATTGATCTCCGACCATGTGATATTGAAATATCAGGTTGGGCGTTCCATCTCCGTTATCGTCAAAAGTGCCATCTGCACGGATAAATCTGTATCCTGCATTCCATCCCCAATGCATCGTTGGGTATTGTGGTGCTAGCGGATGAGTTGATAAGTATTGCCCAGGATCGGCATGGTTTGCATCCAAAGAGACGCCCCAGTTAAATATCACCTTGGTCACTGAGTCAGCACTCCAGTCTCCAATTCCGTATTCAATTTCTTCTGCGTCTATCAAATAATGTTCTCCAGTTGCACCATTTTCTTGCTCTTCCACTATAACATTGCATGGAAGAAAAGCCCCAATCTTGTCTTCTTTTTGTAAAGCCGTGTGGGCGTAGTTTGGATTACAAGCTCCTAAAATCGTGTATCGTTTAAAATCCACTCCGATTTTTTCTTTGAGCGTGCTCTTCATGTCAATATTAGTCAAAATGCCAAAGCCTTCAACCTTCAATTGGTCGGTTACATCGTCAATCGCTTCCTCGAAGCTTTTGTCCGTGAATACTTTATTGAAATAGTAGCTCATAATTATGATTTAAGTCGATTTATTAGGAAGGTGATAAACAGCAAATCAGCGTCTGAACCACCCTTTAATTCTAAAGATATGATAAGCTCGCAGCCCAAAATTTTGATGGATTAAACCATGGATCTAAAAGAATGATATGCGTCAGATTTCTTCTTCCAGAATCAGGTGCCGCTAGGTGAAAAGAGGCAATTCGACCTTCACCTTATCCCAGTCATGAGTGGCCTTTGACTAAATGTCAAGATCAGGTCTCATTCTCGTATCCAGGAACCAGAAAACTGAGAAAAAACAGTAACTTAATTTCAGCCAAATATGGCCTCATCGCTGACCTAAATTTGAAGCTCAGTACACCAAGCTTGAGACAATGGAATTAGAGATTAAGACATCAACAGTAGCGGATGTAGTCCGTAAGGATTACAGGACAGCAAAAGTGTTTAAGAAGTACCGAATTGATTTTTGCTGCGAAGGTGGTAAAACAATTGATCAGGTCTGTATTGAACGCAAAATTGAACCAAAAGAATTACGGAATGATCTTGATTCAATCCTAGCAGAAGAAGCTCCAAAGATGATTGCATTCGATACCTGGCCACTAGATCAACTTATCGATCACATCGAAAAAAAGCACCATCGCTATATTGAAGAAACTGCTCCGCTATTGAAGCAATATCTCAAGAAGGTTGATGCGGTTCACAGCAATGGAGCTCCTTATCTCACAGAATTGTATCGCGTGTTTGATGAGTCTGCTGGAAATCTAGCTGTGCACATGAAGAAGGAGGAGCTAATACTATTTCCATTCATCAAAGGAATGGTTGAGGCAGAAAAGAATGGAACTCCATTCACACCTCCAACCTTCGGAAGTGTCGGAAACCCTATTGACATGATGCAAGCGGAACATGATGCTGAAGGAGAACATTTTAGGTACATGGAAGAATTATCGAACGGATATGAAATTCCAAACTGGGCATGTAACACGTTCATAGTTGCAATTAAAATGCTGCGTGAATTTCAGGATGACCTGCATGCACATATTCACCTAGAGAATAACATCCTTTTTCCAAAGGCTCTCGAGCTTGAAAGCCATGTGTTGAGTCCGGCGTGAATCCAGAGAAAAGTGCTTAATAAGTCTCATGATTCGACGGCTGATCACAGAGTCTAATAATCAATTGTTGTTACAGATCAGGTACTGGAACTTACCTCAATGATTCAAATCATATTTCTAAGCCTAGTGCTAGATTATATTTGGCGTTATATTCTGAAGAATACAACGAAATGTCAGAGTCTTCCTTTACAGTAAAAAGCAGGTTGTGGATGGTCAGTCAAAAGGGGCCATACCTCGGAGAAGGTCGTGTTCAGTTGCTGTCGGCAATAGACGAACTAGGATCTATCTCGAAGGCAGCTCGCTCAATGAATATGTCATACTTAAAGGCATGGAAGCTCATTCACTCAATGAATGACGTTGCCAATGATCCGCTGGTATTGTGCTCATCTGGCGGCAAAGGAGGAGGAGGAGCGAATCTGACCATGGCTGGTAAAAGGGCCATTGTACTGTATCAGAAACTAAGCACCCGATGTCAGGAATTTCTTGACACAGAGCTTGAAGAATTAAACCGTGGGTTCAACGACGAGGTAGACCAAGTCGCTCAACAAAACCAATTCAATGAAGATTAAACTCACATATTATGGAGTGGTTTCTGAAATCATAGGAGCCGAAGAAGAATGGATGGAGGTTGAATCTAATCTTGCTGTCGACTCGCTTTGTGATATGCTGGAGAAGAGATGGTCTAAATTGGAATCTGTGCAATATAAGGTTGCGATAAACCACTCTGTTTCAAATATGGCTTCTGTGTTAGAGGAAAATGATGATGTCACAATCCTTCCACCTTTTTCTGGCGGTTGAACGAAATTCACAAGATGAGCAAAGCACAATTCACAGAACGAGAACTAACCAGATACAGCCGGAATATCCTACTTAAAGAAGTAGGTGAACAAGGGCAGCATAAGTTGAAAGACGCAAAAGTCTTGGTTATTGGCGCTGGTGGCTTGGGATGTCCTGTGCTTCAATATCTCACAGCCGCGGGGATTGGGACGATAGGAATCGTCGATTTCGATATTGTGGATGAGAGCAACCTCCAACGCCAAGTGCTTTTCGACACAGCTCATATCGGAATGAATAAAGCACGAGCCGCTAAGGATCGCCTGACGCGCATGAATCCACTTATCAAGGTTGTGGTCTATACAGAGAAACTCGATCAGCAGAATGCACTTGAACTTTTTAGACATTACGACATCGTTGTAGATGGAACCGACAACCTTGCTTCACGATATCTGATTAACGACGCGTCCATACTCACTGGTAAACCCGTAGTCTACGGTGCAATCCATCGTTTTGAAGGTCAAGTTTCCGTATTCAATTACCAAAACGGACCGAGTTACCGATGCCTTTTCCCTGAAAATCAGGAAGGTAGCACTATGCTAAATTGCTCTGAATTGGGAGTTATTGGTGTGCTTCCAGGAATGATTGGCACATACCAAGCCAATGAGGTTATGAAAATTATCCTCGGGACTGGAGAAATTCTTTCTGGTAAGTTGATGCTTGTCGATTCAAGATCTAACAAATCTTCGATCATTCATATAGCGAGATCGAATGAGGTTGACAAAGTATTGGCGAGTAGAGAATCGTTTGGTTCCAATGGATATGCGTTATACTGTGACCAAGACGAAAAGGAGAACCTAATAGAGGAGATTACTGCAGAAGAGCTGAACATACTCATTTCCAAAGGGGAGACAATTCAGTTCGTGGATGTGCGGGGAGATTCTGAACCACCAAGTCCTAAGGAGTTGACAGGGTTGCGAATTCCGGTTAAAGATGTTCTTCAATCCTTGGACTTAATCGACCAGAGGAATACAGTTGTAGTTTACTGCCATTCTGGTGTTCGTAGCCTAAAAGCGATAAGTAAAATCCAAGCAACATCTCCTCATGCTAACTTAATGAGTCTTCAAGGTGGAGTAAAGGCATGGATGAAGTTCACCAAGGAAACAGAGAAAAATAAGATAGAATTAGAGCTTTCATGAGAGGTGAAACACAGACAGTAAAGAAGAAGAAGGTATTTCTAGAAGGAGCCATTGATCCTGGATTTATTGGAGAATCAATTGCCAAGCATCAGAGTAGAACAGACATTGGTGCACACGATATTTTTCTAGGACAAGTAAGAATGGATCCTATCGGAGAACAAAAAGTTATTGCCATTGAGTACACTGCTTATGAGGAGTTAGCCGAAAAGGAATTACACCTTATTCGTGAAGCAACGTTTGAGAAATATAAACTGAGTTGCATGCACATCTATCATAGCCTAGGGAGAGTGGATGCAGGTGAAATCTGCTTGTTTGTTTTTGTCTCATCTCCGCGAAGGAAGGATGCGTTTGAGGCATCTCGATATATAGTGGAAGAAATTAAAGCTAAGGTGCCAATCTTCGGAAAGGAGATTCTGAGCGATGAATCGCACCGCTGGAAAGAAAATACTTGATAGATGATTGATATTACATCAAAAGTGAACACGCTGAGAACGGCTATTGCTGGGGCGGTTTTGAAGGTGAGTCTGCCAGAGACAATCGAGGCTATAAAGAATGACCAAGTAGCAAAAGGCAATGTATTTGAAATGGCTAAGGCCGCTGGTTTGTTGGCCATTAAGAAGACTTCAGACATGA
>Ga0233449_1000027_pt1 | contig 206739 bp, 190 predicted proteins | sample SI_124_October20_FD_183012 | JGI IMG/M metagenome (GOLD analysis project Ga0233449, IMG submission 183012) | Seawater microbial communities from Saanich Inlet, British Columbia, Canada - SI_124_October2016_200_MG | ecosystem: Environmental > Aquatic > Marine > Inlet | place: Canada: British...
CCTTGCCTGTCAGCTTCTGGCCATCTTGCAGGGCAGAAAGAGCTGTATCAAAATCAAAATCATTTCGCATGTGTCATTCCTTTTCTTCAGTTTAAAGAAATGACACGGAATTTCTAACGCTCCCAAAAACGCTGATGAACTTGTTTCTACATTGGAGCAGGTATTCAAGGCAGCTGCCGAGGGTGAACTCGATACTACTTTGATGGCAGCCAAGATAGAACGCGCAAAGCGTTTGAAGCCGACAATCACCAAATAGAACCCTGCGGCGGATCATCCAGAATGTGGGATTATTCCGCCGCAATCATGACGAACTGATCGCCAAACTATTTCGATAGTTGTTCCTTGAAGTTCTCAACCATGTTGTCAGCGTAATAATCTTCTATCATCTCAATGCTGGTGCCCATGTTTTGAGCGATGACAATCATGGGAAGAGTGTTCTTCTGGATTGTCATGTTCGTATAGTAGTGACGAAGGGAATAGAGAGATCGTCTTCGTTCATCCGCTGTATAAAGCAGTCCACATTCATTCAAAAACTTCGTGAACATTGGTGAGAAGCCCTTCATAGGCTCACCAATCTGGGATGAAAAAATATAATCTTCGTCCTCAGTGCGACGCGTCAGATTTTTGATATTTGAGAGGGTGACCTTGAGTTCTTCACGGCCAATAACGATCCGCTGTTGTTTAGCGTCACTGCGATTGTGAATTTTGCCATTGGTCACGATGACCTTGACGAAATCATCATCAACAAGAAATTTGTCCATAATACCCCGCATCGCCTGTTTAACTGGGTCATTCATTACCGCTTCGTAATCGACTTTCCGTTTGTCCGTCGAGATATGCTTCCACTTTACACCGAGGGCTTCTTCACCGGGCCTGATACCGGTTAAAGCAAGAAACTCGGTATAATAGGATAGAAGTTGGCGACGATATTTGGCATCGTCTCCTTTGGCGTTCTTTATCCAGTCAACAAAACGCCGTTTCATAATATTGATTTCGTCGGCAGCGAATGGAGGTCGCGACTTCCTCGACACGCCTTTGCCTTTTGTCGTCAGCACAGGAAGGTCTGATGTCTTGATGTATCTTTGTTCAACGGCCAAATGCAGAATGCCACGCAAGACCACATTGTGTGTGTTGATCATGCTTTTGGAGATGTTGCCGCCGTGCATCTTGTCACGAGCAGCCTCGAACTGTTTTATTGCCGTGTGATCGACAGAACCGATCTTGCGATCTCCAAGGTGAGGAATAATCCACTTCCTTGTTGCCTGAATGTAGCCGGTAAAGGTTGATGCCTGCTTGCCTGCTCCAATTGATTGGAGAAGATTATCGATATATTTTTCTGCAAAAAACTTCAGTGTTTTTTTGGAAGAGGGCAGGCCTCTTTTTTCCATCGCGAGTTCTGTTTGATATTCTTCGAGCGCCAATGTCTTGGCTTCTTCAAGGTCGCTGGTCTTCGTACTACGTCTTTCCCATTCTCCGTTGGGCAATCGATAACGCATTTGCCAGAATGAAGAACGGTCGCGAAGATAGACATGAACTCGTTTTGGAACGACGGTGATTTCACTCATTAACTGCACCAATTTGGTGACCCCGACAGGATTTGAACCTGTGACCTTCGGATTCATACCACTACGACTTTTGCCGCCATCAACATGACGTTTGTGGTCTGGACTTTCCCTTCACCATAAGCGAACGCTCTTAGGTGCTGCCCTACAAGTCTCTACACCTTCCCCTTTCAGGGCTTGGCACGGGATTGCCAATGGCTGGATGCCAGTGAGGTTTCCCCGGTTTTGAGCAGATTCACCACAGAGTTTCCGACCGTGGTGCCCAATTAATTTCAGGAATCCGACGCTCTATCCTACTGAGCTACGGGGCCAACTGATTTTTCAATATTGGCACAATGGATGAAACAATTGAAGTGTGCAAGTGTGTAATTAGTGTGATATGTAAAAAATGAAATTAACATATTGATATTAAAAGATATTATAGTGTGTATAATGCATTAGGAATCTTGCGCTCTATCCGACTGAGCTACGGGACCAATTAAAGCAAGACATAGCCCAATGACAGGCTATCGGCAAGATATAGCGCTACCGGGACCGCCTGCCTTTACTCCCAGAGATTGCCTTTGGTGATTTTGTCGAAGGGCAGGGCATAAGTCAGCACGACGGATTCGGTGCCGGGATTATTGTCGCTGATGCTGGCATTGGAAATATGGTTGACCGACAGCCCAAGGCGGGAGCGATCATCAAAGCGCCAGGCAAGTTCAAGCTGTGAGCGAAATTCGATCCAGTGGCCCAGGTCCTTGCCACTGCCTTTTGAATAGGCCCCAACTGCGAAGCTGGGTTGCAGCACAAGACGGCGGCCAAAAAACAGGTCCATAAACACGCCGCCATAACCATACATGGCGCTGTCATTGGTCATCATGAAACCGGTGAAGGGTCGAAATACGTATAGTTCAATATCCGAGCGATATTCAAGCCGTCCTTCAACGGCCGTGCGGTTATCATGGAAATCATGAACACCTGCACTGATTGCGAGAAAATCGGGATCATCAGCAGACGCAGGCGCTGTATTGAAAGCCATTAAACACAGGCTTATGAACAACCCGTATGCGGCTTTGGAATGTCGGAAAATATGCAAAACGCGCCCTCCATCAGAACAGCTGCAGTTTATGGCGTTCATTAATAAAAGGAAACACCCTAAAGTGGGCGTATGATGCGCTTGATCCTCCATTCCCTGTTGCTGGTTTCGCTGCTTTTCAGCGGTTTTTTATCTGCCCATGCCGCCAGTCGCAGCGGCAAGCTTGTGCGTGGTGGCGAAGCCAGGGTTGTCTCGGTGGTCGATGGCGATACCGTTGTTTTGGACGACCAACGCCAGGTCCGGCTTGTGGGTATCCAGGCCCCGAAACTGCCGCTGGGTCGGGACTATGTGCAAAAACAGCCTTTTGCTGACGAGTCAAAAGCGGGGCTGAAAGACCTGGTGCTGGGCAAGATTGTGCGGCTGTCCTGGGGCGGGCGGCGTCAGGACAGACATGGCCGGGCGCTGGCACATTTGCATCTTGCGGACGGCACATGGGTGCAGGGCTGGCTGTTGGAACGAGGACTGGCGCGGGTCTACAGTTTTCGTGACAACCGCACCCGTGTCGATGCCATGCTGGCCCTGGAAAGCGCTGCCCGCGAGGGGCGGGAAGGGCTCTGGTCGCATGACTATTACAAGATCATTACCGCATCCCGTAGTCACAAGATGGTTGACACCTTTCAACTGGTTAAAGCCCGCATTAAAGATGCGGTGCGTATCAAGGGACGGGTTTATCTGAATTTCGGCGCGGATTGGCGTGAGGATTTCACGGTCACAATTTCACCAAAAAACGGGCGCCTGTTCAGCAAAGCAGGATTGCGACCAGAAACCTGGTCGGGCCGTGAAATCAGGGTGCGGGGCTGGATCAATTGGCGCAACGGTCCGATGATAGAAGCCACCCACCCGGAACAAATCGAGGTCCTGAACTGATGCTGAAGCCCCAACTGATCTTGAAATCATTGCGTGCCCTGCTGCCTGTTGTTGTTCTGCTACCTGTTGTCAGTGCTTGTGTCACACAAAACCCGGCAACGGGGGAACAAAATTTCACGCCCTTCATGCAGCCGGAAAAAGAGCGCCAGATCGGGGCTGAAGAACACCCCAAAATGGTCAAGCAATTCGGCGGTGTTTATGACGATCCCAGGATCGGTGGCTATGTGGCCAGCATTGGTGGCAGGCTGGCGTCCCATTCGGAACGAGCCGATCTGAAATTTCGCTTTACGGTGTTGAATTCGCCAGTGGTGAACGCCTTCGCCTTGCCGGGGGGATATGTCTATATCTCGCGCGGGCTGCTGGCCCTGGCCAATTCCGAAGCTGAACTGGCCAGTGTGCTGGGCCATGAAATCGGTCACGTCACCGCGCGACACTCAGCCCAGCGCTATAACAAGTCCGTCATACTGGGACTGGGGTCGGCGCTTTTGGGGGCGGCAACAGGCAACCGGAGCGTCGGTCAAATGGCCGAGATGGGCAGTGCCATTTATCTTAAAGGCCACTCAAGAGATCAGGAACATCAGGCCGATGAACTGGGTATTCGCTATCTTGCGCGCACCGGCTACAGCACTCTTGATTCCGTGGCTTTCCTGAAATCTCTTCAGGCCGAAAGCAGTTTGGCCCGCGCCATCGCAGGCAAGCAGGGCAAGGACCCGGCAGCCAGTATATTTTCCACCCACCCCCGCACTGCCGAGCGGGTTCAACGCACTGCCGCCGAAACGGCAAAGGCGAACCCGAATGCGCCCAATTTGCGATCCAGGTTGCTGGATAAAATTGATGGTATGATTTATGGCGATGACCCGGCGCAGGGTTTGATCCGGGGGCGTATCTTTTTTCACCCTGATCTCGGTTTTACCTTCAGCGTGCCGCCCGGTTTCCGTTTGATCAATTCACCGCGTGCCGTCCTTGCCCAAGACCGCAAGGGGGCGAAGATTATTTTTGACAGTGACAGCAAGCCCTGGCGCGGTAACCTCAGTGGTTATCTGATCCGCAACTGGGGCAAAAAACTGCGCCTGAACAAGGTTGAACCCATTCAGATTAATGGCATGACTGCCGCAACGGGCGCAGCCCGGGTCAAGGGCAAGGAGGGTCCTCTGGATTTACGCATGGTGGCCGTTCGCTTTGATCGGAAAACGATCGCCCGCTTCCTGTTTGTATCACCCGTGGCGCGCACAGCCGCGCTCGATGAAGCCTTTCGCCGCACAACATTCCGCTTTCGTCGATTGGCTGAAGATGAGAGAGGCGAGATCAAGCCCTTGCGCATCCGGGTGATTACAGTGGGTGCCCGCGACACAGTAGAAAGTCTGGCCGGGCAAATGCCGTTTGATGATTTTCAGGTCGCCCGCTTCCGGGTGCTGAACGGCCTGGCATCAGGACAGCGTCTGAAAACAGGACAGCGCGCCAAGACTGTTTCAGAATAGTCATCTGAAATTGATTCGGGCGCGCTGCTTGTTCGTGCGTTTTATTGGGTTGGCAAAAAGTTACGCTGGCAACATGGCCATAACACGGGTATCGCCTGCCTGACGCTGCAGGGCATTTTTCAGCTTTTTCATGGCTTCCTGTTCGATCTGGCGCACACGTTCCTTGCTGATGCCCAAATGCTGACCCAAAACTTCCAGGGTTTGGCCATCCTCTGACAAACGCCGCCTGCGAATGATGGTTTGCTCACGGGGGTTCAATTCAGCGACCGCCGTTTCAATCCAGCGACTGCGCACCTGGGTGTCGTGACCGTCCATAACCTGCTCTTCTGGATCGGCCCCGTCGTCGGCCAGAAAGTCCTGCCATTGGCTCTCGCCATTTTCACCAACCGGCGTGTTCAATGACCGGTCGGACCCGGACATACGGCCTTCCATCATCAAGACATCGCGTAAAGGCACGTTCAGACAAGTGGCAATTTCCTGACGGTTTGCATCAGTGAGCACACCGCTGCCGTCTTCAATGCGGGCGCGCAGGCGGCGCAGATTGAAAAACAGGGATTTTTGGGCAGCCGTTGTGCCGGTGCGAACAATAGACCAGTTCCGCAGGACATATTCCTGCATCGAGGACCGGATCCACCATGTGGCATAGGTTGAAAAGCGAACTTCACGCTCAGGCTCGAATTTCGCAGCTGCCTGCATCAGGCCAATATTGCCCTCCTGGACAAGATCACCGATGGGCAAGCCGTACGATCGATAGCGTGTGGCTGTAGAAATGACCAGCCGCATATAAGGCGTCACAAGTTTATGCAAGGCACCTTCATCACCATTGTCTCGCCACGCTGTGGCCAGTTCTTGCTCTTCGTCCCGTTCCAATAGTGGAATTTTCATGGCGTTTCGAATGAAGCGCCGATTTGCTTTTTGGGTCTCAGGTGTGTCGACAAAAGCCATAACATAACCCTCGTCGGCTTTGCGTCTATAACCCCCACATCTGACGTCAAATTGAAATGTGCCCCTCGCAGGCACGTCGATGACCCTTTCCCCTTGTAATTATCAGGTCACCACGAATAACTGAGTATAATGATAGGATGTTGGCAGATGAAATTAGGTTGCACAAGCGTTAATCACAGAAAGGTGAAGTTTAATTCCGACTAATTTAGTAGGAATAGCTAAACCAGCCATTTCCAATGCTTTGAGGGAAATCCTGGAACGAATCGCGACGGGCGCGGCAAATTAAAGCTGAATCCAGTCCAGGGGTTTACCATCCAGGGTAAAACAGGCTGCGTGCAGGGTGCCGCCGGTTCCAGCTCCACCGTCCAGGGTGGCTGTTATCGCTCCCATTTCCGCTTCATGGGCAACCGGATCGCTGCCCCGCACGATGCGGACAAATCCACGCCAGGGTTCCTGGATGGTGCTGAAGCCGGCACTGCCCCACCAGAAGGCATCGCCCTGTTCACTAACCGGGCGATCGGGATTGATACCGGCGGCGCTGAACAATAGCTCGCCCCCATTGGTAAAGGCGGCCCGGCGCAGGGCCACACTATATTCGTCATGTCCCGGCAAGTTGCGTAAAGTTCTGGTGATATTCCCGCTCCAGCGGGTCAGGGATACAACCCCTTCGCGGCAACAGCCCAGCCCGTCGATACTGTTGATACCATAAGACTCGAGTGTGGCAGCAGCCCCGTGATCCAGCATCCATTGCAGGGCCTCGCCAGGGCCAGGTGCCAGTTGCAACTGCCCCAGCTTGCGAAGCATCTCCTCCTGGGCGCCGCGTAGCAAGACGTGGTCGTCACGGAAGGTGCCAGGGCGGGCCAAAAACTCGCGCCGGAAGGAAATGATTTCGTTAACCGTCCCTACGGGATCCGGCCCATAACCAATGCAGTTGCCCAGATAAACCAGGCGGTCCCCCGTTTGCAATCGACCGCGCAGTTCCTTGTGCAGATCAACAAGTTTGTCGCGCTCGCCATGGACAGCACCGATGGCCCAGACACGTTCCGCATTGGTCAGCGTGGCGTATATTTGTGGATCACTGCCCGTCATCTGTTCTTTTCGATCAAAGCGCATTCGGTTGAACCGAAATTACGCTGGATTTTGGGCAAAATATTTGTCTATCGACATATCTTCAGATAGTCGCCGCCCCGGAAACAGGAGTGTATCCGATGCGGACAAATTCGTCGACAGGGCCGATTCCGGTTTGGGGCGATTTTGGTTTAAAGGGAAACGTCCATATCGGTGGCCTCAAAAAAAGGGCGTGCCGCAGTTTGCGGACACGCCCAATTCTTCATGGTTATTCTCGTCAGGCCGCTTGCAAAACTTCTTCCAGTCTTTCAGTGGCGCTATCTTCATCTATTTTTTCAACGGCGGCCAGCTCACGGGCGAGACGCTCCAGGGCTGCCTCATAAATCTGACGCTCGCTGTAGGACTGGTCGGGCTGATTTGAATTGCGGTGCAAATCACGCAGGACTTCGGCAATGGAAACCGGGTCACCGGAATTAATCTTGGCTTCATATTCCTGGGCCCGACGGCTCCACATGGTGCGTTTGACGCGGGCCCTGCCTTTCAGGGTGGTCAAGGCCACATCCATTTCCTTTGTCGTCGACAATCGGCGCATGCCGGATGTTTTGGCTTTGCCGACCGGCACCCGCAGGGTCATTTTGTCCTGGGCGAAATCAATGAGGAACAGCTGCATGATCATGCCGGAGATTTCCTGTTCCTCAATGCCGGTAATCTTGCCGACACCATGGGTCGGGTAAACTACAAAATCATCAGTCCCAAAGTCCAGTTTGACCTGTTTGGCGACAGGTTTTGCTTTTTTGGACTCCGCAAGCGCGGCGCTTTCTGCTGCGGATTTACTCTCGTCCTTTGCCGGCACTGCTTTCTTGATCGGTTGGGGATTATTTGGATGGGGAACCGATGAGCTTGGCTTGATCATGCCTCGACGCAGGGGTTTGGTGGGGTTTTCTGCGGTGGAATTTGCCACTGCTTTGGCAATTGATTTGGCGGCAGATTTCGACGTGCCCTTGCTCAAGACAACTTTTTTGGCCGCCGCTTTTTTACGGGCTGGCTTTTTGGCCGGTTTTTTTGCGGCTGGCTTTTTTACAGCTGCCTTTTTTACGGCTGCCTTGGCCTTTGGCGCTGCCTTTACTTTGGCAACGGCTTTTGCCTTCGGGGCTGCCTTTACTTTGGCAACGGCTTTCGCTTTCGGGGCTGCTTTGGTTTTGGCGGCAGCTTTTGGTTTTGCCGCTGCCTTTGAGGGAATGGATTTTTTTACGGCTGGTTTGGCAGCAGTTTTTGGCTTGGCTGCCGGCTTGGATTTTTCGATGATTTTGGCTTTCGATTTAGCGACTGACTTTGCCTGAGGCTTTGTCTTGGTCTTGGTTTTGGCTATGGGTTTGGCTTTTGGTTTGGCGGCTGGTTTGACTTTGGGCGCAGCCTTGGCCTTCACTTTGGCCTTTACTGCGGTCTTTGCTTTGGTCGCAGTTTTGGCTTTCGGTGCCGCTTTGGCTTTGGTGGTGGCCTTCGCCTTTGCTTTGGCAGGAGTTTTTGGGGCTGGTTTCGCTTTGGTCTTGCTTTTCGTCGCCATGCTGGTGCGTCTCTTGTCTGTTTATGTGATTGAGAAAGCCAGGGTACTTATGGATACAGTGCTGATATTGTTGCCTGAATTGTCACTACCGACATAATCTCAGGTATCCGGTCTCGAGGTGTTATTCAATCTTGCCCTGCCCACGCAACTCTGTGTGCAGTGCACAAAAAAACGCGTCAAACTTGCCGGAATTCCGGGACGCAGGGCATTGCATATCACAAAAATGACCCTTTTCCCAGTGTTTTTCGTATCGGACCCATTTTCGTATCGGCCCCGTTTTGGTGTTGGACCCGTTTTGGTGTTGGACCAAGGGGGCCGGAACGAAACAAACCTCCGCCTTCGTCAGGAAGGCAGAGGTTTGTTGTCGATCTAACAACCCGGGGGTGACTTCGCGCCCGGGTAAACAGCTGGTTCAGGAGGCCTTAATCGCCCTTGCCTGGATTGGCGCTGAAGAACTTCTCGAACTTATCGGCCACGCCCTTGTGCGCTTCTGCGTCCGCAGGAGAATCGCCCTTGCGGGTAATGTTCGGCCATTTTTCGGCATACTCACGGTTCAACTCGACCCATTTGTCGACATCACCATCGGTGTCAGGAATGATCGCTTCAGGCGGGCATTCAGGCTCACAAACGCCACAATCAATACATTCATCGGGGTGAATAACCACCATGTTTTCGCCTTCGTAGAAACAATCTACGGGGCAAACTTCGATGCAATCCATGTATTTACACTTGATGCAGCCTTCAATAACAACGTAGGTCATCGGGTTCTCCAGTAATTCAATAGTTATTTAATCTTGTCAAATACCACAACGGAGCTTGGGCGCGGTGGCGTTCATTAAATCTGTCAGTTGACTTAATCGTCAAGTCCCATCCGCGTCAATACCCGTTTGCGAGCCTCACCTCGATCCTGGTCCGAGACGTAGATCAAGCCGCCCACCCGGCGCAAGAGATTTGCTTCATAATCATGCAAAACGCCGTCGGCGTAGGCCACTTCCCACAGCATTTCGATAATTTCGATGCGGTCTTCTGGTGAATAGCTGTCCTTGATGGTGCGGGTGAAACGCAGCAGGTGATTTGACTCTTCCTGGGCTTCTTCGGCGGCCTCGATCAAGGCAGTGCAAGCCTCGGCATCTATGGCGAAATGTTGGCCCAGCACGGCGGCAATGGTCGCGCGCTCGTCATCATCAAAAACATCATCCAGGGTGGCGGCTTCGACCAGCAAGGCCGCCGCTGCAATCTGGCGTTCGTCTTCTACTTTATCGGCTTCTGGCTGGGAGGTGGTGCCAGAGAGTATGGATTTAATACGTTTCAGCATTGGTTATTTCAGGTCACTTGTAAGGAAAGGGTTTTCCGCAGAGAAGGCGGGCACATTAAGCGAAAACTGTTGGCCAGGCAAATATGCGGAGCAAACAAACGCAACACTCTAATCATCCTCGGCCAGAAACCGTTCCATGGCGCGTCGGTCGGCTTTTGTGGGTCTGCCAGCACCGGGCTCCCGACGGGCCGGAGAGCCTTCCAGGGGGCCGCGTCTTTTGGACAAGGGCTGGTTCAGTTCCGGTGGAGCCAAATCTTCATACAAAGCCTGGGCTTCGGTGGCGGGGCCACGGCGATCTCCCAGGGCCAGGATTTGCACAGTCCGGATGATCCGACCTTGTGGAAATGTCAGCACATTGCCAACGGTTACGGTCTGGCTGGCCTTGGCAATGACATTGCCGTCGACGCGAATTTTGCGGGAGGCGCCAAGACGAGACGCGATGGAACGGGTTTTGAAAAACCGGGCAAACCAGAGCCAGCGATCAATGCGCAGTTTGCCGCCTGGATCGGGGGGCTGTTCCTTAGCCAGGTCTGGTGCCAGGTCTGGTGACTTGTCGGGCGTCTCGTCTGATCCGTCAGCCATTCATCATTTCTTTCAGACCAGCAAAGGGGCTGTCCGGATTGATCACGGGTTCCGGTCTTTTGCCGGTCTTGCGTTTGCTGTGGGGCTGGCGGCTTTGCTTTTGCAATTGCCGTTTTCTTTCGTTCAGGGATGGACGCCGAAACTGTTGTGCCTGGTCTGCGATGGCTTCTGCCTTGATATATCCAAGGCCGGTCAGGATCGGCTCCATGGCGTCTTTGGAGCAGCCTGGCAAGGACAGCATGTCAGGCGATACCTCGAACGGTTTGTTATCAAAGCCGCGCAGCAAATCAGCCACGCGTTCAACGATATCAATGCGCACAACCATTTCGCCAAAGGGGCGATAGCCGTTGGCGGCATACCAGGCCAATGGTGTGCCCACCTCACTGGGCAAGGATACCCGTCCGGCGGGCAGCGTTTGCGTTTGTTGTCCGGGCCGGTGAAACACTGTCCACAATAATCCGCAAAGGGCGGAACGTTTGGCTTTCAGCAACGCCGGTACAAACACAGACCAGGCCCCGATGCGCACACCGGCGCGGCGCAACGCCTGGCGGTCGGGGCGTGGTAAATCACGCGTCAGATCATTCACCTGGCTACGTGGCAAGTTGCCAAAGTTTTCCTGTAACTGAAAAACCAGACCGCGGGCGGCACCGCCAAGTTCATCCTTACCCGCAGCCGTCTTGTGGGTCAGGGCCACCAGAGGCTGCAACAGATATTCAATGCGGTTTTTGACAAATGAGTCCAGGGCCGTAATCAGGCTGCGCCGATCCAGATCTTCCAGATCATTGGCCAGTAATTTGACGCCAGGTCGAAGGGCTGTTTCACCTTTGCTTAGTTGGGCAATTCCGATATCCAGCCAGTTGATTTGTCCGTCTCCCTGGATGGTGATCGTGGGATCTGTATTGGCCAGGGAAGAGGTAATGTTTGACAATAAACGTGCGCGCCTGGCCAGTTCTGCACTGACCAAGGGACGTGCGGCAGCGCGCAAGGTGCGTTCGGTATCCAGCCGGTTGTCACTTGCCGAGGTTGCGTCCATGTCGAGCACGAATTGCAGGCCTTCGATCTGGCCCACACGAAAACCTTCGATCTGCACTTCGCCATCCGATTTGATACCGCCCAACAAATCGGCTTCTGTGTCCCCCAAACTGCGAACAAGGGCCGCGGCGCGCTGGTCAACGAAGCGCTGGGTCAGTTGCTGATGCAGGGCATCGGACAGCCGGTCTTCAATTTCCCGCGCCCGCATTTGCCAGCCAACGGCATCCTCCAGCCAGTCGGCGCGGTGCGAAATAAACGTCCAGGTACGGATATGGGCAAGCCGGGTGGCCAGGGTGTCGATGTCGCCATCGGTTTTGTCCAGTCGCTTCAGGTGGTCACTGACCCAGTCGGCTGGCAAGCCACCATCGTCGGCCAGGTGGCGATAAAGCCGGGCCAGTAAACGGGCATGGGCTTCGGCCATGGTTTTGCGAAAATCCGGAACCTGGCAGACCTGCCACAACAGGTCGGTCGCAGCCAGGCCCTTGGCCATTTCCTTGATCTCGGGCATTTGCAGCAGGCTTTTCAGCACACTTAAGTCAGCGCAATCATGGGGTCGCAACATGACATCACGCATCCGGCCAGGGGGTGGCGCTTCCAGCGATTGCAACAAGGCCGTGGGCGACGACAGGTCCAGCTGGCTATTGCGCCAGAAGATATGTTTGACCGGCCTGAATTCATGCGCTTCAACCCGTTCAATGATTTCGATGTCAGGTTCGGCGCAATTGGCTGTGACCCCGAAGGTGCCGTCGTTCATGTGTCGCCCGGCCCGCCCGGCAATTTGGCCGATTTCCGCAGGCGTCAAATCCCGCGATAGTCGACCATCAAATTTGCTCAAGGCACTGAAGGCGATGTGATCCACGTTCAGGTTCAGGCCCATGCCGATGGCGTCGGTGGCCACCAGATAATCCACTTCGCCTGCTTCAAACATTTCCACCTGGGCGTTGCGCGTGCGGGGGCTGAGGGCGCCCATGACCACAGCTGCACCGCCTCGTTGCCTGCGGATCAATTCCGCCGTGGCATAAACATCTGCTGCGGAAAATGCCACGATGGCAGACCGGCGCGGCAGGCGGGATATCTTTTTAGCCCCCGACCAGCGCAGGGACGACAGCCGGGTTCGTTCCAGAAAACGCACACCAGGTATTAATCTGCGCAACAGGGGCTGCATGGTGTCCGCCCCCAGAAACAGCGTCTCGGACGCACCACGGGCATAGAATAGTCGGTCGGTAAAGATGTGACCTCGTTCGGGATCGGCACAGAGCTGGATTTCGTCGATGGCAACAAATTCAAAGGGCCGATCCAGCGGCATGGCTTCGACCGTGCAGACAAAATATTGCGGATCTGGTGGGACTATTTTCTCTTCGCCGGTAATCAGGGCAACCGTATCTTTGCCACGCAAGCCAACAATGCGGTCATATATTTCCCGGGCCAGCAGGCGCAAAGGCAGGCCAATAATCCCGTTTTTGTGCCCCAGCAGCCGTTCAACGGCATAGTGGGTTTTACCGGTATTGGTTGGTCCCAGCACGGCCAGGACTGGGCCGGGTTCGGCCAGTGTTCTCAGGTGCACCATACAACATTGAAGATCGTAAATCGGGACCTGAATTGCAAGGGGATTTGTTGTTTCAGGTCAAAATTTGATCAACAAAGGCGGGCACGATCTCTGTGGCGGGGCCGTTGATGCAGTCGTCAAACATCGTCGCACCCTCGGACGGTTCCAGGTTCAGTTCCACGGAACGGGCCCGGCCCATCTCGCGGATTTGCGCCACATAACCCGCCGCTGGATAAACATTGCCCGAGGTGCCGATGGATAGAAACAGGTCGCATGTCGTCAGCGCTGCATCAATACGCCCCATTTCAAAGGGCATTTCACCAAACCAGACCACATGGGGGCGCAAATAATGTGATGTCTTGCAAACCGGGCAGGGGGTCTCCAGGCTGATGTCTTCCAGCCAGACACAGACATGGCCACAGTTACCGCAGCGTATTTTCAACAATTCACCATGCATGTGGATGATGTTTTTGGCACCGCCTTTTTCATGCAGGTCGTCGACATTTTGCGTCACGATCAAAACCTCGCCATCAAATTCAGCTTCCAGCCGCGCCAGGGCCTTGTGGGCGTCGTTCGGTTCGGCATCTTGCAGGTTCTGGCGGCGGGCATTGTAAAAGTCATGCACCATCACGGGATCACGGGCAAAGCCTTCCGGCGTCGCCACGTCTTCCAGATTAACCCTGGTCCAGATGCCGTCTTTGTCGCGAAAGGTACCCAGTCCACTTTCAGCCGAAATACCGGCCCCGGTCAGGATAACAATGGAACGTCTTGAATTTGAAGGTCCCGAATTTTGTGTCATCGTGAAAACACCCATATGGTAATCTTCATAAATTGATAATCTCCGTAAAGAAGAATGGTTTGATTAAAAATTATTGGGCGAGGGGGAACAAGTGGTCATTGCAGTGTTGTTCGTCTGTACCGGAAATATTTGTCGCTCACCTTCGGCGGAAGGTGTGTTCCGGGAACTGATTGCGCGGGAAAAACTGGTCGACCACATCGATGTGGCCTCGGCCGGCACCCATGGCTGGCATGTGGGCAATCCACCTGATCCACGGTCTATCGAGGCTGCTTTAAGGCGCGGGATCGATATCAGGGCCCAACGCGCCCGGCAGTTCAAGGCCGCAGATTATGAAAGCAATGACTATGTTCTCGCCATGGACGATGAAAACATGCGCTTCCTGAAATCGACATACTCAGAAGATGTGCGGGCACGTCTGGCAAAGTTCTTAACCTTCGCACCGCAGTTGACCGAGAATGATGTGCCGGATCCCTATTACGGTGAAGGCAACGGTTTCGAGACCGTGCTGGATATGATCGAAGCCGCGTCCCATGGGTTGCTGGCCGATATACAGGCATCGGGGAAACTGACATGACGTCGCTGGAAGATATTGTCGAACAGATAACCGGCCAACGCCCCACGTCCCTGACCAAGCTGGCGGGTGGCAGTGTGGGCGACGTCTGTCGTCTCGATTTTGCTGATGGCAGCCGGATCGTTGCCAAGTTGGGCGAAGATGGGAGCAATCTGAATATCGAAGGACGCATGCTGGCTTACCTGCGGGATAATTCACAATTGCCCGTACCGGAAGTTTTGTTTGCAGCAGAGAATTTATTGTTGCTGGAATTCATCGAAGGCGAAAATGCGCAAGGGGACGCGCCGGAAATGCATGCCGCCGATTTATTGGCCGCTTTGCATAACCTGACGGCTGAAAACTTTGGCCTGGAATTCGATACCCTGATCGGTGGTCTGCACCAGCCCAACCCGCCGACAAAATCCTGGCTGGAATTTTTCCGCGATCAGCGCCTGCTTTATATGGCGGCCCAGGCGCGTGATGCCGGAAAGTTGCCGGGTGATATCTATGACCGCGTCGAAAAACTTGGCAGCCGCCTGGCTGAATTTTTGCCGGCCACAAGCAAACCATCTCTGATCCTTGGCGATCTCTGGGGCGGTAACATCATGGCCAAAGACAACCATGTCAGCGCCTTCATCGACCCCGCCATCTATTATGCCGATGCCGAAATTGAACTGGCCTTCTCAACCCTGTTCAACACCTTCGATAAATTATTCTTCACCTGCTATCAAATGCACCGCCCGCTGGAACCAGATTTTTTCGAAGTCCGCCGAGATATCTATAACCTCTATCCTTTATTGGTCCACGTGCATCTATTTGGCGGCAGCTATGTAGGTTCCGTCGATATGGTTTTGAAAAAGTTCGGGGTTTAGCCAGGTTTAGATGTTTAACCAGGTTGAGCCAGGCCGAATGCCTGCTCAACCCGGTAGGTATGACCGTCACTGGAATAAAGCGTGAAATGGTCGACGGTAACCGGCCCGGCGTAAAATCCGGCGCAGGATTGCAGCCACTGGATGACACGGTCGGGCGGGGGATGGCGCAAGCGGGCAAGGGTGATATGGGGGCTGAACTTGTGGTGGCGGTCGGCATCGACACCGGCGCGGGTCAGGGCGACGTCGAGTTTTGACTTCAGGGCTAGCAGTTCCGGGCTGGGTTGGATACCGGCCCACAGGATGCGTGTCTTGCGACCTTCGCCGAAACAACCGACGCTGTCCAATGTCAGATCAAAAGCCGGGAAGTCAATTTCAGCCAGTTCGGCAATCGAGTCGCGGGCTTGATCCTCGGGGACGTCACCAATGAAGCGCACAGTCAGATGCAGCTTTTCCACGTCCAGCCAGCGGGCACCCGGCACCCCACCGCCCATTTGATGCAGGCGTTCGCGGACATCCAATGGCAAGTCAACGGCCACAAACAGTCGGATCATGACAGCCCCCTCCTTAAAATCAGTCTCTATTCCGGCGCACGTTTGCCTGCCAGCAAAGCTTCAAGATACGGCAGTATCTTTTGTGCAATAATGCGCTGGCCTTCTGCCGTGGGGTGAATGCCGTCATGTTGGTTCAGGTTGGCGATGCCGGCAACGCCCTCCAGTAAAAAGGGATAAAGCAGGATTTGGTGTTTGTCGGCCAAGCGGGTGTAGACAGCCTGAAATTTTTGGCCAAAGTCTTCACCAAGATTGGGCGGGGCCAGCATGCCTGCCAGCAGCACCGGCATGCCGCGTTTCTTCAGGGCGGTGATTATCGCGTCCAGATTTTGAAATGAATTTTCCGGTGTCAGGGCGCGCAAGGCGTCGTTGCCACCCAGGGCGACAACAGCAAATCCCGGTTTGAGATCGGCTCCATCCAATGACCAGGCGAGGCGGGCCTTGCCGCCAGCGGTGGTGTCGCCGGAAACACCAGCATTCACAATCGTCACTTTGCTGCCTTTGTCGGCCAGCATTTTTTGCGCCACATAGGGCCAGGCTTCCTGTTCTTGCACGCCGAGGCCAGCGGTGATGCTGTCGCCAAAGGCGACGATGACAGGGGTTTCAGCACGGGCTACCGATGCGGGAAACAGTCCCGCGAGCAATATGCCAAGCACAAAAAGAATCCTCAGGTGATTGGCTTGTGGCCCCGGCCTTCCTATATGTTGGGGAACGCTTGGTCGGGCACACAGGATTTTATTCAATATGGACATGTCTTCAGGGGCTTCAGAGGCTTTAGGGGTTTCAGGTGAGGCGCTGGTGAATTTGCAGGATTTACATCTTACCCTGGATAGTGGGGCAGGTGCCGTCAATATCTTGCGCGGTGTTGATCTGCAAATCAGGCGTGGCGAAACCCTGGGGGTTGTCGGGCCTTCTGGCTCGGGAAAGTCCACCATGCTGGCTGTGACGGCCGGGCTGGAACGACCCTCCAGTGGCCGGGTTGAAGTCGCCGGGAAGGACCTGGGGCAACTGAGCGAAGACCGGTTGGCCCTGTTTCGCCGTAAGCATGTGGGCATTGTATTTCAGTCTTTCCATTTGATCCCGACCATGACGGCGCTGGAGAATGTCGCCGTGCCGCTGGAACTGGCAGGTTATGCAGATGCCTTTGATCAGGCCCGCGCCAGCCTCGCCGACGTGGGGTTGGAAGACCGTCTGACCCATTATCCAACCCAGTTATCGGGCGGCGAACAACAACGTGTGGCCCTGGCCCGCGCCTTTGTGGGCGAGCCTGATCTTATTCTGGCGGACGAGCCCACGGGCAATCTCGACAGTCAAACCGGGGCTTCAATTATCGATCTTATGTTCGGCATTCGCGGCGCCCGTGACCTGACTTTGATGCTGATCACCCATGATGATCAGGTAGCTGATCGCTGCGACCGTGTCGTGCGCATGGCCGATGGCCAGCTTGAAACCACGACCCTTGGGCAAAACGGTGGTTCTGATGTTTCCCTGGCGGCTGTTTAAGCCATGACCTTGCCTCTCAGTGCCCGGTTTGCCTTGCGGGATTTGCGTGGCGGCCTGAAAGGGTTCCGGATCTTTCTGGCCTGTCTGACCCTGGGCGTGACGGCCATTGCCGGGGTGGGCAGTCTGGGGTCGGCCATTCGGGCAGGCATCGACAGCAATGCGCGAAACCTGCTTGGTGCGGATTTGGAAGTGCGTCTGTCCAGTCGCGCCGCCAGTGCGGAACAGGTCAGCTGGCTGGCAGACCATAGTACGGCCCTCAGTTTGGTGCGCCAATTGCGAACCATGGCGCGGGTGCCCGTCACGCAATCAGACAAGAGCGGCAGCCAGACACTGGTGGAACTGAAGGCTGTCATGGCATCGGGCGCTGCCGCTTATCCCCTCTATGGCACGGCGGTCCTGGAACCAGCCATGTCCCTGGAGGCGGCCCTTGCGATCATAAACGGCATAAGCGGTGCCGTTGCCGAACCAGCCTTGCTGGCACGTCTTGGCGTCAAGGTTGGTGACCGGCTTGATCTTGGCAAGACCCAGGTTGAACTACGCGCCGTGCTGGTGAGCGAGCCGGACCGGGTGAGTGGCACCTTTGCCCTCGGGCCGCGCCTGATGGTAAATAATGACACGCTGGATGCTGCCGGGCTAATGCAGCGAGGTAGTTTGGTGCGCCATAATTACCGGATGCGCCTGGCCCCTGAAACCGATGTCAAACAACGGCGAGAGCAGATCGATCTGGCTTTCCCCGACATGGCCTGGCGTATCGCTGATGTCAAAACGGCTCAGCCGTCGGTCAAACGTTTTGTGGATCGCCTTGGATTGTTCCTGACCCTGGTGGGGCTGACGGCCCTGATCATTGGTGGCGTCGGTGTGGGCAATGCGGTGCAGGCCTATCTTGCCGGGCGCACGGATACCATCGCCACCCTGAAGTGCCTTGGGGCCGAGGGCGGTTTGATCTTTCGCATTTATTTAATCGAAATTGGCTTGCTGGCTGTGCTGGGTATTGTCGGCGGCCTGGTGCTTGGGGCCGCCTTGCCCATGATTGCCTTGGGACTGCTGGAAGGTGAGCTGCCGGTGGCGGCTGATATTTCTGTGTATCCTGTGCCCTTGTTACGGGCGGCAGCCTTTGGTGTGCTGACGGCTTTTGCCTTTGCCCTGTGGCCTTTGGCCCGCGCGCGTGAGGTCCCCGCGGCCGGTTTGTTCCGCGATATCATCGGGGGTCAGCGCAAGTGGCCGCCCTTGCGCGATACCCTGATGCTGGCCATCGCCGCCGTTTTGTTGGTTGTGCTGGCCCTGACGACCGGCGATAACGCGCGCCTTTCGCAATGGTTTGTGGTGACCACCCTGGCTGCCTTGTCGGCTTTCTGGTTTTTGGCCCGCAGCCTGATCTGGGTGCTGGCGCGCTTGCCGCGGTCACGCAAACCAGGTTTGCGCCTGGCCATGTCCAATCTGGTGCGCCCTGGTGCACCGACGGCGGGTGTGGTGATTTCCATGGGGGCGGGCCTGACGGTACTGGTCACCATCGCGCTGATTGAGGGCAATCTTAATCGCCAGGTTCAAAGCCGCATCCCGGAACGCGCCCCGTCTTTTTTCTTTATCGATATCCAGCCCGACCAGGTCGCAACTTTCGAGGCGACAGTCGCCGGCATCGATGGGGGCGAGTTGATCCAGCGCGTGCCCATGTTGCGCGGGCGGGTGGCAAAGATCAAAGGTCTCAACGCCGATACCATTCCGGTGGAAAAAGACGGCGGCTGGTTTGCCCACAATGAATTGGGCTTTAGTTATATGGCTGAAATGCCCGAGAATACGGAACTGACAGACGGGGCCTGGTGGCCGCTGGATTATGCCGGACCGCCGCTGATTTCCCTGGGCACCCACGTTGGAGAGCAACTCGATATCAAGGTCGATGACACCGTCACCTTTAATATTCTCGGGCGCAAGATGCAGGCGCGGGTGGCCAATTTGCGCAAAATCGACTGGACCACCATGCGCCTGAATTTTGCCGTGATCTTTGCTCCTGGTGCCCTGGAAAGTGCACCGCAAGTTCATATCGCCACGGCCAGCGCCCCAAAAGACCTGGAAACCAGCTTAAGGGATAACGTCAGCAAGGCATTGCCCAATGTCTCGGCAATTCGCGTCGGCGATGTGCTGGACACGGTGACGGCCATGTTTGATCGTATTTCATCGGCCATCCGGGCCTCGGCTTTGGTGACGGTGATCGCCGGTATTCTGGTGCTGGCCGGTGCCCTGGCGGCAGGCCATTCGAGGCGGGTCTATGATAGTGTGATCCTGAAGGTGCTGGGGGCAACCCGTCGCGATGTGGCCCGCGCCTACCTGATTGAATATGCCTTGCTGGGCGGGGCCACCGCCATATTGGCCACATTTGTTGGCACCACAGCCGCCTGGACCGTGATGACCTTTTCCATGGCGGGAGAATGGGTATTCCTGCCTGTGGCTGCGGGTTTGACAGCTGGGGGTGGCATTGTGCTGACGATTGCCCTTGGATTTATTGGCACCTGGCGGGCGCTTGGACAAAAAGCTGCCACAGTTCTGCGCCATGTTTAGGGGAAGTTGCGTGGGTAACCCTTGAAATTCCATGCAAAAGTAACGATATTTGCCGCTACAAACAAATTTGAACGCCACGGGAGCAAATAATGGCAATGGATACCAAAGCACGCCTGTCGATGAATGCAGCGGGCGCTGCGACACAACAAAACATTGATGAGGGCCTGCGCAGTTATATGCTCAAGGTCTACAACTATATGGGTTCAGCCCTGGCCTTGTCGGGCATCGTCGCCTTTGCAGTCGCAACGACCCCGGCCTTGCAGCAAGTCATTTTTGGCAGTGGCCTTGTCTGGCTGTTTATCCTGGCTCCCATTGGTCTTGTCTTTTTTCTCAGTGCCAAAATTGCGACCATGAAATCCTCAACGGCCCAGACAGTGTTCTGGATTTTCGCCGGTTTGATGGGCATCTCGCTGTCATCGATTTTGTTGCAATACACAGGTGCCAGTGTTGCCCGCGTATTCTTCATCACGGCAGGTACCTTCGGTGCCATGAGCCTCTATGGCTATACCACCAAGAAGGACCTGACGAAGTTCGGCTCTTTGCTGATGATGGGCCTGATCGGCATCATTATCGCCAGCGTTGTGAACATTTTCCTGGCCTCTTCAGCCCTGCACTTTGCGATTTCTGTTATTGGCGTTCTGGTCTTTGTTGGCCTGACAGCCTACGACACGCAAAAAATCCGCCAGATGTATCTTGAAGCGGACAGCAGTGAAGTGTCGAATAAAAAGGCCATCATGGGTGCCCTGACATTGTACCTTGATTTCATCAACCTGTTCATCATGTTGATGCATCTCTTTGGTCAGCGAGATTAAACAAGACAAGTTCTAAAAATGAAAAGGCCCGGCAATTAGCCGGGCCTTTTTTTGTGGCTGAAGGCTTCCCTCAGAACATCGTTACTTGCCAGGCGATGCCGCTGAGGGTGGCACCGACGACGCCCAACAAAATGTAGAAGCCAAAGATCGGCAGCCTGACAAGTGCGAAGACGGCCATGGCGGCGGGGATGCTGGTGACACTGCCGGCAATCAGGAAGGACATGGCAGCTCCCGGCATCATGCCAAGGTTCAACAGGGCGTCGATGGTAGGCACGGCGGCATAGCCATTCAGGTAAGTCGGGATGCCGACGAAGACGCCCAGCGGAATGGACCACCAGTTGTCGCCGCCCAGCCAGCTGCCAACAAAATCAGCGGGCAGGTAGGCCACCATCAGGCTTTCCAGCAAGAAGGCCAGGGTCAGCCAGCGCAGCAGAAACCAGCCGGTTTCTTTTGTAGAGCCAACAAACTTTGCCCGGCGTTCTTCATGCTGCCAGAACTTCCAGACGATTTCCGGATCCGTGCGCTCGGCAAGTGGCGCTGTGTTGGTACCACACCCCATCGTGACCATGGGTCGCAAGGGATTGGCGAAAACGGCTGATTTGGCAAAGACATGCATGGCAAACCCGGCGCCCAGGCCCATGACCACGGCGGCGATGGTTTTGGCGGCGGCGAAAGGAATGCCGAGCACAGCCGAGGTCACAAAAAACATGCTGGGGTCCATAATGGGGGAGGCGATCCAGAAGGCCATGACCGGGGCCAGGGGTACGCCCGCCGCCAGCAGCCCGGCAATGATCGGCACCACACCGCAGGAACAGAACGGCGACAAAGCACCAAACAGGGCGGCCAGGATGATGGTTTTGGTGGGGTTGCCGGAAAAGACATGGGCGATTTGTTTATCGAGGCCCGTTGCTGTGGCCCACGCGGCCAGCGAGACAGCGACAATGAGGAAGATAATTATGCCACCCAGGCTTTGGCCGGTAAAGATGGCGCTGTCCAGGGCTTGGTCGGGCAGGAAAATCAGCAAGCCCGCGAAGACGCCGATGATAGTCAGTATAACCTTGTCGGCCTTTTTCAACCAGGCAAGCGGTGAGGCGGGTGAAATACTTGTGTCAGACATTGTAAATTTCTTTCGTTTAGCTGGCTTGTGCCGTTGATGGCTCGGCCGTAATCCCTGTGCAGCATTCGGCAAACAGCATGCTGGCCAGACCGTTTAACTGATCAAAGTCCGGATGACAGCGCAGCACCCGACCTTCCCGGTCCTGGCGAATGACACCGGCCCCAACCAGTTGCAGTAAATGATGTGACAGGGTTGATCCGGGAATTTCCAGATGCTGGCGGATATCGCCAACAGGCAAACCTTCCGGTCCTGCCTTTACCAACAGCAAGACAATTTCGAGACGCTTGGAATTGCCCAGGGCCTCCATGCATCGTGCAGCTGTCTCAATATCCATAAGTCTGATTCCTATATTTCGATAATTCCAGAATAATCGAAATATAATCAGAGTCAACAAAAATATCAAGTCGACATTTTCGATTGCAAATACAACTGGTTTTTTGACCGGGACCGAATACCTGTTTTCAAACAGATATTTTTCAACGCTGAAGGAAACGATGATGAACAGCAAAGCAGCTAAATGGGCCACCCTGATTGTGACAGGTTTGTTGACGCTGGCCTATCTCGGGGCGGGTGCAGCCAAACTAACTGGCGCAGAAGAGATGGTGCAGAATTTCGCAAAATATGGCTTGCCCGTGGAATTCATGTATTTCATCGGGGCGTGTGAAGTTGCTGGTGCCGTTGGCCTTTGGCTAAAGATGTCGCCGCCTGCACCGTGGCCCCTGCGCCGACTGGCCGCATCGGGTCTGGCAATAATTATGGTCGGGGCGATAGCCATGCATATTTTGCACGACCCCATCGTCAACGGTATCCCGGCAACCGTGTTGTTGATCATCCTGGTATTTCTGATCCGGTCATTTGGCCGCTCGGACAGCAACGCAGAAATCGGTGTTCGATAAAGATAAAGATTTGTCAGGAAGATCTTAATAGCGTGAGCGTTATTGTGACACCAGATGTGTCGCCGGTAAAATCAGCACCGGCTGTTGTATTGATATGAACATTCGGGCTCTTCACGTCGACCAATGTATCAAAGGTGTGGGGAATCATTTCGACCGCCGGTCCCCAAGGGGCATGCACAAATCTTTCGCGATCGGCAACGGTGCCTTTAAGCTCCAACACACCGCGTCTCATATTGCCCCATAGGTCAAGAATCAAATGCCCGTTATACAGGGGTTCGCCGATCCGGCCGTTCACCATTGTGATCTCAGCTGAAAAATCCGCCCCGTAGATGTCTGTAAAATCGACCTCAATTCGCCAGGTTGAGTGTCGTTCCAGGGTGGCGGTATTGAAGGCAGGTTTTGGTGGCGGGACATAGGCTTTGACGACGGGTTCCGGTTTTTTGATAACAGCGGCTGGTTTTTTGACAACAGGTGCAGGTTGAGGGGCAACAGCAGCAGTTTTGATTTCTGCCTGTTTGACGTTGGCGGGAAGGCCTGACACCAAAAGTTTATTGTCATTGCCCCTGACCGAGGCATTTTGATGCCGCCCGAATTGCCGTCTCGCAGCGCGCGTCATGCGGTCATCAAGATATTCCTTTACTTCGCCGAGGGCTATTTTCCCGTCATTGTTTCCGTAATCTGGTCCATCTGCCTTGCCATAAAGCGCGTCCAGCAAATGTTTCGTAAACATGCCGTGTTTCGCTTTCACGTCCCATGACGCGACCTGGTCGCCTTCTGCGGCGGTTATTAAAGTCATGGCCGAATTTGTTTTCGGCATCTTCGGTGTAACGGAAATACCTGATGTCGCTCTGATCAGCATGCCCTTCGGGCTGTCTCCTGAAAAACAGGCGTCCAGAAAAACCGAGAGTGATTTAGTTTTGAGCTGACCCAGGTTTTCAAGCAGCACATCCAGAGGAAAACCATTAATTTCCGGGGCATTGGCATCGGCATCAACCGGCAATAAGTAGCCGCGTTTATCCTTCAGACCAGGTACGCCGTGACCGGAATAGAAAACCACAACATCGGAACGCCCCTTGGGATCCAGATAGCGCCAGAGCTTACCTTCGTTCGAGCGCTCATTTCCAAAGGCCGTTTCCATCTGTGCCTTGGTTGCGTCTCTAATGTCGATAATGTTGTCAGGGTCGTATCCCAAAACACCAATAACAAAAGCTTTAAAGCTATCTGCATCATTGTGGGCATAATCAACGGTCGGGGTGCTCCCCTGATAATTGGAGTTCCCCATAATGACAGCTACGGCTCGCCTGTTTGTCGGGTCAGCAGTTGCCGGACAGGTGGTAACTGCTGCCAGGGACAAAGTAATTGCAAAGAGCCTAGTGAGGGGGACGATTGCGCGAAATTTGAATGTTCTGGACATGATGCACCTCGGTCTGTCAGTAGACGACAATCAGTACAGACTATCAACCGCCTTCAGGTAGTACAACATTAATTAAGTGAAACGTTAATGTTGAATATTGTCCACCCCGATGACCTGTTCGCGGAACAGCCGGGCAGCCGGGCCGAGGGGGATATCTATTTGGGAAAAGACAAAAACTGGTAAGCCAGGCAGGGACGTAATAAACGGCAGTTTCATCTGATGCAGGACACCCGCAGCCAGGTCTGCGTCAACCAGATGCGCAGGCAACATGCCCCAGCCAAAGCCGCGCAAGATCAGATCGTATTTTGATTTGATGTCCGGTACCCGCCAGATATGAGGGCTGATCACACCCTGGTCCGGCGTGGCTTCGGGTGTCTCCGTCGCTGACAACACGATTTGCCGGTGGCCAAGATGCTCCGCCGGGTCAGAGCCTTTGATGGCATCTTGAATCGAATTTACCTTCAATACCGGACTGATGACGGGCACCATCTTGAGGTGACTGACAAGGGTAAAAGGCTGGTCCTTGTGCATATCAAAGCCACTGACGCAAATCCCGAGTGCGGCCTGCCCCGCTTTTACCTGGCTGTGGGCCTCCTGCCCGGCAGTTCGGTTCAGGCGCAGTTCCAGGCCTGGATATTCCTCCGCGACAGTCGCCAGGGCATGCTCAAAAAAATCAAACGGGATCATGTCATCGATGGCCACCGTCAGAACAGGCTCTACGCCGGCAGAAAATTCATCAGCGGTACGGGACAAGTCATGGGCCGCATTAACGATATTTTGCGCCTGGCGTTGCAGGGCGATGCCGGTCGGCGTCAGAACGGCCTTGTGGCCACTGCGATCAAACAGTTTGACGTTCAAACTGGTTTCCAGGCTGGAAATGCCATAGCTCACCACATTCTGGGCCCGGCCCATTTTACGGGCGGTGGCTGAAAAGGTACCGAGTTCAGCCGCTGTAACAAACATTTCCAGCTGATCGACAAGATTAGGGTGCATCATCTCACAGTCATTTACATATAAGTCGTTCGAATAATTCGATTGATATCGCCAATATTATATCTGTTTTTTGTTCATGTGCGAATACCTATTTTCCTGAAACAGAATCATTCAGGTTTAATTTCGACTAACTGAAAGGAAAGACGATGAACAGCAAAATGGCTAAATGGGGCACTCTGGCAGCAACAGGTTTGCTGACCCTGGCATTTCTTGGCGCAGGCGGAACGAAATTGTCTGGTGCTGAAGAAATGGTACAAAGCTTCAGTAAATTTGGTTTGCCCATTGAATTCATGTATTTCATCGGTGCCTGCGAAGTGGCCGGGGCCATTGGCCTTTGGCTGAAAATGTCGATCATCGTGCCGTGGCCGCTGCGCCGCCTGGCTGCAACTGGTTTGGCCATTATCATGGTTGGCGCGATTGCCATGCACGTGCTGCATGATCCCATCGTTAATGCCCTTCCCGCAGCTGTGTTCCTGGCTATCCTGGTCTTCCTGGTCCGGGCCTTTGGCCGATCTGGCGACACGGCAGAAATGGTCCCGGCTTGATTTTGATTTTGGATGGAAGGTTCTGATATGTCGTAAAAGCGGTTATATCATCTCTATGCAAGAGAACCTTTTTGAAGCCGGAAAAAATGAGTTGATTGTGCGCGGCCAGTCTGTGGACCGTGACATGGTCGAGGATTTGCAGGCGCAATCCACCGCATCGTCACCCCTGCAATTTGCAGGGTGTGACTTTGTCGCAAAGGATTTCACTGAAGCAGATTTCACCGGCTGCCATTTTACAGATTGCACATTTCCGACTTTTTCCGCGCGCCATTTGCTGGCGGCAGAGAGCCAATGGCTGAATTGTCGACTGGGCGGGGCGGACTTTATCGAGGCTGATTTTACCGATGCCCGCTTTGAAGGCTGCGATCTATCCAACAGCGTTTGGCGTGGCGCAAAATTGACCTCAGCCCGCTTTGAAAAATGCCGCATGACAGGTGTATCGTTAACGCAGTCGCACAGCGTCGGTCTGGAACTGGAAGACTGTGCGTTGGTCATGGCCGATCTTCAGGGCCTGTCCTTTCGACGCCAGACTCTGAACAATCTTGATCTGTCCGAAGCTGATCTTGCCAAGGTGGATTTCAGGGACTGTATCTTTCAGAATTGCAAAATGCGCGACGCCCGGTTGCTGGATAGCCGTTTCCAGGGTGCTGATCTTCGCGCCGTAGACATGGGCGGCATCACCCTGGATCAGGCGATGACCCTCAAGGGTGCCATTATCTCAAAGGACCAGGCCTCGTCATTATTAGCCGGATTTGGTCTTCAGGTTCTTTGAGAGGCCCGCTGCTTAACGCTGGCTGATTTCAACTGACCGCAAGCCGCCATGATATCACGACCGCGCGGCATGCGGATGGGGGCGGAAATGCCTGCATTAAAAACAATATCTGAAAACTTGCGGATCGTCGGCCAGTCGGAACAATCATAAGCCACACCGGGCCAGGGATTGAACGGGATCAGGTTGATCTTGGCGGGAATGCCTTTCAGGAGGCGCACCAGCTCAACGGCATCGGCCGCTGAATCATTTACGCCCTTCAGCATGGCATATTCAAAAGTGATGCGCCGCGAATTTGACGAACCGGGATAACGCCGGCAGGCATCCAGCAATTCAGCGATGGGGTATTTGCGGTTCAAGGGCACCAGTTCGTCACGGACATCATCATTCACGGCATGCAGGGAGACGGCCAGATTGACGTCCAGTTCCTCGCCACAGCGATCCATCATTGGCACCACGCCTGCAGTCGATAAAGTTATGCGGCGTTTGGAGATGGAAATGCCATCGCCGTCCATGACGATCTTCAGGGCTTTGCCCACATGGTCCAGATTATAAAGCGGCTCGCCCATGCCCATCATAACGACGTTGGAGAGCTGGCGTCCTTCCGAAGGGCTGGGCCACTCACCGAGGCTGTCACGCGCAATCATGATCTGGGCTACGATCTCGCGTGGTTGCAGGTTGCGCACCCAGGCTTGTGTGCCCGTATGACAAAAACTGCAATTCAGGGTGCAGCCGACCTGGCTGGAAACACACAAGGTGCCGCGGTCGTCTTCCGGAATATAGACACTTTCGATGAGCGCATCGTCGCGGTTGCGTACCAGCCACTTGGCCGTGCCGTCTGTCGATTGCTGATGACTTTCAACCTCGCCCCGGTCCAGAGATGCCACTTCCGCCAGGCGTGCGCGCAGGCCCTTGGCAATCGTTGTCATGTCTTCGAAATCTTGCGTGCCGCGATGATACAGCCAGTGCCAAAGCTGGTTGGCGCGCATGCGCAGGGATTTTTCAGGCTCGCCCAATTCACGAAAAACATTGGCCAGCTCGTCCCGGTCCAAACCGACAAGATAGCGTTTGCCATCGGCGTCAAAGTCGCCGGGTCCCGCATTGTCTACAGGTACAGGTTTTTCAATATCGGTCAGGTCGAGCATGTTTTTATCAGTCTTAATCATTTGGCTTAATCTGGTGCTTTTTGATTCTTTGGGCACCCGACCATTCAGATGTCCGACAGAACTATTTTTTGCAGGCCTTGCTGATGGCCTTGTAGGCATTGGTAAAGCCCGAAAGGGAAAACCGGTAGCTGACCCGGGTGCCCCGTTTGGACTGACCTGAAACCTTCATGTCATCACCGGCCCGCATGGCCGCAACCAGCTTGCGGTCATCGGCTTCATCGTAACTCCAGGCCGTATCGACGCTGGTATACATCTTGTTCTGCTTTTTGCCTATGGAAATCACGACCTCGCTGCGGGCCTTGAAGGGATAACCCACGTTCAAGCTGACTTCATCTCGAATTTTCGCCTTGGGGCGGTGCGTTACCATGCCGTAGACATCGCCGTGCTTGACCTTGGCTGGTTCCATATTGACCGGGGTGGAGGTCATGAAACAGGTTTTACCGTTTTTGCTGTCGGAAAAGGCGTAGGCTTCCCAGTCTTTGTGCTTGCCCAGCAGCTTGGGCGTTTGGGCCAGGGCAAGGTTGCTTGCGAACATAATCGCAGCAGCTGCGAACAGGATTGTCCCGAGATGTCGGGTGATTCTCATAATCGTCATGCCTGGCCTGTCATTATCTATCTATATTTCTTTTGCAGTCTGCTCATGCATCATCTGCATTCCGCAGTGTTAAATCCAGATCATTGGTCCGCAGCTTTTGCGCCCCATGGATATGATCCGCCAGATCAACGGGAATGTTGCGACTGGTGATCGGCCGGGCGGCGAAACGCCCCAGGCTGGTCACCCGGTCATACATCACGATGGCCCCGGCAGTCGCCACATTGATACAGAATTTTGTCGGAATTTTGACCACATGGTCACATTTCGCCACAAGATCAGGTGACAGGGAGCCTTTTTCCGGTCCCAGCACATAGGCCGCCTGCTTTGGATGATGGAAGCTTGGCAGCTCGATGGCCTCGTCCAGCAATTCGACGCCGATAATAGCGCAGTTATCCGGCAGCATCATGGTCGCCACATTGTCAAAACGATAATAGGGCATTTGCTTCCAGGCATCGCTGGTGTCGGAGCCTGCGGACTTAAGCGGCAGTTTGCTGTCGATGGTGAAGGCAAAGCTCGCCCCAAAGCCATGGGCCGAGCGAAACAGATTGCCTGCATTCATGGGTTTGCTGAAGCGTTGGACACCGATTCCAAAATAGCCGCGCATTTGACCGAAACCTGATTAAACTGTTGTTTATGCTTGTTGTGTGATTTAACCCGGACAATAACGCGGCCCAAGCGCCAATCCAACCCCGGCTTAATATGAGTTTTAGTAAAATGTCCCAGTCTCGCGCTAACCCCATCGCAGTTGAAGTCACCCGTGGTCAATCGCCTGAGACGGCTTTCGTCGAAAGTCGCCACCGGGCATCTTGCGCCGTTGTTGCTGCTGACGGCACCATCGTGCACGGATGGGGTGATGTGGATCAGTTGGTTTTTCCGCGTTCCGCCATCAAACCGATTCAGGCTTTGCCGCTGATTGAAACAGGTGCTGCGGATGCCTTTGGTTATTCTGCTGCTGAGATTTCCCTGGCCTGTGCGTCGCATCATGCCGAAGACCGCCACGTAGAAGCCGTGACCGACATTCTGGGTCGAATTGGTTTGACAGCAGAAGCCTTGGAGTGTGGCCCCAAAGTTTCCATCGACGAGGCGGTGAAGATCGAGCGCTTGAAAAAGGGTGTGGAACCCAGTCGCTTGCGCAGTGATTGTTCAGGCAAACATACAGGTTTTTTGGCCACAGCCATGCATATGGGCGAAGACCCGGCCGGTTATATTGATCGCACACATCCGGTCCAGCAACGAATTTTCCAGACCATTTCCGAGATGTGTGATGTGGATGTGTCGACGCTGCCAGAAGGTATTGATGGCTGTTCTATCCCGGCGCTGGCTATTCCCTTGTCAGCCCTGGCCTTGGGGATGGCGAAGCTTGCCAATCCAGGCGGCTTGGGCGCGGTGCGTGAGGCCGCAGCCGACCGGGTTGTGCAGTCGATTGCCGCTGAACCCTTCATGATGGCCGGTACGGGGCATTTCTGCACCGCAATCAATGCTGCCCTGAAGGGTAAAGTCGTGGCCAAGACCGGGGCTGAAGGCATGGTGATGGTCGCGGTTCCCGCCAAAGGTTTGGGCATCGCCATCAAGGTTGATGACGGTGACATTCCAGGCCGGGTCCGTGGTCCGGCGTTGGTGGCAGTGCTGAAACATCTCGGTGTGCTGGATGATGCGTCTGCGGCGACCCTGAAAGACTATATCGAAATCCCGGTGCACGATTTTAACGGCCGCCTGGTCGGCCTGTCCAAAATCCAGGATGACTGGCCGCCGGTGCGGTGATGGTCGGAAAGGTTCAATTCTTCCAATTCGTCATGGCCGGGCTTGACCCCCTCCCTGGCGGGCTGACCGGTACCCACGTCTTGGGGCTGCTTTCGTTGAGACGAGGATACCCGTGTCGAGCACGGGCATGACGAGTAAACTAATGAAACCCAAAACCCACGTCCTGCCGGATCTGCTCGCCCCCGATCTGAAGCTGGTGTTCATCGGCACCGCTGCCAGTGCGGCATCAGCCACAGCGCAGGCTTATTATGCCCATCCCGGTAATTTCTTTTGGCCGACACTCTATAAGTCCGGTCTGACCCCCCGAAAGTTTGCCCCAACTGAATTCCGCGAATTGCTTGGCCTTGGCATTGGCCTGACAGATATTGCCAAATCCGCCACCGGGTCGGACGCGCAAATCCCCGACGATGCCTGGGATGCGGATGCTTTGCAGGACAAGATCAGAAAATATCAGCCTGCCTGCGTGGGCTTCACGTCAAAGACGGCGGCTGCCTCAACCCTGGGTTTGAAAAAAATCGATTACGGTTTATTTTCACAAAGGCTTGGCGAGACACGTCTGTTTGTGCTTCCCTCTCCCTCAGGACGGGCGCGCGGTTACTGGGATGACAGCTGGTGGTCAAAACTGGCGCGACTTGTGAATCAGATCAAATAATCAACAACAGGATAAAGACATGAAAGCGGTGCTGTGTAAGGAATTTGGTGGACCCGAAACTTTGGTGGTGGACGACATTCCCACGCCAACACCGGGTGAGGGGGAAGTCAGGCTGCGCATTCATGCCTGTGGCGTCAATTTTGGCGATACCTTAATCATTCGCGGAACCTACCAGGTCAAGCCGGAACTGCCTTTCAGCCCAGGCATGGAATGTGCGGGCGAGATTTCTGAAGTGGGTCCAGGCGTTAAGCATCACAAGGTTGGCGATCGCGTATTGGCCATGACCGGCCATGGCGGCTTTGCCCAGGAAGTTATTGTGAACGCCAAGCTGTTGATCCCCATTCCCGACAGCATGCCCTTTGTAGATGCGGCTGCTTTCCCCGTGGCTTATGGCACCAGCCATGTGGGTCTGGATTATCGCGCTGGTCTGAAAGCCGGCGAAACCCTGTTGGTTCTGGGGGCCGCCGGGGGTGTTGGTCTGACAGCTGTGGAAATTGGCAAGGCGATGGGGGCCACGGTTATTGCGGCGGCGAGCTCGGCTGAAAAGCTGGAAGTCTGCAAACAATATGGCGCTGATCATGTGATCAACTATTCCGAAGAAGACATCCGCGAGCGGGTCAAGGAAATCACTGGCGGCAAGGGGGCCGACGTGATTTATGATCCGGTGGGCGGCGATGCCTTTGATGCCGCCATGCGCAGCATCGCCTGGGAAGGCCGTCTGGTGGTAATCGGTTTTGCCTCAGGCCGGGTGCCAGAAGCCAAAGCCAATATCCTGCTGGTCAAGAATATCTCGGTGGTCGGGTTCTATTGGGGTTCCTACAACATCAAGAAACCTGAAGTCGTCATGGACTCAATGAAGACCCTGTTGCAGTGGTACGATGCCGGCAAGATCAAGCCTCATGTCAGCCATCAAATCCCCATGGAAAAGGCCGCCGATGCCCTGGAAATGATGATCCAGCGCAAATCCACCGGCAAGGTCGTGCTGACTCTGGATTAGGATCGGGGCGATGGCAGAAACCAGCGCCAGGGTCGACTGATATGATCACTTATTACTATGCAGCCTATTCGTCTTACGCGTGGCTGGGGTCGGCCCGGTTGCTGGAAATTGCTGCGACGTCAGGTCGTGCCCTTGTCCATAAACCGATCGATTTACATCGTGTGATGGCGGCGGCAGGCAGCACGTCATTTGCCGAACGCTCGCTGGATTTCCGCAACTATTTTTTTAATCGCGAACTGGAACGCTGGGCCGAATATCGCGGCTTGCGCACCTTGGGGCGACGTCCGACATATCATCATCATGGCTATGAACTGGCCAATCGGGTTTTGGTGGCCGCGATCCTTGCCGGGCATAATGTTGATGCCCTGGCGCATGCTTTTCTGGACGGCCACTGGGCTGACGATGCTGATTTGGCAGATGGGGCCACGTTGGTTGGGCTGGTCAGAAAGGTTGGCCTGGACGGGCTGTCGCTGATTACTGCTGCCGCGTCCCGGCAAGTCACCGAAGCCTACGAAGCCAACACGAGGCAAGCCATCGACAACAAGGTTTTTGGCTCTCCGACTTATATTGTCGATGGCGATATGTTTTATGGCCAGGACCGGCTGGAGATGGTGGAACGTGCCCTGGCCGAACCGTTCAGGGATGAATGGCCAAAGCTTGAAAAGCTGGGGGATTAATTTTGAAGACGGCTGACCAGAATGAAGCGGATGTACAGGCTGATGACGTGGAAGCCCTGGTCAGAATGGAATGCGTGCGCCTGTCCTATCAGCATGGTCTGGGCAATCGTTTTCGTATTTTGTTTGCCTATTTCTGGATTGGCGCAGCGCTTTGGTACGCTGGGCTGGAAACGAATATACTGGTGGTCTGGGCTTGTGCCGCTTTTGCAACAAACATCGCCACGGGTATTCTGGAAATGCGATACCATTCCGCGGACGTAGGCCCGACCAACGCAGGACAATGGGGCTGGTATCGCGTTATTCTCAGTTTCTTCGGGGCCTTACCACTTGGCCTCGCCGCTTTTATCCTGCCTGCCACACAAAACCTTGTCCCGGAATTGATCCTGTTTATTGTCCTTGCGACAACAGGCAGCATTGCTTGTGCGGGTTTTTCAACCTTGCCTGCCGTGTATTTGGCCGTGAGTGCCGGGTCCGTTGGCCTGGCCTCCATTGCCTTTCTGATCCGGCAGGAAGAAGGTTATTTGATCCTTGCGGCGATTGGCGCGAGCTGGCTGATTGTCACACTGAGATCAGCCATGGGGGTCTCGCATTCCACCATCGGTGCAATTCGGTCCAACGAACGTTTGCGCCTGGAAATCGAACAACACGAAATCACCCGTTCAAAACTTACAGATCTGAACAATCAAAAGGATCAGTTCTTTTCAATCATTGCCCACGATTTGTTGAGTCCCTTTACGATTCTGCTGAATTACAGCCAGATGCTGAAGACCAGCGCCCGGTCCATCAGTCGGGAGAAAGTCGCCGAACTCAGTGGCGCCCTGAACGAGGCGACCGAGGGTGCGTTACTTCTGGTGCAGGATTTGCTGGGCTGGTCCCAGATACGGATGCATCAACGGGCAGCGGAACTGGAACCCTGTCCCCTGCGCGAACTGATCGCTGAAACCCTGCGCGAAATAGAATTTGTCGCCCATGAAAAAAACATCCAGCTGATAGATGAAAGTACGGCTATGACAGCCATGGCAGATCGCCAGATGTGCCGGACAGTGCTTCGCAATCTGATCAGTAATGCCATCAAGTTCACGCCGGAAGAAGGCCAGATAAAGGTCACCGCCGCATCAGACGGCAAGGTTGCCAGGATCAATATTTGTGACAGTGGTATCGGCGTAGAAGCGGCGCGGCTTGAAACCCTGTTTGATATCGATCCGGAAAAATCCACCGATGGCACCAGTGGTGAATCCGGCACAGGCCTTGGTCTGGTTTTGTGCAAGGAATTCGTCGAAAACCAGGGCGGTAAAATACAAGCACAAAGCACACCGGGCGAGGGCAGCACCTTCAGCTTTACGCTTCCCCTGGCATCCTGATCGGCTTTGCAGGTGTCGTGATCGTCGTAAGGCCAGGTCTTGATGGCTTCACAGGCTTGACCAGTCTTATTCACATCGGTGCGTCCATGGGAGCGGCTGCTGCGGTGACGCCAGTTTGGTTGGCAGCATCAAATATACCGAACTTGTTCATGCGGCTATTTTGTGCTTTTGGTTTTTCCAGGATGTACCAGATGCCTGGACCCTCACCGGGGCCGCGATAATCATTTGTTCGGCGCTTTATATGATCCGTTGGGAATCCGGAAAGGGGAAGTCCGTAAGGCAAAGCGGGTCGCACGGGCAAGTGGGGCAAAACCGGTGTTGGTCTAGTCCAGTTTTTTGAAGGCGTTGGGGTAGAGCACATTGCCGGTGATGCCTTCAAGGACGCCGGGTTCCAATTCCAACGCCAGAAAAGAATCTCCTTGATAGGGCGAATCAAGCTCGTCCGCCAGGCTTGAGGAAAAATCAAAGCGGCCATAATAATCCGGGTCGCCCAAGACCAAAACGACCTGCACCCCATGTTTGCGGCATTCCCGCAGCCCTTGCATGATCAGTCCGCCGCCAATGCCCTCGTCCTTATGCGCGGCAGAAACGCTCAGGGGTGCCAGCGCTGCCCCGCGTAACAGGTTCTTGCTTGTGCCGACAGGTATGTCGCTGAACAAAATGTGGCCGACGATAATATCGTCGTCCAGAGCGACAATTGAAATCAGGGCATCGCCATCTTTGCACAGGTCTTCAACCAATATGGCTTCAGCCTCTTGGCCAAAGGTCTGGTGCACAAGATCGTAGATCAGGCCCGCTTCACCGGCTGCCTCCAGACGAAAGGTAATCATTGGTGTTCCCGCAAATAATAAATCAGGTCCAGTTGAGGTGGCGGGACATCCGTTTGTGACAGCAAGGCGTGGGCCTGGCCGCGATGGTGGGTCTGATGATTAAAATAATGGCTCAGCAGAATCGAAATTTCGTCCGCCTGATCTTCCCCGGCCATGTTGCGATATTCCAGCCAGCTCATCAGAGCGCCATCATCCAGATTTTCGACGTAATTGATAATCAGGGCATCTTCGGCAAGTCGGGCCACACGCAAACCGACAAAGTCGGCATACAATTCCTGGTTCAAGGCCAAAATACCCGATGTGCCGCCGGTAAACCGCGCCAGCCAGGATCGGTCACCGACCAGAATATGGTTCAGGGTGGCATGGATTGAGCCAAAAAAGCTCGGCCGGGATTTCAGATATTCAGCCTCGCTGAGTTTAGCGCAGGCGTCATAAATTTTGACGTTCGCCCAGGCATTGTAGTGGGCAAATGTTTTGAAATGTTCGTGCAGTGAAAGTGCCAAAATATAAATCCCGGTTCCATGTCTAATCTTGCAACAAGAATGGAACCGGGAGTGGGGTGGCGTCAATGGCCGAGGCAATCAGAACACCATTAGAACCCGGGCTTAAACGAATATAAAGCTTGAGCTGGTCAACCGATCTGATCAAGCACGCCAGAAGGGCCGATTGGCCATTTCACGTAATTGCCAGCTTTCCAGACCGATGTCTTTCATCATATGTGGCTCAAGCTCGGCCAAGCGACGGCGTTCCTGCGTCCGGCCATACCAGGTATTCAGGGTACCCAACAGGCCACCAACTACTGAAAATGACCGAGAAAAGCTAATCATCGAATGAATTGAACGTTCCATCATATTCTCCTGCAAAATCGTCTCATATTTGTTGCAGTAACCGGTTTGTTGCTGCTGATTAGGAAAATAGGCTTGATTTCACTTGATCTCAAACGATATAAATTCATGAAATGAATTAGAAAATCTAGGGAAAACCAAATCGATGGCCCGTCGCCTGCCACCCCTGAATGCCCTGCGTGCCTTTGAAGCCGCCGCCCGGCACCTGTCCTTCACCCGGGCGGCTGAGGAACTTTTTGTAACCCAGGCTGCCATCAGCCATCAGGTCAAGGCGCTGGAGGTTTGGTTGGGCCAGCCCCTGTTCCGGCGCAAGAACAGAAACCTTTATCTGACGGAAGCAGGCCAGTCCTATTTCGGGCCACTTGGCATGGCCTTTGACGAGATTGACAAGGCGACAGCGCGGCTGAACGCTCTCGACAGTTCGGGCACCTTGACGGTTTCAGTGTTGCCCTCCATTGCCGCCAAGTGGCTGGTGCCGCGCATGCGCGGCTTTCGCGAGAAATATCCTGAAATCGATGTGCGCCTGTCACCGTCCACCCACCTGACTGACTTCAGTCGCGAGGCGGTCGACGTCGTCTTGCGCTATGGCCGGGGCGACTGGTTTGGTATGCGAGCGGACCAGTTTTTGACCGAAGACATCTTTCCGGTTTGCAGTCCAGATTTGTTGAAGGGCAAAAACCCTTTGAAAGAACCGCACGATCTGAAGCGACACACCCTGTTGCATGACGACTATTTCGAGGACTGGACACGCTGGTGCCTGGCGGCAGGGGTAACCGACATCGATACGGACCGGGGCCCGGTTTATGAAGATAGTGCCAATCTGTTGCAAGCGGCCATTGCTGGCGAAGGCGTCGCCCTTGGCCGTTCCGCACTGGCGGCAGATGACCTCGCCGCCGGGCGTCTGGTGCGGGTGTTTGATATCAGCCTGCCCCGTGAATTTGCCTATTACGTCGTGGCCCCTGAGGCCAGCGCCGACCGCCCCAAGGTCGCCGCCTTTCGGGACTGGGTGATTGAAACCGCGGCGAATGACAAACGACGGAGTTAGGAAAGGTATTCCACAAAAACATCGGGCGCGCAGCTTGTCCCGGCCTTTGTTTCATGTAACTACCGGGGGATATGCAATCAACTATCATTAATGAAAACCGCCACCGCAAGGTCTGGCGTCTGGCCGGGCCGATTATTCTGGCCAATGTTTCCGTGCCTATGCTGGGGGTGGTGGATACGGCGGTGATGGGTCACCTGCCCGAGGCCTGGTATATCGGGGCCGTGGCCGTGGGTGCCATGATTTTCAGTTATGTCTATTGGGGTTTTGGTTTCCTGCGCATGGGCACCACAGGGCTCGTGGCGCAGGCCTACGGGGCCAATGACACCGTCGAGATCCGGGCCTTGCTGGGCCGCGCGCTGTTGCTGGCGTTGGTCTTGGGGATTGTCATCTTTGCCCTGCAATGGCCGCTGATTTCCGGTGCTTTGTGGTTCATCGAGGCCAGCGACAAGGTGGAAACCCTGGCCCACAGCTATTTTGATATCCGGGTCTTTGCCGCCCCCGCAGCCTTGGCGAACTATGCCGTGCTTGGCTGGTTGCTGGGATTGCAGCGGGCCAAAAGCGCCTTGATGTTGCAGATATTCATGAACGGCGTGAACATCGTTCTGGATTTGTGGTTCGTGCTCGGCCTTGGTTGGGGCGTCGAAGGTGTGGCCCTGGCCACCGCCATTTCAGAATATGCCGCGGCCGGTCTTGGTATTGTCCTGGCACTCAGGGTGCTGGGCCAAATCGGTGGGCAATGGTCGCTGGATCGCCTGATCGATCCGTTGCAACTGAAGCGCTTGTTTGTCGTCAATGGTGATATCTTTGTTCGCACCCTGTGCCTGGTCACAGCCTTCGCCTATTTCACAAGTCGCGGGGCAAGCATGGGTGATACCTTGCTGGCGGCCAATGCCATTTTGATGAATTTCCAGATGATTGTGGGTTATGCCCTTGATGGTTTTGCCTTTGCCGCCGAAGCCTTGATCGGGGCCGCCATCGGGGCAAAGGACCGGGCGAAGCTTATTGAAGCTGTGCGTATCAGCACCATCTGGGCCGGTATTTTTGCAGGCCTCTTCAGTGCCGTTTATGCTGTCGCCGGAACCTTGATCATCAACGGTATGACCGACATTGGCACGGTACGCGAGACCGCCCGAACCTTCTTGATCTGGGCTGTGCTCTCACCGCTGGTCTCGGTCTGGAGTTTTCAGCTGGACGGTATTTTCATCGGTGCCACCCGCACCCGCGCCATGCGCAACGGCATGGCCATATCGCTTGCCAGCTTTTTGCTTGGCGTCTGGATCATGGTGCCCCTGTGGGGTAATCATGGGTTATGGGCAGCGTTTTACATTTACATGATCATGCGGGCGGTTACATTGGTTGTCAGATACCCGGCCCTGCTGCGCAGCGTGCCAGAAGCCGTACAAGAGGCCAGACAAGATGCCACGATCTGTAAATAATACCGGAGGAACAAAAATGAAAAACTGGTTGAAAACAAGCGCACTGATGTTGTTTTTGCTGCCGCTCGCCGTGCAATCTGCCAGCGCCATTGCTGAAGATCAGGCACCGGTAATGCCCCTGCGCTTCCTCAGTCCGGATCTGGCCAACCAGGCCGTGACCGCAGCAGTCGCCGATTGCACAAAGCGTGGCTACAAGGTCGCCGTTGCGGTGGTCGACCGGGCCGGTAATCTGGCCGCCTTCCTGCGCGACCCCCTGTCGGGTCCGCACACCATCAAGGTCGCCCAAGGCAAGGCCTTCACTGCCGCCACCCTCCAGGCCGTCACCTCACAAGTCACCAACCGCCCCGACCTGAGATTTGCTCCCGGCATCTTACTGATGATCGGCGGCGTCCCCATCTCCGCCGGCGGCCACTTCTACGGCGGCATCGGCGTCGCCGGTGCTGATCCCGAAATAGACGAAGTCTGCGGCATGACCGGTGTTAACGCCATCACGGAGACACTGGAGTTTGCCGACTAAGGCGCGTAATTATGTGTCGCTGATATTTGCGCTCTGACCCGCGTCAAAATGTTGCATGGCCCTTGGCAATCGCGTGCGCTATATACTGACGTACGGTGCCACCTTGGCATCCGATAAATTCACAGGCGAATGAGAAATAGTTTGACGTTCGGGACTTCATTCAAAGGGAAAAGGCGCGGGGCTGTTTGGCTGGCGTTGTTTGCCTTGTTGCTGCAAACGCTGCTGCCGCTTGGGCAGATGGTGCGGGCGGCTGAGTCCGATTCGACGATCTTTATTTGTACGCCGCGCGGTATTGTGCCGCTGGCAATCTATGCGAACGCCGGTGAAGAGCAGGTACCGAAAAATGACGCGGGCAAGGAAATTGCGGCCTGTGATGTTTGCACGCCGGGTTTATTCGGCCAGCATGTTCTAACGCCCGATGCGGTCTCGATTGAGCAGATCGACGGGCGCAAGACTATTGTCGCTCCTGAGGCTCCAGGCAGGGTAGATCGCCAGGCCATACGCCACTTGCCCGCCCGTGGGCCGCCACACCACATCTGAGACCTTATCGCTACTCCCCTGAGGCTTATTCGGATGAAACCGGATATCCTCGACAGCTTTTTGCGAAAGAATTCAGATGATGAACAACATGACAAATCAAACCAATACACTGTACCCGACTTCAAAGACGTCCATTAGCCGTATGGCGCCTATGGCAGCGCTGGTCCTGGCGCTTGTTGTGGCCCTGGGCCTGGTGGTGAGCAATCTGGTCGGCATAGCTTCGGCCCAGGCCGCTGAAGTAAAGGTTGGCTCTCTTATGATCAAGGATGCCTGGGCCCGGGGCACACCGCGCAGTGGCGGCGCCTTCATGACGATCCACAATATGGGTGCGGCAGATGAGCTGATTGATGCGCGTGCTGACCTGGCCAAAAAGGTTCAGTTGCACCGCACCGTGTCCGAAGGCGGTATCATGAAAATGAAACATGTGTCGGGCATACCCGTGCCCGCCAAAGGCATGGCGACGCTCAAGCCCGGCAGTTATCACGTTATGATGATGGGTTTGAATAAGCCTATGAAGCCCGGCCAGTCATTTCCCTTGACGCTTGTGTTCAAACAGGCCGGTGAAGTGACCATCCAGGTTGGTATCATGAAAATGGGTGCGACAGGTGGTCACAAAATGGACCACAAGAAGATGAAAAAGAACTAGGGCGCGTTAGTGGGACCCGGTTCAGCTTTTGGGCAGGACCGGGTTGCCCATGCCATCGCGTTTGACTTTCTTGGCCGCTTGGTTTTCCTGAAAGACTTTGCCCAGTTCAGGGACCTGAAACTGGCCGCAGGCTGAAACAGCGATCACGAGGGTGCCCAGCAAGGCAGCCCGTACAACAATCTTGCCCAAACGCATTCACTCGTCTCCATCTTCAATAATTGTTCAGCGCTTCACTCAATTATGCGCGACCCATGTGGCGCGCAACCTTGAGAAATAAAAGCGACGGGGGAATTAACACTATTTATTGCTGTGAGACAACATGGTTTCTCTCAAGACCCAAGAATCCAGACGGAACCCGACCTGGCCATGCCGGGCCGCAGTCCTCAGTCTCTCATGCCGAACAGGTAATAAGACGTGGATACGCGAGCCGAGCCCGCGCATGACGGAGCGGGGGTCAGGCTGTGTCGCCGTCGGTTGCCCCGTCTTCACCATCCCCCTCATCAAACTCCGCATCCAACAACGCCCAGCTGATGCGGTCGGCGTGATCTGCGAGGGTTTCTTCTGAGGCATCTACAGGCGCGTCGGTGTTTTCCCATGGGGTGGCTGGCCAGGCGGCATCACCTTCATGGCGGGGGATGATGTGCCAGTGCAGCCAGGGCACCATGTTGCCGAAGGAGGCCACATTCATTTTGTCGGCCTTGTATAGCCGTGCCAGCACGCCGGTCACAAAGCGCACTTCGCCCATCATCAACAGATAAGTCTCGCCGTCCACTTCATGGATGTCGCAATACTGTTCCATGGGGATAACCAGGCAGCGACCGGGATATGACCACTCGCGGCTCAGGCGCACTTCGCAGGTTTCCAGTTCGACGACGGGCCAGGTGGAAGATGTGAGACGTTCGTCGATCATGGGGCTGGTCCTTTTGTGAAAGTGATGGCTGGGGTTGCTATAGATCGTGCCACGTATTTGCCTTCTGGTTTAACTCAGCTGGGCGTTTTATCCCTGCCATAACCAATCACCAGGTGCTGACGATGGGATAATTTTCAGCAAGGAAGCGGTGCGTATCCGACAGCAGGGACGCGAGCACAGTGGTGTCGCGGCTGTCACCCCGCTCCTGCCAGGCGGCGACCAGGTTGTCCCAGATCTTCAGGGTACAGTGGATTTCGTCGCGCACGGCGCGGATCAGGTAGATGGAGGAATCCATATCCCGCAGGACGTCGGCCACATTCTGGTTTTGCTTGTCCAGCAGCGTGAATTCGCTGTCCAGTTTCTTGTAGGCATTCGTCAGTAATGGCGGCACACGCTCCAGGCTTTCCCGAGCTGCCATGTTGTTGTGGCAAATCGTTCCGGCCGTTTTAACCCGCTTGCCGATACTATGGATCAGCATCAAACGTTCGCGCAAGGCTTCGACAAAGGCGGTCTCGTGCACCAGGTCATCCATGCGCCGTTCCACTTCGACAACACCGCCGTCGCCGCCATTTTCCAGTTCCAGATGCTGCGCCAGCTTGCCGATACTTTCTTTGATTTTGGCCCTGATTTCGGGTTTCTCAAGCTCCTGCACAATATTGCCGCGGCCGATCTCGCTAGCCGGTTTGCCGGTCACCCAGGCCACCAGTTCAATGGTCAGTCGCGCCCGCGCAACAAGCTGGTGGCGATCCGCTACCGACCAGGAAGCCGAGCCATCCAACAGTTCATTGGGAATGCTGTCATTGATCCGGATGGTGTCGACAAACTTCAGGGCCTTGTCGACTATATCCAGCAAGTCGCCGTCATCGCTTCCGGCGCTAATGCCAAATTCCTTGCGCAGGGAGGGCAGTTGAACCAGTGCATTGCTCTCCCCCATGGGGGTCACAAACACAGCCCTGTCACGGGATTTGTCCGTCGTAAAATAGCTGCCCGGCGCGCTGAAGACCCGGTGCTGAAAGGCGAAATGAGTGCTGACGTCCATGAAGGTGCCGCTTCAGGATTGCAACTCGGGACAATCACGGAACAGCTCCAGGGCTTCCGGGTTGGCCAGGGCATCCTTGTTTTTAACCTCGCGGCCATGCACCACATCGCGCACGGCCAGCTCAACGATTTTGCCGCTGATGGTGCGCGGGATATCGGCCACGGGGATGATGCGGGCGGGCACGTGGCGCGGGGTGGCGTTGTCGCGGACCTGCTTGCGGATGCGGGCAGCCAGGTCGTCGTCCAGGGTGATACCGCTGCCCAAGCGTACGAACAACACGACGCGAACGTCACCCTCCCACTGCTGGCCGATGACCAGGCCTTCCATGATCTCAGGCATAATCTCGACCTGACGATAAATCTCGGCGGTGCCAATACGCACGCCGCCGGGATTGAGCACGGCGTCCGAGCGGCCATAAATGATCATGCCGTCGTGCTCGGTGATCTCGCAATAATCGCCGTGCCGCCAGACGTTATCAAACATTTCAAAATAGGCCGCGCGATATTTTTTGTCGCCCGGGTCGTTCCAGAACTCGATAGGCATGGACGGGAACGAGCGATGGCAGACCAGTTCACCCTTGTCGCCACGCAACGATTTTCCTTCGTCATCAAACACGTCCGTCGCCATGCCTACCAGTAACGACGTGATCTCGCCGCGCCAGACCGGACGCACAGGGTTGCCGCCGGCGAAGCTACCCAGCAAATCCGTGCCGCCCGACATGGAACTGAGCGGGATATCGGATTTCACCTTTTCATACACATAATCAAAACTTTCCGGCAGCAAGGGCGACCCGGTCGACAGGATCGATTGCATGCTGGAAAGGTCGTGCGTTTTCATGGGATGGATGCCGCCCTTGTTGCAAGCGTCGATAAATTTGGCCGAGGTGCCGAAAATCTCGACCTTCACTTCATCGACCAAATCGAACATGGCGTTGCCGTCGGGATAAAATGGCGAGCCGTCATAAAGCACCAGGGTGGCCTCGGAAGCCAGGCCCGTCACCAGCCAGTTCCACATCATCCAGCCGCAGGTCGTAAAGTAAAATAGTTTTGTCAGGGGTGCCAAATTGCAATGCAGCTGATGCTCCGAGAGATGCTTTAACAGTGATCCCCCGGCCCCGTGCACGATGCATTTCGGCAGGCCGGTGGTGCCAGACGAATACATAATATAAATCGGATGATTGAACGGTAATTGTTCAAAAATGATCTGATTTGGGGCGTAATTTGCGACAAAATGTCCCCATAATGCTCCTTTTTCAAGGGCCTCAATGGCTGGATTTTCATCCGTATAAGGCACCACAACAATGCGCTTCAGACCCGCCATTTGGGCGGTAATTTCTTCGATCCGCTCCAGCGAATCATGGGCCTTGCCGTTGTAATAATAACCGTTGGCCGTGAACAATACTTTCGGCTCAATTTGACCAAAACGATCCATCACACCCTTAACACCAAAGTCAGGCGAACAAGACGACCAGACGGCCCCAATTGAGGTCGTGGCCAGCATGGCGATGATCGCTTCCGGCATGTTCGGCATGAAGCCCGCGACCCGGTCGCCAACCCCCACGCCTTCGGCCCGTAAGCCTTGTGCAACGCTGGTTACAGCATCATAGAGATCGCCAAACGATAGTGTTCGTTTAACCTGGTCTTCGCCGCGAAAGATGATTGCCGGGGCCGTGTCTCGCCTGCGTAAAAGGTTCTCTGCAAAGTTCATTTTGGCGTCCGGGAACCAGCGCGCGCCCGGCATTTTATCGGCGTCAGCAACGATGCGCTCGCCCCAGGTGCTGACCTTCACACCGGCGTATTGGCACAGCAAGGGCCAGAAGTCTTCGTTATGTTCCCAGGTCCAGCGATGAAAGTCCGGGTAGTCCGCAAAGGCCCGTCCAGCCTTGCTTTCTGCCAGTTTCTGAAACTCGGCCATGCGCGATGAGTCGATTTGATCGGCGGTTGGTTGCCAGAGAGGTGTGTCAGGCACGGAAAAAAATCCCTTGTTCGGAAATACTTTGGCAAAACTATAACGTGGTGTCCGGTCACGCAATGCTGCCATGTGGGAATGACGCTGGTGCTCGCTCGGCCGCTTCTTTAGAATGTTTCAATGACTGCTCCGTCCGTGTTTTCCCTGCCTCATAAACTGTTGTCCCGCCTGCCGCAAAGCTTGCAGGCGGCGGTGTTTATGATTTTGGCTTGCGCCATATTTTCTCTGATGTCGGGCCTGATCCGGCATATTTCAGAGACGGTCCCGGCCCTGGAAATTGTTTTCTTTCGTAATGTCTTTGGCTTGTTGGCGCTGGCACCATGGTTCTTGCGCAATGGCGTCGGGGCCCTGAAGACAACGCGTTTCGGCCTGTATCTGGGGCGCGCAACACTCGGCACCGTGACCATGTGTTTCTGGTTTGTGGGATTGACGTTGGTACCTTTGGCTGAGGCCACGGCCCTGTCATTTACAGCACCTTTATTTGCCACGGTTTTGGCCATATTTTTCCTCGGTGAAAAAGTCCGTATCCGGCGCTGGACGGCGACTTTGGTCGGTTTTATTGGTGCCATGATTATCTTGCGACCGGTGGTTTCCACGCTCGAGCCTGGCATCATAATGATAATGATTTCAGCAGCGTCCATGTCGACGTCAGGCATATTCATAAAAAAACTGATGGTCACTGATACGCCGGCACAAGCGGTCGCCTGGGCCGGTATTCTGATGGTGCCCATGACTCTGGTGCCAGCCTTGTTTGTCTGGATCTGGCCGTCGCCAGAATCCCTGCTCTGGCTGGTTCTGTTGGGCGTGATCGCCACCATCGGGCACTTGTGTATTACCCGTTCGATCAGCCTGGGTGATCTCACATCTGTTTTGCCTTACGACTTTACCCGCCTGCCTTTCACAGCCCTGGTTGGATATCTGGCCTTCAGTCAGGTGCCAGATTTCTGGACCTGGATCGGGGCTGCCGTGATTTTCTCCAGCACGATCTATATCTCCTGGCGCGAAGCCCGCCTGAAGTCAAAAGATGAAGTTCTTGTTGCGGCCACAGCCAGCGCATCTCACGGTGTTGACGCGGGCCTTGACGCCGAAGCAGCTGCCGCGTCGGTGGACAGGAAGACAGGCTCGTGAACGAAAAAGCACAAAATCCCCTCTCACAAGTCGGGCAATTGCCGCCAAACCTGCAAGGCGCTTTGTGGATACTCAGTGGCGCAATTCTGTTCTCTGTTATGGCGGTGTTCATCAAATACCTTGGTCCTTCTTTGGGAACGCCGACAATCGCTTTTTATCGGGCCATATTCAGTTTCCTGACGATCCTGCCCTTTGCCTTGAGCGCAGGATTGGCAGGCCTGAGAACCAATCGTCCTGTTCTGCATCTTTTTCGCGGAATGCTTGGTACTTCAGCCATGTTTTGCGGTATTTTTGCCGTCACAAATTTGGCTTTGGCTGACGCTGTTGCCCTGTCCTTTACCCGTCCTCTGTTTCTGATCGTGTTGGCTGTGTTGTTTCTGGGCGAAGTCGTGCGCGTTCGCCGCTGGGCCGCTACGGCAGTGGGGTTTGCGGGTGTCATGATTATGGTACGTCCCGACGGCAGTAACATCGACGCTGGGACGATGGCTGCCTTGCTGGGCACTATGTTAGTTGCCGCGACATTTGTCACCGTCAAAAAACTCTCAGTCACTGAACGACCGTCGCTGATGCTATTTTATTTTGGCATCATTTCTATCGCCATGACGTCGGTTCCGGCACTGCTGGACTGGCGAGAGCCGACATTTGATCAGTTCCTGATGCTGGTCGGAGCAGGCGTTTTTGGCGTCGCAGGCCAGGCCTGTGTTGTGCGTGGCCTGAAAATCGGTGAAGCCACAGCGGTGATGCCTTTCGATTATGCCCGGATCATTATTGCGGCAGCCATTGGCTACTGGTTGTTTGGCGAAGTGCCGGATATCTGGACCGGGGTTGGGGCGGCTGTGATCATTGGGGCGTCCCTCTATATCGCCCACCGCGAAGCCACACGAAAGAAGCACGAAGACCTTAACAATGTCGCTCAGATGTCTGAGGACTGGAGCAAGCCCGCTTGATCTGCTAAACGGGACGGCGAAAACTGATTCTTAAACCTAATATGGAGACCCCCAATGAATATAAATGGTATAGCCGCCTTGGTAACAGGCGGCGGTTCAGGCCTTGGTGCAGCAACAGCCCGCCACCTCGCAGCAGCTGGCGCAAAAGTCACTTGCCTTGATGTAAATGTAGACGCCGCAAAAGCCGTCGCCGCCGATATTGACGGCCTTGGTCTGAAATGTGATGTCACGGATGCCGCCAGCTCTGAAGCTGCAATCGCCGAAGCGCAGGCTGCCCATGGTGTTGGACGCATTGTCGTCAACTGCGCCGGTGTTGGTACACCTGGTAAAGCCGTTGGCAAACATGGCCCCCTGGCATTGGAAGCTTTTGCTCAGGTCGTGAACATTAACCTGATCGGCACCTTTAACATTATTCGCCTTTCTGCTGCCGCTATGCAAAAGGAAGAGCCACTGGATACCGCCGAACGTGGTGTGATCATTAATACAGCTTCCGTCGCCGCCTTTGACGGTCAGATCGGCCAGGCTGCTTATGCCGGGTCAAAAGGCGGTGTCGCCGCCATGACCTTGCCGCTGGCCCGTGAGTTTGCCCAGTGGGGCATCCGGGTTTTGACGATTGCCCCTGGTCTGTTCCTGACGCCCATGATGGAAACCCTGCCAGAAGAAATTCAAGCCAGCCTGGGTGCCAGTGTGCCGTTTCCGCCTCGTCTTGGCCGTCCCGACGAGTACGCCCAGTTGGTGCAAAGTATGTGTGAAAACGTCATGTTGAACGGCGAAACCGTCCGTCTGGATGGCTCGCTACGTATGGCGCCACGTTAAGCCAAATTTAAGTCAAGCCGTTGTTCTGAAGTTATAATTTCAGGCCTTACGATTTCAGAACGGCGGCTTTTCTTTTCGGAGAAATGATCAAATGAACAAAATCAACGTTGCTGAAAAGCTGGGTTCATTTAGCGAGCATTTCACGCCCAAGGTCATCGCCGAAGTCAACGGCCAATCCCTGAAAGTAGTCAAGGCGCTGGGCGAATTTGTCTGGCACAGCCACGAAGATGACGACGAACTTTTCTGGGTAATCAGTGGCAATCTGAAGATGTGCTTTCGCGATCGCGAAGTCATGGTCGGGCCGGGTGAGATGATCGTGGTACCCCGTGGCATCGAGCATAAACCGGTGGCAGAAGAAGAAGTTGAAGTTGTGCTGATCGAACCGGCTGGCCTGTTGAACACAGGCGACGCGGAAAGCGAATTGACCGTACACAATCCCGAGCGTATATAGCGCGTTGTTGCCAAGCCCTATTCCCCATTTACTGGCGTTCCCGGAGACAAGTAATGAGTGACATAAAAAAAGTCGTATTGGCCTATTCAGGCGGTCTGGATACCTCGATCATTCTGAAGTGGTTGCAGGAAACCTACGACTGTGAAGTTGTGACTTTCACAGCTGATCTGGGCCAGGGCGAAGAACTGGAACCCGCGCGTCAGAAAGCCGAAATGCTGGGCATCAAGGAAATCTATATAGATGACTTGCGGGAAGAATTTGTGGCTGACTACGTCTTCCCAATGTTCCGCGCCAATGCCTTGTATGAAGGCGAGTACCTGCTGGGCACGTCCATTGCGCGCCCCCTGATCTCCAAACGCCAGATCGAAATCGCCAAAGAGGTCGGCGCTGATGCTGTGTGTCACGGGGCAACAGGCAAAGGCAACGATCAGGTCCGGTTTGAGCTGGGTTATTATGCCCTGAACCCGGATATCAAGGTGATCTCCCCATGGCGTGAATGGGATCTGCAATCTCGCGAAGCCTTGATCGACTACGCTGAAAAACACCAAATTCCGATCCCCAAAGACAAGCGCGGTGAGTCACCTTTCAGCCAGGACGCCAATCTTTTGCACATCTCTTGCGAAGGCAAGGCCCTGGAAGACCCGTGGGTCGAAGCCGGTGAATACGTTTATTCCCGCTCTGTCGCACCCGAGGCTGCTCCGGACACACCGACTTATACGGAAATCGAATTCGAAAAAGGGGATCCCATTGCCATCGATGGCGTGGCGATGTCTCCGGCGACCTTACTGACGAAGCTGAACGAACTGGGCGGAGCCAACGGTATTGGTCGCCTTGATCTGGTGGAAAACCGCTTTGTTGGTATGAAGTCGCGCGGCATTTACGAAACACCAGGTGGTACGGTTTTGCTGGCCGCGCACCGGGGCATTGAACAGATTACCCTTGACCGTGGCGCCGCCCACCTCAAGGACGATATCATGCCAAAATATGCTGAAATCCTTTATAATGGCTTCTGGTTCTCACCCGAACGAGAAATGCTGCAGGCCCTGATCGACAAGAGCCAGGAAAACGTCTGCGGCACCGTGCGCATGAAACTGTATAAGGGCGTTGCTTCGGTTGTTGGCCGCAAGTCTCCCAAATCTTTGTACAGCCTGGAACACGTCACTTTTGAAGAAGATGACGTCTATGACCAGCACGACGCCGAGGGTTTCATCAAATTGAATGCCTTGCGGTTGAAGCTGCTGAACCGGCAGAAGTAAGATTTACCGGTCCTGATTGCTCATGGCCGATTCCAGTTTCGACGATTTTGATTAAGCTGCAATTGCTTTGGCGAGGCCTTCCTCGTCCAGGTCTCCGGCGGCAAGATCGAGAAAGGTCAGGACAATCTTTGGTTCGGAAACTTTGATCTGGCTGTTGTTTAACCGTAGAAATACATCGGCTGCAGCAAAAGCTATACTCAGGTTGCTATCGACAAAGGCCCGAATTCCGGCGAGACCGTAGGCGTAACAGGCTGCCAGTTCATGAATATCCGGATTTTCGGCATGCCAACGGTCTCTGGCTAGAATCATGACCGATTCCAGCAGGGCTTCATCGTGCAGGCCTTGTTCTCCACCAAAGCGTTGGATCAGGTCCGCCTGAATCGTTTTGATGATGTCGACCGTCAGCCAGACCGGCTCCGTCATTTTGCCAACTCACCAAGGGCGTTGCGGTAGGTGCGACGCATTTCCTTATAGGCCTCCATGGCTTTGCCAAATGTTTCGTCGCTGGCGGTTAGTGTAAGACTGTCACCGGCGCCGGTCGCATAGATTTCATCCCCCTCCGCAACATCCAGTTGGGCAAGAGCTTCTTTGGGCAACGTGACCCCCAGAGAGTTGCCAATTTTCCGAACTTTCAGCTTGTACATCAAATATCTCCGTGTGGAATACATATGTTATAACTTATTAGGGTCGTGTTGACGACCATATTTATGGCGTTCAGTTTATGCATGGCTTGGTTTGAGAGGGAATACAGATGTTATAACTATTTGCATTGCAATTTATTGAGTATCTCCCCGGCCCATTCCCTGGTCCAACAATTGACTAAACCGTGACTTTGGCGCATTTTCTCATCTCGCAAGTGCGAAAAGCCCCCCACCTGGATTTAGGTCCATACTCTGAGTAATGAGATTTCGTAATGAGTGATTTCGAGAAAAAAACCCTTGCAGATTGGCGCGACCTGGCTTCAAAAGAGCTGAAAGGGCGCGACCTGGATGACCTGACCTGGAAAACACCGGAAGGGATCGACGTCAAGCCGCTGTATACCGCTGAAGACCTGGAAGCCGCACGGGCTGAAGGCTATGACGCAGCGACAATGCCGGGGATCGCGCCTTACACACGCGGGCCCCGTGCCACCATGTATACCGGTCGTCCATGGACAGTGCGCCAGTATGGTGGATTTTCCACGGCCCGGGAGACCAACGCCTTTTTCCATCGCAATCTGGCCGCCGGGCAAACAGGGGTATCTGTCGCCTTCGACCTGGCCACGCACAGGGGCTATGATTCGGACCATCCACGTGTGGTTGGCGACGTCGGCAAGGCAGGTGTCGCCATCGATTCCGTCGAGGATATGAAAGTCCTGTTCGAAGGCATTGCGCTCGACAAGGTCAGTGTCTCCATGACGATGAACGGGGCGATTTTGCCCGTGATGGCGGGTTATATCGTGGCAGCGGAAGAACAGGGCGTGGAATTGGCCCAGCTGTCCGGCACGGTGCAGAACGACATTCTGAAGGAATTCATGGTCCGCAATACCTATATCTATCCGCCGGAACCCAGTATGCGGATTGTGGCTGATATTATTGCCTATACGGCGGAACATATGCCGCGCTTTAACTCGATTTCAATTTCCGGCTATCACATGCAGGAAGCGGGTGCGACGGCCGTTCAAGAACTGGCCTTTACCCTGGCCGACGGCGTTGAATATGTGCGGGCAGCTGTGGCGCAAGGCCTGGACGTGGACAAATTTGCGCCGCGTCTGTCATTCTTTTTTGCGATTGGCATGAACTTCTTTATGGAAGCCGCCAAATTGCGCGCTGCCCGCCTGCTGTGGGCGCGCCTGATGCAACAGTTTGACCCCAAAGACCCGCGCTCTTTTTCCTTGCGCACCCACTGTCAGACTTCGGGGGTCTCCCTGACGGAGCAGGACCCTTACAACAACGTTGTGCGCACAGCTTACGAAGCACTGTCCGCGGCCCTGGGCGGGACCCAAAGCCTGCATACAAATGCCTTTGACGAAGCCATGGCCTTGCCAACGGATACCTCGGCCCGCATCGCCCGCAATACCCAGATTATCCTGCAGGAAGAAACCGGCATTACCAATGTGGTCGACCCTTTGGCAGGCAGCTACTACGTTGAAAGCCTGACTCACGAGTTGGCCGAAGCAGCCCAGAAGCTGATCGACGAAGTGGAAGAGCTGGGTGGCATGACAAAGGCCGTGGCTGAAGGCATGCCCAAGCTGCGCATTGAAGAAAGTGCGGCCCGCCGTCAGGCCCGTGTTGATCGCGGTGAAGATGTCATCGTTGGCGTCAACAAATACAAGCTGGCGGATGAGGCAGAAATTGATCTGCTGGAAGTCGATAACGATGCGGTACGGGAATCGCAGATTTCACGTTTGAAAGACATGCGTTCCGGTCGGGTTGAAGCCAAAGCCCAAGCGGCTTTGCAGGCTCTGGAGGCAGGCGCCCGTTCAGGCGGTAACCTGCTGGCCTTGTCCGTAGATGCCGTTCGCGCACGGGCCAGTGTCGGCGAAGTTTCTGATGCCATGGAGCGTGTTTTCACGCGCCACAAAGCGACGACCCAATCCGTGTCAGGGGTTTATGGCGGTGCCTATGCCGATGATGAAAGCTTCAGCAATATTCAGAAAAACGTTACCAAATTTGCCGACGCCCAAGGCCGTCGCCCGCGTTTAATGGTGGTGAAGCTGGGCCAGGACGGTCATGATCGTGGTGCCAAGGTTATCGCCACGGCCTTTGCTGATCTGGGCTTTGATGTAGATATCGGACCTTTGTTCCAAACCCCGGAAGAAGCCGCCCGCCAAGCCGTGGAAAATGATGTGCATATCGTCGGTGTGTCGTCCCAGGCAGCTGGTCACAAGACTTTGGTGCCGCAGCTTATTGCGGCCCTGAAGGCCGAAGGTGCAGGTGATATTCTGGTGATTGTTGGTGGGGTTGTGCCGCCAAAAGATTACGATGAACTCCGGGCCGCCGGTGTCGGCGCGATCTTTGGTCCGGGCACAAATATTACTGAAGCCGCCGCTGATGTGATTGACCTGGTTTCAGCGCGTCACGAGGCGGCGGAGTAAGACTGCCTCAAGGCTCGTTGATCAAATCCAGAGGATAGATAGGGCGGCGGATATTGACGAATTCGAGCTGACTGTTGTCCGAGGTCGTCACGCCCACACCGTCACAAGTCACCGTCTCCCGCTCAATTGATGCAAATCCGGCGCGATAGTGAATGCGTGATTTCAGGATCAGGTATTTTTTGAATTTCGGATCAATGCCAACGGACGTGAAAATGCCCTGGTCCCAGGGTTCGTGATGCAAAGACGTAATCACGATCTCCATATTGCCGGTGTCCAGCACGGCGGTGTCACCAAGCCGAACTTCAACGCCGGTATACATGGGGCCACGCACCACCCAATTCCCATCCGTCAGGGTTTTCACATTGCCGGTCACTGTCAGGGGCTCACCCTTTTTGTTGATGGACGGCATGTCGGTGCGGCCACCAAGTTCCAGAGTGATGGTATTGCCGATGCCTGCGGCTTGCATTTGTTTGACAGCCTCAGGGTCCCATACGGCCCCGACAGCGACATCTTCCAGTCCCTGACGCAAGACTTCTTCGATAACTTCCATTGTGTCCTGAGTGGCACCTGAGCCAGTATTGTCAGCATGATCCAGCATGATCACAGGATTGTCGCCAACAGGGGCTTCCAGAGTTTTGGCGCGGGCAACGGCGTCTTCCAGGGGTTCGCCCTTATAGACAAAATCCTCGCGTTCTTTCCAGCCGATATTAAGAATCCGGTCGCGGACCTCAACAGCCTGATCAACGTTACCATCGCTAATGACAATTGAGGATAATCCGGCATCGTGAATGTCCGCCAGAGGAAAGCCGCCAAACGCTGTTGCAGCCAGAACGCCCGGTTCCTCTTCAGCGGCCTTACACATGTCGATGAGGGATTTCATGGGCTCGTCATCTGTTCCCATGCGCAGGGTTTGCGCCAGAACCGGACGATTGCCCCAGGCCATGGTGGCGTTAACTTCACCATCAAGATGGCGAAACAGAATTTCACCAACCTGTTCCGCGACTTCATACATATCCACGTGAGGGTAGGTCTTGTAGCCGATCAGGGCAGTGCAGTTGTCGATCATTTTCTGTGTTAAATTGCAGTGCAAATCGCAGGTCACCGCAATGGGCAAATCGGGGGCAATTTCGCGGATGCGTTCCAGCAAGGTGCCTTCACCATCGTCGGTGGTTTCAGCCACCATGGCTCCGTGTAAATCCAGCAAGGCCGCATCACAGCCCACGCGCACGGCATCCAGAATAGCGTCGCTCATGCGCTCATAGGCATCTTTGGTCACCTTGCCTGATGGCATGGCCTCACCAGCGAAAGGAGTGACGAACGTATGCCCTCTGGCCCGGGCCAGTTTGATATAAGCGGCCATGGGCATGGCGGTATGTTCATAAGCTTCGCGGGCGGCATCACCAAATTGGGCCCCCCAGTCCTCAAACCGTTGAAAGTTTGCCGGGACCGGCGAGAACGTATTGGTTTCGTGTTTCATCATGGCGATAACCAGGCGCATGGGAACTCCGCTAAGCTGGTTGATTTGTCGCCATGATAAAACAGATAGTGGCCTTTAGACCATCACCGGACAAAATTTTGTTTGTGACCTGGAGCCTTTAACTCGTGGTTTTCAAACGCTTGTGCTGACAGGGCCACCGCTTTTTGGATTGCTGCTGGGCCAAGGCTTCACAGGGAAAGGCATCTCTTCAGTTTCAAATGTCAGAAAATTGACGACGCTACGCAAATAGGTACCGATTTCCTGGCCTAGTTCCTTCAGGGGATCAAGGGGTTTGCCGGTCAGCAATTTGAAGGCAACTTGCAGAACAACAACGACAAACAGAACCATTTCAGCGACGTTAAACGTGATTACAAACAAAACCATGTAGGCGATACGCTTCCATGTGCTTTGTTCAGTCAGGTTGCTTTTGGTCTCGCTATCCATCATGTGCTCCGTTATTTCGTTAATACCAGACCTTGGAAATGGCTATTTCTATGGTCTTTGCAAGTGATTTCACCAGTCAGTTTTTAAAACGGGCAAGAATCTTTTTGTCGTGTAGCTCCCGCAAGGCATCATTGGCGATCCATCGGGTGGGGGGCGTATCCTGTTCCAGAATGCGGTTGCTGACGCCGATTGCCGCCAGATTCAGCGCCTTGTTGCGCTTGCCGATTTGCCGCAAGGCCCAGTTCACAGCCTTTTTTACGAAGTTCCGGTTATCAAAGGCGTAGTGTTCGATCAAAGGAAAAAAATCGATGAAGGTTTGGTCAGGTTCCTGTTTTTTGTGAACTGCCAGGGTGGCTAGCAAGGCAAAGCCTGCCCGTCGGACAAATTCCTCCTCCCGTGCAGCCCAGGTCGTAACCTTGTCAAAAGCAGTGGCATGATGGCGAAAAAGGTTGATGCAGCACTGGTCACAGACATCCCAGGAGGCAAAATCAGTGACCCAGCTTTCCATCAATTGGTCTGTGACCTCCTTTTTTTGTGCAATCAGCGGGGCCAATATGCGTGCATCGACGATGCCGGTTTGCCACAGTTCCAGAGCCAGGTTGTGGTCGCGACCAATCTCGCGGGCCAGGTTGCGAATTTGCGGCATTCGCAGGCCCAGGGAATTTTCAATGTTGATTCCAAAACGGGCCTTACCCGCCAGGGCTTCGGGATCCGCCATCGCTTTCATCTTGTTTATGAGATTCTTACATCCTGGCGTCATGTGAAATCCTTGATCTTAGACCGCTGTTTGCCTTTACATTATACACAAATTGACTGCAATATCGCGGTCTGTGACGCGCGCTTGAGCCTTGGTGAAATCAGGTGAGATCAAGTGCAGATGTCTAACCGGAGGTTCCGTGTGCTCGGCTTTATAACCCGCATGTTTTTGTCGATGTTCCTTGATAAGGAAGGACGTCGTGCTTTGGCGCGTCGGGCCTATGTGACCAAACTGGAAGATGAGTTGAAGGTTGAGATGGCCAAGACCAATGCTCTGGTCAAGGCCATGAATACCCAGGCCGGACAAAGCCTGGGTATTTCCGATAAAAGACAGACCGAAATCCAGACCGCGATGGTTAATCAGGCAAAAGCCCAGGAAGCATTGGGCGAACTTGATCTTGAAACACGACAGCGCATGCTGGAAAGTGCTTTGGACAAACCTCAAACTGAACCTGTGCAAGCCGAGTATGAGCCGGAAATTGTTGTCGCCGCCAGCGAAACAGATGATGACGAGTTGTTTGGCACTGAGCGCGATACCTGACTGCCTTTTTCAAAATTTGGATATTTAGCCGGTAGTTCATGTCTGATCCGACCACAGCCACTTCAGCAATGCAGGCTCTCGCGGATGGTGTTGTGGCCGGTGAGCGCCGGGCCCTTGGCCGGGCCATTACTTTGATCGAATCACAACGGGCCGATCACCAGTTACAGGCAAATGAACTACTGTCTTTGCTGTTGCCGCAATCCGGCAAGGCCATACGTCTGGGTATTACCGGTCCGCCCGGCGCCGGTAAATCTACCTTTATTGAAGCCTTTGGCTTGCATTTGGTGGCAACCGGCAAGCGTGTTGCTGTTTTGGCGATCGATCCCTCATCAGTGCGATCCGGTGGCTCCATTCTGGGCGATAAAACCCGCATGGAAGAACTCTCTCGTGATTCCAACGCCTTCATTCGGCCGTCACCTTCTGGCGGTACCCTGGGTGGTGTCGCCCGTCGCACACGGGAAACGATGCTGGTATGTGAAGCCGCAGGTTATGACATTGTCATCATTGAAACAGTGGGTGTGGGACAATCTGAAACAGCTGTGGCAGCTATGGTCGATATGTTCCTGTTGTTGCTGTCCCCAGGTGGTGGTGATGAGCTGCAAGGTATCAAACGCGGTATCATGGAACTGGCTGATCTCGTGGTCGTCAACAAGGCTGACGGTGACTTGAAGGCTGTTGCCGGTCGGTTTGCAGCTGAATATGCCGGTGCCCTGGGACTGATGCGGCCCTCAACTCATCTGTGGCAGCCCGAAGTCCTGATTTGTTCCGCCATCGAAAAAAGGGGAATGGCAGAGATTTTGGCCGCAATTCTGAACCATCATCAGGCTTTTGAAGCGGCCGACTCGCTTTTTGACCATCGTGCAGATCAGGCCAGAGCGTGGCTGTGGGGTGAAATCGAAGAAAGTTTAATCGATGCTTTCCGGCGGGATTCCGTCGTCGGGAAACAGTTGCATCACGTTGAAGCCGAAGTTGCCGCTGGCCGGATGACGCCTTCTGTTGCTGCGCGCAGGCTGATGGCGGCTTTCCGGGGCGAAAAAGAGGATTAATTAATCCCGTATTTCCTTGACGCCGCGCCATTGGTGGCTTAAAAAGCGCCGTTCCCGAGCTGAAGAGCCTGGGTGCAATGCTTTGCTGTTGTTGAGCCACTTATTTCGAAAATGAGCGCCCCTTAATATTGGCGACCAGACGATTGTGTGGCTTCGAGAGCAAATCATATTTGGAAACAGAATTTCTTTTCAGGAATTATCCTGAAATAACAAACGACTAAAGGTACCAGAACCATGGCACGACGCTGCGAACTGACCGGAAAAGGTGTACTGACCGGGAATAACGTGAGCCACGCTCACAACAAGACCCGCCGCCGTTTTCTTCCCAATGTTCAGGAAACAAACCTGTACAGCGAGTCACTGGATCGCTCCATGCGTTTCAAGGTTTCAGCCCACGCTCTGCGCTCGGTCGAGCATAATGGTGGTCTGGATAAATTTTTGCTGAAAGCCAAGGACGACCAGTTGTCTTCGGGTGCCTTGCGGATCAAGCGCGAGCTGGCCAAAAAAGCCAAGGCCGCTGCTGCCGCCTGAACCGGCTAGTCAATACTGTTTTTCACCCGCGCCTGGAAACAGGCGCGGGTGAACTACTTTTTACGGTATGATGTCGAAGAATACGACGAAAAGGAAATGACGATGAACAGCTCAAGTACGTACATCAAGGAATTATGGCTGCCGACGTTGGCCATGATCATCATCGTTGTAGTGTCCAATATCGTCGTGCAAATCCCGATCAATGACTGGTTGACCTGGGGGGCGCTGACGTACCCGGTATGCTTCCTTGTCACGGACCTGACGAACCGCCGCTATGGCCCTGCCAAGACCCGCCTGGTGGTTTATGCGGGCTTTGCCTTGGCTGTGATTCTGTCAATCTGGTTTGCCGGTGCACGTATTGCTGTGGCTTCCGGTACCGCCTTTTTGCTGGCACAACTGGTTGATGTTTATATCTTTAACCGCCTGCGTCGCCTGACCTGGTGGCAAACACCATTGATATCATCGACTCTGGCCTCAGCGCTGGATACAGCTCTGTTCTTTTCAATTGCGTTCTACGCCACACCGGTACCGTGGGTGACACTTGGTATTGGCGACTTTGGTGTGAAGCTGGTTCTGGCGCTCGCCATGCTGATCCCGTTCAGGGCCTTGATGCATTATGTGGCTCCGGCAGAGGCCAAAAGCTGACTGAAGTTTAGACCGCCGCCTTGATGGCGTTGGCGATCTGATCTATGGCGACGTCGCTTTCGTCGATAACCTTGGCCATCGTCACAAAGCCATGAATCTGGCCCTCATAACATTTGAAACTGACGTCAACGCCTGCATCGCTTAAACGATCTGCATAGGCCTTGCCTTCGTCTTTCAGGGGATCGTGGCCAGCTGTTATTACAATGGCAGGCGGTAAGCCTCTCAGATCTTTGGCCTTGATGGGGGAAGCCTGCCAGTCCTCTCGATCTTCAGGTGACGACAGATACTGTTCCTGAAACCAGACCATGCTTTTATGCGTCAGGATATGACCTTCTGCAAAGTCGACATGGGACCGGGTGACCATGTTCATATCAGTTGCTGGATAAATCAGACCCTGAAAGCGGATGTGGGGACCATCCGTATCGCGGGCCAGGATTGTCGTGACAATGGACAGATTACCTCCGGCGGAATCACCGGCTACCGCAAGGCGCTGAGGATCTATTGTACGACCGCCTGCACCTGCCGCAGCCCACTTTAATGCCGTATAACAATCATTTACCGCTGCCGGAAAAACATGTTCCGGGCCCATACGATAATCCACGGACACGATGGCAAAGCCGCCAGTATTTGCCATGCGACGGCAAACATAATCGTGGGAATTCAGGTCACCGATAACCCAGCCGCCCCCGTGATAGAACAGGCACAAGGGTAGAACGTCGTCAGCCGATGACCCCAAAGGGCGGTAATAACGCACCGCGATGTCGCCCAGTGGGCCGGGGATTTCAAAATCCTCAACCAGGCCAACTTCAGGCAAATCAGGTGTCAGAGCGGCCCGGCTGTCGTTGTAAAAAGCCCGGGCTTCTTCAGCTGATTTTTCTTCAATGGGGGTCTGGCCCATTTCCAGCGCTGCGGCCGCCGCTTCAACAACCCACTTGGCCCCTGGATGAAGTGTCATGTAAAAATCCCGCCTTAATTCATGCGCCGCCGTGCAGCAGGCGGCAATTTCGCCAAAGGATCATCTTCGAACAGTTCCGTCAGTTTTTCCAGCATGACGCCGCCCAATTGTTCTGCGTCCACAATGGTCACGGCACGGCGATAGTAACGCGTCACATCGTGGCCAATGCCGATCGCCACCAGATCAACGGGGGACCGGGTTTCAATCCACTGGATCACCTGGCGCAAATGCCGGTCCAGGTAATTGCCGGGATTAACGGACAAGGTCGAATCATCAACCGGCGCACCATCTGAAATGACCATCAATATGCGGCGGTCTTCCTGGCGGGCCAATAATCTCTGGTGCGCCCACAGCAAAGCCTCGCCGTCGATATTTTCTTTCAGCAGGCCTTCGCGCAACATCAGGCCAAGATTTTTCCGCGCCCGCCGCCATGGCTCGTCTGCAGATTTGTAAACGATATGGCGCAAGTCATTGAGGCGTCCGGGATTAGCCGGTTTACCGTCTGCCAGCCATTTTTCCCGCGACTGCCCACCTTTCCAGGCACGTGTCGTGAAGCCCAGAATTTCGACGCTGACATTACAACGCTCTAACGTCCTGGCCAGAATGTCGGCGGACATGGCGGCAACGCTGATCGGGCGACCGCGCATGGAACCTGAATTATCCAGCAGCAGGGTAACGATTGTATCGCGAAAGTCGGTTTCTTTTTCCAGCTTGAAACTAAGCGGGCTTTCGGGATTGGTGACGATGCGACTTAACTTGCCGGCATCCAGCATGCCTTCTTCAAGATCAAAATCCCAGGACCGGGTTTGTTTGGCCATCAAGCGGCGCTGTAAGCGGTTGGCCAACTTGCCGATCATACCTTGCAAATGGCTAAGCTGTTGATCCAGATGAGCGCGCAGCCGTGTGAGCTCTTCGTCATCGCATAATTCGGTGGCGTAGGCCACTTCGTCATAGGCCGCTGTAAACGGACGATAGGGGCGCTCGCCAGGGGGCCCATTGGTCAGATCATCGGGCCACCAGGGCTGTTCACTGCGTCCGGCATCATCATCGCCTGCGGCCTCTGCCTGGTCTTCGCCCACATCGCCTTCAGCTTCAATGCCGGCCTCGGCGTCGCCTTCGGCTGATTCCTGGCTGTCGGCTTCAGATTGTTCCGGGCCTTCGGAAGTTTGACCTTCGTCGCTGGCTTCCTGCTCCGCAGCGCCGTCTTCATCGCCCTGGGAATCGTCGTCCATCTCCTCGCCATCCCACTCGTCGGCAAGGTCCATGTCGGCGATCAGCTGACGGGCACATTTGGCAAAGGCAGCCTGATCTTCAATTTTGTCGACCAGATCAGCCAGATCGCCAGCGGCTTTGTCCAGCACCGTGGGCTTCCAAAGATCGACAATTGATTGCGCCGCTTCCGGTGGCTTGGCGCCTGTCAGGCGTTCGCGCACGATCAAGCGCAAGGCATCTGCCAAGGGGGCATCGGATAAATCCCGCACCGCATCAAAGCCTTTGGTTTTGCAATGATCTTCCAGGGCGGCATTCAGATTGTCCGAAATCCCGGTCATGCGGGCCGAACCAATGGCCTCAACGCGGGCGAGTTCAACAGCGTCAAACACAGCGCGGGCGTCGGCCCCTTGCGGCATGGCCTTGGCGTGCATGCTGGTATCGTGGTAGCGCAACTTCAAGGCCATCTGATCGGCTGTGCCGCGTATGGTGGCTACTTCATTTGCACCCAGATCACGTGACGGCATGGGCAGGCGAACGCTGTCGCCAGCGACACCCGGCGCATCGGTGGAATAAGTCACTTCAAGCTCATCGCGCGCGGAAATGGCGCGCACCGTTGAAGCAACGGCTTGCTTGAAAGGATCAGACGGGTTGTCTTTATCAGCCACGGGATGATCCGCTATTCAGGTTCAGGCGATTGAAATATTGGCAGCCGACTCAGGCAATTCTTCGCCAAAGGCCCGCTGGTAATATTCGGCAACTGTGGCACGTTCCATCTCGTCACATTTGTTGAGGAACGTTAGCCGGAAGGCAAAGGGAATGTCATTGAATATGCGGGCATTTTCAGCCCAGGTGATCACCGTGCGCGGCGACATCACTGTCGAAATATCACCATTGACGAAGCCCTGACGGGTCAGGTCTGCCAGGTTGACCATGGCGTCGATGGTCTTGTTACCATCGGCATTGTCATAGGTCGGCGATTTGGACAGTACGATCTCGGCTTCCTGATCATGGGGCAAATAGTTCAACGTGGTGACGATGGACCAGCGATCCATCTGGCCCTGGTTGATTTGCTGCGTGCCGTGATAGAGGCCTGTTGTGTCGCCTAGGCCAACTGTGTTGGTGGTCGAAAACAGACGGAAGGACGGGTGCGGCTTGATAACCTTGTTTTGGTCCAGCAGGGTCAAACGGCCTTCTGCTTCCAGAACACGCTGGATGACAAACATAACATCAGCGCGACCAGCATCATATTCGTCAAAAACCAGGGCGGTTGGTGACTGCAAGGCCCAGGGCAAAATACCTTCGCGGAATTCAGTTACCTGTTTGCCTTCACGTAGTACGATGGCGTCCTTGCCGATCAGGTCAATCCGGCTGACATGGCTGTCCAGGTTAACCCGGACACAAGGCCAGTTCAGACGGGCTGCGACCTGTTCGATATGGGTGGATTTGCCGGTGCCATGATAACCCTGGATCATAACGCGGCGGTTATAGGCAAAGCCTGCCAGAATAGCCAACGTGGTGTCACGATCAAAACGATAACCCTCGTCCACGTCCGGCACATGACCGGATGCGTTCGAAAAGGCAGGGACTTCAAAATCGACGTCCAGGCCAAATGTCTGGCGGACGGAAACTGTAATATCTGGTGACCCTGTAGGGTGGTCGTTTGCTTCAACGCTACTGGTTTGATCGCTCATGGTCATCGTGTCCTGGGTATCTGGTGTGTCTTGGAAGTCTTGTGATGGTTCCTGCAAAGAATGGCATTACAGGAGAAATGAGGGCAGCCTGACAGGAAATGAAGCCTGAAGGCCGAATTTTGAGTGTTCTGTATAATTGGAAGAGCAGCTTACGGCAACCTTTAGAACGCCATTGTCTTATTCGATGTCTTGCCCTGGCATGGTCAGACGTAACCGCATGTCAGAAGGTAATTATAGGCCTTGCCGACGGCCTTGAACTTTTCTTCCAGACTGGCATCACCATTATTCAGATCCGGATGATACTTTTTGGCCAGTTCCTTGTAACGCGACTTGATCACATCAAGGCTGGCCAAAGGTGGTAAATCGAGCTCTGCAAGAGCGTCGCGCTGTTCCGGCGGCAAGGGTCTGAGATCATGTTCGGTTTCGTTGTAGCGCCCGCTCAGGCCCGCAGCGTGCAGAATGCCAAGCTCATCCTGAATGTGGCCGCTGTTTTCGGCTGAGGCATTCAGGCCCAGACGCCAGGTTGGGCGATGCCCGGTCACATCGGCGCGCTGAAACTCTTCAATCTGGTCACCGGACATATCGACAAAAAAATTCCAGGATTTGTTGTATTCCCGTACGTGATCCAAACAAAACCAATAGTGCTCATCCAGTCGTTCTCGCGATTTGGGTGCACGAAAGGCACCACCGGAACTACAATCCGGATAATCGCAGGTATTCACTGCTTCAGCCTCTGCGGCGCGTTGAAATCTGGATAAAGCCATAGGGAAATTATGCGGTCTGATGCATGGGGACGCAAGATGAGACGCTAGTATGAAAGTTTATTGAGCTTGTGGCGCTAAAGCGTTTTCGGATTAAATCGAAAACGCCCCACCTTGAATTTGCATTACCCTTCAAGGCCCAGGTGCCCGACACGCCCTTAATTTGCCCAAATTTCGTTTATGACATGGAAAAGCCATTTGAAGTTGAACGGCTTCAAATGGCTTACGAATTTTAATGTAACGGCAGAAATTTATGGTATCGATTAACTGTAACGGATAAATATCTCCTCAGTCTTCGACCAGGGCCCTGGCAAGCGAGCTCAATGCACGTTGATGGCGCTCGTTGTTGATTTGTCCAAAATTGCGAGCCAATTCGAGGCACATGCGTTGGTGTTGCGATACCTGACTTTCATCACCAGAATCGAGGCCTTCATAAAAATATCCGGTTTGTACAGCCAGAGCCTGACCAATGTCATACAGGCGACCTGCTGAAACCCGGTTGATGCCGCGCTCATATTTGTGCGCTTGCTGGTAGGTTACGCCGATCAAATCAGCCATTTGCTGCTGGGTCAGACCCATCATTGTGCGCCGCTCACGAATGCGTTGACCGACATATAAATCAACTTCGCGGGCCCGCGTTTTCGCCGGTGCTGTGGCTTGTACATTCGACTCGTGGTCGTATTCCGCTGCAAGTGCTGTCATTGCATAATCCATTCAAATAATTAGATACAAACCATATTCTGAGAAAATAACTCGGATAAAATAAATACACAAGGGTTAAATGGCCACAAAAAAATGGCGGGTTTTAGCCGAATATAGCCATACTGGAATGGTTTTATCTTATATAACATAGTAATTTAGTCTGATAAACAAAGCCATTTCCCTTTGCAATCACCAGTTTCTTAGTCTGTTGACAGGCACCGGTAACCTGGCCATTTTTTCGGCATCATTTTTAAGGAGATATCAAATGACGACTGCGGACAAATCAACAATGGCAGATCGCATCCACGAAAAACTGACCGCAGCATTCCAGCCTGAAACCCTGGAAGTGGAAGACGAGTCATGGCGGCACGAGGGACATTCTGGTGCCCGCCCAGGGGGAGAAACTCATTTCAAGGTGGAAATAATGTGCGAAGCTTTTGCTGGAAAAAACCGCGTGGCTCGCCAGCGTGAGGTGTACCGGGCGCTGAAAGATGAAATGGAAGGAAGTATTCATGCCCTGGAGTTGTCAACACGGGCGCCGGGCGAGTAACGCAACCTGAGTTGAGTTTCCCGTATTTCCGAAAAATCGGCAGGGTAATCGAGCCTTGGCCTATTATACTGCCAAAAACTACAACTAATAGTATGTAAAATATTGCAAATATCAAAAAAAGATTGAGATGTGTAGTTAGATTGTGATAAAAATTGCGTGTGAAAAAATATTAAAGCTCTCCTGTTGAGAGTGATTCTTTTGTCGAAAGCAAGTCGGTGAGTACAACAGTCAGCAAAAATGTTTTTGTTGGAAGCCAACGCACCAGCGTAAGGTTGGAAACGGTTGAGTGGGAAGCGCTTGAGGAAATTTGCCTTGATCTGGGCTGTCGGCTCAGAGATTTATGCCAGGAAGTGTCTTCGACCCAGGTCGATAACCGATCCTTCACATCAGCCCTCAGGGTCTATTGCCTGAATTATTTTCGTAACAAAGCCAGGCAAGGTGTTCGTGCATCAACTACAGATGGCGGTCGTCAGATAACCAGCAGCAGTAAGGCAGGTAATGTGGCGAATGAAAGTGCTGTTGAAACAACGACCATGCCGGCCACATCGCCGGGCGAATTGTCATAGCGCTGGGCAAACAGATAATTGAAAACGGCGACGGGCATTGCTGAATCGAGAATAACAACGCCGCGGGCAGTTCCTTCCAGGTCAAAAAATGTGGCGACAGCCATGCCGACAGCCAAACCCATTATCAATCGGAAAACTGATAAAAGGGTCGCGCGTTTGAGGCTTGTGATTTTCAGGCTGGCAAGGGAGACGCCAAGTGTAATCAGGATCAAGGGGATTGTCAGGCTGCCAATCAGGGCTGAGGTATTGGCCAGCCAAGGCGGGACAATTGTGTTGCTGACCATAAATACCAGAGCGATCGCAACAGCATAAATCAGTGGCGTTTTGAATAGCTCTGCCGGCGATAACTGACCGGAACTGATCCATTGCCCCAGCGTAAAATTACTGATGGACGTCACCGTGAAATAGGCAATACCCAGTGCCAAACCAGGCTCGCCAAAAGCAAACAGACAAAGTGGCAGGCCGGTATTGCCTGAATTTGGAAAGATCAATCCAGGCAGATAGGTCCTCAAAGGCAGGCGGAAAAGCCAGAGCATGGGCACACTGGCGACGATAAAACCGGCCAGGGCCAGCAAGGCAGCACCCGCCATCTCGCTGAAAGCCAGACCGTCAAGGCCGGTCTTGGTCATGGTCGAAAAAACCAGAAAGGGCGTGCCGACATAATAGGTTAGGCGCGTAACGAATTCCGTGTCCCAGGCGTGTTTGCGCCGCGCCCAAATGTAGCCAATACCGACGCTGACCAGCACTGGTGCCATGATGGCAATCAATTGCGCAAACACCGAATTAGCGGGTTTCGTTTGGTGTTGTCACTGGCGGCGTAATACGAAGTTTGATGATCTGGTTGCGCTGACGGCGCAATATTTCGAACCGGAAATTATGGAACGTAAAGCGCTGGCCGGGTACCGGGATGACGGCGGCTTCATAGACCACCAATCCGGCAATGGTTGAAGCTTCTTCGTCTGGCAGGTTCCAGTCATAAAGCCGGTTCAGGTCGCGAATGCTCATCGTGCCATCGAGAATATAGGAGCCGTCCGTTTCCTTGCGCACGCCTGCAATATGCTGGTCGTGTTCATCTGAAATATCGCCAACGATTTCTTCCAGGATATCTTCCAGCGTCACCAGGCCCATCAAGGCACCATATTCATCAACAACAAGGGCAAAATGAGCCCGCCGCTGGCGAAAAGCATTTAATTGTTCACGCAACGTTGTTGTTTCCGGCACAAACCACGGCGCAGAGGCTACAGCAACGATATCCAGATCATTCAGGTCACCCTCGTGGGTCGATATAGCCCGCAGAACGTCCTTGGCATGCAAGACGCCGACAATATCGTCAGCATCGCCACGATACATGGGCAGTCGGGTATAGCTGCTACCCAACACCTGGTCGACAATTTCCGAGGTTGAATTATCGGCGTTGATCAGTTCCATGTTCTTGCGATGGATCATGATCTCATCAAGGGCCACATCAGACAGGTCCAGGATTGACCCGATCATGTCGCGCTCATGCTTGACGATGTTACCGTCCATGCTGTGCAGATCAACTGTGCTGCGAATTTCCTCAGCGGCACTGGTCAACTGTTCATTGTCACGAACATCGATACCGACCAAGTGCAAGCTCAGGCGAACGATGATTTGCAGACCGCGGGTCAGGGGGGAAAGCACAATGACAAAGGCATTGATCACAGGTGCAACGGCCAGAGCCGTTCTGTCAGGTTGCCGCAGCGCATAGGTTTTTGGCATGATTTCGGCGAAGATAAGGACCAGTGCCGTCATGCCGATGGTCGCATAGGCCACACCGGCATCACCAAAATAACTGATCAGAATGCTGGTCGCCAGGGCCGAAGCCAAAATGTTGACCAGATTGTTACCCAACAGGATGGTGCCAATCAGACGGTCTTTTTGTTCACTCAAGCGACCAACAGTTTTTGCCCGCCGATTGCCCTTGTGCTCAAGATGATGCAAGCGAGCGCGACTGGCCGCAGTCAAAGCAGTTTCAGAACCAGAAAAGAAGGCCGACAAGACAAGCAGAATTACTATCGCCGCAATGGAAATTAACAGGCTCACGTCCACTTAAGTCTCTGGTTGCCCCCTCAGTGACGCCCTTGCAGGCAAGATCGTGCCACAAATTTGTCGGGCACGCTTCATCTTAGGCGATTTTGCTGTCGATGCAAAAGCTCTAAGCTGTTGTTGTTTATTTGCTGACTTCAACAGTCAGAAAAGTCATCAATTCTTCTGTGTCGATGTCCCGGGTCACAAAACTTTGACCGATGCCCTTCGCAAGGATGAAGGTCATTTCACCGGCGCTTACTTTTTTGTCCTGTCCCATATGGTGAAGCAAGACATCCGCAGTCCATTTTCCATCTTGTGCCTTGCCGGGAATATCTGAAATATGAACCGGCATATGGCACGCAATGAGATGCTGTTTAAGTCGCTCAGTATCCTCTTCAGGACACAATTCGGTCGCAAGGGAAAAATCAAAGGCCATACGCATGCCGATGCTAACAGCTTCACCATGGCGCAGGCCATCGCCATAACCCATTTCAGCTTCCAGGGCATGACCGAAGGTATGGCCCAGATTCAGCAAGGCCCGGTTTCCCGTCTCGCGCTCATCCCCGGCGACCATGCGCGCCTTTGCTTCACAGCTTTTGACCACGGCGAATTGACGCCGGTCGTTGTCGCCGTCCAGCAAAGCGGATCCATTTTCCACCAGCCAGTCAAAAAATGCCGGGTCATCAATCAGGCCGTATTTCACTATTTCAGCATAGCCGGCCTTTAGTTCTCTAGGCGGCAGTGACTGCAAAACCGAAATATCGGCGATGACGAGGCGGGGCTGGTGAAAAGTTCCGATCAGGTTTTTGCCTTGTGCGGCGTTAATGGCCGTTTTGCCGCCAACCGAACTGTCGACCTGGGCCAGCAAGGTTGTCGGGATTTGGATCACGTCGACGCCGCGGCGCAAAACCGAGGCTGCAAAACCGGCAAGATCGCCAATAACACCGCCGCCCAGGGCAATGACCGCATCATTGCGCTCGATCCGGGCCTCAATCATTTGCGCCAGAACCAATTCGAGCTGTTGAAAGTTTTTGCTGGCCTCACCAGCCGGGACCGTGATTGTCGACCAGGCAATATCAGAAGCATCCAAAGAGCTCGTCAGCGTTTTCAGGTGATGGCCTGCCACGATGTCGTCGGTAACAATAACGACCTTTGGTTTATCCCCTGCCGATAAAACCGGTCGAATCAGTGGTCCGGCCTGCGGCAATAAATCTTTGCCGACAATGATGTCATAGGACCTGGCACCAAGATCAACGACGACCGTTGTTGCATCAGTGGTGGTCGCATCAAAAGTCATGCAAGTGTTCCATTTTCGTCCAAAGGTCGCTGTTCTGTCAGGGCGCTCAGGGCGCGCTCAACCACAACACTGTGGGGCGAATCATCTGTTTCGACGGAATAATCCGCAGTTTGATAAACGGGGTAGCGCTGGTCCATCAAATCCTGAAGAATTTCGCGGGGATTGCCTTTGTTCAACAGCGGCCTGTGGCTGCGTCGGCTGGTCCGTTGTACGAGAATTTCAATGTCGGCCCGCAGCCAAAGTGAGCGTCCTTTTTGTTTGATCAACTCGCGCGTGGTCTGGTTCATAAACGCACCGCCACCGGTGGCCAGCACGCATACAGGACCGTTCAGCAAACGTTCGATCACCCGTCTTTCACCATCCCGGAAATAGTCTTCGCCATGTTCGTCAAAAATTTCCTGGATGGAACAATCTGCAGCCGCTTCAATTTCGTTGTCCGCATCGACAAAAGGCAAATCCAGGCGTGCGGCCAGGCGGCGACCAATGGTACTTTTGCCAGCACCCATCAGACCAACAAGGACCAGCGAACGATCCAGAACGGGCACGCTGTCCGTTATCCGGTCGTCATCACTGCTGGTGTCCTCTGTCATTCGTGTCTCCTGTTGCCGGGTCGTTCATCGAGGCCAGTTCAGCGGGGCCAGTTCAGCGGGGATCGTTGAACAGATATCCTCAAATCGATAGACTGACGCATCTTTGCCACAATTGAGACCCACAATCAGGCCAAATTCAACATTGAACAAAGATATGTGGTCATATCAAAGTAGCATCCTGGACGAGGCCGGTGTAAAGGTGGATGGCAGGTTTTGGCGGTTGTCCAAGCCGTATTACCAGACCGTATTAAATGAGCGCACCCCTGAATTGCAAGACAAGGGGGATAGATTAGAAAAAGAAATTTGGGGCCTGATGTACCGGACGACATTCATTATTATTCTTTTGCTTATGACGGTTGTCGTCGGCGGCGGTGTTTTTCTGGCGACCTGGGATATCCCGGCGCCCTCTGAACGTGTTGAAAAGGTTCTGCCCGATGACCGGTTCCCTCGCTAGGTACAGCAATAAAACGGGGCGTCCTTTCCTGATTATTCCCACAAAATATCAAGCAGTTGTTGCTTCTGTTGCGTTGTTTTCTGTGCTCTCAAGTCTGAATGTTGCTCTGGCGGGCAATCCGGTCAAGTTGGTCCCAGGCAGCACAAGTAGCACAAGCAGTTCAGCAGCGCCGGCGACTGACCCCGCCGAACCAAAGCCAGTTCCGGTACTGGGCCTGGCCCCTGCCTCTGGATCACAACCCTTGCAAGTGCAGCAAGTCCCACAGGCGGCCGCACCCAAGCCATTGATATCACCAAAGACACCCGTGCAGCCGGAAAAGCCGCGCCGCACCATGACCTTGACGATCAGCAAGCCCAGGTCGTTGTTGCCACCAGACATTGTCGCGAAACCTGTAACATCGGTGACGCCCGTATCGGCGGTTAAAACCGAACAGCCCCCCACAGGCGTTGTTGTTGGAGAGCTGACGGAACTCGATCCCTCTTCGGTTGGTTTGCTGGACCCGGCGACGGGAGGCTTTGGGCCGCATATGTGGCGAGGCAGCGACCGCAAGCGCATTGAAACCATGCTGCCGCGTTTACCCATGGGCTCCCTGTCACCGACCATGCAGTCTCTGGCGCGTCGCTTGTTGCTGTCGTCCAGCGCTGTGCCTGAGGGACAGGCCATTGCCCCAAGTTTGTTGGGCCTGCGGGTCGAGCGTCTTGGCGCAGGCGGATTGACCAACGAAACAAACCAGCTTTTGCGGTTGGTACCAGCCCGTTTGAATGATCCAGCCTTTACCAAAGCGGAAATGGAAGGACTGTTGCTGGGCGGAGACCGGGCATCTTTTTGCGTGCGTATCGAGGGACTGGTCGCGGAAGATCCCAATCCTTATTGGCTGAAAGGCCTGGCCTTTTGCAAGGCGCTGGAAGGGGAGGTTGAAGCTGTCGATATGGCTGTGTCGATCCTGCAGGACCAGGGTGAGACAGGCGATGAGACTTTTTTCACACTGGCGCGCGCACTGACCGGAGATGAACAAGCTCTGGTGCAAAGCCTGATTGATCCAACACCCTTGCAGTTGGCTATGCTGCGGGCGGCCCAACAGCCCTTGCCAGCGGATGCCGTGCCTGGGGCCAGCCCCGGCATCCTGCGGGCCGAAGCTACCATGGCCAATGCCGACATCGAATTAAGGTTGGCGGCAGCCGAAAAAGCCGAGACGGCAGGCGCTTTGTCAACCGAGCTGTTGTCGCAGATCTATGGTGGAATTCAGTTCAATGAAGCGGAACTGCAAAACTGGAAAGAACAAATCGGCAAGATGCCCGGCGCCCGGCTGAACGCCTTGCTGTTCCAGGTTGCAACCGTTGAAGTCGACATTCAAAAGCGCATGAATATTTTGCAAACTGCCTGGCAGCGGGGCCGGGATGAAGGTGGTTTTGGCACCATGGCGCGGGTGACTTATGACCTGGCGCGGGTCGTTGAACCAGAAGATGATCTGGTTTGGGCTGCTGTTGATATCGCACGTGCCTTGTTGATGGTGGGCGATGTCAAGTCGGCACGACGCTGGTTTGATTACGTTCGCCAACTGGCTTTGCTGCCTGAAAATAAACCTCAGGCGGTGACCCCTGTTGCACCAGTTGCGCCAGCTTCTGCTGAAGCAGACGCGGCCCCTGCCTTGCCAAAATTAGCCGTCGCAGAACCCGTCGCCATTGCGATGCCCGCTCCTCCGCCTTCGCCCCGCCCCGTGGGCCTGGCGGCAAGGGCAGTCCTTGATTTGTGGCCCATGATGCAACTGGCTGACTTCACACATGAATTGGGCTGGAACCCACGGGCTGTTGATGCCTGGTTCCCCTTACAGCAAAAACAATTGGGTGAAGCCGTGGCGGCAGAACGGTCGGCCCTGTTGTTCATTCTGTTTGACGCCCTGGGCTATGGATTGCCCGACGCGGCTTGGGATGGCTTGCTTCAAGGGTCACTGACGGTGACGGCTTATGTGCCCTCGCCTGCCCTGGTGCGTAGCCTGGAAGGCGCTGCCCTGAATAAACGACTTGGCGAAACCGTCCTGTTGGGCTTGTTGGCCTTGGGCAATGTGGGGCCAGCCGGTGCAGCACCATCAACCTTGCGCAGTGTTATCCGGGCATTCAATACGGTTGGGCTTCAGGCCGAAGCGCGATCTCTGGCCCTGGAAGCTGTGCTGGGACGAGGCTTCTAGAGTGTTTTCAATCTTGATTGAAACACCTGATGACAGTAACCCTTTGCTAAGAAATGCAAATATGAAACGTGGCGTTTCCGGCGAAACCGGAATCGCTTTAAGGGCGATTTGAATGCCGGAGCACAGCCGATATCTCGAAACCTTTCTCGAAATGATGGCGGTTGAACGCGGTGCTGCGCCAAAAACCATAGAGGGTTATGGTCGAGATCTTGCTGATGTTAACGCCTTTATGGCAACCGGGGCGGCTAAAGCGAGCGGCCTGGATGACGCATCGACGGAAGACATCCGCGCCTATATCGCCTCACTTTCTGCCGCTGGCCTGGCAGCCTCGACCGTTTCCCGCCGCCTTTCCGCGATAAAGCAGTTTTTTCGGTTTCTCTATGCAGAAGGCCTCAGGACCGACGATCCGACAATAACGGTCGATGGTCCGCGTATCCGTCGACCGCTGCCCAAATATTTGTCTGAAGAAGAAGTGGCCCTTTTGCTGGCCAAAGCCCACGAAGCAAAGGGGCCGGAGGGGAAGCGTCTGGTTGCCCTGTTGGAAGTTCTTTATGCCACCGGTCTGCGGGTATCTGAACTGGTTGGCTTGCCCCTGTCAGCTGTCACGCGCGACGTGCGCTTTTTGATCGTAAGAGGCAAAGGCGGCAAGGAACGTATTGTGCCGGTCAGCGATCCGGCACTTGAGGCGGTCGCAAATTATCGCGATGTGCGGCTTTATTTCATCCCCGAAGGGGCGGATTCACCCTGGCTGTTTCCATCGCGTGGCAAATCCGGTCATTTGACGGATCGACGATTTGCCCAATTGCTCAAAAAACTGGCGATTATGGCGGAAATCAAGCCCTCACGGGTTTCTCCCCACGTTTTACGTCATGCCTTTGCCAGCCATCTGTTGGCCCACGGTGCGGACTTGCGCGCCGTTCAGCAGATGCTGGGCCATGCCGATATTTCAACAACCCAGATCTATACCCACGTGCTGGAATCCCGCTTGAAGGCGCTGGTGGAAAATCACCACCCTCTGGCGGGGAAAACGGCCTGACGGTCGAAAACCGGCCTGGACTTGCGAGCATCGGTCGGGCGTGCTAATTGCCAGGGACACTGAATTGCCAAGTACCCTGAATTTCCCTGTCGGCACACTGCCACCGCATTTGACCCCCCATCGCCAGGAGTTTCTATTCCATGAGTTTCACTATTCCCAAAGATGCCACCGCACGTCTGAACCGATCAGAACTGGCCGTTCCCGGCAGTAATCTCAAATTTCTTGACCGCGCCCTGCAATCCCCTGCCGATATCGTCTTTCTTGATCTGGAAGATGCCGTCGCACCCGACGACAAAGACAATGCCCGCAAGAACATCATCCAGTCCTTGCAGGACGAACGCTGGGGCAAGCGTACTGTCAGCCTTCGTATCAATGGCCTCGACACACATTATATGTATCGCGATGTGATCGATGTCATCGAACAGGCCGGTGAACATCTTGACCTGATCATGATCCCCAAGGTCGGTACCGCAGCCGATGTTTATGCCCTCGATATGCTGGTCACCCAGGTTGAAGATGCCGTGGGTTTGAAAAAGCGCATTGGTTTTGAAATGATTATCGAAACGGCGCTGGGTATGGCCAATATCGATGAAATCGCTGCCGCCAGCCCACGCAACGAATCACTGCATTTTGGTGTGGCAGATTATGCGGCCTCGACCAAGGCACGCACGACTGCCATTGGCGGCCCGAACCCGGCTTACCACGTTCTGACGGATGCCGACGAAGCAGGTAACCGTGACATCCACTGGGGAGATATGTGGCACTATGCCATTGCCCGTATGGTGGTTGCGGCCCGCGCAAATGGCTTGCGTGCCATTGATGGCCCTTTTGGTGACTTCTCGGACGATGCCGGTTATGTCGCCCAGGCCAACCGGGCAGCCGTGTTGGGCTGCGAAGGCAAATGGGCCATTCACCCCAGCCAGATCGGCCTCGCCAATGAAACCTTCACACCTTCAAAAGCCGAGGTCGACAAGGCCAAACGTATTTTGAAGGCCATGAAAGAAGCGACAGATGCCGGTATGGGCGCTGTCGCTCTGGACGGTCGCTTGATTGACATCGCTTCCATCAAGCAGGCTGAGGTCATGGTTTCTGCATCTCGTCAGATTGCCGCTGCAGACAAGCGGTTGAAAGCGTTGGCTGATGCCGGCAAAAAAGCAACTGGCAAAAAGGTGACGGCCAAGAAAAAGCCTGCGGGCAAAAAGAAGAAATAAAGAAATCAGATGTCAGGCATCGTTTTAATGGTGCCTGACACCCTTTTTGTGCTCTTTGTGACGTGCTAGAGACTAGGGGTACAGGATTCAATATTGCAGGATCGCGTCTGCAACCACATATTCATGGTTTAAGGCACGATCCAGGGTCATTTAATGAACAGTTTTCTCGAATTTGAAAAACCGCTTGCCGATATCGAAGGCAAATTGAAGGAATTGAAACATCTCGCCGAAGATGGCGATGTTGATGTTTCGTCCGAAATCGCCAAGCTTGAGACGCGTTCCGATCTGCTGCTGCGGGAAACCTATGAAGACCTCGGGGCCTGGCAAAAAACTCAGGTGGCTCGCCATGCCGACCGCCCACACTATCTGGATTATGTGGAAGGCCTGATTGAAGATTTTACAACTTTGGCCGGGGATCGCGGCTTTGGTGAAGACAAGGCTATTCTCGGTGGTCTGGGTCGCTTTCGCGGACGCTCTGTCATGGTTATTGGCCAGGAAAAAGGTTCGAACACCACGGACCGCATCAAACATAATTTTGGCATGGCCCAGCCGGAAGGCTATCGCAAGGCAGTGCGTTTGATGAAGCTTGCTGAAAAGAACAACATTCCGGTCATTACCTTTGTTGATACGGCCGGGGCCCATCCGGGCATTGAAGCCGAAGAACGCGGCCAGGCAGAAGCGATCGCCCGTTCCATCGACACAGGCCTCAGCCTGAAAGTTCCATTCATCAGCATCGTCATCGGCGAAGGTGGTTCTGGTGGCGCTATTGCCCTGGCCGCCGGCAACACTGTCCTGATGTTGGAACACGCGATCTATTCTGTAATTACGCCGGAAGGCTGCGCCTCTATCCTCTGGCGCTCAGGCGACAAGGCCCGCGACGCCGCTGAAGCCATGAAATTAACCGCTCAGGACCTGCTGGAACTTGGTGTGATCGACAAAATCATCAAGGAACCACTGGGTGGTGCCCATCGTGGTGCTGCTGAAACTATCACTGCAACGGGCGATGCCCTGGCCGAAGCTCTGGATAACCTGGTCGAAAAAGACGGTGAGACCTTGCGCCTTGAGCGCCGTCAGAAATTCCTCGATATGGGTCGCGCTGGAATAGCCTGAAGAACCGTCTGCTGCGGTTCACCAAAAAACCAAATTTTATTACCTTGTCATGCCCGTGCTCGACACGGGTACGCCGGTCAAGCCCGGTAATGACCTATAGGGAATGTACCATCAGAAACCCAACATCAAAATATCTACGTATATTACGTTTTATGCGTTGACAAAGCGTTTCTTTTCCTGTAATGTGCAAAAAGATGTGGTGGAGTTTCGCGCCTGAACAGGTTATCGGACAGACCAAATCCAACCCACATCAAAAAAATTCAAACATTTCCGAAAAAACCCCTCTAATCCCTTCATACTGGAGGGCATGAAACTCATACAATCAAAAATACCTTTTCTGCCGCCTGACTGGACAGTTGCGCGCGGGGTGAAATATGTCACCAGACTGACCGTCTTTATTCTCTTCCCGGGACTGCATCAAATTTCCATCGGCAGGAAAATATTTGGCGGCCTGCTTTTTGCCCTGTACTTTATTTCGCTCTTTTCTATCAACTTCCATCCGTCGAACTATGCTAATGACCACCTTCTCTGGTATCCGAAGGCTTATGAGTTGGTCGATATTGCAATTTGGGTGTCCCTGGCCTTATTGGCTATTGATTTCAAGGGAATCGAACGCCGCTTGCTGACAAAGACACACCTTGTGTTGATTGTCTCTATTGCCCTGGTTTCATCGGTTCCGTTTTCCAGCAGACATAGAGTCCTGAATTTGTTTGTTGAGGAAGTTGGGAATGTCTGCCCGGCATTTTGCCGATACGATATCGTGGAATTTGACCCAGCCTGGCCACCCAAAAAGAAATTGGCCATCGGGGAATATTTTATCTCGGAAGACACCAACTTCAAACCGCAAGTCGGCAAAGTTCTGGCAAATTCTCCCGAACATGATTGCGCAAGAGGTGGCCCGGTTTTCAGATATCTGCCTGCCAAAAATAACTACTGCTGGGAAATGGAACCGGGTTACTACCAGATGCCATATCTAGTTCAAAGTAGTTGGCAGCCGATGAATGATGTCATTATTGACAGATATATTTCTACGATCAACGAAAATGGAATCAGGGGGATCAACCCGAGGAAGATTGGCAATCTCCGCCAGTATTATTTTATGAACGATACTGTGACCGATCTTATCGGAAGCACATTGGTCAAGATCTACGAATGGACTGGTATTAATCTTTTTGCTCGGCAAGAAGAATAAGGGATTGTCCGGATGATCAACACATCAGCAAACAGGAGATGAAAATGCACTGACATTCATAAACACCTGAAGTTCAACAACAATCAATTCAATCGGGACCGCCTTAGGCGGTCTTTTTTTATGGAAACAAATTATGTCACCCCTTACACCACAAGACTCAAACAACTCTGAAAACGAGAGGCAAGAAAGTCCAGCTGAAAAGGCCTTGAGGAAATATCGCTACGCTGGGTCGCAGCGACTTAGATATGACGCTGCCGCTAAACGCTACGACCAAATCGAGGCCGCAGCTATCAAAAACCGGAACTCGGCACAAGACAAGGCAGACTGGGACCGATATGACGAGGAAGCCAAACGCGCTAAAAAAAGTGCCTAGCACTATAAATTTATCGCCGGGGAATGGAAAAAGGAGGAACTTAAATCGAAGGGTATTCTGGATGGCCTCATGGGCAGGAATGAACGCTCCGACAATGCGCCCTCTCAAGAACACATGCCTGCCGCTTTTCAACAGATGCAACCCGTTACACCCGACGCATCACCAGGCTTGGAGTCGCAGACTGCAACGCCAACAGGAGTACTGCCTACCCCATCCCTGTACAGCCAACCGGCAACAGCGGGGCGAAGCAACTCTTTGTTGGTCGCGCGTAACGACACCCAGCCCGTGAACACCCTCGTATCACCTGCCCCCTCCGTTCCCGATTATGAGGCACAAGATGCCCGGGAGCGGAAAATGTTGGACAACCTCTATCCGAATATGGGCAAGCCGCAGTTGCCGCCTCTGGTTCGGCGTGATGGTCAGGAACTGTCGACAGCGGAAAAGATGTATCTGGCCATGGGATATAATGAAGATGAGTACGAGCCCTGGTCGGACGATGCTGTGGCAATGGCAATCACAAAATATCCGGACGTGGCGAAAAATGAGTCCGTCGCCCGGCGGCTTGCAGCAGCTGATCCAAATCCGCAGCCAGAGGTCGACGAGGAGGAATTCCGTTTGCCCCTTAATCCAACCCTGACAGATTTGGCACGACACGCTCAATCGAAACGAAAGAAACTCTGGTGATTTAGTCAGACCCCAACTCCCCCGCAGGCCCGCCCCGTTCATGATTTTTCAGAACGGGTTTTTTTGTGTATGCGGGAGGGGTGATGGGCAAGTTACGGTTTGCCTATCACTCACACTCTCTGTCATGCCGGACTCGATCCGGCATCCACGTCTTGACAGCAGTTGGCTTGAGGCAAAAGTTTCTGGCCTTTTACGGGAGTTGCGAAAATTGGAAAACCTGGCTTCTGGCCAACTCGTTTCCCGAAGACGTGGGTACGCGGGTCAAGCCCGCGCATGACGTAGATATAGTGTTTGGGAAAAGAAGAATTTAGAGCTGAGCGCCAAAAAACTTCTGCATATCAGCGATCAATTCAGCTGGTTTTTCCATGGCTGCAAAATGGCCGCCGTCTTTCATGTCGGTGCGATGGACCACATTGTAGCCACGCTCAATCCAGCTTTGCGGGGCGGGCGGGAACAGGTCCCAGGGGAACAGGGCAAAGCCACAGGGTACGGTGACACGCTCGCCTGGCCCGAGGCTGGCAGCGCTACCATCCATAAGCCCGATATAGAGCCAGTTCGCCTGATTAATGTTGCCATTGACCCAATAGATCATGATGTTGGTCAGCAGTTGATCCATGGAAAAGGGCGGTGTTTGTGACCCGTCGGCAGCGGGCCAGCCATGGAATTTTTCGGTGATCCAGCCTGCCAGACCTACCGGTGAATCTGTCAGACCATAAGCCAGTGTCTGGGGTTTGGTGCCCTGGATCGCCTGGTAGCCACCTTCACTTTTCATGCGCTTTTGCAGTTGCTTGATCCACTTGCCTTCTTCGGCAGTAACAGGTGATGTGCCCGTTCCCAGGTCAGGCCTCAGGCCCAACATATTAAAGTGACTGGCCGCTACATGTTCGGGATAAAGCTGTGCCATCCAGGCGGTTACAACGCTGCCCCAGTCGCCGCCTTGTGTCACATATTTGTCGTAACCAAGGGTGTTGGTCATCAGGTTGTTGAAGATACGAGCAATGTCCTTTGGCGTGATCGGTTGTGCCGGTGCCGATGAAAAACCGTAGCCGGGCAAGGATGGCACAATCACGTCAAAAGCTGGCGCATCTGGTGCGCCATGTTGGGCCGGATTGGCCAGGGCCTCAACGATACCCAGCAATTCATAAAATGAACCCGGCCAGCCATGGCTGATCAGCAAGGGCGTCGCGTTTTCCTGTTGGCTTTTGACGTGAACAAAATGGATGTCGAACTTTTCACCTGATACGGGCTCACTGACCGGGGCAATGAATTGCGGAAATGCATTGAGTTTTTCTTCCGCGGCCCGCCAGTCGTAACCGTTCTGCCAATAAGCAACCAGGTCTTTCATGTAGCCAAGATTTGCGCCCCAGGACCAGTCCGCATCTGTCGCTTCATCCGGAAACCGGGTCAGCGCCAGTCTGGCCTGCAAGTCGTCAAGCACCGCGTCCGGAACTTCAATTCTGAACGGTTTCATGTCTTCCCCCTGAATGGATGTCGGCTGATGTCAGCCTTTGCCGTGACAGTGCTTGTACTTTTTACCTGAATTACAAGGACAGGCCTTGTTGCGTGGCACCTTGCCCCAGGTCGACGGCTCGTTTGGGTCAAGTTCCATGACATCGCTATCGGCGACGGCTTTGGCCGGGCCTGCTTCCAGTTCAGCCATTTCATTTTCGCCGGTGACCGGGTCCAGATGCTGTTCGGCAAGATCAGAAGATGCATGCATAGGGGCAATGGGTTGCTGGATTTGTTGTTCCAACTGCAATTCCACGTGGAACAGCATAGTTGTCACTTGCTCGCGGAAGGTGGACAACATGCCTTCGAACATGTTGAAGGCTTCCAGCTTGTATTCGTTCAACGGATCCTTCTGGCCATAGGCGCGCAGGCCAATGCCCTGGCGCAAATGATCCAGGGCCAGCAGATGTTCTTTCCAGTGTTGATCAAGCAATTGAAGCAGAAGATTTTTTTCCACCATGCGCCACAATTCGGTGCCATAATTGACGGCTTTTTCTGCCATCTTGCGGTTGGCAGCATCCAGCACGCGGTCTTCAATCTCGACTTCGGCCACGCCCTCTTCGGCGGCCCACTCCTTGATCGGCAGTTCCATGTTCAGGACACGGTGCAGTTCGATCTGCAAGGCCTCTGTTTCCCACTGTTCCACATGGGCTTTTTCGGGAATGTGTCGCTGGACCAGGCCGGTGACAACCTCGTGGCGCATATCGGCAACATCTTCCGAGACATCATCCGTGCGCATCAAATCTTTACGTTGTTCATAAATGACCTTGCGCTGGTCGTTCATGACATCGTCAAATTTCAGCAGGTTTTTGCGAATGTCATAGTTACGGGCTTCAACTTTTTGCTGGGCTTTTTCCAGCGCCTTGTTGATCCATGGGTGCACGATGGCTTCACCATCTTCCAGCCCCAGTTTGCGCAGCATGCCGTCCATGCGTTCGGACCCAAATATCCGCATCAGGTCGTCTTCCAGGCTCAGGAAGAATTTCGAGGCACCAGCATCGCCTTGCCGTCCGGAGCGACCACGCAACTGGTTGTCGATGCGACGGCTTTCGTGGCGCTCGGTACCGACCACATAAAGCCCGCCAGCCTCAAATACTTTTGCTTTTTCTGCGGCGATTTCGGCTTCGATGGCCTTGGCGCGTTCTCCGGTGGCATTTTCTTCCTCAAGGCGCATCTCAAGATTGCCGCCCAGCTGAATATCCGTGCCGCGACCCGCCATGTTGGTGGCGATGGTGATGGCGCCAGCACGACCGGCCTGACCAATGATCTGGGCTTCCTGCTCGTGATAACGGGCGTTCAGGACGCTATGTTCGATCTTGTTGGATTTCAGCAAATCAGCCAGATGTTCGGACTTTTCGATGGAAACTGTGCCCACCAGCACTGGCTGGCCTCGCTCCTGCGCATCGCGGATCAGTTTGATGATCGAATCATATTTTTCCGAGGCCGTGCGATAGACTTCATCGTCAGAATCAACACGCTTTGGTTCCACGTTCGTTGGAACATTCACAACTTCCAGGCTGTAGATATCACCAAATTCTTCGGCTTCGGTCATGGCCGTACCGGTCATACCGGCCAGTTTTTCGTAAAGCCGGAAATAGTTCTGGAAGGTGATTGAAGCCAGTGTCTGATTTTCGTTCTGGATATGGGCCTTTTCTTTGGCTTCCAGCGCCTGATGCAGACCTTCTGAATAACGTCGGCCTTCCATCATACGACCCGTGAACTCATCGATAATGATGACCTTGTCATCCTGGACGATGTAGTCGGCGTCACGGACAAACAATTTGTGCGCGCGCAGGGCCTGGTTCACGTGATGGACGATCGTGACGTTGTGAATGTCGTACAGACTGCCTTCTTCGATCATGCCTTTTTCGACCAGCAACTGTTCGACATGTTCGACGCCCAGTTCAGTCAAACTGGCTGTGCGGGATTTTTCATCAACTTCGAAATCCAGATCCACCAGATCAGGGATGATCGTATCGATCTGCAGATACATTTCCGAACTGTCTTCAGCTGGACCGGAAATAATAAGCGGGGTGCGGGCTTCATCGATCAGGATACTGTCAACTTCATCGACGATGGCATAGGAGAATTCGCGCTGAACCATGGTATCCAGCGAAAATTTCATGTTGTCGCGCAGATAATCAAAACCAAATTCATTGTTGGTGCCGTAGGTTACATCGCATCCATAGGCCACACGCCGTTCATCATCGTCCAGGCCGTGCACCACACAGCCGACCGTAATCCCCAAGGCCTGATAAATCTGGCCCATCCAGTTGGCATCGCGCTGGGCGAGGTAATCGTTGACCGTCACAATGTGAACGCCTTTACCAGCAAGGGCGTTCAGATAAACCGGCAGGGTCGAAACAAGGGTTTTACCTTCACCCGTAGCCATTTCGGCGATGCGGCCCTGGTGCAGGACCATGCCGCCCATCAACTGAACATCATAGTGACGCTGGCCCAGGGTGCGTTTGGCGGCTTCGCGGACGGTTGCAAAAGCATCAACCAGGATATCATCCAGGCTTTCGCCATTGGCAATACGTCCGCGCAGTTCGTCCGTACGACCGCGCAGCTCATAATCCTTCAGCTCTTCAAGCCCGGATTCCAGAGCATTAATGGCTTCTATCTTGCCGCCAAGCTCCTTGACGACGCGTTCGTTAGCCGTACCAAACAGCTTTCTGGCAATGGCGCCAAACATGAAATATCCTCGATCTTGGAAAAATTCTGAAATCTGCCGAAGCAGAGGCAGATTGAGACATAAGCGGCGTCAAGGTCCATGTCAACGACCTGCATCGATTCAAGCATGCTTTTAGGGCCCGCAGGCCTTGGTTTCATTGGATTACTTGCTGATTTGCAGGCCATGTGCAACAGTCCGGAAACATAGTTCAACAGCACCGGGACAGCACTTGATAATGACTAAAAACGATGAAGCCGTATCGCCTTTGGCCCCTTTGCGCTTTCCGCGCATGCCGGCTATTGCAGGGGTGCGCTTCAGTGCGCTGGCGGCGGGCCTGAAATATAAGGGCCGCAAGGATTTGCTGCTGGCGGAGCTCGCCCCCGGCACTCAGGTTGCCGGAGTCTTTACCACCTCGAAAACTGCTTCAGCCCCCGTTCTGTGGAACAGAGATATCCTTAAAGGCGGCAAGGGTCGCGCACTTGTGGTCAATGCGGGGAACGCAAATGCCTTCACCGGGGCGGCCGGATTTGAGACGGTTGATATTACGGTTGCGGCCACGGCAAAAGCTGTCGGTTGTCAAAAATCACAGGTTTTTGTGGCCTCAACAGGGGTCATTGGTGAGACATTTGATGGACAATTGATCGCAAAACTGGTCGAAAAAATGGCAAAAGGCCTGAAATCAAGCAACTGGAAGGCGGCATCAGAAGCAATTCGTACAACCGATACGTTTTCCAAGGCGGCAACGGCCACAGCGATGATTGGCGGCAAAAAAATCACCATCGGCGGTATCGCCAAAGGTTCTGGCATGATCGCGCCGGATATGGCGACGATGCTTTCATTTGTGTTTACGGACGCAAAAATCCCTGCCGTTGTTTTGCAAAAACTTCTGACAGCTTCCAACAAAAAGAGCTTCAACTCGATCACCGTGGATTCCGATACCTCGACCTCGGACACCTGTTTGTTGTTTGCGACGGGCGAGGCCAAAAACGGCAAAATTACATCTGCCGCCGATCCGGCCCTGAAAGAATTTAAAGCGGCCCTGGACCAGGTCATGCAATCGCTGGCGCACCAGATCGTGCGCGACGGTGAGGGTGCCACGAAATTTGTGACGATTAATGTGACAGGGGCACAAAATAACAAGGCCGCGCAAAAGATCGCTCTGTCGATTGCCAATTCGCCGTTGGTCAAAACAGCCATAGCGGGTGAAGACGCCAATTGGGGCCGGGTCGTGATGGCTGTAGGCAAGGCAGGCGAGGCGGCTGACCGGGACAAGATCAGCATTTCATATGGGGATCATGTCATCGCCAACGAAGGCGGTGCCGTACCGGATTATGACGAAACCCCGGTCGCCCAATATATGAAGGGCGATGAAATTTCGATCTCAACCTATGTGGGTGTGGGGCGCGGCAAAGCCACTGTCTGGACCTGCGATCTGACCCATGGATACATTACGATCAATGCCGATTACAGAAGCTGAGATCATGCTGGACGGTTGCTGGGGCGCGTCAGAAGATGATCCGACAGCCCGCAAAGCCAGAGGCGCCCTGCCACAAATTCTGGTCGTGGCGGCAGCCCTGGTTGATGTCGATAACCGTGTGCTGCTGGCGCAACGCCCTGAAGGAAAATCCATGGCGGGCCTGTGGGAGTTTCCCGGCGGCAAGGTTGATGCAGGCGAGACACCTGAGACTGCCCTCATTCGGGAATTGCAGGAGGAACTCGGCATCGACACGCGTGAGAGCTGCCTGGCACCTTTTACTTTTGCCTCACATACATACGAAGATTTTCACTTGCTGATGCCGGTCTACATCATTCGCACCTGGCAGGGTTCGCCATCGTCACGAGAAGGCCAAAGCCTGAAATGGGTGGCACCGCTGAAACTGAAAGACTACCCCATGCCACCTGCGGATATTCCCCTGATCGCCATGCTGCGGGATTATCTGTAGAGGAAGCCAGCTACCACCAGAGAGAGCTACGAAGATGAAAATTGAATTCTGGTATGAATTTGCCAGCACCTATTCCTATCTCTCGGCCATGCGTATTGATGTGGCTGCGGCGGAGCAGGGTGTGGAGGTTATTTGGAAGCCATTTTTGCTGGGGCCGATTTTCAATAGCCAGGGCTGGAACGATTCGAACTTTAATATCTATCCGGTCAAGGGCGATTACATGTGGCGGGACATGGTCCGGCAATGCCAAAAATATGGACTTGAATTCAACCAGCCGAAAATCTTCCCGGCCCATAGTGTGACAGCCGCAAGGTTGGCCTGGCTGGGCGCGAAAGAAAACTGGTGCCCTCAATTTTCCACAAAGGTGTATGAAGCCCAGTTTGTTGCCGGCAAGGATATTTCAGATGTCCAGGTGCTGGGCGATATCCTGACCGAACTTGAACTGTCCGCCGATGACTATCTGGCCAGAACACAAGACCCCAAAACAAAAACCGGATTGCGAAGCCAAACCGATGAAGCTGTGGCGAAGGGCATGTTCGGTGCACCGAGTTTTATCGTCGGCGAAGAACTCTTCTGGGGAGATGACCGCTTGGCTGATGCCCTGGCTGCGGCCTCGTTCTGATCTTCAGGTCGACGCCCGGCATCCGCTCATCATTCACCATCTATTCTGTGACCATGGCGCATGGTTTCAGGCATCCATAGCAATAGCGCGCCTGGCTGCCTATATATGGCATCCAGATTTCACAGAAAGAAAATCAAATGTCTCTTCAAGGTAAAGTGGCCCTGGTTACAGGCGCCAGTCGTGGGATCGGGGCGGCGACAGCCGTTGAGTTCGCCAAACAGGGTGCCGCTGTTGTGCTGGCCGCCAGGACTTTAGTCGAAATCAAAAAAAATGCGGATGCCATCAATGCCTCAGGTGGCAAGGCCGTGGCGATTGCCTGTGATGTCAGCAACTATGCAGATGTCGAAGCGGCCGTGGCCAAATGCGAGGCTGAATTTGGTGGTCTTGATATTCTGGTGAACAATGCCGGTGTGATTGACCCCATCGCCCGCCTTGCCGATTCTGACCCCGAGGCCTGGAGCAAGGTTGCCGACATCAATTACAAGGGCGTTTATTATGGCCTGCGCGCTGCCATTCCGGGGATGGAAAAAAAGGGTTCTGGCACGATCATCAATATCAGTTCCGGGGCGGCTTCTGCGGCCCTTGAAGGCTGGAGCCATTATTGTTCGACCAAGGCAGCGGTTTTGTCCCTTACCATGTGTGCCGACAAAGAATATCGCGACAGCGGCATTCGTGTGCTGGGCCTCAGTCCCGGAACCGTTGCCACGGACATGCAGGTCAAAATCAAGGCATCGGGCCTTAATCCTGTCAGCCAGCTTGACCCTTCGGTTCATATTCCTGCCGACTGGCCGGGCCGGGCCATAGCCTGGCTCTGTGCCGATGACGACAGCAGTTATCTTGGCACCGATGTTTCCCTGAAAGATGAAGCCACCTTGAAAAAGATTGGCCTGGTAAATTAGTAGTGTGGCGTGACGTGTTCGCTGTTTCAGGTTAAACAGACAACCTCAACTGCACTCCCATCCAGCGCCGCCGCGCTCATCATACCCACAGGAAATCCCATGCCCGCTAATACGGACGTTTTGTTCGCGCCTTTGACTGTCAAAGGCGTCACCCTTCCCAATCGCGTTGTCATGGCCCCCATGACCCGGCGTAAAAGCCCCGGCAACGTGCCCGGTGCCGACGTCGCCGCCTATTACCGCCGCCGTGCCGAAGGGGGCGTGGGCCTGATCATTACCGAAGGTACGTTCATTCGTCACAAGGGTGCTAACGGTTATGACGGTGTGCCGGATATTTATAACGATGCTGCACTTGCAGGCTGGAAACACGTTGTCGATGAAGTCCACGCCGCAGGTGGCAAGATCATTCCGCAAATCTGGCATGTGGGTGCCCACCGCGTAAAAGGTGTTGAGCCGGATCGCGATGTGCCCGGGCACGCACCTTCTGCCATTGCCACCGGCGACCGCGAAGTCCCCGTCGAAATGACAAACGAAGATGTCAAACAATGCGTCGCTGACTTTGCCGAGGCCGCGGCCAACGCGCAAAAAGTCGGCTTTGATGGTGTCGAGGTGCATGGCGCGCACGGCTATCTGGTGGACCAGTTTTTCTGGGAACGCTCGAACCAGCGCACCGACGAATATGGTGGCAGTTTCGAGAACCGTAATCGCTTTGGCAAGGAAATTGTCGAAGCCATCCGGGCGGCTTGTGGGCCGGACTTTATGATTGTCTTCCGCTTTTCCCAGTGGAAGATCGACGATTACAAAACCAAGCTTGCCAACACTCCGGAAGAATTGGACGTTTTTCTGAAGACCCTGGCTGACGCTGGTGTTGATGTCTTTCATTGTTCGACGCGAAGATTCTGGGAGCCTGAATTTGAAGGCTCCGACCTCAACCTGGCGGGTTGGGCCAAAAAACTTTGTGGCAAGCCGGTTATCACTGTGGGCAGCATCGGCCTGGAGAATCCTGACTGGGCCGGGGCCAAATCAACGGATGTGGATGAACTGGTCAAGCGTATGGCGGCAGGTGAATTTGACCTTGCCGCCGTTGGCCGCCAGCTTCTGTCCGAACCCGACTGGGCCCACAAGATTCGGGAAGGACGCTATGAAGATATCGCGCCCTATACCAAGGAAGCCTTGAAAGGGCTGGACTAGGAAATACCGGACGATAGAGGCTCAGGACTTCAGGACTCCGTGACAATCAGGTTTTCCAGGAGTTGACCGCCAGCACCTGTTTCATGAGGCCAAGGCCTGGTTTCATGAGGTGATGTTCGTCTGATCCGGCTCACCAGCGGCAATGGCGGGAAATTCTGCCCAGAACGTGGCTCCTTCACCTTCCCGGCTTTCAAATCCCATGTGCCCGCCCATGGCTTCTACCAGTTGGCGGGTGATTGTCAGGCCAACGCCTGTTCCTTCAATATTGGATGCTTCTTTTCCGAGACGGTTGAAGGGTTCGAATAATCCTTTTTGCAATGCCTGCGGGATGCCTTGGCCGGTATCAGAAACATAGATATGGACTATGTTTCCGGGCTTGTCCAAACAGCCAAATTTTACGGTACCGCCCTCCTTGTTATACTTGATGGCATTGGAAAGCAGATTGACAATAACCTGGGTCAGCCGGACAGGGTCAACATTAATCAGTTGCTCAGATTCTCTTTGACCGCTCAAAGTGATGCTTCTGGCTTCGGCCATTTTTCTGACCATTTCCATACTTTCGCGAAAGAGAGTGCTGGGCCAGACCGATTCCATATTCAGGGCGACGTTGCCTGTTTCAATGCTGGACAAGTCCAATACCTGATTGATCAGCTCCAGCAAATGCCTGCCGCTTGAAACAATATGTTTAACTGAGTCTTTTTGATCATCATTCAGCGGTGTCTCGTTGTCAGTCTCCAGGACCTGTCCAAATCCTATTATTGAATTCAACGGGGTGCGCAACTCGTGGCTCATTGACGACAGAAACTCTGATTTGGCAGCGTTACTTTTTTCAGCTTCTTGGGTTCGTTCCGCGAGATTTGTTAATAAATATTCCTGGATGTAGACAATAACCAACACGATCGATGCGGCTGTAATGGCCATAATGCCGTCCGCAATAATAAGAAGCATCCGAGACTTGTCTGCGTCCAGGATTGAGGTTGGTCCAACCAAAAGCAAAATGACGAATGAGAACAGGACCAGACACAAAAAGGCCAATGCACCTTTGCGGCCAAAGAAAAATGTCGACCACACCGGCAACTGAACCATCAAGGGAATTTGCCCGGACTGAATGCCCGAAGTTTCCAGCGCTCCAATGGACAAAGATATCCAGACACTCGTGATCAACACCAGACCAACCAAAGCCATATTTGGCAATAAAACTGCAAGTAAAGGAGATATCAACAATACGACGCTGGCAGCCAGGCCCGCAACAATCCCAAGCTCGATGGGCAGCAGGTCCTGTTCCGAATAGAGCCAGACAATGGCGAAACCCGCCAGCCCCAGTAATGGCCCGGCATATGCAGCAATAAATGATTGTATTCGAAGTAGCCCGGTCAGGGCACCATTGCTGTCTTCGAATTTGTACAGCATGGACAAGGACGCAAGTATTTGCATTTATGGTCGATCACTAATAGAGAAGGCGGGAATATGATTTGACGCTATCACAGCAGAATTTAATCCATATTAGGCATGCTTCAAGAAATAATAAATATAAAGTGACCGGGATGTTTCTCCCGAAGTTTGAGTTTTGCTGGCAGCCTGAACGAACCTGGTGAGGGAGAGCGAATTGTTTGACATTTTTGCAGGCGGTGTTCTGCCGATTTTTGCCATTGGTGCCATCGGCTGGATTTTTGGTCGCCTCGGCACATTCGATGTCGCAACAGCCGGGGCCATAAATCGCTTCGCTTTTTATGTCGGTATCCCGGCCCTGGGTTTTCGCTTAATCACCCACGCCCCGCTGGAAGATTTTGACGTTCGCCTGCTGGCCGGATTTTTTGCCACCGAAGTTGTCATGTATGGCGCCGGATTTGTCGTTGGCCGCTATATGTTCAAGACCTCGCGTCGGGAAGCCATATTGCTGGGCCTCGCCTGTGCCCTGACCAATCATATTCTGTTTGTCTTGCCCATCGCCATCACACTGTTTGGTGAACAGGCCGCTGCACCTATTGTTGCGATCATCACCATGGATTCCATTGTTCTGTTCAGTCTCACATCGATGACCATGGATATCATCGTTCACAAGGACGGATCGGTTTTCCACCTGCTGGGAAAGATCATGCGTAACCCGCCGGTGGTGGCCATGAGCAGTGGATTGCTGGTGGCTTTGGCCGGGTTTGATGTGCCGGCAAATGTTGATGTGTTCCTGGAATTTGCCGGGGGGGCGGCGGCCCCTTGTGCCTTGTTCTCGCTGGGTGTGATCCTCAGTCAGAAACAGGATAGCGACCGGGCCCTGCTGCCAGTGGTCCTGACGGCCGTCAAACTTCTGATCCACCCGGCCCTCGCCTGGCTGGTTCTGGTGAGCTTCTTTGATTTACCGGCCACCATCAGCACGCCCGCCATGATGGTCGCTGCAGCCCCTTGCGGTGCCATGGCTTTTGTCCTTGCCCTGAATTACCAGGTCCGGGTGGATGCCATCGCCCGCGCTATTTTTTATTCCAGCATCGGATCGTTGCTGACGATTACCCTGGCGGCGGCGTTGTAGTCCCTAAAAAGAACTTCCCAAATGCCGCATCAATTGCTAAGGCTGATTCCGTTGATTTATTATCCAGTAAATTAAAAGCCTGGGGGGGCATTCAGAATGACAAGTGATACCTCAATCGGAACAGCAGAACAGCTGCGTGATCCGGACTACACACCACCATTGGCGCAAGCGATTCCGTTGGGCATTCAACACGTGCTCGCGATGTTTGTGTCGAACGTGACACCCGCCATCATCGTCTGTGGTGCGGCCGGGTTTGGCTTCGGGTCAAACTCACCCGATTTTCCACAAATGATTTACATGATTCAGATGTCGATGTTTTTTGCCGGCATCGCAACTTTGTTCCAGACTATCGGTTTTGGCCCGGTCGGTGCCCGGCTTCCGATTGTTCAGGGCACCAGCTTTGCGTTTCTGCCGATCATGATTCCACTGGTCGCCGGGAAAGGCGTTGATGGTATGGCCGCCTTGTTTGGTGGTGTCATTATTGGTGGTGTCTTCCACGCTTTGCTGGGGACAGTTATCGGCAAAATCCGTTTTGCCTTACCACCACTTGTCACGGGCCTGGTTGTTTTGATGATCGGCCTGGCTCTGGTCAAAGTTGGTATCCAATATGCTGCTGGTGGTGTCCCGGCCATGGGCAAGCCTGAATTTGGCAGCTTGGAAAACTGGTCCGTGGCCCTGGTCGTGATCGTCGTCACTTTAGGGTTGAAGTTTTTCACCCGCGGTATGGTCTCAATCGCTGCGGTGCTGCTCGGGCTGATTGCCGGCTACATTGTGGCTTATTTCATGGGCATGGTCTCGTTTGGCAATATTGAACGGGCTGCCTCTTTCGCCATGCCTAACCCGCTGCATTTCGGTTTTGAATTCAGCGTCGCCGCGGTCATCGGTTTCTGCCTGATGGCCTTTGTTTCAGCAGTTGAAACAGTTGGGGACGTGTCGGGTATCACCAAAGGCGGTGCCAAGCGCGAAGCCACAACGGAAGAGATCACTGGTGCCACTTATGCAGACGGCCTTGGCAGTGCGGTTGCCGGCCTTTTCGGCAGCTTGCCAAATACATCTTTCAGCCAAAATGTTGGCCTGATCGCCATGACCGGTGTTATGAGCCGCCATGTTGTGACCTTTGGTGCCATTTTTCTGATCCTGTGTGGTCTTATTCCAAAAGTTGGTGCCATCATCTCCACTGTGCCGATTGTGGTCCTTGGTGGCGGTGTTATCGTCATGTTCGGAATGGTCTGCGCGGCTGGTGTGTCCATGCTGTCAGACGTGACCTGGAACAAACGCAATATGGTTATATTTGCCGTTTCATTGTCGGTCGGTCTGGGGCTTCAGCTTGTGCCTGATGCCTTGCAACATATGCCGTCGACAGCAAAAATCCTGCTGACATCAGGTCTGTTACCTGCGGCCTTCCTTGCCATCATCCTGAACCTGATCCTGCCGAAGGAACTGGGTGAAGATCCGACTGACTAAGGCATTTCTGACAAAGTTTTAGAGCGTAGTCCAGAAAGTAGACTAGCCCGCTGGCATTTGATTGATGTCAGCGGGTTAATTCTTGTCCGCCGTTTTTTGCTCACATTAAATAGTGACCATTAAATAGTGACAGGCACTATTTAATGAAGGTTAACAGGTGCCTGGCACTAATTAACGATTGGGCTTGTCCGGAACCTTCAGGGCGTCTGCAAGCGAGTGGGTTGCGGACCCACGTTTTGCAGGTTTTGGTTGGCTGGCGTCCGGTCGCCAGGCGGTCAGGTTGACAATTTCAAAGGTCACGGGCACGCGACCATCATCACCGCCATGACGTTCCGTATAAAGACTGGCAGCCCGCATCAAGGTATCCCGGCGCAAGGGCTTGCGCGAACGGGCATTAAGGATATTGCTTTCGGCCATGCCGCGCAGGTCGGTAAACAGCTTCATCGGGCTTTCGTAGCGCACGGTGATGATTTCGCTGTCGGCAACGGGCAGGGCAAATCCGGCTCGCTGCAACAGATTACCCAGGTCCTTTACATCGGCGAAGGGTGATACCCGCAAGGCCACGCCGCCTGCCGTCTCACTTTCCGCCAGCATCAAAACTTCTTTCAGCTCAACCAGGGTCTGCCCGCCGAACATGGACGCCAAAAATACCCCGTCGGGCCGCAAACAGCGATTGGCCTGAATCAAGGCACCGGGCAGGTCATTGACGTTATGCAGGGTAAGGGCACTGACGATCAGGTCGAAACTTTCCTCGGCGAAGGGCAGGGCCTCTTCATCGAGGATCGCTGTCAAAAGATCGTTACGGTTTTGGGCAAGTCCGGCCATGCGATCAGACAAATCACTTTGCACAAGAAACTTTGTGTCCGCTCGGGCAGACATGATTTCACCTGCCAGGCCTGTGTGGCAGCCAAGGTTCAATATATCGGCAAAGGGTCGTTTGATGTCGTCCAGCCGGTCCAGCAAACGATCGGTTACTTCCGCCGTCAGGAAGTCGTAGTCGCCATATCGGGTCGCAGCGCGATTGCGGCGCTGGCGCAACAGGGCGCGATCAAAAGGTGTTTGCTGGTCCATGCAAGCTATATGGCATGACCGGCCCTGAAGCGCTAGTTTGCTTGAATGAATTTGCCAGAGTCTATCGGAACAGTGCAGGGGACACTGATCAGGGTTACCCAAAGTTCAGCGACGGCTGTGCTTGATGTGCTGCTGCCGCCGCGTTGTCTGGTCTGCGGAACTTCGGTGACCAACACGGGGGCCTTGTGTGCCACCTGTTGGGCGAGCATTGATTTTATCGATGGCCCGGTTTGTTACACCTGCGGTCTGCCCTTTGACTTTGATGAAGGTGTGGAAATGCAATGCGGTGTCTGTTTGCGCGAGGCCCCTGCCTTTGAGACCGGTCGCTCGGTCATGCATTATGGTGATGCCTGCCGGGATTTGATCCTGGGGTTCAAACACGGCGACCGCACGGACGCGGCCCCCATGTTTGGCAGCTGGTTGCACCGCGTTGGCAAGCCCCTGTTCAAACCAGGCATGTTGGTGGTGCCGGTGCCGCTGCATCGCTGGCGGCTGTTTTCCCGACGCTTTAACCAGTCGGCCCTGCTGGCCCAGGCCCTGGTACAGTTCGACAAACAATCACCAGCACCGGCAAACTTGCACGTCTGTCCTGATTTGCTGGTGCGCAAGAAACGGACACGAACTCAAGGCGGGCTCAGCGCCAGGGCCCGACGTTTGAATGTGCGCGGTGCCTTTACCGTCCGCCCCAGGCGGCGCAATCAGCTGCGCGGGGAGGATGTTCTGCTGATCGATGATGTCATGACTACGGGTGCGACACTGGAGGCCTGTTGCAAGGCCTTGCTGAAATCCGGTGCCGCCAGCGTCTGTGTTCTGACCCTGGCCCGCGTGGTCAAACCATCTGTGTGAATTAAACTTACAGCTTGGCGTCGTTGGTTTCCGCCCCGGCATACAAAACTTCGTTTGCAGCCTTTGACGCCTTTTCATGAAAAGCCACGGCCGGCGGGTCAAAGTCGCATTCAGGCACGGGGGCGGTTGCAAAATGGCCATAGGGGTCATTGCCACGTACCAGTGAGGCGCAATCCCAACTGCCGACAATTTGTTTTGTGTCTGGCGGCATGAAATGCATGGAGACGCCAATGCGTCGGTCGGCGGCATTATTGGGGCCTGAGGCATGGGCCAGGCGATAATTGTGGATAGACATTTGACCGGGCTCCAGGGGCATGAACACAGCTTTGTTCTCATCCAGATCGACACTGATTTCCTGGCCTCGCGTCAGCATGTTATCTTCGTGCCAGCGGTCTTCATGGTTCAGGACTTCGCCCCGGTGGGTACCGGGCATGACTTTCATACAGCCTGCCTCAATGCTTGCCGGTGACAGGGCCATCCAGGCGGTGACAACATTTTCACTGGACAGACCCCAGTACCTGGTGTCCTGGTGCCAGGAAATAAAGCTGCCAGCCCCGGCTTCCTTGATCCAGAAGATCGTGTTCCACAACAAAATGTCGGGGCCGATCAGTTGCTCGACGGGGTCCAGTACCCGTGGGTCCCGGATCAGGTCGTTTAACCACTTGAACAGTAAAAAAGATTTGCTGCGTTGGCCCGGATACAGGGCACCGTCCTGGGCCGCTTCAACACGTTCCAGTTTTTGCCTTATCGTGCTGACCTCATCAGTGCCAAGCACTGAAATTGGCGATACATAACCGTCTTTCTCAAACTGACTTACCTCGGATTTGTCCAGCATTCTCTGACCTTCTATATCCCTGATGCAGGTGTTTCCAAATCATCGGATATTTGATGATGATAGTCAAAACCGCGCAAGAGCATATTTCTGGCCGGGTTCCTGTTATTGCCGTCAGGTGTTAGGCTGGCATCTGATTTTCCAGATAAGGTATTCCAGTCATGACAAAAGCAAGAGCCCGCGAACGCGCCAAAGCCAAGGCAGGTCAGAAAATTGCCAAACGCAAGGCCATGGCTGACCAGCCAGACAAAAATGACCATCCAGGTCGCTTTGACGCCGGTTCGCATTCGATCAAGGGGCCTGGGTCAAACGCCAATGTCACAAACCTTGGTGCGGCCAAACGCGGTGCCGGGCGCTCCAGTTGATGGCCGATTCCGGTACCAGATAAAGATCAGGCCAGATAAGTCAAAATTGATCACGCTTGCGCCAGCCTGCTTGTCTGGCGGGCAATCGACCCTATATTTGGAGCTGTTTCAGGTTAAACTGTTGAACCACTCAACTGGAATTCTGAACGTTTGGAAACCAGATGCTTGACCAGATGCTTAAAATAATTGCTAACATATTCAAATCACCTATCAAAGCCGGACAAAGTACCCCGACCATGACCATTGCACCCGAAGACATCACCGCCGAAGTTGAAATCTACACCACCATGTTTTGTGGCTTTTGCTGGCGCGCAAAAGGGTTGTTGGAGACCAAGGGCGTCAAGTTCATTGAATATGACGTCAGCTCAGACGCTGGCTTGCGGGCAAAAATGAAAGAACGCTCCAATGGTGGCCGCACGGTGCCGCAGATTTTTATCGACGACCAGTTGGTCGGTGGCTGCGACGAACTTCACCAGTTGGAACATGAAGGTCGCCTGAATACTTTATTGACAGGTACCGCATGACAGGAACATTCAAGGCGGCTTGTGTTCAGGTCAATGCGCAAAATGACATGCGAGCCAATGTGCGTGTTGCCTGTGATCTGATCCGGGACGCCGCCAGCGCCGGGGCAGAGTTTATTTCCTTGCCTGAAAATGTCGCTTTCATGGGCCTGAATTCGAAAGAAACACGGGCCGCTGCCCACCTCCAGGCGGATCATCCGGCCTTGCAGGCATTCCGGGATGTGGCAAGGGAAACCGGTGTTTGGTTGCTGGCGGGTTCCCTCGGCATTCGTTTGGACAACGACAAACTGGCGAACCGTTCCTGTTTTATCGGACCAGACGGCCAGGTGCGTACCCATTATGACAAGATCCACATGTTCGACGTGGATTTACCGAACGGCGAACGTTATCGCGAGTCTGACCGCTTTAATGCCGGTGAAGCAGCTATAAATACTGAGACACCCTGGGGCACGCTTGGCATGACGATTTGTTATGACGTGCGGTTTCCGCATTTGTATCGGGCGTTGGCCCACGGCGGTGCCCAGTTGATCACCGTTCCGGCCGCCTTTACCCGTGTCACGGGGGAGGCCCACTGGCATGTGTTGTTGCAGGCACGGGCCATCGAGACCGGCAGCTTCGTATTTGCGGCGGCCCAGTGCGGTGAACATCCTGGCAAGCGCCAGACTTTCGGTCACAGTGTGATTATCGACCCCTGGGGCAAGGTTCTGGCCGATGCAGGCACCGAACCTGGATTTATTATAGCTGATATCGATATGGCCCATGTGACCAGCGCCCGTGCCATGGTGCCGTCCTTGCAACATGACCGCGACTACAGCTTGCCACCAGCGGTCAGCAAGGAATCAGCGGCTTAGTGTTGTTTTACTAAACCGGTAATGCCGTATGCTGGCCCTGCGCCATTTTCATGGCGCAGATGCGTTGCCGGGTGGCCGGTTTTGGTGTCTCCACATCGCCATGTTCATAGGCGATGATTGTCAGGTTTTCAGCCATGCATTCCTCTAACAATTCATCGGGCTTTAACAAAAAGTCCGGATTGTTGGGCCTGCCAAAACGTTCGTTGCCAATAGCGAATGTCTCGTAGATCAGCACACCGCCCGGCACCAGGGCACCGGCAAGGACTTTGATCAAATTATCGCTGCGATAGTTTGTCACAACAATGCCGGAAAAGTTTTGTCCTGCCGCCTCAAAGGGGGCGGTATATTCCAGGTCGGCTGCAACGCCGGTCACAAGATCCAGATTTGCCACATCGCCCAACTTGTTGATATCCCTGTCCATGGCCAGTACGGGATGACCCCGTTCAGCAAATAACCGGCTGTGACGCCCGCCGCCACATGCCACATCCATGACCGCACCACCTGTCGGTACCAGGGGCGCAAAGCGCACAACCCAGGCAGATGGCGTGCTGATGGTGACGAGTTCAATTGGTGTGCCTGGTGGCCTGGATATATCGGTCATGCTATGGAACTCTGTTGCGAGAAGTTATATGTCAGTATTATGTATAATCGCTCGAATGAGATGGATTGTAAGCAAAATACCAAGGATTTGTTTTTGGCATCATGATTGTTTTTGATCTGGCATGCAGTAACGCTCATGTTTTTGAGGCGTGGTTCAGTGACAGTGCAGGCTTCGAGGCCCAGCGTGCTGCAGGCGACGTGGTCTGCCCTGCCTGCGGTGATACCAAAGTCGAAAAATCCCTGATGGCCCCTTCCGTTCCAGCCAAAGGCCAGGCCACGGCAAAAGACGTGGAAACTGCCCAGGCGGCCACCGACGTTATTCAAACCCTGTATCAAATGCGCCAGCAAGTAGAAGATAATTGCGACAACGTCGGCGAAAATTTTGCCGAAGAAGCCCGCAAAATCCACTACGGCGAAACCGAAAAACGCAACATTTACGGCAAGGCAACCAAGGAACAGGCCGAAGAACTGGTCGACGAAGATATCGATTTTGGTGTCTTGCCATGGACGGATGAAGAAGAACCTGATGACCTCAACTGAACTTGATACAGAAAATGATGCAGACGGCCGTATTACCTATGCGGCTGATGGCCACGTGCGCCTGATCGGTCTGGACCGCCCGGCAAAATATAATGGCTTCACGCCAAAAATGTTGGTTGAACTGGCCCAGGCCTATACCGATTTTGAACATGACCCTGATGCCCGTGCCGCGGTTTTGTTTGCCCACGGTGATCATTTTACGGCGGGTCTCGATCTACCCAAAGTGTCGCCGTTCATGAAAAAAACCGGCGGTGTCTTTCCGGAAGAAATGATTGATCCTATGGACCTCTATCCGCCCTTGCGCAGCAAACCTGTGGTCTCGGCGGTGCGCGGCTACTGTTACACCATTGGTATTGAATTGATGCTGGCGGGCGACATTGTCGTGGCCGGGGCCGAAACCCGTTTTCGCCAGCATGAAGGTACCCGCGGCGTGATGGCCGGCGGCGGTGCCACAGTGCGCTTTGCCGAACGGGCAGGCTGGGGCAATGCCATGCGCTGGTTGCTCACCGGCGATGAATTTGATGCCGTCGAAGCTCGCCGCATCAGTTTTGTTCAGGAAATTACGGCGCCGGGCCAGGATATTATCCGGGCCACAGAAATCGCCCAAACCATCGCGGCACAAGCACCTCTTGCCACCGTCGCCATGCGCGACAACGCCCGCAAAGCCCAACACGAAGGCCTGCCTGCCGCCATCGCAGAAATTCGCCCGCGCCAACGCGAAATCATGGCTACCGAAGACGCCCAGGAAGGCCTGCGATCGTTCACCGAACGCCGACCGGGTGATTTCAAAGGGCGATAATGTCTTTAGGCGGGGCGCTGCGCACTCAGCATATAATTTACCGCCGTGTCGTCGCTTCTATTCCAGTCGCCACTGGCAATATCCAGAGTGACGCCGGTGACTTTGTCTGTCATCAGGCCGTTGCGCCGAAGGCCGCGGGCAAGTTCCGAGGGGCGCACGAACTTGCGCCAGTCATGGGTGCCGCGGGGGACCCAGCGTAACAGATATTCTGCCCCGACGATGGCCAGGGCATAAGATTTGGGTGTGCGGTTCAGGGTGGAGGCAAAGAACAGGCCACCCGGTTTGACCAGCGCTGCACAGGTATCCATAAATACATTTACATCAGCGACATGTTCGATGATTTCCATGGCCACAACGATGTCAAATTGTTCGCCAGCTGCCGCCAGCTCTTCGGCGGTGGTGCAGCGATAATCCATTTCCAGGCCGTTGGCGGCTGCATGTTCTTTGGCGGCCCGAATGCCGTCTTCGCTGGCATCTATGCTGACCAGATCAGCGCCCATGCGGTGCAGGGGCTCGCTTAGTAAACCGCCGCCACAGCCCAGATCAAGCACCCGCAACCCGGCAAGGGGCTTCAGGCTGTCGGGCTTGTTGAGGGCTTTGTCGGTAAAATGGCTGAGGGCCGTATCGCGGATAAAGCCAAGCCGCACCGGGTTAAGCTTGTGCAGGGCGACAAATTCACCATCAGCGGCCCACCAACGGTCTGCGAGGGCGCCAAAACGGCTGATTTCGTCCGGATCAACAGAATTTGGCCTGTGTTGGGGTGAATTATTTTGCTCGGGCGACAGGTTCACGGGTGCCTCATACTTGTGAAAAGGTGCAGAATTATGTATATGCGCCACAACAAGCGCAAGCACAACCACTCATATTGACCAGTAAACGTTGGCAGGCATTTGCCTGACTGGCGCGGAGGATGCCGGGCTATGGCCAGGCTCGTAATGAAATTTGGCGGCACTTCGGTTGCGGATATTGACCGCATCAAGGAAGTTGCACGTCGTGTAAAGACCGTCGCAGATGCCGGCAACGAGATCGCTGTTGTTGTCTCGGCCATGGCTGGTACTACCAATCAGCTGGTTCAATGGACCGGTGAAATTGCCACCATTCAGGATGCACGTGAATATGATACTGTGGTCTCGACCGGTGAACAGATCACTGCCGGATTGCTGGCTTTGGCCTTGCAGGACCTGGGCGTCTCGGCGCGCTCATGGATGGGCTGGCAATTGCCGATTCAGACAGACAGCGCCCATGGGTCGGCCCGTATTCTGAAAATCGATGCGGCAGAAGTACAAAAACGTTTTGCGGACGGTCAGGTCGCGGTTCTGCCAGGCTTTCAGGGTGTCAGTCCGGAAAATCGCCTGGCCACATTGGGCCGTGGCGGATCAGATACGTCGGCTGTGGCCCTGGCGGCAGCGCTGTCAGCGGATCGTTGTGATATCTATACGGATGTTGAAGGCGTCTTTACCTGCGATCCCCGGATTGTGGCCAAGGCGCGGAAACTTGATAAAATTACGTATGAAGAGATGCTTGAAATGGCATCCCAGGGGGCCAAAGTCCTGCAGACCCGTTCTGTAGAAATGGCCATGAACCATGGCGTCCGGGTGCAGGTGCTCTCCAGCTTTTCAAATGCCCCCGGTACACTGGTCGTAGATGAGGAAGAAATCGTGGAACAAGAAGTCGTCAGCGGTATTGCATATTCACGCGATGAGGCAAAAATCACCTTGCTGGGTGTCGAAGATCGACCGGGCGTTGCCGCCGGTATTTTTGGCCCGCTTGCCGATGCCAGCGTCAACGTTGATATGATCGTGCAGAATATTTCAGAAGATGAACGTCGCACGGACATGACTTTTACGGTGACCGAAGCTGATCTCGACCGGGCTGTTGAAGTCGTGGAAAAAGCCAAAGCCGCAGACGGTATCGGCTATGAAACACTGTTGTCGGATGCAGAAGTCGTCAAGATTTCGGTTATCGGCGTTGGCATGCGTAGTCATGCTGGTGTGGCCTTGCGCATGTTCCGCACCCTGGCCGAAAACAGCATCAATATTCAGGTGATCTCGACTTCCGAAATCAAGATCAGTGTATTGATTGCGGAAAAATATACCGAACTTGCCCTGCGCGCCTTGCACACGGCTTATGAACTGGATGCGGCCTGAAAGATGACAAGTCTCATGACAAATAATTCTGCAGGTGAAGCACGGCTCGATGATCTCTGGGCACGGGGGCGCGAAGTGCTCGGGACAAAATATGCCATTATGTGTGGCGCCATGTCCTGGGTGTCTGAGCGTAATCTGGTCGCGGCTATTTCCAACGCCGGTGGCTTTGGTGTTGTTGCCTGTGGTTCGATGATGCCGGACATGCTGGATACCGAGATTGCCGCCACACAAGAACTCACCAACAAACCATTTGGCGTCAACTTGATCACGATGCATCCTGAACTGGAAGCCTTGATCGATGTTTGTCTGGCGCGCAAGGTCAGCCATGTTGTGCTGGCCGGTGGCCTGCCGAAAGGTGCTGATATCAAGCGCATCAAGGAAGGTGGGGCAAAGGTCATTGCCTTTGCACCGGCCCTGGCGTTAGCCAAACGTATGATCAAGAACGGTGCTGATGCTCTCGTGATCGAGGGTGCCGAGGCCGGTGGGCATATTGGTCCTGTCGCCACCAGTGTTCTGGCCCAGGAAATTCTGCCTGTGATCAAGGATGTTCCGGTCTTTGTTGCCGGGGGCATCGGGCGTGGCGAAGCTATGGCCATGTATCTGGAGATGGGGGCGGCTGGTGTTCAGTTGGGCACACGCTTTGTTTGTGCAACCGAGTCCATTGCCCATGAAAATTTCAAGAAGGCATTCATTCGGGCCAATGCACGTGATGCCATTCCTACCGTGCAAATTGATCCGCAATTTCCGGTTATTCCGGTGCGGGCCCTGGTCAATGACGGGACCAAGGAATTTATGGAAACCCAACGCCAGGTCATCGCGAAATTCCATGCGGGCGAAGTTGACCAAATGGCCGCGCAACTGGAAATCGAGCAGTTCTGGGCCGGTGCCTTGCGTCGTGCTGTTATTGATGGCGACGTCGCGGGTGGTTCCATAATGGCCGGGCAAAGTGTCGGCATGGTGACATCTGAGCAGCCAACAGCTGAGATCATGGCTGAGCTGGTTGACCAGGCGGTAGCTGCGCTGGACCCTGATCAACGGCAAATTAGCTGATGAGCGAGGGTGACGTCAGTGGTTCACGTGTTCTGCTTCGCAGACTGCGCGAAATCATGGCGGGACCCGGAACGGCACAAGACCGTCTTGATCTGGTTGTACGCGGTATTGCGGGCAACATGGTTGCCGAAGTGTGCTCGGTCTATCTCAGGCGCGCTGGTGAAATTCTCGAACTCTTTGCCACGGAAGGTCTGAACCGCGACGCGGTTCACCAGACCCGCCTGTTGGTCGGTGAAGGCCTGGTGGGCGACATTGCGGCCCATGCCCGCCCGCTGAACCTGTCTGATGCCCAGGCCCACCCCAACTTCGCCTACCGGGCGGAAACGGGCGAGGATATCTATCAGTCCCTGTTGGGCGCGCCAGTCATGCGGGCCGGTCGCGTCATTGGCGTTCTGATCGTCCAGAACCGCACCCGTCGACAATATTCTGAAGAAGAAGTCGAAGACCTGCAAACAGTGGCCATGGTCCTGGCGGAACTGGTTGGTGGCGGCGAACTTATTTCAGCGGCAGAACTGGTTGAGACCACCGGCAATGTCACCCTGCAGGATCGTCTTGAAGGCATCATGCTGGCGGAAGGCCTGGCCCAGGGTGTGGCTGTCCTGCATGAACCACGTGTCGAAGTCACGCGCTTGTTCGCAGAGGACCCCATTGTTGAACAGGCGCGCTTCCAGGCGGCCATGGAAGCCTTGCGCAAAGCCGTGGATGCCATGCTGGAATCCGATGCCATGGCCGGGGCTGGTGAACATCGTGACATCATTGAAACCTACCGTATGTTTGCCGATGACCGGGGCTGGATTAGTCGGATTGAAGAGGCCGTTGCGTCCGGCCTGTCAGCTGAAGCTTCTGTACAACGTGTTCAGGTTGACACCCGACGTCGCATGATGGGCGTGGCCGATCCCTATATTCGTGAACGCCTGTATGACCTGGATGATCTCGCGAACCGTTTGTTGAGGCTTTTGTCTGGCAAACCGGCAACGGCTGCGGCGGATGACCTGCCACAGGATGCTGTGTTGATCGCCCGCAATATGGGGCCAGCGGAATTGCTGGATTATGATCAAAGCCGCTTGCGGGCTGTGGTTATGGAAGAGGGCTCGGCGACGGCGCACGTGACCATCGTCGCCAAGGCTTTGCGTATTCCCATGCTGGGCCGGGTAGACCGCATTCTGGAACGGGCAGAACCCGGTGATCCCGTGATCGTCGATGCCGATACGGGCTTTGTCTATATTCGTCCCGGCGAAGATGTTGAAGATACCTTCGTTGCCAGCATGGCCGCCCGCAATTCCATGCAGGCAGAATTTGCGGCCTTGAGAAGTGAGCCCGCAATCACCACAGACGGAGTGGAGATTTCACTTAACGTCAACGCAAACCTGATTTTTGACATGGCCCATCTGGGTGATACCGGGGCGGATGGTGTGGGTTTATTTCGCACAGAAATCCCCTTCCTGGTGCAGGGTGACGTCCCCCCTGTCGAGCAACAGACCAAGCTGTATTCGGAAATCCTCGCCCGGGCCCATGGCAAACCTGTGACGTTCCGCACGCTGGATATTGGTGGCGACAAGGCCATGCCGGCCTTCGCCCAGGCTCACGCTCATTCTCATGCGCATGGTTCGGGTGGCGACGGCAGCGATCATGTGGCGGAAGAAAATCCGGCTATGGGTTGGCGCTCCCTGCGGATCGGACTGGATCGGCCAGCTTTGTTGCGCAACCAGTTACGCGCCTTGTTGCAAGCCACTGCCGGGGGCGACCTGAAGGTCATGTTCCCGATGGTTTCCGAAGTCGCGGAATTCAAGGCGGCGCGGAAGATCCTCAATATTGAAGTTGCCAGAATGACGGAACGTGGCATCCAGGTGCCGGGTCGAATCGAGGTTGGTGCCATGATTGAAGTGCCGATTCTCGCCTGGCAAATCGATCCCCTGCTGAAGGTTGCCGATTTTGTTTCCATCGGCAGCAATGACCTGCTGCAATTCCTGTTTGCCAGTGATCGTGGCAATCCGGCAATGGCTGGTCGCTATGATCCCCTGTCGCCTGCGGTCCTGGCTATTGTGGGTCATATAGCCTCACGCGGGCGGGCAGCGGGGGTGCCGGTCAGTCTTTGTGGTGAGATGGCTGGACGCCCCCTGGAAGCCATGGCTCTGGTTGGTATGGGCCTCAAAAGCCTTTCCATGCCGGCTGCATCGGTCGGTCCGGTCAAGCGCATGTTGCGCAGTCTGGATCTGGAGCATTTTCAGCAATACTTGGGAAATTTCCTCGATTCATCTTCGCACAGCCTCAGGGACAAATTACGCAACTTTGCCCAAGATCATGACATCGCCATATAAGCCGTTGCAAAAGCTGAAATATTCTGTTTTGATCTGTCGTCGAATTGAAATTTGTCTATTTTGGGACTCAATTTGATCGTTACTTGATTGGGATTGTGGTTATTTTGCCGCTGCCTGTTGTTGGCGTATGGCAAGGAACAGGAACAACGAACGAACTTCAGTCTGATTGGCGCTACCCATTGTTAATGACCTGCGTTAACAAAAAATTATGACTATAGGTAATATCTGGAATGCGGGAAGTAATTCAACAAAGCTTGAACAAGAGCCCAAACAGAGAAAAAGTTTTATTTGTTATTGAATATTAGTCGAGGCACCTGACGTCAGTTTTATGAATCTACATGGCTGAAGGTCAGTAGATGTGAAGTCGGTGTGACAAGGGGAAACGCATGAGCGAGTCCATGAACAGGAAACCAAATGATGATCGGCAAAATGCCGGGCGACGCCTTCATTTGCGCGAAGTTTCCAGTGAATTCGATGATTATGATGGCATTGGCGCAGACCTGAAAGCAGGCCGGGTGCGTCTGGGGCAGGATATTCCTGACCTTGCCAACATTCTGCGCATTCGATCCGAACATTTGCTTGCTGTTGAACAGGGTCGGTTTTCCGATCTGCCGGCACCCGTCTATGCTGTCGGTTTTGTGCGCACCTATGCCGAACATGTCGGCCTGAACGGTGAAGACGCCATCCGGCGTTTCAAGGAAGAAGCAGAAGGTCTGCCGCACCATACCAATCTCAGTTTTCCGACACCGGAAGAAGAAAGCCGCGTACCGAAGGGCTGGTTGTTGGCGCTGGCTGGCATTGTGGCTGTCCTCGTTTATGCCGGTTGGTATTATGCCGAAAACAAGGATCGTTTGAACCTGGCTGAAGTGCCAGCTGTGCCGGAACGACTGGCTGCCAAGGTAACAACTGTACCGGCCGGGCAAGCCCCCGTTCGTTTGCAGGCTCCTGCAGCACAGGCAACACGCACTGAACCTGTTGTGGCAAGTCCGGTTGCAGTTATCGCGGCTGGCGAAACTGAAAATGTTGTGCAAACACCGACAAGCGATGCGGCATTGGCAGCAGAGGCAGACCAGCCAGAAACTCAACCAGAAATCAGCGTCCCGGCTGAATCCATTCAAATCACCGAGACCAGCCCGTCTCCGCAGCCTGTTTCGGCTGACGTGGAAACAACGGAGCCCGTCGCATCGGAGCCCGTCGTATCCGAACCAGTCGTATCCGAGCCTGTCGAATCGGAACCCGCTGCATCGGTACCAGTCGTATCCGAACCTGTCGAAACTGTTGCTGAGCAGCCTCAGCCTGTGGCGGTCGTAACGGAAATGCCCGTTCCTGCGCCTTTGGTTGAAAAGAAAATAGTGGTTGCTTCTACTGTTTCAGCACCTGTCGCGACAATTGATTCCGTTGTTACCAACAACCTTGAATCGACAAGTACGGATCAATCTCTTCCGGCACCTGTTGTGGCTGTGACGCCTGTTGTCGCAGAAGAGCCAGTGCAAATACAGGCCCCGGCAGCAACTGCGACGGCAGCTCCGGCATCGGAAACCATATCGGATGAAGTTGCGCGGCCTGCTTTACCGCAAGTGGCAGTGATCGAACCTGAGGGAACAATATCTCAAACCCGGCCTGAGCCGGCTGCATCAGTCCCGGCACCAGTTACAGCGCCTGCACAAATAGAGGAACAGGCCAATATTCCTGTTACCGGACCACAGGACGGACGCAAAAAAGAAGCTTTTGGCAGTCCGCCAGGCGAAAGCCGGGTTGAAGTTTATGCCCGCGTCGACGTCTGGGTTCAGGTCACCTCACGCGATGGCCAGCCATTGTTGAGCCGGATTTTACGCCAGGGAGACAGTTATTATTCACCTGTGGATCAGGCCGTTTTTCTGACAACCGGTAATGCCGGTGCCCTGCAAATTCTGGTCGACGGTGTCTTGATCCCGGCGGTAGGCCCTGCGGGCGCCGTCCGTCGCGACATATCACTTGACCCTGTCCATTTACTCAGTAATTCACCGGGCAATCAGTCAAACGCCGGAAACTAGGCTATCTCAGGGGCTTTGGCCCAAAAAAATCGCTTCCAGGCACAGGGCGCTTGAATTTATGGCCTGATCGACGCATGTTAGCGCCAGATCAACGACCCGGCCTGGTTAGGTCGTGATCAACTCTGATATTTATGATTTTTGACTGAAAGCGCTCAGCCATGAGTTTGCGCCCCTATCGCGATATTATCCGGCGTCCCAGCCGGATTGTTCATGTTGGCAATGTACCTGTTGGCGGTGACAGCCCGATCACGGTGCAGTCCATGACCAATACCCTGACGTCTGACGCCGCTGCGACAATCGCTCAGATCCGCTCTCTCGAAGACGCCGGGGCCGATATTGTGCGTGTCTCATGTCCCGATGTGGAAAGTACTGCGGCCTTGTCAGAAATCGTCAAGGCGTCCTCAGTGCCGATCGTCGCGGATATTCATTTCCATTATCAGCGCGCCATTGAAGCCGCCGAAGCCGGGGCCGCCTGCCTGCGGATCAATCCCGGCAATATCGGGTCGGCTGAGCGTGTGCGTGAAGTCGTCAAGGCGGCCCGGGATCACGGCTGCTCCATGCGCATCGGCGTCAATGCCGGATCGTTGGAAAAAGAACTGTTGGAACGCTACGGCGAGCCCTGTCCCGAAGCCATGGTCGAAAGCGCCCTGGCCCATGCCCGTATCCTGGAAGACAATGACTTTTTTGATTTCAAGATCAGCGTCAAGGCATCGGATGTTTTCCTGGCAGTTGCGGCCTATCAACAGTTGGCTGACGCCTGTGATTATCCCCTGCATCTGGGTGTCACCGAAGCCGGTGCCTTGCGCGGTGGTACGGTGAAATCAGCCATCGGTATGGGCTCACTTTTGTGGGCTGGTATTGGGGACACCATCCGGGTTTCTTTGTCAGCCGATCCGGTTGAAGAAATTAAAGCCGGGTTTGAGATTCTCAAATCATTAGGCCTGCGTCATCGCGGTGTTGCTGTGGTTTCCTGTCCGTCCTGCGCCCGTCAGGCCTTTCCCGTTATTGAAACGGTTGAAGCCCTGGAAGAACGCCTGGCTCACATCACCACGCCGATGACCTTGTCGATTATCGGCTGTGTGGTGAACGGTCCAGGAGAAGCACGCGAAACCGATATTGGTTTGACCGGTGGCGGTAACGGCAATCATATGGTTTATCTCTCAGGCATGACCGATCATAAAATAGATGATGCCGGCCTGGTCGATCATATCGTTGAGCTGGTTGAAGCCAAGGCCGAAGAATTGCAAACCCAAGCTAACGACAGCGCCCTCAAGGCCGCGTCATAAGTCAGAATTTCCCGGAGAGTTACAGTGTCTAAATTACAGCCGGTTCGCGGCACCCACGACATCTTGCCAGAAGAAAGTCGACGTACCCGCCACGTAGTCGACACAGCGCGTGAGATGTCAGAGCGTTATGGCTTTGGTGAAATCTCAACGCCAATTTTCGAATTCACCGACGTTTTCAAAAGAACCCTTGGTGATACGTCGGACGTTGTCACCAAGGAAATGTATACCTTCGAGGACCGGGGCGGCGAAGAGCTGACCTTGCGACCTGAATATACCGCCGGCATCGCCCGCGCTTTCATATCCGGTGGGCTTCGCCAACACGCCCCGCTGAAGTTTTTCGGCCATGGCCCCATGTTTCGATATGAGCGCCCGCAAAAAGGCCGCTTGCGCCAGTTCCATCAGATAGATGCCGAAATTATTGGTGTCGCCGGTCCCCAGGCGGACATTGAAGTCATCGCCCTGGGCGCGGATATCTTGCGTGCCCTTGGTGTGCTGGGGCTGACGACCCTTGAACTGAATACCCTGGGGGATGTGGAAAGCCGCAATGCCTATCGCCTGGCCCTGGTGGATTATTTCGGCGGTCATGTGGATAAATTGTCAGATGACAGCAAGATCAGGCTGGAAAAAAATCCCATGCGCATTCTTGATTCCAAGAGCGAGGGGGACCGGGTGCTGGTCGCCGATGCGCCGCGCATGAGTGAATATATGAATGCCGCCAGCCAGGACTTTTTCGGCGCCGTGCGGGAAGGCCTGGATAATCTCGGGGTGACCTACACGCTGAATGAAAAACTGGTGCGGGGGCTGGATTATTACACCCATACGGCCTTTGAATTCACGACAACGGAACTTGGATCACAAGGCGCTGTGATCGCCGGCGGGCGCTATGATGGTTTGATCGAAACCATGGGTGGCCCCTCCACACCGGGTATTGGCTGGGCTGGTGGTATTGAACGTTTATCCATGTTGGCAACGGCGGAAATTTCGGCACCCAGGCCTGTGTCGGTCATCCCCATCGGGGCCGCATCGGAAAGCATCGCCATGAAAGTAGCGCACGATTTGCGCCAGGCTGGTTTTGTGATCGATATGGGGTTTGCCGGAAATCCTGGCAAACGCATGAAGCGGGCCAATGGCCTGAATGCCAAAGCTGCGGTTATGTTGGGTGAAGATGAGATCGCCAAAGGTGTTGCCACTGTCCGCGATCTCGCATCCGGCGAACAACAAGAGGTCACACTTGATGCGCTGGTCTCTGCCCTTGAAGCTTACCGTTGAGTCTGAACCGGAGTAACCCAAGTGATCCCTGATCAAAAACTGGAACAGATCATTATCCGTTTCGAAACCCTGGAGGGGCAGATGGCGGAGGCCGGTGCCCAGGGCGGCGAAGGATTCGCAAAGCTGTCGAAAGAATATTCGGAGCTGGGGCCGGTTGTTGAAAGCATCAACAAACTGCGCAGCGCCCAGTCGGAAATGGCTGATCTGGCCGAGATGATTGCGGACCCGGACAGCGACGCCGAAATGCGCGAAATGGCGGAAACAGAATTTAGCGATCTGAAATCACAGCAAGCAGATCTGGAAGCCAACGTTCAGGTCTTGTTGTTGCCCAAAGACGCGGCGGATGAAAAAAATGCCATCCTTGAAGTCCGGGCCGGGACTGGCGGTGATGAAGCCGCCCTGTTTGCCGGTGAACTCTTTCGCATGTACCAGCGTTACGCCGAACTGGAAGGCTGGAAGTTCACCCAGATGCAAATGTCTGAAACGGACCTGGGTGGCCTGAAAGAAGCTCAGGCCTCCATCACCGGACGCGGCGTGTTCGCCAAACTGAAATTCGAATCCGGTGTGCATCGGGTTCAGCGTGTGCCCGAAACGGAATCCGGTGGTCGCATTCATACCTCGGCAGCGACCGTGGCCGTGTTGCCTGAGGCTGAAGAAATTGATGTCGCCATCGAAGACAAGGACATCCGGGTTGATGTTTTTCGGGCCAGTGGTCCCGGTGGCCAGTCCGTGAACACCACAGATTCGGCGGTGCGTATTACCCACCTGGCGTCAGGTATTGTGGTCAGTCAGCAGGACGAAAAGTCCCAACACAAAAACCGCGCCAAGGCCATGACAGTTTTGCGCTCGCGTATTTATGATGCCGAACGGGCCCGGGCGGATGCGATAAGGTCTGCCAATCGCAAGGGCCAGGTTGGTTCCGGTGATCGCTCGGAACGGGTGCGGACCTACAACTTTCCGCAAGGCCGCATGACCGACCACCGTATTAACCTGACTTTGTACAAACTGGACAAGATCATCACCGGCGAAGCCTTGCACGAAGTGATCAATGCCCTGATATCTGAAGATCAGGCCAATCGCCTTGCCGAAATGAACATGCCGGACTGATCGGAATTTATCGCAATGCCTGCCTGGGGTGAAATAGTATCAGACGCCGCCCGGCTGCTGGCCAATGCAGCTATTGATCAGCCAAATCGGGATGCCCGCACCCTGCTGGCCCATGTTGTGGATACCACGCCGGAACGTGTGTTCGCCTGGCCGGAAACGGACATTGCTCCATCGGACGTCTCAAAATTCAATGATCTGATTGCCCGCCGGCTGAAGTGCGAACCCCTGTCACGAATTCTGGGAAGGCGGGAATTCTGGAGTCTGTCTTTTGGCCTGTCAGAAGACACTCTTGATCCCCGTGCCGATAGCGAAAGTGTGATTGAAGCCGTGCTGAGCCATTGTCCGGATAGGGCGCGAGATTTTCGCATTCTCGATCTGGGCACCGGCACAGGCTGCCTGTTGGCGGCCTTGCTCAGTGAATATGAAAACGCGTCAGGTGTGGCTGTCGATTTGTCAGAAGGGGCAGTGCAAACAGCCCGGCAAAATCTGTCCGATTTGGGGCTTGCCCATCGGGCGGAAATTCAGACTGGCGATTGGGATGCTGGACTACAGGGTGAATTCGATATCATCGTTTCCAATCCGCCTTACATTGTCGATGGGGATATTTCGGGCCTTGCCAGGGGCGTTGTGGACTACGACCCTCATCGGGCTCTGGCTGGTGGCATTGATGGTCTCGATGCCTATCGACAACTTGCCTCTCTTTTACCGGCAAGGCTGGCGCTACAAGGGCTGGCGGTATTGGAATTTGGTCATGGACAGGCACATGATGTGGCTGGAATTCTGACCGCGAAGGGTCTGGAAGTTATTGATTTTAAGGAAGATTTGGCGGGCAGAAAACGCTGTGTGGTCTGTCGCTGCGCAACAAATAAATAAAACCTGCAAAAAAGGGTTGGAATGCAAGCCAATGACCGCTAGGCTCGGGCCAGAAGTCGTAACAGAGTGGCCTCGGAAACTTTTGGCCTGACGACTTCAATCCAGCAATGACTATCTGCCCGTGCTTCAGTTGAATGTGCGTGTGCGCTGGGAACCTTCCGTCTGCCAGATTCGCTGGCTGCGGTCGGTATGGTTCGACCTTTGACCTGAATATGGGTTCACTGCGCAATTGGCAGGTCGTTCTGTAAAGATGGATTCAGGAAATTCCTTCGGGAGAATGCTTCGGCATCGGCGGCAACGCTGTCTTGATTTATTTGATCTAGAAACAAGTTTGACCAAGCTACATGGTATTCGAGGAAACATTGAACAAGCCCAACAACAGCCACAACAACAATCACAACAACAAGCGTCCGCGTGGCCGGAATACTGGACGTCGCCCGCAAAATCCTGGTAACCGAAGCTTTGAAAGCAATGGGCCTGAAGTAAAGGTTCGTGGGTCTGCCAGTCAGATTTGTGACAAATATCTTACTCTGGCCCGCGATGCCTCTTCGGCGGGCGATCGTGTGCGCGCGGAAAGTCTGTTGCAGCACGCAGAACATTATTACCGCCTGGTCAATGGCGGCGATGACGCCCGCACAGAAAACCCCAACCAGCAAGGCGGTGCACGCCGTGGTCAGGGACCTGGCGAAGTTACGGTTGCCGGTGAAATGCAGCCTGAAATTCAGGCCGGGGAAGAACAGCCACAACAGCCACAAGAGCAGCCACGAGAGCAAAAGACGCAGGAACAACGCCCGTCCCGTCGAGATCGTGCCCGTTCTGCTGCAACAAACACCAAGCCAGCGGCAAAATCCCGCACGCGTGGAAAGGCCGCGGAAGTTGTTGAGGCTGACGGCGCGGATGAAGGCGAAGCAACCGTTGAGATTCCCGGTGTGCAAGTGGTCGAAGCACAGGATGAAAACCAGAACCCTGAAGGCGAGGCCGTTGTCATTGCCGAGCCCGTACACGTGGCTGAACCTGTGGACGACGATGCCCCGGAAAGTGAAGTTGCCTGAGGCGTTCGACTGATAGAATAGCCTGAATATTCAGGACGAAATGTCGCAGGCGCAGCGGTGAAATGCAAAATCCCTTGCGTTGCAAAATTGCAACACTAAATAGGCTATGGGGCTGACAAAATAAACCGGTTTTAAACACCCGGTCTGGATATTGTCGGTGACCCCCAGGCTATTTGTTATGTAAGGGCGCTCAGGCATGGACTTTGAAAATTATACCGATCGGTCGCGTGGATTTGTGCAATCTGCGCAGACTAAAGCTTTGGCTGACGGTCACCAGCGATTTACACCTGAACATGTTCTGAAGGTCCTGTTGGACGACAAGGAAGGCCTGTGCGCCAACCTGATCAAACAGGCCGGCGGCCAGCCCGAACGTGCCCTGGAAGTCGTGGAGACAGCCCTTGGCAAAATTCCAAAGGTTGAGGGCAGCGGTGCCGGGCAGATGCATCTGACACCGGAACTGGCCCGTGTATTCAAATCAGCGGAGGAGCTGGCGGAAAAAGCAGGCGATTCTTTTGTCACTGTTGAACGGCTGTTGTTGGCCCTGACCATGGCCACCGGCACGCCGTCTGCAGATGCTTTGAAGGCGGCCAACATCACACCGCAAACCCTGAACCAGGCCATTGAACTGGTGCGTAAAGGTCGTTCGGCCAACTCGGCCAACGCAGAAGAAACTTTTGACGCCCTGAAAAAATATGCCGTCGATTTAACCGAGGCTGCCCGTGAAGGAAAGCTTGATCCGGTCATCGGTCGTGATGAAGAAATCCGCCGGACCATTCAGGTTTTGTCCCGACGCACAAAAAATAATCCGGTGCTAATCGGCGAACCGGGCGTTGGCAAGACCGCCATCATCGAAGGCCTGGCCCTGCGGATCATCAACGGAGATGTACCTGATTCATTGACCAACAAGCGCCTGATGGCGCTGGATCTTGGCTCCATGGTTGCCGGTGCCAAATTCCGGGGTGAATTTGAGGAACGCCTGAAGGGCGTGTTATCTGAAGTCCAGTCCGCTGATGGTGAAATCGTTCTGTTCATTGACGAACTGCATACCCTGATCGGGGCCGGTGCCGCCGAAGGGTCCATGGATGCCTCAAATCTTTTGAAGCCTGCCCTGGCGCGAGGTGAGTTGCACTGTGTCGGTGCCACCACCCTGGATGAATATCGCAAGCATGTTGAGAAGGACGCGGCTTTGGCGCGCCGGTTCCAGTCCATTTTTGTCTCCGAACCCACTGTCGAAGATACGGTGTCGATCCTGCGTGGCCTGAAAGAAAAGTACGAATTGCACCATGGTGTACGCATCACGGATTCAGCCATCGTGGCAGCCGCGACCATGTCCAATCGCTATATCACCGACCGCTTTTTGCCCGACAAGGCTATTGATCTGGTCGACGAAGCCGCCAGCCGTCAGCGCATGGAAGTTGAATCCAAGCCAGAAGAACTGGATGAGCTGGACCGACGTATTATCCAGCTGAAAATCGAACGTGAAGCCTTGAAGAAAGAAGAGGACAAGGCGTCAAAAGACCGGCTGCAACGCCTGGAAATCGAGCTGGCTGATCTCGAACAACAATCCGCGACCCTGACCGCCAAATGGCAGTCAGAAAGGGAAGAATTGGCGGGCACGCAGAAGCTCAAGGAAGACCTGGAAGCCGCCCGCCTGGAGCTGGATCGGGTGCAGCGAGACGGCAATCTGGCTCGCGCCGGTGAATTGAGCTATGGCGTTATTCCAGAACTGGAAACGCGTCTGGAAGAAGCCGCAACGCAAGGCGAAAATCATCTCACACGCGAAGCGGTTACGGACGAAGATATCGCAGGCGTGGTTGCCCGCTGGACCGGCATTCCCATCGACAAGATGTTGACCGGCGAGCGCGAAAAACTGCTGAACATGGAAGTTGCCCTGGGAGACCGGGTCATCGGCCAGGGCGAAGCGGTTGAAGCCATATCCAACGCCGTGCGACGCGCCCGTGCCGGTTTACAGGGCAAGAACCGCCCGATTGGTTCTTTCCTGTTTCTGGGACCGACAGGTGTCGGCAAGACCGAGCTTTGCAAATCTCTTGCAGCCTTTTTGTTTGATGACGAACAGGCTTTGCTGCGCATCGACATGTCGGAATATATGGAAAAGCATTCGGTCTCGCGTTTGATCGGTGCACCTCCTGGTTATGTTGGTTATGACGAAGGTGGCGCGCTGACCGAAGCCGTCCGTCGCAGACCCTACCAGGTCATCTTGTTTGATGAAGTCGAAAAAGCGCACCCGGATGTCTTCAACGTGTTGCTGCAAGTGCTGGATGATGGGCGCTTGACGGACAGTCAGGGCCGAACAGTCGATTTCAGTAATTGCGTGATAGTGCTGACGTCAAATCTGGGGGCCGAAATTATTGCCGCCCAGCCCGAAGGTGAAGACACCGAAGAAGTGCGTGAACCCGTGATGGATATTGTGCGGGCATCCTTCCGTCCTGAGTTTCTTAACCGTATCGACGAAATCATTTTGTTTCACCACCTTGCGCGGTCGCACATGGATGGCATTGTGCGTATCCAGTTGCGCGACCTGGAAGACTTGTTGGAAGATCGCAAGATTTCACTTGAACTTGATGAGGCGGCAAGAACCTGGCTAGCCGACAAGGGCTATGATCCGGCCTATGGCGCGCGTCCTCTGAAGCGGGCTATTCAGCGCCACGTGCAAAACCCGCTGGCCAACCTGATTTTGGATGGCACGATTGAAGAAGGTGATGTCGTGCTGGTGACAGCAAATGCCGATGGTCTGGCCATCAATGGCGAGATCGTCGCGGCGGCTTGAAATTTTTCTGCCGCACATGACACAAACACGCCGTCACTCCGGGCTTGATCTCAGCCCAGGAAAACCGGTGAAAGGAAAACCGGTGCCTGGCATTCTTTTTGCCTGGCTCCGCTTTTCCGGCCAGCGTTTGCAAGGTCTCGAACAAAGCTGTTTTCGACTTCTGTCAGCGGGTTGTTAGCCAGCATTGCTCTGAATTACCCGCCAAATGCGGAGCCAGGCAGCATCGCGAAGACGCTTGTGCCAGGCACCGGATTTGGCTCATCCTGATAACTCAGGACGGGGGCTTTTCCGTTCTATGGATTCTTAGTTACCTTCAAAGACGGGTGTCTTTTTGGCCACAAAAGCATCAAAGGCGCGGGTGAAGTCTTTTGTTTGCATGCAGATGGCCTGGGCTTCGGCTTCGATTTCCAGGGCTTGCTCGATGGAGACATTCCACTCCTGATGCAGGCATTTTTTGGTCATGCTGTGAGCAAAGGTTGGTGCATCCTTTGTCATACGTGTGGCAATTTCCTGGGCTTTGGCCAGGGCTTCGCCGTCGGCAACAACATCATTGAAATAACCCCAGGCGAGGCCTTCCTCAGCCTTCATGGCGCGACCCAGATATAGAAGTTCTGACGCCCGGCCCTGGCCGATGATGCGTGGCAGTATTGTGCAGGCACCCATATCACAGCCTGCCAGACCAACCTTTGTAAACAAGAACGCGGTCTTGCTGCTTTGTCCGGCATACCGCAGGTCGCTGGCCATGGAGATGATCGCACCGGCCCCGGCGCAGATACCTTCCTGGGCGGTAATAATCGGCTGCGGACAGTTGCGCATTTCACTGATCAGTGAACCGGTCATGCGGGTGAACTGCATCAGTTCCGGCATGGACATTTTGGTCAGGGGGCCGATGATTTCGTGCACATCTCCGCCGGAACAGAAATTGCCACCTTCGCCCGTGAAAACGATTGTTTTGACGTCGTCCACAAAGCGCAGTTTGTGGAAGGTATCGCGCAGCTCGGCATAACTTTCAAAAGTCAGCGGATTTTTGCGTTCCGGCCGGTTCAGGGTGATGGTCCCAACCCCGTCGACAACGGCCCAACCAAAATGTTCCGGCTTAAATTCTGCGCCTTTTAATGTGTACATCGATCGTTTCCTCAAGAATTGAAATAAAAACCGTTTACGACCAAGCTTATTGACCACGGTCAAGGTGCCTGGAAGTGCCAGAGGCTAAATGACCGGGACTTGTTCGTCGAGAAATACTTTATACTTAAAATACTTTGTGCAGGCGATATGATAGGGTATTTAAGTGTATCTGCAGGCCAGAAAATGCATTTCGCTAGTTCTTTTTCTCGCCGCGCAACCAGAATTCGTTTCTATCTCAATTGCTTAACCAACCGCAGGAGTTTGACCCCATGGCAAAAACAGCCCCCTTTAACTGGGAAGATCCGTTCCTTCTAAGCGATCAGCTTGATGAAGATGAGCGTTTGATCATGGACTCAACCCGCGAATTCTGTGCCGACCAGCTGATGCCAGGCATTCTTGAAGCCAACCGGCACGAGAAATTCGACCGTGAGATCATGAACAAATTCGGTGAAATGGGCCTGCTGGGCTCAACCATTCCGGAAGAGTATGGCTGCGCCGGCGTCAACCATGTCTGTTATGGCCTGGCTGCCCGCGAGGTTGAGCGCGTCGACAGCGGCTATCGTTCCGCCATGAGTGTTCAGTCGTCCCTGGTCATGCACCCAATCTACAGCTATGGCTCAGAAGAACAGCGCAAGAAATATTTGCCGAAACTGGCGACCGGTGAACTGGTGGGCTGTTTTGGCCTGACCGAGCCGGATCACGGTTCCGACCCGGGTTCCATGAAAACACGTGCGGTAAAAATTGACGGCGGCTATCAGGTAACCGGTAACAAAATGTGGATTACCAATTCACCCATCGCAGATATTGCCGTGGTCTGGGGCAAGCTGGACGGTGTCATCCGTGGCTTCATTCTGGAACGCGGCATGGAAGGATTTTCCACGCCCAAGATCGAAGGTAAAATGAGCCTGCGTGCTTCAATTACTGGCGAAATCGTCATGGATAATGTGGAAGTACCGGAAGAAAACCTGCTGCCTAATGTAGAAGGCCTGGCTGGACCATTTGGCTGTCTCAACAAGGCCCGGTTTGGTATTGCCTGGGGTGCCCTGGGCGCCGCAGAATTTTGCTGGCACGCTGCCCGGCAATATACCATGGACCGCAGCCAGTTTGGCCGCCCCCTGGCTGCCAATCAGCTGATCCAGCTCAAGCTTGCCAATATGCAAACTGAAATTTCGCTGGCCTTACAGTCTTGCCTGCGCGTTGGCCGCATGATGGATGCCGGGAATTGCCCGGTTGAAAATATCTCCATGATCAAGCGGAACTCCTGTGGCAAGTCCCTGGACGTGGCCCGTATGGCCCGCGACATGCACGGCGGCAACGGTATCTCCGACGAATTCCATGTCATTCGCCACATGATGAACCTGGAAACCGTCAATACCTACGAAGGCACTCACGATGTGCATGCCCTGATCCTGGGTCGGGCCCAGACCGGCTTGCAGGCCTTTACCGGCGCTTGATGACCAGAAGCTGAAGCATGTTCGGGTTGCTCTGAACTACTTCTCAATAATTTTCAGCTGTTCAGTGTTTTAGATTTTTCTGAAATACAAGACAGCATTACGAAAAGGGGCGGATCATCCGTCCCTTTTTTTGTCAGATTTATTTTGACACATTCTGAATTATTCCTGAAACAAGACTGCAACACACAAATGATAGAATGATTCTCAGTGGCAGAAAAGAGAACAGTTTTTTTCCAATTTTTGTGCGCCCAAAGGCTTATTTCAAGGGGTATTTCGAATGCAGTCGTCAACAAGCTTAACCGGTAATGAGCGAACTTTTTTACCAGACGAAATTATCGTTACCAAAACCGACCTGACCGGGAAATTGACTTACGTCAATCAAGTGTTCTTGCAGCTCGCGGGCTATTCTGAAGAAGAGTGCCTCGGGCAGCAACATAACATGATCCGTCACCCGGAAATGCCCCGGGCTGTGTTCAAGCTGTTGTGGGATACCTTGCAGTCCGGAGAAGAAATTTTCGCTTATGTGAATAACCGGTCCAAAAACGGTGACTATTATTGGGTCTTTGCCCATGTCACGCCCAGTCGGGATATTTCCGGAAATGTCGTTGGCTATCACTCCAATCGCCGGGTCCCGAACAAGCAGGTCATTCAAGAGCATATTGCCCCCTTGTACCAGAAATTGTTTGAGATTGAAAAGTCCAGCACGAGTGCAAAGGACGGATTGGACAAATCCTTCCAGGCCGTTGTTGATTTGCTGGCGGACAGCAAAATGACCTTCAATCAGTTCATGTTTTCCTTGGGAGTTTAATGATGTTTTGGTTTAAAAAAGACAACAATGCGACTGAATTGCCGATCCTGGCCTCAGACATTGACCTGGAAGTTGAGATCGCCAAAGTATCGGCTGTGGCAAAAGCAGTTGCCAACGGTAACTTCGAAGCCCGGGTGACCCGCATCAATGATGCATCGCCTTTGGCAGCCCTGATGCACGACTTGAACAATATGATTGATCGCACCGACGCTTACGTCCGCGAATCGATGGCCTGCATGGAGCATGTTGAGCGAAATCAGTATTGGCGGCAAATCATTGAGACCGGCATGGTCGGCTCATACGCTACCGCCAGCAAAACCGTAAACTCGGCTTTGGGTGCCATGGAACGCAAAGTCCAGGACTTTACAATTGTGGCCGACAACTTTGAAGAAACGGTCAAGCAGGTCGTTGAGACGGTTTCCAGTGCTGCCACCGAACTTACGGCCTCCTCTGAGGCGATGGAAAGTATAGCGGGCAATACCAGCGACAAGGCGGTAATTGTCGCTGCCGCCGCTGAAGAAACATCGGCCAATGTAGGCACTGTCGCTGCCGCCTCGGAAGAACTGACATCTTCTATCGGCGAAATCAGCCAACAGATCGCCAATGTGGCAGTCACAACCCGCAGTGCGACCGAACAATCTGAAACGGTCTCGACCCAGGTCTCGGCCCTGAATGAAGCAGCCGAGAAAATTAAAAATGCCGTCGGCTTGATTAACGATATTGCCGATCAAACCAATTTGCTGGCATTGAATGCAACGATTGAGGCAGCTCGTGCCGGTGACGCGGGCAAGGGGTTTGCCGTTGTCGCAAGTGAAGTCAAGGCATTGGCACAGCAGACCTCAAAGGTGACCGAAGAAATTGGCGGTTTTGTCAACGGTATCGAAGACGCCATGCAGGAAACAATTGGTGGTATTTCCGAGATTACCAAAATGGTCGTTAAGGTCGATGAGGCAACGACTTCCGTTTCCGCTGCGGTTGAAGAACAATCAGCGGCGACCAATGAAATTTCTCGCAATATTGATCAGGCCTCTGCCGGTACCGCAGAAGTTACATCAAATATTTCTGAGGTAACTGAATCGGCACAGGAAACCGGAAAATCTGCTGCCGAAGTCAATGGTGCCGCCAACGAACTTTCTCTCCAGTCAGAAAACCTGCGGGTTACGGTCGACAAGTTTCTCGATCAGGTGCGAAAAGTCGTTTAGTTCCAGCTATTGTGTGGCTGATTGTCCGCACAGAGATATCCCTTGTTCAGGCGATATTCATAATCAAGAATTGGAGTTTCTGTGAATTATTCTGTTCAAACCGACGCAGATGGCAAAACCTTTATTTTGACTGGTCGTCTGACTTTCAAGGATCATGCCGAAATTGCAAAAATAAAAACAGAACTGGATGATCTTTCCATATCCCAGAAATGTGTATTCGATATGCAGGGGGTGGAGTTCATTGATTCGTCTGGCCTCGGTAGCCTGATTTCAATTGGGGAAGCTGTTGGGGGAAAAGAAATAGAGATCATGCTGCACCGACCACAGCCGAAAGTCCTTGGGATCATCAAGGCCTGTGGATTTGATACGATGTTCCGAATTGAAGAATAACTTCAATTCAACACATGATTCATTCCCATGGTCGACATTGATCAATGCCCGAAAATTTTGAAATCAATTTTGATGTCCTGAAACAGAACCTTGAGTTTCTGGATGAAGGACTTTTGATTGTTGATTCCGGATTGAAGATCGTCATTGCCAATCAGCGATTTGTTGAGCTTCTGGATATCCCCGAACGCATGAAACAGTCGGGAACGACAATAGAGGAAATATTCCTCTACAAAGCTGAACGTGGTAATTATGGACCAGATCAGACTGAGGTTTTGGTTGCCTCAAAGCTGGCCCGGGCCCGCCTGATGCAGGCCCATCAATTTCGCTGGACCAGACCCGATGGAACGGTGGTTGAGGTCAAGGGTAACCCCTTGCCGGGTGGTGGGTTCATCACCTTGTACCGGGATGTCACCAGGGACGCAGAGGAGACCCGGCTGCGTGCGGAAGAGTTGAACGCCGCTCATAAATTACAGACCAGTTTGATGCCTTCAGATCGTTTTTTGCAGGGAATTGCGGCGGACTGCGGTTTGCAAATAAAGGCGCTGTGCAGGCAGGCTGACGAGGTTGGAGGCGATTTTTGGGGGCTGCATCAGCTGGACGAAAACCGGGTCGCCTTTTTTCTTGTTGATACTGTTGGGCATGGTCTTGTGGCGTCACTGAATGCCTTTCGCGTTCATACATTTATTTCGCAGTATTTTGCCAATTGGCAATCACTTGATGGTTGGGTTGCCTGGGTGAACGGGCAAATGCTCGATTTGCTGGAAACGGGCCACTTCGCAACATTTGTATTTGGGATTCTGGATCGCCAAAACAGACAGTTAACCTATGCGGCCGGGGGATATCCTCCTTTCCTTTTGGGACGGTTTGGCGATGAAGCTGATCCTGTATTTGCGGATACGAAGGGCCTGCCTTTGGGCGTATCCAGGAATATGAAGTCAGAGATCAGGGAGCTATTGCTTCCCCGGGACTGGTCACTGCTGTTCTACAGCGATGCCTTGATCGAAGAAGAATATGATCACAAAAATTTCCTGGATGGCGATGTCTTGAAAGAGGTTTTTACACAGGGATGCATGGACGGAAATCCAGAGCATCTGTTTACGCGGTTCAATGAGATGGTGACTTCGCGGTTTCCGCAAGGGTTTTCAGATGACCTGACCGTGATCTGTGTCGGCGAAGCCGGGTTGTGAGCGAACAGGGTTGTTGAGTTTGGCAGGCATTGTTAAACAGGAGAGATAATATTTCAAAAGTCCTGATTGTAGATGACGAGATCAAGTTGCTTGAGACCCTCGCCGAATTGATGAAGATCGGCGGGTTTGAAGTCGTGACAGCCTCGGATGGTATTGAAGCCCTGGCAGTGCTGGAAGCCAGCAATGGCGATATTGATGTCATCGTCCTGGATCGAAATATGCCCAATATGGACGGCTTTGAATTGCTGAAGATAATGAAGGGCAAACCCGCCTTCAAACATATACCGGCGATTTTTCAAACGGCACGAGGCGCGCCGGAGGATGTAGTTGCAGGACTGGAGCTGGGGGCCTTTTATTACATCACTAAACCGTACGATGTTAAGGTCCTGTTTGCCATTGCCAAAAGTGCCATTGACGACCAGCGACGCCTGACGGCCTTGAAGCAGGAAGTGCAAGACCGCGATGGTGCAATTTCGCTTATCAAGTCTGGAACATTCAGGTTCTCAACCATGGAAGAGGCCGGAGAATTGGCCAGCCTTCTGGCTGTTGCCTGTCCAAATTCCGATGACGTTGCCATTGGACTTCAGGAACTGTTTCTCAACGCGGTCGAACACGGGAACCTTGAAATCAGTTACGCACAAAAGAAAAATCTGCTGATCGCGGATGAATGGGGTAATGAAATTAAACGACGCCTGGCAACAGGTGAATACAAAGATCGCATCGCTGAAGTTCAATTCAAACGAGAGGTTGAAAGCATCACCTTTACAATCAAGGATGAAGGTGCCGGGTTTCTATCAGATCAGTATTTTGAGTTTGATCCGCTTCGTGCCATGGACCCCAACGGTCGCGGTATTGCCATGGCAAATAGTATCAGTTTTTCCAGTCTTGAATATTTGGGCTGTGGAAACGAAGTAGTGGCGACTGTCTTGTTGCAGTCCGAAGGTATTTAACAGGGCGTTTCGCACTTGCGTCAAACCGATATTTTCATCAACTTTGTGATTTCGGAACAAATTTGCCGGTTGCCCTCGCAAAGACAGGGCGGCTTGTGGCAAAATCGGTGCTTGAGTTTAATCAGAACAATATGAATTTACGGGGAAGCAAAATGTCGACATGGAATTTGTTGGGTAAATTGACGCGTCGTGGTGCTTTGGCAGCACTGGTTGGCGTGATGGCAGGCGGCGTGGCACTTGAAAGCGCCTCAGCCGCAGACAAGGTCAAACTTGGGGCCTTGCGTTTCACGTCCCATTCGGGTGGTTTTGTGGCCTACGAAAATGGATATTTCAAGGATGCGGGACTGGACATTGAATTTGTCTATTTTCAGGCTGCAGCTCCCATGGCCGTGGCCATTGCTTCCGGCGATATCGACTTTGGTGTGACCTCCATCACGGGTGGCTTGATTAACCTGGCCGGCAAGGGTGCCGTCAAGGTTATCGGTGGCGCTTTACACGAGGAAAAAGGTATTGATGGTTCGGCTATTCTAGCCTCAACCAAAGCCTACGCGGCTGGTCTGACATCACCTGACAAGCTGAAAGGTCGCTCCCTGGGCATCACACAGACCGGATCTTCTTTCCACTACATGGCCGCACAAGTCGCTAAAAAAGAAGGCTTTGCCGTCAGTGATATCAAGATGAAGCCGTTGCAAAAAGTGGGTGCCATTATCGGCGCGCTAAAGTCCGGCCAGGTCGATAGCATGATTATCGTGCCGCACATTGCCAAGCCACTCAGCAAGGCAGGCAAAGCCCACATCATAGGCTGGATCAATGACTATGCGCCCTATCAGGTAACAACGGTCTTTACGTCCGCGAAAAATGCGTCAGGCAAAAAGGATCTGGTGAAGCGCTTCATGGGTGCCTATTCAAAAGGAATTGCGGACTTCAATCGAGTCATGCTGAACCAGTCAAAGGATGCGGCGGCCACCGACACCATGGTGAAACAAATCCACAAATATGTTTATGCCAGTCGTCCCTACGCCAAGGCAGCGCCGTCAATTAAAAACGGGGCCATGCGCATCAGTCAGGACGCCAAACTGGATCTGACCGATGTGAAAAAGCAATTGGCCTGGTTCCAGTCTGAAGGCCTGGTCTCAAAATCAATTACAATTGATCAACTGGTCGACACCAGTTTCGTCGATACCTATTGATAAGCCTGTTCCGACGTCGCGCCCTTGTTTGGGTGCGGCGTCGTTGCATTTCTGAAAGCCGACTATGGACCTGAATATCCAGTCTCTGGGTCATTATTATGATGACCTTGAAATATTACGGGACATTAATTTGGACGTCCCGGCAGGCCAGATTGTGACCGTCATCGGGCCATCTGGTTGTGGTAAGTCCACATTGCTCAGGCTAATCGGTGGGCTGGAACAACCAACAACCGGTGCTGTGCTGCAAGTGGGCGACGCACCGAAAAATTCACTTAATCCGCTGACTTATATTTTCCAGGACTTTGCTTTGCTGCCCTGGCGCAGTGTGGCGGGGAATATCAGCCTTGTGCTGGAAGACCACGATCTCGCGTCGGCAGACATGAATGCGATTATCGACAATGTGCTGGAACGGACCAGGCTCAGTGATTTTCGCGATGCCTTTCCACGACAGTTGTCCGGCGGCATGAAACAACGTGTCGCCATTGCCCGCGCCCTGGCGGTCCGTCCGGCGGTGTTATTGATGGACGAGCCTTTGTCGGCACTGGACAGCCAGACCCATGATTTGTTGATGGACGACCTGATTGATCTCTGGCTGAGGGAAAAATTCACGGCTGTTTATGTGACGCATAATTTGTCGGAAGCCGTACGGTTGGGACACAAGGTCTGTGTCCTGTCGCGCAGGCCTGGCATGATCCGTGACGTTGTCGACATTGATATTGATCTTGAGGCGCGTAAACAGCAGCCAAAGTTACTGGTCGAATATCAACAACACCTTTGGGACCTGATGAGGGATGAGGCCAGGGCCGCTGACCTGGAGCTGGTCGATGGCTGAACAATCTCAAAAAACACGACCTGTGCGTTTCCGCGGCGGGGGCTTCGCACCCAGGCCCCTGGGCATCATAGGCCCTTTCGTTTTTGCTGCTGTCATCGCCCTGTGGGAACTGGGGTCTCGCACGGGCGTGATTAGCGCTCTGGTCTTGCCTGCACCTTCGGAAGCCTGGGTCGCCTTTGAAGAATTGGTTCGTTCCGGTCTGCTCTGGAAGCACCTTGGTGCTTCCTTGCAGCGTTTGATCATTGGCTGGTCCAGCGGTGCCTTGCTGGGGGTAACTTTTGGTCTCGCCATCGGTCTGTTTTCTTTCGCCCGGGCCGGACTGGTTCCCCTGGTCTCGGCCATTTTTCCAGTACCCAAAATTGCCTTGTTGCCCTTGTTCATTATCTGGTTCGGTATCGGCGAAGGGGCCAAGGTTGCGACTATTTTGTTTGGTACTTTCTTTCCCACGGTGATTGCGACTTACAGCGGTATCGACAATCTGGATCGGGGACTGGTGCGCATGGGGCAGTCCTTTGGCCTCAGCTGGTTTTCCATTGTACGCAAGATCATCCTGCCGGGGGCCTTGCCTGCCATTCTTTCCGGGTTTCGTATATCGGCCGCCGTTGCGATCATATTGTTGGTTGCCGCCGAAATGATCGGAGCTGAATTTGGTGTCGGTGCCTATATCCTGATGGCAGGCAGCCTGATGGCAACGGACCAGTTGATCGCCGGTGTGGCGATGCTCTCATGCATGGGATTAACGGTGGCCTGGCTCATCGGCCGGGCTGAGAAATTTTTGCTGCGATGGCGCGGTTGATGAATAGTCTCGCAAGTGTCAAATTTGCACAACACACGATGGGGACGAGCCAGGTTATGCGTGTGCATGGCACAGGCGAAGTCAGTTATGACCTGCACGATGGTTTGGGCGATGGTCGGTCCATGCTCAAACATCTTTTCCAGCGCGTTTCTGACAAGGCGTAAAATCTTCGATCTTGATGAGGTTGCCAAATCATTTGAATTGAAGCAAGTATGATTGCTTGCGCCCAAACCGGGCTGTCACCTTCCTGATTTCTGCAGAAATATATGACTGATTCCCAGCGACTTATCCAGCGACCTGGTCTGTTCGTGCTGATTTGCATCACCATGATCGGCCAACTGGCCATGAACATTACCCTGCCGTCTCTGCCGGGTATTGTGGAAGATTTTGGCACGACCGAGCCGATTGCCCAGCTTAATTTGTCGCTTTATCTGGTGGGTACGGCGGTTGCGCAGCTGATCTACGGTCCTTTGTCAGATCGTTTCGGGCGTCGGCCATTGGTCCTGATCGGCCTGATCATCTTTGTGCTCGGATCGGTTATGTGTCTGTTGGCCTCAAACATTGAAACCCTGATCATCGGCCGGGTTATCCAGTCCGTCGGGGGCTGTGCCGGAATTGTGATGGGGCGGGCCATGGTGCGCGACATTTTCAGCACCGACAAAGCCGCCGCCATGATTGCCAACCTGACAAGTGCTGTGGTCATTGTGCCAGGTCTGGCCCCCTTAATCGGTGGGTATTTCGATGTCTGGTACGGCTGGCGCCTCAGTATCGCCTTTGTTCTTGTGCTCGGTGTGCTGATATTTTTCTATGCCTTGCGCGGCGCCCACGAGACACTTGCGGTAGAAAAGCGCCATGAATCCCATTTCTTCGAACTGTTGGCCGCTTTTGGCGTGCTGTTACGAAACCGGATTTTTACCGCCTACGCCCTGCAAGTCAGCTTCAATACGGGGGCTTATTTTTCCTTCCTGGGCGGCTCATCTATTGTTTTTCGGCTTATGGAGTGGGGCACGCCAGCTGAACTTGGCTTCTATTTCTTTGGCATTACCGTTTTCTACATTGGGGGGAATGTCATCACATCCAGATTTGCCCATCGGGTTGGTGCCGGAAAAATAAATCTGGCAGGTACAGTCGTTGCGATGTCTGGCATGATTATGCTGCTGCTGACGCATCTGGCCTTTGGTTTGGAAGCCCCTGTCTTTTTTGGCTTCGTCTGTTTTCTGGCCTTCGGCAACGGCATGTGTATCTCGACTGGTGTGGCCCTGGCAATTGGGGCTGATTCCCGGCGTGTAGGTGCTGCGGCAGGGCTTTCCGGCTCCTTGCAACTCGGATTCAGTGCGATTGCGACTTGGGCTGTTAGTTTGCTTTTGACGGAGTCGCCATTTCCTCTTGTTTTGGCTATGCTGGCATTATGCTTTGGCGGCCTTGTGACTTCGGTTGCGGGAACTTTGCTGACGAAACGGACTTCGTCCTGAGTATTCTCCAGATATTTCAGGAATTGGTGCGATAATTGCATTAATTCATGAAATTACAGGGTATTTGAGTGTTTTTCGATGAATATGTTTCAGAATAAACCAATTGGCGACTTGCTGGTGGAGCTTCGTGCTACATCTCGTGACGTTGTGGCACGCGCATTGGGTATTCAAAAAGAAACCGGAGAACGCCTGGGCGCTATTTTGGTCCGATTAGGTCTGGTCGATGAGGACAAGCTCGAAACGGCGCTGGCGGTGCAAAGCGACAAACGTTCGCCGCTTCGCCGCAAGTGGCTGGGCGAACATCTTGTTGAAATGGGCCTCGCGACCACCGACGCCATCAACAAAGCCATTGAGCATCAGAAAAAGACGGGTCGCAGGCTTGGTGAAGCTTTGATGGAGCCAGGGATCGCTTCGGAAAAAGCGATCACGGGTGCCATCCAGAAGCAAAAAGAAGAAGCCTCTTCGGTTGGTAATCTGCTGGTCCGGATGGGTGTGGTTAATGAATCACAGTTATCTTATGCCTTGAAATTACAGGCATCCGGCGGCGGTCGCATTGGTGATACGCTGGTTGAACTGGGCCACATAGACGAAGACTCGCTGAACCAGGCACTGGGGCTTCAGAAACTTATCCGTCGCGGCATATCCATTGCCCTTGTCTCGGCTGCTATAACAGGTGCCACAGCAAGTACTGCTTCAGCGGCGACGCAGGGCGATATGGCGTCAGATTCTTCAGCTTCTTCAACAATTAGCGTTGTGATCCCGGAGCGTGCCAGCATCAATATCGGATCGGGCGGGGGCGCTGATGGTTCAAACCAGCAAATTGCGGTCGAAGGCGGCCAGGTCGATATGACCTTCAAGGGACAATCCTACCTTAAGGGCGCAACAACAGTATCAGCCATGGGTATGGGCGCAGATGGCGAATTTGTCCTGCAGGATGCCAGTGGCGAAAAGGTCGGCTTTAATTTGACGTCTTCTACGGGCGAAAATGCGGGTGGGATTTCGCCCAATCAGAATATACAGCTGGCCGATATCGGCAATCTGAACATCGACTTCCCGCAAGGCGGTGACAAGACCGGTGGTGCCGGTAATGTTTATTTTGGCGTCGTGACCCTGATGGTCTCGCCGCAATAAGCCTTTATCTGCCCCTCAATCACTTCATTTTCTGACTGTTTGGATTCTGCGCAGGCAACATGCAGGCGCAGAATTGTGGGGATTGTGTCAAAATGATACTAGTGGCACATGTATTTTGAATAGGTCCGAAATGAACCATTTTGCATCATTCTGAGGCGGTTTCTAATATTTTATCAAAAATTTGAACTAAATTGAAACAGGTGTCCTGTTTTGTGTATTTGATGAAATGAAAAATACCGCAGTATTCAGCCAAAAACGATGTTTCAAGTCGAATGTCATTCCTGGCATCCTATTTGCGTTAACCAATACACATAAGTTATTCGATGGTTTTGGTTTTTGTCGCAAGTCTCTGAATTATGAGAATAAATAGCAAATCTAAAGCCTGAACAAGACGCCAAATTAGACCGCTTACATATTAGGAGCTATTCGAGATGGGTATCATGAAAAAAGCAGCGACTGTTGCACTGTCTGCCGCCATGCTGGCTGGCACTGCAATCGCACCGGCCCTTGCTGCAACTAACGGCACAATTGGTTCGTCATCTACCGGAACTTCAACAATCACAGCCTTTGTTGGCTCGCTGGTTCGCGTCAGCGCCGTGGATGATCTGGACCTCGGTTCATGGTCGGGTTCAGGTGATCTGACCCAGGCTGATGACGTTTGCGTCTGGACCACGACTGGCGGCTATAATATTACAGCAACCGGCGATGGCGGCACCGGAAGTGATTTTGCACTTAATAACGGCACACAAGATCTGGCATATTCAGTGAAATGGGGCGACTCAGCTGGTGCGGCTACTGACGGCCTGACTTCGGGTAGTCCTTTGGGCGGCCAGGTTTCCGGTGCAAACTCAACTGATTGTAACTCGGGCACCAGCCTGACAGCGACCGTTGAAGTTGAAATTCTGGGCGCCGACCTGTCAAGTGCAGACAGCGGCACCTACACAGGTGTTCTGACGCTCGTTATCGCGCCTGAATAATCTGACATTATAGAGGAGGGCGGGCGTAGCACGAAGGCAACGTCCGCCCTTTTTCTGTTCGTGAAGCCTTGATGTCGATATGTTACGGTGATGTTTAGCAAAAAGGTCCTTGGGATGATGTTGTTTGGCAAAGACCGATATCGGAAACTTGTTGGTTCCGCCTGTCGCTCTAACTTGATCGGGGTGGCGGTTTTTTTTCTGGTTGGCATATTGTCCCTTCCTGCCATTGCTTCTGACAAAATTATCATCATGGATCTGGATGATATTGATCTTGGGACCTGGACCGGTGCTGCTGAACTCAGTGAGGAATCCGTTCACTGTGTTGCAGCAACAGACAAGTATTATTCTATCGTGGCAACGGGCAGCGGTATTGGCGGGACTTTTCGTGTTTCCAGCGGTGATGCCGAAATACCTTATCAGGTCTATTATAAAGAAAAAAAGAACGCCAATCTGATCCAGCTTACAGCCGGGTCAGCTATCCACAATCTGAAGGGCAAAAAAATCAAAAAGAAGAAGCCCTATTGCAAGAATGGCAAGCAGGTTGTTGAAGTTCGGATGCTGGGTGTTGATCTGGCCAAAGTGCCGGCGGGCGCGTACTCTGGCACGCTAAGTTTGATGGTGACACCGCAATAATAGTTCCATGGGTTAAAATTCCCGGGAGATGGCTTTTGGGTTAATCTTTTAATAAGCATAACAGGCTCTACTTGTCTGCTCAGCTTATTGATATGAAACACTAAATTGATATTTGAACACCTCATATCCCCGCGGAAATCGCGGGATGTAAAGGCTCGAATTGCGTCAGCTTTTCGGCAGGTGTTTGCTTTTGCCTTATGCCTTTCCTTGTTGCCGCCCGCTTCAATGCCGGCGGGTGCTGAATCAGCCATCAAAACAAGTGCTGCACCCAAAGGGTTTGAAAGTCTGACTGAGCCGCAGACAACATTGGTTGATGTATTCTTTGCCGGCCGGCCCATCGCTTCGACGTTGGCCACCTTCACCGCAGACACAATTACAATCGCCAATCCCCTGGAAGTTGTTTCCAACATCCCGAATGTGAAAAACAGTGAAACAGTTCTCACGTCACTGACGGGGGAGCTGAATTCAAATACCGATCTGGTTTGTCCTCAAATTACCGAAAAAGTTTCGGCAGAAGTTCGCAAGGCTCTGATGGCGGATTGTGGCCGCTTGTTGCCAAAAGTAGCCGCAATCATATTTGACGAGAGCAAATTTCGTCTTGATGTCTATGTCGGCCCGGAATTTCTGTTTGTCCAAAAACTGGATCTGAACCGGTTTCTACCGCCATCGGATGCGGATGCATCTTTTCTGACCTCTTTCGGCGGGGCCATGTCCGGGTCGGACGAAGCCAAAAACACCTATAGCTTCAGCAACCAGACTATCTTTGGTCGGGGTGAAGCACGACTGCGCATAAATAATAGTTACGCGTCAACCGATCACTGGATCCTCGACACTGTTACCGGTGAATTTGACCGCAATGAACAGCGATTTGTCATTGGTGCCATGCGGACCCGATCCATGGATACAATCGGTGAATTCAAGATGTTGGGTGGGCGCTTCACGACAACAACGGATACACGTCTTGATTTGGGTGTTGGTTTCGGCAGTCAGCTTGTTGTGTTTCTGCCGCGCGATGCCCAGGTTGACATATTAAAGGATGGTCGCCTTGCCGCGACCAAATTTTATCAGGCGGGTAAAACGACCCTGGATACCAGTCGACTTCCGGACGGCGCTTATGATGTGACATTGCGCATCAAGGAAGCAGGTGGCGACACACGTGAAGAAAGCCGTTTCTATGTTAAAACGGCGACTTTGCCACCGGCCGACTCACCTCTTTATTATCTGGAAAGCGGCATCTTGTTGTCTGAGGATAGTCCGCCTTATCCCGAACTGAACAAGGTTGGTCTGATCCACGGCGGTACGTTCTGGCGATTGACAGAAAACCTCGGCGTCGGTGGCGATCTATTGGCGGGTGAAAACGTCATCGTGGGCGAGGCCAAAGGCCTCTACCTGGGACGGGATATGAAAATAAACGTGGCCGGTGTGATGTCCTCAGATCTTGATTTGGGGGCAACGGTCGGCGCGACAGGCGAAGTGTGGGATGTAACCTATTCCCTGTCAGTACGTCGGAATTGGTCGAGGGAAAAAAGTTCGACAACGGCGATCTTTGACCCGCTTGGTCGATCCTCCACCCAAATCCGTGGTAACTTGAATTATCAATGGGGCGAAGCGCAATGGTCGCTGCAGGCGTTGTCTCAAACCAATGACAATGCGGACGATACATGGTCCTGGGGACCGTCGCTTAGCTATCCAGTTTATCGCGACGCTGAGTGGAGCGCATTCATGCGGGCAGAAGCGACCCGCAGTGAAAGTGAATCTGTGGCCATGGCCCGTTTTCAAATCCGCTTCAATGAACCGCGCTGGTCGGCAACTGCCACCGTGGCAGCAACCGATAACAACAGTGAGACATCTGTAGGGAATGATAACGAAGGTGTATTTGGCGATGGCTCAGCAAATGTAGCCTGGCGTGATCTGGACTACCTGCCAGGTGATCTGACCCTGGGTGCAGGCGTCAATGCTGCCCAGCGTCAGCGATCCATGACAGGCAAAGTGGATTATACCAGCCGCTGGGGTAAATATTCCTTTGATGTGGAAAACTCCTGGGGCGAAAGCAGTTCAACGCGTTGGGGCAGTAACATCGCGACGTCGGTCATTACGAACGGCGACATCATCGCTTTCGGTGGTCGGGAACGCCAGGACAGTGGCATTGTTATCTCGTTGGATGGCACGTCAAAGAAGGCTGAATTCAATGTAATGGTTGATGGCTCGAACAAAGGTGTCGTAAAGGTTGGTGATCGCTTGCCTGTCTTGCTGTCTCCCTACAATACCTATGTCGTACGCCTGGAGTCGGCCGGGGGGGACTTTGTCTCTTTTGATTCTGAAAATCGGGATATTACCCTGTACCCCGGAAATATTGTCGGTGTCGTCTGGACAATCAATCCTATTATCGCTGTCTTTGGTCGCATCATCCGTGAGGACGGAACACCTGTGGTCTTTGCCAGGGTCGACGATGCAGGCAAGGGGACCTTTACTGATGATCTCGGTTACTTCCAGACGGAACTTAGCAAGCCCGGTACTTTTATGGTTCGACCGGCTGAAGGTCAGGCTTGCGAAATTGTTGTGCCTGCCTTTCCGCCCGATCAGGATTTTGCAGACCTGAAAGATTTGGTGTGCATTGATGTGCTTCTTGAGGCCAACCAATCGCCAGGTGACAAGGACAAAAATATCCAGGTTGCGGACGCCGGGAAGGAAGACGGAAAAAAGGAATTTGATTGGGCGCCGGTGATATCTGCTTACAAGAAAAAACTTGAATCCAATACAGTAGAAGACAAGTCCAAATCTAAAGAAAAACCTTCCGGGAGAAACTTCTACAAAAAATCTGATGATGTTCAAACGGCAGATGCCAAAGATACGCCGGCTGAACCTCTGTTACGCAAAACTGAAACAGTTCCTGAAGCCAAAGTGGACAAGCCAGTTGTTGTGGCCTCGGTTGCACCTGCCGTAAAGCCTGAGGTGACCTTGCCGGAACCAACGTCGATTGAGCCTGAAGGCCCGGCAGTGGTTTCCATCCCTGTGCCGGAGGTTGTCGTGGAGACCCCCCCGGTTATTGCACCCGTTGTGACATCCGGGCCTGACAAGGTTACAGGCAGTCCAAGAAATCTATTGGCAGCAGTCCCTGAAATTTTGACTACCCCGGAAGTGGCGACAATTCCTGATGTGCCAACAGTGGAGGAAGCAACCAGTGAAAGGCCTGCGTGGCTTGTGCAACTGGTTGCCCTGCGCCGCCCGGACAGATTGCGGGACGCATGGCGGCAAGCGTCTGACAAAGCATCGGGTCGTCTGGATCGCCAGACCGCCTATATGGCCAGAGCCGATCTTGGTGACCGGGGCACGTTCTTCAGATTGCAAACCGGGGAGGCGACAGACCGTCAATCGGCGCAAGACCTGTGCAACGAATTGCAGGACAAGGGCCTGACATGCAGGGTGGTAAAAACAAAGGCGGCAGTCCTGAGTGATGAAGGTGCGGCCAAATCATTTTGCGCCCTCGAAGGAACCTCGTCCTGGGCACCGTCGTGTCAACCTGGTCTGGTCGGAACGGCGTCTGCTTCTCCCTCCAAAGCAGGCGCGGCTTCAGGGCGGTCCACACCGCAATCTGAGTTATCGCAGCAGCCTGACCCGAAGCAACAGCCGACAGAGGCACTGGATATCCTGGGTCCAGAATATCGTGTGCAACTGGGCTCTCACTTGACCGCGCAGGATGCAATTGATGACTGGCGACGGATTGAGAACTTGTCGGAAGGTTTTTTAACCGGGCTGGAACCAGAAGTCGCCCAGGTTGATCTAAAGCGACGCGGGATCTGGCATCGATTACAAGTGCGTATCCCGGAAGGTCGCATTGCGGCGCGCAACCTGTGTGACAATTTAACGGACCTCTCGGTTTCCTGCCTTGTGGTGCGCCGTTAGATAGTGCGCCGTTAGAATAATCCGCCCCTAAAATTCCTTAAGCAGGATATCGTCACGCACGGATACATAATAAACCGCCGGTGTGTCATACTTTAATTCGGTCGTCCATTCGGTATTCACATACATTCGCTTCGGCGGCAGATCAACACAGTTCTTGCCGTCTGCATCACAGTTTTTACCATTGGACAACAGGACACTTGTTTGTCCCGGATTTGTGAAGGTAATCTTTTTGCCGTCTCTCGTGGACTGCAGATTTCCCTTTGCTCCAGACGGGCGGACCACGACCAGGACATCATAACCGATCACAATTTTTACGGCGGTCTGGTTGGCTTTCACATCGCCAACAACGGGCCGCACGGTCAATCGATACACCCGGTCCATCTTTTCAGCCGGGCGCAGAACAACAAGGCGCATGATCTTGGTTTGTTTGGCTTGCAGCACAAACCTGTTTGGCGTGACCAGCAACCCGGCTTTTCCAGGGTCTCTGATCTTCTCCCGCTTTTGCTGTTTTGTGCCTGGATTGAGAATTTGAAAAGGCTCTACCAGTACGAACAACGTCTCGTCGCCCGTATTCTGGATTTTGATGTCGTCACGGGGAACCTTGTCACCAGGGAAATCGATCACAACCTTGTTCAGCACCATGTCAGCCTGAGCCGGACTGATGACGCCGGCAAGCATCACAGCAATCAGGAATAGCATCCATTTTTGCATCACTGTTCGTCCTCAAAAATATCCAGCTTCAACGTCATCTTATCTCCGAACCAAATAGCGTGATCGCGGTGGTCTTCAAGATCATGGCCTGTATTGGGGTGCAGGAATACCACAAGATTATCACGGTTCAATGCCAGCCACGGCGCGATTTTGCCAAAAACCTCTGGCTGGAAGGCAACCTGGTAACTCCAGCAAGGGTGGGGGCCGACAGTTTTTTCGTGAAAGCGGCCCATTTCCATCTCAAATGTTTTTTCGATCTGCTCCCGCAGCGCCCACGCCCGGTCCTTACTGTCCGCGTCAAAATAGACGTGGGCATGATAGCTCTCAATTTTTGCAGGGTCTTGTATATTAGTCTCGGACAGACTCATCCCGGGAAACCATCTCCTGTGACGCGGTAAAGGGCAATAAACGAAATATGGCTTGCATAGTGCCCATTCATCAAGCGATGGGCAAGGCGCGGTCTTGCTTGATGGCCTTCAGGGCGAAGCTTGTATCAACGCGTTCAACGCCCGGCATATGGGCCAATTCACTGCGCAAAAAGATATCGAAGGCCGCCATGTCGGCGCACATGACGTGCACCAGATAATCCTGGCCGCCACTCATGGCATAACACTCAATGACTTCGGGTCGCTTTTGCACGGCGGCCTCAAAGCCTTCCGCCTTGTGCAGGTTCAGCGATACATAAACAAAAGCGTTTAAACCCAAGCCCACAGACTGGGGCCGCACGACCGCCGTGTAGCCACGAATAATACCGGCTTCCTCCAGGCGTTTTTTCCGCCGCCAACAGGGTGACGTCGACAGCCCGACACGTTTGGCAAGATCCGCCATGGCGATGCGACCATCACGCTGAAGCTCCGCCAGAATCTTAATATCATAGCTATCAAGTTGGGCCACAGCAAATTTTTCCAATAAAATGATCAATTTTGGTAATATATTCCAATATAGCGGAAAATTGAACAAATATTGCAGAGATTTTTCCCAATTATCAGTCGTATCATTTTGGATTGATACAAAGTTTGGACTAGTTCCAGACTGCAAAATAAACCGCACATTGCAGGCAGGCAAAACGCTTTATGACGATCACTGACGACACACCAGGTTCAAACTCAATAATTTCAGGCGCCAATCAACATCCGCGGCTGGCGGATGTTTCCCTTGATGACAAATATGATCTGCCCAAGGGTTTGGTCTTTGCCACAGGCGTTCAGGCCCTGGTTCGGGTGCTGTTGGAACAGCGTCGCCGCGATGCGGCCAAGGGACTGAATACCGCCGGATTCGTCTCGGGTTATCGCGGATCGCCCTTGGGTGAACTGGACAAGGAATTATGGAAACAAAAGGCGCGGCTGGCGGCCAGCGACATTGTTTTCAAGCCCGGCATCAACGAAGAACTTGCTGCAACCCAGGTGATTGGCAGCCAGCAAGTTAACCTGCGCGATGACAATAAAGTCGATGGCGTCTTTTCCATGTGGTATGGCAAGGGACCAGGTCTGGACCGGGCGGGCGATGCCCTGAAGCACGCCAACTCCTATGGCGTTAGTCCTCATGGCGGTACTTTGGTTGTCGTGGGAGATGACCATGGTGCGGTTTCTTCCAGCCTCGCCCATCAATGTGAACAGGTCATGGCCTCGTGGATGATGCCTGTTCTGCATCCGGCCAGCATCCAGGAATATCTCGAGTTTGGCCTTCTGGGCCTGGCCATGTCGCGCTATTCGGGCTGCGCCGTTGGCTTCAAGGCTGTGTCTGAAACGGTGGAAACTGCCGGCACGCTCCTCGTCGACCCCTTGCTGCCACAAATCAAGATCCCCGATGATTTCACCATGCCACTGGATGGCCCGCACATCCGTTTGCCCGACAACCAGATGGCCCAGGAAGATCGTTTGCATAACGTCAAGGTTCCGGCTGCACAGGCTTTTGCCCGCGCCAACGGTCTTGATCGTATCGCCCTGGACAGCCCAAAAGCACGCTTTGGGATCGCGGCGACAGGCAAGTCATATCTCTATCTTATGCAGGCCTTGCAGGACCTTGGTATCACCGGCGATGTGGCCACTCAAATGGGTCTCAGGGTTTATAAGGTTGGCATGTCCTGGCCGCTTGAGCCTGTTGGCGCCAAGGCGTTTGCCAAAGGACTGGACGAAATTCTGGTCATCGAGGAAAAAAGATCTTTCATCGAAAGCCAGTTGAAAGACCTGTTATATGGCTTGCCCGATGGTCAGCGCCCGGCCGTTCTGGGTAAACACGGGCGCAATGGCGAGCCGCTTTTTCCAACCACAGGCGAACTGGACGCAACCGATATTGCCCGCATTCTGATCGGCCTTTTTGCTGGCGATTTGAATAATGCAAAGGCGGAGTCTCATTGCGCCTTGCTGGATGCCCGTTCTGCCGACAGTAACCTGCCGCCAGTGGTTAGTCGTATTCCCTATTTCTGTTCCGGCTGTCCGCACAATCGGTCAACCAAAGTGCCGGAAGGCAGCCAGGCCATTGCCGGAACCGGGTGTCATTTACTGGCATTGATGATGAACCGCGAGACCTTCAGCATTATGCATATGGGCGGTGAGGGTGTGAACTGGCTTGGCATGTCGCCCTTTGTCACAACTGAACATATTTTCCAAAACCTCGGTGACGGAACTTATATCCATTCGGGTATTCTGGGTCTGCGCCAGGCCCTGGCCGACAAGGCCACGATGACCTTCAAGATTTTGTTCAACGACGCCGTTGCCATGACAGGGGGGCAGCCCCTGGAGGGTGAATTGACCGTTCCCAAACTGGTGAGACAGGTGCGGGCAGAAGGAGCTGAACATATTGCCGTTGTCGCCGATGATCCTGACAAATACGGCCTTGGTACGGAGTTTCCATCTGGTGTGAAAGTTTACCCACGGGAACAACTTGATCAGGTGCAAAAGAATTTCCGCACCATCAAGGGCGTATCAGTTATCGTTTATGACCAGGTTTGTGCCGCCGAACTACGGCGTCGTCGCAAACGCGGTATTGTCGAAATGCCTAAAAAGCGTGTTTATATCAACAAGGCCGTTTGTGAAGGCTGTGGCGATTGTTCTGTACAATCCAACTGTCTGTCCGTGATGCCGGTTCCAACCGCTTACGGTACGAAACGGGCCATTGACCAGTCCGGCTGCAACCGCGATTTCACCTGTGTTGAGGGTTTTTGCCCGGCCTTTGTCACCCTGGAAGGAGCCACGCCACGCCGCAAAGCGGGACGCGGGGCTTACGATACTTCCGATTTACCACAACCGGCGCAACCGGCGCTGGATCAGCCTTATGGCGTATTAATTGCGGGCGTGGGTGGCACCGGTGTTGTGACCGTAGGCCAATTGATTGGCATGGCGGCACACCTGGAAGGCAAGGGTGTTTCCATTCTTGATTTTACCGGCATGGCTCAAAAGGGCGGCAGTGTGTTGACCCACTTGCGGATCACAGCCAGGGCCGGCGAAGAAATTTCTGCCCGTGTGCCACTGGCAGGTGCGGGCCTGGTTATCGCCGGAGACATGGTTGTCGGTGCCGGGGCTGAAGCCCTGTCCGCCATGCGCCCGGACGTCACGCACTCTATTATCAACAGTGATATTTTGCCGGTTGCTGATTCAGTGAACAATCCTGATTTCCTGTTGGATGATGAAGAACTGGCACGCCGTATCCGTCACGCATCCGGTAAAGACCATGCGCATTTTGTGGCCGCCAAAAAGATATCCGAAGCCTTGGTGGGTGATTCCATTGCCGGAAATGTATTTCTCCTGGGTTATGCATATCAGGTTGGTGCCTTGCCCTTGAGTGAAGCCGCATTGCTGCGGGCCATCGAGCTGAACGGGGCCAGTGTCGACAACAACAAAGCGGCATTTGCCTGGGGTCGCCTTGCAGCGCATGACGCGGACGCCATCACTGGTTATACCGGTGGTGCATCCACACCAGTCGCGTTGACCGAAAGTTTTGAGCAACAATTTGATCGACGGGCTGCAGACCTGACGGCCTTCCAGGATGCCGCTTACGCTGAGCAGTATCGAGGATATGTTGGCAAGGTTCGCGCAGCCGAGGACGCGCTGGGTACCGGGTCTGACAATTTGTCCCAAGCCGTCATGCGGAACCTGTTTCATCTGATGGCCTACAAGGACGAATATGAAGTTGCCCGCCTGCACACGGATGGTCGTTTCCTGGCTGAATTACAGGATGTGTTTGAAGGTGATTTTGAAATCACCTGGCACTTGTCACCGCCCTTGATCAGTCGCCAGGACCCCAATACGGGTCGTCCTGAAAAACGTGCCTTTGGCAACTGGATGCAATCTGCCATGAAATTCCTGGCAGGTCTGAAGGGATTGCGTGGCGGTACATTTGATATCTTTGGTTATTCGGCTGATCGACGTCTGGAACACGGCTTGATCGATGAATACAAAACCTTGATTGACGATCTGTTATCCGGCTTGCAAGCGGCGAGGTTGGATGACGCAGCTGAAATTGCAGATCTCGCCCGTGGTATCCGCGGTTACGGTCCCGTCAAAGAGACTGCTGTCAATAAAGTCCGGGCTGAAACAACTGAACGTATGGCCGCCTGGCGACAGCTGCCGCATCAACAGGAAGCTGCCGAGTAAATTTAGCCAGTTTCTTTCTCGCGTTTGCGAGCCATCTTGGCGGCCAGGCCACTGGCCACATTGGGGCGGCTCCAGGGGCAGATGGAAATACAGATTCCGCAGCCATAGGTCTCGTTGAAATAGGGCACGCATTTATCGAAGTCGACGTACCATTTTTCGACGCCACGCACGGTTTGTTTTTCGCTGGCGATGGCATTGGGCGGGCAGGCGGCTTCGCACAATTTGCAGCTGCGGCAAAAATCATCGACGCCGATATCATCCGGCTCATCGGCAATTAATGGCATATCTGTAATCACCCCGGCGAGGCGAAACGACGAGCCATATTTTCGATTGATGATCGATCCGTGCTTGCCCAGCTCCCCCATACCTGCGGCAATGCCTGCCGGGATCAGGGGAAAACGACCGGCGATGGGACCGCCTTCAGGTTCTGCCTCATACCCGTGGGACAATATCCAATCGGCTGTGGCGCGGGTGATCCGGGTGCCACGATTGTAGGCCCGCATGACTTCAACAACGCTGCCAGATTCAGGTGCTGTCGCCAACTCACCATGGTTCATTTCGATGGCAACGATAATAACCATGCGGTCCTTTGGCACATCGTAATTATCAAAGATCCATTCTTCACGCAGGTGTGTGATACCGACCAGGTCGGCTTCATTTTCCAGGGCAAATGTCTTCACGGCGGCGGTCAATTCTGCTGCGGACATCGTGCTTTTCTGTTCGGCCTGGGGCAAGCGTTCCTTGTTCCCGCGTCCGCCCAGGGCATTGTTCATATCGGCAACGTCCGTCACTTCGCGGCTGGACTTTTCCAACATCCAGCTTTGCACGTCGGCCCAGGGGTGTTTTTTGCGCGGTGGATGCCAGTAAATAGGGGAAGGCCGGCGGGTTTCCGTTTCACCCAAACCATTAATGACATTACCGCGAACTTCAGGGATCAACGCTTGCTGTTCTTCTGAAATGAACGGTTCCAGAATTTCGCCCTTGAAGGATTTGCCGGTCATCATTGCCTCCGCATTTTAGTACTGGTGATCTGATGAAAATTATTTTAAGCTTAAAATATACAGGAGGCAATCTTTATGGAAATCGCAGTCATTGGTGGCGGGCACGGCTGTTACGCTGCAGCCGTGGATTTAACGGAAAAAGGTCACAATGTTCGTTTGTGGCGCCGGGATGCAACGGCGTTCGGTCCGGTTATGGACACCGGCATCATTAATGTCACTGATGCCAAGGGCACCCGCCCCGTCAAAATCGCCAAACCCACAGCTGATCTGGCCCAAGCCATGCGCGGCGCAGAACTGATCGTTTTGCCGCTACCGTGTACAACGCATTTGTCACTGGCCCCGCAGTTGGCAAATTTATGGGAAGACGGCCAGGTTGCTTATCTGCCGCCGGGTACTTTCGGTGGTATGATTTATGCCAAAGCCGCCCATGATGCGGGCAACACGGCCATTGTCGCCTTTGCCGAAACCGGTACTCTGCCTTATCTCGCCCGCAAACAGGGCGTTGATGAAGTGCGAATAAGTGTCTACGCCACACGGTTGCCAACGGGCGTGTTTCCAGCAAAAGACTCAGACCGTGCCCTGAAGGTAATCTCGCAGGCCTATCCGTCTGTTGAGCCTTTGCAGGACCTGTTGGATGGTGCCTTGATGAATGCCGGTCCGATTATTCACCCGCCCCTGATCATGATGAATGCAGGACCGCTGGAACATTTTGACGCCTGGGATATCCACAATGAAGGCACCCAACCCGCCATTCGCCGTGTGACGGATGCGCTTGATAATGAACGCATAGCCATCCGTGAAGCTCTGGATTATGGCGCGCCGCATTTCCCCCTGGCAGATCACTATGACGACAGCCGGGATGAATGGATGTATGGCAACTCGTCCCACGATAAACTGACAGACAGTGGCGATTGGCGGGAACATATTGTGCTGACCGACCATCGCTACATGCGTGAAGATACGGCCATCGGGCTTTCCTTCCTGACGTCGGTCGCAAAACTGGCTGGAATCGATGCACCACTGGCATCGGGCTTCCTTGCCATTGGTTCAGGTATCACCGGCGATGATCTCTACGCGACGGGACGCACGCTGGGCTCTCTGGGTTTGGGGGCGCTTGATCTTGCTGCCATGCGCGAGTTGTTAGAGGGCGGGTTTTCCTCATGACAAATATTGTTGCCCTGGGGGCTGGCCGAATGGGGCGTGGTATTGCCCAGGTTTTTGCCTATGCAGGGCACGACGTCACGGTGCTCGACTTCAAACCGCGCGCACCAGAAGAAGCCGCGAAATTACTGGCAGCAGGCAAACAGGAAGTGGCACAAAATCTTGCCTTCCTGGTTGACTTGAACGTTCTGGATGCCGGGGAAGTTGACGCCATACTCGACCGCATCAAGGGTGCCAGTGCGGATCAAGCCGAGGCCGTTCTGGGGGCCGCAGATTATGTCTTTGAAGGTGTGCCAGAGGTTATGTCCGCAAAAGAAGACGCCCTGGCCAGGGCCGGAAAACTGACACGCCCGGACTGTATCATTGCCTCGACCACATCAACTATGTCGGTTAACGCTTTGTCCAAATTTGTCGAAAGGCCGGAACGGTTTCTCAATGCCCATTGGCTGAATCCGGCCTACCTGATCCCATTGGTTGAGGTCAGTCCTGGCGACGGGACAAAAGAAGAAGTTGTGACACAACTGACAGATTTTCTAAAATCAGTTGGCAAGGTGCCGGTACGCTGTAAGGCGTCGCCCGGCTACATCGTGCCACGCATCCAGGCCGCCGCTATGAATGAAGCGGCCCGTATGGTGGAAGAAGGTGTGGCGACGGCCGAGGATATCGATACAGCTGTGCGCGTGGGTTTTGGCCTGCGCTATGCCACTATGGGACTGGTGGAGTTCATCGATTGGGGTGGCGTCGATATTCTTTATTATGCCTGTAACTATCTGCAGCAGGAATTACAGGCAGACCGCTATGCTCCGGCACAAATCGTTAACCAGAAAATGGCGTCTGGCGAACTGGGTCTGAGTCACGGCAAGGGCTTTTATGACTATTCCGAAGTCGATCCGGACAAGTTCCGGGCGGAAAAATTATCAACCTTTGTCGCCCTGCTGCGGCACATGGATATGTTGCCACAGCTAAAGCGTTCTCAATGACTATCGAGTCATTGAAAACCTTCAGCTTATTTACTTCGCACAATTTTTGCCGAAAACAGAAAGCCTGTTTTCTCTGAAATTGCTCTAGGGCAACAAGATTAGTCAACTTTACTCGGTAGCCAGGTCGCGACCTCGGGTACAGCGATCAACAAGGCCAACACAGCCACTTCAATAAAGATGAAGGGCAGGGCTGACTTCACGACTTCACCCAGGGTGACTTTGAAAGGGGCGACCCCTTTCATGACATAAAGCAACAAGCCAAAAGGTGGCGTCAGCAAGCTGATTTCCATGGTGATGAGCATCAGGACCATTAACCAGATCACGTCGATCTGGAAGACGGCCTGCAATGATGTGGACCCCAGCAGGAAGAACGGCAGGGTCAGCAACAACATACTGACCTGATCCATAAAGGCACCCAGGAACAGCAAGACAACCATCATCATGATCACCACCATAAACGGGGTCAGATCAAGAGATGTAATCTGTTGCAACAAACCGTCTGTGGCGCCGGAATAAGACAGGGCCTGGCTGAAGACAAGTGACCCTGCAATGATGAACAGGATCATGGTGTTGATCTTGGCGGTTTCAATCAGTGACTTCATCACCGCAGCCCAACCAAAATCAGCGCCATCAATGCCGGAAATCTTCACAGTATTTTTGAACAGCTTGAAGAAATAACAGGCGGCCAATGAGGCCAGACTGCCAAGGGCAGCTGATTCTGTCGGTGAGGCGATCTTGAAAAAGATACTGCCTACGACAACAACAAAGATCAAAAGCAAGGGCAGGATATACACATAGAACGGCAGCAAGCGATTGATCAGGCGATTGAGGCGTCCATCGTATGACCAGTTCCAGCGTGTCTTGCCACCAATAACCAGGGCAACTGTCAGTGGATCATTCAAACCACTTTCGTCCGGGTCATAGGAAGGGGCCAGTTCAGGATTGATCATGCAGCGAATAACGACATAGGCAAAAAACAGAAAGGCCATCAGTACGCCCGGAATAATCCCGGCGATCAAAAGCTGGGCCACGGACTGTTCGGCCAGGCTGGCCAACAAAACGGCCAGGGCCGATGGCGGGATCAGCATGGCAATGCCACCCACTGCCATGATCGGCCCCATGGAGATCGATGGATGATAGCCACGCTTGATCATGTCCGGCAGCAACACGGACCCGAGGATCGCTGTATTGGCGATGGTGGATCCAGAAAGGGATGAAAATACCGTGCCGCCGACAATTGAAACAATAGACAATCGCCCCGGAACCTTGGAAATCATGCGATCAATGGCGCCAATGGCCTTAAAAGCCACACCTGTTTGCAACAGAATTTCGCCCATCAGCAAGAACAGGGAAATGGGTGCCAGGGTGAATTTTATGGCGTTGTGAAATTCCATCGGCATGAACATCAGGCCGATGTCACCGTTCAGGAATATATACGTACCGGCGATGTTGGCGGCGAAAAAAGCCAGGGCAACCGGAAGACCCAGAAACATCAAGGTGCAAACTGTGCCTAACAGCAATATGAGTGCGCTATACCATTCCATTGTTCAGAACCCCGCTTCTTTATTTTCAGCGGTTTCCGTAACCACAATTTCACCCGCACGCCGGGCTCGAAACAAAAATTCGATAGCCAGCAGGAAAAACGCGACCGCAAATACGGTCATCATAATCCAGTTGGCGATGCTGAGATCTTTGTCCGGGTAGGTACCGTCGGTATATTCAGACATGGCGAGGCGAATGCCATAGATGCAAAGAACAACACTTAAAGAGGCGCCAATCATATCAAGGATGCGCTCCATCCAGGCCGCGGCGGATTCGGGCAAGACCGAAACCAGCACATCGACCCGCACATGGGCACCTTGTTGCAGGACCCAGGGGGCACCCAGAAAAACGCTGACATAAAGGGCGTATTCCACACCTTCGTTCAGCCACCAGATGGCACCAATGCCGGTTTTGACAATCAAGAGATTAAGGGGAATGAGGATTGCGAAAGAGCCAATGGTAATCGCAGCTAAGACAATCAGTAAATAGATTGTGCGATTGAAAATGGCTTCAATACGATCGATTTGCCTACGCATTTATAAAGACTGCCAGATTAGGTAAAGGGACAAAAAATGTGCGAAACGGTGGTCCCCGGTCCGGGCACCACCGTTTGCATTAACATCTTATTTCTTATTTGGTGAACAACTTCATCAGCTTTGGACCATGCTTGGGACTGCGTTTAAGAACTTCTGCCCAGGCTGCATCTTTGGCTGATTTGACCCAGAAATCACGATCCGCACCTTTGAATTCAATGACTCCCATGCCTTTGCTGGCAAACCATGCATGTTGCTTTTTCAACGCGGCCTTGAATTCAGGACCAGAAGGTTCGCCAACTATTTCAGATGCCATGGCGGCTTTGTTGATCACGTCCTTGGCCTCTTGTGGAATAGAATTCCACTTCTTTTGGTTCGCCATGGTGAACAGGGTACTGGTGTAGAAACCTGGCTCAACACGATATTTTGTGACTTTGGCCCATGGTGGGACCCAGCCCAAAGCCGGCCAGCCATAACCCTGAACGGTGTTATTTTCCATCAAGGTATAGATTTGTGGCAAGGCAGCGGTTTGAACGGTGGCACCCAGTTTCTTGAAGAAGGCGGTGTAAACAGGTGCAACACGCAGATGCAGGCCTTTCAGATCAGGCTTGTCGATTTTTTTGCTCAGCCACAGATGGAAGGGGCCAAAATCATGGTGACGGGCAACCATCTGAACACCCTTATTACCCATCAGATTGGCCATATAGTCCCAGCCGCCGTTTTTACGAAGTTCGGCGTAGGTATATTCGGCCAGACGGAAAACCGGTGCTTCAGGTAACAAGTTGCCAAAATAAGCTTCTGTACAGCCAACCAAATCAAAGGCACCCTTGGACATCTTTTGTGTCAGGGTGAAGGGACTACCAATCGCCGGTGCGCCGCCAACCAATTTGACGGTGACGACACCTTTGCCTGCCGCATTAATCGCCTTCACGACAGCCTCAAATGGACGGCCGGGCGGGCTGCCAATTGGAAAGCAACTGGCTGCGGTCAGCCTTGTTTCGGCAGAAGCTGTCGTAGGGACGGTGTAGGCGGCCCCCACAACAGTGATAGCCGCAGCGGCAAGTGTCAGTGATTTCAAATTCATGGTCGGTTTCTCCCTGTTGAGACCAAATAAAAACTAGTTTGTTTGTCGATTATGTCTTGCCCGAATAACTTTATCGTCGGTGCAATTTATTGGTTTTTTCGTTTCCGAACCCATTAGAGCAAAAAATAGGTGGATAGTGCAACAATATCATTCGGATAAAATAATTATGACCCTATATGGTGAAGATTTACTATTCTGCCGCTACATCTGGATTGGCAATTGCCAGTCCATTTGACGTAACCGTAAAATAGGTGTCGATGATCTCTTCGATCGAGGTTCCCTTGGAGGGGTCGAACCAGCGAGACAGCCAGTTGCACATGCCCAATATACCATAGGCAACCATTTTTGGGTCAAGCCCGGACTTGAACTCGCCGCGTTCCTGGCCTTCGCGGATCAATTCAGTCCAGTGGTTGCTGTATTCGTCCCAGGTTCCCTGCAATTGGCCCAGCTTGGATGGATCGGCAAAAAAGTGATCTTCACGCAAGGCAATGGACATTTCCAGATAAGTCGGATCGAAGCTGGCCAGATGGTTTTCGAAGGCAGAGCGCAATTTTTCGGTGCTGTTCATATCCATACGGCGTATATTGCGCATGCCCGTCAGCAGGCTTTTGCTTGAAGGCAGCAGAACTTCCAGTAAAATATCGTGACGACTTTTAAAGTAGTAATAGATCGCCTCGCGTTTAATGCCGACCGCCGTGGCAATGTGTTCAATCGATGTATTGGCAACACCTTTGTCCGCGAACAGCTCGGCTGCGCGGCGCAGTATTTCGGTTCGGCGGTTCATTGCCATCGACAGGGTTATCCAGTTAAGTCAGGTCATCCAGTTTTGTTGGCAGCACTCTAACGAGCCTTCTTACGCGTTGTAAAGAAAATTTTACGGTACCGTAAAATTTATTGTTTACAGAGCGTCGATTCATGGCTAGCTTTCGATCATTGCAGATTGCGCAGGTTTGAGACCCGCCTGAATGCGTTTGGAACAGTCATAAAACAGAGAAACCCCTGATATCCCATGGACCTTTCTTGCTGGATCACCCGACACGCTGATTTTACACCGGACAAAACCGCCTTGCGGTTTGAAGGTGAAAATATCAGTTATGCCGATTTTTCGTCAACGATTGAGTCGCTGGCTGCGGCCATGTCAGGGCGTCTGGATGTGAGAAAAGGTGACCGGATTGCTGTTCTCTCCCTGAATTCGCCTCTGACCCTGGCATTGTTATTCGCCTGCGCCCGTTTGGGTGCCATGATTTCGCCCTTGAACTGGCGTCTCGCCGGTCCTGAACATAACCGCATGATCGCAGACGCCAGGCCAAAGGCCTTGTTTGTGGGAGCCGAATTTGTCGACGACGTGGATGCCGACCGGGATGAGATCGACGTCCCGCATTTTGTTGCGATGGCAGGTGCAACAAATGGGGAAGATGCACAGGATGGCTGGCTTGACCTGCCAGCTTTGCTTGATCAGTTCAGCGGTAAAACTGTGCCGTCTACCGGCAGCCCGGATGCAGCACTTCTTCTATGTTACACATCCGGCTCTACTGGCGTGCCCAAGGGTGTTGTGCTGACCCAGAACGCCATGCAGTTCAACGCGATCAACAGCATTCATATGCATGACCTGACATCAAACGATACTGTCTTGACGACGCTGCCCTTGTTCCACGTTGGCGGCTTGAACATCCAGACCTTGCCAGCACTGCACCTGGGCGCCACAGCCATTTTACAAAAACAGTTTGACCCAGGCGAAACCTTTGATGATCTTGAATCCGGCAATGTTACCCTGACGGTCCTGGTGCCGGCCCAAATGCAAGCGATGGTCAGCCATCCACGCTGGGCCGCGGCATCTTTTGATGGCGTGCGCTCAGTAACAACCGGATCAACATTTGTTCCCCACAGCCTGGTCGAACAGTTCCATGCCAAATCACTGCCTGTGCAGCAGATTTATGGATCGACCGAAACGGCCCCGATTGCCGTCTACACAACGATCAGTGAAGCCCATAAAAAACCGGGCTCGACCGGCAAGGCGGCTGTTCACTGTGAAATCAAACTGGTCGATGATCATGGCGTCGGTGTCGCACAAGGCGTATCGGGCGAAATTCTGCTGCGCGGTGCCAATATCATGCGTGAATATTGGCAACAGCCGGAGATCACGCAAGACGTGCTGGATGAGGATGGCTGGTTCAAAACCGGTGACATTGGGCATTTCGACGAAGAGGGTTATCTTTATGTGGATGACCGCAAAAAGGATATGATTATCTCAGGTGGCGAAAACATATATCCGGCAGAGCTGGAAAATGTTCTGGTCAGTTGCGACGCCTTGGTGGAAGCTGCTGTTGTAGGCAAGCCGGACCCGAAATGGGGCGAAGTTGCTGTTGCCGTTTGTGTTTTGAGCGATGGTTTGAAGATGAATGAACGGGATGTATTGGCGCTGTTTGAAGGCACTTTGGCGCGCTACAAACATCCGAAAGATATTGTATTTGTTGACCAATTGCCCCGTAACGCCATGGGCAAGATCGTCAAGGATGACGTCCGGCAAATGGTTGGCGACTTGATAAGTAATCTGGAGGCTATTTAATAATGAAAATCGGCATTGATGTTGGTGGCACATTTACCGACTTTTTTCTGGTCCGCGATGGCGAAGCGCCCCGTATTCACAAGGCGCTGTCGACGCCTCAGGATCCATCCATTGCGGTGATCCAGGGCATGACGGAACTGGCAGAAATGCTGGACCCGCCTATGTCACTGGAACAGTTTGCCAGTGAGCTTGAAACCATTGTGCACGGCACGACAGTGACAACCAACGCAACCCTGACACGCCGCGGTGCCAAAAGTGGCCTGATCACGACAGAAGGTTTGCGCGACGCCCTGGAAATGCGCCGGGGCATTCGGGAAGAACAATATAACAACCGCTATACCAACGTAAAACCGCTGGTCGAACGCTACTTGCGGGCCGGTGTTGGTGGGCGTCTTGACCGCAATGGTCGCGAGGTGGAACCGCTTAACCTTGAAGATATCAAGGCGGCCATTGAGTTGTTCAAAGCGGAAGAGGTTAAAGCCGTATCCATCTGCTTCATGAATGCTTTCGCAAACCCGGCACACGAACAAGCCGCGGCTGAATTAGTACGTGAGCTTATGCCAGAAGCTTACCTCACGGTTTCGACTGACTTGCTGCCCTCGATCCGGTTCTATGAGCGTCTCAGCACCACAGCCTTGAATTCCTATATCGGCCCTATCCTTGATCACTACCTGAACCAGTTGGTCGGCCGCTTGTCGGAGATCAGCTTCAACGGTATCTTGCTGATCATGCAATCCAATGGTGGTGTGATGTCACCCCAGGTGGCGCGGGAAAATGCCGCGCTAACATTGCTGTCCGGACCTGCCGGTGGACCGGGTGCTGGCCACATTTATGCCAAGGCGCACGAGTACAACAACAGCCTGACCGTGGACATGGGCGGCACAAGTTTTGAAGCCGCGCTGGTTGTCGACAGCCCGATCATGGTCAATGACGGCGTAATTGATCGCCACCGAATTGCTCTGCCCATGCTGGGTATCCACACCATCGGTGCGGGTGGTGGCTCCATTGGCTGGATTGATGAGGGCGGTCTTTTGCGCATGGGTCCACAAAGTGCCGGTGCGGCACCCGGGCCGGTCAGCTATCAAAAGGGCGGTACCCTGCCTGCCTGTACGGATGCCAACCTGGTTCTGGGTTATCTTAACCCCGGCTTCTTTGCCGGCGGCAAGATGTCGCTTGATGTTGATGCTGCCCGCGCTGCAATCAAGGAACATATCGGCGACCCCATGGGGCTGACGATTGAAGAAGCCGCCGCTGGCATGTATCGCATCAACTGCAATAACATGGCCCAGGGTGTGCGCGAAATCACCATCAAACGCGGTTTCGATCCACGTGAATTCCCCATGATTGTCGCTGGTGGTGCCGGACCGATCCATTCTTGCCTGATCTGTTCGGAACTGGATATGCCGTTCATGATTGTGCCACGCGAAAGTTCTATTCTATGCGCTGTCGGCATGTTGATGGGCGATATCAAACATGACTTTGTTCGCACCTTCGTCTCGCCTCTGGAAGGTGCCGATTGGGACCGGCTGAACGGTTTGATCGACAGCATGATCAGCGAAGGCGACAAGATGCTTGAGGAAGAGGGTATTCCGGCTGAGCGACGTGAGGCCCATGTTAAATTCGACTGTCGCTATCTCAAGCAATATCACGAAGTATCCTTTGTCGTGCCCCAAGACGCCCTGAAAGCTGGCGACGCCGCCACCATCGCTCAGGCCTTTCACGCGGAACATAATCGGCTCTACGGCTATTCCCTGGAAGATAACGACGAAGAGGTTCAGGTCGAAATCATCAATGTTCGGGTTCAGGCTGTGGGCATCACGGAAAAACCGGAAATCGCGACCTCTGCCAAAGCCGGATCCGACCCCTCATCTGCACAAAAAGGTGGGCGCAGCATGTATATTCCGGAGTACAATGAGTTTCGCGAGACCACGGTCTATGATGGTCACAAGCTGGAACATGGTAACCAACTGACCGGCCCGGCCATGATTGAACAGATTACCACGGCCATATTTGTTAGCGCCGATTACGACTGTGTCGTCGATAGTTATGGCTCGTTTGTTGTTTACAAAAAAGGTCGTGAAGATCTTGTATCAAAAACTATTGAGGGAGGCTCGGCATGAGCAACATTGATCCCATTTTGCTGTCCGTCTATGCGCGAACTTTCAAATCCATCACAGACGAGATGAGCATGTCAGTTGAGAAAACTGCGCGCTCTCCCATCCTTTGTGAAGCCAAGGATTTTGTTACCGGACTGTATGACGCACAAGGCAATATGCTGGAGCAAACCGAGAACTTGCCGATCCTGGCTTTTTCACTGGCGCCGGTCTGTAAATATATCCTCGAGTTTTTCGAAGGCGACATCAATGAAGGCGACGTGATTTTTCACAATGATGTCTTTTCCATGGGCAACCAGAACAATGATGTGGCTGTCTACAAACCCATATTCCTGGACGGCGAACTGGTCGGCTGGTCTGCGGTCAAGGGCCACCAGGCTGATATTGGCGGCAACGTCCCCGGCGGCTATAACCCGGATGCCACCGAAGTCTGGCAGGAAGCCCTGCGTATTCCGCCGGTGAAAGTCTACGAAAAGGGAAAGCTTCGCAAGGACGTCTGGGGGCTGATCTTCGCCAATATTCGTTTCGATATGGTGCAGCATGACATGCGGGCGCAAATGGGAGCCTGCACCGTCGGCGAGCGTCGTCTGCTTGAATTGCTGGGCAAATACGGTATTGAAAGCTTCAACGCGCACAAGCTGGCCTTGTTTGACTCAACCCGTCAGATGATGGAAAGCGAAATCTTCAAAATCCCCAATGGCCGGTATTCCGGTGAAGGCATGGTCTATTATGATGGCCACCATCTGGGTAGCGAATTTACCATCCGTGTTGATATCGACGTCTATGACAAGTCCATCAAGTTCGATTATTCACGCACCGACGCCCAGACTGATGGCTTCGTGAACGGCACCTATACCTCCAGTGCGTCGGCAACCATCCTGACCCTGTTGCAGATGATCAATCCGGATATTCCACACAATGAAGGCATGATCGAGCCGCTGGAAATTATCATTCCAGAAGGCACAATTCTTAATGCCTCCTATCCGAAAGCAACGACTTTTGGCAACCATCTGTGTCCGCCAAATGCGGATGCCATTATGCGGGCCCTGGCGCCAGCCATTCCCGATAATGTCACGGCGGGCTGGAACAATCTGTTCTGTTCACTGACATCAGCCAGGGACGAAGAAAAAGACGACACCTATGTAGATATCTTTTTCATGGGGCAAAAAGGTGGATCGGGCGGCATGAAGGGCACCGACGGCTATGACCACATCGGCATGATCGATGCCTCCGGTGGCATGGTTGACCAGGACTACGAAATGTTCGAACAACAAACGCCACATTTGCTTAAAAAACATGAATACACCACGGATTCCGCCGGTGCCGGACAGTGGCGCGGCGGTCTGGGTGTTGAAACTATCTATACCATGGGCTCTGAAGACACACAGTTTGTGACTTTTGGCGACGGCGATTTCGAACCGGCATTCGGGCTGTTCGGCGGCCACGATTCAACTCTTAATTCGATCAAGCTGACTTACCCGGACGGCACTGAACTGGTGCCGCTTAACAAGTCGCTGCATAAGGGCGTGCCCAAGGGTACAAGATATCATCAGTTCGCTGGCGGCGGTGGTGGCTGGGGCAAGCCGGAAAATCGGGACCGGGATGTTCTGAAAGATGAGGTCCGCAATGGCATCATTTCAGAAGAAACCGCCCGCGACGTCTACGGCCTGGAAGGCTGATCGACATGACGTTTGGTTTAACCGAAGAACAGGTCCTCGTCCGGGATACTTTCGCCCGTTATGTGGACGACAAATTACTACCGGCAGCCGAGGCCATTGATGAAGCTCACGAATACCCGCGGGAATATATCGATCAGTTGGCGGAACTGGGCTTTATCGGTATGCGCTATCCGGAAAATGTTGGCGGCTCGGATGCCGGATTGCTGACTTTTTGTCTGGCCATTGAACAGGTCGCGCGCGGCTCTATGTCGGTGGCCGGTGCCATCGCCATGCAGGCCCTGATGGGCACCAAGTTCCTGCATATGCTGGGCAATGATGACATCAAGGAGCGTCTGTTCAAGCCCGCCCTGGAAGGTAAAAAACTGGGCGGTATTTGTATGACCGAACCCAATGCCGGCAGTGACCTTGGCGGCATCAGCACCAATGCAACAAAAGTTGACGGCGGATACAAAATTAACGGTGCCAAAACCTGGGTGACCGCTGCACCCGTGGCCGATTTTTTCACGGTCTTTGCCAAGGCGGGGGAAGAACAGAAACTGACAATCTTCCTTGTCGAAAAGGACTTTGAAGGCCTGATCATCGGCAAGCCCATCGAAAAAATGGGTGTGCGTTCATTGCCCACATCAGAAGTTACATTTGACGATTGTTTTGTGCCCGACAGCCACCGCCTCAGCAAGGAAGAAGGTGATGCGGAAGGGCACTTACGCAAGCTGTTGTCTGAAATCCGCATCATGACGGCTGCCCTGGGACTGGGTGTTGCGCAAGCCGCACTGGATGAATCAATCAAATATGCCGAGGAACGCAAGCAGTTTGGCCGTTCCATCAATCGTTTTCAGGCCATCCAGATGAAGTTGGCCGAAATGGCGACGGATCTGGAAGCCGCCCGCCACCTGACCTATTACGCTGCACGTCTGACGGATGAAGACTTACCCAATCGCCAGCAAGCCTCCATGGCCAAAATGTTCGCCACGGAAGCGGCGGCAGATATCTGTGACAAGGCCTGTCGCATTTTTGCCAGTTACGGCTTTGCCATGGAATACCCGGTTCAGCGATATCTGCGTGATGTGCGCTTCACGCTGATCGGTGGCGGCACCAGTGAAATTTTGAAATTAGTGATAGCCAAGGAGCTTTCAGCATGAGTGGTGAGGAAAAACGTCCAATAAAGATCTTGATCGGCAAGCCGGGTCTGGACGGTCACGATGTGGGCGGCAAGGTTGTCGCCCGCGCGTTGATGGATGCAGGATTTGAAGTGATCTATACGGGCCTGCGGAAATCACCTGGCGAGATCGCCCAGCGTGCGCTGGATGAAGGCGTCGATGTTATCGGCCTCAGTAGTCTGGCGGGGGCACATATTCCCTTTTCCAAAAAACTGAAAGGCTTGCTCGATCAGTACGGCTTGAGTGAAAAGCTCTGGATTATTGGCGGCTGTATTCCGGATCAGGATCATGCGGAACTTAAATCTATTGGCCTCGACGGTATTTTTGCCGGTGGCACAAAACTCGATGAGATCGTTGATTTCATTAATGCCAATGTAGGCAGCAAGAAGGAAGCATCATGATTGAAGTTGCAGAAGACGGCACCAAGAAGGTTTTCAACGAGAGCGGGATCGAGGTCCAGGAAGTATATACAGCTGCGGACGTGGAAGCATCCGGTGGAATTGAATTCATAGGTGAGCCGGGTCAGTATCCTTTCACTCGTGGTATCCATAAGGAAATGTACCGCAAGCGGGCCTGGACCATGCGCCAGTATGCTGGCTTCGGTAATCCGGTCGAAACCAACAAGCGCTTCAAATATTTGATCGAAAATGGCCAGACGGGCTTGAACGTGGCTTTTGATTTGGCCACACAAACCGGTCTTGATTCAGATGATGTCATGGCAGAGGGCGAAGTTGGCCGCGTTGGTATGGCGGTCGACAGTTTGCGTGATTTCGAAATTGCCTTCGACGGTATTGATCTGGAGAAAATTACGGTTTCCCTGACCATCAATGGCTCGGCGGCAATCCTGATCGCCATGTATTTAGCCATGGCTGAAAAGCGTGGATACGATCTGAAAAATCTGCGCGGTACGGCTCAGAACGATATTCTGAAAGAGTTTATCGGTCGTGGCACCTGGATTTTTCCGGTTGATCCTTCCGTGAGACTGGTCGGAGATACCATCGAATATTGTGCAGAACATGCACCGAAATACAGCCCGGTCAGTGTCTGTGGTTATCACATTCGGGAATCAGGTTGTAACCCGGCAGAAGAAATGGCCTACGCCTTTTGTATTGCCAAGGCCTACGCTGACAATGTAATCGCCCGTGGCATGAAGGTGGACGAATTCGCCAACCGGCTTTCCTACAACTTCAATATCTTTGGCAACTTGTTTGAACAGGTCGCCAAATTCCGCGCCGGTCGCAGCCTGTGGGCCAAGATCATCAAGGAAGACTACAAAGCTGAAGACCCCAAATCCATGTGGCTGCGCATGATCGCGGGCGGTGGTGGTGGTGGCCTGACTTTTGAACAAGCCGAAGTCAACATCATGCGCGGTGCGTACTATGCCTTGATCAGTGCCTTGTCTGGCGCCCAGACCATGGCGCTTTGTTCTTATGACGAGGCCTATACAATTCCGACGGAATATTCGGCGCGTGTATCTTTGCGCACCATGCAGTTGCTGACGGAAGAAATGGGCATGTGCGAAACGGTCGATCCTTTGGCCGGGTCCTATTATGTGGAAACCATGACCAACCAAATGCGCAAGCGCATGGAAGAAGTCATGGCCGAAGTTGATAAAGAAGGCGGCATCATTGAAATGGTCCGCGATGGTCGCATTCAGGCCAAGGTTTCGTCGCAAGCCTACGGCATGACCCGGAACATTGAATCCGGTGCCTTCCCGAAAGTGGGCGTGAACTGTTATCGCGTCGACAAGGAAGATGAGCACGAGGTTGAATTTCACGAATATTCCGAGGCCGACACCAAATTGCAGACGGACAGTTTAGCCAAGGTGAAAGCTGAACGAGACGGCGCCGAAGTTGCGCGCTGCCTGGATCAACTTTCTGAAGATGCCAAAGCTGAAATAAATGTCATGCCCGCGATCATGGCGGCCGTGAAGGCCTATGCCACAGTCGGTGAAATGACCAACGCCCTGACGGCCGTCTATGGCCACTACGAAGAACCCATCCGGTTTTAGGACAAACAAGTTATGATGATTGAGTATGAAAACTATGTCGCGGCCACGTCAGTGGCTGAGGCAACCAAGACCCTGGCGGAAGGTAACGCAACAGTTGTTGCCGGTGGAACCGACTTGATGGTTCAAACAGCTGCCAGTGGCCGTGGTGCAAATACGACGCTGCTAAATATCCGCCGGATCAGTGATTTACGCGGTGTTGCTCTGGATGGGGGTCGAGTGACCATTGGTGCCCTGACGACCATCACAGATCTATTGACGGATGGCGTCGTTGCTGATGCCGCTTCGATCCTGGCTGACACGGCAAATCGCTTTGCCAGCAACCAGATCAGGAACATGGCGACGGTAGGCGGTAATATCTGTAATGCGTCACCTGCGGGCGACATGATCATTCCCTTGTTGGTGCTGGATGCTGATGTGGAACTCAGCGCCTGGCGTGACGGGGCAGTTACAACTCGCGCAGTTGCCCTGAACGAATTTTTCACTGGCCCCGGCAAATGCGTGAAGACGGAAGACGAATTGCTCACCAGTATTTCCTTCAATCGTCCAGCGGAAGGTTTTGTCGGCCAGTTTGGCAAAACCGGCCCGCGCCCGGCCCTGGAAATTTCCATGGTCTCCGTTGGTGTTGGCGGTATTGTCGATAACGGCGGCCTGACCAATGCCCGCGTGGTTTATGGCGCTGTGGCCCCAACGCCGATCCGTGCCGCCAAAACCGAAGCTGCCCTGGAAGGACTGTCGCTTAATGAAGCCTCGATTCAGTCCGTTCTGGATGTGGCTGACAGTGAAGTGAATCCAATTTCAGATGTACGCGCTTCCGACTGGTATCGCCGCCATCTCGTCCGTGTCATGACTCAAGAGGTTCTGCAAAATGTCGCAAATGGTTAATATCATCGTCACCGTCAATGGTGAAAAACGCCACGTCTCGGTAACCCCTGGCCTGAGCGTACTGAACATGCTGCGCGACAACCTGGACCTGACTGGTGCCAAGCTGGTCTGTGGTGAAGGCGAATGCGGTGCTTGCACCGTCATCGTTGACGGCGTGTCGGTCAATTCTTGCCTGATGTATGCGGTTGAACTTGATGGCCGTGAGGTCACCACTGTTGAAGGCCTGCAAAGCTCAGAAAAGCTTGATCCGGTACAACAGGCCTTTGTCGACAAGGGCGCTATCCAGTGTGGTTATTGCACGCCAGGTATGGTCATGCAGACGACTCATTTGTTGAGTAAAAACGGCAAGCCGAACGACGAGGAAATTCGTCGTGGCCTGGAAGGCAATGTCTGTCGCTGCACCGGCTATACCAAGATCATCGAAGCCGTCAATCAAGCAGCTGAAGGATAAGGGAAAACGCCATGTCTGAAGCTATTGAAAAAACCACCCTCATTGGTAAAAGCATAACCAAACCGGACGCTCCGGACAAATCCAACGGGCGCACGCGCTATATCAACGATATGGTGTTGCCGCGCATGTTGATTGGCAAGATCAAGCGCTCCGACCGGGCGCATGCCAAGGTGCTCAGCATAGATACATCGAAGGCTGCTGCCGTTCCAGGCATCCAGGCCATCGTCACGGCTGATGACACGCCCATGGTTGGCGTCGGTGTCACCAAGGATAATCCACCGCTGAAAAAAGACATTGTGCTCAGTATGCGCGATGAACTTGTGGCTGTGGCTGGCGAGACGGAAGAAGCTGTCGACAAGGCCCTGGCCTTGATCGAAATCGAATATGAAGACTTGCCCGCCATTTTCGATCCGGCTGAGGCCCTCGAGGAGGGTGCGCACCAAATGCATGATGACAAGCCGGGGAATCTCAGTCTTGGTTATCAAACGGTGCATGGCGACATCAAGCAGGCGGAAAAGGATTCCGATCATGTGCTGGATGAAGTCTATGACGTGCACTACGTCACCCATGTCTGCATGGGGCCGGGTTGTGTCATTGCTGATTTTGACACCCATGGCAAACTGACCATGTATACCCAGACCCAGTATCCCTACAATTACAAGATGGATCTGGCACCATCACTTGGCATGCATCCCGGTGATATCCGGGTTATCCAGCCCCCAGTGGGCGGTGCCTTTGGCTCGAAACTGGATGTCTATCCCTTTGAGCCCATTGCCGTATTCCTGGCCAAGAAAACCCGTCGTCCGGTCAAGGTGATCTTCAGTCGCGAAGAAGAATTTTCAGCCTCCCCGACGCGCCAGCCCGCCCGCTTCCATATTCGCGCTGGTGTCAAAAATGACGGGACCCTGACCTTCCGTGATGTCGACGCCCTGTTGAATAATGGCAGTCACACGTCCTGGGGTGCGACCACGCCCTTTGTCATGATGCGGACCTTTACCGGTCACTTCCGGGTGCCGGATGTTGAATTCCGCTCACGCGCAGCCTACACGAATATGCCCTATGCCGGTTCGTTCCGGGGTTATGGCAATGTGCAGGCGACCTATGTCACGGCAACGGTCATGGACAAACTGGCCGAAGCTGTAAACATGGATCCCATTTCCTTCCGCCTGATGAACGCTCAGAAGGCCGGTGAAATCACACCACAAAACAGTAAACTGGAAGAATGTTTGCTGGGTGAGTGCATCGAAACGGTCGCGGAAAAAACAAATTTCCTTGAACAATACAATGCCTTCAAGGCCGAGCAGGATTCGCCCGGCCGCTACAAAAAAGGCATTGGCATTGCCACATCTTTCCATAATGCCGGAGGCGCTAAAATCCACAAGTCAGATGGTTGCGGCACTGTGATCATGCTGGATGACTATGCCCGTGCCACTGTCATTACCGGTGCGTCGGAAATTGGCCAGGGCATTGATGCCGTGTTGACGCAAATCGTTGCTGAAGAACTTGGCATCCCGACTGAAAATATTACACTGGTCAATAACGACAGTGCCATTGGCCCCTGGGATGTGGGTGTGCACGCCAGCCGCACAACCTTTATCGCCGGGAATTCCGCCAAGCGTGCTGCCCGCAAGGCCCGTGATCAGATACTTGATGCGGCTGCCCAGCGTTCGAACGTTGCCGCGGATGACCTTGATTTGCGTGGCGGCAGTGTGGTGCAGAACGACAATGGTGTGCCGGTCATGAAGATCGACAGCCTGTTGCGCAAGATGCATTTTGCCGGCGAAGACGCCGAACTGGTCATCACCCATGATTATTATGAACCCCCCAGTGAGCCTGAAGGCGACAACCATGTGGGCGATATTTCAGCGGCTTATTCCCACGGCGCCTATGTGGCCGAGGTAACAGTTGATACCTGGACCGGTGTGGTCAAACTGAACAAGATGACAGCCGTGCAGGATGTTGGCAGGGTCGTCAACAAGCTCGGTATCGAAGGTCAAATGGAAGGCGGCATAGCCTTTGGTATTGGCTATGGCCTGACCGAAGAAATGATCATCGAAGGCGGGGAAATAAAAAACCCGAACTTCCGCGATTACAAGGTCATGACAGCGCCGGAAGCACCGGAACTGGAATTCCACTTCATTGAGAATGATGATCCGGATGGACCGTTCGGGGCCAAGGGTATTGCCGAGTTGCCAACCATTATTCCGGCACCAGCCATTGCCAATGCTGTTTACAATGCCATTGGCATTCGTTTCAACAATCCGCCATTGACCCCTGAAAAGGTTGCCCGCGCCATTGTCGATAAGCAGGCTGCAAAGGTGGCGGCGGAGTGAAACAGCGCACTGTCCTGAGCATGGAACAGGCCTTGTCGATGCCCTCGGCAACGCTGCGTTTTGCCCAATTGGGCTGGCGGGTGATCCGCATTGAAGCAACCCCTACGGGTCGTGGATTGCCCGGTGATCCCAATCGCTATATCGGGCCCAATGTGGTGGACGATGATCGCTGCACTTATTTCATCGCCCCCAATGCCGGCAAGGAAGCCATTGCCCTCAATCTGAAAGAACCTGAAGGCCAGGCCGTCTTGCACCGCCTGATCAAGGAACTGGATGTTGATATCTTCTGCTGCAACACCGTGCCGTCGCGGTATGAACAATTGGGCATCGATTATGAAACCCTCAGTGCGATCAAGCCGGACCTGATCTGGGCCGGTATCTCCGCCATGGGGCCGGACTACCCAAAAGTGCCGGGTTATGATCCGGCAATCCAGGCCATGGCCGGATTTATGGAGGTCACTGGTGATCCGGACGGCCCGCCCACATTGGCCGGTATCCCTTTGATCGACCTGAAAGCGGGCGATGAAGTTTTTGCAGGTGTCTGTCTGGCTTTGGCGGACCGGGCTGAAACTGGCAAGGGCAAGCGCATTGATGTTTCCATGATGCAGGCGGCGTCTTCGTGGTTGATCACCACATTGCCTCTGATCGATTTTGATTGTGACTACTCTGAAATTACTCGCAGCGGTAACGAACACCGCAAGTTTGTGCCGACTAACGCTTACAAGACGTCAGATGGCTTTATCTACATGGCCATGGGCAGCGATGTGCAGTGGCGGCGATTTGTTGAAATTCCAAAATTTGCCGGGCTGGATACAGATCTACGCGGCACCAACAATGGTCGTATGGAAGACCGCATAAGTTTGCGGGACGATATCGGCGCGATCATGGTGCAGCATACGACCGCTGAACTATCCGCCGACCTGGCAGGAGCCACTATCCCCAACGCGCCGATCAACACCATCCCGCAAGTGCTGGAAACACCGGCCGTAGCGACCAAGGTGACGACAACCAGAACCCCGGCGGGTAAGACGATCCGTATGCAGCCCATGGCCGTGGATCAACCAAACACCAGTCGGGAAATGAGTTTTCCGCCTAAATATGGCGAACATACGCGCGGTATTATGCTTGAAGCGGGTTATGAGGAAACCGATGTAGACGGCTTGGCCAAATCCGGCATCGTCAGTGCCGGTTCTGTCAGCGACTAATCGGGTAAACCGGAACAGGATTATGACGACGGCATTGCCACAGGTTTTTGACACCGTCGTCCATATGCTGAAGGACGCTGCAGACCGCTCGCCCGCCTCCCCGGCGATTGTTTTTGAAAACCGGCAACTGGATTATGGCCAATATTGGCGATGCGTTGCGGGCTTTGCAGCAGAATTGCGCGCCCTGGGTGCCAGTGGCCAAAGGGTGGTTCTGATCTGTGGTAATTCGCTGGAGATGGCAGTTTCCATGTATGCTGTGCAAGCTGCCGGTGCTCAGGCTGTGCCGGTTAATCCGCTTTATACGCCGCGAGAACTCAAGCACATCCTGGTGGACGCCGATCCCGTTGCCATCATTCTGGACGATAATCTGACAGCATCCCTTGGGCCCTTGTTTGATGAATTGGGAATCGATCACCGCATTCAGGTTGGACCGAAATCTCGCCTGCTCGATACATGGGTTGAAGATGCTTCGGTGACATTAGCGGATTTGCCTTTAAAGGATGATCTGGCGACCTTGCAATATACCGGGGGTACAACCGGCCTGCCCAAGGGTGTCGATATCACACACCGCCAGATGGCAACGAATATCAGTCAGCGCGAGGCCAGGTTAGGGACGCAAGCAGACGACGAACGCATATTATGTGTCATGCCCCTGTTTCATGTCTTTGCCGTGCATATGTGTCTGTACCTGACAGTATATTGCCGGGGCCAACTGATCATCTTGCCACGCTATCAGCCGGACACTGTCCTGGCAGCAATCGAAAAATTCCGCATCACACGCTTCCCGGCGGGCCCGACAGTTTATCACGGATTGATGGGCTATGATGGTTTCGCAGCAACTGATTTTTCCTCGCTACGCACAGCCTGGTCCGGCTCGGCACCTTTGCCGGGCAATACCCTGAAGCGCTGGCAAGAACAAACGAGCTGCCCGATCCTAGAAGGTTATGGCCAGTCCGAAGCGGGGCCGGTTTTGACCTACGTGGCGGAAGGTGATCCGGTCAAGCCTGGCAGTGTCGGCAAGGTTTTGCCACTGACCGAAATTCAGATCGTCGACACGGAAACCGGCAACCAGGTTTTGGCCGTGGGTGAACAAGGCGAAATTCGTGCTCGCGGGCCTCAGATCATGTCCGGCTATCGCAATCGCGAAACGGAAACGGCCGCAACGTTGCGCGGAGGCTGGCTTTATACCGGTGACATCGGCGAGATGGACGAAGATGGCGACCTCTATATCCGGGATCGCAAGAAAGATATGGCCATTGTCGGCGGATACAACGTCTATCCCAGGGAAATTGACGAAGTTCTGTACGCCCATCCTGATGTAATTGAGGCTGCGGCTATTGGTGTTGCCGATGATTATCGCGGGGAAGTCATCCGGGCCTTTGTGGTAGCCGGTAATTCATCTGTCAGCGTCGATGATCTGTTGGAACATTGCCGCCTGAACCTTGCGCGCTATAAAATTCCTGCCGTGCTCGAACTGGTTAACGACCTGCCAAAAACAGCAGTCGGGAAAATTGATAAAAAAGCTCTTCGCGAATCTACCAACGCCTGAAAAATCTGAAGAATAAAGGACCCCAACCCATGTCACACACCGCACAAATCCCCTATGGCGCCTACTGGAGCACTCCGTTTGCCAAATGGCAGGGCAGTCTCGCCCATCTTCATTCGGTTGAATTCGGCGCTTACGTCGCCAAGAACGAGCTGAAGAAGCGCGACATTTCGGCTGACGTCTTTGACTATGGTGTGATGGGCATTTCCGTGCCGCAAAAGGCTTCATTCTATGGCGCACCCTGGTTCATGGGCATGATCGGTGCCGCAGATGTTGGCGGCCCCGCCATTTCCCAGGCTTGTGCCACTGGTGTGCGGACATTGCAAAACGCTGTCCAGGAAGTTGACAATGATTTTGCCTCCGTGGCGTTGGTTGCCAACGTTGACCGTGTATCGAACGGCCCGCACCTTTATTACCCCAATCCCAAAGGCCCCGGCGGCAAGGGCGGGCACGAAGACTGGACCCTGGACAACATGCTCGCTGACCCTCTTGGTGGACACAGCATGCTGCAGACGGCTGAAAATGTTGCGGCGCGTCACCAGGTCACAACCGAAGCCCAACACGAAGTTGTCCTGCGTCGCGAGGAACAGTATCAGGATGCCCTGGCAGATGATTCAGCCTTTCTGAAACGCTTCATGACCCTGCCTTTTGATGTTCCTTCGGCCAACTACAAGAAGACCGTGGCGACACTGGATGGTGATGAGGGGCTGAAACCTTCAACAGCAGAAGGCCTTGCCAAACTTCGCCCTGTCATGGAAGGCGGCACGGTGACCTTCGGTGCGCAAACTCATCCCGCCGATGGTAACGCCTGTATCGTTGTGGCCACACCCGACAAGGCGCGGGAACTCAGCAAGGACAAGAATATCGTAATCGAAATTCTTGGTTTCGGCATGGCCCGTGCCGAATTGGCCTACATGCCGGAAGCACCGGTCCCGGCTGCCATGAAGGCACTGGAGAAAGCCGGCCTCACCATTGCCGATCTGGATGCAGTGAAGACCCACAACCCCTTCGCAGCCAATGATGTCTATTTCGCCAGCCAGACCGGTTATGATCTCAACAAGATGAATAATTACGGCTGTCCCCTTGTCTGGGGCCATCCCCAGGCCCCAATGGGCACGCGCGGCATTATTGAATTAATCGAAGAACTGGTCATCCGCGGCGGAGGTACCGGCTTGTTCACAGGCTGCGCTGCGGGCGATACGGCCATGGCAACTGTTGTGAAAGTTTCTGGTTGATTCTTTCTGACGGCTCTTGATCTGACGGGGTGGAGGCTGTAGTTAGCGCCCATGGCTCCACCCGTCCTCCATCTTCGCGACATAGAACTCTCATTCGGCACCACGCCTCTTCTCGAAGGGGCGGAGATGGCCGTTATGAGCGGTGATCGATTGTGCCTCGTTGGGCGCAATGGTTCCGGCAAATCAACTTTGCTCAAAATCGCTGCTGGCCTGATTGATATTGATGGCGGCGAACGCTTTGTGCAGCCCGGTACCACGGTGCGCTACCTCGCCCAGGAACCGGACCTCAGCAATTTTGAGACAACGCTGGCTTACGCGGAATCAGGTCTGACAGCCGGGGATGATCCCTGGCGGGCGCAGTATCTATTGCAGCAACTGGGTTTGACCGGCGAGGAAGACCCCAAGGTTTTATCAGGTGGCGAAGCAAGGCGCTGTGCCCTGGCCCAGGCCATGGCCCCCGAGCCTGATATCCTGCTGCTGGACGAGCCCACGAACCACCTTGATTTGCCTGCTATTGAATGGCTGGAAAGCGAGCTTAAGGGGTTGAGGTCGGCCTTGGTCATGATCAGTCACGACAGAAGCTTCCTCAACGCCTTGTCGACGGCGACGATCTGGCTGGACCGGGGTGTTGCCCGGCGCATGGATCGTGGTTTCCCGCATTTTGAAAACTGGCGCGACGAGGTTCTGGAACAAGAACAACTGGAACGCCACAAACTTGATCGCAAGATCGTGCGCGAAGAACACTGGATTACCTATGGTGTGACCGCGCGACGCAAGAGAAATCAGGGGCGCTTGCGTGAACTGGCGACCTTGCGCCAAACCCGCAAGGATCAACGCCAGGCGACCGGCAACGTCAAGATTACCGTGACCGAAGGCGAGACCTCCGGCAAGCGCGTGGCCGAGGCCAAAAACATCTCCAAGATCTGGGACGGCCCACCTGTTGTGAGCGACCTCAGTCTGCGTATTCAGCGTGGGGATCGCCTGGGCATTGTTGGCCCCAACGGTGCCGGCAAGACAACGCTGCTGAAGATGCTGACCGGAGAACTGGAACCAGATTCTGGTTCCGTCAAACTGGGCACGACCTTGCAAATGGTAAGCCTGGATCAGCGCCGTGACAGTTTGAAGCCGGACTGGAGCCTGCAAGATGCCTTGACCGGCGGTGTCGGCGACCTGGTTGAGGTCAACGGCCAATCCCGCCACGTGATGAGTTACATGAAGGACTTCCTGTTTGCGCCGGAACAAGCTCGTACCGTCGTCAGCGCCTTGTCAGGAGGTGAGCGGGGTCGCTTGTTACTGGCCATGGCTTTGGCCAAACCATCCAACCTGTTGATCCTGGATGAGCCCACCAACGACCTTGATCTGGAAACCCTGGATCTGTTGCAGGAGATGCTGGCGAACTATCCCGGCACGGCCCTGATCGTCAGCCACGACCGTGATTTTCTTGATCGCGTGGCGACGTCAATCCTGGTCTTCGAAGGTGATGGCCGGTGGATTGAATATGCCGGTGGCTATAACGATATGCTGGCTCAACGCAAGGCATCCGTAACGTCGAACGTGGAAGCCGGGCAAAAAACCCGACAATCAAAGGCTGGGGCAGCGAAAAATAAATCTGCTTCCCGTATGACTTTCAAGGACAAACACGCCCTTGAAACCCTGCCGGATCAAATGGCCAAAATTCAGGTCGACATCAAAGATTTTCAGGCCACACTGGCTGACCCGGATATGTTCGCCAGAAACCCCGACAAGTTTAATGGCGCTGTTAAATCACTTGAAAAATCCCAGGTCAAACTCGCCTCTTGCGAAGAACGCTGGCTCGAACTGGAAATGATGCGCGAGGAAATCGAGGCCGGTTAGCGCCTTACAACAATTCTTTGTTCAGCGTGTAGATCCCTGTACAGCTGCCTTTGGCCAGAACATGGCCCTCCATAGCAGCCAAGGCTTCCGGGCCACCGAAGTCGCCGTTTAAACCAAGGCTGGCGGTATCCAGGGCGTACACCGTAAAAATGTAATGGTGCATAATTTCGTCGTTCCAGGGCGGGCAGGGGCCGTCGTAGCCGCCGTAGGTACCGCCCATGTCGGCATCGCCTGCGAACCAGTCGGTGAAGTTGTTTTTGCCGCGCACGCCAATATCTGTGGGCCCGATATCCTTGCCGCCTGCGGTGATTTCAGCACCGTCGGCACCTTCCGCCAGTGCGGTTGTTGAGGCGGCGATATCAACCAGGACCCAGTGATAAAAATCGATACGTGGCAGGCTGGCGGGCACGGTTTTGCCTTCCTGATTGACGTCGTCAGCAGCGGATGGCACGTCTGGATCATGGCAAATTATGGCATAGCTTTTTGTGGCATCTGATGCCCCTGACCAGGACATAGCCGGACTCTTATTGTCCCCCATGCTCACATTTCCGACCTCTGCAGGCACGCAAAATGCATTTGCGCCGACAATCCGTTCTCCGTCAGCCCAGTTCTCGATTTTCACAGATAGTTCGGCAGTCATGATATTTCTCCCCGGAATGAATTTGTTGATCTGATTATCCATATCCTCGACACTGGTACAAACATCTATTTTCCTTATTCGGGTGGATTACAAAAAATGGCGGACGTTACCGAAGAAATGTTGACGGCTTTGAAAACAGTCTCGACGGCAACCCTGACGATGCAGCTTTTGAAACGCGGCTTGCGGACCTGTTTCATTTCCGGGGCACAGCCTCTGGTCGCGGACACACCGCGTATCGCGGCTGAGGCTTATACCCTGCGCTTCATTCCCTTGCGTGAGGACCTGAGTGTGCCAGAGGTTCTGGGTGATCCTGAATATCCGCCGCGCAAGGCCATTGAAGATATTCCACCGGGCCAGATTATGGTTATTGATAGCCGCGGTGTGCAAACGGCGGGCACCATCGGCGATATCCTGGCACTGCGTATGAAAATACGGGGGGCGGCTGGTGTGGTAACGGACGGGCCGGTGCGTGATGGCGGGGCCGTGGCGGAAACAGGCTTGCCCGTCTTTTGTTCGGGCACAGTGGCCCCGGCCAGCATCGGGGCGCATTTTGGTGCTGATTTACAGTGCCCGATTGCCTGCGGCGGGGCGGCTGTTTTTCCGGGCGATGTGATCGTGGCCGATGATGATGGTGCCGTGGTTATCCCGCGCAAGCTGGTGGCGGATATTTCACAAACCGCACCGGAACAGGAACAGCTGGAAGAATTTCTCAAATCCCGCATTGCCGATGGGCATATGAGCTTTGGCACCTATCCGCCGAACGAAGAAACCCTGGCGGCATATGCTGAGTGGAAAAATGGAACTGCGCAGTAACGACTGATCTGGCCGCAACTCTCTCCGTCATGCCGGACTTGATCCGGCATCCATGCTTGGGATGTAAGGCAGGTGATCAATTCAAATGCGTAGACCCCGCATCAAGTGCGGGGTGACTAAAGATAGGGTGGCTGATTTGTGCAAAAAAAAACGGGGAAGCCTGAGCTTCCCCGAAATTTCGAAACTTTGGAAAACTATTCAGCGGCCTGAGCCGTCTTTGCTTTGATGTCGGCCCCGGCGGAGGTGGCTATGGCGTCCAGGTTATCGCTGAGGGTCGGACGTATTTCCTCGAACAGAACGCCTAAGCCAGGGGCGTCGGTTTTGCCGGCCTCGATCATGGCGGCCATTTGATCGCTGCTGTCGTGATCTTCCGGCAAGGGACGCACGGCCATGTTCATATTCTGGTAGGTCATGTCAGTTTTATCGAACGTGACGCAGGGGCTGAGTATGTGAAGATAGGAAAAGCCGCGATGGGCGATGGCCTTCTTGATCATGCCCGCCAGGTGATGCTGGTGCCCGGCATAGGCTTGGCCCACCCAACTGGCGCCATAGGACAGTACCATCATCAAGGGTTTCAGTGGCTGTTCACGATTTTCATAAGGTGTCGTGGACGTCTTGAAACCCATGCTGGATGTCGGCGACGTCTGGCCTTTGGTCAGGCCATAAATTCCGTTGTCGAACAAGAGATAAGTAATATCCACATTGCGCTTGGCCGCGTGTGGGATGTGACCACCACCAATGGCAAAACCGTCACCATCGCCACCGACGACCACAACAGTCAGATCATCATTGGCGGTTTTGATCCCGGTGGCCACGGGCAGGGTGCGGCCGTGCAGGGTGTGGAAGCCATAGACATCGACAAAAAACGGAAAGCGTGAGGCGCAACCAATGCCGGATACGCAAACCACATTTTCATTTTTCAGGCCCAACTCGTTCAGGGAGTTGGTGACGCCTTCCGTCATGCTGTAATAGCCACAACCCGGACACCAGGTCGGCAAGGACCCGGAACGGAAATCCAGACGCCCGCTATCCTGAATGTCTTTCAGCTTTTCTTCCAGGTAAACTGGTTCTTTTAATTCAGCAGTCATAATCTGCTAATCCTCTCAAGCTGCATCTTTTGCTTCGCGACCTGCGAGGCGGCGAATTTCATTTAAAATATCGTCAACCCGCATGGGTGTGCCGGGAACCATGTTCAAGCGGTTCACGGGGCGACCAAGGGTGCCGGAGACGATCCCGGCGAACTGGCCTTCGTAATTCAGTTCTGGAAGCAGGACTTCGTTGGCGCTGTCCATGAATTCCGAGATAGGCTGTTCCGGCAGGGGTGACATCATCACCACCTTCATGGCAGCGCATTTGATGCCCTCGTCCCGGGCCAGCATCATGGCCTCCAGACTTTCACCAAATGTCGAGCCCCAGGCCAGAATACCGACTTCAACATCGCCTTCATCGCCAAAGCGTTTGGTGATTGTAATGCCTGGATGGTCAACAGCTTTGGACAGTTTGTTGTGGCGCTTTTCCGACATATCCATGTGGATATTGGCCTGGTCACTGGGCCGCCCCAGGTCGTTATGCTCAAGGCCGGTGACTGTATGAATGCCGCCGGCCTGGCCCGGAATGGCGCGGGGACTGATGCCGTCATCGGTTTTGGCAAAGCGTTGGTATTTTTCACCGGACTTGGCGGGCACCATGGCTTTGCTTGAACTGGCTTCAAAGCGTTCATCAGGGGAGACAATAACGGTCTCGTATCGGTTCGACAAATAAAGGTCCAGCAGGACAATGACCGGTGTTTGATAACGTTCGGCCATCTCGAAGGCCTTGCCGGCACAGCGCCAACAACCTTCCACATTTGTGGGGGCGAGGACAATGCGCTGGGCATCGCCAGAACCGCCAAAGACGGCGAGATTAAGATCAGACTGTTCGGTCTTGGTCGGCATGCCTGTAGACGGCCCACCACGTTGTGAAACGAATATCACGGACGGCACCTCAGCCATCACACTCAAGCCCAGCATCTCGGCCATCAAGGCAAGGCCGGGACCCGATGTGGCCGTGGCGGAACGAACCCCGGCATACCCGGCACCAATAGTGGCGGCAATGGCGGAAATCTCGTCTTCGGTTTGCAGGGCCCGTTTGCCGCGCTTCGGCATTTCGGTAACCAGGCGTTCCATAATCGTTGTCGCTGGCGTAATGGGATAACCAAAATAGGCTTCGATTCCGGCATCCAGGCAACCTTCAACCACGGCTGAATTACCGCTTAACATGCGGGCTTCATGTTTGGCCTTTGCCGGTGGCGCGCCAATGGAAACTTCGTCGAACAGAAATTCCCCGGCACCCAGATCAAAGCCTGCATCAAAGGCGGCTGTGTTGTCTTTGGTCACGGCGGCCGGTTTGGTCTTGAACTTTCGGGCGATGATGGTGTGAAAGACGTCTTGTTGCAGGCCATACAATCCGGCGACAAATCCAAGGGCAACCATGTTGCGGCCCCGGTTGCTGCCCGTGGCGCGTTCCGAAATTTCACGGATCGGCAAAGCATAGGGGATTTGACCGGGCTGCAGGTGGCCGGAAATATGTTCGCCTTCCATCATCAAGCTCATGGGGGCGTTGTCATAGATCACGGCACCAAAATCACGTACTTCCGATGCATGGGGAATGGCGTGGCTGTCATCCAGCGAGACCAGAATATCGGTCTGCTGTTTCATGGAATAAACTTGTTCGCCAGTGACCCGGGTCCGCGAGACACATTTGCCGAAGCCACGAATTTCTGCCGGATATTGATCAAAGGCGATGACGCGGTATCCGGCCATGGCCATGGCTTGTTTAAGAATGTCGCCGACAGCAATGGTGCCATCACCGGCCGAGCCACAAAAAGCGATCTGGAGATCGGTGCCGTTTATCGTCACGCGCTGTACTCCCAAAACGGCGAATCAATGCTGCCGTCGTCCTTGATAATTAATTGCTCGTCGACCTCGGTCTCGAACGGTACGTCTGCGCCCATCATGTTGCGGGCAGAAATCTCGCCCATCTTGCGCACATTGCGCCAACCATAATAGAACCGGTAACCGTTACTTTCTTGCTCCCAGATCTGGCAAACATCACCAGCAGCATAAATTTCATCGCGCGTTGTTTTCAGCTGTGGATTGACCAGCAAGCCGCGTTCGATATCAACGCCTGCAGTGCTCATGAAATCGACCATGGGGGCGAGACCGTATTGCGTAACCACAACATCCGCCGACACTGTTTCGCCACTGACAAAGACAACACGGCGTGCGGTTGCACCGCCGCTTGTGTCTTCAATGCGTTCGACCTCGCCGTGATTAATTACTTCTATGCCCATGGTTTCAAGGGCGGCAAGATATTTGGGACGGTCTTCTGCAGAAATTTCGTGTGGCCAGAAGGTTCGGTCACCTGGCACAACAGTGACCTGATAACCGGTTTCAATCAGGGTGCGGGCCAGATCAAGTCCGATCATATCGCCGCCCAGCATGACCACCCGCCCACCTTTGGGCAAAGCCTTGTACATCTTCATGGCCGACCGATAGGTCGTGAACTGATGGGTTAAACTGGCTGTTTCCTGTAAGCGTTCCGGCAAATAACCTGCACCACCTGTAGCCACCAGCAGCTGGTCAAAGCCCACTTCTTCGCGGTGGGCCAGAACCAGTTTGCGCCGCTCTGTATCAACATCGGCGACAATGCTTCTGCGACGTAAAGTAATATTGTTGTCGGAAAAATATTCAGGCGGGTTTTCAAGATAATCGCGCCAATCCTGACGGCCTTTAAAGACGTCAGGCAATTCATAGCGATTATAAAAAAGCAAAGGGCCTGCCGAAATAATACTGATGCGGCAGTCCTTGTCTTTTTCACGCAGAATTTCAGCGGCGCGGTTACCAGCGACGCCGTTTCCAATAATAACCAGATGGGGTGCGGAACTCATTTATACGTCCTGGTAGAAGATTTCCTGTTTGACGATGGAGATGCACTTGGTCGGGCAGACCATAAAGCAGGCTCCACAGCGAATGCATTCGTCGTTGTCGATCCAGATGGCGCCGACCTTGTCCCACTGCTTGGTTTCTTGCAGATCGCCATAGGTGCCGTCGTCCTTGACCTCCACGCCCGAGACCAGCTTGATACAATCGCGCGGGGCGACATCAATACAGGCGCGGCAATAGATGCAATTGTCGACATCGATTTCATATTTCATATGGCAGAGGTAACAACGCTTTGCTTCCTCGTGGGCCATATCTTTTTCAAAGCCGGTTTCAGCCTCGGTAACCAGATCATCAAAACGGGTTGCCATGGGCTCGGTCGGGATGTGCTGGCGCGGGATGAAGTCATAGGCGCGCTCGCGCAAGGGACCGTCAACCGGCTCGATCTTGACGACCTTCTTGCGCCGGACGCGCTCCATCAACCAGGTATCCAGTTTGATGGCGATTTCGCGACCATGGCCGACAGCTTCAACTACGGTCGTGGCCCCACTGACAAAATCACCAGCGGCAAACAGGCCATCAACCGAGGTCATGCCGTTTTCGCCAACACGCACATTGTGCCAGCGATCCAGGCCGACATCGATATCCATCACATCATTAATGGTTTTCTGACCGATGGCCACAATGACCGTGTCGCAGGGCTCGACGAACTCTGACCCTTCGATAGGAACAGCTTCGCGCCGGCCATTGGCACGGTAACCGCCCAGACGATTTTGCACAAAGCGCACGCCCGTGACGTTGCCGTCCTTATCGCGTTCCAGGCCGACCGGTGTCCGCAGCCCCAGAATCTTGACGCCTTCGCGCTTGGATTCAAAGATTTCCTCCAGCGTCACTGGAATGTATTTTTCTGTGGTGCGGATATGTACCGAGACATCGTCTGCGCCCAGGCGCAAAGCCACACGGGAACAATCCAGGGCCGTGAAACCGGCACCGATAACAGCAACGCGTTTGCCGACAACTTTTTCTTCACCACGGTGCAGTTCGGTCAGGAAGTCGAGGCCATATTCAGCGTTGGGGGCTTCAATGACGGGGTCGATGTCTCCGTCTTTCAGGCCCTTCAGCGGCAGCGGGATCGCCAGCATACAGCCCATGGCCATCAGGACGGCGTCATAATCTTTCATCAATTGTGAAAGTTTGGTGTCGTCCACACCGGTACCCATATTGACGCCGGTCTTGACCTGAACGCCAAGGCGGGTGGAGTTGTGTACTTCCACATCCAGCACATCGCGCGGCAGACGGAAGACCGGGATGCCGTAATACAGCATGCCACCGGCAACCTCTTCACGCTCCAGGATTGTCACCTGGTGACCCAGCATGGATAAATCGTGGGCAGCCGACAAACCGGCCGGACCCGCACCAATGATGCAGATCTTTTTGCCAGACGGCGCATAGAGATTTTCGGTTATCCGGTGGCCATCCGTTTTCAGGTCCGACGCGGCCCGTTTCAGGTGACAAATATTGACCGGATCACCATTGCCTGCCCAGCCATGTCGGCAGGCATCCTCACAGGGGCGCGAACAAATGCGCCCCAGGGTGCCCGGCAAAACATTGGCCATGCGGTTGATTTCATAAGAACGACTATAGCGTTCTTCAACAATCGTTTGGATATAGGCCGGGACGTTGGTGTCCGCCGGACACGCCGCCTGGCACGGGACGTTTTCACGCACCCAGCCAACATCACGGGCGTCCGTGGAAAACCGGACAGGTGTAACCACCCGCCGACCGTAAGATTGTGTTGTGGAAAAATCTTCGCCTTCATCGACGTAGACCTTACGCGATTTGATATCCGCGTCAGTCTGATTCTCGGACATGCCGATTCCTGTACCCAAGTGCTGGTCAATGCGCCACGAATTTGAGGCGCGGTTTCTAATCAATTCGTCAGGCCAACATTACCGCAAGTTCATGGGGAAAAGGCAACTGGCTATTAGTGTTATTTTTGATAATTCATATTCATTAGAGTTTTCTAAAGTAATGAAAGATTATTAGCGCAAATCAACCCGACGGGGCAGCCGTAAATTTAATCTTCAATTGCCCACTTCCTCACCTGGAATTGTCCAGCTTTCCTGGTCACTTGCGTCTCGCCACCAGATCATGCCTTCGGTGGTCCAGACGGCATCGGCATATGCCTGCAGGCTGTCGGTTAACTCGATGCCATAGGTTCGGAACCGGGACACCAGGGGTGCAAACATTGCGTCCGCAGGACAGAAGGGCCCGAACAAAAATGACCCATCGGCCTTCTTTCGCCCCTTTTGATCCAGGCAGCCTTGCCATAGGGCTAAAACGCGGGCGACGTCACTTTTTGCCTGTTCCGACAAATCGACCTTTCGGCCTGTCGCCCGGATATTCATGGGGATTTCACTTCGCAAGGCGGCAAAGCCTGAATGCATTTCTGCGCTGACCGCGCGGGCATGCGCTCTGGCCGCTGGATCCTCAGGCCACCAGGGCTGGTCTGGATAGGTTTCTGCCAAATATTCGATGATAGCCAGGCTGTCCCAGACTTTCAGGTCACCGTGAAACAGCACCGGTACCCGTCCGGCATCGGAATATTCCAACAGGCGTTGTCTTGTGTCGGGCAGGTCAAGCGGGACCATTTCTTCCCTGAATTCCAGCCCGGCCTGGCGCATGGCCAGCCACGCCCTGAGAGACCAGGATGAATAGTTCCGGTTGCCAATGATCAGTTTCAATTCGGGCATCTGCGGGGTTTCCTGCAATAATAGGAGGAGGCTCAAGAAAAATATCTCAGCCAGGCGGTAATCGGTTTCAGACCATGGTAAACATGCCGAACCAAATAAAACAGGAGACTTGTCCGTGCCCGCTATCAGCAATTTGATTTCATCGTCACAAAACCCGGTTTCCCTGCATCTTGTGGGGACCGATGATTATGAAGAGTGGCTAGCGGCCCAACCCACAGAAGCGCAAAACTGGGTCGCTGCGACCGGGTTCAAAGCCAAATCAGGGGCGGCAACGCTGATGCCAGGAACGACGGGTGGGGCTTCTCTGGCTGTCGCTTGTTTTGGCGAGGATGCCGATCTCTGGACCTGGTCAGCTATAGCTGAAAAACTGCCTGCCGCTGATTATGCGCTGGCATCTGATTGTTCAGGCGTTGACGATCTGGCCCTGGGCTGGGCTTTGGCAGCTTATCGGTTCGAACGTTACCTTGAAGAAAATACCACCGATCGCGCGCAACTGGTCTGGCCGACGACTTGTGATCAGGCATCCGTTGAGGCCTTTCATGCGGCCATCACCCTGACCCGTGATCTGGTCAATACACCTGCGGCAGATATGGGACCGGAAGACCTGGCGGCGGTCGCAAAGTTTCTGGCTGATGACCATGGTGCAGAATATAGCGAATTAATCGGTGATGAATTGCTGACAGAAAATTTCCCCATGGTGCATGCTGTGGGCCGCGCCAGCGACCAGGAACCGCGATTAATCGATTTCACCTGGGGGAACGCCGTTCATCCCAAAGTGACGTTGGTTGGTAAAGGTGTGTGTTTTGATTCCGGTGGCCTTGATCTGAAATCGGCCAGTGGCATGGAAATCATGAAAAAGGATATGGGTGGGGCGGCCAATGTTCTGGGTCTGGCCAGTTTGATCATGGCAGCAAAGTTGCCGGTTCGCCTGCGTGTTTTGATCCCGGCGGTGGAAAATGCGGTTTCAGGCAACGCCTTCCGGCCTGGCGACATTCTGACCAGTCGCAAGGGGATAACCGTCGAGATTGGCAATACGGATGCTGAGGGCCGCCTTGTTCTGGCAGATGCCCTGGCGGAAGCCGCCAATGATGATCCCGATCTGTTGATTGATTGCGCCACCTTAACCGGTGCTGCCCGTGTGGCTCTGGGGCCAGAGCTGCCGGCATTTTTTACAGATGACGAAGACCTGGCGCGCGATCTGGCGGAACAAGCCACGGCAGTCTCTGATCCGATGTGGCGCTTGCCCTTGTGGCAAGGCTACCGGGATATGTTTGATACCCGCATGGCGGACATCAATAATGCAGGTGCCGGTGGCTTTGCCGGGGCCATCACAGCAGCTTTGTTTTTACAGTATTTCGCTGAAGACGCCCGCTCCTGGGTACATTTTGACATGTATGCCTGGAGCAAAAAAGCACGTCCTGGCCGCCCAGCTGGCGGTGAGGCTCAGGCGATCCGGGCTTTGTTTGCTGTTTTGCAAAAACGCTTTGGTGCTTGAGCCAGGTGTGACTATATTGTAGCCAGATTTCCGGGGGACGAATAAATGTGTTTTAACAAGAGTAGTCCCGATGATCAGTAGTCTTTCTTCCCAACAGGTGCTTGAAATCTGGCGTGATTCGCTGGTTGAAGGTGTGCGCCGCGATGGTCCCGACTTGACCGCCCGCCAATTGGCCCTGATGCTGACGGTTTACCTCAAACCCTTGCCCCATACGGTGCGCGGATTATCGGTAGAACTGAATATTGGCAAACCAGCCGTGACCCGCGCCCTGGACGCCCTGACCAAATACAGTTTCGTGCGCCGCATTCCCGACCCGGATGACAAACGCAGCATCCAGGTACAGCGCACGGTAAAAGGTTCGATCTATCTCGTGGAATATGCCGACCGCGTGGTCGAAGCGATCGAAGGTATGGATCTGGGTTGATACCCCCCCCAGGCTAATACCCCGCCAGGTTAATACCCGCGCCCGACCTTCACCTCATTCAGTGGCGCGTCGCCGCGCAACACGCCTTTGATATTCGCCAGGATTTGTGGGCAGACATCTGCGGGAAATGAATCGGCGGCATTATGAGGCGTGATCGTGACTTTTGCATGGGACCAGTAGGCATGGTCTTGTGGCAAGGGTTCCACATGAAATACATCCAGGGTCGCACCAGACAGCTTGCCACTGTCCAGGGCTGCCAACAGATCATCATCCACCACATGCTGGCCCCGCCCGGCATTAATGAAATAGCTGTCATCGGGTAATTGTGTCAGTAAGTCAGCATTGACGATGCCCCTTGTCTGGTCGGTTAAGGGCAGCAGGCAGACCAGCATTTTAACACTGGCCAGAAATGGGGCCAGGCCATCAGGTCCATGATAGCTGGTCACGCCATCGATATTTTTGGCACTGCGACTCCAGCCCGCAACCTGGAAGCCCATGGCGCGAACCTTGTCGGCGGAAAACTGGCCCAGCTCGCCCAGGCCCAAAAACCCGATGGTTGTCGCAGCGGCATCATCGGGGGCGATATATTTCCATTTTTTTGCCGTCTGAAAATCTTGCGTTTCAGCAAAATGGCGGTGATAACGCAGCACATGCAACACCACATATTCCGCCATGGACCGGGTCAGGCGTGGGTCGACCACGCGGGCGATGGGCACACCGTCTGGCAGGTCGGGGTCCTTGAAGATGGCCTCAACGCCCGCGCCCAAATTACAAATCAGTTTCAGGTTCGGGAACTGCTTAAGGCTGCCGTGGATATGGTGCCAGACAATAACGGCTTCGATTTCGGCCGGGTCCCCCACATCAGGCCACAGCCGCAAATCAAGGCCTGGGTCCACTGCCGCAAAGCCGTCACGCCAGATTTCCTGGGAATGAAATTCACCAATTTGTATCAGGATTGCCATCAAATAACTTTCTAATGTATTCCGGCACGATCAGGTCAATGTCAGGTCCGCACAACACCACTGGTGTCAGCACGAAGTTCAAAGGCTGCGGCCATCAAGGCGCGGGTATAATCGGTTTGCGGGGTATCGAAAATTTGATTCGAGCTGCCTTGCTCGACGACCTTGCCATCGCGCATGACGATGACCTCGTCAGACAGGGCTCGCACCACGCGCAGGTCATGACTGATGAACAAATAGGCCAGGTCATGGTCGCGCTGTAGTTGACGCAACAGATCAACGATTTGCGCCTGGACCGACATATCCAGAGCCGATGTAGGTTCGTCCAGGACCACAAAGCGCGGCTTCAGAACCATGGCGCGGGCAATGGCGACGCGCTGGCGCTGGCCACCGGAAAACTCATGCGGGTAACGATCCATGGTTTCTGGATCAAGACCTACTTCGATCAGGGTTTGGGCGATCAGGGTCCGGCGCTGGTCATAGTCGCCACCCAGGTCATGCACCAGTAAACCTTCTTCTATGATTTGGGCAATGGACAGGCGTGGGCTGAGGCTGGCGAAGGGGTCCTGAAAGACCACCTGCATTTCCCGGCGCAGGGGCTGCAAGGTTTTGAAGCTCTCACCCTGAATAGATTTACCGTCAAACTCGATGGGGCCTACGCTTTTGATCAAGCGTAACAAGGCCATGGCGAGGGTGGATTTGCCCGAGCCGCTTTCACCCACAACGCCGACTGTGTGACCGGCCTTGACGGTGACATCGATGCCGTCCACGGCCTTCACATAATCCACCGTGCGCTGGAAAATACCGCGCTTGATAGGGAACCAGACTTTCAGGTCGCGTGCCTGCATGACCGTGGCCGCATCTGCGGTGGCGGCAGCGGCGCGCCCGCCAGGCTCGGCGGCCATCAACATGCGGGTATAGTCGTGGCGCGGATTGTCGAAGACGGCCTCGACCGTGCCACTTTCGACGATCTCACCGTCTTTCATCACCGCCACATCGTGGGCCATATGGCGCACGACGCCCAGGTCATGGGTGATCAGAAGGATGGCCATCCCCAGCCGCGCCTGCAGGTCTTTTAACAGGGCCAGAAGCTGCGCCTGGATTGTGACATCGACAGCCGTGGTTGGCTCGTCCGCGATCAGTAAATCAGGCTCGTTGGCCAGGGCCATGGCGATCATCACGCGCTGCCGCTGACCACCAGAGAGCTGGTGCGGATAGGCATCCAGCCGGGCCTCGGCATCAGCCAGGCCGACCAGGTCCAGTAGTTCCAGGGTGCGGGCGCGGGCCTGTGTTTTGGACAGGCCCTGATGCAGGAACAACACCTCGTTAACCTGGCGTTCAATGGAATGCAGCGGGTTCAGCGACGTCATGGGTTCCTGGAAAACCATGGAAATCTTGTTGCCGCGAATTCCCCGCATCTCACGCTGGCTGGCCCCGATGACTTCTTTGCCGTCCACCAGGATGGAACCAGAGGGATGACTGGCATAGGGGTAGGGCAGCAATTGCAGGATCGACAGGGCCGAGACAGATTTACCCGATCCGCTTTCACCGACAATGGCCATGGTTTGGCCTCGTTCGATGTTGAAGGAAATACCTTTGACCGCAGCGACCTCGTGACCGGGGCGGCCAAAATTGACCGACAGGTTTTTGACCTCGACGAATTTCTTCATGTCAAAGTCTTTCGCGGATCAAAAGCATCGCGCACGGCTTCACCAACAAAGATCAACAGGGTCAACATCACCGCGATCACCATAAAGCCTGAAATGCCCAGCCACGGGGCCTGAAGATTGGCCTTGCCCTGAGCTAACAATTCCCCCAGGGATGCCGAGCCCGGCGGCAGGCCAAAGCCCAGAAAATCCAGCGACGTCAGGGTGGTGATTGAGCCGTTGAGGATAAACGGCAAGAAGGTCACAGTGGCCACCATGGCGTTGGGCAACAGGTGTTTATACATGATGGTGATGTTGCTGACGCCCAGCGCACGGGCGGCGCGGACATATTCAAAATTTCGCGCCCTCAGGAATTCCGCGCGCACGACACCCACCAGGGCCATCCAGGAAAACAGCAGCATAATGGTCAACAAAGTCCAGAAGCCGGGCACGATCATACTGGCCATGATGATCAACAAATAAAGCACGGGCAGCCCGGACCAGACTTCGATGAACCGTTGGAATAATAAATCCGTGCGTCCGCCGAAATAACCCTGGATACCGCCAGCCGCGATCCCCACGACAGACGAAATCACGGTCAGGATCAAACCAAACAGAATGGAAATACGAAAACCATAGATCAGGCGGGCAACCACATCGCGACCCTGATCATCGGTGCCCAGCAGGTTTTCTGTTGAAGGCGGGGCCGGGGCGGGAACGGGTAATTCCAGATTGATGGTGTCATAGGAATAACGAATGGGCGGCCAGAGGATCCAGCCTTTTGCCAGAATTTGTTCTTCCACAAAGGGATCGCGATATTCAGCCTCAGTTTCAAAATCACCACCAAATTTTGTTTCCGGGTAACTGACCAGAACCGGAAAATGCAGTGCGCCGTCATAGGACAGCATGATCGGTTTGTCATTGGCGATCAGCTCGGCAAACAGGCTGAAGACAAACAGGATCAGGAACAGCCACAGGGACCACCAGCCCCGACGGTTGGCACGGAAACTTGCCAGCCTGCGACGGGTTAACGGTGTGATGCGCAGGCCAAACCATTTGTTGTTTACGGGTGCGCGGCTCATCCCACATCCCGCCCTTCAAAGTCAATGCGTGGATCGATGAGTACATACATCAAATCACCGATCAGGTTCATGACCAGGCCCAGCAAAGTAAAGAAAAACAGAGTGCCGAAGACGACAGGGTAATCCCGCGCCAGGGCCGCTTCGAAGCCCAACAGGCCGAGACCGTCCAGCGAAAAAATGACCTCGATCAACAAAGACCCCGTAAACAGGATACCGAGGAATGCTGAGGGGAAACCGGCAATGACGATCAACATGGCGTTGCGGAAAATATGGCCATACAAAACTCGGTTTTCACTCAGGCCTTTGGCGCGCGCCGTCAGCACATATTGTTTATTGATTTCTTCGATGAAGGAATTTTTGGTTAGCATGGTCAAAGTGGCAAATCCACCAATGACCATGGCAATGACAGGCAAAGTAATGTGCCATAGATAATCCAGGATTTTATCGACAGTGGACAGGCTGTTCCAGTTTTCCGACGTCAATCCACGCAAGGGGAAAACGTCCCAATAACTGCCCCCGGCAAACAGCACGATCAACAAGACCGCGAACAAAAATCCGGGAATTGCATTGCCAACGATGACCACGGCACTGGAGGCCACATCAAAGCGTGACCCATCCCGCACGGCCTTGGCCACGCCCAGGGGAATGGAAATCAGATACACCAGGATCGTGGTCCAAAGCCCTAAGGATATAGACACCGGCATTTTATCAAGCACCAGGTCTACTACCGCCCGGTCGCGGAAATAGCTGTCGCCAAAATCAAACTGCACATAGTTTTTCATCATCATCCAGAAACGTTCATGCACCGGCTTGTCAAAGCCATACAGCTGTTCGATTTCCTTGATGAATTCCGGGTCTAACCCTTGGGCCCCGCGATACTTGGCAACACCGCCGGAACTGGTAGCAGACTGGGAGTTTTGTGACGAGGTTTCCCCCCGGTCGGCCCCACCAATACGGGCCGTGGCATCCACGGCTGTACCGCTGATCTGGGCAATCATCTGCTCAACCGGGCCACCCGGGGCCAGTTGAATAATGAAGAAGTTCAACACCATAATCCCGAACAAGGTCGGGATTATCAGCGCCAGACGTCTGATGATATAGGCGAGCATCGGTTAGTTATCGCCCTTCTGCATCTTGTCCTTCAAGGCTTCAGCTTTGGCCGCATCAAACCACCAGGTATCCATGAACCCTAATACATATTTTGGCTTAACCTTTGGGCGGCTGAATTTGTCCCAATAGGCCAGGTTGTGGGTGGCGTTAAACCATTCCGGAATGATGTAATGGTTGGCCAGCAAAACCCGGTCCAGGGTGCGGGCCGCCAGGGTCAGTGATTGGCGGTCCGCGGCACTTGTAATGCGTTTCAGTAATTCATCTATTACCGGATCGCTCAAGCCAGAATAATTCACACTGCCGTCTTGATCTGCCGAGGCTGATCCCCAGAAATTACGCTCGGATATGCCCGGCGTGGCAGATGTGCCAAAGGCCGCAGTTGTGACATCAAAATCAAAAGTTTGCATACGGTAGGTATATTGCGCCGTATCCACGATGCGCATGCTGGCCTGAATGCCAAGCCGTTTGAGGTTCTTGACGATGGGGGCGAGGATGCGTTCAAAGGAAGGTGAAAAGGTCAGGATTTCAATTTCCAGAACCTTGCCATGTTTGTCGGTCAGCTTGCCGTCGATGATTTTCCAGCCGCCCTGGCTTAATCTCTTTTTGGCCCGACGCAGGTTCTTGCGCAAACCGCTGCCCTCACCAGGCGGCTGATAAACAGCCGTGCGAATGGACGTGGGGATTTTTCCCTTGATGGATTTCAGCAATTTCTTTTCGGCATCGTTTGGCAAGGATCGTGCAGCCATATCGGTGTTCTGAAACAAACTTAAGGATCGACTGTAGGCACCATAAAACAGGTTTTTGTTGGTCCATGCAAAATCAAAGGCCAGTGCAAAAGCTTCCCGCACCCGGATATCCTGGAATTTTTCACGTCGCAAATTCAGGACAAAGTACTGACGCGATGCCGGGGCCAGGTTTGGCACGCTCTCCTTGATGACCCAGCCATTTTTGACAGCGGGAAACTTGTAGCCTGTGGCCCAGTTTTTTGAATAAAAATCTTCACGAAAATCATATTCACGGCTTTTGAAGGCTTGCATTGAAACCGTGCGATCACGGTAAAAATCAAACTGCATCTTGTCGAAATTAAAGCGCCCCACATTAACGGGCAGGTCTTTGGCCCAGTAGTCGGCTACGCGCTCATACACCAAAGTGCGACCTTGATCGATGCGTCCAATACGATAGGGGCCGGATGTCAGCGGTGGCGTCAGCGTGGTTTTGTTGAACGGGACCGCGGCGTAATAAGCTTTGGACAGGATCGGCAACCCGGCGACAAAGGCAGGCAAGTCTCGGGTAACCACACCGTCGCGAAATCTGTAACGAATTTTGTGGGGGCCAGAGGCGGTGACGGCTTCGACATCTTTCAGGTTGATGCGATAGCCCGGAATGCCTTCGGTCTTTAAGGTGTTGAAACTGTAAATCAGATCAGCCGTCGTGATCGGGCTTCCGTCATGAAAACGGGCCTCGGGTCGTAAAACAAACTCCACCCACTGCTTGTCGGGGTCAACATCAACAGATTTCGCGACCAGGCCATACATGGCGTCAGCCTCGTCAGCCGCCGATACCATTAATGTATCGTATGGCAGAGACTGGGCCACGGCCGCCATGCCGCGTAGTTTCACACCCTTGATGATGAAGGGGTTCAGGTTATCAAAAGTGCCAATATCACGAAGCTTTACGGTCCCACCCTTGGGGGCTTGCGGATTGACGTAATCAAAATGTTTAAAGTCTGCCGGATATTTCAGGTCCCCAAAGGTCGACAGCCCATGCCGTGGTTCAGCTTCCACCGCGCCAGAAAGCAGCGCCAGGCATAAGCCAGGCATCGCTAATCCAGTGCGCAATCGCGGCATCACTTTTTCTTGCGGCCCATGGCCGTATTCAAGGCGTCATCTTTCTGTCCATCGATCCACCAGCTGTAGAAACCCACGCCGTATTTCGGGGCCGTGTCCGGGCGACCAAAGCGATCCCAAAAAGCCAGGCGGTAGGACTGCACATGCCACTGGGGCACGACGTAATGACCCCACAGCAACACCCGGTCCAGGGCACGGGTGACGGCGACCAGTTCTTCGCGGGTTGGGGCGGCGATAATTTTGTCGATCAGCTCATCCACCGCCGGGTCGTTGATACCAATGAAGTTGCGGCTGCCCTTGGTATTCGCATTAGCTGAGGACCAGAAATTGCGCTGTTCGTTCCCCGGCGACAGGGACTGGCCGAAGGTGAAAACAATAGAGTCAAAGTCAAAATCGTTTAACCGGTTTTGGTATTGCGCCGAATCAACAATGCGCAAACGGGCCTCTATCCCCAAGCGCTTCAGGTTCTTGACCATGGGCTGCATGATGCGCTCGAAGGCCGGGCTGACCAGCAGCACTTCCATTTCAAAAACCTTGCCCGCCCCATTGGTCAGCTTGCCACTCTTGATGGTCCAACCCGCCGTCGCCAACAATTTTTTGGCCGAGCGCAGGTTCTGGCGCAAGGCACCCTTTTTGTCGTTCACGGGCACGGTATATTCTGTGGTGAAAATCTCTTCAGGGATTTTGCCGCGTAAAGGCTCCAGATATTTCAGTTCCGCCGCGTCCGGCAATCCACTGGATGCCAGGTCCGAATTGGAGAAATAACTTTTGGTGCGCGTATATTGACCATAGAACAGGTTTTTGTTGGTCCATTCAAAATCAAAGGCATAGGCCAGCGCCCGGCGCACTTTTGCATCGGAAAAAATCTCCCGTCGGGAATTAAATACAAGCCCCTGCATGCCCGTGGGGTTCTGGTTGCGGACCTCCTGCTTTTTGAACAAACCCTTTTCCAGGGATTTGGACTGATACCCTGTGGCCCAGACCTTGGAGGTGTTCTCCTGGCGGAAATCATATTCGCGGGATTTGAAGGCTTCCAGGGCCACGGTGCTGTCGCGATAATAATCAATACGAATGGTATCGAAATTATACTGACCCTTGTTCACACCCAGGTCCTTGCCCCAATAATCCTTGACCCGTTCATAGGTAATGCTGCGACCCGCATCGAGCTCCTTGATACGATAGGGACCTGACCCCAGGGGTGGCTCCAGCGTCGTCTTTTCAAATTCGTGTTTGCTGTAATAGGCCTTGGAAATGATCGGCAGCTGGCTGGTGATATGCGGTAACTCACGGTTAAGATCACCGGAAAAGGAAAACTTTACCTGGCGCCCACCAACTTTTTCCGCTTTGGCCAGGCTTTTGAAATAGGCCCGGTAAAAGGGGTGGCCCTTGGCCTTGATCGTCTCGAAGGAAAAGATCACATCTTCGACGGTCAAAGGCGTGCCATCGTGCCAGCGCGCCCGTGCATCCAGGGTATAGATCACCCAGGAAAAATCGTCCGGCACCTCAACCGATTCCGCCAGGTGGGCGTAGGTTGATCCAGGCTCGTCCGAAGATGATGACATCAGGCTGTCATACATCAGCCCCAAACTACCCGCGCTCGCACCTTTCAGGATAAAGGGGTTCAGAGAATCATAACCACCTATGGCTGACAGGCGCACCGTGCCGCCCTTGGCGGCGTCCGGGTTCACGTAATCAAAATGCTTGAAGCCCTTGGGGTATTTCAGATCACCATGCAATGACGAGCCATGGCTGACCGTCGAGCCTGCCATTGCCGCAGATCCTGTCAGCAGGCCAATTACGGCGCCAACGGCAACAAAACTAAATACCGCATGTTTGATCATGAACATCCCCTTGATTAAAGGTGATTTTGCGCCACCTGGCCCCACAGGTGCAAGGTCTGGAGCCGAAATCAGCAGTAAATGTTATGTGTTGGGAAAGTGGCCGAATTAAGGAATTCAGCCCGCCAAAATCCTTAAAGTCTCGGCATGGGTGGCAACATCTCCGGCGGCGACGATAGTGTTTTCGCCGTCGAGGGTTTTTGCCCGGCCCGACCAGTCGGTGACGATACCACCGGCATTTTCGATCACCGGCACCACAGCGCAATAATCATATTCGTTCAAACCGGCTTCGACGATCAAATCAATATGGCCTGACGACAGGATGGCGAAGGCGTAACAGTCGGTGCCGTACCGGGTCATATGGGCGGTGTCTTCCACGCGCTGATATTGGCTCAGGCGCTCGCCCTCGAAATATTCCGGTGAGGTGGTGAACATTATGGCATCCGAAACCGACGGGCAGGACCGCACGTGGGCGGGCTGGCCATTGAAGGTCGTGCCATGACCGGGTGCACCCATCCAGCGTTCACCGGAAATGGCCTGGTCGATGACACCCATCCAGGGGCGATGAATATCGCCATCTTTTTGCGCGAGGCCGATCAGCGTGCCAAAAAGCGGTACGCCTGAAATAAAGGATTTGGTGCCGTCGATGGGGTCGAGATACCAGACATATTCTGCATTGCCCCGGACGGTGCCGTGTTCTTCGCCCATGATGCCATGGTCGGGATACGTGGCCTCGATCAGGTCACGCATGACACGCTCAGACTGGCGGTCAGCAATGGTCACCGGGCTTTCGTCGGCCTTGGTGATAATGTCGAAAGGTTGGCGAAAATATTGTCGAATCACCTCGCCCGCTGCATCGGCAAGGCGCCCGGCAAATTCAATAAGTTCAGGTGGGCAAGGTGCCGCGTCGCGAGACGTATGAGGAGCCACTTGTCCGTTTTCCGGCCTAATTAACCGACGTCGCTCAGCTGCCGCTGAGGAACTTGATGACGTTGGCGCGATCCTTGCCTTTTTTCAGGCCGGGGAAGGACATTTTATTGCCCTTGGCAAAAACTTTTGGCTTGGTCAGGAAAGCGTTCAGGTCCTCAACCGTCCATTTACCACCCAGAGCTTTGAGGGCTGCGGAATAGCTGTATCCGGCGGCTGCGGCTTTGTCGCGACCAACAATGTTAAAGAGATTGGGGCCAACCTTGTTTTTGCCACCCTCGGCAAAGGAATGGCATGCGGCGCATTTCTTCGAGACCTTGGCACCGGCACCAGTGTCTGCTGCGGCCATCAGGCTCGCAAACGAAGGGCCTTCGGGTGCTGCGTCAGCCTTGGCGGCTTTGGCAGGCGCTTCTTCGGCTACTTCAACCGGGAAGGCAATCTTGTCGGGATTATTGGGGTGGATGGCCGCGTCGCCAAACATGTTGACGAGGTAAACCAGTAGAACGGAAGCCAGCACAGCACCGGCGTATTTGTTAAATTGGAAGGAATCCATCGTAATATCCAGCGCTTGAGTATGTCTGACGCGGGCCTGAATTATCAGGCTGGTTAGACGTAAATAAATTCGGCGCAAGATTAGCGGCTTCCCGCCGTCCCGCGCAACCCGTATAAAGGCCGTAATCCACCTTGTTAAATACGGTTATTACAGGAAAAAGCCCCTATGGCGAGTCATCGAAGCATAATTGTCATTCCGGCCCGCATGGCGTCCATGCGCCTGCCCGGCAAGCCCCTGGCTGATATCGGCGGTGATGCCATGATTGTACATGTCTTGCGCCGGGCAGAAGAGGCTGATCTGGGGCCTGTCATTGTGGCCTGCGCCGAAGATGAAATCGCCGAGGTTGTGACCCGTGCCGGTGGCACCGCCATTTTGACGGACCCGGCCCATGCATCCGGGTCAGACCGGGTGTTTGAAGCTTTGAACAAAGTCGATCCCGATGGCGATTATAACGCCGTCATTAATTTGCAGGGCGATTTGCCCCTGATTGACCCGGCGGCGATCCGGGCTGCTCTCGCTCCCCTGGATGATCCGGATGTGGATATCGCGACGCTGGGCTGTGTGATTACGGATGAAGAAGAAAAGACAAATCCAAATGTTGTGAAGATTGTATTGTCTGGCGAAGAAGGTGCCGGACAAGGGCGGGCGCTCTATTTTACCCGTGCCACGGCCCCAACCGGAGAGGGTGATCTCTGGCACCATATCGGCATATATGCTTATCGCCGGGCGGCCCTGGCGAAATTTGTTGATTTGCCGCCGTCACCGCTTGAAAAACGAGAACGCCTCGAACAATTGCGGGCCCTGGAGGCGGGTATGCGGGTGGATGTGGCCCTCGTTGACACGGTTCCTTTCGGCGTTGATACTCCCGCCGATCTTGAACGCGCCCGCGCCTTGTATGCGGCGCGCACCTGAATACCCCGAATAATCTGAAAAATATTGAATCATGAGCCAGCAAGAAACGACCGCCGATCCGGCCCGCACCATTTCCTTTCAGGGCGCACCCGGTGCCTATTCCCATCTGGCCTGCCGCAAGGCCTTTCCAGAATATGATGCCTTGGCTTGCCCGACTTTTGAGGACGCCTTTGCTGCCGTGAGCGAAGGTCGTGCCGCCCGGGCCATGATCCCCATCGATAATTCGGTGGCCGGGCGCGTGGCTGACATCCACCATCTGATGCCGGAATCCGGCCTTTATATCATTGGTGAGCATTTTCAGGCCGTGAACCATCAGTTGTTGGTCGTGCCCGGCACCAAACTGGAAGATATCGAAGCCGTCCACAGCCATATCCACGCCATCGGTCAGACCCGCAAGACACTGCTCGGCTTAGGCCTGTCACCCCGCATTCATGCGGATACGGCAGGGTCTGCCCGCGATGTTGCTAAATGGGCCGATCCGGCGCATGCCTCTGTGGCCTCGACCCTGGCCGCAGAAATCTATGGCCTGGAAATCCTGAAATCAGACATCGAAGACGCCGGGCACAACACCACCCGCTTTGTGGTGCTGTCGACGGAACCGGTTCAGGCAGCACCCGATCCCGGCAAGGTCATGACAACCTTTGTCTTCAATGTGCGTAACGTTCCCGCCGCCTTGTACAAAGCCATGGGCGGGTTTGCCACCAATGGCGTCAACATGGTCAAGCTGGAGAGTTATCAACTTGGCGGATCTTTTAATGCGACGCAGTTTTATGCCGACATCATCGGTCACCCGGAAGACAAGTCCGTGCGCCTGGCCCTGGAAGAACTGGAATTTTTCACCAGCCGCATCAAGATCATGGGGGTCTATCCCATGGCGCCTTTCCGCGACAACGACGACTACTGATCTGTTTCCAACAGCTTATCTATTCAGTTTCTAAAAGCCAGGCTCTGATCAGGTGATGAGCGATGGCGATGGGGTGGGGCATGCGGAACAGGCCGTCACCTGGCGGTGAATTGATCGACCGCTCCAGGGCTTCTCTAATTTCATCGCGGCTGAACCAGCCCGCGGTTTCCAACTCTTCTTCATCGATAGTGATATCTTCTGAAATGGCTTCAGCGATACAGCCCATCATCAAAGACGAGGGAAATGGCCAGGGTTGCGAAAACATATAGCGCACCGTTGACGTTTTGATGCCGCTTTCTTCCATCACTTCGCGGCGCACGGCATCTTCGATGGTCTCGCCCGGTTCAATAAAACCGGCCAGGGCCGAATACATACCCGGCGGGAACATGGCCTTGCGGCCCAGCAAACATTTGTCGCCTTTGACCACCAACATGATCGAAACCGGGTCTGTGCGCGGGAAATGCTGGGTTTTGCAGTCTGGACAAACCCGTGTGTTGCCGGCAGCAGCTGGATCGGTTTTGCTGCCGCAATTGGCGCAGAAACGGTGGCGATTGTGCCAGTCCAGCACTGAACGGGCATGGGCCAACACCCCGGCCTCGTGCCCCGACAATTGCGAGGCAACAGTCCGCACATCCATAAACTTGCCACGTCCCTGCAACGGGCCGTCGCCTGCGGGATCGCGTTCGTCGTCCAGAGTGATTGCAAAGCGCGGGATTTCGTCATCCAGACCCAGAAACAGCAATTCACTGTCATCGGGGCAGTAATAACGCAATTGCTTCAAGGGTTGCCAGGCCAACATGGGTTCAATTTCCACATCGATAAGGCCGCGCAAGTCCCACAGGGGCAAAACAGACGCATCTTTGTGGCTTTTAAAGGCTTCGATTGCTGCATCGTCCTGGCGCAGAAGCGCTGCCCGGTCGAGCTGATTGCCGCCAAATATGATCGGGTCGTCGGGTGAAGGTATATCCATGGCGACGAACACTGCCATAGCTTGGGTATTTGAGCAATTGCGACCACCAGATATAGATTGATATCACTGACTTTTGATAAGCTGCACAACAGGGCTTGCGCCGAAGGGAAAATTACCTGATATAGTGTCCTTCGGGAGGTTGGCGCCTGGACGAGTTCCTCGCCAACCCGGTCAGATCCGGAAGGAAGCAGCCGTAACGAGTTTCGCTCGGGTCGGGCGTTCAGCCTCCCACCTTTTCTCCATACCTATTGGGATGCTAGGATAAGCCTGTAATGACAGACACAGCATCCGATCCCCAAAGTCAGACCAATACGGCTCCCTATCGCGTTCTGGCGCGTAAATACCGACCCTCGACCTTTGATGAGCTGGTCGGCCAGGAAGCGCTTGTGCGCACGCTGGCCAATGCCATTGATCGCGGCCGCCTGGCCCATGCCTTTATTTTAACCGGCGTGCGCGGCATCGGTAAAACCACCACAGCCCGCATCATTGCCCGCGCCCTGAACTGCATTGGCGCAGACGGTAATCTGGATCAGCCCACCATTACGCCCTGCGGCGTCTGTGATCCCTGTGTGTCCATCGCCGAAGACCGCCATGTGGATGTGCTGGAAATGGATGCTGCCAGCCATACCGGTGTTGAAGGAATTCGGGATATAATTGACGGCGTAAAATACGCCTCGGTTTCAGCGCGTTACAAAGTCTACATAATCGACGAAGTCCATATGCTGTCCAAAGCAGCCTTCAATGCGCTTCTGAAGACGCTGGAAGAGCCGCCCGAGCATGTGAAGTTTATTTTTGCCACGACGGAAATTCGCAAAATTCCGGTGACCGTGCTGTCGCGCTGCCAACGCTTTGATCTGCGCCGGGTCGAAAGCAACGAATTGATGACCCACTTTGGCAATATTGCGGCTAAGGAAAATGCCACCCTGGAAGACGAAGCCCTGGCCCTTATCGCCCGTGCCGCGGATGGCTCTGTGCGCGACGGGCTTTCCCTGCTGGACCGGGCCATCGCACAAGGTAGTGGACAGGGCAGCGATCAGATCACGGGCGCAGAGGTTCGGGCCATGTTGGGCCTGGCCGATCGCACCGGCGTTTTTGATCTTTATGAACAAGTCATGTCCGGCGATATCGCCACGGCCTTGCTGACTTTGCGCAGTCTTTATGATGGCGGTGCTGATCCTGTCGTTGTCTTGCTGGATTTGTTGGATCTGACGCACTGGCTGACCCGCCTGAAAGTCGTGCCCTCAGCCGCTGAAGACGTCACCGTACCGGAAGCCGAACGTCTGCGCGGCGGCGAGATGGCAGGCAAGCTGACCATGCCGATCCTGTCGCGAACCTGGCAGATGTTGTTAAAGGGTCTTGGCGAAGTGCGCACGGCCCCCAGCGCCATATCCGCCGCCGAAATGATTTTGGTGCGCTTGGCCTATGTTACTGAACTACCACCGCCCGGCGATCTGGTGCGCCGGATCGAAGAAGCCGGTGGTGTGCAGGCTGCCGTTCAACAGGCCCCGTCTTCAGCCACACCTTCACCTGCTCCAGGCAGTGGCTCAAATGCAGCCGCACCGCAAAATTATACGACAACCAATGCTGTGGCGAACGGACAAGGGGCTGCCCAGGGCGCACAAGCTGCGCCCGCGGTTGCCAGCCAGCCCGAAAATGCCCGCCTGCATATAGCCAATTTCGAAGCGGTCGCGACCTTGATGCGCGATCAAAAAGAAGCCCTGCTGGATGCTCAACTAAGGGACAATGTGCATCTGGTGCATTTCGAACAGGGCCGTATCGAGATACGCCTCGACGAAATGGCTTCGGCGAATTTGCCTAATGAACTTGGCGCAATCCTCAGTAATCTAACCGGCGAGCGCTGGGTCGTTTCAGTGTCCAGTGATGCAGGTGCAGAAACCCTGACCCGGCAAAAAAACAATCAAGAAGCCGACAAACGGCGCGAGGCCGAAGACGACCCGCTGGTGAAAGCCGTTCTGACGCAGTTCCCCGGTGCCAAAATCGCGAATGTAAAAGAAATAAATTTAACGCCGGAAATGCCGCCCCTGGACCCTGACATGATGGATCCGGACATGGTGGGTTTCGATACGGCAGACTTTGATGATGAGGACTTTGACGTATGAAAAATCTTGGCCAGATGATGAAGAAGGCCCAGGAAATGCAAGCCAAAATGGGCGAAATGCAGGACCGCATGGATAATGTAGAAGTCATGGGTGTGTCCGGGGCCGGGATGGTTTCCGTGACCCTTAGTGGCAAGGGCGAGATGCGCAAGATCGAAATTGATCCTGCCTTGTTGAAAAAAGAAGAAGCCGAAGTGCTGGAAGACCTGATTGTCGCCGCCCACAATGATGCCAAAAGCCGTGTTGAAGCTCAGGTGCAAAGCGAGATGTCCGAACTGACCGGCGGCATGGAATTGCCCCCTGGTTTCAAGCTGCCGTTCTAGAAAAACAGGCCTCCCACAAGTGACCCCGACCGCAATTGATCGACTGATCCAGTTGCTGGCCAAGCTGCCAGGGCTTGGCCCGCGTTCGGCCCGCCGCGTCGCATTGCATTTGATCAAACGCAAAGAATCGCTGCTGGGACCGCTCGCCGAAGCCATGGCCGAAGCAGCCACCGCTGTTCATCCCTGTTCTGAATGTGGCAATCTGGACGCGGTCGACCCCTGTTCCATATGCCGCGATATACAGCGGGATCAAACGTTGCTGTGCGTGGTGGAAGATGTCGCCGATCTATGGGCCCTGGAACGGGCCATGATCTTCAAGGGCCGGTATCATGTCATCGGCGGTACTTTATCGGCCCTGGAAGGTGTCGGGCCGGAAGACCTGAATATCGAAGACCTGGTCCGCCGGGCAGCTGATCAAAGTGTGCGCGAAGTTATTCTGGCCATGAACGCCACCGTCGACGGTCAAACCACCGCCCATTACGTGACCGACCGCCTGGCCGACTGCGAGGTTTCGATTTCAAGACTGGCCCATGGTGTGCCGGTGGGCGGTGAGCTGGATTACCTGGACGAAGGTACCCTGGGCGCTGCGCTCAGGTCGCGGACAAAAATTTCAGGCGATTAAAAGTTTTTACGCAACGCCGTGCCTGGCACCGTTTTTTCCGGCCGTTATTTGCAAAGTTCTTGAACAACGGTTCTTTTCGATTGTTGTCGATGAAGCTTATTTCACGACGGGGAGAAATTCCCCGCCAAAAGTGGAGCCAGACAGCTTCGCGAAGCCGCTCGTGTCAGGCACCAGTTTTGGCTAATATCGAATATATTCTGTTACCCCAGCACCTTCCCCCAAACCCCCGGCTTCTATAGTCTTGGCAAACCCCCCCTCTTAATCAGACAGAGCACAGATCATGGCCGCGCCTAATTATCCTCGTTTTGATACTCTCAGCTTGCATGCGGGCCAGGTGCCTGATCCCACGACGGGGTCACGTGCGGTGCCGATCTATTCGACGACGTCCTATGTATTCAAGGATACGGATCACGCGGCTTCGCTGTTTAATCTGGAAACATCGGGCCATATTTATTCGCGTATTTCCAACCCGACGGTGGCGGTGCTGGAAGAACGCATCGCCGCCCTCGAAGGCGGCATCGGTGCCGTGGCGACAGCCAGTGGCCAGGCGGCTTTGCATCTGGCCATTGTGACATTGATGGGGCAGGGCGGACATATCGTCTCGTCGGCTTCGGTCTATGGCGGCTCGCACAACATGTTCACACATACCCTGCCGCGCTTTGGTATCGAGACGACTTTTGTTGATCCGCGCGATGCGCAAGCTTTCCAGGCCGCCATCCGGCCGGAAACACGTTTGCTGTTCGGCGAAACCCTGGGCAATCCCGGGCTTGAGGTCATGGATATTCCGGCGATCAGCACAATTGGTCATGAAGCCGGTATCCCGCTGATGATCGACAATACCTTTGCCTCGCCATATCTCTGCAAGCCCATGTCGCTGGGGGCCGATATTGTCATGCATTCGGCCACCAAGTTCCTCGGCGGGCATGGCATCGCCATCGGCGGCATTATTGTCGACAGCGGTCACTTTGACTGGGAGGGCAGTGGCAAATTTCCTACCGTGACCGAACCCTATGCCGGCTATCACGGCCTGGACTTTGCCGAAGAATATGGTCCGGCCGCCTTTATTATGCGGGCCAGGGCTGAGGGTTTAAGGGATTTTGGAGCCTGCCTCAGCCCCACCAATGCCTTCCAGATATTGCAAGGTGTTGAAACCTTGCCTTTGCGGATGAAACAACATGTGGCCAATGCCCGGAAGATTGTTGAATTCCTCGACCAGTCCGATGCCGTCGACGGGGTCAGTTATCCGGAATTGCCGTCCCATCCCGACCACGAACTGGCCAAGCGAAATTTGCCGGACGGCTGCGGGGCGGTTTTCAGCTTCAACATCAAAGGTGGTCGCGACGCCGGTCGCAAGTTCATCGAGGCGCTGGAGATTTTCTCTCATCTGGCAAACGTCGGCGATGCCAAGTCGCTGGTCATCCATCCGGCCAGCACCACCCATCAGCAAATGGACGCCGCCGCCCTTGAGGCCGCCGGCATTTCCGAAGGCATGGTCCGTCTGTCTGTGGGGCTGGAGGATATTGCCGATCTGAAAGATGATCTGGGACGGGCGCTCAAAGCCTCGCAGCGGGGTTAGGGCTATGGATATTCAGGTTCGAGGGAAAAAGGCTTTTGTCGCCAACGGCGGACGGGCGCATGATGCAGCACTGCCCTGGCTGGTTTTTGTGCACGGGGCTGCCATGGATCACAGTGCCTGGTACCTGCAGACACGTTACTTTGCATATCATGGTTTCAATGTTGCCGCTGTCGACCTGCCGGGTCATGGTCGCTCTGACGGGCCGCTTATTCCGACCATCAGCGGCATGGCAGACTGGCTTGCTGAATTGTTGGACGCTCTGGGTGCTACCTCAGCGACCATCGCAGGTCACAGCATGGGCGCATTGACGGCCCTTGATTTTGCGGCCCGGTATCCGGCGAAAATCGACAAACTGGCCCTGCTGGGTGTCGCCAATCCGATGCCTGTCGGGAAGCCATTGCTGGATGCCTCGGAAGCGAACGATCACGCGGCCTTTGACATGATCACCTTGTTTGGTCTGGCCAAACAGTCCCAGCTGGGCGGCAATCCAACGCCTGGTCTGTGGATGTCCGGCTGTGTTACACGCTTGCAGGAAGAATCCGATCCCGGTGTTTTGTTTAATGATTTCACAGCCTGCAACAACTATCAGGACGGCGAGGATGCCGCTGCGGCAGTTGATGTCGACAGCATCGTGATTGTCGGGGCTGAAGATCGTATGACCGCGCCGAAATCCGCTCGTGCTCTGGCCGCACAAATCAATGGTGCCCAGGTCAGCATCATTCCAGGCAGCGGCCATATGATGATGCTTGAGACGCCGGATGACGTTATCGCTGCCCTCAAGACAATTCTTTGAAAGAAATCCTGTGACTTCTGTTGAAAGACCCTACAGCTGGGTTGTTGCCATTGCCTCCCTGCTGTTGATGACAGTGGGCAACGCCAGCATTTATGTGCTGATCGTAGGCCTGACCCAGATCACGCCGGAATTTGGCGGATCTCGCGGAATTGTGTCTTTTGGGTATTCCTTTGCCCTGTTTGGTATGGGGCTAGGTGGTATCCTTATGGGGCGGTTGTCTGATCGCATTGGTATGGTCTGGCCGGCTATCATCGGCGCTGTATCTGTGACGCTGGGTGCCCTGGTCGCTGCCCGCGCCACGGATGCCTGGGTGTTTTTGTTCGCCCACGCGATCTTGTTGGGTTTGATTGGCAATGGTGGTTTGTTTTCGCCCTTGATCGCCAATGTCACCCGCTGGTTTGATCGCCGCCGAGGCATTGCCGTAGCCCTCGTCGTCTCGGGACAGGGTTTGGCGGGTGCGTTGGCCGCCCCCATATTCCGTTGGCTGCTGGAAGATTTTGGTTGGCGCGCGACCTATGATTATTACGCCATCTTTGCCATATGCACCTTGGTCCCCATGGCCTTTTTGCTTTGGCCCAAAGCACCGGCAGAACCGGCCCCGGCCTTGTCTGTTGGCGATGCGTCGGAAGCTGATAACAAAATACTCGGTCGCAGTCCAACCAACGTGGGATGGACATTGAATGCTGCGATCATTGGCTGTTGTATCGCCATGGCCATGCCTATGGTGCACGTGGTGGCGCACGCCGAAGACAAGGGCCATTCAACGGTCGACGCGGCGATGATGTTGTCTGTGCTGTTGGGCGTTGCTTTTTTTGCACGTGTGACCTGGGGTGGTATCTCAGACAAAATTGGTGGCTTGCCAACCCTGTGCATCAGTTCCGTACTCCAGGCTTTGGCTTTATGCCTGTACCTGTTTGTCGACAGCCTGATCGGTCTTTATGCCATTTCGGTTTTCTTTGGCGTGGCTTTTGCGGGCATTGTGCCCAGCTACGCCGTTATCTTGCGCCAGCATTTTCCGGTCTCGGAAATTGGCCAGCGCGTTGGTGTTATCTTTTTGTTCGGAGCCTTGGGTATGGCTCTGGGTGGCTGGCTCGGCGGGGCGATCTATGACCTCACCGGCAGCTATTTCGAAGCCTTCCTGGTTGGTATCGCCGCCAATGTCGTGAACCTGTTCCTGGTCTTGCCGTTGTTGCGCACGGAACGGCGGCAGGCAGGACGAGGTGCTGCTCGAGCGTAATTGTCATTGCCGGACTTGATCCGGCAATCTCCGACGCTGTTACAAAGTTGGGGAAGGCATATGGATCTGATAGGTCGGATAGACAGGCTATCCAGGAAACCGGTGCCTGGCATTTTTCTTGCCTGGCTCCGCTTTTCCGGCCGGTATTTGTTAAGCCCGAGCATTACGTGATTTTTCATTTGCGGTCGTTGTGTCAGCGGTCGCGCCGGGTGTTGAAACTAGCGCCAAATGCGGAGCCAGGCAGCTTCGCGAAGGCGCTTGTACCAGGCACCGGATTTGGCTCTGCACTCTTAATTTATCAAGCGGGCTTGACGGAATTTGGGTTCGTAAATCTAGCCGCCCGCAATCACCTTCATGGCGTGGGACCAGCCCTGTTCACTCATGGGGCGGACCTTGCTGGCGGTTTCCATGGCATGTTCGCTGGCGGCGGTACCGTCACGCACCCGGCCCATGATGCCTTGCGCGATGCCGGCCAGGCGAAACATGTTGTAGGCCATATAAAAATCCCAATTTTCGATGCCGTCGCGCCCGGTCTTTTTGCAATAGGCGGCGACATACTCTTCCGTCGTGGGAATGCCCAGGCCCTTTAAATCAAGACCAGCCAGGCCGCGGAACAATTTGGGCTCGAAAGCCCAGACCATGGCGTGATAGGAAAAATCGCCCAGAGGATGGCCCAAGGTCGACAGCTCCCAGTCCAGCACGGCAATGACGCGTGGTTCAGTGGGGTGGAAAACCATGTTATCCAAACGATAATCGCCATGCACAATCGTGGTCTCGTCGCCCGCCGGGATGTTGTCCGGCAGCCATTCGATCAGCTTGTCCATTTCCGGAATAGATTCAGTTTCCGAGGCTTTGTACTGCTTTGACCAGCGACCGATCTGGCGTTCAAAATAGTTGCCAGGTTTGCCAAAGGTTTCAAGATCAATGGCTTTGTAGTCGGTCATATGCAGCTGGGCGATGACATCATTCATGCCGTTATAAATGGCGGTGCGTTCGTCATTCTCCATGCCGGGCAGGGACGGATCCCAGAAGATGCGACCATCAGCAAATGACATAATATAAAAAGCTGTGCCAATGATGCTGTCGTCTTCACACAAGGCGTAAGTTTTGGGCACGGGAAAGCCGGTTTTGCCCAAGGCCGCAATGACGCGGTATTCGCGGTCAACTGCATGGGCAGAAGGCAGCAATTTGCCAGGCGGCTTGCGGCGCATGACATAAGACTGGCCACCGGCTTTGATTTTATAGGTCGGGTTGGACTGCCCACCCTTGAACTCCGATAGCTCGACGTTGCCGGAAAAACCTTCAACATGTTCTTCCATATAGGCCTGCAAGGCGTTCGTGTCGATGCGATGCGCTTCCAGTACGTCTTGTGTGCCGGAAAACAGCTCCTGTCCCTTGTCGGTCATAAATTTGTCCTGGTTTTGTCGATTTAAATTTCTTTGATGTTAAGCGGTTTCATTTTCGCGGGCAACGGCGCGCCAGCCGATATCCCGGCGGCAAAAACCTTCGGGCCAGTCGATAACGTCAACGGCTTCATAGGCCCGGGCCTGGGCGTCGGCAACATTTGCAGCTCTGGCCGTGACACCAAGGACCCGACCGCCGTTGGCCTTTATATCGCCCCTGTCATTTGCCGTGCCAGCGTGGAAAATATTGACGCCTGGCAGCTCGCCAGCTGTATCAAGATTACGAATACGGCTGCCCTTGTCATAGGCACCGGGATAACCCTTGGCGGCTATAACCACCACGAGGGCGGCTTCGTCGTGCCAGTTCAGGTCGATCTGGTCCAGGTTGCCCTCCGCCGTCGCCTTCAGGGCGGGCAGCAGGTCACCGTTCAATCTGGCCATCAGAACCTGGCATTCAGGGTCGCCAAAACGGGCGTTGTATTCAATCAGTTCCGGGCCCTTGTCTGTGATCATCAGACCGGCAAACAGCACACCTTTATAAGGCATGCCCTCTGCGGCCATGGCGGTGACCGTGGGGGTGATAATTTCATCCATAATGCGCTGGTGCATGGCCTGGTCGATAACAGGGGCGGGACTATAAGCCCCCATGCCACCTGTATTGGGGCCGATATCGCCATCACCGACCGGCTTGTGATCCTGGGCAGAGGCCAGTGCCAGGCTGTGTCCGCCATCGACCAGGGCAAAAAAGCTGGCTTCTTCGCCGATCAGGCATTCTTCGATGACCACTTCAGCCCCGGCAATCCCAAAGGCCCCGTCGAATATTTCGTCGACCGCAATCAAGGCCTGATCCAGGGTCTGGGCGACAATGACGCCTTTGCCAGCCGCCAAACCATCGGCTTTGACGACGATAGGCGCGCCTTGTTCAACGATATAGGTTTTGGCGGCCTCCACGTCTGTGAAACGGCCATAGGCGGCGGTGGGGATTTTGTGACGGGCACACAGGTCTTTGGTGAAGCCTTTGCTGCCTTCCAGTTGGGCGGCGGCGGCACTGGGGCCAAAGGCTGCGATGCCTTCTGCGTTTAACTGATCGACAAAGCCTTCGACCAGCGGGGCTTCCGGTCCAACCACGACAAATTCGATTTCTTCTGCCCGGCACAAACCGATCAGGCCGGAAAAATCCATCACATCAATGTCGACGCAGGTCGCGACCTCAGCGATCCCGCCGTTTCCTGGCGCGCAAAATATCTTGTCTACCTGGGGGGAGGTGGCCAAAGTCCAGGCCAAGGCGTGTTCACGACCGCCAGAGCCAACAATAAGAATATTCATGATGCGGCGGGCTCCTGGTCGAAAAACTTTGAAAAAACGCATGCTGTCGCTGAACTGCATTTGTTCAGTCGGCGGTCTCTTGTATCATAGCCAGGATCAGGCACAAATATTAAAGCACAGGAAACCCCTCATTGAACGCCTCTAAACCGCCAGGTGAAGCCCATAACCAACCAGAACTGAGCGTCAGTGAACTGTCTCAATCCCTGAAGCGTACGGTCGAAAGCAATTTCGACCGGGTGCGGGTGCGTGGCGAAATCTCCGGTTTCAAGCGTGCGGCATCGGGTCATATGTATATGGCCCTGAAGGACGACAATGCGGTGTTGGATGCCGTGTGCTGGCGCGGTGTGGCGGGCAAACTGTCGATCGTGCCGGAAGATGGTCTTGAAGTTATCGTCACTGGCAAGCTGACAACCTATCCCTCCCGCTCGCGCTATCAGATCGTGGTTGATGGCATGGAAATGGCGGGCGAGGGTGCCTTGCTGAAGTTGCTGGAAGACCGCAAACGCGCCCTCGCCGCCGAAGGCCTGTTCGCGGCGGAAGGCAAACAAAAGCTGCCCTGGTTGCCGGAAGTGATCGGTGTTGTGACGTCGCCGACGGGGGCGGTCATCCGCGATATTTTGCACCGCCTGGCGGACCGTTTTCCCAGGCGTGTGCTGGTTTGGCCGGTGATTGTTCAGGGTGATGGCTCGGCGGAAAAAATAGCCGCAGCCATTGAAGGTTTTAACCGCCTGACGCCAGGCGGCGACACACCGCGTCCGGAATTGCTGATCGTGGCGCGCGGTGGAGGCAGTGTGGAAGACTTGTGGTCCTTCAACGAAGAAGTGGTGGTACGGGCCGCAGCCGCCAGTGACATTCCCCTGATCTCAGCCGTGGGGCACGAAACTGATATTACGCTTATTGATTACGCCGCTGACAAGCGTGCGCCCACACCAACGGCTGCGGCGGAAATTGCCGTGCCGGTGCGGGCCGATCTTCAGGTTTCCATCCTTGATCTGGCGCGCCGGTTATTTGCGGCGCTGGCGCGATCCACAGAAGAACGCCGTGTGCGCCTGGATGGACTGGCGCGCGGTTTGCGCGATCCGCGCGATATGTTGCAGGCCCATCAGCAAAAACTGGACGATGTGGGTGAACGCCTGAACAGGGCCTTGGTCGTCGGTGTGGATCGACGCCGGGCGAACCTCGGCCTGGTTTCCGCCGGACTGAAACGCAGCATTATTGCGCGCCGCATCGATCAGGGCGTTGAGCAATTGCAACGGGCAGAAAACAGTTTGCGTCGAGATCTTAACCGGGTCGTCAGTGACAACCAGACCCGCCTCGGCAGCCTCGGCAAGTTGTTGCATAGTTACAGTTATGAAGGGGTGCTGGCGCGGGGCTTTGCCGCCATTCGCAGCAATGGCAATGTGGTGACGCAAGCTGGCGGTCTGGTGGCTGGTCAAGATCTGGATATTCAGTTTCACGATGGCCATGTGGCGGCGGTTACCGAAGGCGGTGCAGCAAAGCCTGCTCGATCGCCCGCCCGAAAAGCCAAGCCAAGAGCCACCCTGGATGATGACCCACAAGGCAGTCTGTTATGAGTAACAAATCACATGAATGAAAAAATGCGTGAGGCGGAGCTGTATTACAATCTCGCCAGTTTTAATGTGATCTCGCCAGGCAATTATGTGACCTGTTACGTCAGCGGCTTGCGGATCATGATCGGTGAGCTGAAATACTGGAACGCCGAGCGCCAGGAGGCCTATGCCAATCCGAAATTGATGTTGCAACGGCACACGGAACTGAATCCATGAAACTTATCTTTGCCGTGATCCTTGGTTTGCTGATCGGGCCCATGTCGGTTTTCGCTGCGGATGATTTGAAACTTGCCGGATCATTCACGCAAGGTGGCATGGTCACTGGTAAGGTCACGTCTGGCAGCAAAATCAAATTCCTTAAACGCGATGTCCGCGTCTCGCCTGACGGTGTTTTTGTGATCGGTTTTGGGCGTGATTTTTCATCCCATGCGCAGCTTGAATTGACGACGCCTGACGGTCAGAAATCCACGCATTCGCTGGTCATCAAAAAGCGCAAATACAAAATTCAGCGCATAGATGGCTTGCCAAGAAAAATGGTTTCGCCGGGCGAAAAGGCCCTTAAGCGCATTCGTCGGGAAAATGTCTGGATCGGTAAGGTGCGGGCATTGAATTCCACAACGCCCTGGTTTGCAGGGGGCTTTGCCTGGCCCGCCATCGGTCCGGTCTCTGGCGTTTACGGCAGCCAGCGTGTTTTGAATGGTGAACCGCGCCGCCCACACTTCGGCGTTGATGTGGCCATGCCAACCGGCACCCCGGTTATGGCTCCGGCAGCAGGCGTCATAGCCTTGGCCAAAAAGGATCTTTATTTCACCGGCGGCACGATCATGATCGACCATGGCCACGGTGTGACCTCGGTTTTGATGCATCTCAGTCGGGTGGATGCAAAGCTTGGCGATGCCGTAAAGCCGGGTGATGTTATCGGTGCCATCGGCGCCACCGGTCGCGCCACTGGCCCGCACCTGGACTGGCGCGTCAACTGGTTCAACCAACGCCTCGACCCACAATTGTTGGTGCCCCCCATGCCGGTGAGCAAGTAAAGTGCTTGCTCACCGGGCATAAAAAAACCCGTGAACTCATTCACGGGCGGGCCTGCGGTTAGTTTTGAAACTACTACAGTTTGCCGTACTTTTTCTCCTTCCAGATACCATTTTTCAACTGGTCCATGAGGGTTGGGTTCTCCGGCAATTGAAAATAGTCCGGGTCTGCCAAGTCATCTGGATGGTCCTTGAACTATTTGTTGACTGTCATTTTGTCTCCTTTTTTTGCTACGAATTGAATTTTCGGAATCTTTCACTCGGTTTTCTGGGTTCCTGAATAACCAAACAGATTGAGGCCGGTCAACTTGTACAGGACCAATAACGCTTCACCAATTCCGTCAGAAATCCCGTTTGAAAGAAAATAGTATTCACGAATGTTCCCAATCTTTCTGGGATTGATGCCACTTATCAAGGGGCTTCCGATCATGGAATGATACTTGCCGTTATAGCGGTTGTATTCTGGCTTCGGGCCTACCTGCAGGAGATAAGGGAGGGGCTGTTTGCCTTTATAGCCCTCAACACAAAAATATTCTTTCTCGTGCGGAGCCAAAAGATTACCGGCATTACCTGAACAAATATCATCTGGTGCCGCCAGTATTTTGGTGGCATAGGGATATCCACGAAAAACATCGACGATTACAATCTGACCTCTCCAAATTTTTAACTTTTGTCCAGGGTTTTTGTGAATTTCCAATAACGTAATATCAAATTCAACGATGTCATTTTTGCAAAAAACCGGGCAAACCGTGTTCTCTTTTTCAACATATACGGTCAATTTTTCCGGATAATGTTCGGGCACATAATAGACGCCTGCGATGCAGGATAACGCGAGAAACAGGTTCAGTTTCAGGTGTCGATGTTCAAGGTTTCTCAAATCCAGCGCTAACAAGAACCATGAAAAATAACAAACATATTCTGAAATATTTGCGGCAATGAAATCTCGCTTATAATTCAGGGTAGAAAGACTATGGGGCAAATTAGACGACGTAAACTCCGCAGCGAAATACACAACCATCAACAAGCCGCCCAGCAAAAACCGCCGACAGGTGATTTGGTGTAGGCCGGGCACGATGATGAATGCGCTCAATTTGGCGATGTATTTGCCCACGCGCAGCACCGTCCAGTCGGGTGGCAGCCAGGGTAACTTTGTATGTAAAAGGTCCATGCTTAAGATTATGCAGGGATCAGGGCCGTTTTTTCAGAAGGGGTTGAATAATTTTGCCCCAGGTCAAAGTGTTTGAGTGACGATACATCGGGGCATCGGGTGTTCACTCCCATTGAATATTTGTGCATATTATACGGTTTTTGCATAATGCGCAAGAAAATTATTCAAAAAACGTAATAATATGGCATTATGTTGACCAACTTCGTCACTCCGGCCTCCGAGCCGGAGTCTCTGGTGTTTCTCCACCAGGTATCAGCATAATGTTTGATTCACCAGAGACTCCGGGTCGGGGCCCGGAGTGACGGCGTGTGTTTCGGCTAAATAAAGGTGCAGTGAAACCTACATCTCCGCCGGGCCGTTGATCCAGGGTTTGATGGCGATCCAGGCGGTGCGGTGGATGGGGGTGTCGATGCCTTTTTCCTGGCCGAGGCGAACCACGGCACCGCTGAGGAAATTGATTTCCAGGCGACGACCTGCTTCCAGGTCCTGAAACATTGAGGTTTTGTTTTTTGGCGGGAAGGATTGTGCCAGGGCCATGTTGCTGGCTATGGCCTCTTCGCCCAGCATCACACCATGGGCGCGGGCGACGGCGGCGACCTCGCGCATGGCGTCCATATACAGGGCCATGGTGTCTTCATCTTGTTGCACCAGACCGGCGGGCTGGCGGGTGATGCAATTGATGGCGCTCATGCTGGTCAGGAACATCAGCTTGCTCCACAGAACCACATTGATGTCGGCAGCAATTTCTCCTGCAACCCCCGATTTTTCCAGGGCACCCAGAAAGGCCACGGCGCGGGGCGAGACTTGTTTGTCAAATTCTCCGAACACCAACTTGGCCAGTTCGGCATTGTGCTGGATGACGCCAGGTTCCGGGATTGAGGCCGGGATGAAGGCCACACCGCCCATGACATGATCGTAGCCTATGACCTCGCCCAGCAGGCTGCGCGCATCGACGCCGTTCTGGAAAGGAATGACCGCGGTGTCCGGTCCGATCAAGGGCTTTATCTGTTCGGCGGCCTGTTCGGTGTCGTAGTTTTTGACCATGAACAGGACGATATCGACCGGTCCAATGTCGGCAGGGTTGTCAGTGACCGTGGCTGGATTGACGGTGAAATCGCCCAAGGGACTTAAGACTTTCAGGCCGTTGGCTTTGATCGCGGCAAGATGGGCACCACGGGCGATGAAGCTGACGTCGTATCCGGCATCAGCCAGCCTGCCGCCAAAATAGCCACCAATGGCACCGGCCCCCATAATCGCGATTTTCATTTCCTGATCCTTGTCCTAAGAATTCTTGTCTTATGTGTTTTCATTGGGCCAGCGTTTGTGCAGCCACATCCATTGGGCCGGGTTTGCCCGGACCCAGGCTTCAATATGATCGTTCACCTTGCACATGATGTTGTAAATATCCGTACTTTTGTCGCCGGTCGCCTGATAGTCAAGCGGCGCTTCGATGACCATACGGAAGTGAGCACCTTTCACGCGCTCACAATGGATAGGCACGATGGGCGCATCATAGCGCAAGGCCAGTTGCGCCAGTGCCGGGGCTGTCATGGCATCGCGACCAAACAAGGGTACGGCGATACCATCATTCATTTTTTGATCAACCAACAGACCAAGATTGTCACCATTTTTCAGGGCCAGTAACAGGGCCTTGGCCCCGGCGCTGCCCTTGGGCACGTGCGCTGCCGAAACGGCGCGGGCGCGCAAATCCCGGATCATCTGATCGACAAATGGATTGTTGGCCTCGCGATAGGCAATCGTTGTTTTCAGACCACGTTGATCGACGGCCAAAGGCACCAGTTCCCAGTTGGCAAAGTGGGCGGAAAAAAAGATACATGCCCGGCCATCGGCAATCAAGTTTTCAAAATGCTCAACGCCCACCAGTTCCACGCGGGCGTTCGATGTGGTCGTATCCAGTTTTGACAGGTGCGGAAATTCGGCCACGGTGCGGCCAAGGTTGTCCCACATATCGCTGATGGTCGCCTGAATTTCGGCGCTGGACTTGTTGGGAAAGAATTCCTGTAATCGTTTACCGGCCCGCCTGGATACACCCGTCAAAGGCCCGAGGCAGCGGGCAATAAATCCGCCACAGGCAGAGGCTGTATCCAGCGGCAACACAGCGAACAATCCCATGAACAGACGCGCCGCGAGGAATTCCGCGATATGTTTCATCCGGGACCCTGAAGGCGCTGCGGTGGTATTGTCAGGCATTGTGTCGGGTCGTTTGTTTCAGCAAGCCAGCAAAAACATCGTTCAGGGTTCGGCTGTTTTCAAAGATCAGCCCGACCGGAATTTCCGACACCATGGCACGGGCTTCGGCGGGCAGCCTGGCAAAGTCTTTTGACGTGGTGACGGGGCGGGCTTCATTGATTGCGGCCAGTTCAACCAGCTTCATTATCTCGTCAGGTGTATAGGTGTGATGGTCAGCGAATGCCCGGCGTTCAACGATGTTGCATTTCATGTTTTCCAGGGTGGCGAAAAACTTTTCCGGACGGCCGATTCCGGCGAAGGCGACAACCTTCTGGCCCGCAAATTGTTCTGCATCGATGCCAGTTTCCAGACTGGCGCGGATGACCGGCAGGCCGGATTGTTTCACGGGTTTGCGCCAGTTTGTGGTCTCCAGGTGACCTCCGCCCGCCAACAGGATAACGGCATTTGCCCGGGCAAGACCCTCTGCGATGGGCTCTCGCAAGGGACCTGCCGGCATGATGCGACCACTGCCAAAACCCCAGGCACCGTCGATCACGACCAGGGCATAATCCTTGGCCAGTGAAAAATTTTGATGTCCGTCATCCATCAGGATCAGGTCCGCTCCGGCCTTTTCAGCCGACTCGGCAGCTGCGGCCCGGTCCTTCGCCATCCAGGTCGGTGCGGCGCGCGTCAACAACAAGGCTTCGTCCCCCACATCCAGGGCACTATGTACAGCGGGATCAACCCTGACCGGGCCGTCCAGCTTGCCGCCAAAACCGCGCGTGATAATATGGGGGGCAAGGCCCGCTTGGCGAAAATATTGGGCAAGGGCGATGACAACAGGTGTCTTGCCGGTACCTCCCACAGTCAGGTTGCCTACGCAAATAACCGGTACGTTCATCTGCCGGGTTACAGTACGGCGGCGTTTGATGGCGCCACCCATTTGCCAAAGACGACTGAGGGGGCTGAGCAAACGGGGCCAAATCCCCTGGCCATGAAAAAAGAACTCAGGCGTCTTCATGGCGCTTCCCGTTCTCAGGCGTCTCGTTCTCTGGCGTCATCGAACGTCGAAGCGGAGAAAGATAAGGCTCCAGTGCCTGTACGGTTTGATCCAGCACGTTCTCGCTTTTGTCAACAATATTTCCAGCCCCGGTGGCCATGGCCTCAGCAGCCGCAGGTTCGGACAGCAAGGCCGATACGGCGCGGGTCAGGGCATCTTCGTTTTCGACCTGTCGGGCCGCACCAACTTCGCCCAGTTCACGGGCAACATTGGCAAAATTGGCGATATGCGGTCCATGTAAAATTGCCGACCGCAAGCGTGCGGGCTCGCGCAGGTTTTGGCCGCCATGGGGTACCAGGGATCCGCCGACAAAAACAACCGTTGCCAGGCGATAGATCAAGCCAAGTTCGCCCAGGGTATCGGCAACGTAGAATTCGGTGTGATCTGTGAGGGGATCCCCCAGTGACCGGACGGCGACATCCTTGCCGCTTTGCCGCAGGCCATGGACAATTTCACTGCCACGATCAGGGTGGCGCGGCGCGATTATGGTCAGCAGTTTGGGATAGTCAGCCGTCAGATGTTCATGCACATGTTCAGCCAGACCTTCTTCACCGGGATGGGTACTGGCGGCGATCCAGACCGGGCGTGATCCGATGGCTTTTGCCAGATCAACCAGTTCCTGTTCATCAACGGCCAAGGGTGGACTGGCATCTTTCAGGTTGCCGGTCAGGGTAACCCTGTTGACGCCAAAATCACGCAAGCGATCCGCCATGACATGATCCGGCACCAGACAAAGATCAAAACAGTCCAGCAAATTCCGTGCAGTTTTGGCGGCTTTCATCCAGCGGGCGTAGGATTTGACGGACATGCGGGCATTGACCAGGACGGTCGGGATGTTTCTGGTTTTTAGTTGATAAAGAAGGTTCGGCCAAAATTCTGATTCGACCCACAAAGCCAGGTCCGGTTTCCAATGATCGAGAAACCGTGCGACCCAGGCACCGCGATCAACCGGCACATACTGATGAAAGGCCTTGCCGCTCAATCGCTGTTCGCACAGCTTGGCAGACGTGACCGTGCCGGTGGTCAGCAATATATTCAGATCCGGCATGTCTTTTTGCAGACGTTCGATCAAGGGCATGATGGAGGCGCTTTCCCCCACACTGGCGGCATGGAACCAGATCAAGGGCCCCTCAGGTCGTGACCGACTTGCGACGCCTTTGCGTTCCGCCTTGCGCTGTGGGTCTTCCTTGCCCTTTTTGGCACGTCGGGCCAAATGCCAGGAGATCAGTGGTCCGCCAATTGATGTCAGGGTTCGGTATAGTTCGAACATCAGGCGACACCTTGGCGTGCATCATTCGTGCCGTCGATCTCTGCCGCCGCCGGTTCAATGCTGGTCTGATCGCACTTCTCGTCGGCCTGATTGCTGATGAGTATTAGCTGATTTTCAATAGACTGGCGGATATCAACCAGGTCACTTTCGCTGGCTTCTCGCGGCACGCCGATGGGGTCTCCCCAGATAAAAACGCCGCGACCAAAAGGCAGGGCGATCAAAAAGCGGTCCCATGAACTTAAGATACGCCGACGTGACGTGGCGTAGGTAACCGGCAGGATAGGGACGCCCGCCAGGCGAGCGACAGAAACGATGCCATCCGATGCGCGCATGCGCGGCCCGCGCGGCCCATCCGGGGTGATGCCTATACACTCACCCCGTTTTATAGCCTTTAGCATGGTGCGCAGGGCTTGTGCGCCGTCGCGTGACGTTGACCCCCGCACGCTTTTGAAACCAAGATGGGCGATGGTGTTGGCGATCAATTCACCATCTCGATGTTGCGAAATCAACATGTTTATGGGCACGCTCTTGCGCCAGGTATATGGCATCATCAACAAGCGGTTGTGCCAGAAGGCCACAATAAAGGGTTGGTCATCATCCCAAAGTTTTTGCGGGGCCTGGTCGTTGATAATTTGCCAGCGATTGGTGACGTGGACAAAACGAATATAAAGAGCTGCCAGACCACAGGCCGCGCGCCGGACAGCCTCGCTTTTCATGATCATTTTGAAGGGGCGGGCCATTTCGATCAGGCCTGTCGAATTTCTGCCGGGGTTGGCTCCTGACCACCGCTTTGCATACGCCACAATCTGGCATAGGCCTCGCCACGGGCCAACAATTCATCATGCGAGCCACTTTCGATAATGCGCCCTTTGTCCAGCACATGAATAATGTCAGCGTCAATAATGGTCGACAAACGATGGGCCACGACCAGGGTCGTGCGACCTTTCATCAAGGTGCGCAGGGCATCCTGAACCTTGCGTTCTGATTCTGAATCGAGGGCTGATGTGGCTTCATCCAGCAACAGGACAGGCGCATTTTTCAACATGGCGCGGGCGATGGCGATGCGCTGTCGCTGGCCGCCAGACAGGCGGGTACCATCTTCGCCGGTCATGGTGTCGTAGCCGTCTTTCAGGCTCTCGATAAAATTATCCGCTGCTGCCGCTCGTGCAGCAGCACGAATTTCATCTTCCGTTGCGGTCATGCGGCCATAGGCGATGTTGGCCCGCACTGTATCGTCAAACAAGGTTGCGTCCTGGGTGACCAGGGCCACGGCATTGCGCAAGCTGACCAAAGTTGTGTCGCGTACATCCTGTCCATCAAATTGAACGGAGCCACCGGAAATATCAAAAAACCGTGGGATCAAATTCAGTAGCGTCGATTTTCCAGAACCAGATGCCCCCACCAGGGCGACAACGCTGCCCGCCGGAACCTCAAACGACACACCGTTGATGGCGGACGTACCATCAGCATAATCAAACTGCACATCCCTGAAACTGATCTCGCCGTTCCTGACGGTCAATTCCTGTGCGTCCACTTTGTCTGCGATATCGGGCGCATGATCCAGCATGGCAAAGATACGTTCTGCCGCACCCAGGCCACCCTGCATGGCTGAATTCAGATTAGCCAGCGACTTGATGGGCTGGTAGGCCATCAACAAGGCGGCAATAAAAGAAAAGAAAGCCCCGGCCGATGTCTCCCCGTCGATCACCCGGTTGCCGCCGTAAAAAACCACGACAGCGATGGCAACGCCGCCAAGGGCTTCCATCAAGGCAGAAACAGCCGAGCCCGTGCGCAGTGATTTCAGAACGGGGATCAGGCGAAATTCGATGGCCGCATTCGCACGTTTTGATTCGTAGCCTTCCATGGCATAGGTTTTGACATGCTTGGCCCCCTGCAAGGTTTCCGTCAGAAGTGCGGAAAACAGTCCCGTGCGTTCCTGCATGTCGACCGAAGCTTTACGCAACCGGCGACCCATATTGCGGACCGGAATGGCGGCAACCGGCAAGACAAAAAAGGTCGCCAGGGCCAGACGCCAGTCTTGATAAAACATCAGGCTAATCAGGAAACTTGCTGTCAGGGTGTCCTTGACCATGCCGGTCAACGATTTTGAGACTGCTTCGCGCAGCATATTGGCATCGGTCAAAAAATTGGACACCAGCTTGCCCGACGCCATGGCCTGAAAATAGGCCAGATCGGCATGCATTAAATGGGCATACAAAGCTTTTTGCACATCAGCGATGACCTTCTGGCCGATGGAGCCGCTGATATATCCTTGCAAGAAAGTCGATATGCCCTTGATGATGGCGATGGCCAGAATGGCCGCCGGCACGATCATCAGCATACTGCGGTCTTTGTTCAAAAAGACCTCATCCAGGATGGGTTCCATCAACCAGGCATTGGCCGCCGTGGATGCCGCCGCGACCGCCATCCAGAACATACCAAACAGCATTTGACCGAAGTAGGGACGCACATATTCAACAACCAGCCTGCGGATCAGTGCCCAACTGCTGTTCTTTTGTGTTTCCGCGTCGGTTTTGGTCTCTGGGGACAAGCTGGCTGTACCTTTGGCGAAGTGATTGTTTCTTCGTATTAAATGCCGCAACAACAGTTGTGTGCCGCAAGCCGATCATAAGCCGGAACATAACATGTGAAGGCTTGGGGGGCCAATGCGCATGGTGTATCTTTAAAAGCCGGGTTAGGCTGTGCCCGCCTTAAAAAAGCCAGCACAAAAGACGATCTACGAATTGAGGATGATCTGAATGCCCGAAGTCAGCAAAACTGCACCTGAAATTGCTTGGTCCGCCTGTCCGCACGATTGTCCATCAACCTGTGCCTTGCAGGTAGAAAAACTGGACGACAAGACCATTGGCCGGGTGCATGGTGCGGCTGAAAATACCTATACGGCGGGTGTGGTTTGCGCCAAGGTGGCGCGTTATGCCGAACGGACCCATCATGAAGGCCGCTTGACAACGCCCCTGAAACGCACAGGCCCCAAGGGCTCCGGCCAGTTTGAGGAAATCTCCTGGGACGAAGCGCTGGATACGGTGGCCGATGAATTTCGCAAAGCCACGGAAAAACACGGGGCAGAGACCGTCTGGCCACACTTTTATGCGGGCACCATGGGCCTTGTGCAGCGCGATGGTATTCAACGTCTGCGCCACGCCATGGGCTATTCCCAAATGCTGGGCACAGTTTGCACGGCTTTGGTCGATGCCGGCTGGATGGCTGGCACAGGGCGCAAAACCGGCCCCGATCCACGTGAAATGGCCGACGCTGATCTGCTGGTATTATGGGGCACGAACGCCGTCAGCACCCAGGTCAATGTCATGACCCACGTGGCGAAAGCCCGCAAAAACCGCGGTGCGAAACTGATTGTTATTGACCCCTACAAAAATCCGACAGCCTCGACAGCGGATACACATCTGTGCCTGAAGCCCGGCACCGACGGCGCTCTGGCCTGTGCCCTCATGCATGTGGCCTTTCGCGATGGCTATGCCGACCGGGATTACATGGCGGAATACACCGATGTGCCGGAAGAATTCGAAGCCCATCTGAAAGACAAGACCCCGGCCTGGGCGGCTGAAATTACCGGCCTGACGGTGGAAGAAATCGAAGACTTCGCTAAAATTTATGGCACGACGGATCGTGCCTTTATTCGCATGGGTTATGGTTTTTCACGCTCTCGCAACGGGGCGGTCAATGTGCATGCGGTCACCTGCCTTCCGGGCGTGACCGGTAAATGGAAGCATCCCTCCGGTGGTATTTTCTACAGCAACGGCGGCATTTTCCACTGGGATAAAACCCTGATTGAAGGCCAGGATGTGCTGGACCCGAACACGCGCACGCTGGACCAATCACGCATTGGCCCGATCCTTACGGGCAACAAAACCGACCTGGGCGATGGCCCACCCGTGACGGCCATGCTGATCCAGAACACCAATCCCATGGTGATTTCACCGGAACAGAACCTGGTGCACCAGGGCTTTGCCCGCGAAGACCTGTTCGTCTGTGTACATGAACAGATGATGACGGAAACGGCCCGCATGGCGGATATCATTTTGCCGGCGACAACCTTTGTTGAACACGATGATATTTACCAGGGTGGCGGGCATTCACATATTATCCCCGGCATGAAGATCATCGAGGCCGTGGGCGATGCACGTCCCAATCATTATGTCATTTGCGAACTGGGCAAACGGCTGGCAAAAACACCAGAGCAGGACCATCGTGGTTTCCATATGACGGAACGGGAAATCATCGAAGAATTGTTGGCCTCGTCCGGCTGGCCCGATCTGGCCACCCTGGAAGAAAAGCACTGGCATGATTGCATTCCGGATTTTGACACCGCCCATTTCCTGAACGGCTTTGGCTGGGACGATAAAAAATTCAGGTTTAAACCTGATTGGGAAGCCATGGGCCCGCGCGGTCACGAGCTGCCAGACATGCCAGACCATTGGGCCACGACGGAAGCTACAAATGATGTGACACCGTTCCGGCTTATTACGCCACCGGCCCGCAATTTCCTCAATTCATCTTTCAACAACACACCGTCTTCGGTCAAAAAGGAAGTCCGGCCCAGTCTGCTGATCCACCCGGAAGATGCCCGCAACCACAATATTGGCGAGGGTGCCGGCGTCAGTGTCGGCAACCCGCGCGGTGACATAACCCTGCACGCCAAATTGTTTGAAGGTGTGCAGCAAGGCGTCGTTGTCGCCGAAGGCATCTGGGGCCTGGCCGCGCACGACAATGGCACTGGTGGTGGGGGCAAAGGCATCAACCAACTGGTCAGCGCCGAAGCCGCAGCCCCTGCGGGCGGTGCCGTCTTTCATGACATCGCCGTATGGGTCCGACCGAACTAGGCGGCGAGGTGACAAAGCCCCGCCGCGTCCTGATCGTCTTTAATCCCATTGCCGGGCGCAGGCGTAAACGATTGTTCGCGCAAACGGTTGATGCCCTGAACGCGCGCGGCTGTGTGCTGGATGTGCAAGTAACACAAGGTCCCGGCGATGCCACGCGCATCACACGTGACGCTGTCTCTACCGGGACTTTCGATGTGATTGTGGCCGCCGGGGGCGATGGTACTATCAACGAAGTCATTCAGGGCATGACCTGTACGGGCGCAGGAGAGGCCGGTGACGGGCCCCATCAAAACGGTCTTTACGATGGCCCGGCCTTTGCGACCATTCCCTTTGGCACAGTCAATGTCCTGGCCTTGGATGTGGGGTTGAGGCAGCAGGCCGATGCCATGGCCGACACCATTGCAGGATCGGCACAAGTCGCTGCAACGGTGGGTCTGGCGCAAAATGAAAATCTGCAACGCACCTTTTTGATTACGGCCGGTGTGGGTCTTGATTCCGCCGCCGTCAAATATCTCTCCCCCCGACTGAAACGGGTGTTCAGCTGGGGGGCCTATATCTTTTCCATGATCCTCGCCCTGATCCGCGACGGTGACGTCTGCCTGACGGCGGAAATAGATGGTGACGTCGTCAAAGGCTCCACCATCATCATCACCAATGTCAGCCGCTTCGGCGGCCCCCACGTCGTCGCCCCCGATGCCCGCGTCCAAGGCGATAACCTGACCGTCCTGGTGGCCCTTGGCCTCGGTCGTAAAAACCTGATCCGCTACGGCCTCGCTTTCGCGCTTGGACGCGTCCCGGCCCTGCCCGATATCATGGTGCGCAATTTCAAAGAAGTCCGCGTCACAGCCCCAACAGGCTACCCCATCCAGATCGACGGCGACGGCTATGGCACCGTCCCGGTCACCTTCCGCCTGGCCCCGGCGAAGTTGAAATTGCTGGTGCCCCAGGGGTATGTGGAGACAAAAAAATAGCCCTTCTCACCGCTGTCAGACAACGACGAGAGGGGCAGTAGACACAAAAAAACCGCCTTAGAAGTTCAAAACTTCACGGGCGGTGCCTGCGGTCGGGATGGTTGGGTGCGTTACAGCTTACCGTATTTTTTTTGCCGCCAAACACCATGCTTGAATTGATCTTTGAAGGTCGGATTTTCCGGCAACTGGAAATAATCCGGGTCCAGCAAATCATCAGGACTGTCCAGGGGCAATTGCTGACTTTCCGCGATTTGCTGTGGCAAGTTCGGATATTTTTTGGCCGCCACCTCAATCGCGTCGTCCGGCCAGGTCTCGTACACATTTTCCTTATACGCCATCGCCGGATACATTTTCTCCGACAACACCAACGGCTGTTGATCCCGACGGATGAGGGGCGGTAGTTCAGTGTTCGCTATTGTCGGTTGGAGTGGTATTGGATCATAAACGGGCGTTTCGCCAAATGTTTTACGCTCAAAACCTCCAAGCGAAGTCTCTTCGTATTTCAACGGGTTTTCGTATAATTCATTATCTTGTATGCTTTGACTTGGAGTCCCAAAAGGCTTTGATGAGTTCTCCATAATTTTATTCATAGGTTCTTCTGTTTGTAAAAAGGTACCAATGTCATCTGGGCTTGGCGTTTCTTCTAAATCTTCCAAAATAGGCTTGGAAAACGCGTCATTTTCTTTCATTGGGCCAATACCAATACCGGGGTCTTGCCGATCATCTATGCTCTTGGGGACCGTTCCATCCGAGATAGAATTTTGCGAACCCTCCGTGTCATTTGAGTCTGAACTTGGCATGAGCTGATTTCTGTTTTCTTGTTTTTGAACAGGTGCATTCTTGAGCTTGAAGTTGTAATACCGTGTTACTGCGTCATCTAGTGATACTCCGACATTCCCAGAATCTGGCCCATCACCAAGGATTAGAATGACAGTTGGATTGGAGCCGTCAATTTCTTCTCCCGTCAATAATGCTCGAATTATTTCTTCTTCCTCGCCGACCATTCTGACAAGCTCAGGGTAGTCGAAATCTCCGCTCTTTATGTCAATTCCCATATATTTCGCGAATTGTTCTGCAAGCGCCTCTGGAGAATTTAGTTCTTCTGGCGTGAATACGTACTTGAAGATATCAAGAACCCCGACCGGATTAAGTATTCCCTTTACCAGCCAGAGGGTAAAACGCCCTGCCAAATCTGTTGCGATACTCATAGTGTAATACTCCTGATTTTCGATTGATTTTAAAAAGGCCATGCAAATAGACACGAAAAAAGCACCTTATGGCCAATAAGGTGCTACGTGCTCGAAACGGAAATGTTCGGAGTGGTCTTGTCTCGCAAAAGTTCCGTTTACTTGATAGCAATAACTCGCATCAAGGAGACGGAATATGGCGCAAAGACACGGAACAGAATTTCGCAAGGAAGCGGTTCGACTGGCACTGACCAGTGGG